>Ga0302319_10000057_pt1 | contig 197039 bp, 170 predicted proteins | sample Bog_T0_2_FD_203319 | JGI IMG/M metagenome (GOLD analysis project Ga0302319, IMG submission 203319) | Peat permafrost microbial communities from Stordalen Mire near Abisko, Sweden - Bog_T0_2 | ecosystem: Environmental > Terrestrial > Soil > Wetlands > Peat | place: Sweden: Abisko, Stordalen... | reverse complement strand
TGGGTCCACATTCGCGCCGCCTTTGATGTAGCGGTGGGGACGCGCCGGCGGTAGATCCCTGACGCTCGGTCAGGTTTGTCCAGCCTCCGCCAAGGCAACGTTTGCTTGGGGGTGTCCCGAAAAGGGTGATTCTGGGAACGATTCTGCACGAAGCCCTAAGTGCGCCACCGCACATGATACAATCCAAGATGCCGATTGTGTTAATGAGGGCCGATGATTCGAATGGGCCAATGCGACAACGTGAATCTGTTACACCGTTGAAGCCTGAATACTATGAGCGGCCATGACGTTAATTTGCGGAGAATTTTTGGTTGTGTTGGGGTATCTAGCTTGGGGTGATCGCGGAACCTTTTCCCCAACCCTTGAGACACCCCACTCGCGCTAGGGATTTCGATTGCTATCGAAGGATCATATTCTCGAAGGGTTTTGTATGGGCCGCCTTGGTGACTCTCCCGCTGCTTTCGTTCGGGGAGCACATACCCAACGGCAGCGATTCGGGATTGCAAGGTGGCCGTGCTGCACTGATTCCGGGCACAGTGGTTAGAGAAACATTGTCCGCTGGCGAGTTGGCGACGTCTAAAAGGGTGCATTTCGCGCTGAAGATGCGCAACTTTGACGAGCTGCGAGCCAGGATTGGTAGAGGACAAGTTTTAACCCTTGCGGAGATGGAAGCGCGGTACTTCCCCAGGGCCGAAGACTGGAACCGTGTTGCGACCTGGGCTAGAAGGAATGGATATTCCGTCGAACCCGACGGAAGGTCCCACATGACAGTGTTCGCGAAGGCGACCGTAGCCCAAATTGAAGCATCCTTAAAGGCACGATTTGAACGGGTGATGGGGACCGATGGACGCGAAGTGACAGCAGCCGTCAGTCTACCCGCAATTCCAATTGAACTAGCGGACACTATCTCTGGAATTTCACGCCTGCAGCCGCGCGCGCGGCCGCGAACGGCGCAATCAGCCGCTGTACCCGTTATAGCGTCCGGGGGATTCCAGTATCTCGCGCCACAGGCGGTCGCGCAGCTCTACGATGCGTCCGGTTTAGGCCTAGACGGCACCGGCCAGACAATTGTCATCTTGGGCCAGTTCACGGTTAACCCCGCAGATCTCGCGTCTTTCTGGAGCCAGTGCGGACTGCCCACGACCCTTTCCCAATATTCCGAGGTTGATCCGTATCCCGACGAGGACATGAACGGCGGAACAGGCCCGGATGCAGCCGAATTCACTCATGACATAGAATGGACCACTGCGATGGCGCCCAAAGCAAATGTCATCTACATCACCACCACGGAAGCGGATACGGTTGCGAACCTGTTGATTAACCGCCTTGCCACGGATCCCTCAATCCAACAGGTGAGCGTGAGCAATGCACTTGCGGAGGCGTCATACCTCCAGGTGGGAGATTCCCCTGGCGACTCGCCGTACTACGCGGCGATGAGCGCCCTGGGAATCACGGTTTTCGCGGGCTCCGGCGACTGGGGTTCAAATCAGGATGTAGTGAACGGCGTCTTTACCTCTAGCTATGATCCCAACGGGGTACTCACTCCCGATTACCCTGCATCTGACCCATTTGTAACGGGCGTCGGTGGAACCTCGGTGGGGTATGTTGCCGATGTTGGAGGAGGTTTCTCATACCCGTCCACCGAAGGGGGATGGACACTCCCCGACCCGCCGGTGTCCACAGCCCCGGGTGAACCGCCCAACTATGGTTACCAAGCCAGCGGCGGCGGTCTGAGCCTGGTATTCGCGCGTCCGGGCTGGCAAACCGGGCCGTCTCTGCCAGCGGGATCTGCGCGGTGTGTTCCGGATGTATCGGCGATCGCCAACTCGCTTCCGCAGCCCTTTGGAGTGTATGGCGGCCAGGTCTACACATTTGGCGGAACAAGCATGGCCTCACCCGTCTGGGCGGGGCTATGCGCCCTCATTAATCAAGCACGGGCCAATGCTCACATGACCCCATTGGGACTGCTCGGACCCCACATCTATCCGCTGATGGGCTCCCCGGCATTCAACCAGATGCTGACGGGCTCGCAGAGCGGGCTGATATTCACGTCAACCGCGAACAATGGTGCCTATGGTATGGGACCGAGTTACAACCTCGTGACGGGCCTAGGCTCCCCCAATATTGCCAATCTGGTCAGGGCATTGACAACACCGGAGGCGGTCTCTGCGCCTTCGATCTATTTCCAACCGACTGACCAAACCGCCGGGGTTGGCCTCCAGGCAACCTTCACAGTCACGGCCTTCGGAACAGGGCCCCTAAGCTACCAGTGGTATTCGGGCGGCGTGGCCATTCCTGGGGCAACTTCCTACGCGTACACCATCCCCGAAGTTGAGCAGGCCCTCGTGGGCAGCTACACAGTCGTGGTATCAAACAGCGCAGGAAGCGTCACCTCAGCCGCGGCGAAGCTGATCATAGGCGCAGGGCCTACGATTACAGTTTCACCCTTTTCCCAGACCATAGCAGCTGGATCTTCCGCAACCTTTGTCGGCGCCGCTTCTGGGCCGGGTCCGTTGCTCTACCAATGGTATTTTTACAACCCATCCTTCTCGGGCCCGCTGCCAGGGCAGACATCTCCGTCGCTGACCATTGCCTCATGCCAGCCGAGCGACGAGGGACTATATTTGCTAAGCGTCTCCAATAGAAATGGAAGTGTGAACTCCTACAGCGCCAGACTTAATGTCGTCTTCCCGCCAGCACCAGGTACACCGACTTTCACGACTCAGCCGATTTCCCAGAATATCTCGACCGGCCAAAATGCCACCCTAACAGTCGCGGCGACAGCAGCAGGCGGGGTCACCTACCAATGGGAGGAGAACGGAGCACCGATAGCGGGCGCAACCGGCACGACGTATACGATCACGAACGCCACGGTTCCCGACGAAGGCTACTACACCGCCATCGCAACCAACCCCTCGAACGGCGCCGTAGCAAGCAGCGAGGGGGCACTGATCGGTGTTTCGCAGACTCCGGGCATACCCTCGATTTCGACTCAACCCGCGAGCCAAAAGGTGGCGCCTGGCGCCACGGTGGTCTTCAATGCCGTATGCCCGCAGAGTGGGTCCTCCTACCAATGGTATCACAATGGCGCGCCAATATTTGACAGCCCCGGCCAGTCGCCATCGGGCTGCCAGACCCCGACGCTCGTGCTGTCGCGCACGACCATCTATGACGCAGGCGACTACGAGTGCCTGATAAACGACGGGGGATCGATCGCCACTTCCCCCGCAACGCTGACAGTGGCGGCGACGGGCGATCCCGGCAGATTGGTCAACATCTCCTGCCGGTCCAATGTCGGAACCGGTGGCAACATTCTCATAGCCGGCTTTGCCCTTGGAGGAACAGGGACCGCGGGAAGCGAGCAGGTTCTAATTCGAGGTTCCGGGCCTGCCCTCCAACAGTTCAATATAACAGGATGGCTAGCCGACCCCTCGCTTGACCTATTCGACGCCTCGTCCGTCTCGATAGCCACCAACTCAGGTTGGGAGGGAAGCCCACCTATTTCGACAGCTGCCTCGACCGTCGGGGCTTTTGCTTGGACATCGAGTACCAGCCATGACTCGGCCCTCGTTCAGAACCTTGAAAGCGGCGCCTACACAGCTCAGATTTCCGGCGCTTCCAATGACACTGGAGTAGCGCTGGCCGAGGTCTACGACGTGACGACTCGGACCGCATACTCGGCCACGTCGCCGCGACTTATCAACATTTCCGCAAGAGTGCAGGTGGGTACAGGCTCCAATATCCTCATCGCGGGATTTGTGGTTGGAGGATCTACCTCAAGAACCGTGCTCATACGGGCTTCGGGACCCGCCCTATCGGCCTTTGGTGTCACGGGCGTTTTGGCCAAGCCGGCGGTAAGTCTCTACAATTCTTCCGGCACAATGATCCTCAGCAACAATGGCTGGGATGCCAATCCCCAGATTGCCGCTACGGCGGCATCTGTTGGCGCATTCTCGTGGGGCTCCTCCGCTACGCCAGACTCCGCATTGCTTGTGACGCTTCCTCCCGGGGCCTACACCGCCCAGGTGAATGGCAATGGCGGAGGCATCGGAATCGCGCTGGCCGAGGTTTACGACGTTCCTTAGTCCAAGCTCACGGATTGTTCGTATTCCTAATTGGGTGACCTTGGTATCGTTTCTGCACGACGTCCTAGTGCGACACCACTCATGGCACATTCAAGCCTACCGATCGTGCTCATGAGAGCCGGTGATTGGGTCGAGACAAGGCCCTCGACTTCATTTGACCAGTATCGTTGGCTACCGCGACGCGTGAGTCGTCTTCTCCTGGTTTTAGCCGCGGCTTTTGGTTTCGGTTCCGTCTTGGCCGGCGAGGACCCGAGCATTGCATTTTTTCGCGACCTGGCCGAGACGCGGAGCTATTCGCTGGGGCAGCCGATAAATCCACAAATCACCCCCGACGGAGACGCGGTGGTCTTCCTTCGGGGTGGCCCGCGCGACCCTGTCCTAAGGCTCTATGAGTTCGACGTCGCCTCGGGACGTGAGCGCGAGCTTGCCACTCCCTCGCAGATACTCGGAAAATCCGAGGAGATCCTTTCGCCCGAGGAGAAGTCCCGGCGGGAAAGAACGCGGAATCTGAACAGGGGTTTCGCAAGCTTTGAGATCTCCAAGGATGGCACACGCCTGCTCCTCCCGCTTTCCGGAAAGCTGTATGTCGTAAACCGGGCAAGCCTGAAGATTACAGCGCTGCCCGGGGAGGCATGGATAGCGCCCCATCTTTCTCCCGATGGCGCCTACGTCGCGGCCGTGAGGGGCGGCGAACTGTACGTCATCGACCTAGTGTCGCTCAAATCGCACGCCGTGACGAGCGGAGCCTCCGAGACCCTTTCCCACGGGACCGCGGAGTTCGTCGCCCAGGAGGAGATGGATAGGGATGACGGCTACTGGTGGTCGCCCGACTCGAGGTGGCTCGCCTACCAGGAAACCGACGACTCTGCGGTTGAGCCACGGTACATTGCGGACCCAATGAACCCCGCTTCTCCCCCGCAAAAGGTGCCGTATCCCCGCGCGGGCTCGGCAAATTCCAAGGTTCGGCTCGGGGTCGTATCAAGGGACGGGGGTGCCACAAGATGGATTCTGTGGGATGCGGCGAAATTCCCCTATCTTGCACGCGTGGATTGGCGCGAAGGGAGCGCACCCCTTACGATCCTCGTCCAGAACCGAGTACAGCAGGAGGAACGCCTCCTTGCGGTCGATGTCGCGACGGGAGATGCCCGCAACCTACTGACCGAGGTTGATCCAGCCTGGCTCAACCTTAGGAACTATACAGTCTGGCCCCGCAATGTTGACCCGAAGGTTCCCTACTGGCTAAAGGGCGGCCGACAATTTCTATGGGCGACCGAACGACGCGGCTACTGGCAACTTGAGCTTCACGACGCATCGGGGGGACTCGTCCGGGAGTTGACGCCGATCGATTTCGGCTACCGTTACCTGGTTGGCGTAGGCGAGGGGGGTGATTCGGCGCTTGTCGTCGGCAGCGAGGATCCAACGGAGGCCCAACTCTGGCGGATACCGCTAGCGGGGGGCCCCGGATCGAGACTGACGACCGCGCGCGGGCTGCATTCAGCCGATCTCTCGAAGGACGGCAAGGCGTACATCCACAAGTTCAACCTCCTTGATGGAGCATGTGGCACGGAGCTCGTGTCAGCCGGTGGTGCGAAGCTCGGCACAATCGCCTCGGTGGCCGAGACGCCCCGCGCTTATCCCCGAGTCGATATAACACGGACGGACGGGGACCGTTCCTATTTTGCGGCACTTCTCCGCCCCGCGGGCTTTCAAGCCGGAAGAAAGTACCCGGTCATACTGTCCGTCTATGCCGGGCCGACGCTTAACGTGGTAAACGCGGCGGCGCGCTTTTACTTCATCGACCAATGGATGGCGGACCAGGGCTACATCGTGGTCCGATTGGATGGGCGCGGAACCCCCTTGCGGGGCAGGGACTGGGAGCGGGCCGTGCGCGGCAACCTCATAGACGTTGCGCTCAGCGACCAAATCGAGGGCCTGCGCTCATTGGGGGCAAGATACCCGGAGATGGATCTCACCCGGGTGGGCGTAACGGGGTGGTCGTTTGGGGGATACTTTAGCGCCATGGCGACCATCCGAAGGCCGGACGTCTTCAAGGCGGGGGTGGCGGGCGCGCCCGTCGTCGCGTGGGAGAACTACGATACCCATTACACCGAGCGCTACCTCGGCCTGCCCGGTGAGGATCCCGAGGGCTACAGGCTCAGCAGCGTGCTCACCTACGCCGGCAGCCTTTCGCGGCCGCTCCTGCTCATCCACGGGCTCACCGACGACAACGTGTACTTCCAGCATTCGGTCGAGCTCGCGGACGCACTATTTCTGGCAGGAAAACCCTATGAATTCATGCCGCTGCTTGGAACGCACATGGCGGCCGCAAGTTCATCGACCGTTCAGCTCCGGGAGGAGCAGCGAATCATGGAGTTTTTCCACCGGAACCTCTAGGTGCCTTTGGCGGTGTTCCAATCCCGTGAAGGAGCCGGAGGGAGATTCTCGGGGCAGGGTCGTCAACAATCGCTAGACCGTCGGGGCGGAACCAAATGACCCTGTGCGCCGCCCCATCGCCGGCGCCCAAATCGTGACATCACAAGGCGCGACAATCGTCTCGAGCCACCGCGCTTGCCCGGGCTCCCTCACGCTGGGCTTCTGCTATCTCAGGCAAGGCGGTGTAAGTTCGACGCTCACGGTTCCATGCTTTGGCCGTGCAGCAAGAGATGGTATACCTTCTCGATCAACGCGGCGGGCGAAATGGGTTTCGCCAGGAACCCGTCCTGTCCGATGAGCGGCACAAGGGTTGACTCAGCCTCGAACTGGTTCCCGGAAATAAGCATGCACGGAGGTTCTTTCGAGAAGCCCCGAATGCGTTGGATCAGCATTGTTCCTGTAAGCCCCGGCATTTCGTTGCCGGTAATCACCAGGTCATAGGCAACCCTGCGGAAGGCATGCCAGCCGCTTTCTCCATCGTTTTCAGTGTCGGCGCGAAACCCCGCCTGGGTTATGGTCTTGGCCACCAGTTCGCGCACGTCGGGATCGCCGTCAATGACCAGAATCTTTTTGGTTTCGGACGACCCGAGGGCAGTCGACCGGTCCCGCGGCGCCGGCCTTCCCTGCTCGTAGATCCCTTCGGGGCTCAAGGGCATCGGGACACCCGCATCTATTCGCAGACGGAGGTCCGCGGTCGTTTGGGTTCTTGAATTCATCCGTGGCTCGAGTGTGTATCCGACGCTCCCGCGGAAAGTTACCCATAAAAAGGGCTCGGCAAAATAGGGTAAAACCCTACCTGCCGACATGAGGCCGGTGCTTCCGAAGAAGGGCCGATGGGTCTGGGGGCACCTGACGGTTGGAGTTCGATCCATGCGTCAATGCGATCGCCCTTTGCCGCAAGGTCCTCCAGACAAGGGCCTAACAATGCAGTTTAGCAACGACATCGGCAGGATCTCGAAGCTGCTAAGGGCGGCCCCTCTGCAGAACGTGGTCACGCTAAAGATGCTGCGTGTGATAGGTACTTCGATGCAGTTCCAGCTCCTCGAAAAGTCGGGCGGCTGGGCCCTTATGTCGCTCTTCTCGGCGGAGGCCTTTGAGTATGACCGCCAGACCTATGCCGATCGTGAGCTTGTCGTCCTTATCGATGGGACTTCTGCGGCGGCGAAGGTCGAGCTCTTGGGCCACCTCCCAAATGCCCGACTCGTCGTCAAAACCTCCGACGAGGTCGTTGGGGCGCACCTTAGGGCGGTCCGATCGGCCCGCGCCGCCCGGTCGTTCCTGTCGTTTACCAGCCCCGAAAATGGGGCGCCGCAACCCAGGGCCCCGGGGCTTTCAGAGGGGACCCATCTGACGCCGGAGGTCGCGCGCATGTTCGCCCAAAACGGGTACATGGACAGCGAATTGGGCCGACATTTCGCGGACGGGGCGCGATGGTTCGCGGTGCATCGCAACGGCAGGACCTGCTCGGCGGGGTTCGTCTTTCGAAACTTCGAATCGGTCTGGGAGATCGGCGGAATCTATACCGAGCCAGAATACAGGCGCCAGGGGTTCGGCCGGGCGATTGTTGCGGCCGCGCTGAGCGAGCTTCTGGGAACCGGCAGAATTCCTCGCTACCAGGTGCGCTCCGACAACGAGGCTTCGATTCACCTGGCGAGGGCAAGTGGGCTGGTGGAATTCCTCCGCATTGACCATTTGCTGGTGGATCCCGAGGAACGGCCCCGTGCGGAGGGATGACGGGGGAAGAAGACCCCCGCCCCCATATAATGTGCGGACGCGTCATGTGCCCCGCGGCGTGCTGAATCCAGGGCGCCCCAAAAGGCGTATAAATTGTTGACCCACCCATTCTGGGACCCGCAGCGCATCACCCAAAAGCAGCCCAAATGAAGCCGCGCCCGCGAACAAATCCGCGTCGAATCGTTGCCTGTCTTGTCCCGGTGTGGGCCATCTTCCTTGCATGGCAACCCTGGGCCGTCGCGGCTGACGGGGTCGATGGATTCACGGCGGTGTCATCAAAGGTGGCCAAGGACTACGTTCGGACAAAGCTCCCCGACGGCTCCTTCCAGCCCGAGCTCTATGCATTCGGAAAGGGAGGCAAATGGGCCGGCGAGATCAGCGACTCCACCATCGACACGCTGAATTTCACAGACATCGCGAAGGTCATCGCCGTTCCGCTCTCGGCACAGAGATACCTGCCGGCGAGCGACCCCGCAAAGACCAGGTTACTCATAATGGTCTACTGGGGGACAACAGCGGTCCCCGGCACCACGTCGGCGTCCTCCGCCTACAACCATTTCGGCTCGGCGCAGGTGACGCTTCAATTTGACCTGAACCCACTGAACAAGGTCCCGGTGGCCATCCAGAACGCTGCCATATCCGATTTCTCCGCCGCCACGCTGATGCTCAATATCGAGAACCGGAAAAACGACCGGACGGACTTTGCCAACGCCTTGATGCTCGGCTACGATTCCCCTGGCCTGGTCGGGACCGAGAAGGGCGATTACGTGAGGGGGACAGCCTTCCAGACGGATCGTGACGACCTGTACAGGGAGATTGAGGAGAACCGCTATTTCGTGGTCCTGATGGCATACGACTTCCAGCTCCTTTGGAAGGAGAAGAAACACAAGTTGCTCTGGGAAACCCGCTTCAGCATCAGCGAGCGCCGCAACCAATTCGACAAGGCGCTCCCCATTATGGCGCGGTACGCCTCCCAATACTTTGGGCAGGCCAGCAATGGACTGGTTAGGACGCGGGTTCCTGAGGGCAACGTCGACATCAAGGAACCGACGCTGATTGAGTTTCTATCCGAGCCCAAGAAATGACGATTCCGCATACCCTCATTGCGGTATTTGATCCCGGCTTCTTCACACAAAGCAGAGGATACCCGTCTCATCGTGCGTTTTGGCACACTTCGAGTGGCATAATGGTTCGCATTCCCTCATTTTGGGGCGCGAGGGAGAACTACCTATGAAAATTGAATCAGACTGCGTCGGGTTGGCTAGTGTCGTGAGCCGCCGCCGGGTCATTGCGGGCATCGTGATGGCGTTAGGCGGTCTTGCCATTGATTCCAGGGCGACAGGCGGCACTCCAGAAACCATGGTCGAAACGCCGACTTCAAAGGAAACCCAAATGCGAACGTCGATTCATCAAGACGTCGCATTCAAGGCGAGCCCTCAACTGATCTATGAGGCGTTGCTGGATTCCAAGCAATTCGCCGGATTTACGGGAAGTCCGGCCGAAATCGACCCGAGGGAGGGTGGCGCTTTTTCACTCTTTGGGGGACGGGTCAGCGGAAGAAACATCGAGTTGGTCCCCGATCAGCGAATCGTGCAAGCGTGGCGACCGGCGAGCTGGGCCAAGGGAATCTATTCGATAGTCAGATTCGAATTGGCGCCCCAGGGTTCCGGCACGGCGATTGCCTTCGATCACACGGGTTTTCCGGAAGGGAAGTACGACGGTCTCCTTTCTGGCTGGAACGAGCACTATTGGGGTCCGCTGGCGAAATACCCGGCCTCTTAATCCCCCCGTGAACGCAACCCCACCCCTTGCGATTCTGGCGCTAAGGCCTGGCGGCTTGCGCGACCAACCCACGCGCGTATACGGATTACGGGAAGCCAGATTCTTCCGCTGTCTTTGGGGGGTTGGCGCCGTCGCCTGGGATCAGGACCTACGTCAACCAGGTTCCCGTCGACCTTGAGAAGATCGACGACATGGAGATAGCGCCGAATCCTGATCCCTCAGGCGAGCCGGCGCGGAAGATCGAGATTTCACCCGGCCATCACCGCCTGGCGGTGGAGGTCTCCTTCCCGCCCCAGAAATTCCACACCCTGGTGGACCTTGAGACCGCGGGGAATCAGGTTTTTCGCCTTTCGGGCTTGGTGAAACCCTACGGGTATTGGGTACAGCTCTGGGATGAAACGGGGGGTGCCGGAAAAAGGAAACTGCTCGGCGAGATAGAGGTGTCGTCGGTTGCCCCCGACTTGCCGGGGGTGCTGCAGATGAACCTGCAGCGCAGCCAGCACTAGGCCTCGCCCAGAGCCCTCGGGGCTCACACGGGAATGCGCCCCTACGCACCATAATCGGCCCTGTGGATTGCCAAAGGCACGCGAGGCTTCGAGGCCTTGGTCCTCTGCTTCCTATCCGCTACTCGCGCGTCAGCTCGTAACCCGTGTCCGCATTGAAGGCGTAGGGGCCCGGCTCCAGGCTGGAGGTGGTCGTCAGCATGAAGCAGCCCGGCGAGACCTGGCGCACATAGGCCGCGACGCGGGTCTCCCCGAATCGCAGGCTTTCGGGGGGGCCGCCCGCCTTCAGCACCCTGCGACTCCCGTCCTTTTGCACCTCGGCCTTGGCAAGCTCGATCGGGGGCTTGCCCTTCGGCTCCGAGCCCACAAAGAGAAGCGTCGTGGCCCCCCCGCGGGACAAGGGACGGGGGTCCTTTCCGTCAAACTGGAAAAAGATGACGCTCTTCTTGTCCTTCTCGCGGGAGACGAGCCCAATGCCCTGACCCAGAAGATCTATCACGTTCAGCGAGAGGTGAAGGTCGGCGTTGGGCTTGATGTTCTCCGTGACAAAGTGCCCCAGGTTCTTGGGGAGAGCGACCCAGCTTCCATCGTGAAGCAGGTACGCCCCGCCCTCCTTTGGAGGCGGCGGGTATTCGCGGGGCTCCTTGGGCTCGGTGTTCGGTGCCAAAGGCTCAACCGGTGCGGCAAGAAAAACGGCCAGGGGAAACCCGATCTTCCAGGAAGGGTCGCCCTCAATCTGACCCACCAGGGAATTTCCCAACGGCGAAAGGCGAACCGTAGACGGGACCCCGGCCTTGAGGAACGGCACGTCAAAATCCTCGTCGGCGCGGAAGCTCCCGCGCTCGGTCGCGGTGAGGACCAGCGCACTGCCCGAGGGATCGAAGTTGCCCTTGAACTCGCGGTGGACGCCGAGCCGCCCGCGCGAGTCGATCTGGGCCGAAACGACACCGGTCTGGCGATCAACGCCCTCCACCTCGATTCGCGCGACGGTCGTGAAGCCCTGTTCCTCGTGGAAGGTGCCGTCAAGGGCTATCCCCGGCCGGAAGATGGCAGCCAGGTGGGCAAGCCGCTCCTGGCGCTCGGCCTCCAGCCGATGCAGGTCTGCGCCCGTCGCAACCGCCAGTTTGTATGTGAAATGCTCGTCCTCCCCGAGGAGCGACCCCTGGTCCGCCCCGAAACGGATCTGAAGGCCGTCGCGCCAGCCAAACACAGACTCCGGAGGAGCCACCTGCACCGCGCTGTTGGCGTCCGCCTCAAGCCGGATGGGGTCGCCCCCGGAGCGCCTGGAGTTCGCCAAGATCGTGCCGCCGAGGCTCCGCTGCCAGGTCTGTGTCGTGGACTCGATACGCGCACCAAGCGTCGTCCCCCGGCCCTCGCGGGTCATGAAGCGGAGGAGGATCGGCTCAGACGCGCCCGAGGCGCGGGCCGTGGCACTGCCGATAAGGAGGGTTCCCGGAGCCGTCGCGTCCACAGCGGAATCATATTCGCGGGCCAGGGACGCCCTCGCTTCCGAGGCGTCCTGGTCGCTGATAAACTGGAACTGAAAATCATAGTGACGGCTTTCACCAGAGAGGCCTTGCGCGGGGTTCCAGCGCAGCGCTAGCGACCAGGCCTGTGCGTCCTCGAGGACGGGCCCGCCCCCCCGGACCGCCTGGTTGGGGTGCGACACAAGGGTGAGGGCGGCGGCCTCAAAGCTCTCCACGGGGCCCACGGTGCCCAAAAACGAGCGTGCGAGCTCCCACCCGCCCTCATTGCGCAGGAGCGCCCTGACCCCTCCGTCCCGGGACACGTCCACAATCTCCAGGTAGAGCGTCGTTCCCTGCTCCAGTCCGGTCTCGGTCGCCAGCCCGCGGAGGATCCTGCCGGGCGCCAACGTCGCCAGAAACGCGCTCCTGCGGCCCTCGACGTCGGCCAATTGGGCGGGCGGCAGGGACAGGGAGGCCGGGGTCTTCTGCTTGGCCAGCGTCTCCACGTCCGCGACCAACTTCCGAAGCCGTCCATCATCCTGCGTGTCACCCGCCACATAGGTTGGTCCCTTGAAGGCCGACCTGGGTTCACCCTGGGGGCCGGGGCCGACAAAGCCGCCGGAAACCAGGGTGAGCGCCCGATTGGAGCCCCGGCCGCGCACGTCGACGATGCCCTGGAATTCGAACGTGGAACCTGCCGGGGCGTTCGGCGTGAGGATGGTCGCCTGATAGGGGTTCTCAGGGACCGCCGCCGCCCTTGGGGCACCCTCTGTAAGAATGCGCTGCGCGTCGGGTGCCGACCTGGGGGCTGCCCCAAACGCCCGGGCCAGGTAGTCGGAGGTGCCGATCGCCGTGAAGAGGGGCTCCGGCGCAATTCCCGTCGCCACGACCGCCACCTGGGCGCCCTTGTCCCCCTTTTGCAGGGTCACAAGGCGCGCCACGGAAAAATGGAGATGCCCGGATCCCTGCGTTGCATCAAGGAACGCCTCGACGTCGGCCTGCGGGACCGGGGTCTGTTCGCGCCAGACATAAAAAACACCCCCGGCAAGAAGGCCCAGCACCGCAAGCCCTGCGGCGATCTTGGCTACGGAAAACCTAGGGTGTGCCGATGTCATTTAATGATGCACATCCATTGCCGCTCGGCGCCAATTGCGCAACTCCGCGATGACGCATCCGGCGGCTGCGCGGACGCGGCCCCGCCTTTGACGCTTTCCTCCGGTGGCGTTCCATTGTTAGAAATGCCGCAGTTGAAGACGCCCAACCAAACCCTGTGGGCGGGTGTGTGCGCGGGGGGGTACTTTGCCGCGGCGGCCGTCTACCTCGGCAACATCGTCGTGCTCGCGGCGCTCAACGGCGGGAACATCGCCGTCACACTGGCCATGGTGGGTTTTCCAGTGGCCTGCGGGGTCATGGGCGGCCTGGTCGCCGCGCAGAAGGCGTGGGTGCCGAAGTGGTCCCTGGTGGTGGCCGCGGGGTTCGCAGCCATCCACCTGATCGGGTTGGTCTATCTTTTCTTTGACGCCCCCGGGGCCACCCCCTCGCCGACCAGCCTGCTCCAGTGGCGCCTGGGCTCGTCGTTTTTTGCCCTGTGGCTGGTTGTTGCGTTTGCAGCGAACAAGTTTGCCAGGACCGCATCCAGTCCTGCCTCCGGGCCCTAGCTGGAACCTCCGCCATAAGGGCCGCGGCGCATCGCGTGTAGCCGCTCGCTCAAAGAGATATCATCATCATTGAAATGGCGCTCACTCCCAGCTCCCCACTTGTCACAACGTTCCCGCGCATACCTTGGGGGCCTTGGCGGCGCGTTCAAACGCGAGATCGCTAGGGTGGCTAGGAGGTTGCTTAGTTCCCGGCGGTGTATCAGCACTCGCCAACCTCAAGACACATTGCACGCGCCCTGCGCTGTCTCGGATACGGCCTGGTCGCAGCGCTTTTCACCTGGATCGTATTGCTCTTTTATATTCCAGGAGAAGGGTTTACCTACCTCATTGAGTTCGGCGAGCTGAACCATTCCAGGTTTCTTCCCGAGGTCAGGGCTGTCAACCACTTCGAGCTACCCCACTCGTACGGCTATGATGGGCAATGGTACGCGCAGATCGCGGTGCACCCGCTGCTGACGGACCCGGAACTCAAAGGCGCTGTCGACACGCTGCCCTACCGCGCCCGAAGGATACTCTTCGAATGGACGGCCTGGGTCTTGGGTGGCGGAAATCCGATCAGGGTCATGAACGCCTATGCGCTCCAGAACGTCGCGTGCTGGTTCTTGCTGGCGTTCCTCCTTCTGCGCTGGTTTCCGCCGGTGTCCTGGGGCAACGGGTTCCGGTGGGCGGCCGTGCTCTTCTCCTTTGGCCTGATTTTCAGCATGAGGGGCGCCCTCCCGGACGGGCCAAGCCTGCTCGTTGTGGCCCTGGGCATGGCACTCCTCGAGTCGGGGCGTTCTTGGTGGGGGCATTGGTCTTTGGCCTCTCGGGGCTCGGCAAGGATACCGGCATCCAGTGCGGCTGCGCGCTCGGCCCCCCCGCCTCCCGCGCCCCGCGGGCGCGGATCGCCTTTCTCTGCCAAGCCGCCCTGGTCGCCCTTCCGCTCGCGATCTGGGTGATCTGCCTGAGGTTATTGCTCGGCCCCGGTGATGCGCTGGGGTCGTCCAATTTCTCGGTTCCCGGTGTCGAGGTCACACGGAAGCTCTTGGAGACCGTCTCCAGCCTTGTCGCGGAGAGGCATCCCTTGTCCTCCGTGGCACTGTTCGACGCCCTCGTCCTCGCCGGCTTGCTCGCCCAATTCTTGTTTTTTGCCCTTAGGATCCGATGGGAGGATCCGTGGTGGCGGCTGGGCGCCAGCTATGCGGTCCTGCTGCTGTTCCTGGGAAACGCGGTTTGGGTGGACTATCCCTCCGCCGCGGCCCGGGTGCTGCTGCCGATGACGCTCGCGTTCAATATTCGAGTGCCGCGGGGCGGCTGGTGGGCCGCCGTGCTTATTGCGGGTAACCTCGGGATCCTAGGGTCAGTGGACTTCCTTAGGTCCAACCTCCCGGACCACCTCGGGCCGTGCTTCGTGGTCGATGGTCCGAACGAGCTACGGTTTAACGCAAAGGACAACTTTGGCGTGACTGCGACCTATGCGCCGTCAAACTGGTGGGCACCCGAATCGGAGCGGATGCCTGGGAAGCGGGACCGGGATTCGTGGCGCTGGAGCAAGGGTGACGCAACGATCACGATCCACAATCCGCAGCCGTTTATTGTCCTGGCTGAGCTCAGTTTCGGGATGGCCACCCCGGACCCGCGCGCCGCCATCGTCACCATAGAAGGCAGGATTGCCTGGCGGGCGGCGCTCAAGCCGGCCAGCGACAATCTCGCGGTCATCACGGGAATCGAGCTCCCACCCGGCGACACGCCGATCCAATTCCGCACGGACAGGCCTGCCGTCGATGTCGGAAACGGCGAACACAGACGATTCGCGTTCAGCGTCAGGGACCTCAAGATCAGCCTTGTCGGCAGGCGCTAGGCGGGACGCGCGTCCCGGACCCCGCGTTTGAGGCGTTTAGAGGCAGCGGCGCCCCACGCACGCACCAACGCGGCCGATCCCCTTTCACTGCGAGCCCCGTTCGCCCTCCATGTGAAACGTGGACCGGATGGCATCCGCGGCCCTTCTGGCCCTGTGCTCCTCGATGGACCAGTTCCGGAGGACCGCCACCTCATCCTTCGAGAGGACCTCGGCCTCGCGCTCGAGCAGCCGCGTCTCCTGCGCGGTGAGTCCCGTGGCCGGGTCGACCGCCTCCGCTGCCGACGCGGGCCTGGGACCCGGGTTGAGCACGTAGACCTCGTAACGGATCAGGGCCAGCTTGACGAGCTGGTCGGAGGTCACCTCGAATCCCGCGTCGCTTAGCGTCACGGCATCCTGCGCAACGGGTCCATCCGGCGCATTGCCATACGAGTAGATTGCGGTGTTCCACTCCCTGAGCTTCCCCGCGATGTCGGCGCCCACCAGGTCGTTGATCTTGGCATCGAGGCCGTCCGTGGCGCCCGCGACCGCGGCGATGGCCTCCGGCGAGTCGAATTTCCGGCCGGCGACCCGCTGCTCATGCACCACCCTGCGGCTTGCGATGGCCCGCTCGACCAGCAGGTCCTCCAGGGCGGCGCGCTTCCCCTGCGGGACGGGAAGGGCGGAGAGCAGGATATTGTAGCGCGAAAGGATGCGGCGGCGCTCAAGCTTCCGGAAAAACGGCGCCCATACCGGGTCGCCGTCCATCGCCGCGTTGAACTTGTTGATCGCGTCCGCCGACGGCAGCGGCCCGCCCGCGGGAAACATCCTCCGGATGCCCGACCCGGTTCCACCCTGCAGGACGGCCTCGGCCGCGTTGCGCGCCCGCTCCGCTGCCCGCAGCCGGTTCTCCTGCTCCGAGAGAAGCTGGTGGTCGGATGCCGCCCCAAGCCGCTCGTGCGCCAGCTGGCGGCGCAGCTGCACGCCCCAGAAGAGCGACGCTGCCAGGGAGACGGACAGGGCGGCTAGAAGCCAACGAAAGGGGTCACGCATGGGAGTTCCGTGTTTCGGGGTTCAATTTGCTCAACCAGGGCCTTCACGGCTTGGGTATCATGGTCCTAGGGGACGAGCGACCACACCTTGAGGTTGAGGTCCCTCTCGCCCAAGGCCGAGGAAACCCTCATCGCGATCGCCGGGTGCGCCTCGATCCAGCCCTGCACCTGGTCCCGGGTCCAGTTGCGCGCCGGCTGGTCTTCAATCGTCACGACGAGGTCGCCCGGCTTGACGGAGGCCTCCTCGGCCGGGCTGTTGGGGATGACCGCCGCCACGCGCCAGCCGCCTGGATCGGAGAACATGCTGATGCCGACGCTGCGCTCCGGGGGCGAAGGCAGCGGCCCGTCGGTGTCGGAGCACAGCCAGAGCTTGTCCTCCTCCTCGTGGAAAACGAGGGAGAATGCATGCAAGAGTCCGACGCCTATGGTCGGGGCACCGCTGCTCACCTCAAGGACGGGCTCCACCTGGCGCAGGCTGCCAAGCTCCATCGTGCCCGTAAGCCGTCCTATCTGCTCATGGCCAACCTCGCCCGCCACGGCCAGCAGGAAGCCGGGTCGCGGCGCAGTCTTCCAGCTTAGCGCACCCGCCGCCTCCGGCGGGAGGTGGAGCCTGTCATTTGCCCCGGTGTCGACCATCAGCTCGAACGCCTGGCCCTGGAGCTCGACCGAGACAAACGGCACTCCGGAGTGCTCGACAATGGGCAGCTCGGCCCGCACGGGCTGAAGGTTCCTCGGCCAGTCCGGGCTCAGGGAGAGTTCCTGGCCCGGAAAGTTGAGCGCGAAGAACAGGTCCGAGAACAGGGAGTATCCGAGGAGCCCATCCAGTCCCCTGCTGTCGATCTTCGACTGCAGTTCCAGGGGCACGACCCCGGCGACGACGCCCTCGAACTGAACCCCTCCGACCGCGATCGAGTCGAGCAGCACGCGCGGCACAGAAAGGGAATCCCCCAGGCCGTTGGTCACCTGCGTGTCGTCAGGATCCGAGTCGACACCCCTGGCCTCAACCGCTGCGGCGACTTCCGGCGAGATCATCGAGTACGAGCACCCGGTGTCGACCTGCATGCGGAAGGGTCCCTGGCCGTTGATCATCACGCTCACGAACATCCCGTGGCTGCTCACCTCCGCGGGGACGACCGTTTCCTGGCTGATCCGCGTGAAGAGCGGGGCGGACTCGTGCATCTGCGAAGCCCCGAGCCGGCTGGCGCCGATCGCCACGATCCACCCGAGGAGGCGCAGCCGTCCCGCAGTCATCGATGATGGCACCCGGTTCCTGGGAAGGCGGCCTACCCCCACGGGTGCGGCGGCCCAAAACGATCGCAGATGGCACATACGCCGTCCGCAACATCCTTGGGACGGCCGGATAAGCAAATTGCGGAACCAAAGATGTCCCCCGGCCGCGACGATAATCGGACCCGCGCCACCTTACCTCACCCTATTTAAAAACCGGGCTCTCGCGGCTGAACCCGTCGTCGATGATCGCCTGCTGCATGGCCTCGATCTCCGAGCGGTCGCCATCGGCAGCCATGGCAAAGGCCAGGTCGACGGACTCCAGGCGGTCGGCAAACACCATCTCGTCCACCATCGCATCGTGGGCGGCCGGGGCGTTCAGGTTGAAAAAATTGCCGATGCGGCGCCCCGGGTGCTCCTTGAACGACAAGGCGGTCAGGCCCTCCTTGGTATAGAACTCGAGGGGCTGGAACGCCGGGACCCTGTCCTCGTGCACGACGTATTTCTGCATCATCTCAATCGGGAGACGGGGGATCTGGTTCCTGGGCCTTTCCTTTTCGCGCAGGTCCCTGGCTGGCGTCGCCGCCGAGGGAGGGCTGTAGGCAGGCATTGACGCGGCCAAGTCCGCGACGATCCCGGGTGAAACCACCCGCTCCGCCGCCGCCGGGGTCGGCGGGTTTTCCGCGGGCTTTGGGGCAAGGATGATCGAGGACGTGTCGGAAGTCTGGCCGGCCGACGCTGATGCGAGGACCGCAAGAACCAGGGGGATCTGGAATCTCCGTTGCATCACGGATCCTTTGAACAGGGCCCGGAGGGAGTGTTCCCCTAAACCGTCCATAATGACAGTCTAGGCGGGATTTTGCCGCCGGCAAGGAAACCCTCCCGAAAGGGCGCCTCGGGGAGCCTCAGCCGAAATCGAGCTCCGCCTCGGGCGGTGGGTCATCCGGGGGTTCTAGGCACCGGGGGCCCTCGTTGCGGCTGTTGCTCATGTACCGGCTCACCCTTCGGGAAGCCATGCGCGCGGCCTCGAGCGGCCGCGTGAGCTCCTTAAGTTCATCGGCTGGAAGCGGTTGATCCCCGATCCAGCGCCGCATGGTGTCCTGGGTGAGGATGACCGGCATGCGGTTGTGCACCGTGGCGACAAGCTCGTTGGGTCCCGTGGTCAGGACGCAGTAGGTCTCAGGCAGCCCGCCCGACGGGGGATCCCAAATCCCCGCGAATGCGAACGGCTCCTCGTCCAGGAGCGTGAAGAGGTACGGCAGCTTCTGCCCGCGGCTTGTCATCCACTCATAGAACCCGTTGGCGGGGACGAGGCACCGCCTCGAGGCCGCGGCCTTTTTGAAGGCCGGTAGCGCGGCTACCGTCTCCGCCCTGGCGTTCGCGATGAGCTTCGGGTGGGTGCCGTGCCCGCCAAAGGGGATGAACCCCCACCTCATGGGCATGACCGCCGGGCCCGCCTCCGACGTGGCGACCACGGGCACCGTGGTGGTGAGCGTCACATTGAAGCGCGGCACGGCCCAGTCGGGGATTTCCAGGGGCGCGCCCAGGGCGCGCGAGATGGCGTTTATCGCGGCGTCGGTCTTGTGGAGCGTGTAGCGGACACACATCGGGGCGGTGGGGGAAATTCGCGGAATTGCCGGCGTCCAGCAATTGCCAGGATTTCGCGTGCGTCAACCCGCGCTGCCCAGACACTCAGCGCGCTTCAAATGCGCCGCGAAGCTCCGAGCAGAGCCTGTCGTGGAGCGCCTGGCGCTTCCTGAACAGGGCCGCTCGGGCCCTGTCCGGGACGCACCGGGTGGCCTCATCCAGTGAAACGCTCCGGCTGCAGAGTTCCGCCAGCGCGGCAGCCGACCCGCGTCCCTTGGAATCGCACCACGCGGCCTGGAGGGCTCCCCCCAGCGCGGCGCTCTCGTCCTCCGCCATCGCGACCACGGGGACCCCGAAGATGTCGGCGGCGACCTGGCGCCACAGGGCCGAGCGCGCGCCGCCTCCCGTCAGGCGTATCTCCTTCGCCCTGACCCCGAGCGCAGCCAGCCTCCTAAGGCCGTAGTTCATGCCGAGCGTCGTTCCCTCGATCGCAGCGCGGGCCAGATGCCCCTGGGAGAGGGTCCTCCGGTCGAGGCCAAAATAAACCCCCGTCCCCTTGGGAAGGTTTGGGGTGCGCTCGCCGTCCAGGTAGGGAAGCAGGGTGAGGCCGTCGGACCCCGCGGGGGCCAAGGCGGCGTTCCTCTCTAGGTCGGAAAGGGACCAGCCGAAGAGCGCCCGCACCTGCTCGGTCACGCCCGTCACGTTCATCGTGCACAGGAGCGGGAGCCAGCCCCCGGTCGACGAGCAGAACGCCGCAATCTCCCCGTTCGGGTCCACGACGGGCCTGCGCGCATAGGCGTAGATCGTGCCGCTCGTGCCGAAGCTCGCCGTCACGGCGCCGGGAACCACGTTGCCGGTGCCGATGGCCCCCATCATGTTGTCGCCGCCCCCCGCGCTCACGATCGTGCCCGCCGGAAACCCGTAGCGGCTTGCAACCTCCGGCCGGAGCGTCCCGCAGGGTACATGCGACGGGGAGAGGGGCGGCAGGCAGTCGGCGACCCGGCCGTCCACGGCGGACATGGCGGCCGGCGACCACGCGCGCCTCCTCACGTCCAGGAACGCCGTCCCGGAGGCGTCCCCGTACTCCATGAAGTAGTTGCCCGTCAGGTGAAAATTCAGGAAGTCGTGCGGCAGCAGGATATGGCGGAGGCGCTTGAAGTTCGCGGGCTCGTGGCGCTTGAGCCACAGGACCTTGGGGGCCGTGTAGCCCGGCAGGAACGGGAGGCCGGTCTTCCGGATGACGGCGGGGGTGCCGCCCAGTTTCCGGGTGAGGATCGCGCACTCGGGCGCGGTGCTCGTGTCGCACCAGAGCTTCGCGGGGCGGATGACCCGCCCCTTGTCGTCCAGGGGAACGAAGCCATGCTGCTGGCCCGAGACCCCGATCCCGCGCACCCGCGACCGGTCGACCTTGGACGCCACCTCGCAGATGACCGTGTCCATGGCGGCGACCCATTCCTCGGGATGCGCCTCCATGTGGCCCGGCGGCAGCCCGGCTATAAGGTGGTGGGGGGCGCGCGCCTCCGCCACCACGCGCCCCGTGTCGAGGTCGAGCGCGATCGCCTTTACGCTCTGGGTTCCGCTGTCGACCCCGACATAGAGGCTCATGGCGGCCTTAGTATCCGGTCAGGTAGGAGTTGAACAGGTTCTCCAGGTATTCCTGGCGGCCGCTCCGGGGGGCGGGCTCGCCCAATTTCGTGAGTACGAGCTTCTCCAGCTCCCCGAATCCCACCTTGCCGGTCTCGATCTGCCTGCCGATGCCCGAGTCGTAGCTCGCGTAGCGGTCGGCGAGGAACTGGTCGAGCTTGCCGTCGGCGAGGATCCTGCGGGCTATCTTGAACGCCAGGGCGTAGGTGTCCATGCCCCCTATGTGGGCGAAGAAGAGGTCCTCGGGATCGATCGAGGGCCGGCGGAGCTTCGCGTCAAAGTTCAGGCCGCCCTTGCCCAGGCCGCCCGCGCGCAGGATCGAGACCATCGCGAGCGTGATCTCCTTCACGTCGGTGTTGAACTGGTCGGTGTCCCAGCCGAGGAGCGTGTCGCCCGCGTTGGCGTCGATCGATCCCAGCATCCCCTGCGAGGCGGCGACCTCGATCTCGTGCTGGAAGGAGTGGCCGGCGAGGGTCGCGTGGTTGGTCTCGATGTTGAACTTCAGGTGCTTCTCGAGGCCAAAGGTCCTCAGGAATGCGATGCCGCTCGCGACGTCGAAGTCGTACTGGTGCTTCGTCGGCTCCTTCGGCTTCGGCTCGATGTAGAACTGGCCCTTGAAGCCGATGCGCTTGGCGTGGTCGACCGCCATGTGGAGGAAGCGGGCCAGGTGCTCCTGCTCCCGTTTCAGGTTGGTGTTGAGGAGCGTCTCGTAGCCCTCGCGGCCGCCCCAGAACGTGTAGCCGTCGCCGCCGAGCTCATGGGTCACCTCCATCGCCTTCTTCACCTGCGCGGCCGCGTAGGCGAAGACGTGGGCGTCGGGGTTTGTCGCCGCGCCGCACATGTAGCGCGGGTTGGAGAAGAGGTTGGCGGTGCCCCAGAGGAGGCGGACCCCGGTCTCCTTCTGGAGCTGCTTGGCGTGGGCCACGATCGTGTCAAGGTTGCGGTTCGACTCGGCAAGCGTCGCCCCCTCGGGGGCGATGTCGCGGTCGTGGAAGCACCAGAAGGGCGCCTCGATCTTCACGAAGAACTCGAACGCGGCGTCCATCCGTCGCTTGGCGACGGAGATCGGGTCCTTGCCCGACTCCCACGGCCGCTTGATCGTTCCGGGGCCGAACGGGTCGCCGCCCACGCCGCGGAACGAGTGCCAGTAGGCGATCGAGAAGCGCAGGTGCTCCCTCAGGGTCTTGCCGTCAACCACCTCCGCGGGGTCATAGTGCCTGAAAGCCAGGGGGTTCTCGGACTTGGGTCCCTCGAACCGGACGTGCGGGACGCTGAAGAACTGGGGTTTCTTTGTTTTCGGCATAGCCGTCGAGGACTACCACGACCGCCCCTCGACCGTCGAGATTTCCTTAGTGCTACAAATGGACCGCGACGCCTTGTCATTGCGGCAAGGCTGTTCATTTTTGAAGGCATGTTCCCCCGCATCCCCACCCTCTTCCTGGTCTTCCTGACCGCCGCCGCCGCCGCCGCCGCCGCCGATTTCAAGGTCCTCTCCCACTACCCGATACCGGGCGACGTCCGCTACGACTACCTCCGGGCAGACCCCGACATGCGGCGCCTCTACGTGTCCCATGGCAACAAGGTGGACGTGCTCGACTTGGACACGGGCGCCCCGCTGGGGGAGGTCTCACCGATGAAGGGGGTCCATGGAGTCGCGATCGCACCGGGGCTGAAGCGCGGCTTCATCACCTCGGGGGGCGACCGGACCGTCGTGATGTTCGACGTCGCCACGCTCAAGGTCCTTAAGGTCATTACCGGGCTGGGGGTGAAACCCGACGCCATCGAGTACGACCCCGAGACCCAGAAGGTCTACGTCGCGAACGGCCAGTCGGGAGGGATCACGGTCATCGACCCGGCCACCGGCGAGATCACGGCCACGGTGTCGATCGAGGGGAAGCTGGAGGGCATGGCCTTTGACGGCAGGGGCCGCCTCTTCGTCAACACCGAGGACAAGAGCATGATCCAGGTCGTGGACACCCGTACGCTCAAGCCCCTGGCCGCCTGGCCGATCGCGCCGGTCGAGGGCGGGACGGGGCTGGCGATCGACAAGGCGACGCACCGGCTCTTCTCGGCCGGCGGCAATGGCAAGCTGGCCGTCGTCGACAGCGACACCGGCGCCCTGGTGGCGACCCCCGAGATCGGCGAGGATCCCGACGGGGACGCCTTCGACGCGGCCAACGGGTATGTCTTCACGTCCAGCGTGCTCGGGACGCTCACGATCCTGCATGAGGACTCCCCCGACGCGTACAGCCTGGTGCAGACCGTGCCGACCGCCCGCGGGGCGCGGACGATCACGCTCGACGCCAGGACCGGGCGGGTGTTCATGGCCACGGGGAAGTTCGGGGATGCGCCCGCCCCGACGGCGGACAACCCCCACCCCCGGCCCCAGGCCCAGCCCGGCACGTTCGAGGTGCTCGCCGTGGGGCGCCCCGCCCCCTAGGCCGACGGCTTGAAGGCGGTCGCGAAGTACACGGCCAGGAGGATGAACAGGAAGCTCACGGCGTAGTTCCACGTGATGCGCTCCTTCAGGACGACCCAGGCGAAAGCGACAAAGACGACGAGCGTGATGGCCTCCTGGATGATCTTCAGCTGGTAGCCGCTCAGGTTGCCGGTCATGTAGCCCATCCGGTTCGCCGGCACCTGGAGGCAGTACTCGAAGAACGCCACGCCCCAGGCCACGAGGATGGCGACAATCATCGGGCGGCCCTCAAGCCACCGGAACTTCAGGTGGCCGTACCAGGCCGCGGTCATGAACACGTTGGACCCGAGCAGGAGCAGCACGACTTTGTACATGGTGACGCCAATCGATACCCTGGCACCGGGTTTCGCAAGCACGGGACCCGCCGGCCGCCGCTGCGGAAAACCCGAAAATTTTCGAAGAGGATGCTTGATTGCCGCAAATCGCGCCCTATACCTTGCCGACAGTTCTGTCCGCACCTATACTTCCGAATGACAATCAAAGCCTATCTCAAGCCGTCCTGCGGATGGTCCAATGGCGTTCGCGCCGTCCTTCGCAAGTACAGCCTCGGTTACCAGGATATCGATATCATCGGTGACCGGTCCAATTACGCTGAGATGGTCCAGAAGTCGGGTCAGCCCCTCTCGCCGTGCGTCGAGATCGACGGGGTCATGCTGGCCGACGTGTCGGGCGAGGAGGTCGAGAACTATCTCCTCTCCAACGATCTTGTGAAGCCGACGGAGAACGCGGCCGGTGTGCCGACCAACGCGGGATGCTCCGACGAGGAGCACTCCAAAATGGCCACCAAAACGATCCGCTTCTTCTGACGAGAGGTCCTGCTCACCATCACCAAAGTTCCCGCAGGGCCGGCTCTCAAAACGAACCCCGGCCCCTTTTTTTGCACACACGCCAACACCCTGAACGACGCCAGCGATAAGGCCCGAAAGCTGCTAAGCTCCCACAAACCTCCGTTCTCCAGCAATGTCCACCCCACCTGACCTCGCCCGCAAGCCCCGGCGCAGGGCCACCGGCCTGCCGAAGAAGCAGGGCCTTTACGATCCGTGGTACGAGCACGACGCCTGCGGCGTCGGTTTCGTGGTGGACATCAAGGGCCGCAAGTCGAACAGCATACTAAAGCAGGCGATCCAGCTGCTCAAGAACCTCGACCACCGCGGGGCGGCGGGCTCCGAGGCCAACACGGGCGACGGCGCAGGCGTCCTGCTCCAGATCCCGCACCGCTTCCTCAAGGAAGCCTGCAAGAAGGCCAAGATCGACCTGCCCGGCCCGGGAGAATACGGCTGCGGCCTGGTGTTCCTTCCCCGCGACCGCATCAAGCGCAGGCGCCTGGAGGAGCGCTTCGAGAAGATCATCCAGTCCGAGGGCCAGACCGTCCTCGGCTGGAGGACCGTGCCGGTCGACAACAGCTCCCTGGGGGAGACGGCCCGCTCGTGCGAGCCGATGATCCGCCAGATCCTGGTCGGGCGCGGCCCGGCTACGACGGACGCCCTGGCGTTCGAGCGGAAGCTCTACGTGATCCGCAAGAGGGCCTACGGCGACATCCGCACGTCCACGATGGACGGCGCCGAGACCTGGTACATGCCGAGCCTCTCGTACAAGACGATCGTGTACAAGGGCATGCTCCTCACGGGCCAGCTGGAGCAGTACTTCACGGACCTCCAGTCACCGTCCATGGAAACGGCGCTGGCGCTCGTCCACTCGCGCTTCAGCACGAACACCTTCCCGAGCTGGGACCGCGCGCACCCCTACCGCTACATCGCGCACAACGGCGAGATCAACACGCTCAGGGGCAACATCAACTGGATGCGCGCAAGGGAGGCCCTCTTCGAGTCCGACCTCTTCGGGGACGACATCAAGAGCATCCTGCCGATCGTCAACCCGAACGGGAGCGACTCGTCGATGTTCGACAACACGCTCGAGCTCCTGATCCTCGCGGGCCGCTCGCCCGCGCATGCGATGATGATGATGATCCCGGAGCCCTGGTCCGGCAACGAGCGCATGGACGACGACCGCAAGGCGTTCTACCAGTACCACTCGTGCCTGATGGAGCCGTGGGACGGCCCCGCATCGATCGCGTTCACCGACGGCGTGCAGATCGGCGCCGTGCTCGACCGCAACGGGCTGCGCCCCTCGCGCTACTATGTGACAAAGGACGGCACGGTCATCATGGCCTCCGAGGCCGGCGTCCTCGACACGCCGCCCGAGAACGTGCTCCAGAAGGGCCGGCTCCAGCCGGGCCGCATGTTCATGGTCGACACCGCCGAGGGCCGGATCATCGAGGACGAGGAGATCAAGGGGAAGATCATCTCCGAGCGCCCGTACCGCAAGTGGCTCGACGAGCACCTGGTCCACCTGACCGACCTTCCCGAGGCCCCGGAGCTCCCACAGCCCGACCACAAGACCCTGCTGCAGAGGCAGATCGCGTTCGGCTACACGAACGAGGACGAGCGGATCATCCTGACGCCCATGGCAAGGGACGGCGTCGAGGCCACGGGCTCGATGGGCAACGACGCGGCCCTGGCCGTCCTCTCGAGCAGGCCCCGGCTCCTGTACGACTACTTCAAGCAGCTCTTCGCCCAGGTCACAAACCCCCCGATCGACTGCATCCGCGAGGAGATCATCATCGGGGCGGAGACGCGCCTCGGCTCCGAGGGCAACCTGCTTAACCCCCAGCCGTCGGCGTGCCGCCGGGTGGAGCTCAAGTGGCCGATCCTGACCAACGAGGAGTTCGCGAAGCTGCGCCGGATGGCGGTTCCGAACCTGACCGTGGGCGTGCTGCCGATCCTCTTCAGGGTGACCCGGGGCGAAAAGGGACTCGCCAAGTCCCTCGAGGAGCTCTGCGCCATGGCGCGCCGGATGATCGAGGAGGATGAAATCAACGTCATCATCCTGAGCGACCGCGGGGTTAACCGCGATTTTGCCCCGGTCCCCGCCCTCCTGGCGGTCTCCGGGCTCCACCACTACCTGATCCGGGAGGGCCTGCGCACCCGCGTGAGCCTCGTGCTCGAGACCGGCGAGGCCCGCGAGGTCCACCACTTCTCGACCCTGATCGGCTACGGCTGCAGCGCCATAAACCCCTACGTCGCGTTCGAGGCGATCGACGACATGATCAAGGAGGGGCTGCTCCCGAAGCTCGACCACAAGACCGCCTGCAAGAACTTCGTGAAGGCCGCCACCAAGGGCGTCATCAAGGTGATGTCGAAGATGGGCATCTCGGCCATCCAGAGCTACCGCGGGGCGCAGGTGTTCGAGGCCCTCGGCCTGAAGCAGGACGTGATCGACCACTATTTCACGGGCACGGCCTCCCGCGTGGGCGGGATAGGCTTGGACGTGATCGCGCAGGAGGTCCTCATTCGCCACCACGACGCCTTCCCGTCGCGCCAGGTGGAGGGCCATGTCCTGCCCTCGGGTGGCCAGTACCAGTGGAGGAAGGACGGCGAGCAGCACCTGTTCACTCCCGAGTCGATCCACAGGCTCCAGAAGGCGGTCCGCACCGGCAGCTTCAAGGTTTTCCAGGAGTACTCGTCGATCGTGAACGACCAGGCGGTGAACGCCTGCACGCTGCGCGGCCTCCTCGAGTTCAAGGCCTCAACTCCCATCCCGATCGAGGAGGTGGAGCCGGTCGAGTCCATCGTCAAGCGCTTCAAGACAGGCGCCATGTCCTACGGCTCCATCAGCAAGGAGGCGCACGAGACGCTCGCCATCGCGATGAATCGCATCGGGGGCAAGAGCAACACCGGCGAGGGGGGCGAGGACCCGGCCCGCTACGTGCTGGAGGCCAACGGCGACTCCAAGAATTCCGCGATCAAGCAGGTGGCATCCGGCCGCTTCGGCGTCACGAGCGAGTACCTGGTGAACGCGCGCGAGCTGCAGATCAAGATGGCCCAGGGCGCCAAGCCCGGGGAGGGCGGCCAGCTGCCCGGCTCCAAGGTCTATCCGCCGATCGCGCGGACCCGCCTCACGACCGCCGGCGTGGGCCTCATCTCCCCGCCACCCCACCACGACATCTACTCGATCGAGGACCTGGCGGAGCTGATCCATGACCTGAAGAACGGCAACCGCTTCGCGCGGGTGAGCGTGAAGCTCGTTGCCGAGGTCGGCGTGGGCACGATCGCCGCCGGTGTCGCGAAGGCGCACGCCGACGTGGTGCTCATTAGCGGCTACGACGGCGGCACGGGCGCTTCGCCCCAGACGTCGATCATGCACGCGGGCCTCCCCTGGGAGCTCGGCCTGGCCGAGACCCACCAGACCCTGGTGCTCAACAACCTGAGGAGCCGTATCGCGGTAGAGACGGACGGCCAGCTCAAGACCGGCCGCGACGTCGTGATTGCCGCCCTCCTGGGCGCCGAGGAGTTCGGGTTCGCGACGGCGCCCCTGGTGGCCACCGGCTGCATCATGATGCGCGTCTGCCACCTGAACACCTGCCCGGCGGGCGTCGCCACTCAGGACCCGCAGCTTCGCGCTCGGTTCACGGGAAAGCCCGAGCACGTCGTCAACTTCATGCAGTTCATCGCGGAGGAGGTCCGCCAGATCATGGCGCAGCTCGGCTTCCGCACGATCGAGGAGATGGTCGGCCACTCCGACCGGCTCGAGGCGAGGAAGGCCGTGACCCACTGGAAGGCCAAGGGCTTGGACTTCAGCAACATCCTTTACCAGCCGGACATGGACGAGAACGTCGGCCGGTTCTGCCAGATCAAGCAGGACCATGGCCTGGACAAGTCCATGGACCTGACGATCCTGCTCAACACCTGCCGGCCCGCGATCGAGCGGGGCGAGAAGGTGTTCGCCGAGATCCCGATCCAGAACGTCCACCGGGTGGTGGGAACGATCACGGGCGGCGAGCTGACGAAGAAGTGGGGGGCCAAGGGCCTGCCCGAGGACACGATCCGGATCCTGTTCAAGGGTTCGGCCGGCCAGAGCTTCGGGGCCTTCATGCCGAGGGGCATGACCTTCTACCTGGAGGGCGACACGAACGACTACCTCGGCAAGGGCCTCTCCGGCGGCAAGATCATCGTCTACCCGTCCTCGAAGGCCACCTTCGTTCCCGAGGACAACGTGATCGTAGGAAACGTGGCCTTCTACGGCGCGACGAGCGGCGAGGCCTACATCCGCGGCATCGCCGGAGAGCGGTTCTGCGTGCGCAACAGCGGCGTCACCGCGGTCGTCGAGTCGGTGGGCGACCACGGCTGCGAGTACATGACGGGGGGGCGGGTCGTGATCCTCGGGCCCGCGGGGCGCAATTTCGCGGCGGGCATGTCGGGCGGCATCGCCTACGTGCTCGACGAGGCCGGCACCTTCGCAAAGAGCGTCAACACCCAGATGGTGGGGGTCGAGAAGCTCGAGAACCCCGCAGAGATCGCCGAGGTCCGCGCCCTGGTGGAGAAGCACCTTGCCTACACAAAGAGCGAGCGGGCCAAGCGCGTGCTTGGCGAGTGGGACAAGATGGTCCCGCGCTTCGTCAAGGTCCTGCCGAACGACTACAAGCGCATGCTCTCGTGCATCGAGCGCGCCCATGGGCAGGGGCTCACCGGCGAGGAGGCCATCATGGCCGCCTTTGAGGAAAATGCCCGCGACCTTTCGCGCGTTGGCGGCAACTAAGGCCCACCCCCCCCGAACGCACCTACCACGATGGGAAAACCAACTGGATTTCTAGAATACCTCCGGGAGTTGCCGGCGGACCGCGCCCCGCTTGAGCGCGTGGGCGACTGGAAGGAGTTCCACGAGCACATGGAGGAGGACAAGCTCAAGAAGCAGGGCGCGCGCTGCATGAACTGCGGCGTGCCATTCTGCCACACGGGCAAGCTGGTGAGCGGGATGGCCTCGGGCTGCCCCGTGAACAACCTGATCCCGGAGTGGAACGATCTGGTCTACCGCGGGCTCTGGCGGGAGGCGCTCGAGCGGCTCCACAAGACAAACAACTTCCCCGAGTTCACCGGGCGCGTTTGCCCGGCCCCATGCGAGGGCTCGTGCGTCCTGGGCATCAACGCCCCGGCGGTCACGATCAAGAACATCGAATGCTCGATCATCGACACGGGTTGGAGCGAGGGGTGGGTCCTGCCCGAGGTTCCCGCGGTTAGGACCGGAAAGAAGGTCGCGGTCATCGGCTCCGGCCCGGCGGGGCTCGCCGCCGCCGCGCAGCTCAACCTGGCAGGGCACACCGTCACGGTCTTCGAGCGCGCCGACCGCCCCGGCGGGCTTCTCATGTACGGCATACCGAACATGAAACTCGACAAGAAGGAGGTCGTGCTCCGGCGCATCCGCCTGATGGAGGAGGCCGGGGTCAAGTTCATCTGCAACGCCACCGTCGGCGAGAACGTGGAGCCCCAGATCTTCCTGAAGGAGTTCAACGCGACCGTGATCTGCACCGGCGCGACGCAGCCGCGCAACCTGCCGATCGAGGGCCGGGACCTGGGAGGCGTCCACTTCGCGATGGAGTTCCTGACGGCAAACACCAAGGCGGTGCTAAATGGCGGCAGCGAACACAGCCCCATCCACGCCGGCGGCAAGGACGTGGTCGTGATCGGCGGCGGTGACACGGGAACCGACTGCGTCGGCACGGCCCTGCGCCACGGCTGCAAGAGCCTGGTGCAGATCGAGATCCTTCCCAAGCCCCCCGCGGAGCGTGCGGCCGACAATCCCTGGCCCGAGTGGCCCAAGGTCTACAAGATGGACTACGGCCAGGAGGAGGCAGCGGCGCGGTTTGGCTCGGATCCCCGGGTCTACCTCACGACGGTGAAGAAGTTCACGGGCGACGCCCAGGGAAGGGTCAAGGACCTGACAACCGTCGAGATCAAGTGGGACCGCAACGAGCAGGGCCAGTTCGTCCCCAAGGAGCAGCCGGGAACCGAGAAGGTGCGTCCCGCGCAGCTGGTCCTCCTCGCGATGGGCTTCCTGGGGCCCGAACAGCCGCTTCTCAAGGAGCTCGGCGTCGCCTGCGACGCGCGCTCGAACGTGAAGGCCGACTACGAGAAGTACTCGACGAGCCTCCCCGGCGTCTTCGCCGCGGGTGACTGCCGCCGCGGCCAGAGCCTGGTCGTTTGGGCGATCAACGAGGGCCGGGGCGCGGCGCGCGAGTGCGACCGCTACCTGATGGGCTCCACGGATCTCCCGTAGGTCCCCTACTCGACCGAGGCCACCTGGTGCGCGACCGGCCCCAGCCGGTCGGCGATCTTCACGGTGTCGCCTTGGCGCCTGCCCAGCAGCTGGCGGCCAAGGGGCGATGATGCCGTGACGACCGTGGCCACCCCGTCTCCATCCCGGGCCTCGAGCCCCCCCGACTGCGGGCCCATGAGGAAACTGACCCTGCCCGCCTTCGACTCCAGGGTCACCAGGGCACCCGCGGCGATCTCCTCGCCAGGCCCGAATGTCCTCAGCACAAGCGCCTTCCACGCAGCGATCGCGTCCGCGATCTCGGAGGCTATCCGCGCCTGGCCCGCCGCCAGGTAGGCTGCGCTCTGGCTGCGCATGTCGTACTTGTCCTCGGCGCGGCTTTCCTCGTTGGTGGCCTCGTCGCGAGAGCCGAGCGCAGCCTCTGTCTGAAGGGCCAGCTCGGACTCCAACTGCATGATAACGGACCGTGTAAGGGCGCTCTTGTCCATTGAGGATCTGTGGTTATACCTCCCTGTCCCCGATGCCGTCAAAGCCGATCCCCGGATCCACCGGGGAGGTCCTCACCTGCCTCCCCTCGCCGTACATCCCGCACCCGGGGACGGGGCTCCTGTACCTGCCGCGGTTCATCGCCAAATGCCAGTACGTGAAGGAACATGGCGCGTTGCCCGCCAGCTATGCGAAGAACTTCAAGCGGGGGCTCGACCGGTTCCTGTGCATGCACCTGGGGATCGACCCGTCGGAGGTCGAGCGGGTGGTGCGCGAGGCCCAAGACGGCGCGGAGATCGAGCGGGGCCTAAAACGGCTGCTTCCGGGAGACCCCAGGGCCGCGAGATGGAACCGGGAGCTGGTCCAGAAGGGAATGACGGAGGCCGGGAGGGAATTTCTGAGGGAGGCCCTCACGGCCATGGGTTGCGCGGACCGGGCGGAGGAAATCAAGAGCGTGCCCGACCTGATCGACTTCGACGAGGGGAGGATCGAGTGATCAAGGGCCAAAAGGTCGTCTGCATCAACGACACCTTCAACGGGTTCGTGAAGGCGGTCTACAAGGAGCTGCCCGTGAAGGGGAAGACCTACACGATCCGCGAGGTGTTCCTCGGCAGGGAGAAGATCGTGAAGGGCGGCGACTCCGCCACCGTCGGCCTCCTGCTTGTGGAGCTCGTGAATCCCCCGGACCCCTTCCATGTCGGCAAGCAGGAGCTCGGGTTCTCCTCCGAGCGCTTTGCACCGCTGGAGGAGCTTCCGCCCGAGGAGGCGGAGGTCGGCGCGGAGGTCGGGGCAGGCGTCGAATACGGCTCTTGGTCGAACTGACGGGGTCCTTGGGGGGATCAGTCGATCACCCTGACCGTGAGCTCGCAGGTGGCCGCCGGCACCGCCTCGGCGAGCTTCGGGTCGAGCAGGTAGAAACGCAGGACGCTCCTCCCGGGCTTAAGCGCGTAGAACGAGACCGTGGTCGCCGGCCGCGCGCCCGCCTCCTCGGCGGCCGCCTCGACCTTCATCGGGCCCATCTGCTCAAGGACCAGGGTGTTGTTGGAGGTGATTTCCCAAAGCAGGCCCGAGCCCGGCTCAGGCCCCGGGAGGACCACCCGGACGGCGGAGACCAGGCCCATTTCCACGTCGGGAGAGGGCCGGTCGGGGTGGAGGTAAATCGTCTTCGTCGTCTTCGGCTCCCTCACGGGGGCCGTCTCGCACCCGGCCAAGAGCACGAGGGACCCGAGCGCTGCAAAAACAAGGGGCGTGAGTCGGGATTTCATCGGGTCTAGGGCCTGAGCTCCGACAATGCAGGCCTTCCGACATGGCGGCGAATCGATTCTAGGTTCTGCCTCACCAGGGCGCCCATGGACTCGCAGGCCCTGTATTCGGGCCTGCCATAGTACTCGGCGAGCGATTCCCGGAGCTGGTGGATCTTCTCCGGGGGAGAGATCGGGTCGTGCTCCATCTCCGTGATGAGCCTGCCCAGGCGGCCGGCGGCCAGCTCCGCCCGGTGCAGCAGGAGCGTCTGCTCCTCCCTGAGGTACTGCTTTGCCGTTTCCGGGCGAAGCTGGCGGTCGCAGTACCGCACAAGGGGCGCGTTCTCCTTGAAGAACTGCGGCCGGTAGAAGTTTCGCACGCCGTTGTAGCTCTGCTGGTCGAAGTCCATGGCCCTCACCCGGAGCTGCATGTCCTCGAAATCGGGGGTCACGACGAACACGAAGTTGTAGGACCGCATGTCCCCGAGGAGCCGGACAAAGCAGCGCTCGTTGAACTTGACCAGCTCCTTGGCCACGCGGATCGGGCTGAGCTCCGGCCTGTTGAGCCAGTTCTCGATGAAGATGTCGCCGGGTATCCCGGCCACGTGCTCCTCGATCAGCGTGCTCCCGCTCGTCAGGAAATTGAGCCGGTTCGGGGAGAGCAGGTGCTCGAGCTCAAGCCCGTAGACGCGCGAGGCGTCGGCCTTCTTCACGTAGAAGTAGTCCTGGTTGTCGTTGTAGGCGTTGACGATGCGGATCCGAAACGGGGTCGAGTTGCCGAACGTGCAGAAGTCCACGCGGTCGGCGTAGAGGTGCTGCACGACCGACATGTCGCCGTCGACCCTCAGGAGCGCGTAGACCTCCTTGAGCGCCTCGTTGAGCGAGCGCATCTCCGCCCCGTCGTAGATCACCGTGTCCCAGAGCGTGGGCTTCCCGTTGGCGTCCGAAAGCGGGATGACCTCCGTGAAGCCGCGCAGCCTCTCGTAGGTGACGGGAAGGTCCCGCTCCCGCTTGTAGGCGCTCAGGTACCCGCGCAGCCCCGCCGTGATCGGGAATGTCGGCTTGCGCCGGGTCGGGGGGATTTCCGCAACCCTTGGCGACTTCTTGGCGGTGCGGGGCGATTTCAAGGTGCGGCCCCGCCACGAAGCGGGTCCCCGTGCGCGGCCAACTCGTGGGCCACGCGGCTACCGACCCGGTATGCCGCCTCGAGCGAAGGGATGTAACCGGCGTACTCCGAGTGGAGGCTGCTGTTCACGTCCTGGCTTGGCGCCTGCATGCAGTAGTTGCTCGCGGTGCGCAGGAACAGAACCCTCCTGAAGTCTACCCGCCCCATGCCGGAGAGGCGGCTCAAAGCCGCGGCGATGCCCTGGTCCTCCATGTCCGACATCGCCATCTCCCCCTTCCCGTCCGTCCAGAGCCGGGTCCAGTCGCTGGCCCACTGGGTGAGGGCCTTGCCGTGCCAGTAGCGGCACGAGCCGAAGGTCTCGCCGCAGAACACGAAGGGGGGCCTCTGGGCGTTCGGGAAGCCCACGTACGTCGCGCGGTACCGGCGCATCGCATCCGAGTCGGGGATCGGCGTGTCCTTGGTGAGCGCGAAAGCCCAGTCCACAAGCCTCCGGTCGAGCTCGTAGGCCATGGTCTCCGGCTCCCATCCCTCGCGCGAGGGCTTCTGGTTGGGGACCTTGGAGCCCACGGGGATGATCGCGTAGGGCCACGAGGGATCGCCCTCGCGGGAGTCGATCTCGTACGCCACGTCCCCGTCGATCACGTAATGGGCCCATGCCGCGCTCCCGATCGAGCCGACGGCGGGATTCACCCCCGCGATCCCGTTCACGATCCAGTAGGTCTTCGAGAAATCAAATTTCCCGCTCAGGCCGAGCGCCATGATCTGGTTGGACGCGCGGACGGTGGTCCCCGAGACGACGCCGATCGTTCCGATGCCGTCCGTAAGGACCGGGTGGTCCACGCCCGGGACCTGGATCGACTGGGTCCAGTTCTCCCGCTCCGCCCAAAACTGGAACTCGCCGGGCCTGTCGCCCCTGTCGGCACCGACCTCGAAGGTGACGACGACGGCAACCTTGACGGGAATGGGGTCCGCGGAATGCGCCGCGGCGGGAAGGAGGAGCGCGACCGAAAGGAATCGGGCGAGACGGATCATGAGCCGTCCGGCGGAGGGGGCGGGGTCACCTTGGGGCCGGCCGACCCGGCCGGCTCGCGACCGAGCCTTGGGGTGAGCTGGGTGGCCGCCTCGTCGAGCCGGGAGGAGGCGCCGTTCAGGACCTCGGACACGACGGCAATGTAGTCGACCACGTCCGACCAGTGCCGCTGCTCGATCCCCTCACGGATCGCGGGGATCGTCTTCGCGTCATAGCCGGTCAGGCGCCCCGGGGCGTAGAGCATGTGCTGGTACCATTCTCTGCCGGGCAGGCCCCGGGCGCTCGTGAGCGTCTGCTCGACGCCCTGGAGAAGCTCGTTAAGGCGGGCGATCTCGGCCGCGGGCAGCCGGAAATCGTTGCCCGCGGCCCGGTCGAACGCGTCATCGTAGGCCTCGGCGCTCTTCTTGAGCCGGGCGGCCGACTGCTTGAGCGCCGAGAAATCAAACCTCGGCACGTCGCCCGGGCTCTCGGGCGCCGCAACCGGCTGGTCGGGGTCGGACGCGAGCTTGAAAGCACCCTGGTCGATCAGCTGCCGCAGCTTCCTCGAATCCTCGCGCTCGGTGTCGGCCAGCTTCTCAAGGTCGGCGACATACCGGCCCACGGCGTTGGAGAGGCCCGTGAACCTCATCGGCAGGATGTCGGCGTCGGCGGACCTCAGGACCACGTGCCCGGCGGTCTGCGCGAGCGCCACCTCGTAGGCGAACTTGGGGTCGCCAAACCGCACGAAGTGGTCGAAGGAGTCGTACGTTGAATGGTAGATCCCGGCGTCCGCATCCTCGCCCTCATAGCCGAGGTTGACGGAGGAAATCCCGAGGTGCTGGAGGAAGGGCGTGTAATCCGAGCCCGATCCAAGTGCAGGAAGGGGAAGGTCCCCCCCCGCCTCGGCGGCCTCCCTCGAGGCCTGCGCCTCGGCGCCCGTGCTGCCCACAAGGCCGTTGACGCGGATATTGGCGCGCAGGCGATCGAGGACGCTCGCCCCGGTCTCGGGGTCGACGACGCCGCCGGCCACCTCATTGACAAGGTGCTCAAACGAATGGCTGCCGCCGATGAAAAGGAACCCGCGGGCGTTGGTGTCGGAATTCACGTAGAGGACGGCCTTCCTCTTGAGCTCGTCGGCATGCGTCTCGGCCCACTCCGTGGAGCCGAGGAGGCCGGGCTCCTCGCCGTCCCAGCTCGCGTAGACGAGGGTGCGCTTCGGCTTCCAGCCGCCCTTGGAAAGCGCCCCGATGGACTTCGCCTCGGCCATGAGCGCGATGTTGCCGGCCAGAGGGTCCCAGGCCCCGAAGAACCAGCCGTCGTGGTGGTTGCCCCGGATGACCCACTGGTCCGGGTAGGTCGAGCCCTTCAGGAGGGCGATCACGTCGTAGATGGTCTTTTGGCTCCAGTCGGAGGCCACCGCGAGGTGCACCTTCGCCGGGCCGGGCCCGATGTGGTAGGTCAGGGGAAGGGCGCCCCTCCAGTTCTCGGGGGCGACGGGGCCCTCGAGCGCCGCAAGGAGCGGCTTTGCGTCGCCGTAGGAGATCGGGATTACCGGGATCTTGAGGAGGTCCTTGGCCTCGCTGACCTGGAGCCTCTTCGCGTTCTTGGTGGACCCGACCCCGGGGGTCAGGGGATCCCCGGAATACTGCGTGATGTCCGCGACCGACCCCCGCTGCACGCCATCCTCCGGGCGGTTGCCGCCCTTCGGGTAGACGTCGCCGGCAAAATAGCCGTCCTCGTGGGGATCGGAGTAGATGATGCAGCCAACGGCCCCGTGCTCCTGGGCGAGCTTCGGCTTGAGGCCGCGCCAGCAGGCGCCGTAGCGCGCAATGACGATCTTGCCCCTCACATCAATGGCGCGCCTCGCAAGGTCCGCATAGTCCTCCTCGGTGCCGAAGTTCACATAGACCAGGTCGGCCGTCACGTCACCGTCCGCCCCGTAGACATTGTACGGGGGCAGCCCGCCGACCGGGTCCTGGGAGGTGCGGTCGCCGGCCACGGCGGGCTCGTTGAGCCGCGCCTTGAAGGACGCGGGCGACACGAGCTCGAGCGTTTCCGACTTGGGAGTCGGATAGAGCACGTCGAACGTCTCGATGTGCGCGTCCCATCCCCACTCCTTGAATTTCGCGAGCGTGAAGTCGGCGTTCTCCTTGTCGTGGGGCGAGCCCACCTGGTTCGGCTTTGAGCTCATCTGCTCAAGCCACCCGCGCATCTCCGCCCCGTCGATCGCGCCGTCAAACGTGTGCTCGGTCGCAGCCTGGGCCGTCGCCGCCGAGGCCTTGAATCCCGTCAAGGCGTCGGCCGCTGACGCCGAAACCGGGCCCATCGCCGCAACGCAGACAACCGCCGCCCCGGTCGCAAGGATCGATTTCATGGCAGCAGGAAAGCCGCAGGCCCTTGCGAGGGCAAGCGCCCAACGGGAGCCAATAATGGTTTGCGCGCCCCCCCTCCCGGGGGCAGGGTCCCGTGAGAAGCCCATGAACTCGCGCATCCTCGCCGTATTGGCCTCCGCACTTGCGCTCGTCGCGGGATGCTCCGATTCCCCGGTCGTGAAGGCGAAGGCCGAGATCCTGGCCGCCGACCGGGCCTTCAACGACAAGAGCGTGAAGGACGGCCCGAGGGCCGCGCTCGCCGCCTACCTCGTGGGCGACGGAAAGCTCCTGAGCGAGTCCGCCCAGGGGGCGGAAGGCATCAAGACCCTGTGCGACCAGTTTCCGGACACCGCAAGACTCACCTGGGAATGCTCCTTCGTGGACGCCGACCCCACCGGGGACATGGGCTATACGTGGGGCCACTACACCCTCACGATCCCGCTCCCGAAATACGGGGCGAAGCCCCTAACCCGGACGGGCACCTACGTGACGATCTGGAGGCGCCAGCTCTCCGGCGCCTGGAAGGTGGTCCTGGACGGCGGTTCCCCGGACAGGGCGCGATAGCGCGAGGGCGCTACTTCGTAATAACCTCGGAGTCGAAGGGCTTCCCGTCGGTGTCGAAGATCGCGATCCTCATATCGGCCGCGTTCGCATCGAGCGTCAGGAAGCCGAACCTCGACTCCGCAAAGAGCGCACCGGGGGCGTTCTTTGCGACCTTGCCCAGGGGAGCCCCTCCCCCGCCGCTCATGAAGAAATGCACCCCATCGCGCGGGTCCATGTGGGCCATGGCGTGCTGGTGTCCGCACAGGTAGGCGTCAACGCGGCCCTTGAGGACCGGCCAGAGGCGCCCCTGCATGTAGTTCATGTAGATCCCCGCCTTTGCGTTCCGCTCCGGCGCAAAGATCGGGTGGTGGCCGTAGACGACCTTCCAGCGGGAGGTGCTGGCCGCGATCGCGTGGTCGAGCCACAGGACCTCGGCCTCCGAGATCTCCGTCGTGTCGATGGCGAAGAACTGCACCGGGCCCGCCGTGAACGTGTAGTACGGGGCGGGGAACTTCCATGACGGGCTCCTGTAGGCGAGCTCCGCCGCGGCCCCGTCGTCCGAGTACCACTCGTGGTTGCCGAGCGACGGGTAGAACGTGATGCCCAGGGGCCCGTAGAGCGTCTCCCACCAGTCCCTCCAGCGCGGGTCGTCGGTGCCCGTCATCCCGGAGGGGTAGAAATTGTCGCCCAGCGTGATCCCCAGGTCGAAGGGCTGCGCCTTGCCGAGGGTGACGATCGCGGCGGCCACGTCCCTCTGCCCCTGGGAGCCCGCCCCGAAGTCGCCCATGGCAACCACACGCACGGGCTGGCCCATGGGCTTCACCTCGAACGCGGCGGGGGGCTTCCGCATGAAGGCCGGGAGGGAGGCGCCGCGCTCGATCATGACCCAGCGCTCGTCGGCGGCGGCGAGATCGGCCAGCGCCTTTTCGTCGCCAGCCTGGCGGGCGGCGGCGATCCTCGCCGTCAGGACCCTCCGGAGCCTCTTCGCCTCGAGGCGCCGCTCGGTGTCCAGGGCCTGCAGCATCAGGTCCGGGTCGGCGGTCCCGTCGGCGAGCTTCCGGAGCGCCGCGTCTACGCCGGTCTGGTCCGCCCAGAACGCGTCAACGGTGATCACGTGGAGGATGAGGGCGTCGGTGGTCGGGGTCTCGGCCGGAAGCCTCCCGAGCACAAAATCCGCGGCATCCGGCTCGCTCGCGAGGTCGACCATCACCTCCTGCTCAAGCTGCGCCGGTGAGAACGCCGTCAGGGACTTGAGCTCCTTCGAGTCCTCGTGGATCCATTTCCGCGCCGCGTCGCCGATTTCGGGCGGGAGCCTCGACGCCAGGGCCTCGATCGGCGTCTGCCCGGGCGCGGCGGGCGTGTCCGCGCGGCCGATGACGGCAAGCGCCGCTAGCCCGAATGCAATCAAGGGGAGGAGTGTGCCTGGGAGCCGCATGCGGGGATGATTGCACTCCCACCGGGCGATTCCAGCCGGATCTGGGCTTCCGACCCCCTCCCCTGGGTTAAGTTTTCGCGACGGGGGAGGCGCCGTCAGTAGTCGTCCATCACGAAGAACATGATCCACCCGGACATCGAGGTCACGAGCGTGATGCACGCGATGCCGTAGACCATCGTCATGGTGCTAGGCATGGTCTTCATGATGATGGCCGTCGAAAGGTCGATGCCCCCCACGATGATCAAAAAGTCGCGGAGCCTGCGTGACTTCCGCTTTCTCCAGTTCTTGATCCTGCCCCATCCGGAGCGCTCCTCGGCGACCCGGTTCTCCAATAGGATATCGGGGACGCTGATCGCATCCTCGTCGCCCGGGGGCGCCGGCGGATCGAGCGGGGTGATCTCCTTCGGCCTGAAGACCGGCGAAAGGGCCTGGCCCGGCGCAGGCAGGGTGGCGGGCTCCGGGGGCAGGCCCTTCTTCTTTCGCTCCGCGGCCTTCTCCTCGGCGACCTGGTTCTGCGTGTGGATCAGGCGCACGCTTATTGCCGAGCCGTCTCCCGGCCGGGCGCGCTCCTCCGTAGGGACGATCTCCTTGGGCTTGAGCTTGAGGTGGCTCGTGTCCGGCTTCTCGAATTCCATGGGACTAGTAGCCGTCCATCACGCCGTAGATGATCCAGGCGAGCATGGCGGTGAGCGTGCCGGTTGCAGCCTGCGCGAGGGCGACCACCCTGAGGTCCTTGCGGAAGAAGAGCGAGAGGACGAGGTCCGCCACCAGGGCGGCCCCGACGAGCATCAGAAAGTCGCGGTTCCTCCTTGAACGCCTCCGCTTGGGCATGGCTATCAGCTCGGACCTGGGGTCCTGTGCCGCGCGAAGGTTCTGGCCCAGCATGTCGTGGATCTTGATGGCCTCGGGGTCCTCAGGGGGCGGAGGCTGCTCCACCTTCGGGAGCGCCGCCGCCTTCGCCTCGGCGACCTTGTTCTGGTGGTGGGCGAGCGAGACGCTGAAGGCCGACCCGTCGCCAGGCAGGGAGCGCTCCTCCGTGGGCAGGGGCTCGTTCGGCCTGAGCTTCAGGCGCCGGACAGGGGGCTTGTCGTCGTCCATAAGCTGACGCGCCGATCGGAGCATTCCCCGGCGCCGAACGCAAACGCTACCGGCAGACCCCCTCGAGGAAGCGGCCGACCGCGTAGGTCGTCAGCTGGCCCGACGGGCTGCTCAGGTTGAACTCGAGCGCATGGGTGGCCCAGGGCATTGACACCAGGATATTGGGGACACCCGCCTCCGAGAGCTTCGCCGCAAGCCTCGCGCTCTGGCGCTGCCACACGAGCGTGTCGATCGTGCCATGGACCAGGAGCGTGGGCGGGGACGTTGGTCCGGCAAGGAGGTATGCGCTTGCGCTGTCGTAGGCCGGGCCCGCCGTGTCAGGGGTGCCCCCAAGGAACTGGCGCAGGAGCTGGAGGGAATTGAGAACGTCGTCGGGCCGGCCCCACTGCCAGGCAAAGCGCATGTCCGCTGGCGCGTAGAGCGCGATCACGCCGCGGACGGCCGGGTCTCCCAGGAAGTAGGCGCTCGCCTCCGCGATTTGGCCCCCTGCGGAGCGGCCCATGATGACCAGGCGCGTCCCGTCTACGTCCCAGTCCGAGGCGTGGGCCTTCACGAAGGCGATCGCCGAGGCGACGTCCTCCCGCTGCGCCGGCCACAAGGCAGCCGGGGCCAGGCGGTAGGAGATGTCGGCCACGGCGTACCCGCTCCTCGCCAGCCAGGAGTTAAACTGCGGGATCTGCCCGCGGTCGCCGCTGTCCCAGCCCCCGCCGTGGATCACGATCACGCACGGGGCGCGGGAGCGGCCCACCGCCGGGTAGAAATCGAGCTTTAGCGGTCCCGAATACGACCAGGTTTTCATGGGCGCAGGGGCCGGCCACATCCGGAAAAGCCCGGAGAAGCTGAATGCGGGCGCCCCGGCCAAAGCCGCCCCGAATTGGCGGTCAAAGCGCTCCGGAAGCTTCCGGCCGATCAGCCACGCCTGGATGCAGGGCTGGAGGAGGAGCGCGACGGCTACGGCGCAGACCCAACAGGTGGCGCCCTGGAGCATTCCGGGGCCCCGGGACGCGCGCCATGCGCAAACCCCGGCGGCAAGGGGCACCACGGCAATCAGGTAGCCGAACTGGCCCACGAGGATCGCCAGCCCCCAGTTGAGCCAGTCGGGCGACCGGGCGACCGTGAGAATCCCCAGCGCCGCGGAGGCCACGGCCAGCGCCATGAGCACCCAGCTCATCATGCCGCGCCGCCCCGGGCGCACACCCGGCGGTAAAGCTCCTCGTAGCGCGGCACGATGGCATCCGCGGAAAAGCGCTCCCGGGCCCGAAGCTTCGCGGCGGCCCCCATGGACGCCCGGAGTCCGGGGTCCTTGACCAGCGCCTCCACGGCGCGTGCCAGGCCGTCGGTGTCCCCGTGCGGGACCAGGAGGCCCGAGCGGCCCGACTCCACGACCTCGGGGATGCCTCCCACGGCCGTCGCCACGCTGGGGCAGGAGAAGCACATGCCCTCGAGGATGCTCAGGCAGAAGCTCTCCACGTCTGAGGTGAACAGGCCCACGTCGGCCGCCTGCAGGTAGTCTTCGACCTCGCTCACCTGCTCCCGGACAATCACCCGGTCCCTGATGCCCAGGCGCTCCACCTCGCTCATGAAGGGGCTGAAGTCGGCGCCGGCGAGGATCACGAGCCTGAACGATTCCCTTGGCCGGATGCGGGCGGCGCATTCAAGGAGGACGTCGATTCGCTTGAGGGGCCTCAGGTTAGAGGCGTGAAGCACCATGGCCTCTCCCTCGCGCATCCCGAGCTCGGCCCGCACCTCTTGGCGGGAACGCCTTGCCGGGCGCGGCTCGAAGAAGTTGTGGATCACCTCTATCGGGCGCTCGACGGCAAGGTGCGAAATCGTCTCTCCCTTCAGGAACTCGGAGACCGTCGTCACGGCGTCCGAGCTCTCGAGGGCGTGCCGGATCGCGGGACCGTAGCCGGCGTCGCGCCCGAGCAGCGTCGTGTCCGTTCCGTGGAGCGTCGTGACGACCCGGGGTGCCGTGCCGGCGGGCAGCATGGATCGGGCGAGGATCGCGGCCGTCGCATGGGGAACGGCGTAGTGGACGTGCAGGACGTCCAGGTTGAAGTCGCGGCTCACCTCGGCCATCTTCACCGAGAGCGGAAGGGTGTAGTCCGGGTACTTGAAGAGCCCGTAGTCGTTTATGACCACCGGGTGGTAGAATATCCCAGGCGAGCCCCATGGCAGGCGGAACGGCCGCTCGTAGCTGATGAAGTGGGCCTCGTGCCCCCGGCGAGCCAGCTCCTCGCCGAGCGCCGACGCAAGGATGCCGCTCCCCCCCACGGAGGGATAGCACGTGATGCCTATCCGCAGGGGGCGTCCGGTCTGCATCTCAGAATTGGCGGGCTGACCGGACAAGGGCGTCGAGCGAGGCGAAGACAAGGGCGTCGTTCGGGTAGAGCGCCTGCGCGTAGGCGACGCCCGCCCTCAGCCCGCTCACGCGGGCGCGGGCGAGCTGGAGCTCGACGTAGTTGCGCGTGGCCAGCTGCGAGGCATGGGCCCCCATCGCGGCCGCCCAGGCCGCCACAACCTCGGGATCCGAGACGTCGATCAGCACCGGGACCGACCCGGCCGGCTCGGCCTCCGGGCTGACGGCATAGTAAAGCAGGGGGCCTATCGCGTGCGCGGGGAGCGCGCGGAGCTTGGCGATGCCCCCGTAGCGGGCGAGCCGGGCGGCATCCCTCACGATCCGTCCCAGGCGCGGGTGGTCCGGGTGCTGGTTCTCGATCAGCGTCGGCGCAAGCACGATGACGGGCCGAAGCCTCCGGATGATGGCGGCGAGCCTCAAGGCGTGGGCGGGCTTGGCCTCGAGCTGCGCGTCGCCGTCAAGCCTCACGAATTCAAGCGTCGCGCCGAGGTGGCCCGCGGCCCGCCGCGCCTCGGCCGAGCGCACGGCCGGCGTCCCGCGCGAGGCGGACTCCCCCCGGGAGCAGACGACCAGGTGGGCGGCGCGCCCGGAGCGCGTCGCGGCGGCGATCACGGCGCCGCACCCGAACTCGATGTCGTCGGGATGCGCGCCAAAGGCCAGCAGGGGTCCGGCGTCACGCACCGGCTTCGCAGTAGGCTTCATCGGATCGGTCGATGGGGTCCCTGTTCACGAACGTGACCTCCGGCGCGTCCTCGCGCCTGAGGTAGGCCTGCTCGCCCGCGCCGGCGATGTAGTGCGTGCAGTGGACCACGGACTGCATCCAGCACAGCCGGGAGTCTCGCGTGGGGCTTATCTGGGATTTGTCGAAGGGCACGGCCGGCAGTGTGACGAATGAATCCCCGCCTTCGTGCAGTTGCAATGCGCCATCGACGAATCGGGCGCGCACGGTCTCGCCCTGGTAGGGGACGTCCACGAAGAAGTCCGAGACGTCGCAGGCCGCGCACCGGAACCCGGGATCGGCGGAGCGCACGACCCGGACCCCGTCAAGCAGCCCCATCCCCTCGTACATCTGCAGGCAGAAGTCGGCGACCCGGGTGGCGCCGACCTGCCTGAAGGCGTCGACCCAGGCGGCGTCCACGTAGGCCGGGAGCTGCCTGGCCGTGTTGTCGCGCCAGCCCGCGGGAACTCGCTTCGCGGACAGCGGCGAGAATTTCCGCTGGAGCTTGTTCTCGAACGTGAAGTTGAACGTGTGGGTGTCCCCGGTCTTGCGGTTGCGAAGCGTCGTCTGGGTTTCCCTCGGGTCGTGGTCGCTGTCGTGGAGGAAGAAGACGATCTCGCCCCCGAGCTCCTCGCGGAGCCTGCGGGCCGTGAAGATCTTGGCCGCAAGGAAGCGCCTGGGGAAAAACCCGCAGGGCTGCTGCCCGAAGCAGATGACGGGTCTCGTCATGGCGCCGGGGCCTGGCGCGCCCCCGAGAGGCCGAGCGCCGCCTGGAGGAGGAGACCAAGGAGGATGCAGGCCGCGCAGCCGATCACGTTGTACCAGAGATAGGAGATGCTGAGCGTGGAATAGAGCACGAAAACAAGCGCCTGGGCGGCAATCGCCGCCCAGAACACCGCCGTCCCCCCCACCCCCTTGAAAAAGAAGGCCACCAGGAAGAGGCCGAGCACGACGCCGTAGAAGATCGAGCCCAGGATGTTGACCGCCTGGATCAGATTCTCGGCGAGGTTGGCGAAAAGGGCGAAGCCGATGGCCACCAGGCCCCAGAACGCGGTGAAGACCTTCGAGGCTACGACGTAGTGCGCGTCGGAGGCCTCCCTCCTCACGATGTGGCGGTAGACGTCGACGGTCGTCGTCGAGCCGAGCGCGTTCAGTTCGCCCGACTTGGAGGAGAGCGCGGCGGCGAAGAACGCGGTCACCAGCAGGCCGATCAGGCCGTGCGGCAGGTGGTCCAGGATGAAGGTGATGAAGACATAGTCGGAGTCGTTGGCCTTCGCGCCCGGGGAGGCCGCGTCCAGCGCCGCCCGGGTTTCGGCCCTCACGGCCTCCACCCTCTCCTGCGCGCGCAGGGCCGCCTGCCTTGCAGCGGCCTCGGCCTGGGCGTTGCCCGCGTGCCGGGCCCCGATCCAGTCCTCGATCTGCCTGCGCTCCTCGGCGTGCGCCAGGGTGAAGGCGCTGTCCAGCGACCGCAGCTTCCCCCCCTTGTCGCGGTCGGCCTGGAGGCTCCACGCCGCCTTGTTGAAATACACGGGCGGGCGCTCAAACCGGTAGAAGACGAAGATCAGGACTCCCAGCAGGAGGATGAAAAACTGCATCGGGATCTTGAACACGGCGTTGAACATGAGCCCGAGCCGGCTCTCGCGCACCGAGGCACCCGACAGGTAACGCTGCACCTGCGACTGGTCGGTGCCGAAGTAGGAGAGCGCGAGGAACATGCCGCCAAGCGTGCCGGACCAGAACGTGTACCGCCTGTCCGGGCTCATCGAGAAGTCCACGGCCTGGAGCCTGTGGAATCCGCCGGCAAGCGTGAGCGCATCGCCAAGGGAGAGCCCGGCGGGCATCCGGGCCAGCAGCACGAAGAAGGCCGCGATCATGCCCGCGAAGATGACCCCGATCTGGTATTTCTGGGTGAGGTTCACGGCGTCGCAGCCGCCCGCCACTGTGTAGATGACGACCAGGAGGCCGCTGCACACGATCGTGGCGTCCAGGCGCCAGCCCATGACGGTCGAGAGCACGATCGCCGGGGCGTAGATCGTGATGCCCGCCGCCAGGCCCCGCTGAACCAGGAAGAGGCCCGCGCCCAGGAGGCGCGTCTTGGAATCGAAGCGGTGTCCCAGGTACTCGTAGGCCGTGTACACCTTGAGCTTCCGGTAGAGGGGAAGGAAAACGGCCGCGACGATGACCAGGGCGAAGGGCGCCCCGAAGTAGTTCTGGACGAAACCAAGCCCGCTCTCGTAGCCCTGCCCGGGGGTCGACAGGAACGTGATGGCGCTCGCCTGGGTCGCCATCACCGAGAGGCCGATCGTGAGCCAGCGGGTCCCTCCCGAGCCCTTCAGGTAGCCGCGCAGGTCCCGTTTGCCCCGGGTATTCCAGACCGCATAGGCCGCGATGCCCACCATCGAGCCGACCAGGATCACATAGTCCAGCGCGTTCACGAGAACACCCGCGAGAGCAGGGTGAGGAGGGCCACCCAGATGACGAACACCGCCATCACCAGCCCGTAGACGCCGCCCCAGCGCTTCGGCCAGGGCAGCCCGGTGGAGGTGTCGTCCGCGGGCTCGATCATTTCCCGAGCGAAACCAGGTTGGCGAAGAGGCGGTAGGCGCCGGGAACCCCCGCGGGAAGCTGCCTGAAGAAGGAGAGGCCCGTATAGACGAACGTGCCGCGCCCGTAGCGGGCGACAAGGAGCCCGCCCTTCAAGGGGGGCTCACCGGGGTCGCTGAGCGCCACCAGCGCCGTCAGGTGGTCGGCGTCCCACTCGCTCGCGAAGTCGAGCCCGCGCTCCTGGACCCAGCCGTCAAAGTCGGCGGGGCCGATGCGGTTGGGGACGTTGAAGGCCGGGTGGTCGGGGACAAGCAGCGTGACCGGCGCCTTCTCGTCCGTCACGCGGAAGCGCGGAAGGTCGCGCGAGAGCTTCATCGGGAAGGGTGCAAGCTGGTCGGTCTGGAGGCCGCCCGGGGTGTTGTACTGCTCGACCACCGTGCCCCCGGCCTCGACGTAGGCGAAGAGATCCTTCAGGTGCGCGGGAAGCCCCGCCCTCGTGTTGAACGCGCGAACGCCGATAACGACGGCGTCGAGCCCCCTTAGCCTCTCCGCGGTCAGGTCGGCATCCTCCAATTGCACGACCTGGTAGCCCATCTCCGCGAGGCTCGCCGCCGTGCTGTCTCCGGCCCCGGGCAGGTAGCCCACGGCGTGGCCCCGGATCGCCAGCTCAAGGCTCACGGCCTTCAGGTGGGCCGGCGGCTGGAGCAGCTGGGCGGGAATGTGGCCGTAGGTGATTTCAAGGCGGCTGTTCCCGTACTCCACGCCCCCTATCTCGGCCCCGGCGTTGATCGCGCACGTGGCGGGCGCCGCCGGCGGGGTCACTTCGAATGTGAACTCGGCCTTGTCCCCCACCTTGGAAAGACGGAATGCCTGCCCCGTGGGTGAGACCCGCCAGCCGTCGGGAACGTGAAGCCTGAGCGTGCCCTTGGAGCCGGCCCTCGAGGAGACAACCTCGACCGAGACCCTCCGTCCCGACCCGGGCGACAGCAGGACCACCGGCTGCGGAAAGCTCAGTGAAACCGGCGGGATGACGCCGGGCGCAAGCCGAACAGGCGCCTTCCCGGGCTCCCTCGTCTCGAACACGGCCTCATGGGCCACAACGAGCGTCTGCCCTCCCACCAGGAACACATCCTCCACTGGTATCGCCGGGGGGCTCTCGGGACTCCCGATGAGGGGGGCATCGTCGACGCGGAACATCCCGGGCGTCCCCTCCTCCCGGAGCCAGTAGGGCTGGGTGAGCGGAGTGCCCAAGGGGAGCGTGCGGTCCGCGTCCACGGACGCAGTCACGCCGGTTCCGAGGGATCCCGGCCCCTTCGCCTTGCGCCCCATGCCGGGATATCGGACCGCGACCCACTGCACGGGCACGGCCGAGCGCACAAGGGCCGTGTGATGGAGCCTCACGGACTCGCCCGGCACGATGGCCGGCAGGGCTACCATCGTCTCGACCGACAGCCCGAGGCATGCCTGGAGTATCCGGTCGAGCAGGCGCCTCTTTTCATCGACGACCGGGTCGGCCGGGACGCCGGCAAGCCTTCCCTTGATGGCCAGGAGGGCCGGGACGCTCGCCGCGGGGTCGACCGCGTTGAAGTGGTCAAGCGCCTCGCCGGCCATCCGGCCTATCTCGGCTCCGCCGGGGACCCTTCCCCAGGTCAGATCAACGCCGTCCATGATGTCGGCGGAAGCGGGCTCCCCGGCGAGGACCTTGAAGGACTCCGTGTGCGGCCCGCTTCCGGCAGCCGCCACCGAGAAGTTCGCAAACCCCTGGGTCCTGTGCATCGAGCGGCTCTTCGCGGCGAGCACCGCAAACGACGCGCCCGAGACCGGGTCGTCGCCGTCGATCCCCATGTGGAGCATGGACGATGCCGCATCGCCGGGGGCCGGGCGGCCCGGCCCCCACCACCCGTTCCAGAGTATCCGCCTCGGCTGCCAGGGCGTGAGTTCGCGGAGCTGCTCCGGGAACGCCTTCGGGTCGCCGGCGAGCCCGAAGGCCTCAATCGCGAGGTCGGAGGAGGCCGTGTGGTGGCCGTGGGTGCCGCCGGGCTCGGGCGGGAAGCGCGTGATGACGATGTCCGGCCGGAACTCGCGGATGACGCGCACGATGTCGGAAAGGACCTGCTGGTGGTCCCATTTGGTGAGGGTCTGACGGTAGTCCTTCGAATACCCGAAGTCCCGGGCACGGCTGAAGAACTGGCGCCCCCCGTCGATCCTGCGCGCCGCGAGGAGCTCCTGGGTGCGGATGACCCCCAGGAGGTCGCCGAACTCGGGCCCGAGGAGGTTCTGGCCGCCGTCGCCCCGCGTGAGCGAGAGGTACCCGGTCCGGTACCCGCGCCCGCGGGCCAGGTAGGCGATCAGCATCGTGTTCTCGTCGTCCGGGTGGGCCGCGACATAGAGCACGCTCCCGTACACGCCAAACTCGCGCAGGTCCTCCTTGATGGCGGCGGGCGCAGGCGGCGCGTCCCCGTCCTCCGGGGGACCGGCCGCGGGCAGCCGTGCGAAGAGGAGGAACGCGAGGGCGGCCCAGGCGAGCGCTCGGCTCGGCGGGGTTCGCTGACCTCGGTCGGCGATGGGGCGGACGCTTCTCGTCACTTCAGGCTGGCGATCAGCGCCTCGTTCAAGCGCAGGTATTCGTCCTTTTCCGGCCCGGTGGTCTTGGACGCGAGCTCGATCGAATGCCTTGCGGCAGCCTCGGCGCCCGCCTTGTCACCCGCCCGGGCGAGGATCCTCGCCTTCTGGTAAATCATGTAGAAGGCGTCGGGCTGCTCCGCGATCGCAGCATCCATCCATTCTCCGGCCTTCTTTAGGTCAAGGCCGTTGTCCAGGTAGAATATCGCCGAATTGAAGTAGGGCTTCTTGCCCGGCGCCGCCATCGCGGCCTCGATCTTTGGCACGAGGACGCCGACGATGTCCGTATCGAGCCTGACGGGCACCTTCGTGTGTTCCCAGACGAGGTCGAGCGTGGCCGAGCCCCCATGGAAGTCGTTGAATTCGATCGTGAAGGTCTCGACCGGCTCCGCGAGCTCGACGGGCTTCGCGGTGACCCTCAAGACGTCGTTCTTCGGGTCATAGGCGTAGGCACCCCACTGACCTCCCGCCTTCTGGAAGATGATGGTCCATAGGTCCTTGCCCGGGATCGTGAAGAGCTCGTAGGTGCCGGCGCCCAGGGGGGCGCCCTCGACCGTAACCGGGGTGCTGAAGGAGATGCGCGTCGCGCTGTTGGCCCCGGTCCTCCACACCTCGCCAAAGGGGTTGTTGCCCCCGAGCATCACGCGCCCCCGCGCGCTCGGCCGCGAGTAGACCAACTCGACGGCGGTGACGCCGATCGTCTGCTTGAGCGTCGCCGTGGGGCTCGCCTGGGGGAAGGGGATCTGCGGGGCGGGGGCCTTGAGGGCGACCGAGAACTGGGTCTTCTCCCACCTGATCTTAAGGAAACCATTCCCGACACCGCTCCCGGAGTCGTCCTTTTCCACGGAGATCGTGAGCTGGTCCACCGGGCTGTCCAGGGCCTCCTTCTTTATCTCAACCCGGGCCAGGTCGTGGGTCTCGTCGACCGGCACGCCCCATTTCCCGACGTTCGTGCTGATCGCGAGCTTCGAGGTGCCGCTCTGGGAGGGGATCGTGTAGAGCGTGTACACGCCCGCGGGGACCAGGGTGTCCCCCACGATGATCGGCTTCTGCGTGATGAAGGTCGTGGCCTCATCCGCCCCTAGGCGGTCGGCGGCGTCCCATTTCACCAGGCTTCCCCAGATCACGCGCGGCTCGCCGGTCTTGGGGTCCTTCGTGTAGGGGCGCCCGTAGATCACGGTCACGCGATTTCCGTTCTGCCGGTCGCCCAGTACCGTGCTCACGGTCTCGTGCGGGCTCTTGCGGACCTGCTGGGCCAGGAGCGGCATGGCGGCCAGGGCTCCGACGATCATGGCAAGCGTTAGTCTGAGGTATCTCATGGGTGTCTCCTGCAACTGGTTATCGGGTTGTCCCGTCTTGGGGGGTTGCGAGCAAATTAAGTAGTGCAAGTGCCGTGTTTCGGCAAGTGTGGCCCCGTGATCCCTGCAAGAATCCCACCGTGCCGCAGCGCGACTACATCCTTAGGCTCATAGAGCAGGCGATGCAGGTCATCGCCCGAATCGCGTTCCAGCGCGAGATGGGCCAGCCGGACCTGGCGGTCCAGTCCGTCATCGACGGGCTTGAGAAGCTCTTCGGGTTGAACGTCTCCGAGCTCGGCTCGCTCGACACGGAGCAGCTCTTTGCCCAGCTGACGCGGGAGGAGCAGCCCGAGAACGCGCGCGATAAGTGCCTGGTCTTTGCGGCGCTCAACAACCAGGCGGGGCTGGCCTACGAGGAGAAGGACCTGCCCGCCCTCGCCCAGCCCGCGTTTCACCTGGCTCTGGTCTTCACGCTCCGCGCGCTGACAGGCTTTCCCCGCCAGGGCCTCCCCAAATTCACGCCGAAAGTGGGGGATCTCCTTTACCGACTCGAGGGATTCGAGCTGCCGCGGGAAACCCGCGACCTCCTGGACGCCTACAGGGCAATGGCGCCCCAGGCATAGACGCGGGTGGCGCTCATTTCCCGCCCAGGAGTCCCCGGCTCCTTAGCCAGTCCTCGGCGCGCGCGGGCCATGACGTCACGGGGGTTCCGTCCGGCCTCAGGCCGTAGCCATGCCCCCCCTTCGGGTACACGTGAAGCTCGAACGGTACCTTCGCCTCCTTGAGCGCTCCCGCGTAGGTTAGGACATTCTCAACGTGGATCGGGTCGTCCACGGCCATCACCATGAAGGACGGGGGCGTGGCGGCGTTTACGGCCACCTCGGGTGCGAGCGTGTGGAGGTCGTTGTCCGGGACCAGGTAGGCGGGATAGATCAGCAGCTGGAAATCCGGGCGGCAGCTCACGTCGTCGGATCCGTCCACCTTCGGGTACGTCCGCCCGGCGGCCTTCGACGAAAGCACGGCGCAAAGATTGCCGCCCGCCGAGAACCCCATCACCCCGATTCGCTTCGGGTCGAGGCCCCACTCGGCCGCATGGGACCGGACGATCCCGACGGCGCGCTGCGCGTCCTGGAGCGGCGCGGCATAGGGAGCCAGCCCCTCGCGCCTCGGGACCCTGTACTTTACCAGGACGGCGGTGGCGCCGATCGAATTGAGCCATGCGCACGCCTCCGTGCCCTCGAGGTCGATTGCCAGGATATAGTATCCCCCGCCGGGAAACACGACGACGGTGGTCCCGGTGTCCTTTTCCGGTGCGGGCTTGTAGACGGCGAGCGTCGGGTCTGAGACATTGCTCAGGATTGAAAGGGGACGCCCCGCCTTCAGGTAATCGGCAGGGGCGATCGTCTCCGGCTTCTTTGGGGCGCCGGCCTTCTCCCCCGGGGCGTCGCCCGGCCAGAGGCGCGTCGGCACCGGCTGCGCGCTGGCGCAGACAGCGGTTAGGACCATCGCGCAGGTGAGGACAAAATGGGTGGAGCTCATGAGTGTTTATTTCCGTTCGAGAAGGCCGAGGCTTTTCATCCAGTCCACGGCGCGCTCCGGCCACGTCGTGACGAAATCCTTGGTGCGCCTAAGGCCGTAGCCATGGCCGCCGGTCGGGTAGAGGTGGAGCTCGAAGGGGACCTTCGCCTCCTTGAGCGCGATCGCGTAGGCCAGGACATTGCCCGGGCCGACCGGGTCGTCCTCCGCCATCACAAGGAACGTGGGGGGCGCCGCCGCCGTCACGGCCGCGTGCGCCACGAGCTTCAGACCCTCCCCCTTTGCCAGGATGCCGCCCGGATAGATCAGGATCTGGAAGTCGGGGCTGCAGCTTGAGTCATCCGCGCCGTCGACCCGGGGATAGGCGCGCGCCGCGGAGTTGGCGACGAGCGTGGCGCACAGGTTTCCGCCCGCCGAGAACCCCAGGACGCCGATCCTGTTCGGGTCGATCGACCATTCCTTGGCATGCGAGCGGACGATGCCCACGGCGCGCTGCGCATCCTGGAGCGGCGCCTCGTAGTCCGGCCGTCCCTGGCGCGCCGGCACGCGGTACTTGAGCAGGACACCGGTGACGCCCAAGGAGTTGAGCCACTGGCACACCTCCGTGCCCTCTAGGTCCATGGCCAGGATGTGGAACCCGCCCCCGGGGCACACCACGACCGCTGCCCCCGTGTCCTTGTCGGCACTCGGACGGTAGACGGTGATCGTCGGGACGGAGACGTCGCCGGTCCGGATCACCGGCCTTCCTGCAATCAGGTTATCCTTGGAGGTGGTCGTGTCGTGCTCCTCGCCGATCGAGCCCGCGTCTCCCGGCGAGACCCCCGGCCAGAGATTGATCGCCGGGGACTGGGCCCCGAGGGAGACCGCCCCGAGCACGAGGGCGCACGCGTATCTGACTGGGGTTGGGGTCATGGGACTTGAGCGAAGGACTCCAGGCGATGGCAGTCGAACCAAAACCGGGGCGCCGTGCCCCAGTCAGGAGAGCAGCGAGACGATCCTTAGGAGGAGCATCTCGTCGCCGAAGGCCCCGGACTTGGAGACCATCTGCACGCCGTCCCAGATTCCCCCCACGATGCGCGAGACCGGGATTCCCGGCGCCAGCTCCCCGTGGACCTCGAGGTGGTCCGCCCCCACGGAAAGGCACACGGAGAGGGCGGTCTCCCCTCCGGTGACAAGGAGGCTCCTCGGCGGCGGGATCCTGGGCACGAGGCCGGCAATTCCTGTAGCGATCCGGCCGGCCGCTTCGGGCCGGGAGGTGCCCGCCGGCAGCCTGAAGCCGACAAAGCAAACGCCCGCCTCCCGGAGCCTGGCCGCAACAGCCGGGGCATCGGATTCCCCGTCCTCGGTCCTGAACATCCTTCCGCCGAAGGGAGCGAGCTGGGCTGCGGTCACGGGGTGGTCAGAGCCGAAGATCCCGAGCATGGGGGCCCGGGTGGGAATGGCCTGCCGGGACCGGGACCCCGCGATTGCGGCGGCCAGTCCGCCGCTCCCGCACCAGAGGACGCCCCGGAGCCCGGCTCCGGCTCCGGCAATGATCCCCAGTTCCAGGTCCGTCTCCGCGTCCCAGAGGCTGACGCCCTCCGGCACGGCGTCGCCGGGGCGCCTCAGGCTCACCTCGATTCCCAGCGACGCGAGAACGGTCCTCAAGTCCTCCCCGACGGGCTCCCTCGCCCCGTCACCCATGAGATATTGCCGCCCGCCGCGCGTCACGCGCCCATGCACCGGGAACGCGGGGGCGATGATGCAATGCCTTGCCGGGGCCGCGCGAAGCGTGGCGGCCAGCTCAAGGCCGGGGTGTCCCCGGAGCCGGCTGTCCACCTTCTTGTAGGAGAGGGTCTCGGCCCCCGGGGAAAGAAGCCCGGCCATCCGAGACGCCCTCTCGGCTGCAAAGGGCCCGTCCCGGTCCCGGGTGGCGGCGTCGATCGCAATGTCGCCCTGCGACCCCTCGGGAAGCCTTCCGTTGAGGAAGACGCGGATCGCCCGGCCGTTGCCCGCAAACTGCGCCGACGTGTCGAGGGCGCCCGCAAGGTCGTCGGCGATCAGGCGAAGGTGCTTCATAAGGGCCGGCCGCGACCCTTACAGAAACACGGGGCTATTGCCAATAGGATGCCGGCACCGAGTCCGGGGTATCCGGCGCCTGGGGAATCTCGAAATTCTCGAGAGTGAGCTGCTTCTCGAATGTCCCCACGGGCACGGCGGACATGATCACCATCTCGGCGTCGGAGATCCACGACTCGTCAAGGGGGGTGTCGATCGGAGGACCGCCCACCTTCCAGGGTTGGCCAAAGCTGATGTTATGGTTGTTTATGTCGACCGTCCACTGAGGCGTGTCTTCCGAGGGCCACCTGAAATTCGAAAGGGAGAACTCCCCCCGCTTCCGGTTGAGGAGCACAAACCCGAACCGATAGCCGTCCGACCTGAAGTCGGGCCGAGCCGGCCCCTGCGTGATCAGGACGCTGGTCGCGCGCAGATGCTGGAGGGCGACGACAATGCTGCCCTTAAGCACCTCAATATTCCGGATCTTCCACATCTGGCCGTCGCGGACCAGCCGGGCGCCGGGGCGCGCGGGAATGCTCGCAACGTCGTGGAACGCGAGTTCGTAGAGCTTGAGGGTTGCGGTGAGGGTTCCCCGCTTTCCCGAAAGGGCTTTGGCCTTTTCGTTGGAGACGGAGAAGAGCCTGAGCACGGGTCGCCGGGAATCATCAGGGTATGGGGCTGGCGGAACGAGGCCCAACTCCCGACAGATGGCCTGGGCCTGGGCCAGGCCGGAGTAAAAGGGCCAGTACACTTTGCCGGTGGACCCAAAGGGCAGCTCCTCGCCATCCGGGTAGCGTATCGTCGAGGCGATCGACTCCACCTGGATGATGCGTCCCTCGGGGACACTTCTCATCGCCGCGTTCATCGCCACCGTGTGCGCCCGAACGGCCCTGCCGGTCGCCGGGTCATTGACCGAACCGTAGCCCCACGTGATCGTCGGCGGGATCAGCATCATCTGCACCCCCGTGGATTTCTCGGGCGTCACCACGGTGTCGCTGGAGTCAAGCGAGGCGAACCGGAACGAGACAGGCCAGCGCCCCGACGAGAAAAGAACCGCCGGTATGAACACCGCCAGGAGAACAAAGGTGCGCACCGTCCTGCGCGTGAGGTACTGGTGGGCTATAAGGATCAGGGCGGCGAACCCGCCGAAGAGTCCCACGGCCGCCATCCTCGGGGCGTGGTCCGGCAAATCCAGCCTCCAGGGCGCGAAGAGGTTCGGAAGCGGAACGAGGGCCCCGACGGCCAGAACGGCAATCGCAGCCGCAAGCATCAGGGCAGCCGCCTGCATGAGGCTTGTGGTTACGGTCGCGGCGAGCGCCGCGACCAGGCACTCCGCCAGGATCATGCCTGTCGACTCGACCACCATTGCGAGGAGGACCGGAGAGGGCGTTTCCATCGACACGGCGAGATAGAGGTTCACGAGGAGCGAAGGCAGGCCGAACACGAGCACCAGGAAGAGCGCCTTGGCGGCCAGGAGCACGCCGGGGGGGATCGGGCGCGTGCGCCAGAACGCCCGGTCGCCGACCGCCGGGTCGGACTGGACGACCGCCACGGAGGCGATGAAGAGGATCACCATCGGCGCGATCTGGCTCGTGACAAAGGCCAGGAAGCCCGAGGAGCGCGGCAGGAGGTCCCAATACCAGCCGAGCGTCGAGACGAGGCTGAAAACGATGCCGGCGAGCGCAAGGGCCCACAGGTGGCGCAGGTCCTTTCGCAGGAGGTGGAGCACGGCGCTCATGATGCCGCCCTCCCGCTTTCCCGGTGTGTTCGCGCAAGGACGAGGAAGATCTCCGCCAAGGTCATGGCATGGACGGTAATGCCGGACCCGGGGAACCGTGCCCGTATGCCTCCGTCGCCCTCCGCGGGATCGAAGGAGTTGCACACGAATTGGATCACGTTCTCAGCGGGCTGCTTCACCTCGGTCCATCCGGCGGGGACCGGGGACGGGGAGGAGACGGCCTGGGTTCCCACCACCTCGACGGTCCTGAACCTGCCCCGCAGCGCGTCCGCGGACTCGTGCACAAGGAGCCTGCCGGCGGCGAGAAATCCCACCTGGTCGGCCAGCCTCTCGACCTCGTCGATGTCGTGGGAGGAGACGATGAAGGTGCGGGGCCGGTCGTCGCCGGGAATCTCGAGGAGGCCCTGGATGAAGTCGTCCCTCACCAGGGGATCCAGGCCCCCGAAGGGCTCGTCCAGCACCATGAGTTCCGGGCGGTAGGAGAGGCTGCTCAAGAGCGCGGCCTTCATCCGCATTCCGCGGGAAAGTTTCTTTATCGGCCGGTCGCCCGGCAGGTCAAACTGGCCCCGAAGGCGCGTCGCCAGTCCATCATCCCAGGTCGGGTACAGCGGACGGCAGAACGCAAGGAGCTGGGAGACCGTCATCCAGTCGGGCAGGTCCTGCCCGTCGGCGACGTAGCCGATGCGCCGGAAATCGGCGGGGCCCAATGAGCCACTGTCCCGTCCAAGGACCCGGGACCTCCCGGAGGTCGGCCTCAGGAGGTTCAGGAGCAGCTTAAGGAGCGTCGACTTGCCTGCGCCGTTGGGCCCGAGGAGCGCGAAGAAGCTTCCCTCGGGTATCTTAAGGTCAAGCCCCTGCACCGCCGGGACGCGGCCAAAGGAGCGGCTCAGGTTCTCGCATTCGATGGCATTCATTTTTTCCTTTGGAATTTGAGCCAGTGGGCGCGGACGGCGTTCATCACCTTCTCCTCGTCAAGTCCGAGCCTCCTGGCCTCGACGACCAGGCGCTCGAGCTCGTCATTGAGGAGCGCCGCACGGTCGGAGGCCGAGCCGCTTGACGGTGGCGCGACGACCGTGCCGATCCCGGGATGGACGAGGAGCACCCCCTCGGCCGTGAGCGAGGCCACGACCTTGTGGGCCGTGTTGGGGTTGATCCTGAGCTCCTGGCTGAGGGTGCGGACGGCCGGGAACCGCGATCCCGGCGCAAGCTGGCCCGTCGCTATCGCCTTCTTCACGGCATAGGTCACCTGCTCGTAGACCGGCTCGCCTGGCCGGAAAACTAGGGTGAAGGGAAGCATGGTGTACTATGCCTACTAGTACACATAGATCACTGTCAATCCCGAATATCCCCGGCGACTCCGGCCGCCCCTTATTCCAGCGAGCGCACGTAGGCCGTGAGCCGCGCGATCTCGGGCGGCCCCAGCTTCTTCGCGAACGAGGGCATCTCCCCCTTTATGCCATGGGAGATGATGTGGTGGATGTACCGGTCGCTCACCTCGACGCCGTGGAGGTCGGGGCCCTCGTCGCCGGTGGCGTCAGCGCCGTGGCAATGGGCACAGCTGTCCAGGAACAGCCTCCTCCCGTCGGAGACCATGGCCGGCGACGTCGGAGTGGGCATTTCGAACCACGCCTCGGGAGTCGGCCGCTCGCGGGACCGCAGGGCCTCGGCATGACGCAGGTCCAACGAAAGCCCGTAGGCAGCGGCGACAGCAAGAAGCGACGCAAGCCCCGCGACCGCCAGGCGGCGCGAGGGGCGCGGGGAGGACGGGGAGGTCATCGCGGGGCATCCTATTGGCCGAGCAGCATCTCGCCGCCCCAGTAGCCCGCGCCGAGGACCAGGGCCGTGGCCACCCCCACGGCCGAGAGGTATCCCAGGGCTGTGCCCCGCGCCGTGAAATCAGCCGAGAACGAGCGCCATCCGGCAAGCCCCACGATGAGGGCGAAGGCCGGCCACACGAAGAGGTGATGGGAGCGGAGCGCGCCGTGCCCCAGGAGGACGCCCCTTGTCATCACGAGCCCCGATACGACCGCCGGCAACGTTCCCAGGGCACCGGCCAGGAGCGCCCAATAGCCCGCGCTGTGCAGGCCCACGCGGAGCGCGGGGCGCCGGGAAAGGACCCCCAGGGCGTCGAGCGCGCCCGAGCAGGCCACGAGCGCTATCGGGAAATGCACGGCGGCGCCGTGCATCTTGGACCACATCGCCTCGTCCATCGGTCAGCCTGTGGCGAGGGTCGAGTCGACGATCGCGAGCGTCGGGTGGTTCTCCACGTAGGAGACGCTCGTGAGCCCGAGGAACGAGCGAAGTTTTGATCCCTCGACCACCATGGGACCCGGCTTGGGCGCCATGCCCGGCTCGGGCTGCGGGAATGCCGTCGAGCGCGCCGTGTGGAACGTGATGTTTCCCTCGACCTTCTGGAGCGCCTGGTGGATGTGGCCGTTCAGCACCGTCACTGAGCCGAAGCGCTTCAGGAGCGCAAGGGCCTGCGCCCCGTCGTTTGTCCCCCATCCCCACTTGGGGTACACCATCCAGAGCGGGACGTGGGCGAACACGACCACGGGGGTCTCCGACGAGAGGGGGGCAAGGTCCTTTGCTAGCCAGTCCAGCTGGTCCGCACCCATGACTCCGAGCCCGCCCTCGGTTATCCCGGTCACGTTGACAAGCCCCACGAAATGTACCCCCTTCTGGTCGAAGCTGTACCAGCCGGAGCCGCGCGTCCCCTTGCCGAAGCGCTCAAGGTAGGTTGCGCCGTTGTCGTTCAGGATGTCGTGCTCACCCGGCACGTAGAACACCTGCTTCGTGCGGCAGTCCCTCAGCATCTGCTCCAGGCCGTCGAATTCCTCGGCCTCGGCGAGGTGGGTCAGGTCCCCCGTGTGGAGCATGAACTCGGGGGCCACGGGAAGCGCGTTGATGCGCGCGATGGTCTCCCGGAACGTCGCGCCTACGTCGGTGTTCGCGGGCTTCTTGAACCCGATGTGGCTGTCGCTGATCTGGACGAAACTGAGCGTGCCGGCGGGCAGGGAGGCCGCATCGGTCGGGCCCGCCGCGCCCGAGACCTGGCCCAGCGCCCGGGAGGACAGAACGCCGCCCGCCACGGTCCAGACGACGCCCGTGCCCGCCCAGGCCATGCATTTGAGGAAGCCGCGCCGATCGATGCCGTCGTTGCTGTGATCGTGGAGAATATGGTCGTTCATGGTGTGTCTAATCCGGGACCTTTGCCCGTGGGTTGGAGAAGGGGCGTGATGCCCGTTTGCCATTGAATACGCGGGAACCGGGGCGATTATTCCCCAGGTACCGGAAATGAATCTTTTCCCCTGTATTCGGGAATAAAACGGGCTCCACGGGCGTTATCATTCAAATGGAAGCCTCCGCGCACACTGGTCCGCAGACTTTCGATGAACTCATGCTGCCTCACCTGGATGCCGCGTATAACCTCGCGTGCTGGCTTCTGCGCAACCCCCATGACGCGGAGGACGCCGTGCAGGAGGCCTGCCTGAGGGCCTTTCGGGCGCTCGGCCGGTTCCAGGGCACCGACGGCAGGGCCTGGCTCCTGAGGATCGTAAGGAACGTGTGCTACACGAGGATCCGCGACAGCCGTCGCGAGCCCGGGGCCGAGTCCTTCGACGACGACCTCCACGGGATGGTGGAGGACCCGGCTGCCGCGAAGGCGCTGGAGTGGGGCCAGGTGCGCTCCGAGCTACTCCGGGAGGCGCTCGATCGCCTCCCCGACGAGTACCGGGAGGTCATCGTCCTCCACGAGTTGGAGGGGCTTGCCTACAGGGAAATCGCGGCTGTCTCCGAGATCCCCATCGGGACGGTCATGTCGCGCCTCGCCCGCGCGCGGGCCCGGCTGCAGGCCGAACTCCTCTCTCCCACACGGAAAAACTCTTCCCATGGATTGTAACGAAACCGATCTGTACCTCGAGGCGGACTCCGACGGAGAGCTCGATGCAATCCGGCACCTGGAGCTTGAGACCCACCTGCGCTCATGCCCGGCCTGCGCAAAGAAGGCCGAGGCGGTCGCCGCGCGCCACCAAGCGCTCAGGGAGCGCCTCCCGCGATTCAAGGCGCCCGATCGGCTGGCGGAAAGGATCCGCATCGCGGTCCGCGAGGAGGGGCGCTCCGCCGCGGCCCCCTCCGCCCGGGTCGTGGGGTTCCCCGCCTATTGGGCCCCAATCGGCCTCGCTGCCTCGCTCGCCCTCGCGGTCCTGGGAGGCTACGCGTGGGGCTCCGTCCACATGCGCGCGGGGCTCCAGCTCGACGAGGCCGTGACCGAGCACGTCCGCTCGCTCCAGGCCAGCCACCTGATGGACGTCGCCTCGACCGACCAGCACACCGTGAAGCCCTGGTTCAGCGGAAAGCTCGATTTCTCCCCCCCCGTCGCGGACCTGGCCGACGCGGGCTTTCCCCTGGTGGGGGGCCGCCTGGAGCACCTTTCCGGCCGTGATGCCGCGGCGCTCATCTTCAGGCGCAGGCAGCACGTGATCAATGTGTTCATCTGGCCCGCCGCCGGGGGCGGCGCGCGGCCCAGCTCGGGCAGGAGGGACGGCTACAACGCCAGGGGCTGGTCGCAGGGCGACCTGGATTTCATGGCGGTTTCTGAGATCCCCGACGGGGAGCTCGGGCAATTCGTGGAGGCGTTCCGCGAACGGACCTCGCAGTAGGGTCTTTTTCGGCACGTTGGCATTGATGCCCCGCAAAGCCGGGCTACGTTGGTGCCAATGATGGACACTCGCGTTCCCGCGCTGCTTTACGACGGCGAATGCGGCCTGTGCAACGGGGTCGTCAGGTTCCTGATCCGCCATGACCCGGAAGGGCGCCTGCGGTTTGGCCCCCTGCAGGGCCCGGCGGCCCAGGGCTACCTTCGGCTCCAGGGCCTGCCCACGGACGACTTTGACAGCCTCGTGTTTGTGCCCGACTGGGATGATCCTAAGCCTGGGGTGTACCTCCTTCGGACCTCCGGCGCGTTGGCCTGCTTCGCCGAGCTCCGCGGACCGTGGCGGGCGGTCGCGTGGCTTCGCTTGATTCCGGTGTTGCTCCGGGACCCCTTTTACAGGCTCGTGGCAAGGACACGCTACTCGCTCTTTGGAGTCTACCGGCCGAAACCCCTACCCGACACCGCATGGAACCAACGATTCCTGGACCCGTGAAGAAACCGAGTTTCTGGAGGCGCTGGCTCGTCGACCCGGTCGTCAGGCAGCTCACCCAGGGGGTTTCCCCGGACAAGATCGCGCTCAGCGTGGCGATCGGGAGCGCCCTCGCCCTCTTCCCCATCCTGGGGACCACGACCACGCTCTGCGTCATCGCCGGGATCACGCTCGGCCTGAACCAGCCGATCATCCAGGGCGTCAACGCCCTCTGCACCTTCTTCTATTTCCCCCTGATCGTTGCGTTCGTGCGCCTGGGCGACTGGATCGCCGGCTCGGCGCGATCGAGCCTGGACCTGCCGCTCATGATCTCGACGTTCGGCCACCACCCCGTCGAATTCTTCAGGCAGTTCGGCGTCACCGCCCTGCACGCCATGCTGGGATGGGCCGTCGTGGCGCCGTTCTGGGTGCCGCTGGTCTATTTCGCCAGCCTCAACCCGCTGCGTGCCGCGGCGCGAAGGATTGCCCTCCGGCGCCCCGCTTGTCCGCCGCATGTCATCTAGGCCCGTCGAAATTTGTCTGCCCATGCCCTGTCCCAGCCCTTTGAATCACGCGCATGAGTAAACGCAGGGTCGTCGTCACGGGGCTCGGTGTCGTCGCCTGCAACGGGGTGGGCGTCGACGCGTTCTGGGATGCGAACACCGCGGGGCGCTCGGGCATATCCCCGATAGATGCCTTCGACGTGACCGATCTCGCGTCAAAGGTCGGCGGGCAGGTGCGGGGGTTCGTCCCGGGCAAGTACATGCCCGAGGACACGGCCAAGCGCGTGGACCGCTTCGTCCATTTTGGGCTGGCCTGCGCGGACATGGCCCTCCGGCAGAGCGGCCTCGACCTCGGGGCCGAGGACCCCGAGCGCATCGGGGTGATCATGGGGTCCGGGCTCGGCGGGCTCATGTTCCACGAGGAGCAGATGGTGGCGGCATTCGACCGGGGTGCGCACCGGATTAACCCGGCGGCCGTCGCGAGGATCAGCCCCAACGCGGTCGCAAGCCAGATCGGGATCCGCTACGGCCTCAAGGGCCCCAACCTGGTGATCTCGACCGCCTGCGCCTCGGGCGCGAACGCGATCGGGGAGGCGTTCAGGAAGATCCAATACGGGGAGGCCGACGTGTGCCTGACCGGGGGCGTGGAGGCGCCGCTGACGCAGTTCAACTTTGGCGCGTACTGCGCGTTGCGGGTCCTCTCAAAGAACAACCAGAACCCGGCCGGCGCCTCGAGGCCCTTTGACCTCGGGAGGGACGGGTTCGTGATGAGCGAGGGGGGCGCGGTGCTCATCCTGGAAGAGAGGGAGCGGGCCCTCAGGCGCGGCGCGTCCGTCCTCGCTGAAATCACGGGCTACGCGGGCAACTCCGGGGCGCACCACATGGTGATGCCCGAGCCGGAGGGGAACGATGCCGCAAGGGTCATGGCCGCGGCCCTGAGGGACGCCGGGTTAAGGCGGGTGGACTACATCAACGCCCATGCCACCTCCACGCGCGCGAACGATGTCGCCGAGACGAAGGCCATCCGGGCCGTCTTCGGCGATGAGGCGCCCGCGATCCCTATATCGTCCACCAAGTCCATGATCGGGCATTCGATCGGGGCCGCCGGGGCCATCGAGGCCGTGGTCTGCGTGAAGGCCCTCCAGGAGCAGCTTATTCCCCCGACCATCAATCTCGACACGCCGGACCCGGCCTGCGACCTCGACTACGTGCCCCACGAGAGCCGGGCGGCAAAGATGGAACATGTGATGTCCAATTCGTTCGGATTTGGTAACTGCAATGTCGCCCTCACCTTTTCCAAGGCAAGATAGACGGACATGACGAGCCCCGAGATTGAACTCAAGGTGAGGGAGATCCTCGCCGCGAAGCTCGGCATCGAACCCTCGGCGATCCACGGGGATTCCCGTCTCGCGGAGGACCTGGGTGTCGACTCGTTCGGGGCCGTGGAGCTCCTGTTCGAGATCGAGGAGGCCTTCGGCCTCACGATCCCCGACAGCGACATCGGGAAGGTGAGGTCCGTGGCGGACATCGTCACCTACCTAGACGGCTGGCTGGCGGCGCGGGCCGCAGCGCTGCCGCCCAAGTAGAGGCAGCCTCCGCCCCGTACCCGGAGGTTTAGGGTTTCTTCTCGTTGCCCCAGAGCGTCGCGCCGCCGCCCTGCTGCCTGCGCCACGCGTCCCTCCAGAGGTGGATGTCCGAGGCCGTGATGGGCGGCATCGGCTGGCGCTCCTGCTTTGAGAAGGACCTGGGGAGCGGGCTCGCCTCGTCCTGGTACCAATAGGCGACGGAGGCCAGGTCGAGCGTGAGGCAGTTGTTGTGGCCGTGCTCGATCGTGTAGCGGCACGACTTGTCGAAGTAGATGGGGTCCTCGATGTGGAACCGGTAGAGGTGGGTCCTCCCGAGCCAGCCGGTCTCCCCGTTCACGCGGGCGTAGCCGAAATACGGGTGCTGGAAGAGCTCCTTCGGCGACCACGACGTATTGAAGTAATCCTCCGTGCCGGTCCCGTTGATCGACGGGAGGGCCTCGCCGTCGATGAACACCATCTCGTCGCCCTCGCCGTACCACATCGGGCCGGGCGAGTTCACGTAGTAGTTAACGCCCACCAGGTGTCCCCGCCCCTTGATGTCCGCAAACACATAGTTGTTCTTTCCGTCCAGGTTCTTGCCCTGCGGCCCCAGGAGCTCCCACTCGTTCTCGCCCTCGGCCGGGGCCTGGGTGAGCACGTGGTTGTACCAGGCGTGGAAACGGCCCAGGTCGGCCGGGATCTTCGGCATCTCATCGTAGTCTATGTTGAAATAGAGGGCGTCTATCTTCCGGCCGCTCTGGTTCTCGATCTCTATCCTCGCGCCCTGGGAATAGGGCATCGCGAAGTAGCTCACGTACGACTTGCCCCAGCCCGGCGTGACAGCAAGGGGGGCGCTCACGAAGTTATAGGACTCGCCCCACCCGTTGCCGAAGAACGCGCCGATCGGGGACTCCACCGAGGGGAACGGCTTCCCGTCCCAGTACATGCGGATGACGATGTCGTTGCGGTTGAGCGTGTCCGGCCCGGGTGCCAGGGTGATCCAGATGTGGGTGATCACGCCGGCGCCCTTCACGTCCATCAGCGTGTACCTTGCCCCGTCCGGGATGTTCGGGATGTTGTCGGCGTTCCCTCCCGTCCGGTCGTAGCTGCCGGCCCGTCTCGACCGGATGTCCGTGTGGATCTTTGCCAGGTCGACGAACTGGCTCGAGGGCTCCTGGGCGGGAAGGCACGTCGCCCCCAGCACGAGGGCGAGCAGCATCGGGGTGAAAACGGGGGTCAATCTCATGGTCGTGGGTTCCGGGGTGTTGGGGGGGTTCGTGTCCTGGGGAGCTGGGTCAGGGTGAGGCTTCAAGGTCTATCCGCCTGCCGGTCCTCGCAGACTCCTTCGCCGCATCAAGGATCTCGCAGACGATTAGGTTCGTCTCAAGCGAAGAGAGGCCCGAGGGCTTGAGTTTCCCGCGCACGACGGCAGCCAGGTAGGAAACGGGGTTCGATTCCGTCTCAGCCAGCGGGGCTACGGGCAGCGTGCTGACCTGGGTGTTTCCCTTCCTCTCCAGGAGCGTGCCCCTGTCCGGCAGGAAGAGCGCGCCGCTCTCGCCGTAGATCTGCATGTCCTTCCGGCCATAAGGCCAGTTCCAGGAGGCCTCCAGGATCGCCTGGGCCCGCGGGTAGGAAAGGATGATCGTAGCCTCGTCCTCGACCTTCGGGTAGGCGTCGGGCTGGAAATGCTGGAACACCGCCGTCACCGAGGTTGGGCGCGCGCCTCTAAGGAGCCACGTGGCCAGGTCGGCTCCATAACATCCGAAGTCCATCGCGGCGCCGCCCCCGTTCTGGACAGGGTCCGTCAGCCAGTTCAGGAAATCCTCGGAGCACCCGATCGCCTTCGGGCCCTGGTGGCCGTCATGGACCACGATCTTTCTCAGGTCGCCAATGCCGTGCTGGTCGTGGATCACGTCATAGGCGGCCCGGTTGCTCGGGTACCACGTGGTCTCGTAGTTGACGACCACCTGGATGCCGCCCTTGGACGCGGCCGCCGCGATGGCCCGGGCGTCGGCGAGGCTCGCGGCCATGGGCTTCTCCATCATGACGTCGATCCCCAGGGGCGCGCAGGCCTCCACGACGCGCCGGTGGCCGAGGGTGGACGTGAACGTCGCTACGGCCTCCACCTTCGTTGCCGCGACAAGCGCCGTTATGGTGGGGTAGAAGAGGGTCGGGCTCAGGTGGAACTGCTCCGCGTACTTGGCCGCGAGCTCCTTGTTGGGCTCCACGATCCCCACGAGCACAACGGATGGGTTGCTTGAAAGGCTGGGGATGAAGCCCTTGGCGTGGTCGTGCACCAGCCCGACGATTGCGAGGCGCACGGGCGAGGTCTCTGCGAGGGAGCGGGCGCTCCCGAGGGCGAGGCACAGGAACAGGGCGAGGAGTGTTCTCATGGGGGTGGATTCCTTGCAGGGGATTCTGCCGCGATGTCCGGGCCGGAGGTCGGAGGTCTCCGGAGCCGGAGGGAGGGGTGTTGCGCACCCATTGGAATCACTTCGAGGGGAGGATGCCAACACTTCTGGCAGCCGGAATACCCGCCGACCCGGGGCCCCCTAAATTCGCGGGGCCCGCCGGGGCCGGCGGGTGGCGGGAGAGGTAGCCCACCACCCGGTTCGCCAGCGAGTCGGGAACAACCATCTTCCACCCGTCGTCGGTGTTCTGGAACTGCACGTCGCTCTGGTGCACCACGGTGTCGTCCACATGCTGCCACTGCGTCTGGAGGGTGACCTCGTTCGGGCCGTCGGCCGATTCCCCGAGGACCTCGATGCCTCCGACCGGGTGGGGGCTGCCCGCGAGTCCAAAGGCCATCAGCATCTCCGGGGTCGGGTACTCCGCCTGGTAGTCGGCGGGGAGCCGCGCCTCCAGGGCCTGGAGCTTTTCCCGCGAGGCGGCGCTCAGCATGAGCGTGGAGGCCTCCAGGCCCACGTCCCCCACCCGGGCGGCCCAAATCTGGGTCGCGAAGGTGTCGTGCGCCGTCGCCCTGCCACGGTTTCCGAGCGTGTCCGAAGGCGTAAGGCCCTTGGCGAGGGGGACGGACTGCGAAACCGTCGGCCTTGCTCCCGCGGGGAGGGGCGCTGTGGCGGCGGCGGCCCGTGTGCCTGCGGAAACGCCGGTGCCTTCAGCCCCCGCCGCGGGGCCCGTCCCCCCCGGCGCGGGCTGCGCCGCGCGGGCCTTGAGCCTCGCCACCTCGGATTCGAGCCTCGCATTCGCCCGGACCTGGTAGAGGAACCCAATGGCGGCCGCCGCGACGACGGCAAGGGCGGCAAATCCTTGGGTCTTTGTGAGGGTCATGCGTCGCCCGAATCCTGGGGCGCCCCTCCGGGGTCCGCACCAAGAAAATGACTTCGGTGGAGCGGCCCGACGGGGCTTGAAATCATCAGCCCCGGTTTGACCAGGGGCGCAATCAGGGCTACCCCATGGACCGCCCCTTCCCCCGAATATCCGACAGGTCCGGCCCAGCGGAACCCGAAGCGGCCCCACCCCACTCCCCCAATGAAATCGCTCATCCGCCATCTTGCCCTTGGTCTCGCCCTGCCCTTCGCGGCTGCGGCCCAAACGGCACCCCAGGTGATCCACCTCTGGCCAAACGGCGCCCCCGGATTTGAGTCCCGGAAGGACATCCCCGAGGAGGCCAAGGACTACTGGGTTAAGAACATCAACAACCCCTCGGTCACGGTGTTCCTGCCGCCCAGGGAGAAGGCGAACGGCTGCGCGGTCGTGGTCGCCCCCGGGGGCGGCTTCCGCGAGCTGGTCTTTGACGCCGAGGGCAAGCAGGTCGCCGACTACCTGAACGCCATTGGCGTCACGGTGTTTGTCCTCAAGTACCGGCTCCCCAACGAGGCGGGCTCGCCCTACTCCATGGACAACGTGCGCCAGGACGCCTACCGGGCGGTGCGCCTGGTGCGGAGCAGGGCGGCCGAGTTCTCGGTCGACCCCAACCGCATCGGGATCCTCGGCTTCTCGGCGGGGGGAGCGGTCGTGATGTTGGTCGGCTTTGACAAGGGCGACGGCGATCCTGCGGCTGCGGACCCGATCGACCGGGTCAACGGGCGCCCGAACTTCCTCATGCTGGTCTACCCGGGCGGCGACAAGATGATCCCCGAGGCTGTCCCCGCCGACACGCCCCCGGCCTTCCTGATCTGCGCAAACGACGACGAGTACGGGTGCGACAAGGTGACCCTCACGCTCCTCGAGAAATTCCGCGACTCCAAGGTCTCGGTCGAGGCCCACTTCATTGCCAGGGGCAAGCACGCCTTCAACATGGGGCTGCGCTCGCCCTTCATCGCGCTGCGGCACTGGCCGGACCGCATGGCCGACTGGCTCGGCGACCGGGGCTTCCTGAGGGCCCCCGCGGGAAACTGAAGCCGGGACAGGCCCGGTCCCGCTACTTCCTGGCCGGACGCACACCCCCGTGGCAGTCCTCGCACGCCACGAAGTGGATGTTGTGCCGGCTTGCGGTGGAGAGGAACGTCGTGTCCATCTTCTCCACGTCGATCCCGCAGTGGGAGCTGCCGGGATGACACGAGGCGCAGGACGCCCGCGCGGAGTTGGAATGCCCCGAGTGGCAATCAAGGCAGCTGAGCCCCTCGTGCACACCGAGGGGCGTGCGGTCGTCTGCCGTGCCCGCCTGGCGGGAGGCGTTCGGTGCGTGGCACTGGACGCAGAGGCGTTGCCGCGGGTCGCTCGAGACCCTGACGGGGCTCGTCCCGAGCTGAGTCAGGAGCGGGGGGAGGATCCCGACCGCGAACGATGCCTTCTCCCGGCGCACATAGAGCTGCGGGCCCGTGCCGCCGGCGGCGGGCACATGGACCTCGTGGCAGGCCAGGCATGGGATTGCGGGCTTCGGGGACCTCGAGGGGTCCTTGAGGGCCCATGGGCCCGAGGTCGAGACCGGCGAGACCAGGTCCTCGATGTTCCCGTCAAAGAACATCCCGTGGCAGCGCAGGCAGTCGGGCCCAAGCCTCTCGGCCCTGTTGTGGGTCGGATCGAGGAAGAAGTGCTCGTAGGTCGAGGCATGGCCGCTCGCCTTCCAGTCGGCGGCCGCCTGGGGATGGCACCGCTGGCAGGCCGCCTGCAGCCGGAGGATGTCGTCCTCCCTCAGGCGGATTTCCGCGGCGGGCTCGCGGGTGAAGTGGCGGACCAGGCGGTTCACATGCGCCCGGAGCGCGTGGGCGTCGAGGGTCAGGGTCCCTCCGTGGCATTCCCGGCAATGGAGGGTGCTGTGGGCGGAGCTCGACCAGGCGGAATGCGCGACCGTCATCTCATGGCACGAGGCGCACGTGTGCTCGGGCCTTCCAAAGTGGAAGTAGCCGAGGCCCCCGACCGCGCTCGTGACGAGGAAGACGCCGGCGTAGAGCCCGGCGGCGAGCGCGAGCCGGGTGCGGCCCCGGGGGCTCACGAGAACCCTCCCCCCTTCCACCCGGACTTGATGTGGTCCGAAACCCAATAGGCCACGGCCAGGATCGTCAGCACGGGATTAAAGCCCCCGTTGGTCACGTGCAGGCTCGCGTCGGCAATGAAGAGGTTGTCGATCCCGTGAACCTGGCCGTTGCGGTTCGTGACCGAGGTCGCCGGGTCGTTGCCCATGCGGCAGGTCCCGGCCTGGTGCTGCCCCCCGCTTAGGCCGGGCCCAAGGCGCCCGCGCCAGGTCCGAGTGGCGCCCATCTCCTTGAGCACCTGCTCGGCCTTGCCCGACATGAACTCACCGAGCTCAAGGTCGTGGGGGTGGCGGCTCCCCGAGAGCCGGCAGACGGGGATTCCCCAGGCGTCCTTCACGGACGGGTCAACGCTCACCCGCGCCGAGAAGTTCGGAATCTCCTGTATCGGCCCGTAGAGGCGGATGACCCGCTTGTAGTACTGGCGCTGGAAATCCTTGTGCGCCTTGCCCCACCGGGGTTCCCCCGGCGGGCGGATGTCGCAGAACACGTAGGGCAGCGCGATGAACTCGTTGGCCAGCATCCCTCCCCCCACGAGCCCCGGGTTGCCGTGGTTGAAGTCGCAGAAGGCGACCGTGGCCCCGGGCCCGGCCTCCTCGTACACCTCGTCGGTCGCGAGTCCGAACGCCCCCACGTAGCCGTGGCCCTGGAAATTGCGGCCAACCCAGTCGTTGTTGTTGCCCGCGCCGTTAGGGAAGAGCTTGGACTTGGAGTTGAGGAGGAGCCGGGCGGTCTCCGTGGCGGAGGCGGAGACGACGACCAGGTCGGCGAGCTGCTCCCAGCCCTGGCCGTCGCGGTCAAAATAGCGGACTCCTCGCGTTCGGCCCCGGTCGTCGACCAGGATCTCCGCGGCGACGCACCCGGTCCTCAGCTCGCAGTGGCCCGTCGCGAGCGCCTTCGGGATCACCGTGTTATGGGAGCCGGTCTTGGCGTCGACCGGGCACGCGAACCCGACGCAGGAGCGCATGTGGATGCACGCCGGCCTCCCGTTGTAGGGAACCGAGTTGCGGAGCATCGGGATCGGGAAGGGGTGGAGCCCCATGCGGCGGGTGGCCTCGACCACCCGCTGGCCCTCCCGGTTGTAGGGGAAGGCGGGCATCGGGAACGGCTTCCTGCGGGGCGCCCCGAAGGGGTTGTCCGCGTAGTCGCCCGCGACCCCGAACTCGTACTCCGCCTTCTCGTAGTAGGGCTCAAGGTCGTCGTAGCCGATGGGCCAGTCGTCGAGCGTCGAGTCCTTCACGACCCCGTAGGTGGAGCGCATGCGGAAGTCCTGGGGCATGTAGCGCCATGCCATCGCGCCGTAGCTCACGGTCCCGCCGCCGACGCACCCGGCGTTGTTGCTGTAGGCGCCCTCGCTGGGAAGGACCACGGAACTGGAGCCGTCCGCGTTCACGACCACGCGCCGGTAGCGCGCGTCATCGGGCCCGTACGGGTTGCCGAGCGCCGGGGTGCGCTGGGAGACCAGCTCGTCGTCGTTGTGCGCGTCGTAGTGCGGCCAGTCCCCGCGCTCCAGGAGCACGACCGACAGGCCCGCCTCGGAAAGCTCCTTGGCGACGACCCCCCCTCCGGCGCCCGCCCCGACAACCAACGCGTTTACACGGGGAAGTGCCATGGTTCCTTTCTTATCCGCCCAGGCGGGCGCCGCCGGGGTAGCGGTTCTGCCCGATCAGGTTCGGGTAGGCCAGGCCGAGCATCCGGTAGCTCACGTAGTCGCGGTTGCCGCCGTGGCGCGGGCTCCCGTAGAAACCCTGCCGGGTGTGGTCGAGGACGAGGTTGAAGAACGCCTTCTGCGAGGGCTCGCCCCAGAGCTCCGCGGGAGCCCAGCCCGCCTCGAGCATCGCCGCCAGGCTCGTCTGCTGGCCGAGCCCGAGGCTCTCGAAGGGGAGCTGGTAGAGCCGCTGGCTTGTACGCTGCAGGGAAGCGAGCCCGGCGCGGTAGCTGCCACGGTGGCGCGCGAGGGGTCCCGCCAGCTGCCGGTCTATGTAATTGATGACGCCCGCGTCCGTGGCCCCGGCGGTGTCGTCCCGCGGGATCAGCTGCTCGCACAGGGCGACCAGCGGCCGCGCCTCCTCGGGCGAGAAGAAGAAATACTGGCGGGGTTCCGACCGGTCCATCCGCGTGATGAGCGCGGTGGCGCCGACACCCGCCGCCACGCCAAGGGAACCCACCGCGATGAGCTTGATCGCGGAGCGCCGGGAGAGGCCGGGAGCCTCGGCCGTGGGCTGCAGGGGACCGCCGTTCATCGGGCGGGTCCTCCTTGCGCCGGGGGATGGTTGGGGGTTTGGGGGTGGCGACCCATGGTCGTTTGGCCGCCCGTCGGGGTTGCTCCACGGCGGCCTGGCCCCACCTTAGTCTAATCGCCGAACTTTAGCTCCGCGGTTCTCGTCATCGGGATAACAATTAATGCGCAGATCGGTCCCCAGGGGGTAGCCGGCGCATCCCGAAGTCAACGAGGCCGACCGATGTTCGTGACGTCTCCCGTGTTTTCCTTCTGAATGGTTTCGCCTTCACCCCGACGGCCCCCCACCCCACCCGATTCCGCCATGCCGTTTCCAAGTCCAACCGTGCTGAGGGGGCTCATCGCGTGGGCGGCCGTCCTTGCGCTTCCCGCCCCGGCCCCGTCCCAGACGCCTCGCTCACCGGAGTACGAGGCGGTGCAAAAGGGCCTGGCAAGGGGCTGGAACACCTGGGATGTCTCGAGCGTCACGGCGCAGGTCCTCCTTCCCGAGGCCTTCACGATCCGCGTGGGGCTCAAGCACAACTCGGCGCTTTACGCCGACAAGTTCCTGTCCGACGTCCTGATTGGGAAAAGGGGCAAGGAGGACGAGGATGTGGTCCCGGGGCCGCACACCTGGGATGGCAGCTACACCGAGGCGACGGTGTCCTGGCAGGGAGACACGTTCCTGCTCCAGTCGGCGCACGAGGGCGGGGACTTGGTCATGCTGGCGACACCGGTCAGCTCCAAGTCCCCCGGCCTCCCCGCTTCGATCGTGATTTCGGCGGGCGTCCTGTGGAACCGACCTGGCGCCGCCACAAGGTCGGGGGATCACATGGAGTTCAGGGATGGGTGGCACAAGATAGGGATCTACTGGACAGGGAAGGAACAGCCTGCATCCGCGATTCCCCTCGACACACCCTATCTTGCAACGGCGTTCGCGGCCCCGGTCGGAGTGAGCACGGGCACCCCAAGGTCCGTCGAGGAGATCCGTGCGATCCTGGAGAGAAGGAGGCCAAAAGACGCCGACGTGTCGGATGCCATCCAGACCGTCATGGGTTGGGACACGTTCTTCGACCCCACGCAGTCGCGCGTGATCTCACCGGTGAGCCGCCTGTGGTCGACCGGATGGGGCGGTTATGTCCTCTTCGACTGGGACACCTTCTTTGCGGCGTCCATGGCCGCGACCGGTGACCGCGATCTGGCCTATGCCGACGCCGTCGAGACCCTCCGTGAGGAGACCCCGGAGGGATTCGTGCCGAACTACGCACGGGCCGGGGGATGGAAGAGCTTCGACCGGTCCGAGCCGCCGGTGGGTGCGATCACGGTCCTAGGGCTCTTCAATCGTTTCCACGACGCGTGGCTGCTCCGGGACACCTTCGATCCGCTCCTGAGCTGGAACCGGTGGTGGGACCAGCACCGGCAGCTGGACGGCTACCTCGTCCTTGGCACGGACGCGGGCAACCATCTAGAGGACCCGGACGATCCCTCCGTGGGGACCCTGCAGGGCGCGAAGTATGAATCGGGCTTGGACAACAGCCCGATGTACGACGGCGCTCCGTTCGACCCAAAGACCGGAAGGATCAAGGTCGCCGATGTCGGCCTCATGGGCCTTTATGTTGCCGATTGCAAAGCCCTGGCCGAGGTCGCTTCGGTGCTCGGGAAGAAGGCGGAGGAGGCGGAGCTGCGCGCACGCGGTGAGCGCTACGGCGAGAGGCTAAGGACGCTGTGGGACGAAAGGACCGGCATCTTCCTCAACAAGAACCTGGAGACCGGCGCCCCGATGACCCGCCTCTCCCCCACGAACTTCTACCCCCTCCTGGCTGGGGTCGCCACGGCGCGCCAGGCGGCGCGGATGGTGGACGAGCACCTGCTCAATCCCGAGGAGTTTTGGGGGGAATGGGTGATCCCCTCGATCGCGCGGAACGACCCCGCGTTCAAGGACCAGGACTATTGGCGCGGCCGCGTGTGGGGGCCGATGAACTACCTGGTGTACCTGGGCCTTCGAAACTACGACCAGCCTGGCGCCAGGAAGGCGCTCGCGGCGAAGTCCCTTGCGCTCTTCAACAAGGAGTGGCTCTCGAAGGGCCACGTTCATGAGAACTACAACGCCATCACGGGGCTGGGCGACGACGTGACCTCGAGCGACCGGTTCTACCACTGGGGGGCGCTCCTCGGCCTGATCGATCTCGAGGAGAACCCTCCCCGGGGACAGGAGGCGCGGCGCTAGTACAGGAAGGAAGCCGGCCCCCGGCCCAAGCGCTTTCCCGCAAGGGAACGGCAACCGGAACGACAGGGGGCTTCAACAAAGCTCGCCCGGCCGTTTCCGGGGAGGCAAGGTAACGGCCTCATGCGCGCGCGTTGGATAGCCTGGATTGCAGCGGGTGCCCTGGCCTCGGCGGCCGAGGCTCCCAAGCAACCGCCGCAGCCCGTGGACCCCGATGAGCTCTACGACCTGGGGCAGCAGATGTTCGACCAGTTTGCCCCGCCCGAGGTGAAGGAGCAGTACGCCTTCCCCACCCGGGACGAATGGGACCAGTTCGCGGTCCGCCTGCAACGCGCGCTCGACGGCGATTCGCTCGAGGGGCTCGCGGCGCTCGGGCCCGAGGCCCATGCCGCCCTTGATGCCTCAAGAAGCCTTCCCGGTTACGGGGACTATGCGGACTGGCTCCGGCTGCGCATCGACGAGATTGAGGCGGCGAGGCTGGCGGTCGCCCGTCCGGGCCCGTCCGCCCCCGCGCCCCCGGCCGTGGGGCCGGCCCCGCCCATGATACCCTTCTATGGCCTGTGGCTTTCCCGCGAGCGCAACCGCCCGGTTCCCGCCGGGGCGTCCGCGCTCATGCCTGTTCTCCGGGCGGCCTTCGCCGCCGAGGGTGTCCCCCCGGACCTGGCTTGGATCGCCGAGGCGGAGTCGACCCTCAATCCCGAAGCGCGAAACCCCTCCGGGGCAACCGGCCTGTTCCAGCTCACGCCCGACACGGCGCACGCCCTGGGACTGAGCACGTTCCTGCCGGACGACCGGACCAAACCGGAGAAGTCGGCTCACGCCGCGGCACGCCTCCTGGCGCAGCTCCGGGCAAGGTTTGGGAGCTGGCCGCTCGCGCTCGCGGGCTACAACGCGGGCGAAGGCAGGTTGAGCCGGCTCCTTGCCTCCCGGGGTGCGCACGACTACGCGGGCGTTGCATCCTCGCTGCCCGCCGAGACGCGCATGTACGTCCCGAAGGTCTGCGCCCTGGTCGAGGTCCGGACGGGCAAACCGCTCGAGGCATCGAGCGCGAATCCGGGGCGAAGCCCCGGACTCGCGCTCCTTACCCCCAATGGGTCACGGCATCTCGTACACCTCTAGCAGGGCGATCCCGGGGCTGCCGCTTGCGCTCGTAACCTGCGCCGTATACGCGCCCGGGGACAGCGTCACCAGGATCGCGGAGTCCTTGGACGTTGTGGGGAGCGAGAATGCTGAGACCGCGTTGAACGCCGCCTGGAGCGCCGCCGTCCCGCCCCAGCCGTTGTCGAATCCCACCGTAGTCTGATTGGAATCGGAGACGGTCAGCTCCGGGTCGGCCATGGCACCCGAAACCGAATATGCGGCGAGCGTCGGCCCTATCCCGCGGATAAGGACCGTCTTGCTGGTCGACCCGGTGATGACAAAGCCGACTGTCATGACCTGCGCCCCCGTTCCCGCATATCCGCGGCTCGACATGTTGATGTAGTGGGCTGTCGGAGCGGGGGAGCTGTCGGCATCATAGCACTCGAGCAGCACCACGCCGGTCTGGCCCCCCGCGCCTGTGACCTGCGCGGTGTAATTTCCGGGTGGAAGGACGGCCAGTATGGCCGAGTCGAGCGAGGTCGCCGGGAGCGCGAACGCCCCTGACCGCGCGAACGCCGAAGCCAGCGCAGCCGTGCCGCCCCAGCTGACATCGGAGGCCACCGACGGGGCGGTTGACGAGCTGATGTTAAGCTGCGGATTGGCCAGGACACCCGTGACGCCGAAGCTGGCCAGCGTCGGCCCCACCGCGCGCACGAGCGCGGTCTCCGTGCCCGTTCCCCCGATCACGAATCCGATGATGAGCGTCTGGCTTCCGGTGCCGGCGAAGCCGCGCACGGAGACATTGCTCAGGCGGCTCGGAACGGCCACCGGGGTCACGACCAGGGCAACCGGGAAGGAGATCGAGGCGGAGAAGCCGTTGGCGACCTCCACGTCATAGGTCCCGGCATCGGAAGCCTGCACGTCGGAGATGGTGAAGGAAGGGCTGGTGGCCCCGGCAATCGGAGCCTGGTTTCGGCGCCATTGGTACGTGACCGAGGCGTCGCCCGTCACGGCGACCGTGAACGTCGCGGCACCGCCCTCGGTCGCCGATACGGCGATGGGCTGGAGCACGATGGAAACCGGGACGGGCGGGCCACCGACCGGATCCACGGTGAGGGTCGCGCTCGAGCTCGTGACTGATCCTGCCGGATCGCTGATCACCACCGAATAGGCCCCTGCGTCGGTGAGCGCCACGGTCGGGAAGGTCAGGCTTGATGCGTTGGCCCCGGCAATGGCCACGCCATTCTTTGACCACTGGTAGGTGATGGGGGGAGACCCGATAACGCCCACGGAGAGGCTTGCCGTTCCCCCAACGGTGACGGTGGTCGGACTGGGTTGGTATTGGAATATCGGGGCGAAGGCAGATCCAGAAACCGTGAGCACGGCTCCCAGGCTTGTCACCGAGCCGTTGGCATTGGTCGCGGTCACCGAATAGGTCCCCGCATTGGCGGCCTGGACATCCGTAAGGTTGAGCGTTGCCGACGTGGCCCCCGCGATGGGGGATCCCCCCAGCAGCCATTGGAACGTGACCGGCGCCGTGCCCGAGGCCCCGACGATGAAGCTCGCTGAGGAGCCGGCAGTCACCGAGGTCTTGGCGGGCTGGAGCGTTATCGAGGGCGGCACGATGAGCGCCAGGATCGTCAGGTCGACCGGCGCCGACTCGGTGGTGCCGACCGCATTGGTGACCGTGACCGTGTACGCCCCGGCATCCGTGGCCGCGACGCTCGCGATGACAAACGTCGGGGAGCTTGCCCCTGAGATGGGCGTCGTATTGAGCGACCACTGGTAGCTCAGCGTTCCTGAACCGACCGCGTTCACCGAGAACTGGGCGGTCGATCCCACCGTGACCGACAGCGGCAGGGGGGAGCCAAGGATCAGCGGGGCGGTGGGGCCGGCGCCGCCGGAAACCGGGTTCGTGACCGCGAAAGCGACGGCCGTGGGCGCGCCAACGCCCAGGGAATTGGTGGCGCTCGCTGTAAGCGTGTAGGTCCCGGCGGTCGTCGGCGAGCCCGACACGACACCGGTTGTGGAATTGAAGGCGAGCCCGGCCGGGAGACCCGTCAGGGTGAAGGTGATCGGACTGTTGCTCGCGGTCAGCGTGTACGAGAACGCGCTGCCGGCAGGGCCCGTTATGCTTGTCCCGCTCGTGATCGCCGAGAAATCACCAATCGTAAGGATCAGGTTCAGGGGCAGACTGGTACCGTAGGTGTTTGTGGCGGTTATGGGAATCCGCACGACCTCGGGCGTGGTCGGCGTGCCGCTGATCAGCCCCGATGTGCCGTCAAGCGCAAGGCCGGAGGGAAGTCCGATGGCCGAGAACGAGGTCGGACCGTTGCTGGCCGTGATCGTGAAGCTCAGGGGCGCGTTAACGGGGGTCGTCACCAGCAGGGAGCTGGTGATGGCGGGAATCGGCCCGGCGGGGCTGATCGTCCACATGATCACCACGATGGCCCCCTGACCGTATCCGTTGTTGCCACTCACCGAGGTGAAGTACAGGCCCGCGGCGGTTGGGGTGCCGGCAATCTGATCCCCCGAGGCCGTCAATCCCGGTGGCAATTCCGCGATGTTGTAGCTCGTAGGGCTTCCCGAGGCCTCGATCGTGTAGACAAAGGGCGTTCCCACCGTGCCGACCGCCGCACCCGGGCTCGAGAGGACCGGTGAACCGGGTGCCGGGTCCACCGTGATCTGGAACGGGTAGGGACTGGCGACCGTGTCGTAGGTAAGGTAAAGCGTTCCCTTGAACGTTCCGACGGTGAGTGTCGTGCCGCTGACGATCCCCGACCCGCTGTCGATGCTAAGGCCATCGGGCAACCCGTTCGCCGAGTATACCGTCCCCGAAAGCTGCGGGGGACTCGTCACGATCTGAAACGAATAGGTCTGCCCCGCTGTCGGATCGGGAAGAATTGTCTGCGCCCGGCAGACCGCCGCAACGCCAAGAAAGACCAGTGCAATAAGGACGCTGCGGGACAAAGGATGGGACGGGCGATTCATGGGGGCTTTGGGTTTAGCCCGGCGCCCGGGAGGCAGCGACGAGCGCGGGAGGGATTACGTCGTGGTCTGCAGGTCAAAAATATATACCGCGGTCGGCGGCCCCGATATGGGGCACTAACCTACTCCGTCGCCCAAAGAGACCTTATCAAGGCGGCCGCCTGAACGTGACTAGATCACGGCACCTCGTAGATCTCGACAAGGGCCACCCCGGTTGAGCCGTTGGCCCCGGTCACCTCCGCGGTGTACGAACCCGGAGGCAGGGCGGACACGATGGCGCAGTCGCCGGAGCCGGCCGTGAGTTGGAACGCCCCAACCTGGGTGAAGATCGCCGTGGTGGCGCCCGTTATGGTTGACTGGACCGGCGAGGTTCCAAGCGTCGGGGCCGTGCTCCAGCCGACATTCGTGGCGATCGCCTTGCCGTTGCTGTCGTAGAGCGTGAGCTGCGGCGCGCCCAGGACTCCCGACACGCTGAACTGGGTCAATCCCGGGCCGTCGGCGCGGACCAGCACGGTTTCAGTTCCGGTTCCGGTGACCGCAAACCCGGCGATCAGCGTCTGTGATCCGGTGCCGGCCTGGCTTCGCGCCGACAGGTTTATGAAGCGGGCTGTCGGCGTCCCGACGTCGGCGTCGTAGACTTCGACCAGCACCACCCCGCTGTCCCCGGTGGTGGAGGAAATCTCTGCCGTGTAGGATCCCGTTCCGAGGCTTGTCAGGATCGCGGCGTCGTTGGAGTTCGAGGGAAGCGCGAAGGCGCCGACCTGGGTGAAGATCTGGTCGAACGTGCTCGCGGGGGTCGTCGAATTGCCCCAGCCCGAGTTGGTTGAGACGACGGCGGAGGCGGAATTGAAGAGCGTGAGGACCGGGTCCGGTAGGACCCCGGTTACGCTAAAGGACGCGAGAATTGGGCCATCGCCGCGCACCAAGACGCTTTTTGAGCCCGATCCACCGACGACAAACCCGGCGATCAGGGTCTGCGAGCCGGTGCCCGCGGTGGAGCGCACGGAGAGGTTCACCAGGTGCGCGCTCCCGGTGGAGCCCCCGACCACGACGGTGGCGGCCGCGACGGTGAGCGTTCCCGATCCGCTCGTGCTCGAGCCGGCCGGGTTCTCAAGCAGCACCTGGAACATGTCGCCGCTCGAGGTGACAGGGGGATCGACCAGAGTGAGCGTTGCCGTCGTGGCCCCGGAGAATTCCGACCCATTGGTCACGTTGGCCCAAGTGCCGCCGGAGTTCGCCGACGACTGCCATTGGTAGGTCAGCGACGCGCCGGACACACTCACGGTGAACGTGGCATTCTGGCCCGAGGTGATCGAGTCGCTGTCGACTTCCGTGCCCGCGGGCGGCGCTGTCACAACCGCCCCCGCGCTGACGGCCTGGTTGTCGCCGTCGGACACATAGAGGTTCCCGGCGGCGTCGATCGCGATTCCCTGGGGGTAGTAGAACCGGGTTTGCGCGCCGTTGAGCGTGGTGACCGCCCCGCCCGGGGTCACCTTGCGAATCGCGCGGTTGTAGGTGTCGGCGACAAACACGTTTCCGGACCCATCTACCGCGAGCCCGTAGGGCTGGTTGAACCTTGCCAGGAAGCCCGTTGCGTCAGTGTAACCCAGTTCACCCGCGGTACCTGCCAGGGTCGATACGGTGCCCGAGGTGTCGATCTTGCGGATTGTGGAGTTAAAGAAGTCCGTGACGTAGACGTTCCCAGCGCCATCAACTGCAACGGCATAGGGTCCGTTGAACCGGGCGGAGCCTCCGGCGCCGTCGCCGCTTCCGGTTTGGCCGGCGACTCCGGCAAGCGTGGTGACCGTGCCTCCGGAGGTGATCTTGCGTATGGTGTCATTCTTGGTGTCCGCCACGTAGATGTTCCCGACCGAGTCGACCGCGATCCCGTTCGGGGCGTTGAAGCGGGCCGCGGCACCGGTTCCGTCGGTGCTTCCTGCCACATCCGCGACGCCGGCGAACGTCGTGACCGTGCCCCCCGAGGTTATCTTCCGGATCGTCGAATTCCCCGCGTCGGCGACATAGATGTTCCCGTTCCCGTCGGCGGCCGTCCCGGCCGGACCGCTGAATCCGGCGGCTGGACCCACTCCGTCGGACGAGCCCGCGGGCACACCCGCCGTACCCGCTAGGGTTGTGACCACGCCGGAGGTCGTCACCTCGCGAATCGTGTTGTTGCCGCTGTCGGCCACGCAGAGATGCCCGGAGCCGTCGCTCGAGATTCCGTAGGGATAGGCGAAGAGCGCCTGGCCCCCCGTCCCGTTCGCGCTGCCCTTCTGCCCGGCACTTCCCGCAAGCGTTGAAACCGCCCCCGGTGAGGCCATCACCCGCAGCCTGTGGTTGCCCGTGTCCGCGATATAGAGTGTCCCGGAGCCCGTCGACGCGATGCCGCCCGGGTAGAAGAAGCTAGCCGCCGGCCCCGAACCGTCGGCGTCTCCGCCGATTCCAGGGCTGCCAGCGAGCGTCGTCACTGAGCCGGCCGGGGAAATCTCACGCACCGTCTGGTTCGAGGTGTCGGCCACGTAGACGTTGCCGGCGGTGTCCAGCGAGACGGCCGCCGGGTGGTTGAAGCGCGCCGATCCTCCCGCCCCGTCGATGCTGCCGGATTGACCGGCGCTGCCCGCGAGAGTCGATACCGCTCCTCCGGGTGTTATCTTGCGGATCGTGCTGTTGCCCAGATCCGCCACGTAGACGTCGCCCGCTGCGTCGGTTGCGAGGCCATTGGGGTAATTGAACTGCGCCGACCCACCGGTGCCGTCGGAGCCCCCCGTCTGCCCTGGTGAGCCGGCGAAGGTCGAGACGACTCCAGCCGGGGTGATCTTGCGGATGGTGCTGTTGTTCGTGTCGCTCACGTAGACATTGCCCGTCGCGTCCACGGCGATGCCCTGCGGCGTGTTGAAGAGCGCGGAGGTGCCGTCCGTGCTGCCGGGCGATCCCGCGGTTCCCGCGAGAGTGCTCACGCTTCCTCCCGGCGTGACCTTGCGGATGTTGTGGTTGCCGCTGTCCGCCACATAAACGTTGCCCGACCCGTCGACGGCGACCGCGTAGGGATAGAGAAACAGGGCCCCGGAACCCGATCCGTCGCTGCTGCCCTGATGGCCGGAGCTTCCCGCCAGCGTGGTGACCGTCCCTCCCGCGGTTATCTTGCGTATGGTGTGGTCGCCCCCGTCGGCGACATAGATGTTGCCCGCGCCGTCCACGGCAGCCGCCGTGGGGTTGAAGAATCGGGCGTTGGTACCTGACCCGTCCGTGTGGTCGAGCAAGGCTGGATTTCCCGCCAGCGGCGCGAAGGAGTAGACCTGTGCAGGGGCATGACTCCCAATCGCTAACGCCGCGGATGCCGCGGCCACGGCGCGCCACGGGAGGCGAGACGCCCCCGACAATGCTTTCCAGGCATCTGATTTCGGGGCATCGGCGTTCGCGGTCTTTCCCATAATCCTCCTCTTTGATGCGCCACGGGCCTCCCAAGTTTCTGGGGTAGACTACTACCTGCCCAGGGCAGGGACTGGCGGCCCCCCCTCTAGCGGGCGGGCACCGGATGCTCGGCTTGTTCGACGCTGAGCCTGCCGTAGTCCAGTTTGATCCGGCGGTCGGCGCATCCGAAATAGCGGTCATCGTGAGTTATCACGAGGACCGCCTTGCCGAGGGAGCGGAGCTCGGGGAGGAGCTGAGTGTAGAACACCTCCTTGAAGAGCGGGTCCTGGTCGGAAGCCCATTCGTCGAACAGGTAGAATGGGCGGTCCTCAATGTAGGCGCACAGGAGCGCGAGCCGCTTGCGTTGGCCCTGCGAGAGCTGCGTGGTGGAAAACACCCCTTCCCTGATCGTGACCTTGTGATTGAGGTGGAGGCGCTCGAGGTATTCCCGCGCGCGGCGGTCGGACTCGGCGTCGCCCCTGCCAACGATGCGCTCAAAAAGGAAGTAATCTGAGAACACCGCGGAGAAGCACTGGCGGTAGTCATCGCGGTTGTCGTCGCCAATCGCGACGCCGTTGAGCCTGATCTCCCCTCCGGCGGGCGGATAGAGCCCCGTTATCACCTTCGCCAGGGTCGACTTGCCGCTGCCGTTGCCGCCGACCAGGAACACGAGTTCGCCCGGCCTGAGCGTCAGGTCAATCGGGCCGAGCTTGAAGTTGTCGTCCTCCTTCTCGCGGTAGTAGTGGTGCTCGACCTGGTCGAGCTCCAGGGACTCCAGCGGCTTCGACGCAAACTGGCCGCGGGACCCGGTGGCGGTGTCGGTGGGGTGAAGGGAAAGGGCAAGCCCAAGCTGCTCAACCTTCCTCAGGGAGACGTTGGCGCGGCTGAACACCGAGAGGCTTCCAAGAAGGCCCTGGAGCGGGCCCATCAGGAAGACCGTCATGATGATGTAGCCGGTCATCGCCTGCTGCCCTATGTTTGCCACCCGCGGAAGCAGAAAGATGATCAGCCCTATCAGCGCGAGAAAGAGCAGCTGGTTCCAGTTCTGCGCAATGATGAAGCGCAGCTCGGCCGCGACGTTGTGCTTCTGGCAGACGGCCGCGGCCCGCGCCACGTCCTCCTTCAGGAAGGACTCCCGCCTCGCGCGGTGGAGCTTGAGCTCCTTGATGCCCTCCGTGAGCGATCGGAAATGCTGGAACAGCCGATCCTGGCCGTCCCGCGCCGCGCTCAGGTGCCCGAAGCCGCTTCGAATGAGCAGCCTGTAGGTGATGGCGCCAACGATCCCGAAGCAAAACATCCCGAGGAACACCGGGACGGAGAGCCACGCGAGGTACACCGCCCCGCCTAGAAGGTACGCGAAGTTCTGGGCGAAGATGGGGATGCTGAGCGTCGCCTGGGTGATTTCCAGGATGTCCTCGGTAAGAGCGACCATGAGCTTGGGCGCGCCAAGCTCCTCTATCTGCCGCAGCGGCACGGAGAGAATCTTGCCCACAAGGTCCAGGCGCAGACGGGCCGTGGTCGCCTGGGAGAAATGGGCCAGCGTCACCTGGGCCAGCGCGTTGGTGACGAACCGCCCGAGGCCAAGGGCGCAGAACGCGACCACCAGGGCCGTGCCCAAGCTCCCATGGTGATTCATCGCCGATGTGATCAGCACGAGCAGGAGGGTGTTGCAGGCACCGCTCAGGAGAGCCGCCGCCGAAGTCCAGATGACCATCGCCGGCGAATACCGGACTAAGAATCGCAGAAGGGTCATGGATGGCCGCAGCATAGCCGCCCACCGGCGTCCGTGTAAGTGGGTGTCCACCCCAGTCAACGGGCAACGGCCCGCTTCGTGACGCCGCACCTGGGTCCTGGACCCCACCTCCACCCGCCCCAATGTCGCTGTCGGACAAGGTGTGCCGAACGCCGTCCAGACCCATGCCCCGCCGACCTCCCTAGAATCTCTCGTCGCCATCCTGGGCATTCCCTTCCATTCGATCTCGCTCCGGGGCGCCGTCGACCGCGTCGAGGCGATGATCGCCGACGGGGGATCGCATTATGTCGTCACCCCCAACGTCGATTTCCTGGTAAAGGCGCAGCGGGACGACAATCTGCGCAGCATCCTCGTCCACGCGGACTTGGTCCTCTGCGACGGCAAGCCGATCGTCTGGGCCTCGCGTTTGCTTGGCGGGGTCCTGCCGGCCCGCGTCGCGGGCTCGGACCTGATCCCGCGCCTCCTCAAGAGGGCCGAAGAGAAGGGATGGCGGGTGTTCCTCCTGGGCGGCAGCCCCGAGGTGGGCTCCGATGCGGCGCGGCTTGTCGCGGCCGCCTATCCCGCGCTCGGGGAGCTTGCCCACTATTCGCCGCCCTTCCGCCCGCTCGACGAGATGGACGACGCCGACATCATCGCGCGCGTACACGCGGCAAAGCCCGACCTCATGCTGGTGTGCTTTGGCTGCCCCAAGCAGGAGAAGTGGATCGCACGGCATCGCCTCGCCCTTGCCGTGCCCGTGATGATCGGGGCTGGGGCGACAATCGATTTTCTCGCGGGCCGGATGGCACGGGCCCCGGTGTGGATGAGGCGAAGCGGCATGGAATGGCTCTTCCGCCTCCTCCAGGAGCCAACGCGGCTGGCCAAGCGCTATGCCGACGATTTCCTGCATTTTTTCCCGGCAATCCTGCTGCAGCGCTGGAGGCAGCGGCCCGCGGGTACCAGGCAAAAAAGGAAGGGCGATCGGTGAGGATAGCATTGACCACGTCCGTGATGCAGCAGGGACGCTCCGGGGTCGGGCAGTACGTGCTTTCGCTCGTAAGGGCCCTGCTTCCCGCGGCCACGACCCACGAGTTCACGCTGTTCGTGCTCGAAAAGGACATTCCTCTCCTCGATTTCGCCGCCGGATCGATGCGGATAGAGTCTGTATCTGAGCGCGTACGGCCGCCCATTAACGACATACTCTGGCACCAGGCGGTGCTCCCCGGGCGCGTGCGGCGCATTGGGGCGGAGGTCCTCCACGTTCCCAGCTACCGGCGAATGCTCTTCAGGCGGCCGTGCGCCCTTGTCTCGACCATCCACGACCTTGCCCCGTTCCATCTCCCGGGAAAATACGACCCCGCCCGCATGTTCTATGGCCGCGTTGTCGCCCGACGGCTCGCGCTTCGACAAGACGAGATCATCGCCGTGAGCCGCACCACCGCCCGCGACGTGGAGACCCTCTTCCACGTGCCACCGGGGCGCCTGACGGTGGTTCAAAACGGCCTCGACCACGGGCTCTTCCATCCCGGGTCGCAGTCGGGGGCACGCGCCGCCGTCTGCTTGGCAAAGGGAATAGCCGGACCGTTTTTTCTCTACGTCGCCCGTCTGGAGCACCCTGCAAAGAACCACGCTGGCCTGATCGAGGCTTTCAATCGTTTCAAAGCCTCCACCGGCTCGGACTGGAGTCTCGTGCTCGCAGGGGGTGATTGGCATGGCTGCGCCACCATCCGCCGGTTGGCCGGAGCCTCACCCTTCTGCCGGGACATAAAGTTTGTTGGATTCGTGCCGCCTCGGGACCTGCCCGACTGGTATCGCGCGGCCAACGTCTTCGTATTCCCGTCGCTCTACGAGGGCTTTGGAATGCCGCCGGTGGAAGCCATGGCGTGCGGTTGCCCGGTCCTTTCGGCGGCATCCGGCGCCCTGGCCGACACCACCGGGGGGGCTGCCGGACTCTTGGAACCCCTTGACCCTGAGCAAATCAGGGGCCAATTGGCCCGCGCTGCGACCGAACCCGGATGGCTCTTGCAACTGCGAAAGGCAGGCTTGGAGCGAGCGAAGGCCTTCGATTGGAGGGCCACCTCTGAAGCCACCCTTGCGGTCTATGAACGCGCCGCAGCCGCTCAACGCCACCGCATGGAAGGCACGGACACTGGGGTCGCCCCCTCAGTGAAGATCAGTAGTCGACCCACTCGCTAGTGCGCGATCCAACGACTAGAATTGATCCCAAAGGAATCCATGCACCCCGCCCCGCAATCCCATGATGTGAAGCGACCTAGAAAGAGGGGCGCAGTGGCAGTAGCCGACCTTGAGGCACTCAGGCTCAAGAATCTGCAGTTCGAGGGGCTCCTCGAACGCCAGGGGTCGGAGTTGGCCGAGGCCCGCACCGAGACCGACAAGCTGGCGCGCTCCATCTCCCACGACCTGCGCTCTCCCCTGCACATCATAGCAGGGTTCGCCGATATGATGCTCAAGCACTCAGGGGATAGCCTCGACGACAAGGGCCGCCACTGCCTGGCAAGGATCACCACCGCGACAACGGAGATAGGGCAACTGCTGGACGGCATTCTGGCATTATCAGAGATGGGCCGGTCAAAGATGAACCGTGTCCCCCTCGACCTTGAAGCTCTTGCGAGGAAGGTTGTCCGCAATCTCGAGGCCGAGAAGGGCGACCGACGGGTCACATGGATCGTGGGGAGCCTTCCCGCAGTCACGGCCGACCCGGAGCTGCTCCATAAGGTCCTCTTGAGCCTCGCGTCAAACGCCCTCAAGTTCACCCGTTCGCGGGAGGTTGCGCGCATCCAGATCGGAACCGAGGGAGAGGGTGATGGGCTGAGGTTTTTCGTCCGCGACAATGGCACCAGCTTCGACCTCAAGCACCGCGAATCCATGTTTGGAGCGCTGCTCGGCGAACACCCGCCCGCGGATTCAAAGGGCGGCGCAATCCGGTTGGCGTTGATCAAACGGATCATCGAGCGCCACGGCGGACGGATGTGGATTGAGGCAACCGTCGACGGTGGAGCCACCTTCTTTTTTTCAATCCCGGACGCGGAGGAATCCCAATCGAGCGCAGGGCCCCTATGAAGACCGAGAAAAAGCCTTCCCGCGGGCATGCCGGAAATGGCAGGCAGGCGCCCGCGATAGAACGCAGGATGCCGGCATTGGATGACCTTCTGCAAAGGGCCGCGCTTGCGTCGCACCGTTTCGTGCTGGTGGAGGACAGCGAGCCCGACGCCGAGCTGATCGTCCAAACGCTCCTCGACTCCGGCCTGAAGTTCACAGTGGCAACGGTCGACAGCCGGGAGGCTCTCGAGGCGGAGCTCAGCCACAAGGCGCCCAGCCTTATCCTCTCGGACTATTGCCTTCCGGAGTTTGACGGCAGCGCCGCGCTTGAAATCGCAACGCTGCTCGCACCCGGCGTTCCGTTCATCTTTGTCACGGGGGTGCTCGGCGAGGAGGTGGTCATCGAGATGCTGAAGAAGGGCGCGACCGACTATGTGCTGAAATCCCGCCTCACCAGGCTCGTCCCCGCCGTCAATCGGGCGCTGCGCGAGTCCGACCAAAGGAGGGAGAACCTCAAGGCCCAGGAAAAGCTCCGGCGCTCCTACGACCAGCTGCGCGCCTTGACCGGCCATCTCCGGTTTGTGCGCGAGGAAGAGCGCACCCGGATAGCCAGGGAGGTCCATGACGAGCTCGGCCAGGCGCTCACCGGGCTCAAGCTCGACCTCGCGTGGCTCTCGGGAAAGGTTACAGGCGAGCGCACCCTGCATCGAAAGATCAAGGCCATGTCGGGCCAGGTCGACGCCACCATCCAAACGGTGCGCAGGATCGCCACGGAGCTGCGGCCCGGGGTCCTCGACAATCTTGGCCTAGCGGCGGCCATAGAGTGGCAGACCGCGGATTTCCAGGAAAGGACCGGTATCCGGTGCGAGGTTAAGATCGATGTGTCCGAGACGATCTGGGACCGCGAGTTCAGCACCATGTGCTTTCGCATCTTCCAGGAGACGCTCACAAACATAATGCGGCACGCCAGGGCTACCCGTGTCGATGTGACCCTAACCCAGGTTGACCAGGAGCTTGTCCTGACCGTGCGCGACAACGGCAGGGGAATCTCGGAGAAGGAGGTCGTCCATGCCCGCTCGATCGGCCTGATCGGCATGAGGGAGCGCGTGGCACAGGTCGGGGGCCAGGTCTTCTTTTTCGGCATACCCAACCGGGGAACCACGGTGACGATGCGAGTGCCAATGCCGGAGACGCTGTCCAAGGGCCATCCCTCGCCATGAGAATCCTGATTGCGGACGACCACGCCGTCGTGCGCCACGGCCTAAGGCAGATCCTTACATCGGCGTTCAAGCACTCGGTCTTTGGCGAGGCGGCGAACTCCCAGGAGGCGCTCGACCGCGTCTGGAAGGAACCGTGGGACATCGTGATTCTCGACCTTACGATGCCAGGGCGAAGCGGCCTTGAGGTCCTCAAGGAAATCAAGCAGGCGCGCCCCAAGCTCCCGGTCCTGATCCTGAGCATGCATCCGGAGGACCAGTTCGCCGTTCGCCTGCTGAAGGCGGGGGCGTCCGGCTACATGACCAAGGAAAGCGCCCCGGAAGAGCTCGTGGGGGCCGTGAACAAGGCCGTGGCGGGGGGCCGCTATGTGAGTGTCCGGCTTGCGGAGAAACTGGCGTCGTTGATCGTGCACGACACGACGGCGGCGCCGCATGAATGCCTCTCCGACCGTGAATTCCTCATCCTTAGGCTGATTGCCTCGGGAAAGACCGTGAGCGCGATAGCCCGGGACCTGTCGCTCAGCGTGAAGACGGTGAGCACCTACCGGGGGCGGCTGCTCGACAAGATGTCCATGTCCAACAACTCGGAGCTCGTGCAGTACGCCTTCCAGTACCAGCTCGTGGAACGCGGCTCGATCGTTATGGGACCCGCCACCGAGAAAAAGTAGGCGAATGCCCCATCCCGCCGCAGGGAGCCGTGTGCTAGGATCACAGTCCAAGAAGGTCAGGCCTTTTGCGCCCCCCACCTAAGCGCTTGGCAGAACACTATGAACGTAACTAACGGCACCCAACTGCAGCCCGCGCCCTTTGACGCATGGGCGATCATCGAACTTTGGATAAGCAGGTGGCGCTGGGTGGCCCTTTGGACGGTAATCGTGGCGATAGCGGGCGCCCTCATCGCGAGCGCCGTTTGGAGCCGCTCGTTCACCTCGACCGCGCAGCTCATACGGTACGAGCCGTCCTCGATCGACGATTCCTATCATCCGCGGGCTTTGGCGGCGCCAAGTTTGGTGGTCATGCTCCAGGCTCCCGGATTGCTGGAGGAGGTCGGATCGCGCTTGAGCCCGCCCCAAGCGGCACGGGAGCTGGCGGAACACCTCGAGGTCGTGCTCGACCGCAACAATGATGTCGTGACCGTCACCGCAACCGGGCGATCCAGGGACGCGGCCATCGACGCGGTCAACAAGTACTGCGCCGCGGCGATCGCCTACACCCAGGCCATCCAGCGCCAGGAGGCCACCGAGGTCGGCGACAATCTTAACCGCCAGGTCGAGCAAGTGGAGAGCGAGATCGTGTCGGCCCGCAAGGAGATCCCGGCAGACAGCGAGTCGGCAGTCTCCGCTTTCGCAGCCAACCCGACTCCGACCGCGGGTGTGCCGAGCAGCCTCCAGCTGCGGATTCAGGCGGCGCACGACCAGCTGGACGACCTGCTGACCCGCTACACCGATGCGCACCCGATGGTGCGCGAGCAGCGCGCCCAGCTGGCCGCCCTCGAGGACCAGCAAAGCAAGTCCGGTGCGTCGGAGGCCGTTGGCCAGTCCGCCGGGCCGCCCGCCCCGACGCAACCGGCGGTTCCCCAGACGTACTTTGGGCGGGTGACGCCCGAGGACGTGGCCATGGGAGAGCGCATGCGCGCCCTGGAGACAAACCGCGCCCTGCTGATAGCGCGTCAAAGGGCGCTCCAGCCGTTTCGCGAGAATCCCCCGGGTTATTTTCGCATACTCCTTTCGGCGACGGCGAACCCGACAAGGCTGCAGAAGTTCCGGCTCCAGGTGGCGCTCTTTGCCTGCCTGGGCGCTGTCGTTGGCTTCTTCGGCTCGGCCGCGCAAATCTTGGTCTTCGAATCGCTCGACAGGCGCATCAAAACCCGCGCCGATGTCCAGCGCGTCACGGACCTGCCCCTAATCGCCACCCTGGGCGACCTGAACGCGATGTCGCCGCTGAGCCAGAACCAGTGGGCGTTCCGCACCTGGACGGTGCTCCAGAGCAAGCTTGGCACCTCGCCCAACAGGGGCCTGGTCTGCGGTTTCATCTCCGCCCGAAGCGGCGACGGGCGCTCCACATGGATCGGCCTGCTTGCGCGCGCCGCCAAGACCTGCGGCTTCCGCGTCCTGACGATCGTCGCGAATGCCTCCGACCTCCCGCCGGCGGAACTTGGCTCGGCCGGGGCACGGCAGCAGAAGGACGCATCTCCCCACATGGCGGGCGACCTGTCGGCTCCAGGGCAAATCGTGGCGAAGCTGACCAGCGAGGAATGCCCTCCCGTCGTTGTCGTCCCCTTGCCCGGCTGGATCTGGGACCTCGAACGCCGCAAGCAGTGGCGCTCCGCATTTGATGCATGGCGGGCCATCGACCATGTCGTGATCCTTGTAGAGTTGCCGCCCGCCTCCGCTGCCGAGTCCGTCCTGCTCGCGGAAACCATTCCAAACCTGGTCTGGCTCGTCGACGGCAGCAGGAACGACTCTGCCGAGACGCTCGTGGACCTGGCGACCCTTCGGGCGGCAGCCTGCAACCTCGTCGGGGCCGTGCTCAACAGGGAGCAGGCAACGCCGCTGAAATCCCGCTTCGGCCGGTGGCTCGGAAATGCCGCGCTTCTCTTGATCCTGGGCGCGAGCGCATCCGCCGCTTACGCGTCCGAATCCTCCCTCTCCGCGCCGCCGCCAGGTGTTTCAGCGGCGGCCGAGCCTGCCCGGAGGCCGGAATGGCAGGAACACCTCACACTTGGCCCGGGTGACGTATTGAGCCTTCACCTTTATGGCTCACCCGAGCTGACCCGCGAGGACGTGCCGATATCGCCCGACGGGCGCATATCCTACCTCGAGGCCGAGAACATCGTCGCCGCTGGACTCACGGTCGACGAGCTTCGCGAGCAGCTGGACACCGAGCTCGGCAAATTTCGCAGGGCGCCCCAGGCATTTGTCACGCCGATTTCCTTCAGGAGCAAAAAGTACTACATGCTGGGCACCGTCGTCCAAAAGGGCGTGTTCTACCTAGACCACCCCGTGACCGTGGTCGAGGCGGTTGCCCGCTCGCGAGGCTTCGTTGCAGGGGTCTCCAACGGGGACACGGTGGAGACGACCGACTTCTCGCGGAGCTTCCTTTCGCGGGGGGGCCACCGGGTTCCGGTGGACTTCGATCGGCTGTTCATGCACGGCGACCTTTCCCAGAATGTGGCGCTTGAGCCGAACGACCTCCTCTATTTTCCAGCAGCAAATTCCGGGCAGATCTTCGTCCTGGGGGAGGTGGGTTTGCCCGGCCCCCTAGCATACGACTCAAACGTGAGCGCCCTTTCCGCGATCGTCTCCCGGGGCGGATTCACCGAGCGTGCTTGGAAGACCCATGTGTTGGTCGTGCGCGGCTCGCTCGACCACCCGGTGGCCATGACCGTGGACATTGCCGGCGCGCTCAAGGGGGACACGCCCAACCTGGCGCTCGAGCCCGGTGACATCGTCTATGTCGCAGACCGGCCCTGGATCAGGGCGGAGGAGCTGCTCGATCACGCCGCCACGGCGTTCGTGGCCTCAGCAGTGGTTACCTGGGTAGGGCTGAACGTGGGCCCGAACATCATTTCCCGGCCCTCGCCATGACGCTTACCGCGCGGCTCTCGCTCGTAGCGGCTCTTGCCGCCCTCCTGGCGGGCTCTTCCGGCTGCGAAAGCAACGCGCTTCCGGTGGCAAAGCCGGGCATACCGGCGCCGGTCGCCGCCGACCTCGGGTCAGCCCTGGGCCAGCCGCTCGATCCGGCGCTCCTCGCACCCCCCCAGTCCATCTTTCACATCGGCCCGGGTGACAGGCTGGAGGTCGAGACCATGGGTGACGTTGCCAGCCGCGCCACGGTCACGGTGGGCCCTGACGGCAAAATCTACTTCGACATCCTTCCAGGCATCGACGTCTGGGGGCTGACCCTGGCCGAAGCCTCCGACCACATCGGCCTTGAGTTCAAAAGATTCGTGCGGGAGAAGCCCGCGGTGTCTGTCATCCTGCGGGCCGCGGCAAGCCAGCAGGTCTGGGCTCTTGGGCGGCTGGGCAGCCCGGGGGCCTACGCGATGGATGGTCCCAAATCGCTTCTCGACCTTGTGGTCGAAGCAGGCGGCCTTGGGGTCAACACGCCCGTCGGGGGCACGGCCTCCGAGGACGCGGACCTTTCCCGAAGCTTCCTTATTCGCGATGGCCACATGGTGCCCGTCGATTTCCAAAGGCTTTTGCGCGAGGGCGACCTGTCGCAGAATGTCTACCTCCAGGCCGGCGACTTTGTCTATGTGCCGCCGCTTCGCAGCTCCCAGGTCCACGTTCTGGGGGCTGTCCTCCAGCCTCGCTCGGAAAGAATGGCCGGGGCTTTGACGGTCGTTGAGGCGATTGCCCTGGCCGGCGGCACCGTTCCTGAAGCGTGCCTCTCAAACGTCGCGATCCTTCGGGGCTCCCTAGCCCATCCCCAGATAGCGATTGTGGCCATCAACCTGGTCCTGGTCGGAAAGGCGCCGGACGTGCGGCTCGAGCCCGGCGACATCGTGTACGTTCCCTTTACGCCCGAACGCGTTCTTGAGCGCTATGCGACCCTCATCCTCGACACGTTTGTGCGTACCGTCGGCGTGAATGAGGGGGCCTACATGATCTCGAGCAAGTCCAAGCCCGTGTCCGTGGGTGTGAACCTCTCGCCGTAGCCTTCGGCCCCGCAGTTGCACGGCATCGCCGCGCATGCCCGGGCCCTCCCTCCCCTGTCGGACTAACGCTTACAACGGGGGGCGCCTAGTTCCTACAGGCCCGTTGCCGAACATCTGACATGATTTTCGGACGGACCCGGCTACCCCACCCTTTGTTGATCCCGCATTATAGCGGGTCTAATGAAGAGACTCCTCGCCCCGGGACTGTCAGCGTTCTCATGTCTTTGCCTTCTCGCCGCCCTGACGGCCGCGACGCTCGCACCCGCCGCGGCAGCCCAGGCGCTGCCCTCCGTCACGGTCGCCACGACCTCACCCATTGCGGCAATAGACGGCACCGCGACCGGCTTGCTCACCTTCACGCGCACGGGGGACCTAACCAGCAGTCTGGTAGTAAATTACGCCTTGGGCGGCAGCGCTGTTAAATGGACCGACTACTACCGGCTGCCCGAGGGCGACATGCCCGTGTCGGTCACGATTGCCGCCGGCGCAGCGACGGCGACATTGGCCATCACCGCAAAGGCGAACTCCACGGGGGCAAACCCGGAAACCGCCGTGATTACCCTGAGCCCCGAAGCATCGTACACCATCGGCTCGGCTGGCGCGGCAACCCTCACGATCGCGGCCTCCGCTCCCTCGGTTCCATCGATTGCTGTGGTTGCTTCGGTTCCGACTACCACGATCGGCGGCTCGGCGACCGGCCTTTTCACATTCTCCCGAACCGGTGACGTCACCAGCAGCCTGGCCATCAATTACGCCTTGGGTGGGAGCGCAGTGAAATGGACCGACTACTACCGGCTCCCCGAGGGAGACATGCCCGTGTCGGTCACCATTGCCGCCGGCGCGACTTCGGCGACCCTGGCCGTCACCGCAAAGGCGAACTCCACGGGGGCCAGCCCGGAAACCGCCGTGCTAACCCTGACCCCCAACCCATCGTATGCGATCGGCTCGGCTGGCGCCGCAACTCTTACGATTGCTCCGGCCGCTCCCTCCATTCCATCCGTGGGAGTGGTTGCTTCGGTTCCAACGGCCACGATCGGCGGCTCGGCGACCGGCCTTTTCACATTCTCCCGCACTGGTGACGTCACCAGCAGCCTGGCCATCAACTACGCCTTGGGCGGCACCGCAGTGAAATGGACCGACTATTACCGCCTTCCCGAGGGAGACATGCCCGTGTCGGTCACCATTGCCGCCGGCGCGACTTCGGCGACCCTGGCCATCACCGCAAAGGCGAACTCCACAGGAGCCAGCCCTGAAGCCGCCGTGTTGACCCTGACTCCCGATCCGTCGTACGCGATCGGAGGGGCAAACACTGCAACGATCACGATTGTCGCGGCCACCCCCGCCACTCCCGCCAGCGTTCCCCCGGTTGCCGCTATAACCCCCACACCGGCCGCAACCCCTGCAGCCGTCAGCGTGCCGACGGCCGCCGCCGTGCCCTCCACGCCGGCTGCCACCCCGGCCGCCGTGTCCACGCCGAGCACAGGCGTCGCGACCGCGGGAGCCGCTCCCGCGGAGAGCGAGATGGACGACACCAACCTGATTGTGCCACTGGTCGGAGACCACGCCCTGCGGGTGCTCACCCCCACCCTGCTCGAGCTTCGGCAGATCACGACAAAGGCGCCCGACCCGGCCCAGGCCTCGACCTGGAACTTCGTGGGCGCCAACGGCGTCTCGACCGCCCCGTTGCCCGCACAGTTCACGGTGACCATCGCAGGCCAGCCCGTCACGGTCACTGCCGTGGGCTTCAGGCGTCGCGTCCTCTACGCGCCCCTTAAGACCTACGACCTGAGGATCGACAACGCGCTCTATCTGCAGATCGCTTCCCCGGTTGCCGACGGCCAAGCGGTGGCCGTAACGGATCCCGACGGGCTGATCTGGTCGGCCTCGGAGGTCTTCGCCGTGACGGCGGATCCCCTCCGCTACAGCCCGGGGATCCATGTGAACCAGGAGGGCTATGTCCCGTCGTTCCCCAAGAAGGCGATGATCGGCTACTACCTTGGCGACATGGGGGAGATGCCCGTCACCGCGACTGCCTTTAGCGTGGTTGACGTGAACTCCAACGCGGTGGTGTTCCAAGGCTCGCTCACGCAGCGCCAGGACGTGGGCTACGAGACAACCCCGCTTCCCTACCAGCAGGTGCTCGAGGCCGACTTCAGCGGCCTGACGACGGTCGGCGAATACCGGATCGAGGTCCCCGGCATGGGCGCATCGCTGCCTTTCGTGGTCAACGACGGTATCGCGATGGGATTTGCGCGGACCTACGCCCTGGGAATTTTCGGGCAGCGCAGTGGCGCGGCAGCCACCCTTCCCTACACCCGGTTCACGCACGCGGCCGACCACAACGCCCCTGCCCAGGTCCCCGCGAGCGACTCCGACTCCCGGTTCTCCTTCACGTGGAAGACGGTGGCCGGATACGCGACCACCCTGAACAGCAACAACCCCGTGCAGGTCGCGCCGGCGCTGACGAGCAACGCCGCATCGCTCTACCCGTTCGTCAACACCGGGACCGTGGATGTGTCCGGCGGCCACTGGGACGCCGGCGACTACAGCAAGTACACCGAGAACAGCGCCGAGCTGGTGCATTACCTGATTTTCAGCGTGGACTCGATCCCCGGGGTCGCGGCCATGGATAACCTGGGAATCCCCGAGAGCGGCGACGGTGTTCCCGATGTCCTGCAGGAGGCGAAGTGGGAGGCGGACTTCCTGGCAAAGATGCAGGACGCGGACGGCGGCTTCTACTTCCTGGTCTACCCGAAGGACCGCGAGTACGAGTCCAACGTCCTCCCCGAGAATGGCGACGCCCAGGTCGTGTGGCCAAAGAGCACCTCGGTCACGGCCGCCGCTGTCGCCGCTCTCGCCGAGGCGGGCTCGTCGCCCGCGATGTTGAAGTTTTACCCCCAGGCCGCCGCTCTCTACGAGCAGAAGGCCCTTCTTGGATGGCAATTCCTCCAGAATGCGATCGCCAAGTACGGAAAGGCCGGCGCCTACCAGAAGATCACATTCTACAGCGACGACTGGACCCACGACGACGAGCTGGCATGGGCCGCAGCGGCGATGTTCGCGGCGACCGGGAACACGCAGTACCAGACCCAGCTCTTCGCGTGGTTTCCGAACCCCGCCGACTCGTCCACGTTCCGCTGGGGCTGGTGGCGAATGTCCGAGGGCTGGGGCAATGCCATACGCACGTATGCGTTCGCGGTGCGAAGCGGCCGCCTTCCCCAGGGATCCCTTGACGCCACCTACCTTGCCTCCTGCGAGGCGCAGGTGGTGGCTGCCGGCGATGATGCGGTCACGTGGTCCGGCGACAACGCCTACGCGAGCCCCTTCCCCCCTGCGACAAAGGCGGTCCAGGGCGGAGGATGGTACTTCTCCCTCGACCAGGCCTCCGACATGGCCGTTGCCTACCAGATCAGCCCCAAGCCCGCGTACGTTGACGCCCTGGTCGGGGCCATGAACTACGAGGGAGGGACGAACCCGGTCAATGTGACCTTCCTGACCGGACTGGGGCTAAAGCGCCAGCGGGAGAACGTCAGCCAATACGCCCAGAACTCCCGCCGCATCCTGCCCCCCTCGGGAATCCCCCTCGGCCAGGTCACGGCAGGATTCGAATACCTCTCCAGCTACGGGCCGGAGCTTTCGGAGCTTTCCTATCCGACCGACAGCGGCTCGAAGAACATCTACCCCTACTACGACCGCTGGAGCGACGCCTTCAACGTCACCCAGGAGTTCATCACGGTTAACCAGGCCCGCAGTTTCATGGCGACCGCCTTCCTCGCGACACTCACGTCGAGCTCCACGGGGGCTTGGACGGCCCCCGCGGCAACCATCTCCGTTCCCAGCACGGTGGCGCTCATGAACACGCCGCTTACCCTCAGCGTGACAGTGCCCGGGATGGACTTGACGGGCGCCAGGATCGTCTGGGAGGGGCGCGATCAGCAGCCCGCATTTGGCTCCACCTACACGGTTTCACCGGTGAATGACGGCGACCAGTGGGTCGAGGCCGAGATCGAGTGGCCGGACGGGCGGCGGGCCTTTGCGGAAAACGATTTCCAGGCGAACAGCCCCGTCCAGATCTGGATCGATGATGCGCTGCCCGCAGGCGCCACCGTAACCGCGGACGGCGGAGAGAAATGGACCTGGGTTTCGCAGAACCCCGCCCCGGAATCCGGAACACTCGCCGCGCAGACGATCGCGGCAGCCGGGCTGCACGAACTCTCATTCACCGGCGCAACCGGCGCTATGCAGGTCAACGCCGGCGACACCCTGTTCGCATGGGTCTACCTGGACAGCGCCAGCCCTCCCTCCGAGATCATGCTGGCTTGGAATGACGGCTCGTCCTGGGAGCACCGCGCCTATTGGGGCGCAAACGACATCACGTACGGCACCAGCGGGACCACGGGGCGCTACAACGCCGGACCCCTTCCCGCCACGGGCCAATGGGTTAAGCTCTCGGTGCCCGCCAGCGCCGTGGGCCTCGCTGGGGCCACCGTGAGCGGCATGGATTTTGCGCTCTACGACGGAGGCGTCACATGGGACGCCATCGGGAGAGCCTCCGCGAGCCCATGAGTCCCGCAGGGCGTGCCCCCACCCCCTTCCCCCAATACGGTTCCGAGACGCGCATCCGTCGCTTCCAGGCGATGTAAGGCCCTACCGGACCGTATCCCCTCTCTTCCGAGCGCCGAGAATCGGCTCACCAAGGCAGCCGAACCCAGACCATGGGCTGACTCCCAATAAGGGGTGAGCACCCCATGGTTTCCGGGCCGCACGTCCTGTAGATTGGGGCCCCGTGGCGATTCGTTACCTATTCGCATGCTGTCTCTTATGGCTTGCATCCACCACCACCGAGCTTCGCGCCCAGCTGCGGGCTGATGAGGATACTCACTCCCTGAACCTGCCCGAGATTGGCGAGGTCTCGCTTAAGATCATCGCACCCGACCTCCTTGAATTCACGCGGATAAGCGCGGACGCCGAGGGCCGGCCGCGAACGCCGGTGTTTGCTGCATCGATCGGGGGGCAGGCCTTGTCGATTTCGGCCGTGGGGGCAAGGCGGAGGGTCGCCTACGCGCCCCTTGCCACGCGCGACCTGAGGATCGCCACCCATTTCTTCATTCGCCTCGGCCACCCAATCGACCCGGCGGGGGCCGGCCAGGAGGTCGAGATCCACGACATGGAGCACTCGGCCGGAATCCCGCAGGCGACCGCCATCTTTGATCCGCTGCGCTGCAGTCCTGCAATCCATGTGAACCAGGAGGGCTACGTCCCCTCGTTTCCGAAGAAGGCGATGGTGGGATACTACCTTGGCGACATGGGCGAACTGGACATAAAGGCCCCGTCCGGGTTCTCGATCATCGATGCGCGAAGCGGGGCGGCGGTCTACACGGGCGCGCTGGTCCCGCGCAGGGACTCCGGCTTCCGGACAAGGCCGACGCCCTACCAGAGGGTCTTCGTGGCGGATTTCAGCGACTTCACCACCCCCGGGGAGTATCGCGTGCTCGTCCCCGGTCTCGGCACCTCACTTCCGTTTCTGATCGACGACGGGATCGCCATGGGGTTTGCGCGAACCTACGCCCTCGGGCTCTACCACCAGCGCTGCGGGGCGGCCAACGAGCTTCCCTACACCCGGTTCGTCCACGCCGCTTGCCACCTGGCCCCCGCCCAGGTTCCCGTTCAATCTGACCCCCAGTTCGCGTTCACATGGAAGACCATTGCGGGGTACGCGGCCTCCGCGAACCGCGACAACCCGCGCCAGATTGCCCCTTCCCTCACAAGCGAGGAGAGCCAGCTCTACCCCTTCGTGCGGGTCGGGCCGGTCGACGTCTCGGGCGGACATCACGACGCCGGCGACTACAGCAAATACACGATCAACAGCGCGGAACTGGTCCACTACCTCATGTTTGCCGAGGATTCGGTCGCAGGCGTGGCCTCGCTCGACAACCTGGGGATTCCGGAAAGCGGAGATGGCATCGGCGACGTGCTTGAGGAGGCCAAATGGGAGTCCGACTACCTCGCGAAGCTCCAGGACGCCGACGGCGGATTCTACTTCCTCGTCTACCCCAGGGACCGGCAGTACGAGTCCAATGTCCTGCCCGACCATGGCGACCCGCAGGTCGTTTGGCCGAAGAACACCGCCGCGACCGCCGCCGGCGTCGCGGCGCTCGCCCAGTGCGCCTCCTCGCCGGAATTCAGGCGCCGCTTCCCGGCCGAGGCGGCGCGGTACCTCGAGCAGGCCAAGCTCGGATGGAAATTCCTCACGGATGCCGTCGCCAGGCACGGAAAGGCGGGTGCCTACCAGAAGATAACGTTCTATGGCGACCGCTACACCCACGACGACGAGTTGGCCTGGGCCGCCTGCGAGCTCTTCCTGGCCACCGGCGACCATGAATTCGAGCGGCGGTTGTTCGAGTGGTTCCCCGATCCCGCCAACCCCTCGACCTTTCGATGGGGCTGGTGGCGCATGTCCGAGTGCTGGGGGAACGCTATCCGGAGCTATGCGTTTGCGGCGCGCAGCGGAAGGCTGCCCTTGGGCGCCCTGGACCCAAGCTACCTTGCCGCCTGTGAACGCCAGGTTGTGGCCGCGGGAGACGATGCCCTCGAGTGGTCCAGGGAAAACGCCTACGCCACGCCCTTCCCCCCGGCCACCAAGGCGGTCAACGGGGCCGGCTGGTATTTCTCGCTGGACCAGGCCTCCGACATGGCGGTCGCGTACGCGATCGACCCCAAACCCGCGTACATTGACGCCCTTGTCGGAGCCATGAACTTCGAGGGCGGCTGCAACCCGGTGAACATCACCTACCTCACCGGGCTCGGCGTGAGGCGCCAGCGCGAGGTGGTCGATCAATTCGCGCAGAACGACCGCAGGGTCCTCCCTCCGTCGGGCATCCCAATTGGAAACATCCAGGCGGCGTTCCAGTACATGCCGCTTTACGGCGCGGCGCTTCGCGAAGCCACCTATCCCGACGACAACGCCGCGGTGGGCCCGTATCCTTTCTATGACCGCTGGAGCGACGCGTTCAATGTCACCACCGAGTTCATCACCGTGAACCAGGCACGAAGCCTCCTAGCGACGGCATTCCTTGCTGCGCGCACGCAGTCCGCAGCCCGGAAATGGACCTTCGCCCGGGCGCGAGTGACCGTGCCACGGGGACCGTCACAACTTGGAGTTCCCATCACCCTTGCCGTGGACGTCCCCGGAGAGGACCTCTCCAGGGCCCGGATCGTCTGGGAAGCCCGCGACCAGGAGCCGGCATTTGGAAGGTCCTACACCCTTTCGCCCAAAAACAGCGGCCAGCAATGGGTAGAGGCCGAGGTGGAATGGCCCGACGGGCGGCGCGCCTTCTCCGCCGGATCATTCGCGGCCGACAGCGCGACCGTGACCTGGCTGGATGGGGCTTTGCCGGCGGGTGCCGCCGGCGGGGCCACGGGCGGCGACAGTTGGACCTGGACGGAGTCGGCGCCCCGCCCGCCGCATGGCGCGCTTTCCCACAAGTCCAACCTGTCGGACGGCCTCCACGAGCATTGGTTCAACGGCGCGAGCGCCACCCTGGAGGTCGACCCGGGCGACGTCCTTTTTGCGTGGGTGTGCCTTGACCCTGACAACCCGCCCCTTGAGGTCATGATCGCCTGGAATGACGGGCGGTCGTGGGAACACCGCGCATATTGGGGCGCCAACACGATCACCTACGGCGAAAACGGCTCACCCGGGCGCCATCCTGGGGGAACACTCCCGGTAGGGGGGCGCTGGGTGCGTCTGGCCGTCACCGCCCGCTCGGTCGGCCTTGAGGGGGCAACGCTCACCGGGATGGGCTTCTCGCTTTTCGGGGGACGCGCGACCTGGGGCCCGGCGGGCCGTTCGCGCTAGCAGGTCACGCTGACCTCAGGCCGGATCCCGCGACCGGTTCCGCGCCGCCTGCGTCCAGACCCTCCGTGATGCCCCGGATCCTGCCCAGGTTCTCAACAAACCCATGGGCGATCGCGTAGCGCGTGAGACCGGCGACGTCATGAATATTGAGCTTGTCCATCAGCTGCTGGCGGTGCTTTTCAACCGTCTTGATGCTGATGCTCAGTGCGGATGCGATCTGCTTGTTCACATGGCCCTCGGCCACCATCTGCAGCACCTCCCGCTCCCTGCTTGTCAGATGCTCGTTTCCACCGCCCATCGTGCGGCCCTTGACGTAGGACTCCCTGTAGAGCTCAAGCAGGCGCTTCAGAATGGACGGGCTGAAATAGGCGTTTCCCTTGGATATCTCTCGCACAGCCTTGATCAGCTCGCTGGCGGCCGTCTGCTTGACGAGGTATCCCGAGGCACCCGCCTCCGTGAGCTGGTGCACGTATTCGTCGTCGGCATAGGACGAGAGGATCAGGATCTTCGACGGCACCCCCTCCCTCACGAGCTGGCAGGTTGCCTCGAGGCCATTGAGGATCGGCATCGCGATGTCCATCACCACGACGTCGGGCCGCAGCTCATGCGCCATCTTCACTGCCTGGCGGCCATTGCCCGCCTCGCCAACAACCTCGATATCCTGCTCGGCCGACAGCAGGGACCTGAGCCCCTGCCTCACAACCACATGATCCTCAGCGAGCAATACGGATATTTTCTTCATAGAGTTTGGCTTTTTGGCCCTGGGCGGACCTAGGTGGGAGGCTGTGGCCGTTGGAGCCCGCGGCACCGTTCACCTTGCCGTTAGGCTTTGCCTCCACGGGGATCTTCACCCGGACACAGGTGCCCCTGCCGGGCACGGAGTCTATCGAGAGGCACCCTTTCACAAGGCGGACACGCTCCTGCATGCCGATCAACCCGAGGCGCCCGTTGGTCTCACCAGCGAGCTGGGACTCGACGTTGAACGCGCAGCCGTCGTCCCTGACCTCCATGTCGAGGAAGCCATCTCCCGCGGTGAATTCGATCCTGACGGACTCCGCCTGCGCATGCTTGTAGACGTTGTTAAGGGCCTCCTGGGCCACCCGAAAGAGCACCTCGCCGCGACCCTCGTCGAGACGGGCCAGAAGGGGGTGCGCCACGAGCTCCGTCCTGATGCCCGTCCGCCTCGCGAAGTCTAGTATGTGCGCGCGGAGCGCGGATTGGATGCCGAGGTGATCCAGCATGGCCGGCCTGAGCTCGCGCGCGAAGCTGTGCACGGTCTCCATGGTCCGGGCCAGGAGCTGCTCCGCCTCCGCAACGTTTCGCTGGAATGCCACATCGGTGACACCCTGACTCTTCAGCATCGCTATGGAGACGTTGATCGCCGTCAGGGCCTGGCCGATCTCGTCGTGAAGCTCGCGGCTGATGCGCTTGCGCTCATCCTCCTGGGCCGTAAGAACCTGTGCCGACAGGTCGCGCAGGTTGGCTTCCGTTGCCCGCGCATTTTGGTAAAGCAGGAAGTAGTGGTCCTTGGCCGCCTGCATCGCCTCCTCGGCCCTCTCGTGCTCGGCGATTTCCTCCTGGAGCTCGGCGTTGCGATGGGCCAGTTCCTCCAGGTGGTCCTCCCTCGTCCCGAACCGCCTGTCGTTGGCGCCGGCAGCCACGCGTCCGTCCACCTCGAATGGCGACAGGACCGCAATAAGGAAGGAATCGAGGGCCGTCGCAAAATGGTCCGGCCGGGCCATCTCCCCGCTGCATATGGGCCCTTCGGCGAGCGCTTGGTGATGCAGGCGGAGAAGGTCGGGGATGCCTATTCCCGCGGTAAATGCCGCCTGTCCCAGATCCAGGGCTTGCAGCAACGTCTCCTGACAGGGCTGGGCCAGATGATCCTCCAACGCCTCCTGATAGGTGTAGGAGAAACCCTTCTGTGCGCTGTTTCTCTGTTTGGGCAGGTGCATGAGCATGGCGATAGGGTTGGTTAGTATTCAGCCGGGTGGGTCCGTTCCATGCCGGTGGTAGGTGCATGCTGCGTTTTGCTGGGGTGTTCACCCCCCCTCCATCGACCGACGGCAAGGGTCTAGGTTGGACATCCCTCCTTCATCAGAAACCTAGACCTGCACTTCCTTAACACCCTTCGGTGATGCGGCTGCTTTACATTCACGAACGGATCGGCCCCCTGGGCGGCGCCGAGGCTAACATCCTCCTGACAGCGCAGATGCTGCGCCGCAGGGGACATTCCGTGGGCATCGCTCATGGCGAAAGCGGATCGAGCAATCCCGAATGGGACGAGGCCTTCCCGGCTCGGCTGGCACTGGGTTCTCCCGACGCCATCCCGTCCGGGGCTCTCGAAGGGGCCTTCGCGCAGTTTCATCCCGACGTCTTGTTCCTTCACAAGTTCTCGAACCCGCGGGTTCTGGATGTCTTGGCATCATGCGGGTTGCCCGTGGTCCGCATGGTCCACGACCACGACATCTACTGCATGCGCAGCTACAAGTATCACTACCTAAGCCGCCGCATCTGCACGCGACCGGCCTCGGCGTACTGCATCCTTCCGTGTGGCGCCTCGCTGGGGCGCAATCCCGAAGGCGGCTTTCCGATAAGGTGGGTCAGCTACAGGGCTAAGCTTGAGGAAATAGCTGTAAACAAGAGGTTCCACACGCTGGTAGTCGCCACTGAATTCATGAGGGGGGAGTTGCTGAAGAACGGCTTCGACGAGGGTCGGATCGAAATCCACGCCCCGGTCCCGCGGCCGACGAGCTCGCTGGCGACTCCGTCTTTTGGCAAGCGCAACCTCATCGTCTATTCCGGGCAGATCATCCGGGGCAAGGGCGTCGATGTCCTCATCGAATCGCTTGCCCGGGTGAAATCCCCCTTCGAATGCGTCATCCTGGGGGACGGGAGCCAGAGGGCCGAATGTGAGAGGCTCTGCACCCGCCTCGGCTTGGATGACCGCGTCCATTTCGCGGGCTTTGTCCCGCAGGCTCGGATCGCTGACTACTATCGGGAGGCGTCGGTGGCGGTTATGAGCTCCCTCTGGCCCGAGCCCTTCGGCGCTGCAGGCCTGGAAGCAATGAGGCATGGGCTGCCCGTGGTAGCCTTTGACGCGGGGGGCATCCGCGAATGGCTCCTGGATGGCATCAACGGCTTCCTGATCCCTTGGATGGACCGCAGGGCCTTCGCAGAGAAGCTGGACGCCCTTCTCCTGGACAAGGCGCTCGCGCGCAACCTTGGGGAGGCCGGACGCCAGCTCGCGGACGAACGCTATAATTTTGACGCCTATCTAGACGGCCTCGAATGCCTCTTTGCCCGCGCAGCCAATCAGACGGCGGCAGCACAACCCCGGTAACTCACAACATGAATACAAGGACACCGAAAAGCGTTAGTCCCGACCTGCTGGGGCACTTTGACACCTTCCAGAGCCGCCGCGGCCTGTACCGCCTCAACCTCTACTTCTCGATGCGCCGCCTCACGGCCAGGTGGTTCGTGCGAAGCGCCGACATCTCAAAGCGGGTCCTGGACGTGGCGGGGAGCGGCGCCGCCCTCCTGGTCATCGGCCTGCCCCTCATCGCGATCGGAGCGTTCATACGCCTTGACGGCGGTCCGTCCATCTTCGCCCAAACCCGCGTCGGCAGGTTCGGTCGCGAGTTTAAGATGTTCAAGTTCCGCTCCATGCGACCGGACGCAGAGAAGCTTCTTGCGGGCCTCCTCGCCGCCAACCAGCACCAGAAAGGCGTCACCTTCAAGATCAAGGACGACCCGCGCGTGACGTCCATCGGCCGCTGGCTGCGCAGGTACTCCCTCGATGAACTTCCCCAGTTCTACAACGTGTTTCGCGGCGACATGTCGCTGGTCGGACCACGGCCTCCCGTCCCGCGCGAAGTCGCGCTTTACACCCTGGCCGACCGCCGGCGCCTGTCCGTCAAGCCTGGCATCACCTGCATCTGGCAGATCAGTGGGCGGGCGGAGATAGACTTCCCGGGCCAGGTTCGCCTCGATGTGAACTACATCGAGAGCCAGAGCCTTGGCCAGGACATCAAGATTCTGGCCAAGACACCCAAGGCGGTCGTTTTCGGCTCCGGAGCCTATTGATGAAGGCCCTTCTCATCTGCCCCTCGAAGAGGCCGGCCATCCCACACCTTTCCGAATCCGGCCCCCTCGCCACGATCCCGATCCTCGGGGAAAGCCTCATAGGCCACTGGATCGAGCACTTGGTGTCGCTAGGCGCGACGCAGATCCGCGTGGTGACGGTCGACGAGAAGGAGCATGTGGCGGCATCTGTCGGCAACGGGGCACGATGGGGAGTCAGCATCAGCATCGCCAGCTCGAGCGGCCAGCCGACGCGCATGGAGGCTGCCAAGGAATTTCGCCCAAAGGATGAGTCGGACTGGCTTCCGGAGCCCCACGACGTCGTCGTGATGTCCCACCTTCCCGGCTTTTCGGAGCTGCCGCTCTTCGAAAGCTACGCGACCTGGTATGTGGCATTGAGCGCCTGGATGCCGCGGGCCCTGACGCCAACTCGCGTGAGGGTGGTGGAGAAACAACCGGGCATATGGGTCGGTAGCAGGGCCCGCGTCTCGCAGAAGGCCAAACTGGTTTCCCCGTGCTGGGTAGGCGACCAGGTTGCCGTCGGGCCGGGAGCCGTGATCGGCCCAGGTTCGATCCTTGAGGATCGCTCGGTCGTCGGGGCCAAAGCAACGGTCAGGGAAAGCTGGATCGGCCCCGATACGTGCGTGGGGCCGATGACCTCGGTCGCCAGTTCCCTTGCATGGGGAAGCAGGCTGATCGACTGGCGGAACGACTCCTCCCTCCAGGTGCCGGACCCTTTTTTGCTGGGATCGCTCGTCGCGCCTGCGTTCGCCGCCACCAAGGACCGATTCGGCCGCCCCCTAGGGGCGCCGGAACCCTCCAGAGCGCAGAACCCCCTAATCGCCGCCATGCACACGCCGCTGGCACAGTCATCCAACCTTAAGCCGTCCGGCTAAAGACCGGACAAGCCATTATGAAACTCGAAACCCAAGGGGCCAACCTGATCATCTCGGAGATCATAGAGCTGACCGCGGTAAACTCCGCTACGTTTCGCAACGAGGTGGAGGCGGCCCTGGGCGGGTCGCCTTCGATGATCGAGATCGACTTGTCCCAGACCCGATTCATGGACAGCAGCGGGCTCGGGGCCCTTTTTGCGCTCTACCGCGCAACCGCGCAGCGCGAGAATGTGTCCCTTCGTCTCCTTGACCCCACCCCGGAGATCCAACAGCTGCTCGAGCTGACCCAAATGCAGCAGCTTTTTGAAATTGTCCGACGTTAGAACCATAGCCGTCACCTCGCTCGAACCGGCCCGGCCAGCGACACTGCGCCTCGCTTTCGCGCCCGATCTGGCGTCCGCACGCGAGGTCTCGGTGGCAATTCGCAATTTTCTCGCAGAGCAGGGTGTCGGCGAAAAGGAGCTCTTCTCCTATGAATTGTGCATAGCAGAGGCCAGCAACAATGCCGTCGAATACGCGGAGGGTCCGTCGCGCTACCTCAAGCCTATCGCAGAGGCGCTCTTCACCCCGTCGCAGATCGAGCTGCGAGTCACGGACCACACCGCTGGCTTCGCACTGCCAGAGCGGATTCCACCCCCGCTTCCCATGACCGACCGGGGCCGGGGCCTCTTTCTCATTCAGTCGGTCATGGACGAGGTCCGGTACCTTCGCGGGACAAAGGAGAACATCCTGGTCATGCGCAAGAAACGCCGGACCATCAGGGTAAACACTGCATCGGAAAAGGCGGGGGCCATCGACTCGCTCTCATTTGACCAGACCAAGCAGCAGCTGGCGGAGTCCACGCTCCAGATGGCAATGATGGCCGACGAGCTGAAGCTTCGGTCGGACACCCTCAGCTCCGTGTTCCGGTGCTGCGCCGAGCTTGGACGCGTCGACAAGGCGGCCGAAAGCTTTGAGGGACGGCTGCTAGTCGACCTCCTGCACCTAACCTCCGCCGACTGGTACGTGCTCCGCATGCTGTCGCCCGACGGGCGGAAGCTCCTGGTCGCGGCAGCCTCGGAGCCCGACCTCGCGTCGCTGCCCATTGAGCTTCCGACGCCAATGAATGGGACCGCGGGCTTGGAGGCAACCGTGGCGATCGGCAGGACGCCGGTGCGATTTGATATCCGGGAAAGCACGGATCCATCCGAGCCGCTTCGCAGCGTCGGTCCCGAGGGGGCGGGCCTGGTCTGCCCGCTGTGCTTCGGCGAAACGCTGGTTGGAACGATCGCGGTCGGCCGGCGCAACGGCGATTTTCCACTTGGAAGGCTTCAGGACGAGGTGATCCGCACGTTCGCCGAGTTTCTGGCAATCCAGACGCTCAACATCAGCCGCCAGAAGGTCGAGGTGCACAACCGGGTCGTGGCGAGGGAGCTGGAGATTGCGCAGAACATCCAGCACCTGCTGCTGCCGCGCACGCTGCCGCAGTTGCCCGGATTCAGCCTTGCAGGCGGCTGGCAGAGTGCGCGCGAGGTGGGCGGCGACTTTTATGACGCCATCGCCATCGACGGGCAGAGGCTTCTCCTGATGATCGCGGACGTGATGGGCAAGGGCGTCCCGGCCGCGCTGTTTGCGACGACCATGCGCGGGCTACTCCGGGGCCTGGCTTCGCGAAGCTCGGACCCCTCCCAACTCCTAAGCGGCCTGAACCGGCTGCTCTACAAGGAGCTTTCCTCGGTCTCGATGTTCATCACGGCCCAGGTTGTCCTGGTGGACCTAAAGACCCGTAAGCTGACCGCCGCGAGCGCCGGACACTGCCCGCTGCTCTTCGTCCCGCCAGGCCGGCATTCCGTCACCGCCCTGCCGATCCAGGGCCTTCCCCTGGGCGTTCTTCCTGACACCGAGTATCCGCACTCAAGCGCGAGGATGGGCTCACCAGCCGCCCTGCTCCTCTATACGGACGGACTGACCGACACCCGCAATCTTGCCGGAAAGGCCTACGGGCAAAGGCGCCTCTCCTCCTGGTTGAAATCGCAGGCCATCCCGGGGCGGAACGCCACGGAACTCCGGGACCGTCTCGCAACGGAGCTAAACCGGTACCGCGGCGACGCGATGATGGACGACGACCAGGCCTTCCTCCTCCTGGCCGAGGAGGCCAGCGGTCCGGCACACAGGGCGCCAGCACCCCGGCGGCGCGCCCAGATCCACCGGGGAACATTCCTTTTCCCCCAATCCGCAGGTCTCCCGAGTCTCACATGAAGCCCTTTCTACCACTCTTTGTATTCGTCGACGCCTGCGGCTGGGAGATCATCAAGGACCACCCGTTCGCCCGGGCCCACGCCCCCCATCGGCGCAAGCTCAGGTCGGTCTTTGGCTATAGCTCCGCCTGCATACCCTCCATCCTCTCGGGGCGTTGGCCGTCCGAGCACCGCAATTGGTGCTACTTTGTCTATGATCCCCCGAACTCGCCGTTCCGGGACCTGCGGCACCTCCGGTGGCTGCCGCGGGCGCTCACGAGCCGGCGCTTCTTCCGGCACCGGCTGTCCCGCATCCTGAAGGTTCACCTGAAGTTCCGCGGCTACTTCGACCTCTACAACATCCCTTTTGAGTACATCTCGATGTTCGACTTCTCGGAGAAGAAGAATCCGCTCCAGCCAGGGGGATTGAACCGGGGGCCCAACATATTCGACTATATGCAGGATCGCGGGATTGCCTGGCACGTGAGCAATCCAAAGGTCGGCGAGCGGCAGAACCTGGACGCGCTCCTCTCCGACATCCGGAGCGAGAAAATCGACTTCGGCTTCCTATATTGGCCCGACCTTGACGGGGTGCTCCATAGGGTAGGCAACACCTCCCCCGAGGTTCCCGCAAAGCTAGGCTCCTATGAGCCTTGGCTTGACGAGCTGATGGCCTGCGCCCACGAGCATTACCAGGAGGTGCGGTTGACGATTTTCAGCGACCATGGAATGGCCAATTGCGACCGTCTCATCGACCTGCGGGCCCGGATCGACCCCCTGGGACTAAAGATGGGGGTTGATTATGCCGTGGTCTATGACTCGACGATGGCCCGCTTCTGGTTTTTCAATGCGAAGGCGCGCGAGCTGGTCACAGGGATACTCAAGGCCGTTCCCGAGGGTCGAATACTCGCGGACAAAGAGCTGGAAAGCCTGGGCACCCTGTTTGCCGACCGTTATTTTGGCGAGTTGGTCTTTCTGGTCGAGGAAGGGGTGCTGATCGTTCCGAGCCACATGGGCGAGCGGCCAATCCGGGCGATGCACGGGTACCATCCCGACGCGCCCCACAGCTATGCGAGCATGCTGACAAATTATTCCGACGTTCCCGAGGGTGTTACGGACATCCCGCACACCTTCGGCCTCATGACTGAACAGGCCGAGCGCGCCTCTGCCCTGAACCACCGCTCCTAGATCCCGGTCAGCTAAGGGGCACGCGGCCGGCGGCAACGTCGCTAAAGGTCACCACTTGTATGTCGGGCCGGTCGGCGATCCAGTCCGCGACCTCGTGGATCTTCCCGATCAGCTCGTCGTCCGGGGCGCCGCCCCTGAAGAATTCCCACCAATGGGAGACGAGGACCGTGAGCGAAGCCCCTTCGACGGCATGGCGCACCGAGTCCATCATGCCCGCCCGGGGCCTGTGATAGGAGAGCAGGCACCCCGGGTGGCTCAGCAGGTAGCCTCCGCCCGCCCGCCAGTGCCGCCGCCTTCCCAGTTTCCTCAGCGCATACGCCGCCCACCACCTTGCAGGCACCCTGCCCGCCTCGAACCAGCCCGTGGAGATCACGGCGAACCGGGCCGCAACCTCCACAAAGGCTGCCCGGGACATGCGGTCGTAGGGGGCCACGAAGGCCTGGGGTTTCTGAAAGCCCGCGTCGCGAAGGGCCAGCGCCCCGCGTTCAAGGCGCCGCGCCAGTTCCGGGCGATCCGCCCCGCCGAATTCGAAGATGTCATGATGGCATCCGTGTTGCACGACATCGTAACACGCCTCCGCCTTGATATAGTCCACGAGGTCCCGGCCCAGCCCTATCGGGGCCAGGCCCACATCCTGGCCGCCGGCTGAGGTCAGGTATCCCTCCAGCAGCCCGTCCGGGGTCCTGACGCTCGTGCGCGCCTCCGGAATGGTGGCCAAGCATACGGGCATGCCCATATCGAGGAATGGTCGGTAGATGCGCTCAAGGCACGCGGGCGGCGTGAACGCGAATGTGTCATCGTCCCTTATTATGACGTAGTGCATCCTTCTCCTCGATGAGGTCGCCGTAGAGGCGCCGCATCCTTTCGGCGCGAATTGAGGTATCGAACTCGGCCACGGCCCGTGCCCTGCCTGCGGCCCCCCACCCCTTGGCGATCTCCGGCTCGGCCATGACGCGGTCCACGGCCAGGTGGAAGTTCTCCGGCTTGTTAAGATCAAAAAGGAGGCCGTGCACGCCGTCCTCGACAAGAGCCGAGGCGCCCGAGGTCCGGCTTGAGATTACGGGCGTCCCCGCCGCCCATGACTCCAGGATCACGATGCCGAACGTCTCCGAAAGGGAGGGAAGGACCACGGCCCGCGCAAGCTGAAGCAGCCCGATGAGGCGGGGGTCCCCAAATGGCAGGCTGCCGGGCAGCATCACGGCGTTGTTGAGGCCCTCCCTGTCGATGCGGGCCAGCAGGGCCTTTCCATACTCCTGATTCGTGAACGCGCCGACAAACACGACGAGTATTCCGGGGTGCCGCCGCACAAGCTCGGCCGTCTCGGCTATCACCCACTCCTGGTTCTTCGTCGGGTCTATCCTTCCAAGGACCAGGAGCATCGGCCGCCCCTGCAGCTGGGGATACGCATCCAGCGCGGCCTGCCGGCTCTCCCGCGCGAAAAGGGCGGTGGGGACACCGTGCGACTCGACAAGCACCCTGCGCCCGGGGTGGCGTGCCCTGATCAGGTCGGCCTCCCGCTGATTGAACGCGATGACGGCGTCGGCCTGGTCCACCAGGCGCCGCGCCCCAAGAAGAAGGCCCAGCGGACGCCCCCAGTCCCATCCGCCGGCGGCCGGCTTTCTCAGCTCCTCGCGGACCCTTGCGGGAATGTCGTACGCGCCCCCGTGAATGCTGATCACAAACGGCAGGCCCTTGCGGCGCGCGATGAACCTGGCGATCGCCCCAAGCCTCCCTTGGGCATGCGAATGGACCACGTCCACGTTCCTCTCGGCCCACAGGGCGCCGAAGAGCTCAAAGGAGACCATGTTGCCGCCCACCGCCACCATCTGGCGCTTGCGGTCCGCGGAAACCCCCCACACGGACGCGTGCGCGCTGAATCGCCTGACCGGGCTGCCCGACAACCCGAACGGGTCCGACGACTTCCGATCCTCCCCGATTCGCGGGGCGAAGACGACCGATTCCACTCCGTGCTTCGCCATGTCCGTGGTGAGCAGGTAGACCGCCGTCTCGGTTCCACCCCATTCCGACGGATCGTATTTGCGCAGTATGTGGACGACTCGCATCGGCTATTCGCCCTCGACCGCGAAGGTCGCGCCACCAACCCCGCTCACGTCCGGAAGCCTAGCTTCATCGTGAGCTTTCTCGGCCAAAGAAACTCTGCGCGCATGTGCCAGGCCGGCCAGCGCACCGAGCAGAATATTGAACGTGAACAGGATCGGGGTCTGCCTGTAGACCCATTCCGTCAGGCTCTGCCCAAAGATACCGCAGATACTGAAGAGTATCCCCACCCCCAACACCCTCATGGGATCGCCCTTGGGAAGCAGCAGGAAGGGAACCCCCATCGAAAACCAACGAAGCCAAAGAAACACAAAGATGAGAAGCCCTGGAACGCCCAACTCGCCCAGAGTCAGTGCCCCAAGGCTGTGCGCCGGCGCGGCAAGATAGGCATCCGAGAACACCTTGATGTTCGACGTGCCATACACGGAGGCAAGGTAGTCGTAGTCGTCGAAGCGGTAGCCGAGGCGCGGCCCGTAGGTGCGGCTGACCCGATATGACCAGTTGTTGAGGCCGACGCCGAAGAAGTGGTCCTTGGCAATCGCCTCCGAGAGCCTGAGATACACGCCGCGCCCGTCTATGTTGGTGTCGAAATACTCCTCCTCGATGCTCGTGGTGGCGTAGCGCTCCTCGATCTGGCCCCAAACGGCCACCACCATTGCCGCTGCCCCGGCGAGCATCAGCGTCCGAAATATGATCCGACCTGGACTGAACTGCCACGAAGCGCAGCAGGCGATCGTCCCCGCGGCCACCGCCGCGAACACGGGGATGCCCGCGCGGGAGAAGGCCAGAAGCAGGCCCACTGCGCCCAGTGACGCGCACAGCCCGCAGAAGAGCCGGAGCCTGCGCGACCATCCTGAGACTGCCATCGCGATGAGCGGTGGCACGGCCAGGCAAAAATACATGGATAGGCTGTTCGCGTGATCCAGCGTCCCTTCGGACCGGTCCAGGTGAATCACGAAGTGCTGCCGAGCGGCCCAGACTCCCTCGAAGCCGACCGCGCAGCCGAGCGCGACGACAAGGATCGTCCATTCTCGTTTGGAGCGCGCGTAAAGGGCCACTGAAACAAAGATCAGGATGCCGGCAAACACCCTTGAGAGCTCGAACGCCCCGAACATCTTCGGCTCCGAAACCAGGACCGACACCCCGGCATAGGCTCCGAAGAGAAGCATCAAACCCAGGCTGGCCGGCCAAAACGCGCCCCGATTGGGGCCGCGACGACCCATCCAACATCCGTAAAGGAGACCGAATGCGAGAATCTCGATCAGCGATATCTGTATTCCACGGGTCGTGCCCCTGTACCATGCGGCGCTCAGGAAGTTGACGTCCATCTTTTCCACGACGACCGCGAGGCTGACCATGGCAAAGAAGTAAACGTCCCTGAGTCGTTGGGACCAGGACGCTGCAACCGCGCCGCCTATCGTGAGGATCGGTATCAGCACCAGGGCGACCATGTGCGACGGGCTCATGGCAATTCTGCAGCTATTTGCCCGGGCGCCTGTTCACGTCCGCGCCAATATGCCCGTGAGGCCTCATGGCACCTGCGACCACCATAAGGTTTAGAGGCTCGAACGTTCACCGGGTCCTTGCTCCTAGTTTTTCGCCGCATACGGTGACTCAGGAACGATCGTCTGCCGCACGGTCTTCGGCCAGTAGGTCGACACGCCGCGGCGCAGGAACCGCAGCGCCTGCCAGCAGGCCAGGAGCGTTATGAAAAACCCGGCAGCCGCCGCTGGAAAATGGGTCAGCCGCCGCCGTCCCCTCATCTTTGCAAGTCGCTTCCAGCGGAAACCCAATATCCCGGGGAACAACCGCCAGAATGGCCTCGGCCTGGCGACGTGAGCCTCGATCAGCCTCTTTAGCCAGTCGGGGTCGTGCGCCTCCTTTGCCCGAAACGTGGCGTTGAGGTTCGCGCGCTCGGACAACGGCAATGTCTTCACGTGCTCGATGGCCACGTAGACGGTCGTCTGGCCGATCATCTGGCGCTTTTGATTGTTCATCACGTCCCGGAAGGAGAGATAGGGCTCGTAGAGATGGCTGGCCCCCCGAACGGAGACCACCTTGGAGGGATCAACGGGTGCGCTGAAAAAATCGGTGCAGACCGCCGCCTTGAAGAACCCGTCATCTATCGCGATCAGGTCCCGCGGCAGGTAAAGGTTGCGCGCGATCCCGGCACGCAGGCAGTACAGCATGCCGTTTAGGCGGCCTTCGATTGTTTCCGTCATGTCGGACGCGGCGAGCGAAAGCCGTTCCCGGTGCGACAGGCGGGCCTTGCCCGCGATGTTCTTGCGGGGGCAGTCGGAAGCACCTCCGAGGTGCGGGTTCCTTTCAAGTTCGCCAACCACCAACTCAAGGGTGTTGGCCTGGTCAAAGACGATGTCCGCATCCATGAGGCATAGGTAACGCGCCTCCGGGGCAGAGAACTCGTGGACGAACCTGTTCCACGCGTTGTTCCGTCCAGGCTCAGGAATTTCCTCGACCCACGAGCTCTGTCCCCGGCGGTCGAGATACTCCATGCCAATCTTCGCCATAGCCGCGCGGGCAACCTCGACCGTGCGATCCGTGCACCCGTTGGCCAGGCAGACGATCTGGTAACCCTCGTTCCGGGCCTCAAGGCGCCCGAAGATCGATTGCCTGAAGAGCGACTCCAGCATCGGGCCTATCGACACCTCCTCGTTCCACGTCATGATCCCAATCGAGAGCGTAACCGGCAAGTCGTTCTTGGAAATCGTCATACGGTGAATGAGTGGGGCCTCTATTGTGACCCACAATGGCACCAAGCGGCCAGTGGGTCTGCACCCCCATCGCGTGCGGTAACCACCCCATTTCGCCCGCGTCGCGCCTCCTATAGAATGCCGCGGATGGAAAGGCCGCGTGTCAGCATCATCCTCCGTTCCTTCAACGAGGCATGGGCACTGCGCTCGACATTGGAAGCATTGAAGGAGCAGGCCTACACCGATTGGGAGCTGATCGCCTTTGATTCGGGCTCCGTCGACGGCTCGGTCGAGCTCCTTCGGAGGGCGAACCCGGCCCATCTCGTCGAGATGCTGCCGCATGAGTACCGGCCGGGAAGGGTTATCAACACGGCCATGAAACTCGCCCGGAGCGACCGCGTGATCTTCGTTAACGCCGATGCCACACCCCAGGGAAGCAATTGGCTTGAGCCCCTGGTCGTGGCCCTAGCGGACCCCAACGTCGCGGCCGTCTTCGGGCGCCAGGTGCCGCGCCCGGGGTGCCGGGCGGTCTTCGCCCGCGACTACGAGAGGTGCTTTGGCGACAATCGCGAGTCAGCGCACTGGGAGCATTTCTTCAGCATGGTGAGCAGCGGCCTTCGGCGCGATGTCTGGGCCACCCGGGGATTCGACGAGACGATGCAGTACTCGGAGGATGATGAATACACCCGGTGGTGCGTCGGTGCGGGCTACCGCATCGCCTATTGTCCCAACTCCGTCGTCATGCATTCACATAACTACACGCCCCGGCAGGCCTACAAGCGCAGCTTCGGCGAAGCGTGGGCCCTGTCCGCTGTCTGGAACGGGTCCAGGGGCGATTTCAACGTGCGGGATGTTCTCGTGCTCGGGGTGCTGCGGGATCTCTTTGGGGACCTCCGTTACTGCCTTCGTTCGGGCAAGCCCAGGGAGTTCGCGGGTGCGCCAGGCGTGCGATGGCAGCAGCGCCTCGGCCGCCTTCATGGATTCCAAGCCGGCTGGCAAATGCATCGGGTCGACCAGCCTCCACGATGAATACCGGGAAGACAGGGACAGCCCAGCGCGAACATGCCGTGGAACACCCGACTCGGATCGCTCTTGGGTCCAGTGCGGATCCTCGGTTCACGATCGACGGCGATGCAGCGCTTGAGCGGCATCTCGCGCGCACCTGTGCGCGCGTCTCAAGCGGAATCCGGGGCCTGATTCCCGCACAAAAGCTGGAGGCCGTGGTGCTTGGGGGCGGGTACGGGCGGGGCGAAGGCGGGGTTCTGCGAAGCGGGACCGGTGACCGGCCCTACAACGACCTCGAATTCTACGTTGCGCTCCGTGGCAACCACCACGTCAACGAGATCCGCTTCCACCGGCGCCTCGAGGCCCTCGGGGAGATATTGACCCATCTGGCCGACGCCGAGGTAGAGTTTAAGATCACCTCCCTGTCGGAGATCGGCTCCAAACCGGCCGGCATGTTCCTATACGACCTTTGCGCGGGGCACAGGGTTCTCTGGGCCAACCCGTCGGTCCAAATCGCGGAGAGGTTCGCGCGGCACCTCCGTCCCGAGCTCATCCCCAAGGCGGACGCGACCCTCCTGCTCATGAATCGCTGCACCGGGCTGCTCCTTGCCCGGTCCCGGCTGTCAAGGGAGCCGTTCACGGCGTCGGTCGCGGACTTTGCCGGACGAAATATCGCCAAGGCCCAGCTCGCGTTTGGAGACGCCCTGCTGGCCGCTGAAGGTTGCTACCATTGGAGCTGCAGGGAACGCAACCGCCGCCTTGCGGGCATGGCCCTCAGCAAGAGTTCGCCGTGGTTGGACGCCCTGCTTCGGCATCATGAGTCCGGTGTTGAGTTCAAGCTTCATCCGGTGGCCTCCGCCTCAACCCGCAACGAGCTCTTGGACAGGCATGCCGAGGTGACGGCCTTGGCACTGAAATGCTGGCTTTGGCTGGAGGCCCGGCGGCTAGGGCGCGCTTTCCCGACGGCCATGGCCTATGCCGCCGACCCACGGGACAAATGTCCCGGCACATCCCGGATCCGAAATGTGCTCCTGAACCTGCGCGCAGGTGTGCTGCGGTCGGGGCCGAGGCCGTGGAGGCATCCCCGCCAGAGGATTCTTCGTGCGCTCGCCATCCTCCTCTGGGAGCCCGGAGCCATGGATGACCCCGCACTGGCGCAGCGGGTGCGCGGGGAGCTTGGTCTCGGCGGCACCGGGGATTGGCAGCCGGCATACATGAGCCTATGGAGCAAAGTCCGTTAGGAAGCTTGAACATCAGCCCCGTTGCTTGTCCTGAATTCGCTTGGCCCCACCACCGTCCGTCCCCTCCGGCCTTGGAATGGGGTGAACACCCCATACCCCCTACGGGGATGCCGCGCTCGACACCAAATCCGATCTGCGGTTTCCTAAGGTACCAACCGGTACAGGCAAGATGCGGCTATCGGGCGTGCAGAACATGACAAACCGACCCAGCAGGAAACGCGCAACTCGCGAGCGACCCAGGGCCGCACTTGCCCGCCCCGCCTTCCCGAGACCGGCAAGCCAGACCTTTGCCATTGTCGGGATTGGGGCATCTGCGGGCGGGCTTGAGGCGTTGTCCCAGTTTCTGGCCAATGTTCCGGCGCAATGCGGGATGGCCTTTGTGGTGATCCAGCACCTGGACCCGACCCTAAAGGGCATGCTGCCCGAGCTTCTGCGAAGGGCCACTAAGATGAAGGTGCTGCAGGCGAAGGACGGGGTGATGGTTCGGCGCGATTGCGTGTACGTGATACCCCCGAATAAGGACCTCTCCATACTTAGGGGGCGCCTGCATCTATTGCATCCTGTTGCACCACGGGGCCTTCGCCTTCCCATCGACTTCTTCCTTAGGTCGCTGGCTGACGATCAGCACAACATGGCCGTGGGGGTGATCCTCTCGGGCATGGGAAGCGACGGGACGCTCGGGCTAAGGGCGATCAAGGAGAATGCCGGGTTCGTCATGGTGCAGGACCCATCCTCCGCGAAATTCGGCGCGATGCCGAGCAGTGCGATCGAGGCGGGGCTTGCGGACTTTGTCGCGCCGGCCGAGGAGCTGCCGCGCAGGCTCGCGGAATATTCGCGCCACCTTCCGCTTTCTGTGAAGACGGATCCCGTCCTCGAGAAGGAGGTGATGGGCGGCCTCGACAAGGTGATAATCCTTCTGCGCGCCAGCACGGGGCACGACTTCTCGCTTTATCGCAGGAGCACGCTCTACCGGCGGGTCGAGCGCCGCATGGCAGTCCACCAGTTCGGCAGGATCTACAGCTATGTTCGGTATCTCCAGGAGAATCCCCAGGAAGCCGAGATCCTATTCAAGGAGATGCTAATCGGGGTCACCAGCTTCTTTCGCGACCGCTCCTCTTGGGAACAGCTCCGCAAGAAGGCGCTCCCCACGCTGCTGAGCGGCCGGCCCGCCGGAACGGTCCTGAGGGCATGGGTCGCGGGTTGCTCGACCGGCGAGGAGGCATACTCGCTCGCGATGCTCTTCAGGGAACAGACCGGGCGCGCGGGTTCCGCAAAGGGCATCTCGCTCCAGATCTACGCGACGGACCTCGACAGGGAGGCCATCGACAAGGCGCGCCAGGGTTGCTATCCAGAGAACATCGCGGCCGACGTGCCCGAGGCCAGACTCAGTCGGTTCTTCGTCAAGGAGGACGGGGGATACCGCGTGAACAAGGAGATCCGGTCCATGGTCGTGTTTGCCCCCCAGAACCTGATCATGGACCCCCCGTTCACCAGGCTGGATATCTTCTGCTGCAGGAACCTGCTGATTTACCTCACGCCCGAGCTTCAAAAAAAGCTGATCCCGCTCTTCCATTACATCCTGAACCCCCGGGGCCTGCTTTTCCTGGGCAGTTCGGAGAGCGTGGGCAGGTTTTCCAACCTGTTCACGCCCGTGGCGGCAAAGGAGAGGATCTTCAGACGCAGCGACTCCCTGGTCCGCGACGAGCAGCCCGTGTACCCCACCGTCTTCGCGCCCGCATCGCGGACCCGGAACGGCGCGGATGCGGAGTCGCCTCGGCCCGCCGTAAGCCTGCAGACCGTGGCCGACCAGATGCTTCGGACGCGGTACGCGCCGCCTGCCGCGCTGGTGAACGAGCAGGGTGACATAGTCTATATAAGCGGGCGCACCGGAAGGTACCTCGAGCCGGCAGCGGGCAAGGCGAATTGGAACATCGTCGCAATGGCCCGCGAGGGCCTCAGGTACGACCTCACCTGCGCGCTGCAAAAGGCAAATCGCACCTCTGGAGTCGTGGTGACCCATGGAATAAGCCTCGGGCACGGCGCCGACTCGGGCAGGGTGGATGTCTCGGTGCAGGCGCTTCAGGAACCAAAGGAGCTGGTCGGGCTCCTGCTCGTCGTTTTCAGCGAGGCGGCTCCTGCTGAATCGAAGGCCAGCGTCGATGCCATCAAGCCGCCGAAAACGTCCACCCGCCACGGCGTGCTCGAACGCGAACTGCGTCACGCGCGTAACGAGGCGAAGATGAACCGCGAGGAGATGCAAACGTCACAGGAGGAGCTCAAATCCTCGAACGAGGAGCTCCAATCGACGAACGAGGAGCTCCAGTCGACGAACGAGGAGCTGACAACCTCCAAGGAGGAGATGCAGTCGCTGAACGAGGAGCTTCAGACGGTCAACGCCGAGCTCCAATCCAAGCTCGACGAGCTTTCATCGTCGAACAACGACATGAAGAACCTCCTGAACAGCACCGATATCGCCACCATCTTCCTCGACAACGAAATGCGCGTGCGTCGGTTCACGCTGCAGGCGAAGACGATCTTCAAGCTCCTGCCGGGGGATGTGGGGCGGCCAATAACCGACCTGGCATCCAGCCTCGTGTATCCGGATTTGGAGGCGGATGTCAGTGAGGTGCTTCGGACGCTCACCGCATCCGAAAAATCGGTCACCACGACCAAGGGTGCATGGTTTACGGCGCGGATCATGCCCTACAGGACGCTGGACAACAGGATCGACGGCGTCGTCATCACCTTTTCCGACATCACGGCTTCCAAGACGCTTGAGGCCGATCTGCGCGAGAACCATGTCCGCCTTGAGAGATTCTCAAAGCAACAGGGCCAGGAGCTGGCAGACCATGACATGGGAGCAAGGCCCGTCGCTACCGGCCGCGTGTTCGGGTCGTCCCTGGAAGGGCCGGCGCTGCGCAAGCCCGCTTCGGATAGGAGGAAACCGTGAAAGGCCGCCCGGCGAAGCAACCCAGCCTCCGGCACCGCTCCGAGCGCCGCCTGAAGGAGGCCGGGGCTGGAAGCCACATTCCGGCAGTCGGTAACGACACCCAGAGGCTGTTCCACGAGCTTCAAGTCCACCAGATTGAGCTGGAGCTCCAAAATGAGGAGCTTAACCACGCCAACGCCGTCGCGAACACGGCCCTGGAGAAGTACACGGACCTCTACGATTTCGCGCCCGTCGGCTATTTCTCACTGGATTCCCAGGGACAGATCGAGGAACTGAACATGGCGGGCGCCGTGCTGCTCGGCGTCGAGAGGTCCCGTTTGACGGGCCGGCGTTTCCAGCTGTTTGTGGATCTGAAGAGCAGACCGACCTTCCAGGATTTCATCGGCCGCATATTTTCAAATAGCGGCAGGCAGGAATGCGAGCTGAAGCTTATCAGCGAGTCCAACGGGACGGTCTGGGTCGAGGTAGCGGGCATTTCGCAGCCCATTGTATCCGGTTCAAAAAGATTATCGCGGATCGTAGTCTCGGACATCTCGGCGCGAAAGCTTGCCGAGGAACAGCACCACCGCATAGGGATCCTAGCGGCGACCAACCGCAACCTCCAGAGGGAGATTGTGGAAAGGAGAATAGCCGAGGCCGCCCTCAAGAAGAGCGAGGACCGGTTTCGGTCGCTGCTCAGCCAGTCCCGGGTTCTGGAGGAAAGGCTGCGTAAAATGGCCAGGGAGATGCTGAAGGTGCAGGAGGACGAGAGGCGACGGATCAGCCGGGAGCTGCATGACGAGGTCAGCCAGATACTCCTTAGCATCAACGTCCAGCTCACGCTCTTCGCCCGGGAATCAGCCAAGGACCCGGGCGGGGTCCGGAGGGCCATCCGCCCCATGCGCCGCGCCGTGGAAAAGGCGGTGAGCATTGTTCACCAATTCGCCCGGGAGTTGCGCCCGGCCATGCTCGATGACCTCGGACTCATCCCGACACTCCGCTCCTACGTCGAGGATCTCCCCAAGAAAAGGGGCCGAGTGATCAGGCTCAAGGCGGACACTCGCGTCGAGAGACTCGACAATGACAAGCGGACCGTTCTCTACCGCATTGCCCAGGAATCGCTTACCAACGCAATCAAGCACTCGCATGCGAGCATTGTCGACGTATGTATCCTCAACACCGAGACAGGCGTCGTCCTCGAGGTTGCCGACAACGGCGTGTCCTTTGACGTCACTCGGATCGTGTCCAACGAGTGGCAGGACTGCCTCGGATTGACGGGCATGCGGGAGCGGGTGGAGATGATCGGCGGCCGTTTCGCCGTCGTCTCAACCCTAGGAATAGGGACCACCATCAGGGCCGAGATTCCCTTTCATTCCCACCTGACAAGGTCCCGTAGGGCGGCTTCCTCCAGTACCAAGGGAGCCGGACTGCGAAAGTAGCGACGACGGCACGGCCGCAACCCTCTAGCGAGCACGGCGCCCAGGAACCCCCCAAGATAGAGCTTCTCGAATTTGAGGCGCAGGCCGGGGGAATGCACGGGATCCGCGGCATGCGCGGGTTGCAAGGGACGCAGGGAGGCTTTCTGGCAAGAACCGCCACGGGTTAGCGCGGGAAGTCGCCCTCCTTTCCTAAGGGATAGGTAGGCGAACACCCCATGCCCGAGGCTTGGTTGTAGATTGTCTTGGTTTCCTATCTGCAACGAGGATGACCAATGAAGAAAACTGCCCCGAAGGCTCCCACTCCAGGCGGCAGTTTGCCTAAGTGCCCCACAGGCATCCAAGGCCTGGATGAGATCACGGGCGGCGGGCTTCCCCGCGGCCGACCGACACTGGTCTGCGGAGGGGCAGGTTGCGGAAAAACCCTGCTTGCGGCGGAATTCCTCGTACGCGGAGCGACCCAGTTCGACGAGCCGGGGGTATTGATGTCATTTGAGGAGACAGAGGCGGAACTCGTGGCAAATGTCGCTTCGCTTGGATTCAACCTCGCGGACCTGATCCGGAGGAAAAAGATCTTCATAGACTACGTCCACATCGACCCCGGCGAGGTCCAGGAGAGCGGCGACTATGATCTGGAGGCCCTTTTTGTAAGGCTTAACCACGCTATCGACACAATCGGCGCAAAGCGCGTCGTCTTGGACACCCTCGAGGCGCTTTTTGCAGGGCTGAAAAACGAGGCTGTATTGCGCAACGAGCTGCGCAGGCTGTTCCGGTGGCTAAAGCAAAAGGGCGTCACGGCGGTCATCACGGCCGAGCGGGGGCGCGAGCAGCTGACCCGCCACGGCCTGGAGGAATATGTGTCCGACTGCGTCATTCTTTTGGACCACAGGGTCAATGATCAGATCGCCACAAGGAACCTAAGGGTGGTCAAGTACCGCGGTGCCTTCCACGGGACAAACGAGTTTCCATTTCTCATCGCCGAGAACGGCATCAGCGTCCTGCCCATCACCTCGCTCGCGCTCAACCACGAGACAACGAACGAACGCATAGCGACTGGGATTCCGAGGCTCGACTCGATGCTCGGCGGACACGGGTTTTTCCGGGGCAGCAGCGTCCTGCTCACGGGAACACCCGGAACCGGGAAGACCATCATCTCCGCGAACTTCGCGGTGGCGGCCTGCGCGCGGGGCGAACGAACACTCTTCTTCTCGTTCGAGGAATCCCCCAACCAAATCCTCCGCAACATGCATTCGATCGGGCTGCAGCTGGAGCCCTACGTGAAGCGCGGCCTGCTGAGGTTCCACTCGGCCCGGCCTTCGCTGTACGGCCTCGAGATGCACCTCGCGACGATGTTCAAGCAGATAGCCGACTTCAAACCGCAGGTAGTCGTCGTGGATCCAATAACGAGCCTGATGGATGCAGGCACCTCCAACGAATGCCGTGGCATGGTCACCCGCCTGGTGGACTACCTGAAGGCGGGGCAGGTCACCACGCTTTTCACCAGCCTCACGCAGGGCGGGCATTCGCTGCAACAGAGCGAGGCCAACATGTCCTCGCTCATGGATTCATGGATCCTGCTGCAGGACTTCGAGGGCAACGGCGAGCGGAACCGCGTGCTCTATGTCCTTAAGGCGCGCGGCATGGCCCACTCGAACCAGATCCGCGAATTCCTGATTTCAAACCACGGCATCGATTTGGTCGACGCCTATATCGGAGCGAGCGGCGTTCTGACGGGGTCGGCGCGCGCGGCCCAGAGCGCCCTCGAGAAGGCCGCAGTGCTGGCCGAGCAGCAAGAGGCCGCCCGCAGGAAGCGGGAGCTAGGACGAAAGCGCGTCGCGCTCGAGCGCCAGATCCAGCGCCTCCGCTCGGATTACGAGACCGAGGCGCTGGAGCTTCGGCGCATCGACGAACAGGTGGGCACTCGTTCCCTGGTCTTATCCACCGAACAGGCGGCGTCGGGGCTCCTTCGGCAGGCAGACGCAAAGGTACTCGCCGGGCCTAACGCCAGATCAAGGAACGGGAGGCTACACTCATGAAAGATCGAAAGGCAAAGCGCAGGAAACCGGCCCGAACCCGCCCCGCTGCAAAGATCTGGCAGCTTCGCCTCTACGTCACGGGGCGCACTCCCAAGTCGGCAACGGCCTTCCTGAACCTAAAGCGCCTCTGCGAGACTCACCTTAAAGGCCTTTACCGCATCACGGTGATAAATCTTCTCACGCATCCGCAACTGGCCAAAGGCGACCAGATCCTGGCCATTCCCACGGTCGTCCGCCGGCTCCCGAGCCCGGTCAGGACGATCATCGGCTGCCTTTCCGACACAGAGCGCGTGCTGGTCGGTCTGGATCTCCGCACGGCGGTTTGACCATCGTTCCCACCTTGAAAACCGCAAAACCCCACCGCGGCCCACAAACCATTGAACAGGTATTGACCGGCGGGGCCACGGGTAAATTTCATCTGCGCCTCTATGTCGCAGGTGCAACCGCGAGGTCGCGCCTCGCGCTGCGGCGGGTCTACCAGCTGTGCGAGAAGGAATACAGGGGCAATTACGAGCTGGAGGTGATCGACGTCTACCAGCAACCCGAGCAGGCGCGCGAAAACCAGATAGTCGCCACCCCGACGCTCGTGAAATACCTGCCACTTCCGATGCGACGTTTTATCGGAAATCTGTCGAACCTCGATGGGCTTTCCGACAATCCCGACCTGGTTGTCGCGGCCGAGATCAAGCCTTGAAAGCCCCCAGAGGACCGCGCTCCTCCCGCCCCGTGCCGTCCCGCCACGGCTCCGAAATTAGAACCCGACTGGCCGAGGCCGAGCAGGCGCTCCGCGCCATTCGGTCCGGGGAGGTGGACGCGGTGGTCGTTTCGGGCAAGCGGGGGCCGCAGGTCTTTACGCTCGGTGGCGTCGACCACGCCTACCGCGCCCTCATTGAATCCATGAACGAGGGGGCCCTTACACTGACGGAGGACAAGATGGTCCTGTATGCCAACCAGTGCTTTGCTCGGATGGTGAAATGCCCGCTCGAGAAGGTAATGGGGTCATCGTTTCGCCGTTTCCTCTCACCGGAAGACCAGGCGATCGTCGGGAACCTTCTTAAATGGGTCGGGGCGTCGGGAACCAAGCTTCAACTGCGCCTGACCACGGGCGACGGATCGCGAATGCCAGTCCAGATCTCGATCCGTCCACTGGCGAAAAACGGCCTCTGCTGCGCGGCAATAGCGATGGTGGTGACGGACATGACCGAGGCGCGGCGCACCGAGGAAATGCTGCGGGCGCTAACCCACCGCGTCGTCCAGGTCCAGGAGGCTGAACGGGAGCGGGTTGCGTTCGAGTTGCACGACAACATCACCCAGTTGATCTGCGCCGCCCTTTTTCGCAGCCAGGCCCTGGCGAAGAGCATCTCACCCCGCGACGGAAGCTCGCAAAGGGATGCGATAAGGCTGCAGGAGATGCTTGGCGAAACGGCGCAGGAGGTTGAGCGGATCACGCACAATCTGGGGCCCAATGTGCTGGAGCACCTCGGCCTAGTGGCGGCGCTTGGGGACACGGGGACGGAATTCAAGGCGCGGACCGGCATCCCCGTGAGGCTCGTGTGCACCCTTGTAACGCCGCGCCTGCCCGCGGATGTCGAGCTGGCTTTTCTCCGCATTCTCCAGGAGGCCCTCCGAAATGTTGAAAAACACGCGGCGGCCCGCCGCATCGTCGTGCGCCTGAGCAAGAAGCGGGGATTTGTGCGGCTTGCCATCAGGGATGACGGAGCCGGGTTCGACACGGATCAGTCCCCCGGCGCCCCAGAAAGCAAGGGGCGGCTGGGACTTCTCAGCATGCGCGAGCGCGCTGCCTCCGTGGGCGGCACGTTGAGGGTGAGGTCCGTTTCCGGCGCCGGCACGGAGGTGGAAGCGCTCATCCCCGTGGCCCCAAAGGCCTGAAGGGGTCCGCCGTGGCCGAAGTCACGGGGCTAACACCCCATACCGGTGCGACGGCAGAAGGTGGTACCTTGGGACGCACTGCAACAACAAGAGACCCTTCCTCCCATGAAAAAGATAATCGTACCCAGCCTCCTCGCCCTCGCCCTTGTCGCCCTTTCCGCGTGCGCATCGGATACCACGCACAGCACGACCACCACGTCGCAGTCGACCACGGTGCCCGGACCGACGACGACGACCACGACCGACACCCAGACCAAGTAACCTCCGACTCCAAGCGCCCGTAGAAGTGCAGGTCCCCGATTTTCCACATGCCCAAAGAAGCAAAAAAGGCAGCCCACGTGTACGAGCTCATCGAGCTCACGGGCACGTCGACGGTGTCCGTTGAGAATGCCGTCGACCGTGCCGTGGCCCGCGCGCACAAGACCATAGACAACCTAAGGTGGTTTCAGGTGGTCGAGACCCGCGGCGACATCGTCCAGGGGCGGGTCGACCACTGGCAGGTAACGATTAAGGTGGGATTCGCAGTGGAGGGCTGAAACGGCGCCGCGGGGCGGAGCCGACCCGGGCGCACCGTGAACGCGGCACGCGGATCGGGAACTCCGTGCCCTAGGACGAGAGATCCATAAGTGCTCACAGGCAATGGCGTGTTTGCATGACCCCTGTGCCCCTTAGCCTCCCGGACCGCCTCAGGAAGTGAAGCGGGTTCCGGCCCTCGAATTCGGGGAGGTCCGCCGCTCTTCGGCGATCCGCATGAGCTCGCTCGCTATCCGATCGGGAGAAAGAACGAAGTCCACGCATCCCGTCCTCACCGCACTCTCGGGCATGTCGGGCTGCCTTGCCGTCTTGAAATCCTGGGCGATCACGATGCCTCCCGCCTCCTTGATCGACTTGAGCGCCGCGGCGCCGTCCGAGTCGAACCCCGAAAGGATGACCGCGATGGCCCTCTTTTCCCTGTCACGGGCAAGCGACCGGAGGAAGACGGAGATGTTCTTTGGCCAGCCGGCCGTCTTGAAGAGCGGCGCGATGCGGAACCGGTCGCCATCCATGGTGACCTGCTGTCCGGCGGGAACCACATAGACATGGTCGGGCTTCACCGTCTCGCCGTCGGTGATGAGCACCACGGGCATCTTGGTGACCATGGGAAGAATTTCCGTGAGCAGCGACTTCCCGTCGGCGGGCTGGTGGTGCACGATGATGAATGCCATGCCGGTGTCTGCCGGGAGGAGCGAAAGGATCGCGCGGTAGGCCTGAAGGCCTCCCGCAGAGGCCCCAAAGCAGACGATCGACAAAGGGCCCGCTATGACACCCCCATCGGGATTCTTTGCGGCGGTCGACATTCCCTTGTCCCTTAGGGTGCTATCAGGTGCCGCATGGCTCCGACGGCAGATCTCTTGGCATCGATCTCCGTGGGCTCCCATCCCTCATCCACCACCGAACCCTCCGAACACACGAGGGCCCAGCGCCACATGTCGTGCTGCCGCCTCTCTGTCAGCGCGAAACCTGGAAATCCGGGATCGCAGGTGACCTCCAGCGTGGACAGCGAGAACATGCTCAACGATGAGGCGAAAGCGGCTTCGGCGTCCGCGGGTAAGTCCTGGAATGAGCGCCAGGTCGGCGACATGAAAAGCATGGTGGGGTTTGGGTTTGCTGCCGCCCAGTATAGGCTACCCACCCGCTGTTCGCTATGGGGTGTAATCTGGCTATTTCCTCGTTGTTGCGAGCGACGCCCTTTCCCGCCGAGGCGAGCGCCCCGTGTAGGCTTACACCCCATGGCAAGTGCAACGGGAATATGGCACTGTTGCGCCACGTCCCCCTGGGCGGGACCTCCTCGAGTCGCGCGGACGAATTCAACGCTAGCCCGGGAAACTCTCCTGAAAACCAAAGATCAGCCTATAAGGAACCACCATGTTATACACTGCCAAAACACTGAAGGGGTATACCCTTCACAGCCGCGACGGCGCTATCGGGTCAGCCCGTGAATTCTATTTTGACGATAAGCATTGGACTGTCCGCTACCTGGTCGCCGACACCGGCGGCTGGCTCATGGGCCGGCAGGTGCTCATCTCGCCGTTCGCCCTCCTGGACGTCGATTCCCTCAAGAAACAACTCCACGTCGAGCTGACAAAGAAGCAGATCGAGAACAGCCCCTCGCTAGGGAGCGACAAGCCCGTGTCGAGGCAGTTTGAGGACACGTATTACGGCTACTATGGGTGGCCCACCTACTGGGGGGGGCCGTATAGCTGGGGCCCGTACCCCTATGTCACGCGCGGCGCCGACAAATGGCTGGAATTCAACCGCGGCGAGAAGCCGTGGGATCCCCATCTGCGCAGCACCCATGCGGTGGACGGCTACCATATCGACGCCTCCGATGGATCGGTGGGCCATGTTGAGGACTTCGTCATAGACGACGAAACCTGGGCCATCCGCTATCTCGTCGTGAACACGCGGAACTGGATGCCCGGAAAGAAGGTCCTGATCTCGCCTCTGTGGATCGAGAGCATCAGCTGGACCGACTCGAAGGTCTTCGTGAAGCTCTCGAAGGACGCCATTAAGCAGGCCCCCGAGCTTACGGACGAGGCGCTCCTAAACCGCGACTACGAGACACGTCTCCACGACTACTACGACCGGGAGGGCTACTGGGTCGACGAACTTGTCGGACATTGAGTCCGGCCAGGCGCAAGGAGCGCCCGGGGTCCGTGCATCCCACGTCCCGGACGCTCCCTTTCGAGCGGCAATCCGACGCGGCCGGGCGGTGCCGAAGGCCTCCGGGCCCGGCCAGATCGGATGATTCCTTCGCTTGTACTCCCACTCTCATCGGAGCGGGAGGCGATTCGCCTGACCCGGCATTCCCATGACACTCCCCACCCCCATCCGTCCCGCTGCCGAGGCGAGCGACACGTTGATCGGCCGCGCCTACGCGCATTTCTTCGTTCATGAGTCCTCCCTGCCCCTGCGCATCCTCCTGATATTGGCCCTGACGCTGGTCGTTCACGTGTCCGTGAAATGCATCCGGGGCCTGAGCGAATGGCTGATCCTGCGAGGCCACGCCCAGAAGGGCACGTTCGGGGTCGCCGCACAGAAGCCCAAGGTCATCACGGTCACCCGCCTCATCGTGAGCGGGGTCATCTTCGTCATCTACTTCATTGCGATCGGCCTCGTGCTCCAGGAGTTTGGCTTCAGCCTAACGGCCTACCTGGCCAGCGCATCGGTGGTGGGCCTGGCGATAAGCTTCGGCTCGCAAGGCCTCGTCCAGGACATCGTGATCGGGCTCACCCTGATCTTCTGGGACGCCATGGATGTGGGCGACATGGTCGAGATCGCGGGCATAACGACTCCAAACGTGATCGGGCGGGTCCAGGAAATCGGGATGCGCTTCACGAAGGTCCTCAATTTCTACAACCAGGTTGTTTTTGTTCCCAACCGCACGATAGCAAACGTCAGCCGGTTTCCCCATGGCGCGATCGACGCCTATGCCGACGTCCAGATTCCCCTGGGTGTGGACCAGCCGCACACCGTCCAGGCCATTCAGAGCATAGCGGTCGGCATGTGGTCCCAATTCGGCGCCATCATCCTGTGCGAGCCGGTGATCGGGAAGGCGGAGACCACCCAGGGCGGGGGATGGAGCTTCGTCCGCGCCCATTTCAAGATTTGGCCGGGACAGGGAAGCCTGATCGAGGTCACATTCCGCCAGGAGGTGATACGGGCCATGCGGGTGCACGACCCGACCTACGCCGACTGGCAGGTCGCGGTCACCTACCGATCCGCCTCCGTACCCAGGAAGACCTGAAATCCCCTACCTTCCCGCTGCAGCCCTCTTGAGCCGCCGGATGTCGAGTTTCACCATCTTCATCACCTCCCGCATCACCCGTTCGGACTTTCTCGGGTCTTTTCCGGCAAGCAACTCGGTCAAGCCCTCGGGCACGATCTGCCATGACAGGCCAAACTTGTCCTTCAGCCAGCCGCATTGCACTTCCTTCCCTCCCGCGGTGAGTTTTTTCCAGTAATAGTCGACCTCCCTCTGGGTCCTGCAATGGACGACGAACGAGACCGCCGGCGTAAACTCAAATAGAGGCCCTCCGTTCAGGGCCGTGAATTCCTGGCCCAATATCCGGAACCTGACGGTCATCACCGATCCGGGCTTTCCAGGCGATCCCTGCTGATAGCGTGTGACACCAAGAATCCTCGATCCCTTAAAGACCGATATGTAAAACCTTGCGGCGTGCTCAGCTTGGTCGTCGAACCAAAGGAACGGAGTGATCCTTTTCATCCCGCCATGGAGGAATGTACTATGCCGTTATTGTTGAGACCGGGCCGACGACTGAGATGCGGCCGTATCGAGTGTTTCGTGGTCGACCCAAGGACGCATGTACTCAAATAATGAGAAATGTAAGTGCCTTAGCTCGTGGCCAGTCCGGAGCGGGATAATCTAATCGGAACGCCGTCGAATAATTGAATGTGTGTGAAGGAAAACTAGAATGTAAGAGCCGAGCCGGCACACTGGAGTCATGCTTTGGGACTTAAGCTGAAGCACGCAATGCCACGATGTCGCGAATGGGGGGCTTCCCGAAGAAGCGCTTATATTCGCGACTGAACTGGCTTGGGCTCTCGTATCCAACCTCGAATGCTGCGCTGGCAGCATCGACTTCTTCCGTCAGCATTTTCCGTCTGGCGGTGTAAAGCCGAAGCTGTTTCTGAAACTGAAGCGGGCTCATGGCTGTCAGACCACGAAAGTGATGATGCAGTGTCGATTTGCTCATACCTGCAATATTTGCGAGCTGATCAACTTGCAGCGGCTTCTCGAAGTTTTCACGCAGCCAAGTAACGGCCTTGGCCGTCTTGTAGGATTGTTCGCCTTGCGTGGCAACCGAGCGCAAGCGATCGCCTTGGGTTCCTTGCAGCAGCCGGTAGATGATTTCTCGCTGAAGCAATTTGCCGACAAATGGCGCGTCTTGGGGAGTGGCGAGGAGTTCCAGCATGCGGGAGCACGGCGTTAAGAGTCCTACGGTTGCCTCTCCGAGGACCATGCCGCGTGCGCCGACAAGAGGCGCCGGAAGGTGGACCTCCTCCGTATGAAGGATCTCGCGAACCATACCCATGTCCAGTCGGAGAAAGAACGCCAGGTAAGGAGCCTTCATACTTGCGACTGACACCTGGCTGATGATCGGCAGTTCGATTGATGTTAGAAGGAAAGTGGTGCGGCCGAAACAATAGCTCTGTTTACCAAGATCGACGCGCTTTTTCCCCTGCGGAATTATGAGCAAACTTGGCTCATAGGTGCAGGGAGTTGGCGCAGTCGGAGCGACACTACGGTACAAGGTCAGTCCTTGTACGCCGGTTGCCAATTTGTCGCCCCCACCTATTGCCCTGTCAATTTGGCCCGCTAGTTCATCGAGGAGCCGATCAAGCCGAGAGCTGTCCCCTTTCTCGTTATTCATAGGAATAAATCACCATAATTAATTCGCACCCGGTAAATCGCTTAATCGTCAAACTCGAAACTATCTTCGCCCATCCGGACGAATAGGCAATCATTTCGGTCAATTGCGCTACCGCAGAAGGAAATCCTCCGGTTATACTGCGTTTGAAATGGATAGGATCAAAACACGAACCATACCCACAAATTTTCCGGGGAAGGCTGCCGGGTGGCGCAATTGGAGGATCAGCGAGGCAATTTAATAAACAAAAATCATATGAACAAAAAACAAGTTTGGTTTATTACTGGCACTGGGCGCGGCCTCGGAGTTGAGATCGCAAAAGCTGCGCTTACTGCTGGTCACGCCGTTGTCGGCACCGCACGGGAGATTCAGCCGATTGAGAAAGCCTTGGGAAAATCCGACGACCTCCTGGCGATGAAACTAGATATAACAAAACCTAAAGACGCGGAATCGGCGGTCCGCAGTGCCATCGAGCGTTTCGGGCACATCGACGTCCTTGTTAACAACGCCGGCAACTTTTACGCCGGTTATTTCGAGGATTTGTCTACCGAAGACATTCAGAAGCAGATCGACACGAACCTCATCGGACCCATGAACGTGACCCGCGCAGTGCTCCCCGAGATGCGAAAGCAGAAATCCGGTTTGGTAATCACGATTTCATCAATGGCAGGACTCTATGGCATTGAATTCGGTTCGGCTTACGCGCTATCGAAATTCGGCGTGGAGGGCTGGATGCTTTCGCTCGCATCTGAAATCGAGCCTTTTGGAATTCACACGACTATTGTGAATCCGGGTTCTTCCGCACCGACCTGCTTTCGCAAATATCGATGACCTTCGGTTCAAACCCTATCGAAGCCTACAAAGTAAAGCGGGCACAGATGGAAGCCAGCTGGAGCGGAGCAGCGGGCACTCAACCTGGAGACCCAAAAAGCTTGCTCGTGCCATAATTACGATTGCGGCGAAGACAGTTCCGCCAAGGAGATTCATCGCGGGGGCCGATGGCGTCGAAGGTGCAAGGAAAGTTGCGGCTACTCTCTTGCAACAAACCGAGGAGAACCTGGAGCTTTCGAGCAATCTTGGTTTTGACAAATGACACGCAGGAGCAAGAAAGCGTGCGAAGGCCATTGGATTAGCCGCCGCTTCCACTTGGACTATTCGCGCTTACATTCTACTTCGCACACTTACATTCCTCATTTTCGAGGAACACGCATGTTTCCTGACAATCCAAAGTGTAAGTGGCCTCCCTCTGAAGCATTCGCGTTGTTCGACAATGGAAAGGGGCTGATTTGGCCCGACAATGAGATGTGTAAGTGAAATCCAGCCTCGGGCTTATCCAACGTGCTCGGCGTTTCCCATCCGTGATCAGTGCGCCTCCTATTGGCCACGATCTGCCAGCCTGCCTGAAGCAACTTGCCACCCCTATACTCCGTAACTAGTTTGTGCTCATGGCGACGCCCGTACAAAGCCAAAGCACGGCCCCTGCCTTTCAAGATTCGAAGACGACGCTTGAGGTCATAGCAAGACGGGTAGCCTGGTGGAAGACGCCGGCGGAAGCCCTGGCCAACACCGATGATTTTCTTTGCCGGGTCATGACATTTGGCCTTTGGACGGATGTCATATCTGTGGCCATAGTTTTCGGCGACGACGCTTTGCGCCGGGCCCTTAAGCACGCTCCTGCCGGCGTGTTTGACCCGCCTTCATGGCATTACTGGCATTACCGTCTTGGCTTTGATGAGGTCCCGGAATTGCCCAAGCGCGAGTTTCGATGAAAACGGTCGCACCGCGGCTCGAGACCCTGCCACCGTCACAAAGGAACCTTTGGCCCAAACTTGGCTCCGTCGGAGATCATTTTGTGCTGTACGGCGGAACCGCGCTTTCGCTCCAACTGGGGGGTCGCCAGTCCATCGATTTTGATTTCTTCACGCCCCAAACAGTAGATGCGGATGTCTTATCCAAGAGCCTTCCATTCCTAAACGGGGCATCCCTTCTACAACGAGCGCATTCGACGGCCACATTCTCGGTCAATTGCCCCGAACCCGTGAAGATATCGTTTTTCGGGGGGTTGGATTTTGGACGCGTTGATGAACCTCAGCGTTTCTCCGACAACGGAGTGCTTGTCGCCGGGCTTCTGGATCTGGCCGCGCAAAAAGTTAAGGTCGTGCAGCAGCGGGCCGAGAAAAAGGATTACCTCGATGTCTGTGTGCTCTTGCGAAACGGGGTCACCCTCGAGAAAGCGCTGGGTGCCGCGCAATCGCTCTATCCCGAATTCAATCCGATGGTCACACTGAAGGCGCTGACTTATTTCGACGACGGTGATTTGGGAACTCTCGATGCACCCAGCCGATCTCAGCTCACCGCGGCGGCCTCCAATGTGCGGGAAGTTCCTACGGTTGCGAAGGCGGGAAAATCATTGTTGCCGACGGGTCGCATCCCGTCGTGGAGCTTGGATCAATTCATCGAAAAGAAGCCGACCCTTTCCAACGACAAAGAACCTGAAATGGGCGAGTAGCCTGTCGAGGCCCAGGCGGCTACTAGGCTGGGCGATTTCTGGGAAAGCCTTAGAATCGAGTTAGATTGTCGGCCACTACCCCCATGCCTACACATTGATTGTCAGCACTTACACTTACAGTGTCAGTCCTTACACTTTGCATTGTCGGGAACCAACGCATGTTTCCTGACAATCTAGAGTGTAAGTGCGCTCCCTCTGGAGGCATCTGGCCAGTTTACAATCGTCCGACATCGATTTCGCCCAACAATCGAAGTGTAAGTCGACATTGAGATGTGTAAGTGAAATCCAGCCTCGGCGCCCCGCGGGTTCTATTCGGCGCGCAGCGCCGTCATCGGCTCCATTCGCGCCGCACGCCGCGCGGGTAGCCAGCACGCGAGGAAGGTGACGGCCAGGACGAGCGCCGTGCTGCTCGCAAGCATCAGCGAGTCGGTCTTGGCGCTCCCGGGCACCTTGGACGCAAGGACCTGGACCACTCCCCAAGCTCCGAATAGGCCTATCGGTATCCCGACCGCCGCCAGACGCGCGCCTTGCCTCATCACCGCCCACACGACCTGGGTGAACGACGCCCCCATTGCGATCCGGATGCCGATCTCGGGCGTCCGCTCGACGACCAGGTTGCTGATGACCCCGTACAACCCCAGGGCCGAGAGCAGGAGCCCCGACACTCCGAGCACCGCGAGGCCCGAGGCGAACGTGTGATTTGCGCGGTTGTAGTCCTCGAAGGCCTGATCGGCGGTCGTCAGGTTGTAGATCGCCTGCTCGGGATCGACCCGGAAGACCGCCTTGGGAAGCAGGTCCTTCATCGCCTCGGGGGCGAGGGTCGTGCGGGCGGCGATCGAGAAGTAGTTTCCGCCGACCTGGCGGATCGGCCGGTAGTACTGCATCGCGCCTCCGGAATTCACCTCGGTCTGGAATCCGATCTCGCTCACAACGCCGACCACCTCGAGCCACTCGCGCTGATCGGAGTCGACTGCGCAGATCCTGCGGCCGACCGGGTCCTGGTGCGGCCAGAGCTTCCTGGCCATCGTCTCGTTCACGATGGCCACCATCGGGGCTCCAGGGCGGTCTGAGTCCGCAAAGTCGCGCCCGCGGAGCAGCCGGATGCCAAGCGCATGGAAGAAGCCCGGCGTCACTGTGTTCATGTCGCACACCGGCTCCTTGCCGGAGGGCCGAGCCGCTGTCACCTCGGTGATCATCGGATGCGAGTAATAGAACCCGCCCGTCGGGAAGAGGTCGCAGATGATTGGCGCCTCGACGCCCGGGGTCGCCGCCAGCTCGGCGTACAGCCTGTCATAGAACGCCAGGCACTTGTCCGCGTTGTCGTACGGGGGCCTCGACAGCGCCACCCGCGCCGTGACCACGTGGTCGGACCGCCAGCCCACCGCGCCAGGTTTGTACCGCATGATACCCTGGAAGAAGAACCCGGCGCCGGCGATGAGGGACAGCGTGAGCGCGAGTTCCGAGACGACGAGCACGCTCCTGAGCCGGTGGCGCGACCGGCTGCTGGTGATCCCTGCCCCGGAAATCCGGATCCCCGCGTTCGGGCTCACGTTGGAGGCGATCCAGGCGGGCAGGGTGCCGAACAGGGCGCCGGTACCGAGCGCGAGAAGGAGCGCAAATGCGAGGACGCGGACGCTGATCGGAAGCATGAAGCCGGAGTCCTCGCCCATGATCGCGAACCGCGCCTCGAGGTACCGGTTCAACCCCCACCCGCACGCGACTCCAAGCACAGCCCCGGCCAGCGAGAGGATCAGGCTCTCCGTCAGCATCTGCCGGACCAGGCGCGGCCGCGTGGAGCCCAAGGAGAGCCGTATGCCGAACTCGCGCGATCGTCCCGAGTTCCGGGCGAGCTGGAGGTTCGCCAGGTTCGCGCAGGCGATCAGGAGGACGGAGAAGGCCAGCCCCATGATCATCCAGATCATGATGTCGCCGCCGCCGGGCATCTTGCCGAGCGGCCCCACGTAGAATCCGCTGTTCGCGTCGCTCTTGGGATTGTCCTTCGCCATGCGTGCGGCGATCGCGGTCATCTTCGCCTGCGCCTCGGCGAGGGATTCCCCGGCCTTGAGTTGGGCGATCGCGCTCAGCCACCGCCCGTCCCTCTTGGTCGCAAGCTTCGAGTCCATCGCCAGCGGTTTCCAGATGTCGCGGGAGCCGAACAGACGCGGGAACCGGAACGAGCGGGGCATGACCCCGATGACCGTCACGGGCGTGCCGTTCATGCGCAGCGTCCGCCCGATAACGCCGGGGTCGAGCGCGAACCGGCGCCGCCAGTACTCGTAGCTCAGGACGATCACCGCGTCGTGGCCGACCGCGTCCTCCGCCGGGCCGAACACCCTCCCTAGGAGAGGCGGAACGCCCAGGATCGTGAAGAAGTCCCCGCTCACCGCGAAGGCGCTCACCTGCTCGGCCGGCTGCCCGGAAACCGCGAGGCTGTACGTGGGGAAGTCGACGATCGCCAGCCCGGAGAACATGCCCTTCTGCTCCTTCAGCTCGAAGAGGTCGCCGGGCGAGTTCGGGCCGAAGAGCTGGCCGGGGGCCGTGCGGTAGATCTGGGCGAGGCGGTCCAGTCTCGGGAACGGCAGCGGCTCCAGCAGGAGGGCGTCGAGAAAGCTGAAGGCCGTGGTATTCAGGCTGATCCCGAGGGCGAGCGTGACCAGCGCGAGGGCGACGAAGCCCGGGGCCCTTCGGAGCGAACGCACCGCCGTCCTCGCGTCCTGCAGCATCGACTCGATCCATGGAACGCCCCTCTCGTCCCTGTACGCCTCCTTCACCTGGTCGACCCCACCGAATTCCCTCCGCGCCGCGAGGCGGGCCTCCTCCCGCGACATGCCGGCCGCCATGTGCGCCTCCTCCGCCATCTCAAGGTGGGCGCGGATCTCCGCGTCCAGCTCCGTCTCGATTCTCCGCCTTCTAAAGAACGGCTGCAGGCGGAACCAGAGCGTGCGGAAGGGGTTCACGGAACTCTCATGAGGCCGCCTGGAGCATCAAGTTAATGGTCGAGGACTGCCTCTCCCACTTCGCCCTTTCGACCGCGAGCTGCCTCCTGCCCTGCGGGGTCAGCGAATAGTACCGTGCCTTTCGGTTCGCCTCGGATACGCTCCACTCGCCACGGATCCAACCTCGCGCCTCCATTCTGCACACCGCGGGGTACAGCGAGCCCATCTCCACTTGGAAGACGTCTCGGGACATCTCGCGGAGCTGGAGCGACAGGCCGAACCCGTGGATCGGGCCGGACTGGAGCGCCTGCAGGATGAGCAGGTCGAGGGTTCCCTGGAGTAGTTCAGATTTCTCCGGCGGCATAGAAGGCTTCTTTAGATTGTCTGAAGGTAAGCCCCCTTCCTTTAGAACGTCAAAAGGAAAATGGCGCTTGCCCGCGGCGAGAATCTAACCGTTCGATGCGCGTGAATGAGTTGGATTGTCCGACGATACCCCCACACTTACACTTTGATTGTCAGCCCTTACACTTACAGTGTAAGTCCTTACAGCTTAAATTGTAATAAAATAACGCAGCCCGCTTCCTAGACCGGAAACTGCGGCCTCTTGGGGTCGGGCCAGTCCAAGTGGAAGAATTTCCCGCGCGGCTGGTCGATGCGCTCGTAGGTGTGCGCTCCGAAGTAGTCGCGCTGCGCCTGAAGGAGGTTCGCGGGAAGCCGCGATGACCGGTAGCCGTCGTAGTAGGCGAGGGACGCGGCAAAGGTCGGCGCGGGGACGCCGCATTCCGCAGCGAGCGCGATCACCTTCCGCCAGTTGGCCTGAGCGGCCTTGAACGTCTTGTTGAAGTACGGGTCAAGGAGCAGGTTTGCGAGGTCGGGATTGCGCGCATAGGCCTCGGTGATCTTCTGCAGGAACGCCGCCCGGATGATGCAGCCACCCCTCCAAATCTGGGCGATCTCGCCAAAGTTGAGCTTCCATCCGTACTCCTTCGCGCCGGTGCGCATCAGCTGGAATCCCTGCGCGTAGCTGCAGATCTTGGAGCAGTAGAGGGCGTCGTGGATGGCCGCGATGAGGGCCTTTTTCGACCCGCGGTATTTCTTGCTCGGCCCCTTCAGGATCTTGGAGGCCGCAACGCGCTCGTCCTTGATCGCCGAGATGCACCTTGCGAACACGGCCTCCGCGATCGTCGGCGCGGGCACGCCCATGTCAAGCGCGCTGGTCGAGGTCCATTTTCCGGTGCCTTTCTGGCCCGCGGTGTCCAGGACGACGTCGACAAAGGGCTTTCTCGTAACGGGGTCCTTCTGCCTGAGGATGTCTGCGGTGATCTCGATGAGGAAACTGTCGAGGATGCCCTTGTTCCACTCGGCGAAGATCTCGCCCATCTCGGCGGGCTTCAGGCCAAGGAGGCCCTTCATGAGCGCGTAGGCCTCGCAGATCATCTGCATGTCCCCGTACTCGATCCCGTTGTGGACCATCTTCACGTAGTGGCCGGCTCCGTTTTCTCCGATGTAGGTCGTGCAGGGCACGCCGCCCACGACGGGCTTGCCCGGGGCGGCCCCGGGTATCGGCTTGCCGGTTTTCGCATCCACCTTGGCGGCGATCGCCTCCCAGATGGGCTTGAGCTCAAGCCACGCCGCAAATTCACCGCCTGGCATGAGCGACGGGCCGAAACGCGCGCCCTCCTCGCCGCCTGAAACCCCGCTTCCGATGAACCGGAGGCCCTTTGCGCTGAATGCCTTCTCGCGCCGGATCGTGTCCGTCCAGAGGGAGTTTCCCCCGTCGATCACGATGTCGCCCTTCGCGAGGAGCGGCGCAAGGCCGTCAATCACGGCATCGGTGCCCTTTCCCGCCTGCACGAGGATGACGATCTTCCGCGGCACGGAGAGCGACGCGACGAATTCCTCCATTGTCTTGGTTCCAACGACGCCGCCAGGCGTGTTTGGATTTTCCGCTACGAATTTGCCCGTCTTCTCGGTCGTGCGGTTGTAGACCGAAATCTGAAAGCCGTGGTCGGCGATGTTGAGCGCGAGGTTCTGGCCCATGACCGCAAGGCCAACGAGACCGATGTCGGAAAGTGGTTTAGCCATAGGGCCACCAATCTCCCCCACCCTAGCCCTGAAACCAAGCTGTTTCTAAGAAACGGCTACTTCTTCTTCGTGTCCCCAGGGGTGGTCGCCTGCTTTGTCTCGTAGGCGCCCGCCGAGGGGAAGAATGGGGCGAGCTTGTCCACAAAGGGCGTCATGAATTTCGGCTCGGTGCGGTGGTAGACCCAGTTGAAGAACAGGACGCCCCCGCCGATAAAGATGGCCCCGCCCAAAATGAACTTATTTATCTTCAATACCTTCTGGATGATGATGAAGACGATGATGACGGCCAGCACCGCGCCGCCGGCCTTCAGCCAGAAGTCCCTCGGGATCTGCTGGAGCCTGTCCAGCGTCGTGGTCGCCGCGAAGAAGAGTGAATGCGTGCCCATTTGTGTGGGGCCGTTCGTAACAATCACGCCCGGCCATGTCGAGCCGAAGCAGGACGTGGGCCGACCGGGGAATCCCCCTACCCGTTGGCCGGGGACGGCCCGCCGGCGCCGGGCCCCCGCGTCGCGCAGTTTATCCACTCGGTCGAGCCGTCAGCATAGTGCTCCTTCTTCCAGATGGGCACCCTGGCCTTTGACTCGTCGATGATGTAGCGGCATGCCTCGAACGCAGCCCCTCGGTGCTCGGAGATGACGCCGATCCACACCGCGAGGTCCCCGAGCTTGAGGCTCCCGGTCCTGTGGACGCACACGGCGTCCAGGATGTGGAATTTGTCCCGTGCCTCGCTCAGGATCCGATCCCCCTCCTTTTCCGCGAGCGGAGCGTAGGCCTCGTAGTCGAGGGAGCTCACGCCCTTGCCGTCATTCTGGGCGCGCACACGGCCCTCGAACGTGGCGCAGGCTCCGGCCCGCGTGTCGGAAAGGCCCGGCAGGAGCGCGGCGGGATCGATGGGGCTGTCCGTGATCCGAAACACCATGGCATTATCCTCCGGCCACGGGAGGCAGGAACGAGAGGGAGTCTCCGTCCCGGACCGGCGAGTCCCAGGCCTGGAACTCGTCGTTGATCGCAACGCGGACCCGGCTTCCAGGCAACGTGAACCCGTGCCGCGCGCGCAGCTCCTCATAGAGGACCGCAGCCGAGGACGCGGTGGTCGAGACCTGCTCGTTTGCCAGACCCCGCTGCTCCCGAAGGATTGCAAAATAGCTCACGCGCACGGTCTTATTCACGGCGCGCGGTAATCCTTCTTTCCGCCCGTCTTCGATAGGAGCCTGATGTCCTTTAGGACGATCCCGTGGGTCACGGCCTTGCCCATGTCATAGAGCGTGAGGGCCGCAACCGTGGCGCCGGTCAGGGCCTCCATTTCGACCCCTGTCCTGGCCTTGGTCCTGGCCGTGCAGCGCACCAGGACCTCGACCGAGCCGTCCCTTGAGGGGCTTCGGGCCTCGATCTCCACCCTGCAGTCGTCAAGCGGGAGGGGGTGGCAGAGCGGGATCAGCTCCGACGTCCTCTTGGCTCCCATGATCCCGGCAAGGATCGCCGCCTGGAAAACCGGGCCCTTTCTGGAGTGCAGCTCCCCGCCCCTCAACTGGGCGGCAAGTGCCGGGGGAAGGACTATGACGGCGGCAGCGACCGCGGTGCGCGAGGTGACGCGCTTCCTCCCGACGTCGACCATCTGCGGGCGGTTGCGTGAGTCCAGGTGGGAGAGTTTGCGCGGCGTTGGCATGGGGAACTAGACCCAGGGCCTGTAGGGGGCCACGTAGCCCGCGGGGAACTCGTCGAGCGCCGCGGGAAGCTCCACAAACCCGTCGGTGCCCACGAGCCCGGCAAAGTCCCCGGAGGAATTGGTGGCGCACGGCGTCGCGAGCAGCTCGCCATGCGGGCCGCTCGAGAGGCGGACCGGAAGCAGGCAGGCAAGCTTCGGCTTGAAGACGACGCGCTCGGAAAGCGCCGCAAGGAGCGGCGCGCGAAGCGTAAGGCCGCTCGCGTGGTCAAGCGCGGGGAGGACGTAGCGGTGGAGGCAGGTGTAGGCCGATACGGGATTGCCGGGCAGCGCGAACACCGGCGACATCCTGCCGCTAAGCCCGAACCAGAAGGGCTTTCCGGGGCGCTGGGCGACGCCCTGGAAGATCTTGCGGACCCCCTGGCGCCCCAGCTCCGCGGGCAGGAAGTCGAACTTTCCCTTGGACACGCCCCCGGTGATCAGGATCACCTCATACTCCGCCAGGATGTGCCAGAGCATGTGCTCGATCTCGTGGCGGATGTCCCGGAGGTGGAAGCGGTCGGCGCGGGGGTAGCCGGCGCTGATGAGCGCAGCCCGAATCGCGTGGTCGTTGCTGCGGCGGACCTGGTGGGGCGCGACAAGCGAATCCACCTCCACCAGCTCGTCGCCCGTCGAAATGACTGCCACCTTGGGGGAGTGCGTGACGGTGAGCGCCGGGTGGCCGCATGAGGCCGCGACCGCGATCTCCCGGCCCGTGAGCCTCACCCCCGCGCGGACGATGACGTCATTCCTGGCGTGGTCGGAGCCCCGGCGGTGCACGTGGCGGCCCCCGGCGGACGGCTCGGCGCCGGGCAGGAGCACCATCGAGTCGGTCTCGCGCGCCGTGTCCTCGTACGGGACGACGCAATCCGCACCCTCCGGCAGGACCGAGCCCGTCATCACCTCGATGCAGGCATCCTCGGCCTGCCCGAGCGTGAACGGCCTCATCCCCGCGGCCTGGGTCGCCTCCACCCGGAATCTCCCCACCCCCGCCGCCCGCGCCGCGGAGCGTAGCGCGAAGCCGTCCATGGTCACCCGGTCGAATGGGGGAAGGTCGCGGTCCGCCTTCAGGTCGCTCCTAAGGACCCGGCCGTGTGCCTCCGCGATGGCGCAGTCCTCCCGGTGGAAGAGCGGGATCGCCTCCAGTATGAGTCTCTCGGCGCCTTCGGGTGTAAGCACGCGCCGACGATAGCACACAAATCCCTCCTCGCGAAAATAACGATTTGGTGCTTTTTTGAATTATTACATGGCTGGAACGCGCGACACTCTGGGACGCCCGATCAGGGATCTTCGCGTTTCCGTAACGGACAGGTGCAATTTCAGGTGCCCGTACTGCATGCCCCGGGAGGCCTTCGGGCCGGACCACCCCTTCCTCAGCGAGGCCAGGCTCATGGGCCGCGACGAGCTCGTCCGGATCGTCGGCGCCTTCGTGCACCTCGGCGTCAAGAAGGTGCGGCTCACCGGCGGGGAGCCCCTCCTCAGGAGCGACCTGCCGGCTATCGTGCGCTCCATCAAGGACCTGGGCGTGGCCGACGTCTCGCTCACGACGAACGGGTGGTTCCTGGAGAAGCAGGCCGAGGCGCTCCGAGCGGCCGGCCTCGACCGGCTCAATGTCTCGGTCGACTCGCTCGACGAGGCGACCGCGGGAAAGATGAACGGGCTGGGATTCAAGGTGGCGCGGGTCCTCGCGGGGATCGACGCCGCGGCTGCGCAGGGGCTTCCGGTAAAGGTGAACTGCGTGGTGCAGCGCGGCGTGAACGACGGCGAGATCCTCTCCCTCTGCGAGTACTTCAGGGCGCGGGGGCACACCCTTCGGTTCATCGAGTTCATGGACGTGGGCAACACGAACCACTGGTCCAACTCGCAGGTGGTTCCCGCCCAGGAGATCGTCGGCCGGATCTCGGCCAGATGGCCGATCGAGCCCGTAGCCGCGGCCTACCGCGGCGAGGTCGCGGCGCGCTACCGCTACCGGGACGGCGCCGGCGAGGTGGGCCTGGTGAGCTCGGTCACCGCTCCGTTCTGCAAGGACTGCCACCGGGCGAGGCTCTCGGCAGACGGCAGGCTCTTCACGTGCCTCTTCGCCTCCAAGGGGTGGGACGTCCTCGAGCGCCTGAGGTCGGGGGCGAACGACGGGGAAATCCGCGATTTCCTGGCCGGGATCTGGGGGTCGCGGGCCGACCGCTACAGCGACGAGAGGGCCGAGATCCTCGCGGCCGGCAAGGCCCGCGAGAAGGTCGAGATGAGCTACATCGGCGGCTAGGCCGGGGCGCGGCCCCCGCGCACGCGCTCGAGGATCGCGAGCAGGGCGGCAAAGTCCTCGTCCCGCGTGCGGCTCTCGATGATGTAGTCGAACTTCGGGGCCTCCCTAAGCTCGGCCTCGGCGGTCTCCATCCTGCGGGCGATCTCGGCCTCGTTGTCCTTGCCCCTCTCGCGCATCCTTGAGAGCAGGCGCTCGTGGTCCACGACGATGAAGATCGTCGCCATCACCCGCCTCAGGAACGGGTTCACGCCCGCGAGGCGCCGGAAGCTTTCCACGCCCTGGACGTCGACGCTCATGACGAGGTTCTTCCCCAGGAGGAGGGGCCCGAGGACGCTGGCGGAGAGCGTCCCGTAGCGCCTGTCCCCGTGGACCCACGCCCATTCCAGGAATTCGCCCGCCTTCACGCGGTCGTCAAACTCCCGGGGCTCGAAGAAGTGGTAGTGGACGCCGTTCACCTCCCCCGCCCTCGGGGCGCGCGTCGTGCTTGTCACGACGCGCGTGAAGCTCGGGTCCTCCGCGACCAGGCGGTCGCAGAGCGTGCTCTTCCCCGAGCCCGCGGGGCCGGCAAGGACAAGGAGGACGGGGTCCCCGGAAGCCGCACCCGGGCCGGTGTCGGGGCTCATCGCAGCGAGAATGCGGCCCCGCACAGGAGGAGGCCGTACGCAAAGAGGAGGACGCCCAGGCTCCTCGACCTCGCCGGGCGGGCGAGGAGCCAGCCCAGGAAGTCGCGCAGCCGCCACGGCTGCGCACCGAGCCAGATCGCAAGGGCGATCGCCAGGTACACGAACGAGACCATGAAGAGGCGGGCGGGATGGCCGTATTCCATGTAGGCAGACTGCAGGAACGGGCCGGCCCCGATGAGGACCAGGGCGCATGCCCCCCTGACCCCGAGGAAATCGGGCACGCATTTGAAGGCAAGGACCGCAACCACGGCAAAGCCAACGAACAGGAGGTTCTTGTACTCCCCGAAGTCGGCATTCGAGAGGTGGAGGATGTTGTAGAGGAACCAGGCCGCCGCGGTCCCGAATACCACGTAGCCCGCCGGTGCCGAGCGGGGAAAGCCCTTCAGGGCGGCCTTGAATCCCTGGATGTCGATTAGGAGCGGCAGCCCGAAAAGGATCAGGATGAGTCCGGGGACCAGGGAGGAGGTGAAAAGCGACATGGGGCCTACAGGCTCAGAGTGACGCCGCGCCCTGCGGGGATTGCAAGCCAGCGCCCGCCACGAGCAGGTTCCCGTAGAGCGTGCTCACGCTGGCGCGCGTGATCTCGACCGGGACGAGCGACCCCACCAGTCGCGGGGACGCCTCGAACACCGTGGCCCGGTTTCCCCGGGTCCGCCCCATGAAGCGCTGCCCGGTCTTGTCGGGCCCCTCGACGAGGACCTCCTGCACCGTGCCGACGAGCGACTGGCTTCGCCTGAGGGAGCCCTTGGCCAGCACCTCCAGGAGGACCCGGTTGCGCTCCTCGCGGACCTCCTCGGGCACCTGCCCGGGCATCGTCGCGGCGGGCGTCCCGGTCCTCACCGAGTACTTGAAGACGTAGGCCATGTCGTAGTCGACCTCCTCGCAGAGGCTGCGCGTCTCCTGGAAGTCCTCCTCGGTCTCACCGGGGAAGCCCACGATGATGTCGGTCGAGAAGGCCATGGCCGGTTGCGCGGCCCTGAGCGACTGGACGATCTCCAGGTACCTCCCCCGCGAATAGGGCCTCCGCATGGCCTTCAGGATCCTGTCGCTGCCGGACTGGACCGGCAGGTGCACATGCTCGCCGAGCTTCGGGAGCCTCGCGAACGCCTCGGCCAGGTCCTGCCTGAAGCCGCGGGGGTGCGGCGAGGTGAACCTGATCCGCTCGAGCCCGGGGATCGCGTTGATGCGCTCAAGGAGCTGGACGAAGGGCGTCACGTTGGCGGTGTGCGGGTAGTCGCGCCGGCCGTAGCTGGTCACGATCTGCCCGAGGAGCGTCACCTCGCGGGCGCCGCGGGACACGACCTCCTCGCATTCCCGGACGATGTCCTCCATCGGCCGGGAACGCTCGTCGCCGCGGGTGGTCGGCACGATGCAGAAGGAGCAGTCCATGTTGCAGCCCTGCTGGATGGACACGAACGCGCAGACCTTCCTTTCGGCCTCCTCCACGTGGTCCCGGATCGTGTTCTGGGATCCCTCCTCCTCGGCGGTGTCGATGATGGCCTGGCCCAGGGGCACGCCGGCATCGCGGGCCGCCTTCAGGTTGTCGAGGTAGTCGGGGACCCTGTGGAACTTCTGGGTGCCCACGATCAGGTCGACGTCGGGCAGCCGGTCGAGGAGCTCCGCGCCGCGGTTTTGCGCCATGCAGCCCAGGATCCCCAACACGAAATCCGGGTTGTGCCGCTTCTTGTGCAGCAGGTAGCCGGCCTTGCCGATCGCCTTCTGCTCGGCCGCGTCCCGCACGCTGCAGGTGTTCAGCAGCAACACGTCGCACTCGTCCTCGCTGTCCACGATCCGGTACCCGCGCGCGCGCAGCATGGCCGCGACAGCCTCGCTGTCGCGCTCGTTCATCTGGCATCCGTAGGTCTTTATGTGGACTCGGTTCAAGCGGGTTAAGGGGTAACCTTATGGGAGGGCGAAAATGCCGGTCAAACGAGGAATTGCCCCCGGGAGGGCCTCCCCTCCAATTCTGTTCGCCACGGACGCGGCGGTCGCTTAGCTCGGCGTCATGGGATTCTTCGACCGATTGGCCGGCAAGCCAGCTTCCTCCGACCCCGCAAACGGGCAACCCGCGACGCCGCCCGCCCCCCTCGACCCCTCGGTCGCCGGCGTTGCCCCGAGGCTCCTCGCCGCGCGCGAAAAGCTGGACGAGAAGGACCTGAAGGGGGCCCTGGCCATCTACGAGGAGGTCCTCGCCGTCGCGGGCGACAGGGCCGACGTCCTTGTCACCGTCTCGGGAGACCTGGGCGCCACCGGGCACATTGCCCAGATCATCGACCTGGTCGCCCCGCGCTACGACGCCCTGCGCCACGGGCCGGCGACCGGCATCAACCTGATCCAGGCCTTCCTCGCGGTCAGGGACGCCGACGCCGCGCAGCACATCCTCGACATCCTCTTCTCGCTCAACCGGCCGGAGCTCGAGGATCGCCTCAACGGATTCTCAAACGCCGTCGCCGAGCTGATCAACCACGGGGACGTCCAGGGGATCCCGGCGTTCAAGCCCCAGCCGGGGGACCCCGCCGTCATCGACCCGACGGCCCCCGTGGGCGTCGCCCTGATCACGATCAGCAAGCCGATCTGGTCCTACGGCCTGGAATCGGTGACCGACCTGCTGCCGAAGAAGGAGGGCAAGCTTCGCCGCGTGGCCTTCGCCCAGCTGTCCCTGCCCGGCGCCTACGCGGACCACGAGGCCGCCTCCCGGCTCCCCGAGGACGAACTCGGGCGCCTGTCCCGCGCGATCCCCCTCTGGTTCGCCGAGACCTTCTATTTTTCGCCCCTGTACTCGTCGGTGGCCGCGCTCTCGTGCCTCCACGAGCCCGGGGTCCCGACCCGGCCCTCCATCTTCCCGACGGACTGGACCGTGGACAACCTGAAGAAGCTCGCCACGTCGCAGACGGAGGGCCTCGACTACATCTTCGAGGGCTCGCTCAAGCGCGACGGCGCCGAGCTCGTCCTTATCCTGAGGGTCTGGGAGGTGAAGAAGATGCGCGAGCGCAAGCAGATCACGGTCCGCTGGACCGCGGCGACCGCCGACGCGGAGCTGAGGAAGCTCCACGAGTACATCCGGGCGTTCATGGAGTGGGCGCCCTACCCCGAGGGCTCCGGGGTCCCCTACGCGGCCCCCGGCTCCGCGACCGTCTGGCTCGATGCGCTCGGAGCCCTGCTCGGCCTCTTCCTTGTCGAGAAAAACCTCCAGGCCAAGGAGCAGCTCGCGCCGCTCGCGCCCGTCTTTGACGCCTTCGCGCCCCACGCGTTCAGCCCGCCTTCCTCGTCGCTGGCCTGGGTGACGCTCCGGCTCAAGGCCTCGGCGCTCGGGATCGCCCCCAACCTCTCGGAGGTGCTCCTCAGCCGGCACGCCACGGTGGTGCAGGCACGCGCGCTGATCGGCGCCTGAGCCGCGGCGCCCGGGAAGGACGTCCGGCATGCACAGGAGAACCTACGATCTGCGCATCCGCGCGACGCGGCCCCTGCCCGCGCCGGCGGTGCTCGAGGGTGAAATCCCCCTGGACGAGGCCGGCGCACTGCGGGTCTCCAAGGCGAGGGGCGAGATTGCCTCGATCATGTCGGGCCGGGACGACCGCCTGCTCGTGGTCGTGGGTCCCTGCTCGATCCACGACCCGGCCGCGGCCCTCGACTACGCCCGGCTCCTGGGGGCCGAGGCAGCGCGCCACGCCGGCCGACTGCTCCTCGCGATGCGGGTCTACTTTGAGAAGCCGCGGACGGTCCTCGGCTGGAAGGGCCTGATCAACGACCCGGACCTCGACAAGACCTTCCACATCTCGAAGGGGCTGCGCACCGCCCGGAAGCTCATGGCGGACATCACCGCGCTCGGCCTGCCGATCGGGACCGAGTTCCTGGAGACCACCTTTGGGCAGTACTACGCCGACTTCGTGAGCTGGGGAGCGATCGGAGCCCGGACGGTCGAGAGCCAGATCCACCGCGAGCTGGCCTCGGGCCTCTCGATGCCAGTGGGCTTCAAGAACCGGACGGACGGGGACATCCAGGTCGCCGTGGACGCCATCCGCTCGGCGCGCCACCAGCACTGGTTCCCCACGCTGGCCCACGACGGGACCCCGGCATGCATGCAGACCACCGGCAACGAGGACACCCACCTGGTCCTCCGCGGGGGCTCGCGCGGGCCCAACTTTTCCGAGAAGGACGTGCGCTCGGCGGCGGAGCTCCTCTCCAAGCACAAGCTCCCGCCCCACGTGATGGTCGACCTGAGCCACGCCAACAGCCGCAAGGGCGAGCCGGAGCGCCAGCTTGTCGTGGCAGGGGAGCTTGCCGGACGGATCGCGGCCGGGGAGCGGGCCGTCGCGGGGGTGATGGTCGAGAGCAACCTCGTCGGGGGTTCGCAGGACTACGGCTCGGTCCCCCTGGTGCGGGGCCAGAGCGTCACGGACGCGTGCCTCGCCTGGGAAAAGACGCTGCCCCTCCTGCAGCTCCTCTCGGATTCGGTCGAGGCCCGGCGCAGGCTCCGGGGGTAGGCCCCGAAGGGGCCTTCCCTCGCTAGGCCTGAGGCGGCTCCGCAGCCGGTGCCTCGTCGGCAGCCGGCCGCTTCTTCGGGCGGGGGCGCTTCTCCCTGTGCCCCTCGTCGCCCTCGGCGGCGTACTTAGAGACCTTGGCGTTGAGCCAGAGCTCGCCCTTGCCGTTCAGGTTGAGCCAGAAGATCTCGCCGGCGTGCTCCGCAAAGACCGGCTTTTCGCGGGGCTTCTCCGGGACCCGGAGGCCCGAGGAGGTCAGCGCGCCGAGCAGTTCGTCCACGGACTTGCCAAGGTCGCCCGCAAGGCGCTCGACCGGCGCCGCGACGGCTCCCGTCTTCGTCTCCTTCAGGAGAAGCCTGACGGCGGCAAAGACGTTCCCCGGGGCGGGCGACGGTGCGGCTGCCTGCCCGTCCGGCGCCGGAGTTTCCTGGGCGGGCGAGGCCGCCTGCGTCGCGGCGGCCTCGCCGCGCTTCTCGCGGGCGTTTATCCAGATGCCCCCGCGGCTGTCGGTGTTGAGCCACCAGGTCTCGTCCCCTATCTCCACAAAGACGGGCGGGTCGCCGGCGGCGGCCTGGGCGCTCAGCCCCATCGCGGTGAAGGCGGCCACCAGGGTGGACTCGTTGCACTTCAGGGCCCTCGAAAGGAAGCTCATGCTGCCCGAGCCGCCCGGCTCGCGGCGGTTCTTGCGCATCAGGGGCCGGATGCGGTCGAGGAGCGCGGGGCCCTCGGGCAGTGCCGCCGCGGGCGCCCCGGAATCGGGCTCCGGCTCGCTCCGCCGCTCCTTGTGCTTGCGCTCCTCGTGATGCTTCTCCGGGCGCTTCTCGGCCTCCGGCTGCTTCTGCGCCTCCTCCTCGGTGGGCTCCACCTTGGTGGCCTGCACGGTCCTGAAGACGGGCCTGGTCTTCTCCTTCGTGTTGATCCAGAGCTCGCCGCGCCGGTTGACGTTCACCCAGTACAGGTCGCCGTCATAGTCGACATAGGTGACCTTGGCGTCCTCGTCCTCGGGGATCTCCAGCCCGCACTCCTTGAGGGCACCCAGCACCTCCTGCTCGGTGATGTCCCACTTCTTTGCAAGGTAGTCGACTCCCACGGAGAACCCGGGCCCGCGCTGGTTCCTGCGAAGGTGCGGCCGGATAGCCTCGAAGAACGTGGGGACCTCGTCCTCGGCGCCCAGCTTGTCCCAGTCGTCCTCGGCGGCCTCCTCGTTCGGGGCGTCGGGGTCGGAGTCGCGCTCGGTGTCGCGCAGCCGCCTGAGCCCGTCGGTCTCGCGGAGCGCCTCGTCGGAGGGCTTGGCCTCGGCCTCCGCGGGTGCCGCGGTCGCGGTCGCCGTGGCGCTCTTGAACTTTGCCTCGAACTCAACGCGGAGCTTGTCCGCCTCGACGCGCGCCGCCGCCGCCGCCGCGTCCCCGAGCGTCCAGTCGCGCTGCGTCGGGCGCCTCGCGAGGCCGGAGAAGGCCAGGGGGTTGTCGGGCTGCCCGCGAAATTCGACGATTTCCCACTCGTCGGTGCCGAGTTGGTTCAGAAATGATTCGAGCAGCGCGGGCGTGGCAAAGCCCCCCTTGCCGCTCGAGATTACCTTATATTCCCAGACTGCCATAGATGGTCGTAAAGGTAAGACATCCCAAAAGCCGGTCGTGTTGCCGAGTCAATTCTTGGACAATCGGCCGATTGGCCTGCAGGCGCTTGTTGATCTGGAGGCCCCAAAGTGCCCAAATGGACACACCGATGCGCCGCCTAGACCAATTACTTGCGAGCCTTGGGTACGGCTCCCGGCGCGAGGTCAGGGAGTGGGTCGAGGCCGGGCGGGTAACCGTAGGGGGTGTCCCGGAAACGGACCCGGGAACTCGGGCCGAGCCGGGCGAGGTGAGGATAGACGGCGAGCCGCCGGACCATCCCGGCGAGCTCCTCATCATGCTCAACAAGCCCGCGGGCCGGGTCTGTTCGCACGACCCGGAGGAAGGGCCGACCGTCTACGACCTCCTTCCCGGGCGCTGGAGGCGCCGCAATCCTCCCGTCACCAGCGTGGGCCGGCTCGACAAGGACACGACGGGGCTCCTGCTGCTCACGGACGTGAGCGGGGCGGTCCATCGCCTCACCTCGCCCAAGCACAAAGTGCCCAAGGTCTACCGGGCCCAACTCGACCGGGAGCCTCCCCCGGGGACCGTGGAGCTCTTTTCAAGCGGCTCCCTGGTGCTTCCCGGCGAGGATACACCCTGCGCCCCGGCCGAACTCAGGCTCCTGGGTGGCTATCTGGCCGAGGTTGTCCTCACGGAGGGCAGGTACCACCAGGTGAAGCGGATGTTCGCCAGCCAGGGCTGCACGGTCGTTGAGCTCGACCGGATCCGCTTCGGGAACCTTGAGCTTGCAAATCTGCCGCGGGGATCGTGGATAGAACTATCCATCAATTGTTTAAATAACATTTGATCCAGGGTTGGGGTCCCCCGGGGCCCCGTGGGGGTGAAATCTCGAAAAACTGCCTCGGAAGCTTGCAATCGCAGATGATTAGGTGCCTAATCATCCACTTTCGTCATGAATAAAGCCGTTGCAGACGCAGCCCCTGTGCCCACCGAGAAGCCCGCGTCCAATTTCACTACCCGCCAGGTTGTCGTGGTCATTATCGGCCTTGCTGCACTCGCCATGGGAGCCACGTTCGGCGTGACACGCTGGAATTTCGCCATGGCCCACGAAGAGACCGACGACGCGCAGGTCGAGGGCCACATCAGCCCCGTGCTTCCCCGGGTCTCGGGCTACGTCACCCAGGTGCTCGTGGTCGACAATCAGCGCGTGGCGACCGGCCAGTCCCTGCTTGAGATCGATCCCAAGGAGCTCGACCTGAAGGTGGCGGCGGCCCAGGCCGCCCTCCAGAACGCCCTTGCCGACAAGGCGACCGCGGAGGCCGCGCTCGCCGGCGCTCGCGCCGCGGCCTCTACCGCGGCCGCGAACGTCGAGACGGCCCTCGTGCGCCAGCGCAAGGCCGCAAGCGACCTCGCCCGGGACTCGAGGCTCTTCAAGACGGGCGCCATCACCGACAGCCAGCTGACCGACACGCAGGCCGCCGCCGACACCGCGGCCGCGCAGCTTGAGGCCGCGCGCGACGAGTCCCGGACAGCCGAGGCGCAGATCGCGGTCGCCTCCGCGCGGGTCGCGGGGTCGCAGACCTCGGCGGCCGAGAAGGCCTCCGACCTGGACTACGCGAAGCTCGAGCGCTCCTACTGCACCGTCACGGCGCCGATCGACGGCCTGGTCTCCCGCAAGAACGTGGAGGCCGGCCAGTACGTCCAGGCGGGCCAGACGCTCCTTTCGGTGGCGACCGACACCGACGTGTGGGTCGTCGCCAACTTCAAGGAGACGCAGCTCACCCACATGAAGCCCGGCCAGGACGTCGAGTTTGAGGCCGACACCTTCCCCGGGGTCATCTTCCACGGGAAGGTCGACTCGATCTCCGGGGCCACCGGGGCGCGCTTCGCGCTCCTGCCCCCCGACAACTCGACCGGAAACTTCGTGAAGGTGACCCAGAGGGTGCCCGTCAAGATCGTGCTCTCGCAGGCGCCCGACGCGGAGCACCCGCTCCGCCCGGGCATGAGCGTGGACGCGACAGTCCGGGTGAAGGAATAGGCACCGGATCGCCATGGCCGAGCACGGACTGCGGAAGGTGATCATCACGATCACGGTGATAACCGCCGCGGTCATCGAGCTGATCGACACCTCCATCGTCAACGTGGCGCTCAACGACATGAGCGGCAACCTGGGCTCGACCCTCGAGGATGTCGCCTGGGTCGTGACCGCCTACGCGATCGCCAACGTGATCATCATCCCGATGACGAGCTTCCTCGCGGCGAGGTTCGGCCGGCGCAACTACTACATCAGCTCGATCCTCCTCTTCACGGCCTCCTCGGTCGCGTGCGGCAACGCCCACAACATCTGGGAGCTCGTCGCGTTCCGCTTCATCCAGGGGATCGGCGGCGGCGCCCTCCTGTCCACCTCCCAGGCGATCCTCTTTGAGACCTTCACGGTGGGCCAGCGCGGGTTCGCCGCGGCGCTCTTCGGGGTCGGCGTCTTTGTCGGGCCGACGATCGGGCCGACGCTCGGCGGGTGGATCATCGACCAGTACTCCTGGCCCTGGATCTTCTACATCAACCTGCCGATCGGCCTCACGGCGGCGTTCCTTTCCTGGCTCTACGTGAAGGAGCCGGCCCACGCGCGCAACGCCGAGACCATCGACTGGATCGGCATCGGCTTCCTGGTCGTGGGCCTGGGGTCGCTCCAGACGGTGCTTGAGCGCGGCGAGACCGAGGACTGGTTCTCGAAGCGGTACATCGTCCTCTTGACCGCGCTGGCGGCCGTCTCGCTCGTCTCGTTCGTCGTCCGGGAGCTGACCACCGACCACCCGGTCGTGGACCTGCACGTCCTTAGGAGCCGGAGGCTCGCGATCGCGGCCAGCCTCACCTTCGTGCTGGGCTTCGCCCTGTTCGCGACGGTCTTCATCGTGCCCGTCTTCACGCAGCGGCTCCTCGGCTACACGGCCATGAAGACCGGCATGCTCTTCCTGCCGGGCGCCCTGGTGGCGGTCATCTTCCTGCCCATGATGGGAAAGCTCCTCACGAAGGGGTTCCCGCCGCAGTTCATGGTGATGATCGGCTTCGGTATCGTCACGATCTTCGCCATGCAGCTCTCCCATCTGGACCTGACCGCGCAGTCGGGCGACTTCTTCTGGCCGGTCATCCTGCGCGCCATCGGGCTAAGCCTGGTCACGATCCCGCTCACCCAGCTCGCCGTGTCCGGCCTGCATGCGCGCGACATGCCCCAGGGGGTCGCGCTCAACAACATGATGCGCCAGATGGGCGGCTCGTTCGGCATCGCCTTCATCAACACCTTCCTCGACCACCGCTCCGCGGCCCACCGCCTGAACCTGGTCGCAAGGCTCGCCACCGGGGATCCCGGGACCGAGGGCCGCCTGAGCCAGCTCACGCACGCCATGCTCGCCCGGGGCGCCTCGGCCTGGGAGGCGCCGCGCAAGGCCCTCGGCCTCCTGGACGCCACCATCCAGCAGCAGTCCTACCTCCTGAGTTATATCGACGCCTTCCGCTTTGTGGAGTTCATTTCCCTGGCGTGCGTGCCCCTGATCCTTTTCGCAGGCAGGCCGGGATCGCTGCCCAAGGCGGCAGCGGCCGCGGCGGCCGAATCCCATTGATTGAGCCGCGCCCCCCTCTTCGTCCCATGAAAACCTCCGGCCTCCTCCTCCTATCCCTGGCGGTCCTCGCGCCGTCCGCGCTCGCCGAGGGCCCCCCGTCGGGCCCCCTCACGCTGCCCCAGACGATCGAGGCCGTGATCGCCCACTATCCCTCGATGGATGCCGCCCGCGCCGCCGTGGACGCCGCCCGGGCCCGCACCACCCAAGCGGGCTCAAGCCAGCTGCCTCAGGTCTCCGGAAACGCCGCGTACAACTACACCTCGCTTCGCCCCTACGTGGCGATCGACATCCCGGGCGGTCCGCACGGGGCCATCTACGAGAGCGTCCAGAACGAGTACTCGACGAGCATCACGGCGCGGCAGCTCCTCACGGACTTCGGCCGCACCGACAAGCTGGTGGACATGGCGCGCTCAGGGCAGATCGCGGCCCAGGACGCCCTGGAGCAGGTGCGCCAGCAGCTCGGCTACCAAGCGATCCAGTCGTTCTACGGTGTCCTGCTCCTGCGCAGCTCGGCCGACGTCGCGCGCGAGGAGATCGCCTCGCTTGAGGAGGCCCTGCGCATCGCGCAGCGGAAGTTTGACGCCGGCAGCGCAACCAAGTTCGACGTGCTCACGACAAAAGTCCGCCTGGCGAACGCCAGGAACCACCTCACCGACACCCTCGGCTCGCTCGAGAAGCAGGAGAACGGCCTTCGCCAGCTCCTCGGCTGGGACCAGGGAACGCGCGTGGAACTCGCAGGCGACTTTGACGCCGGCGCCCCGGCCATCGCCGAGTCGACGGCCATTTCCGACGGCCTCCTGAACCGCCCCGAGATGAAGGTGGCGCGCGACGACGAGCAGACCGCGCGCCTGAAGCGGGACTCGGCGGACCGCGGCGACAGGCCCACGCTTTCCGCACAGGTCTCCGGGGGCCTCGAGAACGGCATTGTTCCCGCCCTCTATGACAACAAGGGGTACATCGCGGCCGGGCTGGCGGTGGACGTGCCGATCTTCACCGGCAAGCGCATCCAGGGGGAGCGCCTGGAGGCCGGAGCCGACGTGAGGAGCTCCGAGGCGCGCGAGCGGGAGCTCGGCCAAGAGATCACCAACGAGGTCGCAGACGCGTACTCGGACCTGACGGCCGCCCGAGCGCGGCTCGGCAACGCCGACACGCTCGTCGACCAGGCCAGGGAGGCGCTTTCCCTCGCCCAGACGCGCTATGCGAACGGGGTGATCACCAATTTCGAGCTCCTGGACGCCCAGAGCTCCCTCAGGTCGGCCGAGCTGAGCCGGCTCCAGGCCCGCTACGATTGTGTCCTCGCGCGCCAGGCCGTGGCCCGCGCCGCGGGCGTCCCCCCGCAGCAATAGCGGACCCCGGGGGAACGACGGGGCCCCCGGGCCTGGTCCGGGATGAGAGCCCCGGGGCGGTATTTGCGCTTTCACCCATTAGGGTGCAGGCTGCCGCCATGAAAATCGGCATCATCGGCTCGGGTGACGTCGCGAAGACCCTGTGCGGCGGTTTCATTGGGCACCAACACGAGGTTGTGATCGGCACCCGTGACACCGCCAAGCTTCAGGCCTGGGGAAAGCTCAATCCCGCAGCCAGGATCGGAAGCTTCTCCGACGCGGCAAAGTTCGGGGAGGTCGTCCTTCTCGCGGTGAAGGGAACGGTTGCCGCGGAGGCGCTGCGCATCGCGGGGGTGGGCAATCTCGCGGGAAAGACGGTCATCGACGCGACCAACCCCATCGCGGACGTGGCACCCCTAAATGGAGTCCTCACCCTTTTCACCGACTCGAAAGAGTCGCTCATGGAGCGGCTGCAGCGCGAGTTTGCCGCCGCACGCTTTGTGAAAGCCTTCAACTCCGTCGGCGCCGCCTGCATGGTGAACCCGGAGTTCAAGGGCGGGAAGCCCACCATGTTCATTGCCGGGAACGACGCCGCGGCAAAAGGGGCGACCACGGCCATCCTGGCTGAGTTTGGCTGGGAGACCGAGGACATGGGAGGGGCCGAGGCGGCCCGGGCCATCGAGCCCCTGTGCGTTCTCTGGTGCATCCCGGGATTCCGGCAGAACGATTGGGTCCATGCATTCAAGCTTCTGCGCTGACCGGTAGTGGGCTACTTTCGATTATTTCACTGGAGTATGGGCGACCTTGTGGCTCTAAGGGAGGCGAAGAGCTAGGCAGGGGAAGGGCGGCCCGGATGAACCTATGAATGAACTCGAGCGATGGGCGAATTTCTATCTCCTCACGTCGGCGGCAGCCGCAACCCTGATCGGCCTGTTGTTCGTCATCATCACGCTCGGTGCCGAGCGAGGCGTGGAGGACGCCACCGTCAAGATTCGCATGTACCTTACTCCCTCGGTTGTCTATTTCGCTTCCATACTGCTCCTTGCCGGGCTTCTGACGTTCCCGAACCATACTCGACTCACGGCAGCACTCTGCATTTGCCTGGCGGGTGTTCTGGGCTTGCTCTACTCGGGGACCAGTTTGATTGGAGGAGGCGATAAGAAGAGCTTCGGCGAACGGAATGACCGGATTTCTTACGCGATTATTCCATTTGCGGCATACGGGCTCCTATTATTGGGCGGGGTCCTATCATTCTACCATCCCCAAGACGGCCTCACCTTGGTGGCCGTCGGTATGCTGGCGTTGCTTGCGCTTGGCATTCGCAACTCGTGGGCCATCGCCATTGACGTCTCCACCCGTCCTAGGCGGTAAAATTCAAAGTAGCCCGCTACCCGCCGACCCGCGCGGTTGACGCGCGCCGGGCCCGCTGTTGGGATCGCGCCCATGTACACGATCATCGGAGGGGACGGCAAGGAGTACGGACCGGTTTCGTCCGAGCAGGTCCGATCCTGGATCGCCGGCGGCCGCGCCAACATGGACACGAAGATCAAGGTCGCGGGAACGGACACCTGGAAGACCGTGGCGGAATTCCCCGAGATCACGGGCGCGGCCACTGGCGGGCCCGCGGCGGGCCTCGTGCCGCCCCAGTCGTCGTCCCCCGTTGCCGCCCCGGCGCTCGACATCATCAGCTGTTACGAGCGGAGCTGGGCGCTCCTGAAGGCCAATTTCTGGCCGCTGGTCGGCGTGAGCGTCCTGATGGGAGTCATCTATGCCGTCCTCGGGTACGCGCAGTACAGCGGCCTCTTCTTCGCGTCGCCCCTGTTCGGGGGGATCCTGAGCGGCGGGTTCTACTATTACTTCCTCCTGAAAATCCGAGGCCAGCCGGCAGCCGTCGGCGACTTGTTCGCCGGCTTCACGAAGGCCTTCGTGACGCTCCTGGTGGCGGGCCTGGTGGTGTCGCTCTTCATCACCGTGGGCCTCCTTTGCCTGGTCATACCCGGCGTCTATCTGGCGATCTCGTACCCCTTCACCTACATCCTGGCCGTCGACAAGGGCATGGGGTTCTGGGAGGCCATGGAGACCAGCCGCAAGGTGATCACCCGGCAGTGGTGGAGGGTGTTCGGGCTGATCCTGCTTGGGATTCCCTTCTTCATACTCGGTGTCGCCGCGGTGGGGGTCGGCGTCTTCGTGGCGCTGCCTCTCGTGACGGGGGCTTTCGCCTACGCCTACGAGGACCTCTGCAACCCGAAGCGCTAGGCGACGGGCCGGATCAGGCTTTCTTCTCCCGACCCAGGAGGGCGTCCACCGAGAGCTGGCCCGGCCCAAAGGCAAAGACCAGGACCGATGCGTAAAGGAACAGGAATGGATCGGCGCCCAGGAACTTGTCAGGGTTGCTGAAGATCGCCGAGAGGGCCTCCTTCTCTGCGGTGCCGTAGGCCACGCACATGACGCCGATCAGGGCCAGCGACGCGAACCGGGAGAAGAGCCCGAGGAGGAGGAGGGTCCCTCCCACCAGCTCCGTAGAGGCCGCCATGATGGCGTTCACGTGGGGGGCCGGGATGTTCAGGCTCGCAAAATACTCGGTCACCTTGCCGAGGTTGTGCCACTTGCCCCAGCCGGTGCCCATGAAGTGCCAGCCCCAGTAGAGCCGGATCACGAGGAGCACGGGGCTGCGGAGGAAATGCCCGACCTTGCCGAGGAGTTCGTGAAGCTTGTTGATGAGTGTCATGGGGGGTTGGGGTCTTCCGGGAACGTGGAGCCGGTCGCCTATTATCCAGATGCGCCTGGGCGCGCTTTATTCCCTGCCGCGCAGAACCAGCCGAGCGCCATCCAGGTCGTGAACCACTTGCGGACCTGCGCGGGCTTGACCGTCGGCCCCGCAGCGGCGATCGCGTGGGCGAGCGTGCGGCCCTCCTCGAGGGCCTTGAGGATCCTGAAGGCCGCGGGATCAAGCCTCTTGTAGAACAGGCGGTTGTTGTGCCGGTGGACCGCAACCCGCGTGGGGGAAAGCCGCGGGAGGCGGGGCCTGCGGGCGGGCCGAGGCGCCGAGGCGACCGCGTCCGGCGTGTTGCTCGCCTCGGAGCGCATCACCTCGCGGCGCTTCACCGAGATCACGAACGTGTCGATCGGGTGCCTTAGGTCCAGGAGCGTGATGTAGGGTTGCAGGCCCAGGCGGAGCCGGGCGGGCGGCCTCGAGGCAAAATCCGCCGCCGTCAGGACGGGGCGGCCCTCGCCGTCAAAGGCTACGGTCTGCGCCCACTCGAAGCGGGCGACCTCGACCGCCAGCGCGGTGCGGGGCGCCGTGAGCCCCGGGTTCTGGCGGATGAAATCGACGAGCCTGGAGCAGAGGTTGCGGAGCGTGAAGGAGGTCGAGGGCTTCCTGGCGAGGTAGGCCCGCGCGAGGCGCCAGAACGGGCGGTCGCCGAGCGCCGCGCGGAGCCCCGGGCAGTCGTCCTGGATCGCGTCAAAGAGGCGGAACCAGTACATCCGGTTGTAGAGCTGGAGGCGCTCGAACGAGCTCAGCCTGTCGTTGGGCTTCACGAACTCGGCGGCCACCATTTCCATGGAGCGACCGTCCACCCACTTGGGCTGGAGTCCGTCCTCAGGCGTCAGGGGGAGCGTGACGGCGGTCGCCATCATCCTCTGGAACGAGCGGAGGTCCGCGGTGGACCCTATTCTCCTTGGGGCGTGCTTCGGGGAAGGCTTCACACCACCGCCTTCTTGGCGCCCTCGATGAACTCGTTGGCCTTCAGGGCCTCGTTGTGCACCTCGTCAAAGGAGGGGATCTTGTCATCCCACTCCAGGAGCGTGGCGGACACGCCGCAGAGGCGGGTCGCATGCGCATAGAGCTTCCAGACGGGGTCCAGGACCGGGTGGTCATGGGTGTCCAGGATGTACTTCTCGAACTTCGTGTGGCCGGCCACGTGCATCTGCCCCACGCGGTCGTGGGGGACGTTGTTCACGTAGTCGTAGGGGTCGAACCCGTGGTTCTTCGAGGAGACGTAGATGTTGTTCACGTCGAGGAGAATCCCGCAGTCGGCCAGGTCCACGACCTCGGTCAGGAACTCCCACTCCGTCATCTCGGACTGGTGGAACTCGGTGTAGCTGCTCACGTTCTCCACGCAGATCGGGACCTCCAGGAAATCCCGGGTCTGGCGGATCTTCTCGGCCGTGCGCCGGGCCGCGGCAAAGGTGTAGGGCATCGGCAGCAGGTCGTGCGTGTAGGTCCCGTCCACGCTCCCCCAGCACAGGTGGTCGGAAAGCCAGGGGGTCTTCGTTCGCTTCACCAGGTTCTTGAGCTTCCTCAGGTGGGCCCGGTCGGGCTTGTCGGCCGAGCCGAAGTACATCGAGACCCCGTGCTGCACCACACGGTACTGCTCGAGTATCCTGTCCAGGAGCTCAAGCGGCCTTCCCCCGTCCACCATGAAGTTCTCCGAGATGATCTCAAACCAGTCGACGGTCGGCTTCTTCGAGAGGATGTGCGAGTAATGGGGCACACGCAGGCCGATGCCTATCCCGTAGTCGCAGTTCCCGTTGAACCTGTTCGCCGGCATATAGAAAAAAACGCGGCCGGCGTTCGGCCGGCCGCGTTGCTTGGAAAGCCGTTCAGGCGAACGCGCTCGTCTGACTGCTGACGTTGGTGGTCTTGCAACCGCCCTTGCCCTTGCACGAGTTCTGGCCCTTGCAGCCGTTGTCGCCGGCCTTGCAGCCGCCCTGCCCCTTGCACGAGTTCTGGCCCTTACAGTCGTGCTTTCCGGCGTCCTTGGAAGCATCCTTGGACGAGTCGCCACTGCCGGCAGCGCCATCGGCATAGGCGCGCGTGGCCACGGAACCTGCATAGAGCCCGGCCATGGCCGCGGCGGTGACGATGAAACGTGTCGATTTGTTCATAACAGACTTCTATTATTGGGTTTCTAGTGACCGTCACGGGCTCGGCGACGTGCCGGCCCGCGCGGTGTGGTATAAGAGCAACTACGAGGGGTATTATTCCGCGGATGCCTAATAATTCAACCGCGATCCCTATTTTGTGCACCCGGACACCCGATTGTCACAGCACGCGGTCCGCCATCGGGGCCCCTGCCTCAAAGGCCCGGAGGTTGGAGAGGAAATGGCGCACAAGCTCGATGTTCACATTGTCGCGACCCCCTGCCGTGTGCGGGGTTAGGAAACAATTGGGCGCCGACCAAAGCGGGTGCTCGGGCGGAAGCGGCTCGGGCACCATCACGTCCAGGTAGGCCGCCCCGATCCTCCCGGACTGCAGTCCCTTGACGAGCGCGTCCTGGTCGACCGTGGGGCCCCGCCCCACGTTGTAAAAGCGGGCTCCCGGCCTGAAGCACGAGATCCTTCGCGCGTTCACATAGGTGCGGGTCTCGTCGTTCTCCGGCAGTAGGTTCACCACATGGTCCGCCTCGGCGAGGACACGGGTCAGGCTCTCCTCGGAGACGACGTGGACACCGGGCTCGCTCCGGATCCTCCGGCGCACGGCGTAGACCTTCATCCGGAAGGGAGCCAGGAGCTCGGCCAGCCGGGTGCCGATGGCGCCAAACCCAAGGAGCACCACGGTCTGGCCCTTCAGGAGCCGCGAGGCGTCCCGGCGCTCCTGGTAGGGCCAGGCGCGGGCGCCGAGCTGCTCCCGGTAGGAGGGAAGGAGCTGGCGGCCGAGGGCCAGCATCATCGCCAGCACGTGCTCCGCGCAGCTGTCGGCGTAGACCTGGGATGCGTTCGTGAACACGGACCCGCGCGCGCGCAGCCCCTCCCGGAAGGAGGGGGTGTCGTAGCGCGTGTAGCCCGCGCTCGAGACCTCCACCCACCTGATCCCCGGGTTCGCCAGGCAGTCCTCGGGATCGGGCTGCCCGAAGGCAATATCCGCATCCGCGATCGCGGGGTCGCGGCTGCCGCCCGCAAGGACCGAGCTGTTGCGGTTCCCGGAGAGGACCAGGGTGTGCGCCCGCGCGCCCTCCGCCAGAAGCGCCATCCCCTCCTCTCCGAAATCTCCGTTGGTCCAGATCTTCACCGACCTGCCGGGGTCACGGTAACGCGGTGGGGGTCGGAAGCATTCCCCAAAGTCACGGCGTAGCGGTTCACGTTGTAGTACCGCACCCTCCCGCCAAAGGAGACGCGCGCCTCAATGTTGAGCCCCCTGCGCAGGGTCTCGTCGTCAGCCGTGTACTCGACGCGGAAGGCAACGGGCGCCGCGCCGGGGTTCGTGATGGTTTGCGACCCGAGCACCTGGGGCGGCATCCCCGCGGCCGTCATGTCCACCACCCGGACCGTTACCGTGGTGTCTGCCGGCAGGGCCATCGCGTCGCCGAGCTCGACCTGGCCGGTCAGGACGCGCAGGGGGCTGCCCTCGGGCGAAACATCCAGGTGCCCGCAAGCCGAGAGGGCGAGCGCCGCGGCGAGGGCGGGAAGTGCGAGGAGGCGTCTCATGGTAGGAATTCGGTCGTCATCACCTGGTCCACGGTGAGCTTTCCCTTCGGAATGATTCCCAGCTCCTCGAGCTGGCCAATCTGGATCGCAAACCGCTCCCTGGAAATCCTGCCGACCTGCGAGTCGTCGGTCGCGTTTCGGCCGATGACCAGCTTTTCCTGCACGATCATCTTGTGGGAGAACTCCAGGAAGCCGTCGGTCACGTTGGGGTTGAGCTGCTTCATGAGCGCGTGCGCCGGGGCAGGGTCCCCCTCGATGTAGTCCTTCCAGCCCCGGATGTAGGCCGCCATGAACGCCCTCACCTTCTCCCTGTTGCGGTCCGCCCAGGGCCTGTTGGCAAAGATGCACGTGTAGGCGTCAAAACCGGCGTCCCAGGCATACAGGAACTTCGGGTACTTCGCCCCGCCCTTTACGATGAAGTACGGCTCGGCCGTGTAGAAGCCCTGCTGGATGAAGTTGCGGTCGGCGATGAAGTTCCCCACCGCGAAGTTTTGGGGGATGATCTTGAAGTCGATGTGGTACTTGTTCTTGAGGTAGGGCAGGAACGCCCACTCCAGCCGCGCCATGATGGTCTTGCCGTTCAGGTCCTCGAACCGGGAGACCGGGTTGTCGGCGTGGAGCATGAGCACCGAGGGGTCGTTCTGGAACACGGCGCCGATCTGCACCACGGGAAGCCCCTGGTTGGTCGCCAGGATCGTGTTCGTGCTGTCGGACTGACCGATGTCAGCCTGGTCGGTGGCGACCTTCTGGAGCACGAAGCCGTTCGCGCCGCCCTGGATCACGTTCACGTCGAGGCCCGCCTCCTTGAAATAACCCTTGGCCAGGGCCTGGTAGAACCCGCCGTGCTCGGGCTCCGCGACCCAGTCGAGCTGGACGTTGATCTTGAAGAGGCCGGCTCCGGCCGCGGCGTCGGGCGCGTGCCGCGAGCATCCGCTCCATGCGAGCAACAGGGCGGCAGCGGCCGCAGGGAGCGCGGATGGGATCTTCCTCATTCGCGCCTATCCGTAGCGGAGCCCAACGGCCCCGGCAACTGCGCAATGCTCGCCCTCGTGGCCTCTTTCATGCTAGGCACCGGGGAGATGAAATCCCTTCGTGCGGCGGCGGCCGTATTGCTCCTCCTCGCCGCGGCGGAATCCTCGCGGGCCCTGGACCTCCACGCCGAGCGCGGCTCCCCCTTCGACCTTGCCGTCACCGGCAGGCTGGCGGGCCTGGCCAAGGGCCAGGTGCGCTACGCCTCGTGGTCCGACCTCCGGGCGCTCCCAACCTCAAGGCTCACGCTCGACGGGGAGTTCGTGAAGGGGCCCCAGGTCCTGACGGTCGTGTTCCTCTCGGACCTCCTGGCGGCCCTGCCCCTGGGGCCGGGGGCCGACTCCGTCCTCGCGACCTGCGGGGACGGGTATGCGGGAATCTACACGTCGCCGTTCATCGCAACGTACCGTCCCTTCCTGGTCCTTGAGATCAACGGCAAGGGGCCCGCCGACTGGCCGCCGCCGGGCCTTGAGTTCAACCCGGCGCCCTATGTGATCACCGTCTCCGCGCAGGTGGCGCCCGGCGCCGCGACCTTCCTCGACGTGGAGCACAAGAAGCCATGGGGCGTCACCTCAATCGAGGTCGCGAGCTTCGCCGAGCGGTTTGGCGGGATCTACTCGGGAAAGTTTGCCTCGATCGGCGCGGCGGCGCGCGCGGGCCGCGAGATCTGGGTGAATTCCTGCGCAAGCTGCCACGCCGGCCCCACCGGGACCTTCGGCGGCACGAAGGCCGACCGGCCCTTCCAGGTCATCGCCGCCTATGCGGTGTTCGACCGCCCCTTCTTCATGAAGTACGTCAGGGACCCGAAATCCTTGGTCCCGAGCGCCCACATGGAGGCGCACCCCCACTACACCGACGCGCAGTTGTCCGACCTGGTCGAGTTCATCGCCATGGGCCGCGAATAGAGGCCAAGGCGCCAAAAAAAGGGGGCCCCTTCGGGCCCCCGTTCTTCCGTCGGCCGCGTGGCCGGCGATCGGTCAATAGTGCAGGCGGATCGTCAGGGACGCCGAGATCGGGGCGCGCACGTAGATCACGTCATTGCCCGCGAAACTCGTGTCGATCGGGTCGAGGATGCGGTTGTTCGTGAGGTTCGTCACGTTCAGGCGGACGTCCCAGCGCTTGGTCGGGGCGTACGCGAGGTAGGCGTCCAGCTGGTACTCGCTCGGGATGTGCAGGAGGCCCTCGTCATCCTGATTCTGCCGGCCGATGAAGTTCGGGCCGCCGCCGATGTCGAAGCCGTAGGGCAGCTTGTAGTCGACGAACAGGTTCCCCAGCAGGCACGGGACGCCGGGTGCGCGCTCGCGGCCGCCCGGCGGTGAATACGCGTAACCCTGGTAGGCGCCGTAATTGACCGCGCCGACTCCCGTGCCGTACGTGCCGTCAACCGGGGTCGTCGTCGCGTAGGCATCCAGGTAGTTTCCGGTCTCCTCGAAGAAGGAGCCGAACAGGGTCACCGTCTGGTACGTCGCGTTCGCGTTGATCGACAGGTGCTTCGTGGGCTGGTAGACTGCGTCCAGCTCGATGCCCTGGCTCTTCACGATGGTGTTCGGCGTGGGCGCCTCGTCGTGCGGAGGGGGGGGGGCAGGCTCGTTCTTGATCTGCTGGTAGAGCGCCACTCCCGCGAAGAAGGTGTTGTTCAGGAAGCTGCCCTTGTAGCCCGCCTCGTAGAGCGTCGAGACGTTCTCGATCTCGCTCTGCACCTTGGCCTGGCCCTGGTAGCCGTCGCCAATACCCCCGAAGTTTGTCTGGCCGTGGATGGCATCAACCCGGTCATAGGTGATGTAGACCGACTGGGTGTCCGTCAGCTTGTAAACGAAGCTCAGGAAGTACGAGGGGTCGACCTTCGAGACGTCATAGTGGTACAGGGCGCCGCGGTCATAGTAGATGGGTGTCGTCAGCGAATAATATCCGTAGTAGTTGATCGGCTGGCCCGGGTAGAGCCCCGCGGGATTGTCGTCGTTGTTCACGCCCGCCTCGACGAACGGCGGGTTTGCCGTGTTCGCGTTGATCGCATCCTCGCGGAATCCCAGGATGGCCGACAGGCTCTTGGTGAACTTGACGTCGTCCTGGATGAAGGCCGCATAGTCGTCGATCGTCGTGTCCTGCATTTCCTCGTAGCTGTAGCCCGGGTGGCCCGGGATCTGCAGGCCCGATCCCCAGGTCTGGTTCTCGAGCTGGAACCCCGGATAGAAGATGTTGTTCAGCGGGAGGCTCAGATCGTAGTAGGAGAAGGGCTCGGAGGTGTAGTCGTCGCCCGATCGGACATACTGGTACCTCAGGTCGATGCCGGTGATCAGGCTGTTCTCGACGGAGCCCAGGTTGAACTTGTCGTGGAACTCGGTCCTGTCCTGGAGGTTCAGGTTCCTCGGGACCCACTCGTCGTAGCCGTAGGTCTCGAACTTGTTCGAGTGCTCCAGGCCGTAGTAGGCCAGGTTCACGATGCTCGCGTCGGCGGAGATCGTGTAGGTGCTCTTCAGCTGGCTTTGGAAGAATTTTGACCGGGCCGTGTCGTTCGGGCCGACGAGCGAGTCGTAGGCCGGGAGCTTCACCGTGTGGGCGGTCGCAGGATTGACCACCTGGAAGGCGCCATCAGACCCGTTTGGATAATTGGTCTGGGGATTGCCGTCGGTAGGCAGGTAGATGTCGTAGCCGTAGTAGGCCAAGGGGCCGGAGGTTGACGGGGAGGTCGGGCCGGCGATGTAGCTGCCGTTCCAGATGAAGTTCTGGGTGACCCGGTTGGCTCCCGTGTCCTCGTTCGTGCGGGTGGCGAAACCCTGGCTCCAGAACTCAAACTTCATGGACTTGGTAAGGTAGTACGTGAGCGCCACGTAGACGTCCTGTGTCTCGTCCTTGGCGTTCACGTAGTACTCGTCGCCGTAGCGGGCATTGTAGCTCACGCGGTAGGCGAGCTTGTCGGAGATCGGGCCGCCGAAGTCCAAGGTGTACTGCGGGTTGCCGTAGGAGTGGCCACTCGTCAACGTGCCGAGCGTCGCTGAAAAATCATAGTGCTCGGTGTCGAAGTAGGGCTGCTTGGCCACAAAGTTCACGTAGCCGCCGGGACCGTTGCCCTGGGGTCCGTAGACCGCAGTGCCGGGACCCTTGACGATGTCCATGGCCTCGACCCCGTTGAAGGACAGCGGAACGCTGTTGCGGGAATAGGGAATCTCCTGGCCGTTCACGTAGATCTGGGCCTCGTCGCCACGGATCTGGGGGACGCCCGGGATGCCGTAGTCGGCGGCGGCATAGACGCCGGGCGAGAACTGGCCGAAATCCATGGCGTTCTTCACCTCGCGGTCATCCATCCAGGCCTTGTTGACGCTCGATACCGAACGCGGGATGTCGATGATGTCGCGGTCGTCGCCGTAGACGCTGTCGATCGGGCGAACCGTCGGGAGAATCTGGTCCTCAAGGGGCACGTCGCTGACCGTGAATTTCTCAAGCTGGGTGACCTTCTGGTTCTCGGCGCCCGTGGCCGTGCTTGAACCCGAGGTGGTGGTGGTCGACGAATCCGGCGGAGGTGTTGACGACTGTGCCTTAAGCCCGGAGGCCATACCCAGGCCCATTAGAATCGCTGCCGTGGCTGTTAGAAACCTTTTCGTGTTTGGATGCATGTAACGGTAGGTAGTTTAGGTTCTGTTTGGTATCGAAAGATAGCACTAGCTGTGCCATCTAACGGATTCATCCGTGCGGGGTTAATGCCCCCTCTGCGTTCTGTTTTACGATGCCTACTTGGCGTCACGCTGCAGGTCAAGCGGTAGCAGGTCAAACCGGGTGAAATTATCGATCGGAATCGGTTCCGGAATGATCTTCAACATGGCGAGGTCTGCCACCTGCTCCTCGAGCCTCTTCCGGGTCATCAGGCCGATCCTTTCACCGTCCTCGGGCTTCCCCTCCACGATGTGCGCCTCGTGCATGGCCTTGATCGAATAGTCCATGAATTCATCCGGCATGTTGGGGTTGCTCTTGGCTATCAATGCCTTGCCAGGGGCAGGGTCCCCGTTCATGAAGTCGCTCCATCCGCGGAGGGAGGCGGCAATGAACGCGCGGATGAGTTCCTCGTGCCCCTTCAGGTAACCCTGGGTGGTGAACAGGATCCGGTACGGCCTAAAGCCCGAATCCGACATGAGGAGAGTCCTCGGATGGCCCCCGTTCTTGATGACGTAATAGGGCTCATTGGTCACGAAGCACTGCTGGATGAAATCCTTGTCCGCCATGAATTGCGCGATGCCGTAATTCAACGGGATCAAACTGAAGTCTATGTGGTAGCGGTTCTTTATGAATTCAATCCAGTTTGAACCCTGAACCCCCATGATGCTCTTGCCGTTCAGGTCGGCGAAGCTGTGGACGGAGCTCTCCTCATGGACGAGGATGGCCTGGGGATCTCGCTCCATGTAAACCGCAACGATGACAAAGGGAATGCCTTTGGAGACGAGCACGGGGATGTCGTCGCTCCTGCCGACGGCGATGTCTATGTTTCCCGTCAGCATCAGCTGAGTCACAAGGACCCCGGGCCCACCCGGTATGATGTCCACGTCGATTCCCGCGTCCTTGTAAAAGCCCTTGGCCTGGGCCTGGTAGAAGCCCCCGTGCTCAGCCTGGGGGTACCAGTCGACCTTAAACCGGATTTTGGGAGGCGCCTTGGCCACAACGTCCTCGGGCAGGCTGGCGGGGGCCGGCCTCGAGCATCCGGCCAACCCCGCTGCCAGGCAGGCCGCCAGGGCAAGGACCAAGCGCCGCGGGCTGGGGAGAGGACGTATCACGAATCGGCGTGACTGAAGGAATCGTGCCACTTGTGCAGGGCAAGCCAGCTGAGGGCGATCACCCCCGCGACAAAGATGAAGCCCAGCAGGCACCCCACGGCCGCTGTCGCAAAGAGGGCTCCCATCTGGAACTGCGAGCTGTAGATGATGGTGAGGAACCCCAGGCCCCCCTGCCCCCCGGCGCTGTTGCCCGCGATGTAGTCCCCGACAATCGCGCCAATGGGGGCCAGGGTCGCCGCTATCCTCAGGCCCGTGAAGAAATAGGGAAGGGCCGCCGGGACCCTGAGGAGCAGGATCTCCTGCCACTTGGTCGCCTTGCACATGCGGAAGAAGGCGACGAGGTTCGAATCGGTCGAGATCAGCCCCTGCGTCGTGTTGACCACCATCGGGAAGAAGCAGATCAGGAACGTGATGATGACCACGCTCTTGAGCCCGGGACCCACCCAGAGGATGAGGATCGGCGCGATGACGATGATCGGGGTCATCTGGAGGATCATCAGGTAGGGGTAGAAGCTCGCCCGGACCAGAGGCGAAAGGGAGAGGAAGAGCGCCAGAAGGAAGCTGAGCGCGACGGCGAGGGCGAAACCGATCAGCGCGCCGCCACCCGTGTTGAGCGCTGCGCCCCAGAGCGCCGGCCCCTTGTCCACGAACGCGCGGGCGACCTCGTGCGGCGTGGGCAGGAGGAAGCGCTGGTCGGCGCTCAGGCTTAGGCACACCCCGTACCAGGCAAGGATCATCCCCACCCCGGTCAGGAAGGGCAGGGCCTTGCGCACAAGGGCCGGCATGCCGGTGGGTGTCTTTCGCGCGCTCATCCTAGTGGAGGCGCTCGACCGAGCGCAGGATCTTGGACACCTCGGCGACCAGTTTCTGGAAGCCCGCGGACTCGCGGGTCTCCTCGGTCCTGGGGTACGGGAAGTCGACGCGCACCTCGTTGTAGACCCTGCCGGGATTGGCCGAGAGCACGATGATCCGGTTCGACAGGAACACGGCCTCGGCGACGGAGTGGGTCACGAAGAAGGCCGTCCAGGCGAGCTGCTGGCGGATTGCCAGGAGTTCCTCGTTCAGGTGGTCGCGCGTCATCTCGTCCAGGGCCCCGAAGGGCTCGTCAAGGAGGAGGATCCTGGGGGAGACGCTCAGGGCGCGCGCGATCGAGACGCGCATCTTCTGGCCCCCCGAGAGCTGCCGCGGGTAGTAGTCCACGCGGTCGGCAAGCCCCACCAGGGAGAGGGACTTCCTCACGACCTCCGACCTGAGCTTCGGGTCGGAGCCGTGCAGCCTGAGCGGCACCTCGACGTTCTGCGCCACGGTCCGCCACGGCAGGAGCGTCGGCTCCTGGAAAACGAAGGCGAGCTTCTCGACGGCGTTCGAGGGCTCGAGGCCGTCCACCACGATCCGCCCGCCGGAGATCGGGTTAAGCCCCGAAATCAGCTTGAGGATGGTCGACTTGCCGCACCCGCTGGGGCCTATGAGCGTGATGAAGTCGCCGCGCTTCGCCGAGAAGCTGATCTTGTCGAGGATCAGCGGCCCCTCGCCGTAGCGCTTGTCGACATCGCGCAGCTCGACGATCGGCAGTTGGGCTTCCTCCATCACGTGATGGCGGGCTCCCGTGAGAAGGGGTTTATCGGGTAGGTCTTCATCTTGCCCGGATTCATGAGCGCGGAGGGGTCCACATCGGCCTTGAAGGCCCGCTTGTCGGCGATGTTCGGGTGGCGGCCGCCCTCCTCCAGGTGCACGGTGTGCGGGTTCGCGATGAAGACGCCGATGCGCTCGCACGCGGCGATAATCTCGTTCAGGCGCTCCTCGGACTTGAAGAACACGATGGGTATCCCGCCGACCACGACCTCGCTGGCGTCGTTTATGACCACGTTTCCCCTCATCATCTTCGCGTTGCCCGCCGTCCATTCCAGGTGGAAGAGGATCTCGCCCGGGAAGAGCCTCCTGAGCTCCGCGAACTGCTGCCGGAAGTTCGGGCCGAAACCCGACTGGAGGTAGGTGATCGTGGGGTCCGCCTTTATGGCCCAGAGCGTCGTGTGGTTCCACGTGTAGTCCGTGATGAACGGGGGCTTGGGCGGGTCCGTGAGCGGCCGGTTGTAGACGCACGCAACGCCGGCCTTTGCGGCGTGTGCGACGACCTCCGCCGTCTGGGCCTTGTCCACCAGGAGAAACGTGACCGAGTCGCCGGGGCGAAGGTGCTTGGCGAGCGGCTTGAAGTACGAGGGGATCGGCCACTCGAACTGCGTGACCAGGCGCTTGCGCCATTCCAGGCGCTTTGCGGCCTCGTGGGTCCAGTCGAGCAGCGTGTCCCAGCTCGGCGAGCTCAGGATCAGCTGGTCGTAGTCCACCTTGGGCGCAAGGCGCATCTCAATCTCCACCATCAGGCCCGTGGTCCCGTAGGTGTGGAGCGCCTTCAGGCTCTCCGCCTCCTCGAGCTTCACGAGCCGGGGGCTGTCCTCGCAGGTCATGATCGTGATGCTCTTCACGTTGCCCGGCGCGTTGATGCCGCCCCAGGTGATCGATCCGATCCCGCCGGAGCCCCCGCAGAAGAAGCCCCCCATCGTGGACTTCATCCAGGTCGAGGGCATGCACCGCAGCTCCCAGCCCACCTTGCGCGCCTCCGACTCGATCGTGCCCAGCCGGGCGCCCGCCTGGACGCGGGCCACGCCTCCCTCAAGGGAGAGGATCTTGTCCAGGCGCGAGAAATCGACCACGACGCCGCCGTAGAGCGGAACGCACTGGCCGTAGTTGCCGGTTCCGGCGCCGCGCGGGACGACCGGGACCCGCGCGCGGCTGCAGGCCGCCACGACCGCCCTGAGCTGGTCCACGCTTCCCGGGCGGACAGCCATGTCGGCGCGCTTCTCCTCGAGCTGGCGCTTGAGAACGGGGGAGTACCAGTAGTAGTCCTTGGAGAGCGTCTCGAGCGACTCGCCCGACTCAACGAGGTCCGCCGCCCCCACGAGCGAGCGCAATTCTGACTTCAGGTCATCCAGTGAGGCTTCCATCGGGCGGTTGAAGCAAGAATGTTGCCATCCCGACGGCCGCGGCAAGCCGTGTTTTGGTTTTATGGGCCCGGGCAACGGGATGGAAGTCTTGCGGGCATCGGCCGTGGCACATAGCGTGCTGCCCGCAGCTTTCCAAACAAGGCATGCTTCTTCTCAAGAGGGCCCGCGTGCCCGCCGCCGTCCTCCCCTCCTCGGTCGCGCTCCCGGCGCCGGACCCGGTCGAGCCGTCGGTGCTCTGCGACGTCGCCATCACGGGGAGCCGGATAACGCTTGTGCGGCGTTCCGCGGAGGCGGCTCCCGCGGACGGGGTGAAGTCCGTGGACCTGGACGGCTGCCTCGTCCTGCCGGGGCTGGTGGACGCGCACGTGCATCTCGACAAGACCCACACCTGGGACCGCGCGCCGAACCGCAGCGGCACCTTCATGGACGCGCTTGAGACGCTCGCGAGGGACAAGGACAACTGGACCAGGCCCGACATCCTGAGGCGGGCGGGCTTTGCGCTGCACTGCGCCTGGGAGCATGGGACCCGGGTCGTCCGCACGCATGTCGACACGTGGCTGCCCTGGGGCGAGGTGAACCATGCGGCGATGCAGGAGCTCCGAGAGGCCTGGAGGGGCCGGATCGCGCTTCAGACGGTCCCCCTGACCGCGGTCGCAAACTACCTGGGACCCCAGGGGGACGCCATCGCCGACCTGTCCCTCAAGTACGGGGCCTGCGCGCTCGGCGGCTGGTCTCCCATGACCCCGGACCTTCCCTCCCAGTTTGACAGGATGATCGCGATCGCGCGCGACCGGGGCATCGGGCTCGACCTCCACGTGGACGAGAGCGGCGACCCGAGGCAGGAGGTGCTCAGGACCCTGGCCGAGGCGGTGCTGCGAAACGGCTTCCCTAACCCGGTGGTCTGCGGCCACTGCTGCAGCCTTGCTGTCCAGGAGCCGCTCCGCCAGCGCTCGACGATCGCCCTGGTAAGGGAGGCCGGCATCCGCGTGATCTCGCTCCCGCTCTGCAACCTCTACCTCCAGGGCCGGCGCGGGACGGACTTCCCAAGGACGCCCCACTGGAGGGGGATCACCCTCATTAACGACCTGCTCGACGCGGGGGTGCCCGTCGCCTGCGCCAGCGACAACGTCCGCGACGCGTTCTACGCCTTTGGCGATTACGACGCGTCCGAGGTCCTGATCCAGAGCCTGCGGCTGGCGCACCTGGACTCGCGGCTCGGCGAGTCGGTCCTCGTGGTGACAAAGACCGCGGCCGACATCATTGGCCTTGCCGATCGCGGCAGGATCGCCGAGGAAGCCCCCGCCCAGCTCGTCGTCTTCCCCGCAAGGTCCTTCAGCGAATTCCTGAGCCGGCCGGGCTCCCGGAGGCGGCTGGTCGACGGCGAGCATTTGCGCGACGCAAGGCCCCCCGGCTACGAAGAGCTCCTCTAGTCACAGCAATCCCAACAAATCCCATGCAACTCAGACTCTGCAAGATCCTCGTCACGAGCCTCTCCTTCTTCTTCCTGCTGGTCGTGACGTTCAACAACGTGACGGACCCGAACTCAAACTACCAGTTCGTGCGGCACGTGCTGAGCATGGACACGACGTTTCCGGGCAACACGCTCATGTACCGGTCCATAAAGGCTCCCATCGCCCACAAGGCGGCCTACGCGGGAATCATCTGCTGGGAAGCGCTCTGCTGCGCGCTGATCGGCGCCGGCACCCTCAAACTTTGGAAGGCGCGCGGGGCGCCCCTGGCGGACTGGAGAAAGGCCAAGGGACTGGCCTCGCTCGGGCTGGTCGCAATCCTCGTCCAGTTCTTCTTCGGTTTCATGACCGTCGGCGGCGAGTGGTTCCTCATGTGGCAGTCCAAGATCTGGAACGGCCAGGACGCCGCCTTCCGCCTCTTCACCTTCATGGGGATCAGCCTGATATTCCTCAATCAGGCCGACGAGTGACCCAGGGCCTCGAGGACCCACCCCACGACCGGGCTGTCCGGGCGGCTGAAGACGACCTGGATCCCAGCGGATAGGCCTGAGGGAAGCGTCACGGGGATCGTGAGCGCGGGAAGCCTAGCCAGGCTCGCCGGGGCCGTGAGCCCAAGCATCCGCAGGCGGTTGGCGGGGGTGAGCTCCCCGGTTCCAAGCGCCGTGCAGGGCGCGGCCGGCATCACCAGGAAGTCGCGGGACTTGAAGTAGTCGCCCCAGGCGCGAAGGAGGGTCGCCTGGCTTGGCTCGACGGCCGCCACCTGGGCGGGCGAGATCGCGCGCGCCCGGTCGAGACGGGCCTGGACGAGGGGGCCGTACCTCGCGCGGTACCTGTCGGCCCATTTCCGGTGAATTTTCCTGGTCTCGACGCCCGCCAGGACGCCGTAGATCTCGGCGGCGGGGCTGAAGGCCTCCTGGAGGGAGGCCCTCACCGGCTCGTCCGCCGGCTCGGTGAACACGAGGGCCGCCGACCGGCAGGCAAGCGCCACGTCGCGGTCGACGCCGGGCATCTCGAGGTAGCAGCCGGTGGGCGCGCGCTCTGCCGTCGCGAGCCCGACCAGGGCCGCCATGGCCGTCCGCATGTCCCCGGCCGTTCGGGTGAACCACCCGGCCGTGTCAAATATCGGGGCCAGCGGCACGGCGTCGGTGATCCGGACGTCACCCGGCACGCCCCGGTAGCCGTAGACACCGCAGAAGGCCGACGGGACCCGAATCGAGCCCCCGGTGTCCGTCCCGACGGCAAACGGCACGATCCCGGCCGCCACCGCGACGGCCGAGCCGCTGCTGGAGCCGCCCGAGGTCCGTCCCGGGAAGCGGGGATGCTCGCAGTCGCCGTAGTGGGCGTTTTCACCGGTCAGGCCCCACGCGAACTCGAAGAGGTGCGCCTTTCCGGCGAGGACGGCGCCCGCCGCGCGGAGGTCCCGGACGATCCTCGAGTCCTCCGCCGGCACGGGGCGGACCTCCGCAAGGAAGGAGGAGCCGCCCCGGGTCGGCATGCCCTGGGCATCAAAGAGGTCCTTCAGCAGGTAGGGTATCCCATGGAGGGGCCCGGCCTTGGGCGACGCGCCAAACGCGGCCTCCAGGTCCTCGAGGCTCCTGAGCGCCGCGATCGCGGAACGGCGCTGGGAAAGAGGCAACAGCGCCTCCGCGCGCCGCAGCACCTCGCGGGCGGCGGCCTCGGGCCCGAGCTGCTGCCATTCCCCAAAGGTCATTGGGGAAATCTCGCCCAAATTCGCGCAAACCGCAACCCGCGCGTGTATTAGCGAGGCGCCGCAGGAGGGTGTCGACGGGTAACACCGATCAAATTAGACTTGTCCAACTACTGTCTTGACATGAGGCCTCCGTCCCCGCTCCCTCCCGCACGGGAAAACCCCACCCCAGAGCCGTGCCGCGAGCCCCCACCCCAAAGGACCCCGTCCGCATTGTCCGTTTCACCGACCGGATCAGCCGCCAGTGCTCGCTCGCCCGGCAGCGGGGCGCGGACCGCCTGGTCTGCGAGGCGATCGCGAACGGGTCCAGGCGCGCCACGGGCCTTTGGGGAAGCCGGGGAGGGCCCCTGGTCCTCTTCGAGAACCGGCCCCCGGGGGGCCTCGGGGAGGGCGTCCGGGTGCTGGGCGAGCTGACCCGCGGGGGCTGCCTCGCGCTGCTCCTCGTCCGCCGGCCGCGCGCGGTGAAAAAATCTCCGAAAAACCGGGATTTTTGAGTCGCTCCATCTCAAAATGAATGCGTCAACAAGGGCCCCCTTCCAAGCCATGTCAAAAGCCACTCCCGCCAAAGCCGCAGCCCCCGCCCCAGCCGCCACCCACGTCCGCGAGAAGAACATCGAGCTCGCGCTCTCCTCGATCACCAAGGAATTCGGGGAGGGGTCGATCATGCGCCTGGGCAGCAACCAGAAGATGAAGATCGAGACGCTCTCGACCGGCTCGCTCGCGATCGACCTGGCGCTTGGCGTGGGCGGGCTCCCCAAGGGCCGCATCATCGAGATCTACGGGCCGGAGTCCTCGGGAAAGACCACCTTCTGCCTGAGCGTGATTGCCGAAGCGCAGAAGAAGGGGGGCCTCGCGGCCTTCATCGACGTCGAGCACGCGCTCGACCCCAAGTACGCGCGGGTCGTCGGCGTGAACCTGGACGACCTCCTCGTCTCGCAGCCGGACAGCGGCGAGGACGCGCTCAACATCATGGAGACCCTGATCCGGTCCAACTCGATCGACGTGATCGTGCTCGACTCGGTCGCGGCGCTCATCACCAAGGCCGAGCTCGACGGGCAGATGGGCGACATGACCATGGGAAGCCAGGCGCGCCTCATGTCCCAGGCCATGCGCCGCCTGACGAGCGTCGTCAGCAAAACCCAGTGCGTGTGCATCTTCACCAACCAGATAAGGGAAAAGATCGGTGTCATGTTCGGATGCTTCCCCTACCAGGCGAAGGTCATGCTGCGCGGCGGACGCAGCGAGCTCATCGGCACGTTGGTGAACCAGCAGAAGCGCACCGAGGTGATCTCGTGGGACCACAGGACAAATTCATTTGCCCCGACGGAGGTTGTCCGCCGATTCAAGCACGGGCGCAACGTGACCAACTTCAGGTTGACGGACAACGAGGTCGGGGCGCTGCGCACAGCGTACAGGACCCTCGTGTTCCGCTACCCGAATGACGCCGGCTTCAACAAGCTGACCTGCACGCCAAACCACACCATCTTCACGCCCGCCGGAGAGGTTGGCGCGGAGGAACTGACCATCGGCGACAAGATACTTGTGCGGCACAAGAACGTGAAGTTCTCGGACGACCTGCAGCATCTCCTGCTCGGGAGCATGCTGGGCGACGGGAGCCTCAAGCAGGACGGCAGAACGACCGCCTATTTCCGCGAGGAACATGCCCAGGACCAGAGGGCCTATGTGAAATGGAAGCAAAAGGCGTTTGGGAAGCTGGTCCGGAAGCCTTCGGACAATGAGCACGGCTACGGCTTCAGCACGGTCCCGCTCTACTCCCTCGCCAAGATTCGCGAGAAATTTTACCCGCTGAACAAGCGCTACAAGCACGTCACGACCCGCCTGCTCGAGGAGTTGAATCCGCTTTCATTGGCCGTCTGGTACCTGGATGACGGGACCAATGGTTCACGCGGCCAAAAGGTCAGGCGCTCCAATTCAAAGACCATCTACCTGCACCGCCTGACCGAGGGGGAATGCCGGGCTTTCGAAGCCGTGTTCGCCGCCAAGTTCGGCCTCAAGTGCCACATCAAGTATCATCCAAAGGGGGCATCGTCCCGCATTGGCTTCTACGGGCCCGAGGCCGACAAATTCGAGGAAATCGTCCGGCCCTACTGCCACGCGTCGATGGCCTACAAGCTGACCCCCCACAAGGATATCGGCTGCCGACTATCGAAACTCGACTTCAGCACGTCTGAGGTGGACGAGGCCATTCCCTGCGAGATCTTTGAGTGCCGCGAGAAGTTCATCGATGGCAAGCAGGGCGTCCGGTACAACCTCGAGGTCAAGGACAACGCAAATTTCCTGTTGGCCAGCGGAGCCATTGTGCACAACTCCCCCGAAACCACCTCCGGTGGCCGCGCCCTCAAGTTCTTCTCGTCGATCCGGATCGACATCCGGCGCAAGGACCAGATCAAGACGCCGGAAGGCAAGGTGATCGGCAACCGGACGAAGATCAAGGTCGTCAAGAACAAGGTGGCCCCCCCGTTCACCGAGGTGGAGTTCGACATCATGTACAACGAGGGGATCTCGGCATCGGGCTCGCTGCTCGACCTGGGCCTGGAGCACAAGATCCTCGAGAAGAAGGGTGCATGGATCACGTACCTCGGGGAGCTGGTCGGCCAGGGTCGTGACGCCGCCAAGCAGACGATCCGCGAGAAGCCGGAACTGGCCGAGAAGATCACCAAGGCGATCGTCGAGAAGGCGAGCGTCACGGGCGGAACGGTTGTGACCGGCGAGACCGCCGACTAAGGGGGCCCTTTGCAGCCCCCCGCGCAGGCGGGAATCCTTGCTAAAGAAAGGCGGGCATGGAAAACCTCGTGGACGCCGGTTTTCCCGACTCCCGCCGCGGGTGGGGGAAGCCCCCACCCGGCCTGTGGACCGGCGCCGGCAGCCCGAACCTCCCATCCCATGAAAACAACGCGCCTCGCCTGGCTCTCATGCCTCATGCTGGCCGCAGGGACGACCCTTGCGGCGGCCCAGACCCCGGCGGATTCCCCGGGAGTCCCCGTGGCTCCCGTCCCGCCAGGCGCCGACCTACGCGCCGCGACCGTCAAGGTGGTGGTCGCACCCGACCACCGCGACTGGACCTACAAGCTGGGCGAGCCGGCCCGCTTTGCCGTCTCGGTGACCGCCGACAGCGAGCCGATCGACAGCGCCACCGTGACCTACAGCGTCGGCCCCGACATGTTCCCGGGGGAGAAGAAGACCGCCGCCCTGCCCCCCTCGGGCCTCACGGTCGAGGCCGGCACGATGAACGTCCCGGGGTTCCTGCGCTGCATCGTGACGACCCGGGTCGCGGGCCGCACCTACCGGGGCCTCGCCACCGCGGCGTTCGCGCCCGAGCAGATCAAGGCCACCCAGGTCGAGCCCGCCGACTTCGACGCGTTCTGGGCGGCCGGCAAGGCCGAGCTCGAGAAGATCCCCCTGGAGGCAAAGCGGACGCTCCTGCCGGACGCGTGCACCTCGACGGTCGACGTGTACCACGTTAGCTTCCGGACCGTCGGGAACGGCGGCGGCAACCAGGCGCGCATCTACGGGATCCTCTGCGAGCCGCGGGCGCCGGGACACTACCCGGCGATCCTCAAGGTCCCCGGGGCGGGGGTCCGCCCGTACTTTGGGGACACGGAGATGGCCTCCAAGGGCGCGATCGTCCTGGAAATCGGTATCCACGGCATCCCGGTCAACCTGGCCAAGGAGGTCTACGACCAGGTGTACGCGGGCGCCCTCAACGGCTACTGGCTCTTCAACTTCGACGACCGGGACCACTACTACTACAAGCGCGTGTACCTGAGCTGCGTCCGCTCCAATGACTACCTGACCTCCCTGCCCAACTGGGACGGCAAGCAGTTGGTCGTCATGGGTGCAAGCCAGGGCGGCCAGCTTTCGATCGTGACCGCGGCGCTCGATCCGAGGGTGACGGGCCTGTCCGCGACCCACCCGGCATTCTGCGATGTGTCCTCCGAACTCCACGGCCGCGCCGGGGGATGGCCCCATCCGTTCATGCCGAACCCCGACGGGAGCCCCTCCCTCCAGGCGACGCCCGCAAAGATCCTGACCGCCACGTACTACGACACGGCAAACTTTGCGCGGCGCATCAAGGTCCCCGGCTACTACAACTGGGGCTACAACGACGAGGTCTGCCCGCCCACGGCGGCCTATGCGGCGTACAACCTGGTGACCGCGCCGAAGACTCTCGGCCTCACGCTCGAGCTCGGACACCAGTACACGCCCGAGCAGGCGGACGCGATCAACGGATGGGTGACCCGCTTCCTGGGGATCAAGCAAGCCCCGTAGGATGAGAGTCGTAGCACTCGCCTCGTCCTCATGGCGATTCCGGGACCCTTCGGGGTCCGCATGGCTCCCCGCGGCGGTGCCGGGGTGCGTGCACACCGACCTCCTGCGCGCCGGGAGGATCCCCGACCCCTTCTGGGGCACGAACGAGGCGGGACTGCAGTGGATAGACGAGCGCGAGTGGGAGTACGCGACCACCTTTGACGCCGGGAGCGACCTCCTGGGCGAGGAGGTCGTGGAGCTGGTGGCCGACGGCCTCGACACGCTGGCCACGGTGAGCGTGAACGGCCAGGTCGTCGCGCGCACCGAGAACATGTTCATCGGGTTCCGCTGGGACATAAGGCCGCTGCTGCGCCCCGGGAGCAACGCGCTCTCCGTGCGCTTTGCGAGCGCCACCCGCTACATCCGGACGCACCGGACCTGGCACAAACCGCGGGAGATCAACGACCCGGTCGGGGGATGCACCGCGATCCGCAAGGAGCAGTGCCAGTTCGGCTGGGACTGGGGCCCACGCTTCGTGACCGCGGGCATCTGGAGGGACATCCGGCTCGAGGCGTGGACAGGCAACCGGCTCGCAGAGGTCGAGGTGTCCCAGGCCCACCTGCCCGACGGGAGCGTTACGCTCTCGATCGCCCCAAGGCTCGCCCGGCGGGGCCCCCGCTCGACGTGCGCGTGGCGCCTGAGGCTTGGAGCCAAGGCGATCGGGTCGGGCTCCGGCACGGAGGTGATAGTCGCCGACCCCAGGCTCTGGTGGCCGAACGGCCAGGGGGAGCAGCCGCTCTACACCCTGGAGGTCGACGTCCTCGGGGGGGACGGGGTCCCCATCGGAAAGTGGTCCCAAAGGATCGGGCTTCGCACGATCACCCTGGAGCAGAACAAGGACAAGTGGGGCACCTCGTTCCATTTCGCGGTGAACGGGAGGGCCATCTTTGCAAAGGGGGCCAACTGGATCCCGGCGAACTGCTTCGTGGCGGGGCTCCCGCGGAGCGCCTACGCCAGGGACCTGGAGGCAGCCGCGGCCGCCCACATGAACATGGTCCGGGTCTGGGGCGGCGGGATCTACGAGTCCGAGGACTTCTACGACCTGTGCGACGAGTTGGGGCTCCTCGTGTGGCAGGACTTCATGTTCGCCTGCACGCTCTATCCGGGCGACCCGGCCTTCATCGAGAGCTCGCGCGGGGAGGCCGTGCACCAGGTCAAGCGCCTGAGGCACCGCGCGTGCCTGGCGCTCTGGTGCGGCAACAACGAGGTGTGGGGCATCAACGCGCACGAGCTCGTCGACCCGAAGAAGAAGGCGCTCAGGCAGGACTACGAGCGCCTCTTCCACAGGACGCTGCCCGCGGTAGCGAAGGCGCACGGAGGGGCGACGCCGTACTGGCCCTCGTCGCCGTGGAGGGGGGACCCCGACACGAGCCATCCCGCCGGCGAGGCCCGGGGCGACACCCACTTCTGGGACGTCTGGCACGGGCGAAACCCCGTCAAGGACTACGAGAAGTGGAGCTTCCGCTTCGCGTCGGAGTTCGGGATGCAGAGCTACAACTCGGTCCAGACCCAGGCCACGTTCTGCCCGGCCTCCGACGCGAACATCTTCGGCAACGTGATGGAGGACCACCAGAAGAACCGAGGAGGCAACCAGGTCATCCTGGACTATGTGTCGCGCCGGTACCGCTTCCCGCGCAGCCAGGAGTCGCTGATCTACCTCTCCCAGCTGAACCAGGAGCACTGCGTCGCCACCGGAGTCGGCCACTACCGGCGCAACATGCCCCGCTGCATGGGCGCCCTGTACTGGCAGCTGAACGACTGCTGGCCGGTCGCGTCGTGGAGCTCGATCGAGTTCACGGGCCGGTGGCGGGCGCTCCACTACGCGGCGCGCCGCTTCTTCGCGCCCGCGTTCGTGAGCGTCCACGTCCCCGGGGACGAGGTCTTCGGGACCAACAACTACAGGTCGTCGACCGTGCGGCTTGCGCACGTCCACACGAGCTTTGACGGGCCCCGCGCCGTGGCCGGGACCGTGCGGTGGGACCTGTTCCACCTGGACGGCACGGTGGTCCTGAGCGGCAGGAAGAGGGTTTCCCTGCGGCCGATGCAAAGCGTCCTCCAGAGGACCCTCGACCTTAAGGGCCCGATTGAGAGGTTCGGCAGGGAGCGGCTCTACCTCCGGGTGGCGCTCGACGTGGGCCGCAAACGGGTCAGCGAGGCGACGGCCTTCCTCACGCTCCCGCGGTTCATGGAGCTGCCACGGCCGAAGACAAGGATCTCCGTGCGCGTTAAAGCCCCGCGCTTCGCGGTCCTCTCCTTCACCTCCCCGGTCTACCAGCACCAGTTCGTGTTCGACATCTCCGGTCAGACGTTCACCGCAAGCGACAACTTCTTCGACCTGTTCCCGGGGCAGGCGAAGGTGGTCGAGGTTGACCTCATGGCCCGCGTGACCCCCGACATGCTCCGGAAATCAATCCGTCACCGCTCGCTGGCCGACACCTACTAAGGCGCATGAGCCTTCTCCGGAAGACATTCTCGGGATCCACGCTCGGCCTTTGCACGGGGCTGGCGGCCTACGCCGTGCTCCTGTTCATCCTGATCGGCGCCGTGCCGGGCGGATCCGACAACTCGGGGTACTTCAACGAGGCCCGGCTCTTTGCCGGCGGGCGGATCCGCGCGCCCATGAGGACCTTGGCGGGGGTCCCCGCAAAGGAGACACCCTTCCTCTACGTCCCCCTCGGCTTCAAGCCCGCCCCCGGCGCGGACGCACAGCTTGTTCCGACCTACCCTCCCGGCCTGCCGCTCATGCTCGCGGCGGCGGGGGGCGTGATCGGCTGGCAGCATGCCGGCGACCTCGTGCTGCTGCTCCACTCCCTGGCGGGCATAGCCCTTGTCTTCGCCCTCTCGCGCGCGTGCGGCCTTTCCGGCACGTGGGCCCTGGTGGGCGCCGCCATTCTTGCCGCGAGCCCCCTCTATCTCTTCACCTCGCTCCAGGCGCTGAGCGACGTCCCCGCGACCGTGTGGGCCGCGGCCGCGGTCGTGGCGGCGCTCCGGAGCCGCGAGAAGACGGGCTGGGCCCTGGCGTCGGGACTGTGCATCGCGGTCGGGTTCCTCGTGCGTCCAAGCAATTTCCTGGTGGCGCTGCCCGTGCTCGTGGCGGTCGGGATGTCCCCCAAGCGCCTCGCGCTGGTGGCGCTGGGGGCCCTGCCGGGCGTGGCGGCCTGGATGGCGATCAATGACGCAGCCTACGGCCATCTGCTGGAGAGCGGCTACGGGGCCATCGGGAGCGAGTTCCACAGGGCGCTCGTCATGGGAACACTTGCCTACTACGCGCACTGGCTACCGGTCCTCCTGAGCCCCGTGGTCCTCCTGTCGCCCGCGGTCATCGCCTACTCCCGGGCAAGGCCCAGGGTCGTCGCGGTCCTCGGCACGTGGGCCGCGGGGTTCCTCGCGTTCTACGCCCCCTACCGCTGGACGCACGAGCAGTGGTGGTTCCTGCGCTTCATCCTTCCCGCGGCTCCCGCCCTCATCGTGGCAGGGCTCGCTGCCGTGAGCCTCTGGCTCGAGGGCCTCAAGGCCCGCTACACTGTGCCGTGGGCGGCCCTTGTCCCCGCGGTGGTCCTCCTGTGCGCGCTCGGGGTCGAGGCCGGCCAGGGCGGGCCGATCCGGGAGGCGCGCGCAATCGGCCACGGCGAGAGGAAATACGGCCGGGTGTCGGTCTGGCTGGACGCCCACCTCCCCAAGGACGCCGTGATCGTTGCCTCGCAGTCCAGCGGCGCCCTGTACTATTTCAGCGGCCTCACGATCCTGCGCTATGAGGAGATGCACCCCCCCGTTTCCGAGCAGGTGCGCCGCTCGGTCGAGGGGAGCGGAAGGGGCCTCTACGCCGTCCTCTGGCCCTTCGAGACCGGGGTCCTTGCAAGCCTGCCGGGGACCTGGACGCAGGTCGGCGCGATTGACGACGTCACCGTGTGGAAATGCACCGTGCCTCCCGCCGCGGCGCGCTAGGCGAGAACCAGCGTGATGACGCACTCCAGGTGCCGCGTCTGGGGGAAGAGGTCGAAGGGCTGCACCGCGGTCACCGCGTAGCCCGACGCCAGGAACTCCTTCAGGTCCCTCATCTGGGTGGCGGGATCGCAGCTCACGTAGACCACCGACCTCGGGCGGAAGGCGAAGAGCTGGCGTAGGAACTCGGGGTCGCACCCCTTGCGGGGGGGGTCGATCACGACCGCCGAGTCCGCCGCGGGAAAATCGAGGCCGGAGAAGATCGACGCGGCGTCCCCCTCCGTGAACGCGGCGTTTGTGATCGCGTTCGCCGCCGCGTTCTCGCGGGCGAAAGCCACCGATGACTCGCTCACCTCGACCCCCGCGACGCGCTCGAACGCGCGGGCCGCGGCGAGCGCGAACAGGCCGCTCCCGCAGTAGGCGTCCACCAGGAACCGCGCGCCCGTCGAGCGCGCCTGGTCCCTCACGTACGAGGCGAACGCAGGGAGGATGAAGGGGTTGTTCTGGAAGAAGTCCCTGGCGAGGAAGCTCAGGTGAAGCGTGCCGTCCGCCCCGAGCGGCACCGCCTCGGTCACCCTCTGCTCGGAGTCGCTCGTGACGACGCCTCCCGCATCGCGGAAGAGGACCGTGGCGCCGCGCTCATAGCCCGGGCCCGCGGCCCGCCTGCGGATGTCGGCCCTCGCCTCGGTGAGGCGGGTGTTGATGGCCTCGGTTGCGATCTCGCACCGCGGGACGTCCACGATGTCAAACCGGTTGCCCTGCCTGAGGAAACCGATGGCCAGGTCCCGTCCCTCGCGCGGCGCGTTGAAGTGGGGTGTGATCTTGGAACGATACCCGAAGGGCCGGGGCGAGGGGATGACGGGGGACACCTCGACCGAGAGCCCGGCCATGTGCAGGACCAGCTCCCCGACCTGGCGGCGCTTCCATTCCAGCTGCTCCTCGTACCGGAGGTTCTGGTATTGGCACCCCCCGCACTGCCCAAAGAGGGCGCACCGGGGCGCGATCCTGTGGGGCGAGGCCTCCACGACCTCCAGGAGGTCGGCCTCGGAGAAGTTGGCGTGGTTGCGGAAGACCCTTGCCCGGACCCGCTCGCCCGGCAGCGCGAACGCCACCATGACGACCCACTTCGCCTCCCCGCCCGAACCCTCTATCGGCACGCGGCCCAGGCCCTGCCCCATGTTGGTGAGGGTCGAGATCGAGAGCTCGATCTCCTGGTGGTAGGCAAAGGGCCTCTCATTGAATCGTTTCTTTTTCGACACGGGTGCCTCCTACAATTCAAATAGGGCGATGCCCGTCGAGATAATCACCAGCCTGCAGAACCCGAGGCTGAAGCGCCTTGTGCGCCTGCGCGACCGCCGGCCGCGCGACGAGGAGCAGGCGTTCCTCGTGGAGGGCTACCGGGAACTGCGCCGCGCCCTCGAGAAAAAGGTGCGGATCGACGAGCTTTATTTCTCAAGGGACTGGTTTCTCGGCTCAAATGAGCCCGCGCTTATGGCCGATGCCGAGGCCGGCGGGGCGAAGCTCTTCGAGCTGTCGAAGGAGGCCTTTGCGAAGGTCGCCTACCGGGAACGCCCGGACGGGCTCCTCGGCGTGGCCCCCCAGTGGAGGAGGTCCCTCGCCGACGTGCCCCTGTCGGGGAGCCCCTTCATCCTGGTCGTCGAGGCCATCGAGAAGCCCGGCAACCTGGGCACCATCCTCCGGAGCGCGGACGCCGCGGGGTGCGACGCCGTGATCGTGTGCGATCCCGTGACGGACCTCTTCAACCCGAACGTCGTGCGCGCCTCGACCGGCGTCCTCTTCTCCGTCCCCTGCGTGGTCGAGGAGAGCCCCAGGGTCCTGGAGTGGCTGAGGAGCCGGGGAGTCAAGACCGTGGCGACGACTCCTGCCGCCCGGGACCTCTACACCGACTGCGACCTGCGGGGGCCCGTGGCCATCATCATGGGCAGCGAGCAGTACGGCCTGAGCGATTTCTGGCTGAAGAACGCCGACCTTCCGGTGAGGATCCCCATGGCGGGCCAGGCCGATTCGCTGAACGTCGCGATGGCCGCCCTGATCACCCTGTTCGAGGCAGTGCGGCAGCGGGGCGCGCACCGATGAACCTGCGCCGGAGTGCCGGCTGGAGCCTGTGCTCGAGGAGCCATGCGATCGCGGTCGAGAGTCCGACGACCAGCGCGAGGCGCAAGGCATAGCTCCACGGTGTCCCGCGGGGCAGGGACGGCTGGAAGAGGATGCTGAACTGCAGGGCGAGCGAGACGGCGTAGATTCCAAACGAGACGCCGCCCGTCGGCGCCAGCCAGGCGAGGAGCAGGGGCCTGGGCCTCCATCCAAGGAGGACCCAGCCGAGCACGAGCGCGGACCCGTAAACCAGGAACGCTCCCCTGCCCCGGTCCCCAAAGTTGCCGGTGAGGAACCGCTCGACGAGCGCCACCGTGGCGAGCGAGAGGCAGAGGAGCCCGAGCCTGCGCTGCCACCGGGGCGAACGACCCGTGGTTGCAAGGAGGAGCCACAGGCACGCAGCCAGGAGATCCAGGCGCTTCAAGGCAAGCGGGGGCACGTTAAGGTCGGGGAAGTCCAGGCGGCCGAGGAGCACCTCGAGCGCGGCGACCGGCCAGAGGACCGAGGTCGCAAGGAGCGCGCTCGGCCAGTTGCCGCTGCCCTCTGGCCGCGGCCCAAGCCACGCGACGGATAGGCCCGAGAACCAGTAGAGGCCGCCGATCACGTAGCACGAGAGGAACGGCGGGAACACGTGGAAGGCAGCAACGGCAGCGGCAAGGGCAAGGAGTCCGAGGAACGCGCCCACCCGGGGCGCGTAGCGCCACACGGCGAGGAAGACCAGGTAGTAGAACACCTCGAAATTGAGCGTCCAGAGGCTCGCGTCGTTGGCCATTACAGGGACATGCCAGCCAAAGGGGTAGACGTTGTAGTTCTGGAGGAAGCCGAGGTTCCCGAGCACGGTCCCGGCCGGGGTCCTGGGCGCAAGCGCCCAGCTCATGAGGACCGCCGCCGTGTTGACGGGCACCAGGCGAAGCGCCCGCCGGCCCAGGTATCCCCTGACCGCAGGACCGCCGATGCCCGACTTGACCGTGAGCCCGATCACGTAGCCCGACAGGACAAAGAAGAAGAGGACCGCCGGCCTCGCCTCGTCGAGCCACGAGAAGAAGTCGGGGGGCGAGTACACCGGGTCAAGGCACGGGATGGGCGCGAACACGTGCCCGTAGAGCACGAGGAGGGCGCACAGCCCGCGCAGGCCCTCGAGGGCCATGTCCCTTTCCTGGGGGGTCGGCGCCGGGCCGGGCGGGGAAAGCCTCCTCTGGAAAAGTCCGGCCATCGCGGGGTTTCCTAGGGCTGCCGCCGCAGCCACGCGGCAAGTTCCGCAGTCCCCGATTCCATGCTCACCCCTGGCGAGTAGCCCAGGTCGCGTCGGGCTGCGGATATGTCGAACCAGTGGTCCCTCGCGAGCTCCGCCGCCACAAAACGGGTCATCGGTGGCTCGCCCCTTAGCGGCAGAACGCTCCATGCCGCTTCCATGGCGCTCCCGACGGCGGAGGCCGCCCAAAGGGGGATCCTTTTTCTGATGGGGGGCCGGCCCAGCGCGGCAAGCAGCCCGTTGACCCAGTCCCAGAGGACGACCGGCTCTCCGTTCGTGATGAAGTAGGCCCGCCCTCCGACGCGTCGCGCATCGTGGGCGAGCGCTCGCTCCGCCAGGAGGTGGGCGTCGGCGGCATTCTCGACATGGACCATGTCGACCCGGTTTCGGCCCTCTCCCACGATCCTAAGGCGCCCGGACCGCGCCCGCTCAAGGATGCGTGGCACCAGGTGCGGGTCGCCCGGCCCCCAGATCAGGTGCGGCCGGAGCGCCACCGTCCTCAGCACGGCGCCATGGGCCCGCAAGACCTCCGCCTCGGCCTGCGCCTTCGTGAGCGGATACGGGCTTGGGCAGTCCGTCGTGAGGGGAAGCGACTCGTCGGCGCCCGAGAGGTCGCGGCCATTGTAGACAACGCTCGGGGTGCTCGTGTGAATCAGCCTCCCCACCCCGTGGGCCTTGCACCCGTCCAGGACCGCCCGGGTTCCGAGCACGTTCGCGCGGTGAAAATCGGAACGGGGGCCCCAGACACCAACCTTCGCCGCCACATGGAACACCGCTTCCATCCCGCGGCACGCCTCCCTGACGCCCGGCGCATCCTCCAGCTCCACGCGGATGAAACGGACCCCGCGCGCCTCGAGGTCGGGCGCGGGCCTGCGCGCGGCGACAGAGACCTGCCGTCCCATGGCCAGAAGCCGATCCACGATTCTCCGGCCCAGGAAGCCGGTCCCTCCCGTGACGAGCACGGGGCCGCGACATGACTCTTGTGCTTCAGCGAGGTCCACGAGGGGCGCAGCGTAGCATGGCGGGGGCGAGATCAGGCGACGCCAAACGCGCGTGCGCCGGCGGCCCATTTGGCAAGGGAGAGCCTGTGGATCTTCGCATTGTGGCGCACGTCCACGGGAAAATGCTCGCGGAAGTAGAAGGTCTTGATGGCCGCCGTATGCGGATGCCCGAGCGCCAGGGCGCGGAGCTCGCGGGCAAGCTCCAGGGCATCCTCCTCGCCCGATATCCGAGTCTCGGCAACGATCGCGGGCTCCCCTCCGGCCCGGATCAGGGCGCACCGCAGCGCGCGCGAATGCGAGCGGAAGACCTGCTCGCACGGCTCCGTGAAAAGGGTCCCCCCGGGGATGTCGACGCACTCGGCCTTGCGCCCCAGGAACCAGAGCCTGCCCGCCTCGTCGAGGAGGCCGCAGTCCCCCATCCGGTGCCACACCGCGCCCGCCGCTCCCAGGATCTTCGCGGCCCGCGTGGCCTCAGGGAGGCCATCGTAGGTGCGGGTGACGACGGGGCCCGCCACGACGATCTCGCCCACGGCTCCCGCCGGGAGCCCCACCGGAATCCCGTCGAGAGGTCCGTCCGAGAGGGCGATGATCCTCACCTCGATCCCGGGAACGGGCCGGCCGACGCAGGCACCCCGCGTCGAGGAGGCGTCGATCTCATCGGCCGAAATGGTGCTTACCGGGAGGGCCTCCGTGGCGCCATAGGGGCTATGGAGGCGACCCTTCGTGAGGAATGCCCTTGAGGCCTCCCAAAGATCCGCGGGAACCGGGGCTCCGGCGCAGAGGACCCTCCGCAGGCTTGGGAGCTCGATTCCGTTCTCGCTGCAGTGGGCCGCGACCTTCCTCCAGAGGGTCGGCGACCCGAAGGAATTGGTGACGCGCTCCTGCCGTATGGCCTGCACGATCTTCGCGGGGTCGGCCCTGGCAGGATGCCTTGGGTCCATCTCCGGGATGATGCTCGTCATCCCGAGAGCCGGGTTGAAAAGGGCAAAGATGGGCAAAAGCGGCAGGTCCACCTCCCCTGGCTCAATTCCATAGGTGTCGCGGATGATCGCCACCTGGGCCTCGAACATCCCGTGCTCGTAGCATACGCCCTTTGGCGCCCCTGTTGAACCCGAGGTGAAAAGGATCGCGGCAAGGTCTCCGGGTTCCGCCGTGGCGGCCTCCGCCGCCACGCCACCCTGGCCGGCGGCCCGCGCCGTGAGCGAGCCGCTCACGGGAACGCGGACCTGGACGCTCGCGAAGGCCCGCACGCACACGCGCGACAGGATCTGCGCAAGGGCTATCCCCACCAGGACGCGCGGACGGGAGCGCTTCACGCAGGAGAGAAAGTTTCCCAGTCCCATCCCCGGATCGATGACGATCGGGACGGCGCCGACCTTGAAGAGCGCGAACACGAGCGCGATCAGAGGCAGGCCGGGTTTCACCATGACAAGCGTCCTGTCGCCCCTTCTCACGCCGGCGGCCCGGAGGCGCGCGCTCCACGCGTCGGCCTCGTCTAGGAGGCCGGAGAAACTCAGCGTGAGATAGTCAATGCCCTCGGTGTCCGTCCGTCCCCGCGGGACCTTCAGGGCCGTGGCCCCGGGTTGCGCAGCGGCCATCCTTTCCAGATGCCGGGCTATGTTTGCGTTCACGCTTTGAGCGAGGGCGCCTCGGCGAGGAGGGAAGCCTGCCAAGGCAGAAGAATCTCGCCCAGCTTGCGGGGCGTGCGCGCGATCTGCGAGAGCTGGGACCTGTTGGCGATCAGCGTCGGCTCGATCGAGATCTTGGCGGCGATCTTGTCGCGCTCCTCCTTGATGCGGTCCAGGAGGGCGATCTCGGCCTGGGTCAGGGGGTGGTGATTGGGGTCGCGGCCCGGCCTCCTTGGAAGCGTCCGGGGATCCTTTGCGAGCCCGTCCCTGAGCGCCGCCGAAAGCGAGCCGATCAGGCGGCCGTGGCGCTTGCCGAGGTTGACCTCCCGCAGGATGGACTCCTCGGTCCCACCCTCGTCGGCGGCGGTCGCCAGCCGAACCAGGAATTCATTGGAGCACACCTTGAACGGCGGCGTGTCGAGCTTCTGCGCCTGCTCCTGCCGCCAGTGCCAGACGGAGTGGAGGACGGACTGGCCGACGGCCCTCAGGCGCTCGGACCTGCCGATCCTCCAGTCGTTCTCGTCGGGAGGCGCGAAACCGGTGGTGCCGGACTCGATCTGGGCCGCGCACTGCTGCTCCATCCAGTCGACCCGCCCCAGCCTCTTGAGCTCCCGCGCAAGGATGTCGCGCAGCGCCGGCAGGTACCACACGTCGAGCGCCGCGTAGTCCAGGAGCTTCTGCGTGATCGGCCTCCTTGACCAGTTGGCCTTCTGGCCGTCCTTGTCGAGCTTCACCCCGAAATTGTCCTCGATAAGGGAGGCGAGGCCGATCCTGCCCCGACCCAGAAGCTGGGCCGCAAGCATCGTGTCGAAGAGGCTCTTCGCCCTGAACCCGCAAAAATCATGGAGGAGACGCAGGTCGAAGTCGCTGCCGTGCATCACCAGGTGCTTTTTTGCCAGCCTCCGCCAAAGCGGCTCCAGGTCGATCGGTGCAAGGGCGTCCAGGAGGTAAACCTCACCCCCCACGTAAAACTGCAGCAGGCAAATACGAACCCGGAACCGGTACATGTTGTCCGCCTCGGTATCCATCACGACCTCGCTCGAGCCCTCGATGGCATCGAGCAGGGGTTGGATCCTGCCCGGCTGGTCGATGAGCGTAAAACCCGAGATGCGAGGGTGTTGGGTCTTTACTCCAAGAAGGCGGCGGACCGGGTGCGGCAGAAAACGGGATATCATCGCAGTCGAGTGCAGCGTGGGGCCCAACGCCACCTAGGGCGATTCTTAAAAACGACCCTTTTGGGGATTCCTTCACCTGCCTCCGGCCTGCACCCGGTTCCCTCCTACAGCACATTCACCGGCATTCCGACCCGGACAAGGCCCATGAGCGTCAGCACGTCCCAGTTGGCCAGGCGAAAACAACCGTGGGACTCCGTGCGGCCCACATTCTCCGGCTCCGGCGTCCCGTGGATGCCGTAGCCAGGCCTGTCCAGGCCGATCCACGCCAGGCCCACCGGATTGTTCGGCCCGGGCGGTATGGTGAGCTTGCGGCCAAGCGCCCTGCCCTCCTCGGACTCGGGAAAAAGATCCGGATCAAAGGTGTAGTCAGGGTCGGCTATCACAACCGTCACCTGAAGGCCGCCGACGGGCCTTTTTTCCACCATCCTCGCTATGCTCACGGGGAAATGGGCGATCACGCGGCTCAGCGCGTCGACCACCTCGAGCTCATGGGTGTCCAGGGTGATCATGATCTGCGCCGCGGTGCCGCTGACGACCACCTGGTCCGCCGCCGGGACGACGATCGTCGTTCCGGGCAGCACGGCGTCCCAGTTGACGCCGGGATTTAGCTTCCGGATGAGATTGGGATGGGCATGGAACCGTTCGGCGGCCAACTCGAGCGCCGAGGCATACGCCATTGACGACGCTTGCGACTTCTCGAGCCAGGTCGCGGGAACGGGATGCAATCCCGCCAATTCGATCGCCTTGAAGGTGTAGCTGCCCAGCGCCGGCGCCGACGGTCGCAGGAGCTCCCTCGTGGCGGCGTCCAGTTCCTTTGTTTCCGCGATCCCCGCACCCCGCTGGAACGCGTCCAATGCGGCTTCAGTCTGGGCGCCCGGCACACCATCGATCGATCCGCAGGAGAAGCCGCGCCGATGCAGCTCAACCTGGAGTTCCAGGGTCGAATCGATGCGCAGCTCCTGTTTTGGGGCGTCGGCCTGGGCGTCGCCCCCTGAAGGGGCCGCCGTTAGATTCATCCCTCGGCCGAGCAGGGCGAGAATCGCCAGGGCAAAGCGAGTGGGGCTACGAGGCGCCAAGAAATGCATTTCTCCAGCTGTCCCAAAAAGAGTTTTTTCTTGGGCGATGGCTCGGCCGGTCACCGGGGACAGGACCTAATTGGCACGTTGCAACGACAGGTATCATTTTCGAAGGCTCTTCACATAGACAACAACTGCTTCGATTTGATCGGGTTTGAGATCGTCCTTGAACGCGGGCATAACCTGCCCCCTCTGGTCCTTGTGGCCCTCGTTCACCTGCTTTCTGATTTCGTCATCCGCAAGCTTGCTCCCAGTGAGGTCCTTCGCATGTAGCTTCCGGCCCGCCGGTGTATGGGCTCTTCCATCCGGGCCATGGCATGAAGCACATTTGTCGGAGAACACATCCTCGCCTACGTCCCCAAAGGCCCGCGGCCCAAAAATGACTGCAGCAACAACGAACACCGAGGCAAAACGCTTCATTGCGGGCCAACTCTTGCCGTTCACACGCATCGTTCAAGTACCTTGGTCACTGTTCGCGAGGGGCACAAGGCCCACCTAACCGGGCACTTCAAGCGGGGCGAAAAGCCGGTATCGCGCCGGTCGCATGGCGCCCGCCCGCCCTTCGCGTGCTTGCGCCCGGAACGCGGTAGGGACCCGGCTCCGCGCCCGACTCTGGCACTTGAGGTGCTGTGAACAATTCACCCAAAACCATGATGGATTCCGAAGCAACGCTCGCCGCCCCGCCCCTGCAACAGGCGGTCCGGGTTGAGCGCCTATGCAAGCGCTTTGGAGCGACCGTGGCCCTGGATGATATCAATCTCGACGTCATGGCGGGGGAATTCCTGTCGATAATCGGGCCCTCGGGCTGCGGAAAGACTACGCTGCTTCGGATACTTGCAGGACTCGAGTCCGCTTCCGAAGGTCGCGTCACAATAGACGGAGAACCCATCGCCGTGGCGTGCCAGAAGCAGGAGATTGGCATCGCTTCCCAGAGGGCGGCGCTCCTTCCCTGGTTGACAGCGCTCGGGAACGTGGAACTCACCCTTGAGATCTGCAAGCGGGCATCCCCGCTCTCCCCTGAAAAACTCCTGAGCGAGTTTGGCCTGGGTGACTTCCTAAACCACTACCCTCACCAACTTTCCGGGGGCATGCAGCAGCGCGTCAGCATTGCAGCCGCCATGGTACACCACCCCCGGCTCCTCCTCTTGGACGAACCCTTCGGGGGCCTTGACGAGCTGACCCGGGAGACCATGTGGGACTGGCTCGCGAAATTGCTGTCTGTCACGCGCCAGACGGCCGTCCTTGTGACCCACAGCGTGGAGGAGGCCGTCGCGCTATCCGACAGGATTGTGATGCTTTCGGCCCGGCCGGGGCGCATTCACCGGATTTTGGATGTAGCGCTGCCGCGGTCGCGATCGGGAAGGCTCGACGAGGCTTTCACTGGTGTGAACGTCCCGCACACCCCTGCGCCGGGACGTAGCCCGGTCCCCACAAGTTTTGCGATTGGGGCCTCCATCAGTACCCACATAGTCCGTCGTTGGATGGGAATTCTCGACCCCGCAACCGGCCGTCCATGAGGGGACGCTTGATCCCCCCGCAATGGCACCAGCCGCGCTTCGGCCTCGGGCTCGCCTCCTCGTTCACTTGACGGGCGTTAGGGTCGCGCCTCCCAGGTTCGCCGCGAGAAAGGCCTCCACTTGGTGGTAAAAATCGACCCGGTCCTTGTAGTTGAAGAACCCATGCCCCTCGATTCGCCGGAAGAAGGTCTCGACCGGAACGCCCCGGTCCCTGAGGACCTTCGCGAGCTTGCGCGACTGCTCCACGTCTACGACCCCGTCCTCAATCCCATGCGCGATGAGCACGGGCGCGTGGATTTGGTCGGCATGGTTGATGGGGGAGATGTCATCGAGCCTGGCCAAGTCCCCTCCAGGCTTTGCAGCCTCGTCCAATATCGGGACGGATTCCCCGGACTCGACCGTATCAGCATCGTCCTTGAGCTGCTTCCTCCAGTCGAAGACGCCGGCCTCTGTGACGGCGCAGCAGTATAGGTCACCCTCGAAGGCTACCCCGGCAACGGCAAGGTACCCCCCGAAGCTGCCTCCCATGATGGCCACGTGCTTCGGGTCTATTATTCCCGTGCGCACGAACGCCCTAGTCGCATCAGTCACATCGTCATGCATCCTTGAAAAATTAAACCTGTGGTCGTGGCTGATCTCGGGAGTGAACCCGGCCGATCCGCGGTAATTCGGCTGCAGGACGGCATAGCCGCGGCTGACAAGAAACTGCACTTCGGGGTTATACGCGGCCGTGTCCCGCAACCACGGGCCCCCGTGCACGAGGACGACGAGCGGCACGGGATGGGAGGGGGAGGCCCCATCCGGGATGGCAGCATAGCCCTCGAGCCTCACGCCGTCTCGGGTCTTGTAGTTCATCGGCTTCACGGGGCGCAGCGGGCGGTCCTTAAGCCAGGGCGCCGCATCCCCCAGCCCCCGGATCGTCTTGGTACCCATGTCCAGGAGCTCGCGCGTGCCGGGGTGTTGCGAGCCCGTCTCCGTGAACAGGAATTTCCTCACCGCCTTGTCAAAGTCCACGAGGACGTTGTCCGTGTCGGGCCTGAGCTTGTCGATCGAGGCCTGCGCCACCGCAAAATCCTTGAGAAACCAGAATGACACGGGCTTGCGCTGAAGGTAGATCACACCGGCGAGCTTCTGCTCGACCGGCGAAAAGTAGAGGATGCCGGTTCCGATGTCGTAATTGGCGTCCGTAAGCACGGGGTTCTCGAGATCCCCGGTCGAGAGGTTGCAGCGCCGAAGCTCGTAGCCCTTGCCTGCTGTAAAAATGACAACCCAAGCGTGGTGAAGGTCGTAGTCCATGGCCATGGCCCTCGCATTGGCGGCAAGCGGCACCTCAGTCCACTCGCCCGAAGCTGCAGTGTACTGGAAAAGGTGAAATCTCCCCTTTGACCACGTCCTGCAAAGCGCGAGTTCACCCCTGCGGTCAGACAGCCACCCATCTATGCTGCCACCCTTCGGGGCCCTGATGGTGCGCACCAGCACATCCCCATGCTTTTGGTCCGCATCGAGTTCGGTGATGCGCGCAGACTGGGACTTGTTGCCCGTGACGCTGCGATACCAAAGAAGCACCTTGCCGGGCCGTTCCTCGGGCACGCCCACGACGACCGTCGCGTTGTACCGGTTGAGCGGATAAAAGTCGGTGATGCGCGTCACCTTCGCCGCGTAGAGGCCCTGGGGCCAGATCTTGTCGAAGGTCAGGCTGAAAACGAGCTTGTCGTTGCTGATCCAGCGGAACGTCGAAATGTCGTTTTCGTCGGTGCCCCTGAGGGCCGTTGGCGTCAGGTCCTTAAGGTCGTAGACGATCAGGCTTCGGGTATCGATGCCGTCCGCGACTATTGTCCCCAGGTACTTGCCGTCCGGGGACAGGCTGGCTTCACCCAGAGGGGCCGCCCGAAAGAGCTCCTCTGCCGAGAGGGGTTCCGCGGAGGCGGTAGTTGCAGCACAAAGACAAGCCAGCGCGCTGAGCGCGGAAAGGCGGGGTATCATGGGGGTAGTGTCGGGTTTCTCGCCCTAGACCCCGAAAGGGGCGAGACAAATAGAGGCTTGTAACGCGCCTTGTCCACGGCGGCGCTCTAGCCGCGTTCGCCTTTCGGGCGGGAGGGCAAAGCCCGAGGTGCGCCATTGAACCCTGCGGGTTTCCCGACACATTTCCCTTTGGCACCAGTCCAAGAGGCAGGTCCATCGCTTGAGAATCCTACGCATCATCCTAATCTGGCTCTGCCTTGCCGCAGCGCTTGCCGCCCTCCTTGTCCTGACGGCCATCTCCCCGCCCCTCCAGACATGGGCCGCCCAGGCAGCTCTCAACCGCCAGCCGGGCTTGCACGCCTCCATCGACTCCTTGTCGGCGGGGTTCGGGCGCGTGGACATCGAGAAGGCGCACATTGAATATCATGGGGCTGTCCTCACGCTGCCCCTGCTCCAGGCACAGGTTCCGCTGACCCGTGCCCTCCTTGAAAGGAGGGTGTCCGTCCAGGGCCTCCTCGCAAAGGGCTGGACCCTCGACCTGAGCAGGCAGGGAGCATCCCCCAACGAGGAGGAAAAACCGGCCGGCGACGCGGCCTCCGCAAGCGCAAACCAGGAGTCCGCAAGCCGCGCCAGCCTCGTCCTCCTCGGCTATCTCAGCACGCTGAAGCTTCCGCTTGGCGTTTCCCTTGAAGGCGTCGACCTGGAGGGTGACGTGATCCTTCCAGGTGAGCCGGGCAAGGGCGCGACCCAGGTCCACTTGACCGTCTCCGGCGGCCACGACGGGCAGTTCGCGTTCGACGCGTCCACCGAGGGAGCCGGAACGCCCGTGAGCTCCGCCTTTGCCCACGGGACCGTCACCCTCCTCATGGCGACGCCAAGGACCCTGGATGGGATCAAGCTGGCGGCGGAGGTGACCTTGATCGGAGAGGCCCAGTCCAACCTCGCCGTGTCGGTGCAGGCTTCCGCGGAGCACGGGCCGGGCGGCGAGAGCTATTCGTTGAGCCTGAGCAGGGGCGGCAGGCGCGTCGCGGCCTTCGACGCCACATCGCCTGGGGCGACGGGCGGGGTCTCGGGCACATGGAAGGCGAACCTTGTTGAATCGGACATGGCCCCGTTCTCGCCGTTCACCTCCCTTCCCCCCCTGGCGGCCGTCGGCGAGGGCCGCTTCGAGGCGGACGGCGGCCTTTCAAGGGTGCACGCGGTCGGCCGGCTGAAGTCGGCCGCCGGAAGCCTCTCCTTTCTCTCGCCCGTCCTGGAACGCATCGGAAAGGCCAACGTGGACGTCGACTTCGACGCCACGCTCTCGGGCCGGTCCCTGCACGTGGACCACCTGAAGCTTTCCCTTGATGGCGCCCGCTCGGCCGTGGTAGTAAAGACGCTGCAATCCTTCGACTTCGACGGGGGCGCCGGGAGCGTCGTCGTGGCGAGGCCGGGAGAGGATTTTTTCGAGGGGTCGGTAAAGGGCCTTCCGCTTGAATGGCTCTCCAGTCCCTCAAGCAGGCTCAGGTTCACGGCAGGAGAGGCGAACGCCCGGTTCGTGATCCGCCCCCACGACGGGGGATTCTCACTTCGGCTGACGGAGCCGCTCACGGCCTCGGGCGTGTCCGTCGCGGGTCTTTCCGGGGCCCCCCTCGACCTGTCGGCGCCGCTCCTCGCCTCCTACTCCCCAACGGGCTGGGACGTCACGGTTGGGCCGCTTTCGGTCCGCGCAGCAGGCCGACTCCTGGCCGAGGTCCGGGCCAAGGCCTCCCGAGCGGCAGGGGCGGACCCGACCGTCTCGGTCACGGGGACATGGAGCGCGGACCTCGAGGCGCTGGCGTCGGAGGCCGGCGTCTCCGGACCCGGTTGGCCCGGCGGGAAATCCGCGTCCGGGGATTTCGCGGCGAAGCTCGGCGACACCACGGGTGTCGACGTCAAGGCGGCCTGGGTGGGGCTGGACCCAAGCCAAACCGTGGGCGCGACCATCCACGTCGACCTGGACCCGGACGGGGATTTCGCGTTCACGGCGCCGGTCTCCTTCGCCACCAAGGAGGGCAGGCGGGAGCTTTCCACGGAGGGTTCCTGCACGTTCGGCCGCTCGGGCGGCGAGCTAGACGTGAGGCTTACCAGCGACGACGTGGCGGAAGACGACCTGCTCCTTCTCGCGACGCCGCTTGCCGCCCTGGGAGGAGGAGGGCTCTCGGCGGGGACAAAGGCCCGTGGCGGCCCTTTCTGGGGCACCTGGACCGGGAATATTGGCTTCTCCTTCAAGCTGCTCCGCACCCCGGACGGAAATTACGACGAGGTCGCGGGCTCCCTCGTCCTGAAGCGCGACCAGCTGCGCCTGGAAACCGGCCGCGTGTGGATCCTCAACCACAACCTTGCCAAGTTTGAGGGGACGATCACTTTCGATCCCTCGCTGGCGCAGCCGTACGCGCTCAAGGGCTTGGGGAGCGTGGAGGACGTGGACGCCGCGGCCTTCTTCGGCCCGGCGCCCAAGGAGGGGTCGGCGCCCTTTGAGGGACGCTTCTCCGCCAGCGCGACGCTGGCCGGGGTCGGCACGAGCCCCGATGATCTGGCCCGGAACGCCCACCGGGAGATTCAGCTCAAGAGCCCGTCCGGCATCTTGCGTCTATTGAAGGTGGACGTCGCCGACGCTGTTCCCGAGGCCTCGACCCCGGTCACGGACACCCTTGGGGACGTGAGCTCCGCCGTGGGCTCGATCTTTGGCATCCACAAGGGCTTTGACCGCATCGACAGGAACAAGGTGAGCCCGGCCGCGGACGCCGTCATCAACTTCACCTACGAGATCGCCGAGATAGCCTACGACCGGCTCACGATCTCGGCCTCCGGGGGGCCCGACCAGGCGCTCCATCTCTCGGACATCGAGATGGACTGCCCGGACGAGAGGCTCCGGGGCTCGGGCGACGTCCCCTATGCGAAGGGTATGGCCCTCCCCAAGCGCCCGCTTTCCCTGGACCTCGTGCTGGGCGTCAAGGGACACCCGGCCGAGCTCCTCTCCAAGGCGGGGATCCTTGCGCCAAAGAAGGACGACGCGGGCTTCCGGGACGTGACGGTTCACGTCCTCCTCGGGGGCACGCTTGAGCGGATCGACACCGGCCCGTGGCACGACTCGCTCGCCAAGGTGGTGGCCGCCAATCCCCTGCAGAAGAAGAAGGACAACTAGGAGGCCCGGGTTACTCGGACCACGCCCCCAGGAACTCCCCCACCAGGACGGGCAGGTCCGCGCTGTAGCCCCCCTCGAGGACGGCCGCCGCAGGGATCCCGGTGTGCTGGAGCCAGTGCCCGAGCGATGCGAAGTCCTCCGCCTCGAGCGTCATCTCCGTGAGCGGGTCCCCGGCGTAGGCGTCAAAGCCGGCTGAAACCAGCACCAGCTCGGGCCTGAAGCCGACGATGGCGTCAAGCGACGCGCGCAGCGCGTCCATGTGGGATTCTCTCGAGGCGTCCGGGGGCACCGGCCAGTTGCGGATGTTGCCCAGGTCGTGCAGCCCGGTCCCCGGGTAACCCGGGGACTGGTGCACCGAGCTCACGAGGATGCCCTCCCTGCCGAGGAGGATCGACTCGGTGCCGTTGCAGTGGTGCGCGTCAAAGTCCCAGATCGCTACCCTCCGGATGTCGAAGTCGCGCATCGCCGCCAGCGCCGCGATCGCCACCTGGTTCAGATAGCAGAATCCCATAGCCTGGTTCGCGGTCGCGTGATGCCCGGGCGGGCGCATGAGCGAAAACGCGGGGCGCCCCGTGTCATGCGCGTGGCGGGCAGCGAGGAGCGCCGCCGCAACGGCGCGGCGCGCGTGCTGGCCGATCCCGGGAAGGTAGCGCGTGTCCGGGTCGAAGTCATTCTCCTGCTCAAGGCGCGCCAGGTGCGCCGCCGTGTGGGCCAGGAGCAGGGTCTTGTCGGGGACCTCGTCGAACCCGGAACTCCAGGTCCAGGCGGGAAAGGTGTCCTGCAGGTAGGCCGCCGTGTGGGTCACGCGCTCGGGCTTCTCGGGATGCCCGAGCGCCCAGTAGTCGGCGCACCTCGGGTCATGGAGAACGAGCATGGACATGTCCGGTGGCCTCTCCCTTGGGGAGCCGCGCGTCGCCGCCCGGCCCCGGGGCCGGGCGCCACGCCGGTTCAGCTCCGCATCTTTGCAGCCTCGTCCCGGCTGCGTAGCTTTTCCTTGAGCTCGTCCGCCGGGCAGCCGCAGCCGCCGCCGCAGCCCGGTTTCCGGCGGTTCGCGGACCAGCGCAGGAAGAGCCCCACCGCGGCAGCGTTAACGATCAGGAGAGCCGCAATGGTTTGGAATTCGGGTGTCATGCTTCTCCTAGAACCCTAGCGCGGTTCCCCCCTGGTACACAACAAACGATATGATCCAGGCCGCGCCCGTCATGTAGGCCGTCTGGAAGAGCGGCCACCGCCAGGAGTTGGTCTCCCTCCTGACGACGGCGATGGTGCTCATGCACTGCATCGCGAACACGTAGAAGACCATGAGCGTGACGCACACCAGCGGGGTGAAGAGCCTCCTGCCGTCGGGCCAGGTTGCCGCGCCGAGCGCGTGCTGGAGCGTCTTCGTGTCCTCGCCGTTTGATTCCGCGTTGAAGACCACCCCCATCGTGCTCACGAAGACCTCGCGGGCGGCGAAAGAGCTGATGAGCCCGATCCCGATCTGCCAGTCAAAGCCGATAGGCTTTATGAGGGGCTCGATCGCGTGTCCGGCTCGCCCCGCGAAGCTCTGCGCCAGCTGCTCGGTGTCCGTCGCGCCCGCCGGCGCCTTCGGATAGGCGGCAAGGAACCAGAGCACCACGCTTATCGCCAGGATCACTGTGCCCGCGCGCTTCAGGAAGATCCCGGAGCGCTCGACCATGTGGAGCATCACGTCCCTGACCCGCGGCAGCCTATAGGGTGGCAGCTCCATGATCATGAGCGGCGGCTTTCCCTTCAGGAGCGTGCGTTTGAAGAGCCATGCGAACCCGAATGCCCCGAAGGTGCCGAGGGCGTACATGAGGACCATGATGCCGACCTTGGTCGCGAGCGAGACGCCCCTGCCCGGCAGGAGCGCCGCGATCATAAGCAGGTATACCGGCAGCCGTGCCGAGCAGCTCATGAGCGGGGCCACGAGGATCGTCACCAGCCGGTCCTTGGCGTCCTCGATCGTCCGGGTGGCCATGATCCCGGGGATCGCGCACGCGTAGGAGGAGAGGAGCGGGATGAAGGACTTGCCGTTCAGCCCCACGCGGCTCATCAGGCGGTCCATGATGAAGGCGGCGCGGGCCATGTAGCCGGTGCTCTCGAGAAGGCCTATGAAGAAGAAGAGGATCAGGATCTGAGGGAGGAACGTGACAATCGTCCCCACGCCGCCGATCACGCCGTCGGTCAGGAGGTTCCTCAGGTCGCCCGCCGGCATCACCTGCTTGGTCCAGTTGGCGAGGTCAGTGGTCCTGGCCCCGATCCAGTCCATCGGGGCCTGGGCAAGCGAGAAGATGCTGACAAAGAGGAGCGTCATGACGACTCCGAGGACGAGCCATCCCCAGACGGGATGGGTGACCACGGAGTCGATCCGGTCGCTCACGGTCGGCGCCGCCGAGTGGGCCGCCTCCGACACCTCGGCCGCAAGCCCGCCGATCACCTCGTAGCGGGAGTTGACGAGCGTTCCCGCCCAGTCGGTTCCCTCGGACTCCCAGCGCCTCTGCCAGGTCCTGAGGATCTCCTCGGTGCGGCCATCGAGGGGCGTCGAGCCCGCGACCCGCACGGAATCCTGGTCGGTGAGGAGCAGGAGCGCCTCGGCGCGCGCGATCAGCGGCGCCTTTCCCCCGTTGGCCACGAGCGAGGCCTGGAGCTCGGCCACCGCCGAGGATATCGCCGCCGGGATGTTCCACGCATGGCGGGAGAGGGGCGGGTCGAACTTGCTCATCGCGAGCCTGAGCTCGATGAGCCCCTTCCCGTTCACGGCCTCGCAGGGGATCACGGGGATGCCCAGGAGCTGCTCAAGCCTCGCGGCCTTGATCACGAGCCCGGACTGGGTCGCCAGGTCCATCATGTTGAGCACGACGATCACGGGCCGGCCCAGGTCCAGGACCTGGTGCACGAGGTAGAGGTTACGCTCCAGGTTCGTGGCGTCCACGATGCACAGGATCCGGTCCGGCTGGGGGGTGTCTGCCCTTCTGCCGAGGAGCACGTCGCGGGTGACGGCCTCGTCGGGCGACCTGGCGGCGAGCGAGTAGGCTCCCGGGAGGTCTATGACGGTGATCGGCTGGCCGTGCTGCGAATAGGACGTCCCTATCTTCTTTTCCACGGTCACGCCGGGATAATTGCCCACCTTCTGCTTCAGGCCCGTGAGCGCGTTGAACAGGGTGCTCTTGCCGCAGTTGGGATTGCCGACAAGGGCGTAGATCGGGGCCCGGGCCGCAGAGGTCATGGCTCCTGGGGCTCCACGATGACGTCCGCCGCCTCGCTCTTGCGGAGCGTCAGGTGGTATCCGCGGACCTTGATCTCGATCGGGTCCCCGAAGGGCGCGAGCCTGATGAGTTTCAGGGGCGTTCCCACCAGGAGTCCCATCTCGCGGAGCCTAAGCGACGCCGTTCCCGTCTTCGGGAACTGCCGGACGACGGCTGAGGAGCCCGCCGGAAGATCGGACAGCTTTACCAGCGCCGCCATGAATGGGAGCCCCGCCCCTTAACGGGCGCCGGTGCGCTCGACGAGGATCTGGCTCGCGGCGCTGTGGCTGAGCGCGATCCGTGTTCCATTGACCTGGCAGAGGATGGTGCGGTTGCCGGAGACCTTGGTGACGTAGGCGGATTCACCGAATCCCATCTCGCGGACACGCTGGCAAAACTCGGAGTCGCCCTTCAGTCGGCACACCCTGCCGGTTGCGCGCACGGGCAGCTGGCAGAGGGGAAATGGGGAGATGACGGGCTGTCCGGCCATGGAGGAGAAGGGGAACATGTGGGAACTGAGACTCAGTTTCAAGAAATACTTGCTTGGAGTGTGCTCTTATATGACGCCCAAGACCTACCCCGGACTTCGTCCCATTGCATCATTTATGGCCAAAAATGCCTGTTTTTGCCCATAAAACAGCAAGAAATGACCATGAAAGGCCCATTTCCAGCCGCTGCACCGCGAGTCGGCCGGATCCTTACTTCCTCCGGTTTCGTATCCCGAGCTGGGCCACGGAGAACCGGACAAATCCCTCCAAGCGCTCGACCTCCGCGGGATCGAGACCCTCCTTGCCCTTGAGCGCATCCTGCGCGCGCTTCATCGCGTTCTCGACCGCGTTCACGTCGATCTTCTCCTCCTCAATCGCGCTGTCGGCCAGGATCGAGACCCTCTCCCCCGTGACCTGGGCGAAGCCGCCCCCGACGATAAGATACTGCGTGACGTTGCCCTTGGTGGCGCGCAGCTCGCCCGCCCCCACCTGGGCAACGAGCGGGATGTGACCCGGGAGGATCCCGACCTCCCCCTCCACGGTCGGTATCACGACCGTGTCAACCGTCTCCGAATAGACCCGGGCCTCAGGCGTGACGATCTCCAGGATGAGCGGCATGGGGCTATTTCTTGCCGGAGGCGATCACCTCTTCGATGCCGCCCTTCATGTAGAAGTCGCCCTCGGGGACGTCGTCCAGCTGGCCGTCGAGGATCATCTTGAACCCGCGCACGGTCTCCTTGACCGGGACGTACTTGCCGGGCGTTCCCGTGAACACCTCGGCGACCGAGAAGGGCTGCGAGAGGAAGCGCTGGATCTTGCGTGCGCGGAAGACGGTGAGCTTGTCCTCGGGCGAGAGCTCGTCCAGGCCCAGGATCGCGATGATGTCCTGGAGGTCCTTGTACCTCTGGAGAACGCGCTGGAGCTCGCGGGCCACGTTGTAGTGCTCCTCGCCCACGATAGAGATCTCGAGCGCCTTGGAAACCGACGCGAGCGGGTCGACGGCCGGGTAGATCCCGAGCTCGGCGATGGAGCGCTCAAGCACGATCGTCGAGTCGAGGTGGGCGAAGGTGTTGGCCGGCGCCGGGTCGGTGAGGTCGTCCGCGGGCACGTACACGGCCTGGACCGAGGTGATGGAGCCCTTGTTGGTCGAGGTGATGCGCTCCTGGAGGAGGCCCATCTCGTTGGCGAGCGTCGGCTGGTAGCCGACGGCCGAGGGCGAGCGCCCGAGGAGCGCGGACACCTCGGAGCCCGCCTGAGAGAAGCGGAAGATGTTGTCGATGAAGAGGAGCACGTCCTGGTTCTTCTCGTCGCGGAAGTATTCGGTCATCGCGAGCGCCGAGAGCGCCACGCGCATGCGGGCGCCCGGGGGCTCGTTCATCTGGCCGTACACGAGCGCGACCTTCGACTTCGAGAGGTCCTTCTGGTCGATGACGCCCGCCTCGGACATCTCGTGGTAGAGGTCGTTGCCTTCGCGCGAGCGCTCTCCCACCCCGGCAAACACCGAGAAGCCGCCGTGGGCCTTGGCGATGTTGTTGATGAGCTCGAGGATCACGACCGTCTTGCCGACGCCGGCTCCCCCGAAGGCGCCCGCCTTGCCGCCCTTGATGAACGGGCAGATCAGGTCGATCACCTTGATGCCGGTCT
>Ga0302319_10000055_pt1 | contig 200111 bp, 163 predicted proteins | sample Bog_T0_2_FD_203319 | JGI IMG/M metagenome (GOLD analysis project Ga0302319, IMG submission 203319) | Peat permafrost microbial communities from Stordalen Mire near Abisko, Sweden - Bog_T0_2 | ecosystem: Environmental > Terrestrial > Soil > Wetlands > Peat | place: Sweden: Abisko, Stordalen... | reverse complement strand
GCCCCCCCCCCCCCCCCCGGCCGTCGCAGGCTATGGCCCGACAACCACCCGATCGGCTGGAAAGCGGATGGTGACGGTGGTCCCGGCGTGCGGTCGGCTGGACAGGGTCAGACTGCCGCCATGCAGTTCGGTCAGCGACTTGGCCAGCGGCAGACCCAGGCCCGAGCCGCTTTCGGCCGGCGGCGTCAGGGTGCGGAGCTGGCCGAACGGCGCCAGGGCCACGGACAGCTCGGTTTCGGTCATGCCGGGACCGGTATCGGCGACCTCGATCACCGGGGCGCCATCGGCATCGCGCCGGCCGGTCACGGTCACGCGGCCTTCGGGGGGCGTGAACTTGACCGCGTTGGAAATGATGTTGAGCAAAATCTGGCGGATCATTCGGGCGTCGGCGCGCAGCAGCGGCGCCGGTCCGTTCCAGGTGGCGCTGAGCAACACCCGGCCGGACTCGGCCCGGGCGCGCAGCAGGGTGCAGGCGGTGTCCATGGCCGCAACCATGTCCACCGCGTCCTCGATCATGTCCATGCGTCCGGCCTCGACCTTGGACAGGTCCAGAATGTCGTTGATCAGCGCCAGCAGATGGCGGCCGCTGTCGCCGATATAGCGGGCATAGTCCCGGTAATGGCTGTCGCCCACCGGGCCGAAAAGCTGCCGGTCCATGATTTCGGCAAAGCCGATGATGGCGTTGAGGGGGGTGCGCAACTCGTGGCTGACATGGGCGAGGAAGGTGGACTTGGCCTGGCTCGCGTCCTCGGCCGCCTCCTTTGCGGTCAGCAGGTCGAGTTCCAGGGTCTTGCGTTCGGTGATGTCCTCCTTGATCGCAACAAAGCCGGTGACGGCGCCATGCCGGTCCCGGAGCGGCCCGATCACCGCCGCTTCCCAGAACAACTCGTTATTCTTGCGTTTGTTGTGGAACTCGCCGCGCCAGACCTGTCCCGCGGCCAGCGTCGCCCACAGTCGCTGGTACTCGGTGGGGGCGGTATAGCCCGACTTGAGCACCCGCGGGTTCCGGCCCATCACCTCGTCGCGGTCGAAGCCGGTGGCGCGTGAGAAGGCGGGGTTGACATAGCGGACGGCGCCGGTGGGGTCGGTCAGCACCATGCTGACCGGCGCCTGTTCCACCGCCTGGGCCAGTCGCTCCCGTTCGGCGTCCCGCCGGCGACGGCGCAGGGCCAGGGCGTAAAGCCCGGCCAGTTCCCGGATCACCGCCAGGTCGCGGTCGGAATAGTCGTGCTTCGCCCCGGCCACCGCGACCACCCCGGCGAGCGTTTCGCCGTCCAGCGCCGGCGCCACCAACATGCGGTCAAAGGGCGCCGGCGCGCCGGTTCCGCCGTTGACCACCAACGGGTACCGGTTGCTTACCACCCGCCCGAGCGGCCCTCCCGAAAGGCGCAGTGCCACCGTCGCCGCCGCCGCCTCGCCGTCGCCTGCGGCCGGGCCCGGTTCGGGCGGGGATTCGGGTGACGACTCGGGCCAGCCGGCATCGGCCGGCGCCGGCGCCTTCAGGGTGCCGGTGCCCGGATCGTGCCGGCCGACCAGGGCGACGGCGCTGGCGGTCAACCGGCGGGCACTTTCCCGCACCACCACGGCGATGTCTTCGAAGCTGGCGTCTTCGGCCGCCAGCAAGGCCCGGGCGCAGGCCGCCACGCCGGCCTGGACGGCGCCATCCCCGGTCAGCGTCTCTTCCGTCGCCACCGGTTCGCAGCAGGACGCGCCCGCTTCGCCGCAGACCTTGGGGCAATCGGGAAAAGCGTCCAAACCGGAAACCACGCCCATGCGAACCTCGTGGCATTGGGGTCAGGGATCAAAATGTCCGAACCGCAGCGTATCATGAACCGGTGATTTCATTATCGCCTGACGCCACCGCCGCGCCGCAATGTCGCGGCCGGGCCGGGCGACCGCGAACAGCCCCCCGAGGGCTCTCGAAGCAGCCGCAACAGGACAAGAAATGTCGAAGACATCGGACACACCATTTCTGATATTACCGTCAATTTTCGCATTCGGAGTCTTGTGCCGAGGTCATGATTGCGATCACTGGTCACAATGTCATAAAAAGTACATGGCAATGACAGTTTTCTCCTGGGGACGGTCATGCTACGGTGCAGCATCTTACGCGACAGTGGGGTGTTTGAGAGTCCGGGACTGGTCGCGGACCGGCTGGAATCGCTTCTGGTATCACTTGAAGGGTGGGCGTCATGACAACGGCGAGTGAACGCGCCATGAAATTCCGCATCCGCCAGACGACGGATGCCACCGAGATTGCCCTGAGCGGGCAGATGACGTTTCTCGACCATGACAAGTTTCGTCAGGTGATGACGGCGTTCGACGGGCCGGACGGGCATCGGATGGTGTTCGATCTCACGGACCTGGAGTTCGTCGATTCGTCGGGCCTGGGCATGTTTCTGATTGCCCGGGACGTGGCCAGGAAGAAGCGCCTGAACCTGTCGCTGCGGGGGGTCCGCAATGAGGTGCGCCGATCCATGGACCTTGCCCGATTCGATCGGGTGATTCCCATCGCCGAATGATCCCGGCCGGGCCGGGGCGCGGCGTCGGTCAGCCGGCGCATTCCTTTCCGGTCAGCGCGCGATAGGCGTTGCGAAAGGCTTCGTCGAAGACGTCCCGCTCTTCGAGGAAATACTCAAAGAAGCCGTATTGGCGCCGGACCTCGACCTCGATCAGTTCGACCGGATGGAAGGCGCCACCGGTAAGCCTGCCCTCGGCGAGCAGTCGGTTGATCTGGCGCAAGCCCGCCAGTTCGGCGGCATAGGCGGCGTTGAACCAGTGGTCGGTGGTAAAGTCCTGGACTTCGAAATAGTTCTGAGGCAACCGGCCGTCCCATCGGCTGTTGCGTGGCCGGGCGATGTAGATGCGGTCACAGCCATGCAATTCGCTGACGATGAACTGACGATGATAGGCGCCGTCCACCAGCCCGTCGGGGTTGGCGCCGTCATCGAAGCCGTAAAAGTAGAGCCACAGGGCGCCGCGCACCGCGTTCCCGGTGATCGGCAGGTATTTGCTGGCGCCGCCCACCTCTCCGAGGTCGACGTTCAGCACCACCTGCGCCGCCGGATTGAGGTGGAGATATTCCCGGCCGGTGGCGGGCTGAAAGCTGTTGAACGCCACCGGAATGGCGCTGGCGTTCATCACCGCGGCGATTCGGATCAGCTCTTCGGGGGTGCGGCGCGGCACATAGACCTGGGCCGGCCACAGCCGGTCGAGCAGGGTCCGGGCGTCGGCCCAGTCCAGCGGCTTCAGCCAGCGATGCCAGTATTCCCAGACCGCCGGGCGGAAGCTGGCGGGGTCGCCGAAGGCGGCGATCCACAAGGTATTCATCCAGTGGAAGGGCGGCGGGAAGCGGTTGCCCAGGCGCAACTGTTCTTCCAGCCGGGGCAGCAGCGGCTTGCCCTCAAGCCAGTCGGCGACCCAGCCGATCATGCCGCTGGAACAGGTGATGAAGGCGGGCTCGATGGCCAGTGCCCGGGCCGCCTCCAGGAATCCCACGCCATGGGCGTTGATGCCGCCCAATCCGCCGAGGGCAAAGCCAATCCTGCCGTCCATCCGAGTCGTCCACCGGTGATGCCGCCGCCATCGGTCGAGGCGTCTGGCCATTGGCAATTATGGTCCGGCCGGTGCCTGGGAGGCAACCGGTCCGGCGGCGGTGACGGGAAAAAAGTCCCCGGGGCGTCGCTCCCCCGGGGAGACGGGCCTTGCGGCCGGTCAGGGCGTGCGCCGGGCCATCAGCTCCACAAACCGCCGGAACAGATAGTGGCTGTCCTGGGGGCCGGGCGAGGCTTCGGGATGGTATTGCACGGAAAAGACCGGGCGGTCGCGCAGGCGGAGCCCTTCGTTGCTGCCGTCGAACAGCGAGACGTGGCTGACTTCGACACCCTCGGGCAGAGACTCCGGGATCACCACGAAGCCGTGATTCTGGCTGGTGATCTCGACCTTGCCGGTGCTCAGGTCCTTGACCGGATGGTTGGCGCCGCGGTGGCCGCGTGCCATCTTGTCGGTGCGTCCGCCCAGTGCCAGCGCCAGCATCTGGTGGCCGAGGCAGATGCCGAACAGCGGCAGGCCGGAGTCGAGGAGGCCGCGGATGGTCGGCACGGCATGGACGCCGGTGGCCGCCGGGTCGCCAGGGCCGTTGGAGAGGAACACGCCGTCGGGCCGGTGGCCGAGGATGTCCTGGGCGCCGGCGGTGGCCGGGACCACCGTGACCCGGCACCCGAGGCCGGCCAGAGAGCGCAGGATGTTGCGCTTGGCGCCATAGTCGACGGCGACCACATGAAAGCGCGGCTGGGTGAGCTGACCATAGCCCTCGCCGAGTCGCCACGGCGTTTCGGTCCAGGCATAAGTCTGGCGGCAACTGACCTCCAGGGCCAGGTCCATGCCCTGAAGCCCCGGCCAGGCGGCGGCCCGGGCGTGCAGGGCCGGCAGGTCAAAGTTGCCGTCGGGGCTGTGGCAGATCACGCCGTTGGGGGCGCCGCGGTCGCGGATGCGGCGGGTCAGGCACCGGGTATCGAGGCCGGAAAGGCCAACCAGTCCATAGGCTTTAAGCCAGGCGTCAAGAGGCCGGGTCGACCGCCAGTTGGAGGGCGGGGTGATGTCGGTGCGGATGATCAGACCGCGCGCCGCCGGTGTGGTGGTCTCGACGTCTTCGGGGTTGGTGCCGACATTGCCGATATGCGGGAAGGTGAAGGTGATGATCTGGCCGGCATAGCTGGGATCCGTGAGAATCTCCTGGTAGCCGGTCATTGAGGTGTTGAAACAAACCTCTCCCGCCGCTTCACCGGTGGCGCCGATGCCGCGGCCCCACATCACCGTACCATCGGCCAGGACCAGAACACCGGTCACCCCAATCGGCTCGCCCCCCGCGGTGGCGGCGGCAAAGGCGGGATCAGTCTCGTTCATGTCAGAACCTTGTTGCGCCGGGCCGGGCCGACGGCGTCTCGGAGGCGTCCCGGACGGATGGCACCAGGACCATGACCGCCCGCCGACGCTGGATCGATAGTCAGCCGCCCGTGGCCGGTCAAGCGGTATCTCGCGGATGGACCGCCCGGAACCCGGTCGGAAGCCGGGCCGACGAGGGCTTGCTCCCCTGGTGCCGAATTTAATATGGTTCGATGACGGCGGCCTGCCCTCGGTTCGGTCCCGGATGCCGGCATCGCGACGGTTCGGTCCCGGATGCCGGCATCGCGACGGTTCGGTCCCGGATGCCGGCATCCGGGGCGGCGGGCTGGTGGCGTGCGGACCTGCCCGTCGGAATCCGCGGGGGCCGGACAGGCCGGATGGGCCGGAGCGGTTTCAGGGAAGCGATGTGACAGGGTATGGCAGTTCCTCCGGCTTTCCTTGAAGAACTGCGGGCGCGCCTGCCGTTGTCGGAGGTGATCGGCCGCCGGCTGCGACTGGTGCGCGCCGGCCGCGAGTTTGCGGCGCCATGCCCGTTCCACAACGAAAAAACTCCGAGCTTTACGGTTAACGACCAGAAGGGCTTTTTCCATTGTTTCGGGTGCGGCGCCCACGGCGACGTGGTCGGGTTCGTGATGCGTTACGACCACCTGACCTTTCCCGAGGCGGTGGAGTCCCTGGCCGCGGCGGCCGGGCTGCCGGTGCCGCGCACCGAGCCCGAGGATCGCCGGCGTCACGAGCACCGCAAGGGCCTGTACGAGGTGATCGAGGCCGCGGCCTGCTGGTTCGAGCAACAGTTGCGGACACCGGCGGGCGCGGCGGCGCTGGCCTATCTGCGGCGCCGGGGCCTGGATGAGGAGGCCATCGCGGCGTTCCGGCTCGGCTACGCCCCGGCCGACCGCGGCGCGCTGCGGCCGGCGCTGGAGCGGGCCGGTTTCGCGATCGAGGCGATGGTGGAAGCCGGGCTGCTCAAGCGGCCGGAGAGCGCCGGCGCCCCGTTCAGCTTCTTTCGCCACCGCGTGCTGTTCCCGGTTTCGGACCGCCGCGGCCGGATCGTGGCCTTTGGCGGCCGGCTGATCGAGGGCGACGGCCCGAAATATCTCAACACCGGCGAGACGCCGCTGTTTCACAAGGGCCAGTTGCTCTACGGGCTGTCCCGGGCACGGGCGGCGGCGGCCGAAGGCCAACCGGTGGTGGTGGTCGAAGGCTACATGGACGTGATCGCGCTGGTGCGGGCCGGTTATGCCGGGGCGGTGGCGCCGCTGGGCACGGCGCTGACCGAGACCCAGTTGGAGGCGGTGTGGCAGCTGTTTCCCGGTCGCGACAAGACCCCGGTGCTGTGCTTTGACGGTGACGCCGCCGGCCGGCGGGCGGCGTGGCGGGCGGTGGAGCGGGCGCTGCCGCTGCTGGCCGCCGACCGCTCGGTGCGGGTGGCGTTCCTGCCCGCGGGCGACGACCCCGACAGCCTGATCCGCAGCCGCGGCGGTGCCGCCTTTGGCGCGGTGCTGGCCCGGGCGCGGTCGTTGGTGGACGTGTTGTGGGAGATGGAGACCGCCGAGCGCCGTTTCGAGACGCCGGAGGCCAAGGCCGGGCTGAAGGCGGTGCTGGAGGCCCGGATCGCTCAGATTGCCGACCGCACCGTCCAGGGCTACTACCGGGGCGAGGTCAGCCGGCGGGCGCAGGACCTGTTCTGGGAGTTGTCCCGGAGCCGGCGCCGCCCCGACCATCCGGCCATGGCGGGCCGGGGGCCGGGCCGGCCGGGCGCCCTCCGCCTGGTGACGGGGGCGTCGGCGACGCCGCGCCCGCCCCGGAACGCCAGCCATCGCTGGCACCGGCTGTTGCTGGCCACCCTGATCAATCACCCGAACCTGCTGGAGGAGTTCCACGAGGTGCTGGCCCTGACCGAGATCTCCGACCCCGGGCTTGACGAGGTGCGCCACGCCCTGATCACCCGGGCCGATGGGGTGGCGGCGGTCGGTCCGGCCGATGCCGGATCGGCGTTGCGGGAGTGGCTGGCGAACCAGGGGTTCAAGGACCTGCTGGACGACCTGCTGGCGCCGGGGACCTACGAGAGCCATCGCTTTGCCGCGCCCGGCGCCGACGACGCCGCGGCCCGGCGCGGGCTGGCCGACGGCCACGCGACTTTCTGCCGCATCCGCATCGGTCGTGAACTCGTGGAGGCGGGGAAGCGGTTGGGTCAGGATGGCACTCTGCACAACCTGACCCGGGTGGTGAGGCTGCGGGGCGAACTGGCCTTGTCCGATCCTGATTCGGAAGAACCCGATTGATGCCGGTCGTCGCAGGAGTTCAGGCTTGACGCTGCCGTCGTTCATCGCCAATTGTCACAGGCCGGTATGGTGACAATATAAGGGACGTTGCCGATCGCTGTCGCTGGCAACCGCGCATCAAGAGGGCTCTCGGCGATTTTGGGGGAAATCACGGAACATACGCTCCGCGGATGATCGCCGCGGGCGTCTGCGTGTTTTGTCACTCGAGGGGTGGGGCGTCAGACCGAGGGGGCGTCAGAAGGGCGCTTCGTCACGCAAAAAAAAGGAGTGCGGGGGTGGATTCTGTAGCGGGGGCGGGTGAGACGGGGGTCCGCATGCCACGGAGGTCCGCATTCCAAGGCCGGCGGCGGGTTCGGGGCAGGGTCGTCCGACCGGGGTGAGGCGCGCTGGCGTGATGGATCTACGGTGGGTGCTGTTGGTGCGAAGGGTTGATTCGAGGGCAGGGATCGCATGGCCACGAAAGCGACGAGTAGAGCGGAAGTTCCTGAAAATCGTGAAGAGGGTGGCGAGGGGCCGCTGATGGACGGACTGGTCCAGGCGGTCAAGAAAATGATCGCGCGCGGTAAAGAGCGCGGTTACGTCACCTATGATGAGTTGAATTCGGCCTTGCCGCAAGACCAGTCGTCCTCGGAGCAGATTGAGGACACCATGGCCATGCTGTCGGAGATGGGGATCAACGTCATCGAGAGCGAGGAGACCGAAGAGGGGGCGCCGCCCGAACCCCCGGTGGAAGGAGAAGGCCGGACCTCGGGCAACCTTGACGACGACGATATCGGCCGCACCGACGATCCGGTGCGGATGTACCTGCGCGAAATGGGCTCGGTGGAGCTGTTGTCGCGAGAGGGCGAAATTGCCATCGCCAAGCGCATCGAAGCCGGGCGCGAGATGATGATCGGGGCGATTTGCGAATCGCCGCTGACCATCCGCGCCATCATCGGCTGGCATGACGCGCTGGGCGAAGGCCAGATGCTGTTGCGCGACATCATCGACCTGGATGCCACCTATGGTACGGTGCCGTTCGGACCGGCGGTGGTCGAGGGCGGGGAAGAGATGGTGCCGGTCGAGGCCGTCGCCGTGCCCGCTGTCGCCGCCGCTGCCGCCGCCGCGGAAGGCGAAACGGAACCGGAAGGCGAGGGTGAGGTGCCGGCCGCCGAGGCCGCCGAGCCACCCGAACCTGAACCCGGGCCTGAACCCGAACCCGAACCCGAACCCGAGATCGACCTTGAGGGCGAGGCCGATCCCGACAGCGACGAAAACAGCCTGTCGCTGTCGGCGATGGAGGCGGCGCTCAAGCCGCAGGTGCTGGAAACCTTCGCGGCCATCGCGGCCACCTATGAAAAGCTGCACAAGCTCCACGAAAGCCGGCTTTCGGCGATTCAGAAGGGCGAGGACCCCAGCCGCCAGTCGGACAAGAAGTACGAGCGGCTCAAGGGCGAGATGATCGAGCTGGTCAATCAGGTGCGCCTCAACAACGGCCGCATCGAACAGCTCGTCGAGCAGCTTTACAGCCTCAATCGCCGGTTGACCAGCCACGAGGGCAAGCTGTTGCGGCTGGCCACCGACTGCAAGATCAAGCGCGAGGACTTTCTGACCCACTATTACGGCTACGAGCTGGATCCCAACTGGCTGGAGCGGGTGCGCCAGTTGCCGGGCAAGGGCTGGCAACGGATGTTCGAGAAGCACGGCGAGGAAGCGGCCCGGTTGCGCGAGGGCATCGCCGGCATCGCCGAGGAGGTCCGGCTGCCCATCGGCGAATTCCGCCGCATCGTCTCCACGGTGCAGAAGGGCGAGAAGGAGGCGAGCCGGGCCAAGAAGGAAATGGTCGAGGCCAATCTGCGGCTGGTGATCTCCATTGCCAAGAAATACACCAACCGCGGCTTGCAGTTCCTTGATCTCATTCAAGAGGGCAACATCGGCCTGATGAAGGCCGTGGACAAGTTCGAGTATCGGCGCGGGTACAAGTTCTCGACCTACGCCACATGGTGGATCCGCCAGGCGATCACCCGTTCGATTGCCGATCAGGCGCGGACCATCCGCATTCCGGTCCACATGATCGAGACCATCAACAAGCTGGTGCGTACCAGCCGGCAGATGCTGCACGAGATCGGCCGCGAGCCGACCCCGGAGGAGCTGGCCGAGCGGCTGCTGATGCCGCTGGAGAAGGTCCGCAAGGTGCTCAAGATCGCCAAGGAGCCGATCAGCCTGGAGACCCCGATCGGCGACGAGGAGGACAGTCATCTCGGCGACTTCATCGAGGACAAGAACGCGGTGCTGCCGCTGGACGCGGCGATCCAGGCCAATCTGCGCGAGACCACCACCCGGGTCCTGGCCAGCCTGACCCCGCGGGAGGAGCGGGTGCTGCGCATGCGTTTCGGCATCGGCATGAACACCGATCACACGCTGGAGGAGGTGGGGCAGCAGTTTTCGGTGACGCGGGAGCGGATTCGCCAGATCGAGGCCAAGGCGCTGCGCAAACTCAAGCACCCCAGCCGCAGCCGCAAGCTGCGCAGCTTTCTCGATACGTGATCGGCCGGGGGCGATACCTGACGGTTTCCAAAGGCCCCCGGCCAAAGGTTGGGTCCAGGGCAAAGCCCTGGTCAGGGGCAAGGGGGCGAAGCCCGATAGGCGCCGGGATATCAGTATTGTGTTGATTTTGCAGGGCTCTGTCCTGCACCCGCAAGGAGGCTCGCCTCCTTGACCTCATTCACGTCATGGGTTCAAAGGGCCGACCGGCCCTTTGCGGGTGTGGGCAGAGCCTACAAAAACCATTTTACTTCAACGACTTATCGTAACCTGGGGCATAAGGGGCACCGCCCCCCGCCGCTCAAGCCGCCCGAACCTCGCCGATGAAACGGTCGACCACGCTGCGAAGCGTGGTGGCCTGGGTCGACAGCATCCCGGCGGCATCGAGAACCTGACCTGCCGCCGAGCCGGTTTCGGCGGCGGCGCCCCTGACCTCTACGATGCTCTGCGTCACCAGGCGGGTGCCGTCGGACGCCTGCTGGATATTGCGGGAAATCTCCCGGGTGGCGGCGCCCTGTTCCTCGGCGGCCGCGGAGATCATGGTCGAGATTTCATTGGTCCGGCGGATGGTCACGGTGATGGCGGCGATCGCCTCGATGGCCTTCTTGGTCTGGCTTTGGACATCGGCGATCTGCCGCGTGATGTCCCGGGCCGCGGCACCGGTCTGGTTCGCCAGGTCCTTGACCTCGGTTGCCACCACGGAGAAGCCCCTGCCTGCCTCGCCGGCGCGCGCCGCCTCAATGGTCGCGTTCAACGCCAGCATGTTGACTTGCCGGGCGATGTCTTCGATCAGCTTGACCACGGCGCCGATCCGTTCGGCCGCGGCGTCAAGATCGCGCATCACCAGGCTTGTGTGCTCGGCTTCGGCCACGGACGCGGCCGAGGAGTATGTCGATTCTGTGAGTTGGCGGTTGATTTCGGCAATCGAGGACGAGAGTTCCTCGGTGGCTGCCGATACGGTTTCGACATTGGTCGAAGCTTCTTCCGCCGCCGAGGCGACGGCGGAGGCGCCGCGGGCCGAGTTCTCGGCGACCGTGGTCATCGACCTGGAATTCGACTGCAAGGTGGTGGCGGCAGCCGACACTCCCTGAACGACCTCGGTCACCTGCGTCTGGAAACCTGCGAACAGGGTTTCCAGACGCTGGGCATACCGTTCGCGCGTCCTGGCCGCCGCGGCCTGTTCGGCGGTCAGGCGTTGGGCCGTGCCGGCATTCTCCCGAAGGCTGTCCAGAGCCCGCGCAATCGTACCGAACTCGTCACCATAGCGGTTCTGCACGACAGGTGTCGCGTAATCCTGTGCCGACAGACGCTCAATGGTTGTAAGAATGTTGCGGACCGGCCGCATGAAGCGGCGCCGGATCATGACGGCCCCCCCCAGGCTGATCCCCAGCGCCGCCAGAAAGGCCAAGGTCTGACCGAGAAGACCGTATTTGGCGGCGCGCTGCTGGGCTGCCGAATAGGCGACGATCTCGTCAAGGGCCGCCCGCCCGATGGCCATGGCCGGTTCGACCGGAGCAAGACACATAGAAAGGAAGGCGCCGCGCGTAGAAAGGAAGGCGCCGCGCGGCAGCGCCGAAGCCGCGGTATCGTTAAGGTTGTTAACGATTTGTTCCAATTGCCGGTCTTGAGCCTGATGGACTTGGCGGGCGGTTGCCACCGCCGCTGTCACCGCGGCCGGAACCCCCGGACGGCTCAGCAGTTCATCGAAAGCCAGCTAGGATGCGGCGATCACCCCGCGGGACTGTTCAACCTTCCCACGCAGTTGGTCATCAAGTCGCCGACCGGCCTCGACATCATTACCAAGTTGCACACACAGCAGGGCGGAACGAATCTGCGTCGCCAAGCGATGCACCTGGACCATTTCTGCGAGAAACGGATCCGACATTCTGATGCTGTTGCTTACGGCTGCGGTCACGACGGCAGTCTTGGCGACGAATGTTCCGACGCTCGAGAACCAGGCATCCGGCAAGCGACGGTCGGCGCGCGGTTTGGCTATTTCGTCAAATACCAATTTATAATCCCGTTCGACCGTCTCCCACGACTGTCTTACCGGTCCAGTCAGATCATTGGAATTTGCAATATCAAGAGAGTCCATAATCACGAGTATCTGATTTGCTATCTTGTACATATTTGATTTCATTTCTTCAATCTTCGCGGTCGGATCGTCCAGCGTCATCAGGGCTTCTTCTGAAGCTGGGCGCAGAGAGCGCATTTGAAAGCTGCTAAACAACTCCTTTACCGTCACCGCCAGGTTTTGGATCCGCTGGCTGTCCAGATATCGAACACTGGCATTCCACATTCCCGCCCCCGTCATGATCAAGACCCAGAGAGTGAGCATGGTCATTACGGCATAAAGGATTCTGGTGAAGGACATATTACGCATGCAACGATAATCCTTTGAACAAACACTAACTAAAGACACCGATTGATAACTAATCACCTTGCAAAACGAAGGAGTCGACGCAGCAAAGGATTTTCGTTGACCACGATATTGGAAAGTTATTCACGGGTCAAGGCGCAAACGTATCTTCTCAACCCGGGTGGAGTACGGCGGTTCCGCGTAGCGTCTTTCGGCCGTGATCTTCCGGGCTAGGTCTTCGGGCCGGGCGATGTCGTCGGGGCCGGCGGCGAGACGGTCAGCACCTCGGGCTGGATGTGGGCGACGCCCGATTCGGGATTGATCACCAGGATGCGCCGCTCGGGCTTGCCGGTGGCCTCTCCGGCCAGCCATGCCGCGGTCAGTTCCCACTGGCAATAGCGTCTCAACCCATAAGTCCCGGGAATACCACGCCAGCAGCGCCGCCGACAGCTCCAGCCGGTCGATGATCCAGTCGTGGATCGGCTCGAACGGCCGGGTGTCGCGGGTGTCCTGGAACACCGTCACACCGCCGGCGCGCAAGGCCGCCACCAGGGGCGCCACGGCGTCCCCGTCGGTGCGGCTGTAGCTGAGGAAGACGGAAGCCATAACCGACCCTATCAAGCCGCCGCCGCCCGTGTCACGGGCCACGGTGCCGCGCCCGACGGGGGCATGCCGCGCTCAGTCGACCCGTTCGAGCATGGAGGTGACGAAATCGTGAGTCCAGTAGTCCATGATCACCGAAATCGTCCCGGACTGGTCGTCATTCTGCTCCTGCAACAACGACTGGGTGTCGGGGGGCGGCAGATCGATCACCGAGAGTGCCTCGGGCAGATCGACCACCGGCGGGGCGTTGACCCGGACCAGCAGCTTGCGCATTCTCATGTTTTCGGCAAGGCAGTAAACCGCGACCTGAGCCAGGCCGAGGTTGCGCGCCACCACCAGAATCCGCCGCATGAGGGTGGTGCCGATGCCCCGGCCCTGGCACGGTCGCTCGACACTGAAGGCGAGTTCGCCGTTGCTGGGGGTGAAGGTGGGCTCCAGCCGCAATTCGGCGGCGGCGTGCAGGGCGCCATCCTCGAAGAAGCCGACGATGACGGTGTGAGTCCAGTTGATTTTTTCGCAATATCTGGTGATCGCGTCGTCGGAGGTCGGGCTGCCGAACCGACAACAGCGATCGTTGGTGGTCAGGCGCAGCAAATGATCGGCAAAGGCGGGGAGATCAGACGGGTTCAACTTGCGATATCCAGCCATGAAAGGCTTCCTTCCCGGTCTGAGGCGGCGGGCGGGGTGGCGGGGCGGGGGTGGAGGAGGCGAAGCGCCGGCGGCGTGAGTTTTATTGCCTTTCGGCCTTGTCACCGCTAAGGTAACAATGGTTCAGGTGTTTTCCCGACGTTCCGAGGTGAAGGCGCAGCATCGGCAAGGCCGCTCTGTCCACAGCGAACACCCGTCGTCCCGTCGAACCCATTACGGGACGGGTCCAAGGCTTGTGGTTCGGCGCGGCCATCCACCCATGACGTTTACCTCTGGCAGACCCCGATAGTAAGGCGGGTTATTGGAAAACACAATGTGGTATGTGTGGTTCAGGGGGCGGCGTCGGGTTCCGCCGGCGCGGCGTCCAGGTCCCCGCAGCGTCGCTGTCGCCGTTTTTCAGGTGACGCTCGCCGACGGTTTCAAGTATTGAAGAGAACGGGCCGGAACGCCCGGGAGTCGGGGTCCGATCGTGCCGCCGGCCCGCCGCCAACAGAAAACACGGGTCGCACCGGTTATGGAGTGGCTTACGGCTCTTGCCCTGGTGGCAATCGTGACCGGCATCACCATTACCGTGGTGGTGCTGCTGGCGGTCCGTACGCTGCGACGTAGCCTTGACGATGGAGCGTTGCGCCAGGCGCACCAGATCAAACGTCTGGTGGAGACGGTGACGCTGTTGAGCCAGCAACAGCAGAGTGCGCAAACCAGAATTCAAAGTCTGGCCGAGGCCAACCGTCGGCTTGGCGAAGAGGTGACGGCGCTTTACGAGCGGATCGGTGACGGCGAAGGCGGCGGGCGGTCGTCCGGCACGCCGCGGCTGCTCAATTAGTTTCCCTGGTGGTTTCCTTGGACGTGTGAGTCCCATGACTGTGATCGCCGTGAACGCCGCGACGGGTTCGGCCGCCTGGGGTCAGGCCGAGGCGGGGCGCTGGCGGGACAGCGTCGCGGCGTGGGCGCGTTGGGCGGATCCGCTGGCCGAACTGGCCGATCGTCTCAACCAACCGTTGCTGGATGCCGCCGGCGTCGGCGCGGGCGGGGCGGACGAGGTGGTGCTGGACCTGGCGGCCGGGGTCGGCGAGCCGGCGCTGTCGGCGGCGCGGCGGCTCGGGCCGGCCGGTCGGGTGATCGGGGTGGATCTGGTACCGGGCATGGCGGCGGTGGCGGCGTCCCGGGCACGGGCCGGCGGTGCCGGGCGGGTGGCGTTCCTTGCCGCCGACATGGCGGCGCTGCCGCTGGCGGCGGCCGCGGTGGATCGCGTCACCTGCCGCTTCGGGCTGATGTTCGTCGCCCGACCCGAGGCCGCCCTGGCCGAAGTGCATCGGGTGTTGCGGCCGGGCGGCCGTGCCGCCTTCATGGTCTGGGGACCGAAGGCCGATAATCTGCTGTTCGAGGTGCTGGAGGCCGTGGTCGACGAGGTGCTTGGGCCGCCGGTTGCGGCCGGCGGCGATCTGCGCTCGCTGTTCCGCTTTGCCGGGACCGGCAGTCTGGCCGGTTTGCTGGCGGCCGCCGGCTTTGTCGGGGTGACGGAACAGGCATTGATGCCGGTGCGCAAGGTGCCCGCGGGCGCGCCGTTCTGGCAGGCGACGCTGGAGATGACCCTGGGCTCCCGGCTGGCCACCGCAACGCCGGACCAGCGTCGGCGCGTGCCGGCCGGAATCGAGACCCGCTTTGCCGCCCTGGCCGTGGCCGGCACGGTGGCGGTGCCGCTCCACGCCCGCATCGTTACCGGCACCAGGATGGAAGAGCCTCGGGACTGATCCGGGTGCAGACGTAGAAACGATTCCCGTCCCGATCATGGGTGCCGAAGGCAAAGCCGGCACGGCGCAGTTCGGTCTCGAATTGCCTGACGCTGAAAGCGCGGTCGCCCCGCCTGGACACTTCTACCGCGACCAGGGGCCTGTCTACCAGAAATATTCCGGTCTCCGGCAACGCTTTCGCGACTCCTGAGGTCAGACGACGGGCCTGAGACAGCGTGAAGTGGTCCGTGACCCATAATACCACCGCCAGATCGAAGGATTCGTCGTTAATATCCAGCCAGTCCATCAGATTGGCTTCGATCAGGTGTTGATAATGACCGCTCTCCCGGGCTGCTTTGAGCATGTGCGCCGAAAGGTCGACCCCGACCAGCCGGCCGTCAAATCCGGCCTGGCGGAGCATGGTTCCGGCCCGGCCGGTGCCGCAACCAAGGTCGAGTGCACGGTTTGTTCGATCCAGCGGCAGCGTCGCCAGCAATTCGGGCATCAGCGTCGCCCCGGGCCAGATACGGTCGTCGTAGCCGGAAGATTTTATAAAATAGATGGCCCGAATCATGTCATCGTCGGTTATGGTCTGAGCCGACAACAGGGTGTTGATCTGAGTAATGAAGTCATTGTCGGTAAACAGCCGGCAATATCGGGCCAGTTTCTGCGAAATGGCGGGACGGCCGATCACGTAAAGAAAATGGACCAGCAAATTGAGCGCGACGTCGCCTGATATGCGCCGGTTTGCGATCATGGTTTCGGTGATCGCCTCGACCGTTACCAGTAATTCGGCGTCGTTGGCCAGGGGCTGGCGGGGATTAAGCGCCTGGGCAACGGTCAGCAGGTCCCGATCGGTGTCAATGGATCGCTTGAAATTCATACCTACAGCTTTATGATGTGACCATGGCCGTCAGTACCCTGATTGGGGGTAAGGCCCCCCGGTGTCATTTCTTTTCCTCGCCGCGCTCAGTCCCCGTCCAGATAGCGTCGCTCCAGGTGCCGGCGATAGCAGGCGGCATCCAGCGGGCGGCCGGTGGCGGCGGTCAGCAAATCGTTGGTGGCGAGCAGGCTGCCTTTGGCGTGGACGTGGGTGCGCAGCCAGCCGACCAGCGGCACGAAGTCGCCGCGGCCGAGGCCGGGCAGCACGCCGGGGTCGGCCCGGCAGGCGGCCTCGAACAGTTGGGCGGCGATGGCGGCACCCAGGGTGTAGGTCGGGAAATAGCCCCAGCCGCCCGAGGGCCAGTGGATGTCCTGGAGGCAGCCCTGGCGGTCGTCGGGGGGCGTGATCCCCAGCAGCCCGCGCAGGCCGTCATTCCAGGCGGCCGGAAGATCGGCGGGCGCCAGATCGCCGGCGATCATGGCCCGTTCCAGCCGGTAACGCAGAATGACATGGGCGGGATAGGTCACCTCGTCGGCGTGGACCCGGATGAAGCCGGGCTCGACCCGGGTATAATGGCGCCACAGATTGTCGGCCTGCCAGGCCGGTCCGTCGTGGCCGAAGGTCTGACGCAGCAGCGGCGCCAGGAACTCCAGGAACGGCCGGGAACGGGCGGCCTGCATCTCGATCATCAGCGACTGGGATTCGTGGATGGCCATACCCCGGGCCGCGCCCACCGGCTGGGTCAGCCAGGCCGCCGGCCGGCCCTGCTCGTAAACGGCATGGCCGGTTTCGTGCAGGACACCCATCAGCGAAACGGTGAAATCGGAATCGTCGTAGCGGGTGGTCAGCCGCACGTCATTGGTGGCGCCGCCGCAGAACGGGTGCAGGCTGATGTCGAGCCGGCCCCGGTTGAAGTCGAAGCCGACCACCCGCATCAGCCGCTCGCCCAAGGCCCGCTGGGCTTCCACCGGGAAGTGCCGGCCCAGCGCCCGGGGTGCCGGCAGGCCGGCCTGACGTTCGAGGACCCGGGGCAGGAAGTCGGGCAGGAACGCGGCCAGGCTGTCGAACAGGGGATCGAGCGCGGCGGCGCGGGCGCCCGGCTCGTAGGCGTCGAGCAACGCCTCGTAGGGTGAACAGCCCAGGGCCGGGGCCTTGGCCGCACCGATCGCCCGTTGCAGGTCCAGAACCTCGGTCAGGGCCGGCAGCAGGGCGCCAAAGTCGTTGGCCGGCCGGGCGGTTCGCCAGATCATCTCGCAGGCCGAGGTCGCCCGGGACGACGCCTCCACCAGCTCCGACGGGACGGCGTTGGCATGGACCCAGGCGTGGCGCATCTCGCGCAGATTGGCCCGCTGCCAGACACTCAACTCCGGTTCGGCCTCGGCCGCGGCCAGCCGGTCGGCCAGCCAGGGGTCCGTCAGCAGCTCATGAGCCAGGACCCGCAGCGTCGCGAGCTGGGCGGTCCGGCCGTCGGCGGCGCCCGCCGGCATCATCGTCTGGCTGTCCCAGTCAAGAATGCCAAGGGCATCGTTAACCGTCGCCAAGCGGGTAAAGCGGCGCTCGACCTCGGTGTATGCGATATGTTCAGGGCTCATCGTTTTCTACCGCTCACGGTGCCAATAGCAAACGATATAGATCACGATCAATGCCGCCGCCAAGCCGAACCAGGTTAAAGCGTATCGCAGGTGATCATTGGGCGGGTCGATCACGGTTTGCCCGCCCACCGGCAGTCCGCCCGGATTGTAGGCCGGTCCGGCATCAACGAACACCGGTGACAGCGATGTGGCCGGGTCGATTCCGGCGGCGGCGGCCATGGCCGGCGGGTCCATGAACAGCCATTGGTTGAGATCGGGACGGTTGTCGGGCAGGAACCAGACGCGGCGGGGCGGCATCCGGGCGATGCCCTCGATGGTCACGGTTCCGTCCTGCCGGCCGGCGCTCCGGCTGCCCGGAGCCCGACGTTCCTTGGGAACCCAGCCGCGATTGACCAGCACCACGCCGCCGCCATCGGCGCGCACCAGCGGCGTCACGATTTCCAGCCCGTCGTTGCCGTAGCGGGAACGGGCCACCAGAAACAGTTCGTGGTCGTTCAGAAACCGCCCCGTCACCGAGACGTGCCGGTACTCGTAGGCCGCCGGGTCCGTGCCGCCGGCGGTGCCGGGGCCGCCGAGGTCGGCCGGCAGCGACACCGTCGGGGCCGCGATCCGGGCGTGGATGCGGGCGATCAGGGCGTTCTTCCAGGCCGCCCGCTCAAGCTGCCAGAGGCCGAGCGAGACCAGCACCAGCACGCCGAGCACGGCCGCCAGGGTGGCCGGCGCACCCGGTGCGAAGCGACCGCGGAAAACACCGCGTCGCGGTTGGCAACGGTTGAACCAGGGGGCCGGCATCACCCTCTCCCATCCCCAAAACGTCCTTTGGCCCAAAACGTCCTTTGGCCCAAAACGTCCTTTGGCCCAAAACGTCCTTTGGCCCACGGCGGCGCGTCCGGGGGGCGGCTGCACGCCGCGACAACCCGACCGGCCGTCGGGAACAGGATAACCGTTCGGCGGCCGATGCACAGCCACGATCCGAGGCCACGATCCGATGCCGGCACCTGTCCGGGATGCCGTGTGCGCCACGGTTACACGCCGCCGCCCGCCAGTTCCCGCAAACGTCAGAGGGGGTTAATGGGCGTCAACGATGGCCCGGATGTCCTGGGCGCGCAGCCAGCCGGGGGAGCCGGCCGGCAACATCCGTTCGGCGCGTTCGGACTCGCTGCGGGCCATGGCCCGGTCTCCCTTGGCCACCGCTTCTTCGGCCAGTGCGTAGGCGACCATGCCGTCATTGCTTTTGCGGCCCCAGCCGGTGGCCACCAGCCGCCACAGGAACGGCGAGTTCCGTTCCTGCCGGGTGGCGAACTGGAGCTGGCGCAGTGCCTCATCGATCAGCCGGGGGTCGCCGGCCTCCAGCAGCGCCTGGGCCAGCGCGCCGCGCAACAGTCCCGAGTCGGGCAGCAATTCCACCGAACGCCGGTAAGGGGCCAGGGACTCGGCCACCCGCTGATTTTCCATCAGCACCTGCCCCTTGAGTTCGTAAAAGAACGGGTTCTTCGGTTCCTGGGCGATGAGCGCGTCGAGCTGGGGCAGGGCCTCGGTGAGGTTGCCCTGGCGGTAAAGGGCGATGGCCCGGGCGTAGCGGGCGATGATCGAGGGATCGCCCGGCGCGTAGCGGCGCAAGGCCAGCGCCGGGTGAATGAAGCCGATCAGCTTGGCCTTGAGTCGCTGGAACTGCTCGTTCGCGGCCGGTCCCAGCATGGCCGTCTTCCAGGGCGAAGCCTGGAGATGGTCCGCGACGGCGTCGATGCGGTCCTGGGTCAGCGGGTGCGTGCGGGTATAGGCGACCTGCCGGTTGGCCGGCAGCAGTTCCTGGCCCGCCAGTTTCTGGAGGAAGTCGTGGAAGCCCTGGGCGGTGATGTGGGCACTGTCGAGAAAACGCATGCCCGCGGCGTCGGCCGAGCCTTCCTGGGTTCGGGAGAACGCCAGCAGGTTGTTCTCGGCCATTCCGGTGCCGCCGGTGATGACGGTGGCGGCGGCGCCGGGCTGGTGGCTGGCGATGGCGGCGCCGACCCCCAGCAGGGTGGCCAGCAACGCCTCGGCCGAGGCGTTGTCCATGGCGTCCCGGCCCCGGATCAGGTGGCCGCCGGCGATGTGGCCGGTCTCGTGGGCCATGACTCCGACCAGTTGCTCGGGATTGTCGCATTCCTGGAGCAGGCCGGTGTAGATGAACATATTCTGGCCGCCGGCGACGAAGGCGTTGATCACGTCCTCCTGGACCAGGATGATGTCCACGGCATCGGGGTCGACGCCGGCAGCGTGGAAGATTGGCTGCGCGTAGCCCCGGATGATATGTTCGATCTCGGCGTCGCGGATGAACTCCATCTGCTGGCCGCGGCCGCCGCTTTCCTGGGCGGTGGCCGCGGCCATGGGGATCAGCAGCAGTGCCAGCGCCAGCAGCGCCGGTCCCCACGGCCCCGTTGCCGCGTTCCCGCCGATTCTGAACAGCGAGTCCGCCTTGACGACATCTTTTCGCTTCAGCACCGCGTTTCTCCCGCCGATGGGTCGGGCGCCATGGTTCCCGTCCGTTCGGGCTGCTGTCAACTGTGCTGATGCCGGCCCGGTGTCGGGGGCGGGGCGGATGCGGTCCCGGACGGCCATGGCGGCCATGGCGGTGGCGCTGCTCGCGGTCGCCGGCTGCCATCCCGGCAAGCCGCTCCTGGGTGTCAACGGCTATGGCGCCGCTGATGATCCCCGGGCGGTGGAGGTCGGGCGGGCGGTGATCGACGGCGGCGGCAGTGCCGCCGATGCCGCCGTGGCCATGGCCCTGACCATGGCGGTGACGCTGCCCTCCCGGGTCGGGCTGAGCGGCGGCGGTCTGTGCCTCGTCCATGATCCCGCAACCCGGGCGGTGCGGACCCTCGATTTTCTGCCCGAGTCGACCCCTGCCGGTCGGGCGCCGGCGCCGGGCCTTTTGCGTGGCCTCTATGCCCTGCACTCGGCCTATGGCCGTCGGCACTGGGAGGAGGCGTTGGGGGCGCCCGAGGCGCTGGCCGGGCTGGGCACGCCGGTTTCGCGGCAGCTTGCCGCCGATCTGGGAACCGGGGCCGGGCGGCTGGCGGCCGACGCCGGCGCCCGCCGGCTGTTCCTGTCCGCCGGCGGCCGGCCGTTGGCCGAGGGCGAGACCCTGGTCCAGACCGACCTCGCGGCAACCCTCGGCGTGGTGCGGCAGCGGGGGGTCGGGGCCTTTTACGGGTCCGTCGGTTCGGATCTTGCCAGGACGCTGGCCGCTGGCCTGGACATCGACGGCGCCACGCTGGCCGGGACCCGGGTCCGCTGGGGCGACACCGTCGCGGTGGAAGACGACAACGACATGATCCACTTTCCCGACCGGAGCGGGGCCGGTCTGGCCGCGGCCTGGCAGGCCGGGCTCGCCGCCGGCGATGGCGACTGGTTCGGCGCCATGATGGGCCGATTGGGGGCGGGGGCCGCCGGGGCCGGTGTGGTCCCCACCGCGGCGCTGGCGGTGGTCGATCCCCAGCGGCAAGGGGTGGCCTGTGTCTTTACCATGGGCGGTCTGTTCGGCAACGGCCGGGTGATTCCCGGGACCGGGCTGCTGGCGGCCGGCGGCGGCGGGGCCTCGGGCATCGGCGGGCCGGTGCTGGTGGTCAACCACCCGCTGCAAACCACCCTGTTCGCGGCCGGCGGCTCGGCGATCGGGTCGGAAGCCGACGACCGGGCCGCGGTCGCGCCGGTCCTGTCGGCGCTGCATGCTTCGGTGGTCGACCTTCGCCCGGCCGGCGAGATTCCGGTCGCGGCGGGCACTCCGGCCGCGCAGGGACGGATCGAGGCGGTGACGTGCCTTTATGATCATCAGCACGGCGGCATGAGTTGCGGCGCGGTCACCGATGCCCGGGGTTCGGGCCTGACCTTCACCGTCTTCAAATAGCTAACCGGTGTTCGGACGGGCGCCGCTTTCGGGCCGCCCGGCCCGCGCGGAGGAAAGAGAGGACGATGGTGCTGAAACTGGCCGGCCGTGGCGCCATTCCGCCGTTCTTTGTCATGGAGGTGATGCGGGCTGCGGCCGAACGCGAGCAGGCCGGCGGCGAGGTGCTGCATCTGGAGGTCGGGCAGCCGGCGACCCCGGCGCCGGCCGGGGTGGTGGCCACGGCGCGGGCCGCGCTGGTGGACCAACGGCTGGGTTATGTCGAGGCGTTGGGGACTCCGGCGCTGCGCGCGGCCATCGCCCGCCACTATCGGGACAGGTATCTCATCGAGGTTCCGGCCCGGCGGGTGGTGGTGACCACCGGTTCGTCGGGCGGCTTCGTGCTGGCTTTTCTGGCCGCGTTCGAGGCCGGCGACCGGGTGGCCATGGTGGCACCGGGCTATCCCTGCTATCGCAACATCCTGACGGCGCTGGGGGTGATCCCGGTTGAAATTCCGGTGGGGCCGGACACCCGCTATCAGCCGACTCCGGCGCTGCTGGATGCCGCCGGACCGTTGGCCGGGCTGGTGGTGGCCAGCCCGGCCAACCCCACCGGCACCATGATCGGCCGGGAAGCCCTGAAGGAACTGGCCGTCCACTGCGCCGGCCGTGGCATCCGCCTGATCTCGGACGAAATCTATCACGGCATTACCTATGGGGAGCCCGCGGCCACCGCGCTCGCCGTCACCGACGACGCCCTGGTGCTCAACAGCTTTTCCAAGTACTTCTCCATGACCGGCTGGCGGTTGGGCTGGATGGTGGTGCCCGAGCCGTTGCTGCGGTCCGTCGAGTGTCTGGCCCAGAACCTGTTCATTTCGGCGCCGACCCTGTCTCAACTGGCGGCCTGTGCTGCGTTCGACTGTCGCGCCGAGTTGGACGGTCATGTCGCCCGCTACGCCCGAAACCGGGCGCTGCTGCTGGAGGAACTGCCCAAGGCCGGGCTCGACCGGCTGGCGCCGGCTGAGGGGGCGTTTTACCTTTACGCCGATGTCTCTGGATTGACCGACGACAGCGAAGTCTGGTGCCGGCGGATACTGGACGAAACCGGCGTCGCGATCACGCCCGGCATCGATTTCGATCCGGTTCGCGGCCGGCAGTTCGTGCGGATTTCGTTTTCCGGCGCCAGCGAAACCATTGCCGAGGCGGCCAGAAGATTGCGGTCGTGGCGATCTTGAGATCGGGCCGACAGAAAAAAACCGGGGGTGTTGACAGCAACACCCCCGTTTCAGTCGGTAACAGGGAGGGTTAGAGACAGTCGCTTTTTAGCCCAGGCTGACCTGATTCTCTTTGATCCATGTCAATTTGGCGTCGAACGGTACGGCATCGCCGGGTCGGTGTGCCCGCGGGGCAACTATCGCGCCCTGGATGCCGGTGAACCCTGGTTCCCGGATGCGCTCCGGATCATCAAAGCCGGTTGGCCGGTATGACGGAAAAGCGGGAAACAGTCTGTTACCAATTCCCGGGGCCGCGGTCACATCCCGGAAATTCGACATCCGTAGGCTTTGTTCCCGAGTGCATTTTCTTAGAAGGATCAGGGAACGATGTTGCAGTCCAAGAGCAGTCCGATCGTACCGGAAAGCGGTCGTTTGGTCCTGGCGTTGGTCGGGGCCGTGCTGGCCGCCATGGTTCTGGGGTCAGGGTCGGCCGCGGCGCAGGAACGGGAACACCACGGACCGGCCATTGTCAGCCCGGCCGACGGCGCGGTTGTCACCAATCCGGTGACGGTTGCGGGTGGTTTCAACCGGGCCGAGGCCGGGGGCGGCGGAGGCGAGCGGATGGCAGGGCCGGAGCCGCAGGGTCAGGAGCATCCCGGTCATGGCGGCCATCTCGTGCTCTTCATCGATGCGCCACCTCTCGAACCGGGCGTTGCGGTTCCGGCCGATGCCGCTCATGTGGCTTTTCCCGACGGGCAACGGCAGGTGACGGTGACGCTCACGCCCGGCACCCATCATTTCCGGCTGGTCGGCGTCGATCGGGACGGTCTGGTCGGTCGGCATCGTCATGCTTCGGAAGAAATCACGGTGGAGGTCCGGTGAGGCGTCGAAGCCCCGGCGGGCGGACGGTGAGGTTTGGTCCGACGGTTGGTTTCTGGATCGGCGGCCTGCTTGTGGTATGTTACTGGAACGGTCCGATCCATCCGGTTGACGCCCGGTCGACGATGCCATCGTCGGGGGCGGGTGGTGAGGTTGGGGGCGGGAGGCCGAGGCGTCCTGTCCCCCCATCGGGAAGCCAAGGGCGGCATGGCGGTCCTGCGATCCGCGGCCTCCCCCTTGCAGGAACAAGGCGGATATCATGTTTATCAACATCATCAAGGCCATGAAGACAACGCCGGTGCAGGTTCGGGCCGGCGGCGGGGCCGTGCTCGCGCTGGTCACGGCCGTTGTCCTGTCGTCCTCTGCGGGGAGCGTCAGGGCGCAGGAGCACGGCCATTGGGGCGACGACCATGGCCAATGGCACGGCGACTACCCGCGTTTTCACGAGTTCGACCTCAACCATTGGCGCAGTGCTCACTGGTGGCACGGCCTGCATGAGGGCCGCGACGGCTGGTGGTGGGTGCTTGATGGCGCCTGGTACTGGTACCCGGCGCCGATCTACCCGTATCCCGATCCCTATCGCCCACCGGTGGTGGTGGCTCCGGCGGCGCCGGCGCCCGGTCCGCTGTGGTATTATTGCCGGAACCCGCAGGGCTATTATCCTTATGTCGCCACCTGCATGGTGCCGTGGGAACCGGTGACGCCGAGATAAGAGCCGGTCCCGGACCATCGGCCGGGGTCGCGGCTCGCCGGACTTCTGGTTTGCCTGGCGTTATCGCCACCGGATCGGCGCCGGTGGCGGTACCCCTTTGCCCTCGGGCTCGCCGCTCCGGTATGCCCACGGTGTGCCGGGCTTTGTCGTGTTCGCCTTTGATCTGACCGGCACCAGCCTTCATACTGATCGGACCGGCGGGGGGCGACGGCAGCCGGAAGGTCAGGGCGTAGGGCGATGTTTCGATGAGGGGCGACGAGAGACCGAAGATTCTGATTGTCGATGACCAGCGGGCCAATCTTGTGGCTTTACGCCGATTGCTGGAAAGCCATGACGCCGACGTGGTGGAGGCGGAGTCCGGGAACGCGGCGCTGGCGCTGGCCATCGATCATGACTTGGCCCTGGCGCTGATCGATGTGAACATGCCGGTGATGGACGGCTACGAGGTGGTCGAACTGATGCGGGGCGAGCCGCGGACCCGCACGGTGCCGGTGATGTTTCTTACCGCCGCCTATGCCGACGAGACGCACCGTCTGCATGGCTACGAGGTGGGGGCCGTCGATTACATCGAGAAGCCCATTGAGCCGCTGATTCTGCATACCAAGGTTCGGACTTTTCTCGACCTTTACAGCCACCGTCAGCAGCTTCAACGTGCGACCGAGGCGCTGGCCGATCAGGCGTTGCGCGAGAGCGAGCAGAACTTCCGGCTGGCCATGAGCGCCGGTCAGACCGTCGCCTTCCGGCTGGACCGGGACTTTCGTTACACCTGGGTCCATCCCAACAAGCTTGGGATCGACCCCGCGGCGTTGATCGGGTGGACACCGGACCATGTGTTCGAGGCCGAGACCAGCACCCGGTTGCTCGCGCTTTATCGAACCGTCTGGACCACGGGCCAGCCCCAGCGTCGCGACGTGACCGTGCGCAGCCGTTCCCGGTCCCACGACCAGCACTTTGACCTGATCGTCGAGCCGGTGCTGGACCGGCAGGGTCGGGTCGAAGCCCTGGCCTGCGCCGCCTACGAGATCACCGATCGGGTGCTGGCCCAGCAGTCGGCCGAACGCGCCCGGGCCGAGGCGGAACGGGCCAACGACGCCAAGACGCGCTTTCTGGCCGCGGCCAGCCATGACCTGCGCCAGCCGATCCAGGCCCAACGCCTGCTTTTGCACCTGCTGGTCCGCAAGGTGGCGGATGCCGCCATCCTGCCGGTGCTGGAGACCATGGGCGAGGCCCTGGATTCCACCGAACGGATGCTGGGCAAACTCATGGAATTCGCGGCCCTCGAGTCCGGTAAGGTGACGGTCAGCCCGCTGACCTTCCGGCTGGACGAAATGGTGCGCAGGATCGCCGACGAGGTGACCCCGGAAGCCCGAAAAGCCGGGTTGAAGCTGCGGGTCCGGGTGTTCCCTTGCCTCACCGCGACCGATCCGGTATTGCTGGAGCGCATTCTGCGAAATTTGGTGAGCAATTCCATCCGTTATACTAGTATTGGTGGTGTTTTGATCGCCCTGAGGCGACGGCAGGACCGGGTGGTGCTGGCGGTCTACGATACCGGCAGCGGTATTCCCGACGATATGCAGTCGGCGATCTTCGAGGAGTTCCGGCAACTGGGCAACCCGGAGCGCGACCGGGCCAAGGGTATGGGTCTGGGGCTGGCTATCGTCATCCGAACCGCGGAGTTGCTTGGCCTCCGCCTTGGTCTGCGTTCCCGGGCGGGCCGGGGCTCGGTCTTCTCGGTTGATCTGCCCCACCTCAATGAGACCGGCCTTGCCGGGCACCCGCTGGAGCCCGATCCCTCCGGGGTGCCGGCGCAGGGCAGCATCCTGCTGGTCGAAGACGACTGGCTTCAGGCCAAGGCGCTGGCGGCGATTCTGGAGGACGCCGGGTTTGAGGTGGTGAGCGTCCCCGACGCCGGCAAGGCGCTTCAGGTGGTCGAGCCGCCGGGTCCCGAGTTGATTCTTTCCGACTACCGCCTGCCGGAGGGGGTGTCGGGGCTGACCATGATTCGGATGCTGCGCAAACTCCTGGGCCGCGTGGTCCCGGCCATCCTGATTACCGGCGATACCCAGGCCGCCATCGCCGAAGACGCTGCCCGGGAAGGCTGCGCCATCGTGCACAAGCCGTATCTGCCTCGGGACCTGATCGATGTGATCAATCGGCATTTGGAGACCGCGGCAGAGCCGCGGTCGGCACCGTCGTCGGCCGGGGGAGACCGGCGGGGCGACCGTTGAGGGGGTGATCCGGCCGGCCGCCCCCAGGCATCCAGCCGCTCCCGAGACCAAAAAATAAGGCCGTGCGAGATGATGATGAAGGCAATTCAGACTATCGGCATCAGGGGCCGCATTCTGCTGGTCGAAGACGACCGGCTTCAGGCCAAGGCGCTGGCGGCGATTCTGGAGGACGCCGGGTTTGAAGTGGTGAGCGTCCCCGACGCCGGCAAGGCGTTTCAGGTGGTCGAGCCGCCCGGTCCCGACCTGATTCTTTCCGACTACCGCCTGTCGGAGGGGGTGTCGGGGCTGACCATGATTCGGATGCTGCGCAAACTCCTGGGCCGCGTGGTCCCGGCCATCCTGATGACCGGCGATACCCAGGCCGCCACCGCCCAGGACGCTGCCCGGGAAGGCTGCGCCATCGTGCAAAAGCCCTATCTGCCTTGGGACCTGATCGATGTGATCAATCGGCATTTGCCGACCGTGCCGGAACCGCGGTCGGCATCGTTGTCGGCCGGGGCGGGGACCTGCGGGAGGACCGTTGAGGGGGGGATCCGGTCGGCCGACCAGGCGTCCGGCTGCTTTCAAGACCTGAAAAAGGGCCGTGCGGGATGATGAGGGCAATTCAGAATATCGGCATCAGGAACCGTCTGGCTGCCGGATTTTCAATTATCGTAATTCTGTCATTGGCGGTGGGGCTGCTGTCGTTTCATGCCTTGCAAACGCTGTCGGACCTGACGACGGAACTGTCCGAACATCCGATGACCGTCACCAACGCGGCGCTGGAAGCCGATACCGACATTGTCTCGATCAGAGAGAAGATGTTGGAACTGGTGGTGGCCGACGCGCCCGAGACCATCGACGAGAAGGCCAAGGAGATCGCAGCCTTTGAGACCGCGATCTATCATGAGCTGGATATTCTCAATGAGCGTTATCTGGGTGGCCGTGAAGACCTGGAAGCGATTGCCCGTGAGCTTCAGAGCTGGGCGGTGCTGCGCGACAAAATCATCGCCCTGAAGAAGGCCGGGAGCCGTGCCGAGGCCGAGAGCATGGCCAAAGGCGTCGGCGCCCAGCAGACCGCCGAGGTTCGCAATGCCATGGCCCGGGTGATCCGTTTTGCCCGCAACAAGGCCCGGGAGTTCATGCAATCGGCCAATGCCAAACGCGATGGAACCATGGCCAACCTTGCGGCGATTCTGGTCGCGATGGTTCTGGGGTCGATTGCCATCGCGAGCTTCATTACCGTCAGCATCAACCGTCCGCTCAGCCAGTTGCGCGCGCAGATGGCGCGCCTCGCGGAAGGCGACTTCACCATCGAGGTTCCGTATCTCGGGGTGGCCAGCGAGATCGGGGCCATGGCCCGGGCGCTCCAGGTGTTCAAGGGCACCGGCCAGACCATGGCCGAGCGCAACTGGGTCAAATCCAAGGCCGCCGAGATCGCGCAACGGGTGCTGGCGGCGCCATCGGTACGGGATCTGGCCCAGGATGTCATTCGCGCGCTGACGCCATTGCTCGAGGGCGGCCACGGCGTATTCTATATCGTCAACAACGACCGCAAACGGCTGGAACTGATGGGCAGTTACGCCTTTACCGAGCGCAAGAATCTGGCCGAGGGCGTCGCCTTTGGCGAAGGGCTGGCCGGGCAGTCGGTGGTGGAACGATCGCCGATCCTGTTGACCCACGTCCCGCCGGATTACGTTCGGATCAGTTCGGCCTTGGGCGAGGCGCGACCGTCGATGATTCTTGCCACGCCGATTGTCAGCGGCGCATCGGTGCTCGGCGTGATCGAGATCGCCACGTTCAAGCCATTTACCGAGGCGCAGCAAACTCTGGTGGCCGATCTGCTGCCAATGATCGCGCTTCAACTGGAAATCCTTGAACGTCGCGCGAAGGCGCAAAGCCTGCTCGAACAAACCCAGCGGCAGGCCGAGGCGTTGCGGGCCTCGGAGGAGGAACTCCAGGTTCAAAGCGAAGAATTGCGGGCAAGCAACGAAGAGTTGCAGGAAAAGGCCTCGCTGTTGACCCAGCAGGCCGAGGAGTTGCGCGCCTCCGAGGAAGAGCTGCGGACTCAGCGGGAGGAGTTGCGGGCGACCAATGAGGAGCTGACCAAAAAGGGTCGGGCGTTGGAAGGCGCCAGGGAAGAATCCGAGACCAAGGCGCGGCTGTTGGGCCAGGCCAGCCGCTACAAGTCGGAATTCCTCGCCAACATGTCCCATGAGTTGCGCACGCCCTTGAACAGTTTGCTGATTCTGGCCAAGACGCTGGCTGACGACCAGAATGCCAACCTTACTCCCGACCAGATCGAGGCGGCGCAGGTGATTCACGACAGCGGCAGCCAGTTGCTGCGGCTGATCAATGACATTCTCGATCTGTCGAAAATCGAATCGGGCCGGGTCGAGGTCAACACCGATACCGTGATCGTGGCGAACCTGATCGATCCCATTGAACGTCGGTTACGGCCGATGGCCGAGATCAAAGGATTGAGCCTTGTCGTCGAGCACGACCCGGATCTGCCCCTCGAGATGACAACGGATATCGGTAAGGTCGAACAGATTATCACGAATCTGTTGTCGAACGCGGTCAAGTTCACGGAACGCGGTTCCGTCACCTGCCGGGTGCGGCGGGCAAGGGCAGAGGTGGCGGCGATGATCGGTCAGGACCCGGCCACGACCCTGGAGGTGGCGGTGACCGATACCGGGATCGGCATTCCGGGAGACAAGTTGGAGCATATTTTCCTGCCTTTCGAGCAGGTTGACGGCACCACCAGTCGCCGCTACGGCGGCACCGGTCTCGGTCTCGCCATCTCGAAGAAGCTCGCGCGGCTGGTCGGCGGCGACATTCTGGTCGAAAGCCGGGTCGGGAGCGGCAGCACCTTCAGCCTGGTCCTGCCGGTTCGGCTGCCGGGTGGGCGATCACCGCCGGTCCATCGGCCCGGGGCGCCATATTCGCCGTCGCCAAGGCCGGTGGCGACCGCGGCTCCGGTGGCGACGGTGACTTCGGCGGCGGCGGGGAGCCCCAAGGCGTCACCGGTGGGGGACGACCCGGCCGGCGTGACGTCGGGAGAGGGCGTGGTCCTGATCATTGAGGATGACGCCCGGTTCGCCCGCATTCTTGCCGATACCGCGCGGCGCCGGGGCTTTAAGGGGGTTGTCGCCGCGGATGGGGCCACCGGTCTCGGGCTGGCCCGCGACCTTGCGCCCATCGGGATCATCCTGGATGTCGGCCTGCCCGGCATGGATGGCTGGGCGGTGATGGATCGGCTCAAGGAGGATGGCGCGACCCGACACATCCCGGTTCATTTCATTTCGGCGACCGAAGGCCGTCCGCGCGGCCTGGGGATGGGGGCGGTGGGCTATCTGACCAAACCGGTAACGCGCGAACAGATCGAGGCGGCCCTCGATCGCATCGGGCATTTTTCCTCCCAGGAGCCCCGCCGCCTGCTGGTGGTGGACGACGACCCGGGCTCCCGAACGGCTATCGCCCGGTTGATCGGCGGCGACAATGTCACGATCACCACCGCCGACACCGGCCAGCAGGCGTTGGATCTGTTGGGCCGGGAAGCCTTCGACTGCGTCGTGCTTGACCTGGGCCTGCCCGACATTGCCGGAACCGAGTTGCTGGCACGGGTCGCACGGGATCCGGCCCTGACCATGCCGCCGGTGGTGCTCTACTCGGCCAAGGAGTTGACCTCCGAGGAGACCATGGAGCTGCGGCATTATACCGACAGCATCGTGATCAAGGGCGCCCGGTCACCGGAACGCCTGCTCGACGAGGTCACCCTGTTTCTTCACAGCGTGCAGTCGGCGCTGCCCGAGGAAGGCCAGAAACTGCTGCGGCGTCTCCACGACCCCGAACGGTGCTTTCTGAACAAGACCGTGCTGATCGTCGAGGACGACATGCGCAACGCCTTTGCCCTGTCACGGGTGCTGAATGCCCGCGGGCTGACCGTGCTGATGGCCCAGGATGGCCGCAAGGCGTTGAAACATCTTGCCGACAAGCCAAACATCGACATCGTGCTGATGGACATCATGATGCCGGAAATGGATGGCTATCAGACCATGCAGGAGATCAGGAAGCAGCCGCGTTTCCGTAACCTGCCGATCCTGGCGCTGACCGCCAAGGCGATGTCCGACGATCGCGACAAGTGCCTGGAAGCCGGGGCCAATGATTACCTGACCAAGCCGATCGATATCGATCGCCTGCTGTCTTTGATGAGGGTGTGGTTACACCAGTGAAGGGTGCCGACGCGCCGGCCGGCACCGAGGTTCTGACCGCGGTCAGGGCTTCAACAGGAAGGTACAACGTCGATGAAGGATGCTGAAATCAACGATATTGCGATCGATCTGTTCGTCGAGGCTCTTTATCGTCGGTATGGCTATGACTTCCGTAACTATGCCCGGGCGTCATTGAAGCGAAGGGTCAAGGAACTGGCGCTCGCTCTTGGTTTCAACCACGTCTCGGAGCTGATTTCACCGCTGCTCCATGATCCGGCGTTCGTCGATCAGGTTGTTCCGAAACTTTCGGTTCCCGTAACTGAAATGTTCCGCGATCCTGCGGTGTTCCTGGCCATGCGGCGGCAGGTGTTGCCGGTGCTGGCCTCCTATCCCCGCATCAACATCTGGCAGGCCGGTTGCGCGACCGGAGAGGAGGTTTATTCCCTGGCGATCATGCTCAAGGAGGAGGGCCTCTACGACCGTGCCCGCATCTATGCCACCGACATTAACGATGTCGCGCTGGCGCGGGCGGAGGAAGGAATCTTCGCCTTGCGTCATCTCAAGGACTTTTCGGCCAATTACCTGAAGGCGGGGGGCCGCCAGTCGCTCTCGGATTATTATCATGCGGCCTACGAGCATGCCAGTATGGATCGCTCGCTTAAGGAAAACATGGTCTTTGCCCGGCATAACCTGGCCTCGGACGGTGTATTTTGCGAAGTGAACATGATTGTCTGTCGGAATGTCCTGATTTATTTCGATCGGCTGTTGCAGAACCGGGTGCTCCGGCTGTTTCGGGACAGCCTGATCCGCCAGGGCTTTCTATGCCTGGGAACCCGGGAGAGCCTGCGGTTTTCCGAGATTGGCGACGACTTTGCGGCCGTTGATGAAGACCAGAAGCTGTACCGGAAGGTGCTGATCGCGGTGGGTGAGTCATGAGCACGCGGCGCTGGGAAGCGGTGGTGATCGGCTGTTCGGCCGGTGGCCTGGAGGTTCTGCGGCTGATACTGCCGGGGTTGCCTGCCGACTTTCCGCTGCCGGTGATTGTGGTTTCCCATACCGCCGCCGATTCCGGCGGTTTGCTTGCCGGTCTGTTGGGCCGTTACTGCCGGCTGGCGGTCAGCGACGCCGACGACAAGTCGCCGGTGACGCGCGGCTCCATCCATGTCGCGCCGGCCGGGTACCATCTGTTGATCGAGAAGGACCGGACCTTTGCCCTCAACACCGACCCCAAGGTTTGCAACGTCCGCCCCTCGGTGGATGTCCTGTTCGAGACCGCCGCCGAGGCGTTTTCCGGCCGCCTGATCGGGGTGTTGCTGACGGGAGCCAACGAGGACGGCTGTCGCGGCATGGCGGCGATCAAGGGCGGGGGGGGGCTGACCATCGCGCAGTCCCCCGAAACCGCGTTTGCCGACACCATGCCGCGCAGCGCGATCTCGGCGGGCGTGGTCGATCAGGTGCTGGCGCCGGCGGCGATTCTGGCGCGGTTGCTGCGGCTGACCACCCCCCAGGGGCCGAGCCCCGATATGCGCCAGGATACGACAGGTCATTGAAAAGAAACAGTTTCGTGGGCTCTGCCCACACCCGCAAAGGGCCAGGCGGCCCTTTGAACCCATTCACGTCATGAGGTCAAGGAGGCGGGGGTCCTTGCCGGTGCAGGGCGGAGCCCCGCAAAATCAAGTTCCGGGCGTCTCATCATCCGGCGCGCACCTCGGCCAGGAAGTCGGTCACCTCGAGGCGCAATTTCTCCGAATCCGAGGCAAGCTCACCGGCCGAAGACAGGACCTGCCGGGATGCCGCTCCGGTGGCCGCCGCAGCCTCGGTAACACCGGTAATGTTGGCTGAAACGTCCCTGGTGCCCTGAGCCGCCTGTTGAACGTTACGGGCAATTTCCTGCGTGGCCGCTCCTTGTTGCTCCACCGCCGAAGCAATGCCGGAGGAGATCTCGCGAACCTGATCAATGACCGTGCCGATCCCCTTAATCGCGTCCACCGCTTTTCGGGTTTCATCCTGTACCGTGACGACCTGGGCGGAAATTTCTTCGGTGGCTCGGGACGTCTGAGTGGCAAGGCTTTTGACTTCGTTGGCGACCACTGCAAACCCTTTGCCGGCGTCCCCGGCCCGGGCGGCCTCGATGGTGGCGTTGAGTGCCAGCAGGTTCGTCTGACTGGCAATGTTGTTGATGAGGCTGATCACCTCTCCGATCTTATCGGCGGCCCGGGCCAGACCCTGAACCATGGTGTTGGCGCGGCCGGTTTCCTCGGAGGCACTGGTCGAAATCTGCGCCGCCTGGGCCACCTGCCGGCTGATTTCGGCAATGGATGCCGACAATTCATCGGCCGCGGCGGCAACGGTTTGCACATTGGCCGAAGCATGGTTTGACGCACTGTCGACGATGGTCGCCTGCCGGTTGGTCCGATCGGCGGCATCGACCATGGTCTTGGCCGTCGTCTGCATCCCGGTGGCGGACCCGGCCAGAGAGTTGACCAGTTGCGCAACCTTAACCTCGAATTTGCGCACCATCCCTTCCAGCACATGGGCGCGCTGCTCCTTGGCCCGGCGTTCCTCTTCCTGCGCGCGGGCGACACGGCGGGCCTCCTGGCCGTTTGCCTTAAACACAACCAATGCCTGCGCAAACTGCCCTATTTCGTTGCTCTGGTCCGCCGCCGGCACCTCGGCGTCGAGATCGCCATCGGCGACCCGCCGCATGGTCAGGGTCATGGCCGCGATCGGACGGGTAATGCTGATCAGGATAACCACCGCAAAGACCAGCGCCAGCAGCACAACCGCGATCGAAAGAATGCCTTCAACCAAAAGGTTGTGTCTGGCCTCGTCCGCAAGACCGGTCGCGAGTGCCCTGAAGTCCCTTGCCACCGAGTGCTCGACCTCACTCATGAGATCGATCCGCGCCGTGGTTGACCGGAACCACGCTTCGCTGTTGCCTTGGGCCAGCTTCTCTCCGGCCGGGGTGTCAATGGCGAGTTTGGTCAGACGCTCGGCGCTCTCCACATCGGGACCGGAGACGACCCGGGTGAACAGGTTCCGCTGCTCCGGCGTTGCGTAAAGATCAAATAACCTGGCGTAGATCGGTTGGGCCAGGGCGAAGTGGGAGAGGCGGGCTTTGTCCTCGGGTGTGAAGGAGCCGGCGGCGTAGCCGGGCGCGCCGTTGGCCCGGGTGGCGCCCGACATTTCTTTCAGCCACATCAGATAAGCGTAGGCGGAGGCGCGCACCGCCACCGTTGAATCATCGATCTGTTTGAGCATCTCCAGGCTGACATTCAGAAGCTGGCCGATCAGCGGGGTATAATAGTCGTTGATCTCGCTGAGCGGCGTCGCCAGCCCATCGACGTCATGGCGCTTGATCGCGAGGAGGTCGAGCCTGGACCTGGCGGTACTGAGGGCATCGGCGGCGCTGCCGCCGGTACGGATGAAATCCGCGCGCGTGACGCCTTCCTCGAGTCGCGACAGATTGCGGGAGGTTGCCTCGCGCACGGCCGGCAAGTCGCTGCGCATCGCCGCTCCCTTGCTCGAAACGAAAGTTGCCGATGTCCCCGCCTCGCGCTGCAAGGTTGAGACCAGATCGCCGATCGCTTCCGTCACCTCGGCCATCGCCGAGACGTTCCCCATGCGTACAGAGATTCGCCAGTCGGACACAAGATTATTTGCACTCGCGATGATCAGCCCGGCGATTGGTATCAACAATAGCGCCGTCAACTTTACCGGCAATCGAAGACCGTTAAGTCGTGTGATAAGGCCAGAAGAATAACCAGTCGAGGCATCCACCGTTGTTGAGCGTGTCGGCATCGCGCCCTCCTTGATCGCCATTGAGTTGATGATTAGATCGGGCAGTATTGACTTTGACCGAACGAATTATGTTAGCATAAGGCGCAACAGCGATAAACATGGAAATCAATATTAATCAAAAGTCGGGCTCCGGTCCTTGAGATCGGGGCGGCGAGAGCTAATAGATGAAAGAGCGCCGAAATTATGATGTTTTCCGGGATATAATTTCATCGATAATAAAGTATTGGCGTGATATCATCGGCGATGATCGGGTTTTCTTCGGACACGGCAAAGCCGTCGGCCAAAAAAATGCGAATTTTTGGGCACGATTTTCCCCAAAATCATGCTATTATTATCAATAGCTGCAAGTAATATACGGCATACCGGAATTTTTTATAAAAAATGGGGTTCATACTGCGTTCCAGGGTGGTGATGTTTTTAGGAAAAACAAGGGGCTGGTCATAGAGTTGGGACTCATCGACGCCACCGCTTTAACCACGAAGGACACGAAGAACACGAAGCAGGTCACCAAGAGAGTCGCCTTTCGTGACTGTTTTGTGCCCTTCGTGTCCTTCGTGGTTAAAGCGGCCTCGCGGCGCTCGGGCGCCTCGTCGGGGTTGAAAGCTTCAACTCACTGAAAACAAACCAATTCCCAACACCCTGGAATCCCCGATGAGGCTAAAATGGCATGCGCCGCTATTCCGTAGCGGAAATATCACAAAAAGCGGGCGTCTGGCTCGCCGCTCCGGGGTGGTCCGCCGCGGGAATCGCCGTCGGATGAGCGCGCCATGTGGGGATGGACGGTTGTAGCGTGGTACAGCCGCCGGATTTGGGCCCGGCAACACCCGCTGCACTACCTGGTTTGGTGCCTGGGAGCATTACAGGCGCCGGGCATTTGTCCCTATTTTGGTTTGGGTTGACTTCCCAAAGGAAATTGTATGGGATGGATAAGGCAAGCGACGGGTCCTCGCCCATGTGCGGGAAGCGTATCTGTGTTTGCAGAGTGCGGGGTGTCTGCTCGCCGCGTTCCGGGGAGGAAGCCGATGGAGTGCTATGCGGTTCTGGACTATGCCCGGCACAAGCCGGGAGAATCCGACAGCGATGTTCTGACTCCCGACGTTCTTGAAAGTGGACTCCGCAACCTGTTCGGCCTTGTTGACCGTGTGCCCCGACCGGCGGCGTCCGCGTCCGGCAGCCACGCCGGCCGGGAAGCGGCGGTTTATTACCTGAATGAGTTCCAGGGTCGGGATCAGTTTTTGGAGGCGGTGGTCGCCAATCTGGTGATCAAGCGCGGCCTGATCCACCACACCGATCTTACCCTGCCGGAGGGGGCGATCGGTGTCTATTTTTCCGCCGCCCACGAATACTGGACCTGGAGTGGCGTCCGCCAGGAGTTCCGCAAGGCGTCGTCGTAACCTCTGACCGGCGGCGGCAGCGGCTCGTCCCGCCTGTCAAGGCGTCCGACGGTTCAATACCCTGCCGGCTTCGGCGCGCCCCGCCCCCAACCGGGCAGGCCGCCGCCTCCCGGCCGGGCGCTTCCGGGTTCGGGGGCCGCCGCTATTTGGGCGCGAGGACCATGATCATCTGCCGGCCTTCGATTTTGGGCATCTGCTCGACTTTGGCCACCGCTTCCAACTCGTCACGAACCCGGATCAGCACATTCATGCCAAGGTCCTGGTGGGCCATTTCGCGACCGCGGAAGCGCATGGTGACCTTGACCTTGTCACCCTCTTCGATGAACCGGCGCGCGCTGCGCATCTTGACCTCGTAGTCATTATCATCGATGTTCGGACGCATCTTGATTTCTTTGACTTCGATGATCTTCTGCTTCTTGCGCGCTTCGTTCGCTTTCTTCTGGGCCTCGTATTTGTATTTGCCGTAATCGAGAATCTTACAGACCGGCGGGTCGGCGTTGGGTGCGACCTCGACCAGATCCAGTCCAGCCTCTTCGGCGGCGATCAAGGCATCGCGAATGGCAACGATACCCACCATCTCGCCCTGGGCATCGACCAGACGGACGCTGCGGACATTGATTTCCCGATTGACCCGGGGGCCGTCGCGGGTCGGTTGGGCTTCACTTGGTAGTCTGGCTATGGAAACGTCTCCCTCGTTGGGTTGCAAGGACCGTCAGCGCCGGGTCCTCAGAACAGAACTGCTGTTGCCCGGTCGCCTGCCGGAGACCGAGCCTCATGACACAGTTTATGGATTGCCGCGTCGAGGGCAAGCACCTCTTGGTCCTTGCTGCCAAGCCGGCGGAGCGCCACCGTCCGGTTTTCGGCTTCGCGGTTACCGACCACCACCAGAACCGGGACCTTTTGCAGGCTGTGCTCCCGGACCTTGAGGTTGATTTTTTCGTTGCGGGTGTCCAATTCCGCCCGCAGGCCGGCTTGCTTCAGCGCCGCGACCACGTCGGCGCCATATGAGTCGGCGTCATTGGTGATGGTCGCGACCACCACCTGGAGCGGCGCCAGCCACAGCGGAAACCGGCCGGCATAGTGTTCGATCAGCACCCCGATGAAGCGTTCCATCGAGCCCAGGATCGCCCGGTGGAGCATCACCGGACGATGCCGGGCGCCGTCTTCGCCGACATAAGAGGCGTCCAGGCGTTCGGGCAGCACATAGTCGACCTGAAGTGTGCCGCACTGCCATTCGCGGCCGATGGCGTCGCGCAGCACGAATTCGATCTTGGGGCCGTAGAACGCGCCTTCGCCAGGGTTGAGATGGTAGGGCAGGCCGGCGGCGCCGACCGCGGTCTTGAGTGCGGCTTCGGCCCGGTCCCACACCTCATCGCTGCCGGCCCGCACCGGCGGCCGGTCGGAAAACTTGACGCTGATCTCGGTAAAGCCGAGGTCGCGATAGACGCTTTCCAGCAGCCGGCAGAAGGCCACACTCTCCGAGGTGATCTGGTCTTCAGTGCAAAAAATGTGGGCATCGTCCTGGGTGAAGGCCCGCACCCGCATGATCCCGTGCAGCGCCCCCGACGGCTCGTTGCGATGGCAGGCGCCGAATTCGGCCAGCCGCAGCGGCAGGTCGCGGTAGCTCTTGATGCCCTGCCGGTAAATCTGGACGTGACCCGGGCAGTTCATGGGCTTGAGCGCCAGCACCTTGTCTTCGTCGGCCAGCGCCGTGAACATGCCGGCCCGGAACTTTTCCCAGTGGCCCGACTGCTCCCACAGCACCCGGTCGATCAATTGGGGGGTCCGCACCTCAAGATAGCCGTGATCGGCCAGCCGCGCCCGGATATAGGTCTCGAGAATCCGCCACAGGGTCCAGCCCTTGGCGTGCCAGAAGACGCTGCCCGCGGCCTCCTCCTGGAGATGGAACAACCCCATCTCGCGGCCGAGCCGGCGGTGGTCACGCTTCTCGGCCTCCTCCAACTGAGTCAGGTGGGCCTGAAGTTCCTTGTCGTCGCGCCAGGCGGTTCCATAGATGCGGTGCAGCATCTCGTTGCGGTGATCGCCGCGCCAATAGGCCCCCGCCAGTTTCATCAACTTGAAGCCGGTGCCGATCCGGCCGGTGGACGGCAGGTGGGGGCCGCGGCACAGGTCGAGCCAGTCGCCCTGGCGATAGATCGAAATCGGCTGGTCGGCGGGCAGGGCCGAGATGATCTGGGCCTTGTAGGCTTCGCCCTTGTCCTGGAAGAAGCGAATCGCCTGATCCCGCGGCCACTCCTCCCGGACGAACGGGCGGTCGGCGGCGACGATGTCCCGCATCCGCGCCTCGATCCGTCCGAGATCGTCCAGGGAGAACGGTTCCGGCCGCGCGAAATCGTAGTAAAAGCCGTTGGCGATGGCCGGGCCGATGGTCACCTGGGTTCCGGGAAACAGCGATTGCACCGCTTCGGCCATGACATGGGCGGCATCGTGACGGATCAACTCCAGGGCATCGGGATCGGCGCGCGTCACGATCTCGACCCGGGCGTCGGCGGCAATCACCGTGGCAAGATCGCACAACCGGCCGCCAATGCGAACCGCCAGGGCATCCTGGGCCAGCCGCCTGCCGATGGCGGCCGCGACGTCCCGTCCGGTGACCGGGCCGGGGAAACGGCGTTCGGCGCCATCGGGCAAGGTGATGATCACGGCAGCGGAGGACGGCTCGAGAGGCGGCACGGCAGATGACATGTTCCTGACCTGACCCGAATTCCACGGGAGGACGGACTCTACGGCGCTGCCCGCCCATGTCAAGGCCCCAGTGTCGGCCAGGACCGCGGCAGGCGGTGATGCGGTCAGAAAAAAGACAGGAAGAAGACCGCCGGGAACCGGGTGCCCCGGCGGTGTGGGGGTGACAGCCCACAAAGTGGGGTTGTCAGGGTGGGGCGTCAGGCCGACCTGCGACAGGTCCTGATCCCGAAAGGCAGATAGGCCGGGCACCAGCCGATCGCCCCGGTGGCGAGCGGCACGACGCCGATCCAGCCCCACACCGGCAGCACGCCGGCCAGGGTTGCGCCGATCAAGGCCACGCCCACCGCGATGCGCAGGAAACGGTCGATTCCCCCAACATTTTGCAACATGCCACGCTCTCCCCGTTGATCCAGGTCTGTTGATCCAGGTCTGGTGATCCAGACCTGCCGAACCGAAGGTCTGGAGACGGCTCCAGCCTATGGCATCGGACCCCCGCGGTCGGTGACCTGATCACAAAAGCCACGACTATATTTTCGTCAGCGACTCCAGCGCCTCGGGCTGAACGATCAGGACCTGACCCCGGCCCCGTCGCACCCAACCCCGGCGCTCGAAGTCCTTCAACTGCCTGCTGACCACCTCGCGCGCGGTTCCCAACTCCACGGCCAGTTCCTGATGCGTGGCGTTCACCGCGCTCCCGTCCTCGACGTGATCAGGGAGGCAGGCGGCAAGACGCTGGTCGATGCGCCCAAAGGCAACCTCTTCGATCAACATCAACAGGCTGGAGATACGGAGGCCATAGGCCCTGAAGACAAAGTCCCGGAAGCCGGCGGACCCGGCAATCAACTCACGAAAGCCGGACATCGGCAGGGCTTCGGCGGTGATGTCGGTTTCGGCGATGCCCTCGGCATCGTAGTCGAGGCCGCTCATCAGACAGGCGGTCGTGACGACACAGGTTTCGCCGGGCTCGACGCGATAGAGCACGATTTCACGTCCATTCTGACTGACCTTTTGCACCCGCACCAGGCCGGACAGCAGGATCAGATAGTCCTGGCAAGGGCTTCCCTCGCCGAAGAGGCGGGTCCCCGCCGGTGCCGTGACCGAATGGGTCAGACTGCGCAGACGGGCGCGCGTCGCCTGGTCCAGGACCGCACCTACCGAAATTGAACTGGTCCAGTCTCGCCCTTGCGACATATCGCCCCCCCCCCCGACCAAACCTGACATCCAGACCCGATTATCGCCCGCACAAGGTTAAGAAACATCAGCCCCGGCGGCTTCGGCCCTAAACCGGCAGCCCTTTACAGCCGGCAGCGGCAGCCTCCCTCATGGACCCCTGTGAAAACATGGTCGTATCGAGTACACAGTTGGTAAAATCGGTGCCGCGCAATTTTGCACCAATCAGGGTGGAATAAGAAAGGTCGGCTCCGACGAAACTGGCCCGCAACAGATCGGCGCCGCGCAAATCGGCGTAGCGCAGGGTGGCGCCCTGGAGTTGGGCCGGCAGGATGCGGTCACTGCTCAGCAGCAGCGGCCCGAGGTTGCAGTCGCGCAGGTCGGTGTTGTTGAGCTTGGCGTTCTTGAGGTTGACGCCGCGCAGGTCGGCGCCGACGAAACGGGCCGCGCGCAGATCGGCGCCCTGGAACTGGGCACCCTGAAGTTGGATGCCCGACAGATCCATGCCATACATGACCACACCGGGGGCTTTGAGCGCGGTGAGATTGGCGGAGGCGAGATGCTTGAGCGGCCGGAGGTCGACCCCGGACAGGTCCAGCGGCTTGCCACTGGCGCCGCTGGTCTCGACCCACATGGTATGCTGGGCGAGCAGGGCTTCGATGGGGTCCGCGAGAGTGCTGAGGGAGATGCCGGCGGGGGCATCGGTCAGCGCGCCGGTCATGTCCACGTCGTCGGTGTTGGCCATGGTCATGTCGGTGCCGACCAGGACCGCACCCTGAAGATTGGCGCCCTTGAGATCGGCACCGGAGAGGTCGGCGCCTTCGAGATTGGCGCCGACCATCTTGCACTGGCGGAGATTGGCCCGGACCAGCTTGCATCCGCGCATCACGGCGTCGGTGAAATCGGCCTGAATGGCGATGATGCCGTTCATCCGCGCCCGTTCCAGGTTGGCGTTGGCCAGCACCACCGTCTGCATCTCGGCCGGGCGCAACTCGTGGCGCAGGAAACTCAGATTGCCGCGCTGGTCCTTTTCGGCAATCACGCCCTCGCGCAGATCGGCTTCGAACAGATCGGCGCCGACCATAAAGGCGCCGCGCAGGCAGGCACCGCGCAGGTCAGACCGGCGCAAGCAGGCCCGCGCCATATTGGCCCGGCGCAGGTCGGCGCAAAAGAATACCGCGCGATCGAGTTTGGTTCCCGAGAGATTGCAGTCAGCCAGTACGGCTCCGGTGAAGTCGGCATCGGCCAGGTTGTGCCCGGAAAGATCCAGCCCCGAAAGATCACAGAATGAAAAGACGGCGCGCGCGCCCCCCATCCGGCCCGAATACAGCAATTCATGTTTGCGGGCAATTTCCTGCGCCTGCTCTTGGGACAGGCGGGTCTGGGTGGTGGTGCCGTGCCGGCTGTGCCCGGTCGGATCTTTCATGGTCCCCTGCTGGCGGTAAGGTGCAGAGTCCGATAGTAAGATTAATGGTCGCGATGGGCAAATGATGTTTCCATTGGTGATGCCGCCGCCGGCGTCCCGGTTTCGCGGGGCCTCGGCGGTCCGGCTTCTCGAGTCTCTTACCCCAGGGGGTCGCCGTGCTGGCATTTTCGCTGCGTCGGGTTGGCGCCATGATCCTGCGCTATTGGTATCTGCTGCGCGGGTCATGGCCGCGGCTCCTGGAGCTGGCCTACTGGCCCGCGGTGCAAATGGTGCTGTGGGGGTATATCAGCCAGTTCATGGCCACGACCAGCAGTTGGGTGGCCCAGGGCGGCGGCGTGCTGATTGCCGCCGTGCTGCTGTGGGACGTGCTGTTCCGCGGGCAGTTGGGCGTGTCGGTGCCGTTTCTCGAGGAAATGTGGTCGCGCAATCTCGGACAGTTGTTCGTCAGCCCACTGCGTCCGCTGGAGTGGGTGCTGGCGATGCTGGTCATGAGCCTGCTGCGGACCCTGATCGGGGTGGTTCCGGCGGCGCTGCTGGCCATTCCGATTTTCCATTATTCGATTTTCGCGCTGGGGCTGCCGCTGGCCGGGTTCTTCTTCAATCTCATTATCATGGGCTGGTGGTTGGCCTTGCTGATCATCGCCCTGATCCTGCGCTACGGCCTGGGCGCCGAGAGTCTGGCCTGGATGACCGTATTTCTGCTGGCTCCGGTCAGTGCCGTCTATTATCCGGTGGCGGTTTTGCCCGCCTGGCTCCAGGCGGTGGCCTGGGCGCTGCCATCGACCCAGGTCTTCGAAGGGCTGCGCTGGCTGCTGTTCCATCACGAGTTTCGTGCCGATCTGATGGCCGCCGCCGCGGCACTGAACGGGCTCTATCTGACGCTGTCCACCGGCGTCTTTTTATGGGCATTTCGGGTGGCACGACACCGCGGGTCCTTGCTCCATGTTGGCGAATAGTCAACCCGTACCGGTGGTGCCCGACGGGGTCCGAACTCGAAACGATCGCGGTTAACTTTGGCAATAAGTTTAAAATTAAAACGTGCCATCTGTGCCTTAAATCAGGCGGGCTTTGGCGACGGTTGCCGATTGGCAACGCTTGAGTTTTTCGCCTGCCGGGAAATCGTCGGACGAGGACTGTCGACCCTTTTGGTGTATTGCCTTGGTTTACCCATGCCCGTATGATCTGAAGGGATAGCGATCGTTGGGAGCCAGTTCGTGGAAGACGTGACACCTCCGGTCCAGGAACGGATCGACGATGACGGGATGAAGCGCGCGGTCAGGCTGCTGGTCGACGCCGTCACCAGGGAATTCAGGCCGGGTGGGCATGATCTCAAACTGGCCGCGAGCACGCTCCGCGATTTGCTGGACACACCGACGCCCCAGTCCTTTTCCCTGGCGGCCAAGGCCTTTAATGCCATCGACAGCGAGACCCGCCGCCGTATTCGTGCCAACGCCGAAGATGCCGCAACGATCTTCTGTACCCGGACCGGAAAGATGGTGGTCCCGAAGCCGCTCGCGCCGGCGACACCGCTGCCCGACGCCTCCCGGGAACTGGCCACCGGCCTGCTGAAGGCGCTGAACGTCGGATTTGGCCGTTCCGGTGCCGCCAAGGGCGGGGCCGCGGGCGGTGGGGCGCCCGCCGGTCGGGCCTCCAAGACGTGACGCCGGTCCGCGGGCGGGATCACGCCAGGTCGCAGTAATCATCCTCAATTTTCTGGAGCACCGTCCAGATCTCGTGGAAGACGTCGGCCCGCTTCATGGTTTCGTTGGTGCGCTCGCCGGTGCAGTCGGGATGATAGAGCATGGCCAGTTCGAGCTTGAGCCGGTCGAAGCGGTCAATGTCGACCCGGTTCAATTCTGACACGGCGGCGCGGGCGAACGGCCCGATTCCCGGGCCGGGCAGGGTCGGCAACGCCGTCGGCGCCGGTGGTTCGCCGGCGGTGGCCGGCTTTGGGTCACCCGAGGGTGCGGTTCCCGGCCTGGCTTCGACGGCCGGTGGCGGCTGCGTCACCCACCGGGAACCGGCGGGCTTTGGCGGCAGCCCCGTCTGGCGCAGCAGCCACTGAAGCTTTCTTTCGACGCTGCAATAGTCGTCGTTGAGGCGCCGGATCTTCTGCGTGAACATCTCGAGCAGCGCCCTCATGAGCGGGTCGAGCCGTTCCATCTTGCGTTCGAAGGTGGCACGATTGACGGTTATCACGGTCGCGGTTTCCAGGCAGCGCACGGTTGCCGAGCGCCGGCAATTATCGATCAGCGCCATTTCGCCGACGATCGAATTTCCCGGCAGCACCGTAATCAAGACCTCGACATCGCCGGCCTGTTTGTAAACTCCGACCTGTCCGCTCTGAACGTAATAGGCCGAGTCGCCGTAATCCCCTTCCCGGATCAACACCTCGCCGGGATAGAGCACCCTGCGGTCGAAAACCCGCGTGTGCGGCGGCATCGCCTTATCCTTCCGACCATTCCGCTCCCGGCGGTTCCTTCGCGCCTCTGCCGGACCGCAGCACCATAACGTGGCCGGGAATGAGTTCACAATACGATCACCGGGGTTCCGCGGTCGGGGCGGCGCCATGCTGTCCGGCGGGCTTCCGGTCGGGTAAGGGAAACTAAAGGGGCGTTTATGCTTGCGTCGGGCGCTGGCTTTATGCTTGCGCCCATGGGGTGGCGCTGCTAGACCCGCCACGAAGAGTCGGGGCTTCCGGTCAGACCGCGCGCGCTGCGGCGGTCGCTTTGTTGCCCGACTCTTAATGTTGTCGTCTTTCAGGAGAATGCTCATGCCTGCCGCCACTGCAACGGCCGGGTTCAACGACTATAAGGTTAAGGACTTCTCGCTGGCCGACTGGGGCCGCAAGGAAATCGCGATCGCTGAAACCGAGATGCCGGGCCTGATGGCGTTGCGTGCGGAATACGGTGAACAGAAGCCGCTCAAGGGTGCGCGAATCGTCGGTTGCCTGCATATGACCATCCAGACCGCAGTGCTGATCGAAACTCTGGTGGAACTGGGCGCCACCGTTCGCTGGTCATCGTGCAATATCTTCTCGACTCAGGACCATGCCGCCGCCGCGGTGGCGGCGGTCGGGGTTCCGGTGTTTGCCTGGAAGGGCGAGACCGAAGAAGAGTTCTGGTGGTGCATCGAGCAGACCCTGCGCGGTCCCGACGGCTGGACGCCCAACCTGGTGTTGGACGACGGCGGTGACGTGACCCAGATCATGCATGACAAGTACCCGGCCATGCTGAACGATGTCCGGGGTATTTCCGAAGAGACGACGACCGGTGTCCATCGTCTGTACGAGATGATGAAGGCCGGGCGGCTGCTGGTGCCGGCGATCAACGTCAACGACAGCGTCACCAAGTCCAAGTTCGACAACCTTTATGGCTGTCGCGAGAGTCTGGTGGACGGGATCAAGCGCGCGACCGACGTGATGATGGCCGGCAAGGTCGCGGTGGTCTGCGGCTACGGCGACGTGGGCAAGGGCTCGGCGGCCAGCCTGCGCAGCCAGGGTGCCCGGGTCATGATCACCGAGATCGACCCGATCAACGCCCTTCAGGCGGGGATGGAAGGCTATCAGGTCACCACCATGGACGACGCCGCCGCGGTCGGCGACATCTTCGTCACGGCCACCGGCAATATTGACGTGATCACCCTCGATCACATGCGGCAGATGAAGGATCGCGCCATCGTCTGCAACATCGGTCACTTCGACAGCGAAATCCAGATCGACGCGCTGCGTAACTATCGCTGGGAAGAGGTCAAGCCACAGGTTGACGAGGTGGTGTTTCCCGACGGCAAGCGGCTGATCGTGCTGGCCAAGGGCCGCCTGGTCAATCTCGGCTGCGCCACCGGCCATCCGAGCTTCGTGATGAGCGCGTCCTTTACCAATCAGGTTCTGGCTCAGATCGAACTGTGGAACAACGCCGCGACCTACGAGCGCAAGGTCTACGTGTTGCCGAAACACCTTGACGAAAAGGTTGCCCGTCTGCACCTGGACAAGATCGGCGCCAAGCTGACCAGACTGTCCGGCAAACAGGCCGAATACATCAGCGTCCCGGTGGACGGCCCGTTCAAGCCCGACCACTACCGCTACTAACTGTTGACAACGTAGGGGTCCGGGGCCGACGGTCCCGGTGGGGTCCAGGGGTAAACCCCCTGGATGCCGAAGGCTACAGCGCCCGGACCTGCATCCTGATCGGCCCTTCGGCGCGACCGTTGATGAACTGGTCGACGAAGGGGTTCCCCGAGTGCTCCATATCGTCCCGACTGCCGTGCCAGATGATCCGGCCCTGGTAAATCATGGCGATGCGATCGGCGATCTTGCGGGCTGAGGCCATGTCGTGGGTGATCGACAGCGCGGTGACGCCCAACTCCTTCACGCACTTGACGATCAACTCGTTGATGACATCGGCCATGATCGGGTCGAGACCGGTGGTTGGCTCGTCAAAGAAGATGATCTCGGGCTCGGTGGCGATGGCCCGGGCCAGTGCCACCCGCTTTTGCATGCCGCCGGACAGTTCCGAGGGCGCCAGTTCGCCGACATCGGCGCCGAGGCCGACCGCGGCCAGCTTGGCGAAGGCCAGTTCGCGGGCCTGCCGGCGGGGCATGGCGCGCCCCTGAATCAGGCCGAAGGCGACGTTTTCCCAGACCCGCAGGCTGTCGAACAGCGCGGAACCCTGGAACAGCATGCCGAATTTGCGCAGCAACCGCTCGCGGTCGCCGCGGCTGTAGTGGATGGTTTCCTCGCCGTCGACCCGGATCGAGCCCGACTCGGGGCGCAGCAGGCCGAGGATGCACTTCAGCATCACCGACTTGCCGGTGCCTGAGCCGCCGATGACCACCAGGGATTCCGAACGGCCGACCTCAAGGTCGAGACCCTCGAGCACCACCTTGGCGCCGAACTGCTTCCGCACGCCGGAGAGGACGATTTTGGCCGGCGTTCCCGGCGGGGGCGAAGGGTCGGTCATTTGGAAAAGAACAGCCCGGTGATCAGATAGTTGCTGAGCAGGATGAGAATCGAGGCCGAAACCACGGCGTTGGTGGTGGCGGTGCCCACCCCTTCGGCGCCGCCCCGGGAATGATAGCCGTGGTAGCAGCCCATCAGCGCCACGAAGAAGCCAAACACCGAAGCCTTGACCAGACCCGAAACCACGTCCACCACCTTGAGAAACTCCCAGGTCTTGGACAGATACACGGCCGGGTTGAAATTAAGCTGGTAGACGCTGACCAGGAAGCCGCCGAACACCCCGACGATGTCGGCCACCAGTACCAGCAGCGGCAGCATGGTCAGGCCGGCGATCAGGCGCGGAACCACCAGATACTTGAGCGGATTGGTGGCCAGGGTGGACAGCGCGTCAATCTGCTCCGTCACCCGCATGGTTCCAATCTCGGCGGCCATGGCCGCCCCGATCCGGCCCGCCACCATCAGGCCGGCGAGCACCGGCCCCAGTTCACGGGTAATCGCCAGCACCACGACGGTGGCCACGGCGCCCTCGGCCTGGAAGCGGGCGAAGCCGGTGTAGCTCTGCAAGGCCAGCACCATGCCCGTGAACAGCGCGGTCAGACCGACCACCGGCAGGGAATAGTAGCCGATATCGATCATCTGCCGGCCGATCAGCCGCAGATAAAGCGGCGGGCGGGCACAATGGGACAGGGCGCGCAGGGCGAACAGCACGATCCGGCCGGTCGACTCGAGGAAGATCAGAAAGGCACGGCCAATTGCCGCTAGGAAGTCCATTGGTCCCCCGTGGCGAGGTTCCCTGTGGCGGGCGCCAGCCAGACCCGGTGATGGCGCCGGGACAGGCCGGTCAGGATTTCGTAGCCGATGGTTCCGGCGTCCGCCGCGGCGGCGTCAACGCTACGGTCCGGCCCGATCAGCTCGGCCCAGCCACCGGGCGCAACCGCCGCTTCGGGCAGGTCCGTAACGTCAATGGTCATGAGGTCCATCGACACCCGTCCCACCACCGGCGCCGGCCGACGATCTATGAATACATGCCCGCGATTGGCCGAGGAGCGCAACGCACCGTCGGCGTAGCCCACCGCAATGGTTGCAATTCTACTGCGCCGGGCCACCGTGGCGGCGGCACCGTAGCCAATCGTGGCGCCGCTGTCAACGGTGCGAACCTGGAGGATACGGCTCTTGAGCATGATCACTGGCCGCATCAGATTGGCTGCTTCGGGCGTCGGATTGATGCCGTAGAGCGCGGCGCCGGGTCGGACCAGTTCCAGATGAAAGGCCCGGCTGCGCCACAGGCCGGACGAGCCGGCAAGGCTGCGCCGTCCGGCCGGCAGCGGCGCCAGCGTCCGGTGAAAGCGCCCGAGTTGCGCGGCGGAGAGCGGGTGGTGCGGCTGGTCGGCGCAGGCCAGGTGGCTGATCCAGCCCCGAAGCTCCAGCCCGGCCAGCCGCTCGGGCTGTTCAGCCAGGCGCCGGGCCTCGGCGGCGTCCAGACCCAGGCGGTTCATGCCGGTGTCCAGATGAATCCAGGCCGGTTGCCGCCGTCCGACGCTTCGGGCAAAGGCCTGCCAACGGGCGATGTCCCCCAGGCTGTTCAGCACCGGTACGATCCGATGGTGGGCATGATCGGCCTCGCGCCCGGGCAGCGCACCCAGCAGCGCGATGATTTCGGCCCCGGGCAGGCACGGCCGCAGCACCACGCCCTCTTCCAGCAACGCCACGAAAAAGGTGGTGCAGCCGGCGGCGGCAAGGGCCGGCGCAACGTGAGCCGCGCCCAGGCCATAGGCGTCGGCCTTGACCACGGCGGCACACTCTGCCGGCGCCACCCGCCGGCAGAGGGTCCGCCAGTTGCCGGCGATGGCGCCAAGGTCAATGGTCAGCACCGCGGCGTCGCAACGGGCGCCAGGGTCAGCCGTCGCTGGGGGAATGGTTGGGGTCAAGGTTCGAGAACTTCGTGAACTGGCCGTCGAAGTGCAGGCGGACGGTGCCGATCGGGCCGTGCCGGTGTTTGGCGATGATGCACTCGCCGATGTTATGGACCTCCTCGCCGCGCTGCTTCCAGCGTTGATAGCGGTCGTTGAATTTTTCCTCGGTCTCGTCGGGGCGCCGGCTGGGTTCCGCCCGTTCGTGGTAATATTGCTCGCGGTAGACGAACATCACCACGTCGGCGTCCTGTTCGATGGAGCCCGACTCCCGCAGATCGGAAAGTTGCGGTCGCTTGTCCTCCCGGGCCTCCACGGCGCGGCTGAGCTGGGACAGGGCCAGCACCGGGATGTCGAGTTCCTTGGCCACCGCCTTGAGACCGCGGGTGATTTCCGAGATTTCCTGAACCCGGTTGTCCTGCCGCCCGCCGCCACTGCCGCGCATCAATTGCAAATAGTCGATCACAATCATACCGAGCGCGCCGGTCCGCTTCAGTCGGCGCGCCCGGCTTCTCAGCATGCCGACCGTGATGGCCGGGGTGTCGTCGATGTAGAGCGGCAGCCGGGCGAGGGTATGGGAGGCTTCGACGAATCGCTGGAAGTCGCCCTCCCGCACCTCACCCCGGCGGATTTTGTCTCCGGGAACCTTGGTCTCGTCGGCCAGTACCCGGGTGGCCAGCTGTTCGCCCGACATTTCCAGGGAGAAAATACCGACCGCGGCGCCGTCCTTGCCGCCGGTGGTCATGTATTCCTTGGCGGCGCTGACCGCGATGTTGGTGGCGAGCGCGGTCTTGCCCATGGAGGGCCGGCCGGCCAGGATGATCAGGTCCGACCTGTGCATGCCGCCGACCTTGCGGTCCAGGTCGAGGAGACCCGTGGTGATGCCGGTGACGTGACTTTCCCGCCGGAATGCCGCCTCGGCGGTGACAATGGCAGCCTCCAGGCTGCGCACGATCGGCACAAAGCCGCCCCGCACGTCGCCGGTGGTGGCAAGCTCGAACAGTTGGCGTTCGGCGACCTCGATCTGATCCTGAGCGGTGACGTCCAGGTCATGCCGATAGGCCTCGTTGACAATATCCTCGCCGATGGCGATCAGTTGGCGGCGGAGATAGTGGTGGTGGATGGTGTGGCCGTAGTCTTCGGCATTGATGACCGTGACGATACTGGCGGCAAGATCGGAGAGATAGGCGCCACCGCCCACCGCCGCCAGGTCGGCGTCGTTTTCGAAATAGGACTTGAGCGTGATCGGGCTGGCGTCCTGGCCGCGTTCGATGAAGCTGACGATCGCGGTAAAGATACGGCCATGGACCTGGCTGAAGAAATGCTCCGGCCGGAGAAAGTCGCTGACCTTGTCGTAGGCGCGGTTACTGACCAGCAGGGCGCCGAGCAGAGCCTGTTCGGCGTCTTCGTTTTGGGGCGGGCTCCGAAACTCGGCCGGAGTGACGGCGGAGTGACGGCTCTGGTCTGATCGGGAACTGGGCGAGGTATTCATCGCGACATGATACCAGCGGCGTGGCGCGGGTCATTCCCTGATCCGCAGGCGGCGCCGATTTTTTCGGGGCCGATTTTTTCGGGGCGGGAGCGTGCCGGCAGCCGTGGTTGCCCGAATGCGGCACCCCACCGCCTGACGCACGAACACCGGCTCCAAAAGAAGCCGGTGTCCATGAAAGGTCGGGCTGCGGTGCCCCGGCGGCCAACCCACGCCTCGGTCAAGGCCGGTGGGCCGTGACCCGGTGGTCCCCAAGCAGTTTTGGACGATCAGTGCGTGAAGTGACTCACCAGCCAACCGCCGATCAGGCCACCCGCGCCCAGGATGGCGGCATAGGCGAGGTCGCTGCGGGCGGCGGTATCGCGGGCCTCGGTGGCCGGGGTGATCAACTCACCCAGGACGGCGCCGGCCTGGCGGGCTTCCAAAATCGCCGGGGTCATCACCGGCGCCGCGGCAACCGCCGCCGGACCAGCCTGGCGCAGCCCGACCGCCGAGAGCAACGGATAGGTCAACCCACCGCCGGTCAGCAGATCGGCAACCACGACGCCGCCGACGACACCGGCGGTAATCGCAAGAGTGGTTCCAAGACCGCCGCTGTCGGCGCCGGCGTCAGCGGCCGCCGGCGGTGCCGGCTGATTTTGGGCAAAGGCAGAAAGGGGCAAAAGGGCAACCATGACGGCAGCCAGAAATTTCCACATCGACATGCTCCTTCACGAGTCTGCGGGCGAGTTAATCGGCGGCCGCGAGGCCAAATCGGGGAGACCGGCAACTTCTCTTTGGGCCACGGCGCAAAACTAGACGAGCCATGTCTCCGACGCAAGGTTCAGTCCGTCGGAATTGCCGGAACCGCCAAGGTTGGCAGGGTCCGAAAACGAACAAAAAAGACTGCGGCCCGGATCGCCGGGGCAGGGGGATCGGACATTGCCACCAAACCGACTGCTCGTTAATATCAAAACAACCAATAAGCTACAACCCTGGCGGTGCCATTCCGACCGCCAGGGTTGTCACCAAATTGGTTGGAGTCCTCCGATTCGCGATCAGGACGGTTTGGGCCGTGCCGTCTTACCAGAATCGCCACCAGGGCCGGCTGAGGGCAACTTCAGGTCCGGCCGCCGTGGCGACAGCGCCTGCCGGCGCGGCAACAACCGGCGCCGCAGCCGCCGCGCCTGGTACCGTGACGGTCGCGGGACCGGCCGCTCCGGCCGCGGCGGCGGGGGCAGCGGCCTCAAGACCGACGGCGCGCAGCAGGGGTCCCGAAAGCGCCCCGCCGCTCACGATATCGGCGACGACCACGACGGCGACGACGCCGGCTGTCACCACCAGAGGCGACACCGTTTCTTCATCAGAGGCGGTCACCGCGGGTGGCGCCACCGCAGGCGCTACCGGTTGGGTCTGTGCAAAACCAGTGACCGGCGACAGGGCGACGAGGCCGGCAACGTAAAGGTAAAGAACGCGCATCGTTGAAAACTCCTTTCGACAGAGCCGGGAAAAGCACCGGACGGACCGAACCGGTCAAAAGGCCAATATCGGTTGTCCGCTGCGCGGGCCGGAAGTCGTGTGACCGGTTTATACACGATTATGCCGGAACTGGTAAGAGGACATGGCGGCGCCGGTCAGCGGCGCGGCTGTGGCGGTAACGCCGGCGCCGGACCAGGAGTTCCGGCGGCTGGTGGCGCCAGCGCCCGACCGAGGGCGCGACGGAGTTCCGGGAGTTCGGCCGCACCCGGTGGCTCGGGGGCGGCGGCGATGACCGGGCGCAAGCCCAGCGCCCGGGGCACGGCCCGCACCGCGCCCGCCGCGGCGTCCGCCCCGGTCAGCAGCGGCGCGGTCAGGACACCGCCACTGATGAGGTCGGCGGCGACGAATCCGCCGATGATTCCCGACGTCACCGCGAGCACGCGCAGCGCGTCAATCAGTTGGGAACCGGAAGGCGGCGGGGCCTCCTCCAGGACGGTGCCGTCTCCGGGCGTGTCGGGAGCAGGGCGGGATTGGGAATACCCCGGTTGCGGCAAAAAGAGTGCGAGGAGAAGGGCAACCATCGGGACTGTGCGCATCGGGGGCAGACTCCTCCTTCGCCGGGGGCGGTGCAGGTTTGCCGGGAAAGCGTCGGTTCGCCGCATCCCGTCGCCAAGGGCCGGTGGCCCGTGGCGACGGGGCGTTTGACCGGCGGGACGGCGTCGGCGTCCCGGAGTGATCAGCGGGTCAGCAAATTCTGGTAGGTTTCATAAAGAACCTCCTTCTTCTGCTCGAGAGAGCCGATCTGCTGGGCCAGTGCCTCCCGTTCTTCAACGGTATGCACAATTTTTTCCCTCAGCTCGGCGCCTCTGTGGTTCAATTGTTCGGTCTGATCGCGCAGGTCGGCAATTTCCTGGGCCGATTCGGTGCTCTTGGCGCGCAGACGGGCCACCATCGCCCGCAAGTGCCGGCTGTCCTGGTCCAGCTTGGTGAGACGGGTGTGCAGTTGGGCTTCGACCTGCTTGCCGCTCTGCTCTTCGGCCAGCGCCTGCTGTTGCTGCACCTGCAACTGCTGATTGGCCTGATTGATGGCGGCAAGGTTTGCCTGCTGGTCGTCGACCCGCTTTTGATAGGCCCCGCTGCTCAAGCCGGCAAGGCCGCCGAAAAAGCCGCCCTGATGGGGATCGTTGCTGACGTTACCGGCGCAGCCGCTCCCAAGAAGGGCCGTTGATACCGCCAGGACCATGCCGGTCCGGCGCAGTCTGAGGTAAGGGATCATGGGCGGAGTCTTTCTGGTGTCGAGGGTGGACCGGCGCACCACGCCGTGCGCCGGTGAAAGTCTGTCCTACAGTCAGTTAACTTCCAGCCCTTTAAGGGAATCGTTTTGCGCCGCCATGGTGCTGACCTGACGATCGAGCTGAGTCACGACATCACTAAGGGCGGCCACCTGAACCTCTTTGTTGCTCAGATCCTGGCCGGTCAGTTCGTGCTTGCTCTTGGCTTCGGCGACGACCTGCTGCTGGGCGTCCAGTTCCTTCTTTGCGGCATCGCGGCTTTGCGCCACCACCGTCAGTCGATGGGAGAGCGTGGCCTGCTCCTGGTGAATGCGCTCCACCGAACGGTTGCCTTTTGCGATCTGAGATTGCAGGTCCGCGATGCGAATCTGGCGGTCGTGGTTTTCCTGTTGCAGGGCGGCCACCTGCTGGACCAAAGAAACCCGAACCTGCTCCGCGATCTGGGCCTGACCGCGATAGTAATCCTCGAGATTGGCATATTGAGCCTTGCGCTGGGCAACGATGGCGCCCGCGCTGCACCCGGCCGCCAGTCCGATGGCGCCGCCAATGGCGGCACCCCGTCCGCCGCCCAACAGGCCACCGGCCAGCGCGCCCAGCACGCCGCCGGCGACACACCCCTCGGCGGTGGTGGCGGCGCTGTCGCCGCCGGCGGTCTGGCACCCCGCCAGCAAAGAGGCCGCGACCACCAGGGGAATGCTTGATTGCAATAGCGAAAACGATTTCATGGGTTATTCCTCAAAGGGTTAAGGCTTCCATAACTCGTCGGTGGCCAGGGTCCGGTCCATCTCGGCCCGCATCGCCTCGCGATCGGGATGGCCGGCCCGGACCGTCTCCACCTGATTTTGAAACAGGGCCAGGGCCGCCCTTTGTTCCGGGGGCAGGTCCATGGCGGCGATTCCGGCATAGATCGGCTCAAGGACATCGGGGGCACAGGCGCTGACTTCTTGCAGATGACGCTGGTAGTCGGTCAGTTTGCGCCCGGCATCTTCCTTGAGGGTCATGGCCTGGTTCCGAAACAACGGGACCCGGGCCTGATCGGACGCCGACATCAGCGCGCCCTTGGCCTGCCACAAATCCGCTATGCTCAGTGCGCTGTGATACTTGAAGACCGTCCGGCCATAGTCGGCGCCGGTGCGGACGCCGGCCCTGACCTGATCGCTGCATCGGTCGGTCGCGTCCGATCGGGGAACCGGGGCGGCTGTCACCGGTGCCGGGGCGGGTACGACGGCCGCGGCGGCGGCCTGGGGCGGCACCACCGGCACCACCGGCATCGTCGGGGTTGCAGTCCGGGCCGACGGCGCCAGGGTCGGGAGGGCGACCGGCGCGACCGCGGCGATCTCCGGCGCCGCGGAGCGGTCTCGCGTTAACAGTGTGACCAGCTTGCCGCCGGTCAGATAGTCGGCCAGCGCGCCGCCGAGGACGATCAGCGCCACGGCCGCCGCGCCGCCCAGCACCAGCATCGGGACCAGCCGGCTGCGCCGGTGGGCCGCCGCCGGCGGGGGCGTGGTCGTGCCCGAAGAGTGCAAAACCGTCGGCTTGATCTCGGCCGAAGGCTGGATCACCGTGGGCTTGGCCCACGACCCGGCGGGGCCTGTGCCGGCCGCAACGGTCGCGGCGTCGATGAGCAGGGTGGCCTGGCTTCCGTCGCTTCCGTCGCCCACGACGGCCGACGCCGCCGGCGGGGCCGCGAACAAGTCGATCAGTTGCTGGAGAATGGCTTCGGCCTCACCCTGGGCGGGCAGAGGGCCGAGCGCCCGGCCGAAGGCGGCCATGGAGGCGTAACGCTGCTCCGGCAGTTTGGCCAGGACCCGGGTCAGCGCCGCCTCGATCCCGGGATCCGCGGTGCCGATGAGGGACGCCAGGGGCGGCGGCGGCATTTCCACCTGGGCGCGCATCAATTCATATTCGCTGGCGGCCTCGAACGGCACCCGGCCGCTGATCATCTCGTACAGGACCACGCCCAGGCTGTAGAGATCGCTCCGTTCGTCGCCTTCGGCGCCCTTGAGCTGTTCGGGGGCCATATAGGCCAGGGTCCCGACCACCTCGCCTTGCCGGGTCAGCCGCTCGGAGCCGCGCAACCGGGCGATGCCGAAATCCATGATCTTGACCAGCCCCTGATCCGTCACCATCAGGTTGGCGGGCTTGATGTCGCGATGAATCAGCCCCATCCGGTGGGCGTAGTCGAAACCGGCGATGACCTGGGTCATCACCGCCCGGCACCGGGTGGCATCAAGACGTCCGCCGCGACGCAGGATGTCTTCCAGAGTCCGGCCGCGGACCAGTTCCATCACCAGATAGAACTGGTCCTGTTCCCGGAGCAAGGTGAAGATGGTGGTAATATTGGGGTGGTGCAGACGGGCAAGATTGACCGCCTCGGCACGGAACCGGTCGACGAACAGCTTGTCCTGGCTGAATTCCGAGCGCAGCACCTTGATGGCAACGGTTCGTCCCAGCATGGTGTCGACACCGGCCCAGACCTCGCCGATGCCGCCGCGACCCAAACGCTCGGTAATCTGATAGGGGCCGATCCTCTGGCCGGTCATGATTCTCCGCCTCTTGCTGTCGAAGGTTTGCTCATCGCGATACGAACCGGCCGGGTGGTGCGCACGGGTCGGGTCACGTCGTCTGACACGTTGGCCGGCGGTGCGGTCACGGCGAAGACGCCAACCGAAACATTGTCGTGACCGCCGGCGGCCAGGGCGGCGTTGCACAGGGCGGCGCAGGCTTCGGCCGGGGCCTGAGCGGAGACGATGGCCGCGATGGTGCCGTCGTCCACAAGATCGCTGAGGCCGTCGGAGCACAGCACCAGGGCGTCCCCGGCGCGCAACGGGCACGGCTCGGGCCAGATGTCCGGCTGGCATCTTGCCTCCGTGCCCAGCGCCTTGACGATGACGTTGCGATCGGGATGGACCGCCGCCTCTTCGGCGCTGAGCAGCCCGTCATCGCACATCCGCGCGACCAGGGAGTGATCCCGGCTGAGCCGATGCAGGGTGCCGTTGCGCAGGAGATAGCCCCGGCTGTCTCCGATATGGGCGAGAATAACTCCTCCGCGACACACGGAAAACGCGGTGCAGGTGGTGCCCATGCCCCGACAGCCCGGGTCGTCGGCGCTGTAGGCTCGAATCGCCTGGTTGGCGGCGGCGAAGGCGGCGGCCAGCGCCTGTTGGACCGATCCGGCGGTGCGGTAGAAAACTTCGACGATGGTCTCGGCGGCCAGTGCGCTGGCCACCTCTCCGGCGGCATGGCCGCCCATGCCATCGGCAACCAGAGCGATCATGCCCCGGATGGCGCGCGAATCCTCCGGCCGCGGGATGGTGTAGGCGACCACGTCCTCGTTGTGGTCGCGCACCAGCCCGACATCGGACAGCATCGCCCCGTGCACCAGCAATTCGGGATGAAACATCGGCCGCGCCCCATCGGGCGAGTCATTGCGTGCAGGTAAGATTCGTTTGAAGACCGACATCCAGAGTCCGCCGTTGAACTGTTTGATTGCCGCTTCGGCATTCCACGTCAAGTTTTTGGCCGTATTCAAATTCATGATTGAAGTCGGTGGTGCCGATCTTGTGCCCGGAGATGAAGATATCCCGTTGGCCGTACATCCCTTCGAACCGCACCTTGACCATGGTTTGGGGCGGCGTGGCCGGCGGCGGCGCCGGTTCGATCTCCGACGACACTGGCCGCGACCCGGCCGGCTGAAATGTCGCCGATGTCGGGTGACCGGGTCCCGGCGGCGCCGTAACCAGTGTCGCCACGCCAGCGGCAAGACCCATCGCGACCGCTCCGCCCGCAACCCAGTGTATCGGTTTGGGCCTGAACCGGGACGGCTCGGGACTCGCCCGGTTGCCCAGAATCGCATCGACAGCCGCCACCAGTTCGTTGCCGTTCGCCGGTCGCAGGCGCGGCTGCTTTTCCAGGCAGCGGAGTAGCAGCGCGTCGCAGGCCGGTGGCAGGCCGGGAACGCTTCGGCCGGCCCCCGACGGCCGCTCGTGGGCGATGCGCCGGCAGAGTTCGGTATGGGTTCCGGCGCTGAACGGGACGTGGCCGGTCAGGACCTCGTAGAGCGATATGCCCCATGCCCAGACATCGCTTTGGGGGGCGGCGTCACCGCCACGCAGCAACTCCGGGGCCATGTATTCGACGGTTCCGGTTACCATCCCGGCCGTCGTCAACTTCGGACTGCGATAATCATGGGCGATCCCAAAATCCAACAGTCTCGGTCGGCCGTCGCGTCCTATGCGAATATTGGCCGGCTTGATGTCGCGATGGACCACATGGCGGGCGTGGAGATAGGCCAGACCGCAGGCAATCTCTCCGAAGCACCACACGATATCCCGCGAGGTGCGGCCTGCCGCCCATTCCAGCAGCGGCGGGCCGTCAACCCATTCCATCACCAGACAGGGAACGCCACCAACCTCCAGGTAGTCATAGAGGGTGGCGATGCCGGGATGATAGAGACTGTGATGGATCCGCGCCTCGTTGCGGAACCGTTCGATCTGGTCGGGTTGCTGGCCGACGGCGGTGAGGAACTTGATGGACACCCCCCGCCCGACCCGTTCGTCCTCGGCCAGAACCACTTCGCCCATACCTCCGGCGCCAAGCTTTCGGATCAGGCGATATCCTTGCGGCATCTGGACCATGAGACGCTTCCCCGGCTGCCCGGCACCGAATGGTTTTCACTGCACCTGCTGGGGCTCGATCAGGTCATTGACGTGTTTGATCGGAATCGCCAGAAAGACCTTTTCCGACCCGCGGTCGCTGACCGAATAGGTGAAGATGCCGACCACCTGTCCGGCATCGTTAAAGACCGGACCGCCGCTGTTCCCGGCGCCGGTGGCCTGTACCGACAACTGAAAGGCATCGCCCATGTCGTTGGCGACCGTGGTCAGATCGCCCTGGCTGTGCACCTCGGCGCCCAACTTGGAAATGATGCCATCGGTCACCGTCGGTTCGGGAATCACTTCCACACTCTTTCTGGCGCGGCCGGCTTCGGTGGAAATCGTTTCGGAAATCTTCTGTTCCGAGATCGCCGGATAACCCAGCACCGTGATGTGTTCGGCAACCTTCAGGGGGTCGTCGGATCTGGCCAGGTTGGTGGCGGTCAACTGATTGATGGCATCGATCTTGATGATCGCGACATCGGCATCGGAAGACACCCGGACCAACTGGGCCTTGGTGCTGATCCGGTTATTGGGAAAGCGGACTTCCAGTTTTTCGTTGCGTCCCTCGAAGATGTCGCCGGCGGGCGGAATCGGAACCGGGTCATCCGGGTAGAACAAGACACCGTCGCTTTGCGGTATCCAGTTTTGCATCGAAGCCTGGGTCTGGAACACATTGTTGAGAAGCTTTTTCGGACTGATCTGCTGTCCGACCGAGAAAATGAGCACTTTCTCGGTCAGGTCGTCGTCAAAAGTGACATTCCAGCCGGCGGCGACGTGTTTGTTGGTGGCGATGAAGCCGGCCGAATTCAGCACGAAGCCGCTGCCGGTGGCTTCCTCCTGAATCGGGTTGTTGAGGCTGCCCTCTTCCTCGGTGGTCAGCCAGCGCACCACCGACTTGTCCTTGAGTTGCACAAAGGCCGGAATCAGGTGCCCGCTAATGCTGAAACGCTTCTGAAACACCGGCTTGCCCGTCGGCTTGTGATAAAGCCGCCATGCCACTTCGATATAAGTGGTGGCGCGGGCGTATTGGGCGGCGATATCCTGCGGCGTGAGCGCGGTCTTGCGGGTCTTCTCGTCCATTGACGCCTTGGTGTCGTCAATCCGCTGGTTAACGTTTTCCGAAATATGGGTTATGGTCTGGCTCAGCGTCGCACTTTCCTGCTTCAGATCGTTACGCGCCTGCCAGTAAAAGAAGCCGCCACCGGCCGCCATGATGATCAGCAGCACCGCAAGGCCGTACATCCACTTGCGATTGGTGGCTTCGGTGGCTTCGGACACCACACCCTGGACGATTCGCTGAACCGTATCCCGGCCGACCCGGTTTGACGGTTCGTTGGGGAACTCGCGGCTGATGACCTGGGTCCGGCCTTCGGTCTGACCGCTGTCGGAGCGTCCACCCCTGACCGGGCTTTCCGCGGAAAACGCCCGAGTCTCCTTGGCCGTCGCCGGGCCGCCGCCGGGGGGGGCGCCGGCGCCGTAAAAGCGGGTTCGCTTGGCAAAATTGGCCGGGCGGGGGTCGAGATCGAAGGTAAAGCGGGGGCCGCCGTTGCCGGCCTCGATGGCGTCTCCCGGCACCAGCTCACCCTCGCCGGTCAGCGGCTGGCCGTTGATCTTGGTACCGTTGGCGCTGCCATGGTCGATAATCTTGAAGGCGGGCGGATCCTGGCTTACGACCGCAATGGTTGCGTGACGCCGGCTGACCAGATCGTCTCTATCGGGATCAAAGGCAATAGTGCAACTGGGGTCCCGGCCAATGGTAAGTTCCCGCAATCCGGCTAATGAAAAATATTCAATCTGGTTTGCTTTAGAACCAGTAATGTGTCGTATAACAACCCGAACGCCCATCGCTTCCCCCTTGCTTCCGGCTGCGCCCGGCGGCTTCCGGTAGACGGCCGGTAAAGAGCGTGCCACGTTTTCAACCGGCCGTCAACGTGCTCAATAGTTTCGCGACAGACATCACCGTCCCGAGTCGCGACCGGCAGTCATTCCGGCTTCGGGCAAGTATTCCCGGCGGCGGTGACGGTCATGGTCAAGGCCATGATAAGGCTGCGATGGCGGCAAGGGGGTGCCGTCGGCGGCTGTGTCCTGCGGTTCGGTGAACAGATAGTGGCGTCGCGTCCCGGCCTTGGGCGGGCAGCGGGGCCGGCGCCGGCGTTGCTGCGGTTGCAGCCCCATCGACCGGCAGGGCGGCCCCGTGATAGACTCCGCCCATGCTTCTCTCCGGCCACCAACCGGTCTATCTGCCCGGTTTGATCCTGTTCAACAAGATCGCTCTCAGCGATCGCTTCATGTTTGTGGGCCATGTCCAGTTGACCTTGAAGTCATGGCAGGTGCGCAACCGCATCCGGGTGCGTGACGAGCCGTTGTTCCTGTCGGTTCCGGTGCACAAGGCCGGACGCTTCGGGCAGGCCATCGACGAGGCGGAGATTGATGGCACCTTGTGGAAGCGCAAGCATCTGGGCAGCATTCGCCAAGGTTACGGCAGGCGGCCGTTCTTCGCCACCTACTATCCGATGGTCGAGGAGGTGCTGTGCCGCGACTGGAAAACCCTGGGGGCGCTGAACCGGGCGCTGATCCGGCTGTTCCTGGACCTGCTTGGGATCACCACCCCGATTCTGGACAGCCGGGACCTGGAGATCGAGGGCCACAAGACCGACATGCTGGTCTCCATGTGCCGGGCGGCGGGGGCCGATCGCTATCTGTCCAACCAGGGTGCCCGCGCCTACGTGGACGAGGCGGCGCTGGCGGCGGCGGGACTCCGGCATCACTGGCAGCTTTTCGAGCATCCGGTCTATGGCCAGGGGGCGCCGTTCCTGCCCGACCTGTCGGTGCTGGACCTGTTGTTCAACTGCGGGGCGCCGGCGGCGGCGGCGCTGGTCCGGGCCTGCGGCCGGGCCGGGCCGGCCTGGGAAGAGCGGGAGGAGGGCCAGCAACCATGACCGTTATCAGCATCGCCGGCCGGCTGGTCGGCTCCGGCCAGCCGCCGTTGGTGGTGGCCGAGCTTTCGGGCAATCACAAGGGAGAATTGTCCCGGGCGCTGGCGCTGGTGCGGGCGGCGGCGGCGGCCGGGGCCGATGCGGTCAAGCTTCAGACCTATACCGCCGACACCCTGACCCTGGACCACGATGGCCCGGGCTTTCGGATCGAGGGCGGGCTGTGGCACGGGCGAACGCTCCACGATCTTTACCGGGAGGCCCATACCCCCTGGGACTGGCACGGGGCGCTGTTCGCCGAGGGCCGGCGGCTGGGGCTGTTGGTGTTCAGCACGCCCTTCGACGAGACCGCGGTGACGTTGCTGGAATCCCTGGGCGCGCCGGCCTACAAGATCGCGTCGTTCGAGCTGGTGGATCTGCCCCTGATCCAGCGGGTGGCGGCCACCGGCAAACCGATGATTCTGTCCACCGGCATGGCCACCCTGGAGGAAATCGGACGGGCGGTCGCGGCTGCCCGGGCCGCGGGCGCCCGGGAACTGGCGTTGCTGCACTGCGTCAGCGGCTATCCGGCGCCGGCGGCGGACTACCACCTGCGGACCATCCCGACTCTGGCCGGGACCTTCGAGGTGGTGGCGGGCCTGTCGGACCACACCCTCGGTACCGCAACCGCGGTGGCGGCGGTGGCGCTGGGGGCGGCCATCGTCGAAAAGCATTTTACCCTGAGCCGCGCCGAGGGTGGTTCGGACGCGGCGTTTTCCCTGGAGCCGGCCGAACTGGCGGCGCTGGTCGAGGGCTGCCGCACCGCCTGGCAGGCGATGGGAGAAGCCCGCTTCGGTTGCCAGCCCAGCGAGCAGGCCAATCTGATCTTCCGCCGTTCGCTTTATGCGGTCGCGGACATTCCGGTCGGGAGCGTACTGAGCCGGGAGAGCGTTCGCTCGATCCGCCCCGGCTTCGGCCTGCCGCCCGCCGAGCTGCCGCGGGTGCTGGGGCGCCGGGTGCGCGTGGCGGTGGCGCGGGGCACGCCCTTGAGTTGGGACCTGCTGGAGGACCCGTTCCGTGAGTGACATACGGGAGCTTCGCCCCCGGACCCCGACCAGGGCTTTGCCCTGGACCCACCAAATGCCGCGGCCCTTGGAACCCGTTACGTCATGCGGGTCCCGGACCGTCACGGGAGTCCGGCCATGAAGCTCGCCATCGTCCCCGCGCGCAGCGGCAGCACGCGGATTCCCGACAAGAACATCCGGCCGCTGCTGGGTCGGCCGCTGCTGGCCTATGCCCTGGACGCCGCCCGGGAGTCGGGGCTGTTCGACCAGATCCACCTGTCCACCGACAGCCCGGCCTATGCCGGGATTGCCGGGGACCTCGGTTATCCCGTGAGCTTCCTGCGCCCGCCGGCGCTGGCCGCGAACGCGGCCTCGCTGATGGACGTGATGCGGGCCACGGTGGCCGAATTTGATCGGCGGGGCCGGCACTTCGAAGATCTGTGCCTGGTTTACGCAACCGCGGTGCTGCTTGACGGTGCCGAGTTGCGACGGGGGTACCGGGCCTATACCGACCATGGGCGGTCGCTGCCGGTGCTGTCGGTGGTGAAGACCGCGGGACCGGTGGAGCGGGTGCTGGTGGTGGACGAGGACGGCGTTCTGCGCTGGCGCTGGCCGGAGAATCGCTTCCTGCATTCCCAGCAGTGTCGTCCGGCCTATTTCGATGCCGGCGGCTTCCTGTTCATCTCCCGCGAGTCGCTGATGGCCGACCGCGAGAGCGTGCTCGAGGCGTTCCTGCCGCTGGTGCTGCCGGCCTGCAAGGTCTGCGACATCAACGAACCCGAGGAACTGGAGTTGGCCCGCCGCCTGCTGCTGGGCGCCCGGGCCGATGCGGCTCAGGGTGCGGACCCGGCGGGATGACCGCGGCGGGCGGCAAGGCAGGTCCTCCGGTGACCGCGCTTCAGCCCCTGTCCCGGCGGCTGGCCGGGCTGTTCGGCTGCCGGCACGGGGTGCTGTTCGGCCGGGCGCGCTCGGGTCTGGCTGTGCTGCTTGACATCCTGTCCGGGGCCGGTGCGCCCCTCGAGGTGATTCTGCCCTCGAACATCTGTCCGGCGGTGGCGCTGGCGGTCCATGCCGCCGGCGCCAGGGTGCGGCTGGCCACCGTGTCCTCCCATACCGGCCTTGCGCCCGACGCGGTGCTGGCCGGGCTGGTGGCCCGGGGACCGGTGTCGGGGGTGGTGATGGTGGCCCACCTCTATGGTTTCGTTGCCGACTATCCCGAGACCCGGCAGGTGGCGCGGGCGCGGGGCTGGCTGATCCTCGAAAACGATTCGGTGGCGACCAAGGCCGGATGGTCTCCGGGCGAGGCGCTCCGGGTGCCGGTGCCGCCGGTGTTCGGCGACGCCGTATTGGTGAGTTTCGGCTACGCCAAGACCATTGATGCCGGCGGCGGCGGTGCCGTGCTGACCGACGATCCGGCCCTGGCCCGGGAACTGGCGGCGCGGGCGGCGGCGCTGCCGGTGCCGGACGCCGCGGCCGGAGCGCGCGAGCAATGGTTCATGGCGCTTCACCGCAGTCTGCGCCAGGGACCGCCCGGCGGGCCGCCGCTGACCGGGCTGATCGAAACCCTGTTGCCGGCGGAGGCGAGCGGTCTCCGGCTGGGCTTTCCCGGATCGCTGGCCGGGCCGCTGGTCCGGGCACTCGACGGCCTGCCGGCCGCGGTGGCCGGCAGGCGAGCGGTGGCGGCGGCTTGGGCCAGGGCGCTGGCCGGGCTCGCGCCCGCCCTCGAAACGCCGCCGGTGGCGCAGCCGGTGCCGTGGCGGCTGATCCGGCGGGTTCCTCACGGCCGGCGGGACCGGGTGGTGGCGGCGCTGCGGACCGCGGGACTCGACGCCGGCACCAACTATCCGCCGCTGAACACCGCGTATCCCCACTGGTTCGGGGCGGAATGCGGCGAGGAGGCCGCCGCCTGGGGCCGGGAGGTTCTCAACCTGTGGGTGACAAATGATACCACCCCGGAGCGCGTCCGGCAGGCGGCGGAACTGATCGAAAAGGTTATTGAGGCGGAATGATGCCATGACCGGTCATCCCCTGATCCGAATATCCGATACTTTTGGGTCAGATTCTCGCCGCGATGGCTGGAACCAGTTGTTTGCCCGGCCCCGATTCGCTCCGGTTCATCCCGAACCCTCGGTGATCCGCTGGTTGTTCCGTAGTTTTCCGCGGGATGAGGCGGCCCGGGTGTCGCTGCTGGATGCGGGTTCGGGTACCGGGCGGCACGGGCTGTTCGCGGCGGCGGAGGGCTATCGGACCACGGTGGTCGATTTTTCGGCGGTGGCGGTGGCTGCTGCCGTGGCTGCGGCGGCGGGCCGCGGCCTGTCGCTGAGCGGAGCGGTGGCCTCGGTGGATCGCCTGCCTTTCGCCGGGGACAGTTTTGACGCCGTGTTATCCTATGGCGTGCTCTACTATCTGCCCTATCCGGGCTTGCGGGCGGCGGTGGCGGAACTCCACCGGGTGCTGAAACCGGGCGGTCGCGCCTTCGTGGTGATCAAGAGTGCCGGGGACAGTCGGGGCCAACATGGTACGTCCCTCGGCGATTATCAGGTTCGGCTCGACCGCACCGTGGAGGGCATGAGCTGGAGCACGGAACTGGGAATGACTCTGACCTTGCTCGACCGCACCGGCCTTGAGGACTGCTTTTCCCGCTTCGATCCGGTTTTGGTGGACCGCTCGACCGTGACCTTCGGCAATGGCCGGTTCCAGGACGAGGAATGGCATCTGGTGTTGGGCAAGGGGCCGTGACCATGACGTCATTGGGGGCGGCAAGGGGTGGACCCGGGCATTCCTGGTCGGGTTCCGGGTCATGACCCGGGCGCCGCGACTGGTGATCCGCGTCGATGCCGATCATCTGATCGGGCTTGGCCACGGAGTGCGCTGCGCCGCACTGGCCGAGGCATTGGGCGAAAGCGCAGTGGTGACGGTGGTCGGCGCCGGCGCGGTGCTGCCGGGGCTGTTTCCCGGCCGCGGGACGGTGCCGGTGGTGGCGGCGGATGACGACGACGGCTTTGCCCGGATTCTGGCTGGCCTGGGGCCGGCGGCGGTGGTGATCGATCACCCGCGGCGCAACGGTCCGTGGTCCCGGCTGGTGCGCCGGGCGGTGCCGGGGGCGGTGGTGGCGGTGATCGACGACGAGGGCGGTGACCTGGACGCGGATCTGGTGGTCAACGGCACGGTGCTTGAGGCGTATCACCGCTATTCCGGTCTGCCTGCACGGGCGCAGGTGCTGGCCGGGCCGCGCCACACGCTGCTGCGTCCGGTCTTTGGCCGGAGCCGGTGGCCGGCGGCGGGAGCCGGGCCAGGCGTCGGGCGCGAAGCCGGGGTGCTGATGGTGGTGGGCAGCGGCGCCGGCGCCGCCGACTGGGCGCGGTTTCTGGCCTCCGAGGTGCTCGATCGGACCGGTTGGGGCCGTTCGCGGCTGGTGGTCGGAGCGGCGTTTCCTGACCGGGCGGCGCTGGTCTCGGCGGGCGACGCCGCCGGCATCCAGGTGCTGGTCGGGCAGAGCGGGGCGGAACTGGCGGCGCTGCTGGCTTCGGCTCCGGTGGCGCTGATCACCGGCGGCATGATCGTCTACGAGGCGCTGGCGGTGGGGGTGCCGGCGGTGGTCTATCCCCAGATTCCGAATCTCCTTCCCGAAGCGCGCTGGCTGGCCGGGCGGGGCTGTATCCATGACCTCGGCGCCGGGGGCGGCTTCGATGCCGCGGCGGTGCGGGGCGCGGTGAACACACTGCTCGGAGACCGCGCCGCCGCCGCCGGGATGTCGCGGCGCCAGCGGCGGTTGATCGACGGCGGTGGCGCCGGGCGCATGGCTGCGGCGCTGCTGGCGCTGGTTGCCGGTGCGCCCCCCGTCCCTGACCGTGGGCCCGCGGCCTGACCCGGTGGCGTGGGCTTTGATCCCGAAGCGACATTTGATCCCGAAGCCGCTTGTCCCCCAGCGGCACTTTGTGTCAGCATCCCGATCCTGGGCGAGCTTGGGCTCCCGAACAGCGGGGGCTTGAAGCCCGACCGGAGATGGATATTTTCTGGATCATCAATCGGGGAGGGTGAGATGACGAAGTTCTTCGGTCTGTTGCTGGTTCTTGCGTCCGTCGCGGCGGTTTCAGCCTGTGCGGAAAACAATACGCTGGCTTGCGGCTCCGTGCCCTATCACACAAGCTGTGCGCCCTGATCGGTCGACGACCGGGGACGATAAGGCTTCGGCGAGCCGTCGGCGTACCGCCGGCGGTTCACCGTTTTTTCGGCCGGGTGGCTGTTGATGCCGGCACGGTCCGGACCACCGGCGAGGTCTCAGTGACGGCCGCCGTAACCGCCATGACCACCGCCAAAACCACCGCCATGACCGCCGCCGTGAAAACCACCATGGCCATAGAACCCGCGACCGCCATGGAACCCGCCGACTGCGCCGTTGCCGCCGGTGACGTAATACGGCGCGTAGTAGCCGTCATAGCCGTCATAGCCGTAGTAGGATGGATACCAGGCGCCATAGTCAGGACCCGGAACCGCGGGATAAACCGCACATCCCGAAAGTGCAATGCCGATGACGCCGAGAACCAGCAGCCTCCGCGTCCGGCTTACGCCCGGCATGCCAGAAGCGTTATTCATGAAATGCCTCCCGGCCGGCGTGTCCCGGCCTGACCTTTACGGGGCCGGACCTTTACAGGTCTAACCCGTACTGAATCAGTTGGGGGGCCGTTGCGGCCGGGCAAAGGCTACCGCAGATCACCAGCCAAGCGTCAGGTTCATGGCCTGATGGTGTCGCCGCGGTCAACGGGTCAGCGATTGGGGGTCATGCGCCGGCACCACTCCAGCGCCCGGTCCAGCATTTCGTCGGCGACGGCTTCGGTCCCGCTGCCCGCGCCATCCCGCACCGCGAGCAGAAACACCGCAGCGCGCATCAGCCCTTCGGCCAGTTGCTCGTCATCGAGACGGGTCTCGCGGCTCATCACATAGAGGTGATTGAGCACCTTGGCGAACTCCGAGTCGCTCAACGGCATGGAGCGCCCCGTTTACCATGATCAAAAGGTGGCGGTTCCCATAGCAGAGGCGGCTACCGGGTGTCCAGGGGTTCGCGTCGGCGCCGGTCGTCGGTGTGCCGGTCATGCCGAGGCGTTATCGTCCGGTTCTGGGGTGGGAAAGCTTCAGCCGGTCACCAGGGGCGAGACCGCGGCACCGACGGCGCATCCCGTAACGAAGACCGTTCCCAAGGCCGCACCAATCAGGATCGGAGAGACCGGCATCAGCAGGGCACTGCCGATCATGGCGAGTATTTCGGGTGGTCCGACCGCCATGGCAAGGCCGGTTCCGGCGGTGCCGGCAACGGCACACCCGATCCCGTGGCTGGCCAGATGGCTCGGGTGGTTGGCCCCCGGGGCGGCGGCGGTTCCGGTAACGGCCGGTGCGGCCGGGGCGGCCGACGGCAGCGATGGCGCGCCGGCCACGGGTGCCGCTTCGGTGCGTTGGGTCGGGCCGACTGCGGGCCTGGACGGGGCGACGCTGTCGGCAACGGTACGCGGGGAGGGCGCGGTCGGCATCGCCGCGGCTGCCGGCGGGGGGCTCGTGGTTCCGTCGGGGCTGGCGGGCTCGCGGTGGAGCACCACCACCACAATCATCAGCACAGTCAGCAGGAACGCGAGGAAGGTTCCGCCATTCATGGCTTTCTCCAAGGGATTGGGTCGCTTTGCCCGAGAGCGCGGTCGATCAGGAACCATCCGGCCATCGGGGTCAGGATCGATCGTTTCCACACATACCGGAATACCAGAGTCAAGCGCAAGGGCATGGCGCTGGGGCATGGCGCTGGGGCATGACGTCGGTGGACCTGGCCGGAAACAGTCCGACTTCGCGATTCACCCCTTCATCCTTCCAGCTTGACCGGCCGTTGCCGAACCGGTTTCCTGCCCCGTCGGCGTCGAAACGGTGTCGGCGTCGGCAAATCTTGCGGATCGGGTCACGATTGGATGATGTTCGACAGACTGTTTAAATTCTGGAGCGCAAAAGACGGGACACGAATCGTCAAGATTGTGAAGGGCGAGGCAATTCGCCATCCCGATGGGCCGGCATGGCATGCCACCGCCTGGGGACCGGCCAAACCGTGTCCCATGTGCCGGGAACCCGGGCGGCGGCTTCGCCGGATTCAGGAGGGCATCCTGATCGGCACCGGCCGCAATCGCCGGTTCGAACCCACCGGGTCTGATTTCCAATGCGATTGCGGCATTCTTTGGGGCGACGAGGCCGGCAAGGAGTGACCGCGGGTTGCGGGTCAGTTCGCCCGCCAGGGCAGCATGCGACCGAGGATGCCGTCGCGCCGGACGAAGGTGTGGTAGCCGGTGGCCAGCACGTGGAGGCTGACCAGGCCATACACCGCCCATTGTCCGGCATCGTGGAGCAGGGCGCCGAGTCTGGACAGGTCGTGGCTGACCGGCACCAGCGGCGGGATGGTGAACAGGCCGAAGATCACCACCGGGTGACCGCCGGCGGCCGACATCAGGTAGCCGCTGACCGGCATCGCGATCAGCATCACGTACAGCAGGATGTGGGCAACATGCGCCGCTGCCGCTTGCAGCGGTTGCAGAATTCCGGTCAGGGTCGGGCGATGGTCGAGCTGGCTCCAGATCACACGCAGGATGCTGAGGACCAGGATGGTGATGCCGATGGACTTGTGGAGACTGTACCAGTCTTCCCGCGACGGATCGGTTCTTTCCAGGGTGGTCATGTACCAGGCGATCGGGACCACTGCGAACATCAGGGCAGCGGAGACCCAGTGAAAGGTCCGGGCGAGAGGGGAGTAGCGCCCATTCACGGTCCGGGGCTGGGGATTCTCGATGGTGTCGGACATAAATGTTCCTCTCCAGTTCCTGATCCGGCCCGTCAATCGTTTGGTCGCGCCGGTATCGCCAAGCGATGGGCACTATAACCGGGAGAGCCGCCGGCGGCCAATCGCCAATCTTCATGGGTGCAGGCGCGGGCGGCACCATTCCGGTTGCCAGCCAGGCGGCAAACCGGCTAAATCACCCGGGCGTCGCCCCGAACGCTCCGGCCTTCGTCGCGGTTCCGGGCGCGGTATGGTGACTGACCATGATCTCGTACACCGACGACGAACTGGATTTCGTTTCGGAGATTTTCAACATCGGCGTCAACAAGGCGGCGGCCTCGCTGGGCGTGCTGGTCGATCGCGAGATCTCCCTTTCGGTGCCCAATCTCTGCCTGATCCAGGCCATCGATCTGGTTTCGGAACTGTGCATGACCACCGACACGGTGTGCGGTGTCTTCAAGCGCATCGCCGAGCCGCTGGACTCCTATGCCATGATCCTGTTTCCCAAACAGGAAAGCCTCAAGCTGGTCCGTTACGTTCTGCCGCCGGCCATGGCGGGCGAACCCCAGGAGCAGTTCTATGGCGACGCGATCATCGAAATCGGGAACATCCTGATTGGCGCCGGTCTGGGCAGCATTGCCGACTCCTTCGGAATCGCCATCAACCTCGACTTGCCGGTGGTTTACATCGAGCATCCGTCCGAGTTTTTTCTGAGGTCAATCGTCATCGACGACTTATGTGAGTATTTTTTGAACATAAGAATCAGCATGGCGGTCGAGAATACCGCGCTGACGTTCTATTGGGACTTTCTTCTGCCTGATAACACTTTCGCGTTCCTCAAAAATCACATGAGCCGGTTGATGGCCGGGCCGACCGGCCAGTGTGGCAATGCCCTGGTGTAGAGCGGCGGAAACGGCGACCCCGGGAGCGGGCCGACTGTAAGTCGATATTGGTATTGTACTATCGCCCGGTTTTCAGAACCGCCGCCACCTGCGTCAGCAAATGTTCCGACACAATCGGTTTGGCGATGACCGAGGTGCAGCCGGCTTCCAGGGCGGCATCCCACTTGGCGGTATCGTCAAAGCCGGTGGCGGCGATAATCGGGACATGGCGCGTTGCCGGGCAGGCGGTAAGTTCCGCAGCCACCTGACAGCCGTTCATTCCGGGCATGGAAATGTCGAGGACGATGGCGTCGGGACACTGCCGCAGTGCCTCGGCGATCCCGGCCGGCCCGTCCGGCGCCGAACGGGTCGCATGGCCGGCATCACCCAGGGCGTCGGCAATGATGTCAATCATCATCTCGTCGTCATCGATAATCAGAATATCAGCCATGGTCGCTTCATTTCCCCCTGAACCCCCACCAGAGCCTTTTCCCGGACCCACCAAGGGCCGGCGGCACTGCGGAACCCCGAACCCAGGTCATGCGGGATTGGGGGGATTGGGGTCAAGGATCGGGGTGACCAAAGGTTGAGAGGAGGGGGGCAGGCGGGCCACGGCGGCCAGGGCGGGGGCGAGGACGCGGGCCAGTCCGTCGAGCAATCCGGCGTCGATCCCGGCGCCGTCGTGGGCGAGGGCGGCTTCGATCGCCTGCGCCGCCGTCATCACCGTGACCACTTCAAGGGTTCCGGCGATGCCCTTCAGGGTATGGACCAGGCGTTCCGCATCGCCAACGCGGTCGGAGGCGATCATCAGGCGCAGTTGCGGCACGGTATCGGCGTATTTGCTGCCGAAATTGCGCAGCAGCTTCAGCAGCAACGGCTTCTTGCCGTTGACTCGCCGCAGCGCCGCCGCAAGGTCGAAGGGCGGCAGCGTCGCCGGCAACTGGTCCATCGACACCGGCGGCACCGGCGGCGCCGGCGGAACCACCCCTTCCGGTGCTGGCGGCGTCGGCTCTCCGGGCTTGATCCAGCGCGCCAGCGTGGCAAAGAACTCTTCGGGTGCTATGGGCTTGGTGATGTGGTCGTTCATGCCGGCCGCGGCGCACCGCTGACGTTCCGCCGCCATGGCATGGGCGGTCAGGGCGACGATGGGCAGACGATGGTCGGGGATGTGCTGCCGGATCAGTCTGGTGGCGGCGACGCCGTCCATCACCGGCATCTGAACGTCCATCAGCACCAGCCGATAGGCGTCGGGATTGGCCAGCACGGCGTCCGCGGCCAGCCGGCCATTTCCCACCACATCCACCACGGCGCCGGTCTCGGCCAGCAGTTCGATGGCCACCTGCTGGTTGGTCTCGTTGTCTTCGGCCAGCAGCACCCGGGCGCCCCGCAGGTCGGGGGCGGCGGCCGGTGCCCCGGTCAGCCGCTCGGCCGAGGTCGGCTCAAAGGCGCCCGGCCGGCCAAACAGCGCGGCGATGGCGTTGAACAGCATCGATGGCTCGATGGGCTTGACCAGAAAGGCGTCGACGCCCAGGGAATCGGCCCCGGCGATCACCTCGGGCCGGCTGAAGGCCGTGACCATGAAGATCGCGGGCAGGTGGTCGCAGTCGTGTTGCCGGCGGATGCGCCGGATGGTTTCCAGCCCGTTCAGCCCCGGCATGTGCCAGTCCATCAGGATCAGGCCAAAGGGGTCGCCGCTGTCGTTGGCGTGGGCGATCTTGGCCAGCGCCCGTTCGCCCGATTCCGCGACATCGAAGGGGATCGACCAGTCGCGAAGATAACTGGCGAAGGTCTCGCGGGCGGTATCGTTATCGTCAACCACCAGCACCCGGGGGATATTCAGCGATTCGACGGCGCGGTTGCGCATGGGCGCCGATCCGGTCTGCACACCCAGCCCGACCGAGAAGGTGAAGGTGCTGCCGACGCCCGGCGTGCTGTCGACGCCGATCCGGCCGCCCATCATTTCCACCAGCCGCTGGCAGATGGCCAGCCCCAGACCGGTGCCGCCAAAGCGGCGGGTGATCGAACTGTCGGCCTGGGAAAAGGGCTGGAACAGTTGGCTTCGGTGCTCCGCGCTCATGCCGATGCCGGTGTCGCGGACCGCGAACTCCAGCGCGATCCGTTCGCCCGCCCGCTCCAGCACCCGCACCGAGAGCACCACCTCGCCCTGCTCGGTGAATTTGACGGCGTTGTTGGTCAGGTTGAGCAGGATCTGCCCCAGGCGCAGCGGGTCGCCGACCAGGCTGAACGGGACGTCGGGGGCCACCGAGAACAACAGTTCGATGCCCTTTTCGGCGGCGCGGATTGAACTGATGTTGGCGAGGTTCTCCAGCACCGAACTCAGGTTGAAGGGGGCGGTCTCGAGATCGAGCTTGCCGGCCTCGATCTTGGAAAAATCGAGAATGTCGTTGATGACGCCCAGCAGCGCCGCGCCCGCCGCCTTGATCTTGATCAGATAGTCCCTTTGCCGGGGGTCGTGGGTTGCCTTCAGCGCCAGTTGGCTCAGGCCGATCACCGCGTTCATCGGCGTGCGAATCTCGTGGCTCATATTGGCCAGAAAATCGCTTTTTACCTGGGTGGCGCTTTCCGCCGCGGCCTTGGCCGCCCGCAACTGCTCCTCGGCCAGGCGGCGCTGGGAGATGTCCTGAAGCACCGCCACGATTCCGTTTTCGGGCCGCTCCACGTCGATGGCCTTGGCCTGGATCGCGCACCAGACCGTGCTGCCGTCCCGGTGCATCAACGGAATGTCGCCGATGAAGCGGTCGCCCGACAGGATCACCGAATAGAAGGCATCGCCATAGGTCTTGAAATCCTCATCCGACCCGTGGAGGTCCCGGGTCGATCGGCCGAGCAACTGGCCGGCATGATAGCCGAACATCCGCTCCAGACCTTCGTTGCAGCGCACGATCAGGCGGTCCTTGAGAAAGATGATACCGGTCAGGGCATGGTCAAGGATCGCCTGCTGCTCCAGCATTGACTGGTGAAGTTCGGCGGTACGCTCGGCAACCTGCCGCTCCAGACTGTCATAGAGCCGGGCGTTGTGGATCGAAATCATTGCCTGCGCCACCAGAATGCGCAGGAATTCGACCCGGGCCTCGATCAACGCGCCGGCGGCCAGGTTGTTTTCCAGATAGACCATGCCCGCCACCTGCGACGACCGCTTGATCGGCAGGCACATGGCGGCTTTGGGGCTGGCCTTGCGTACATAGGGGTCGTCGCCGTAATGGTCCGAGCGGGTCAGATCGGCTTCGATGATTTCCTGTCCGGTTCGGGCGACGTAGCGCAGCACCGAGAGCGGGGCGAGATCGCTCTGGTGTCCGTTGAGATCCACCGGCCGGGATTGCAGCACCTCAACGGCATCGCCGACGGCTTCGGCTTCCAGGCGCCAGGCGTCGTCCTGCCACAGGAACAGGCGGACGATCTGCGCGCCGGCATTCTCTCCGGCGATTCGGATCAGCCGCTCCAGCAGGCGGCCCAGACTGACCTCGGAGGACAGGGCCTGGGAGGCTTTGACGATGGTATTGATGTCAAGGGAAGACAGGCTTTGGGTCCTGCTGTCCGGGTCGGAAAACGCCGACTCCGCCGTCTGAAGGAAGGGGTGTCGGGCCGCCAATTGCGCCGCCTTGGCCTCGGCGCCCCAGGCACGGTACAGCCGGACCGCCTCTTTCAGGAACACCCGTGCCACGGTTTCGTGATTCCGGTCCAGCCAGAAGGCCCCCTGCAATTCGTTGGCCAGGGCTTCGAGGGTGACGGCGCCGGCTTCCCGGGCGAGATCCGCGGCGCGCCGATACGCCTCGACCGCGGCCACGGCATCCCCCGCCCGGGCCGCTTCGGCGTGGGCCAGCCATTTCCGGGCGGCGAAATTGTCCGGGCACTGGGTGGCCCAACCGTCCAGCCGGCCAAGAAGGTCGGCGATCCGGGTCCGCAGCGCCGGGGCGTCGGCCCGGTCGCCGCCACGCGCCAGCAGGCGGATCCAGATCAGCGCGGCGTAGAAGGTGGCCTCGGGGATTTTACATTGTCCGGGCACGAACTGTTCGACCACCGGCAGCTTTTCCGCCATGGCTTCGGCTTCGGCGGTGTCGAAGAGATAGGCGGCGCGGATTTTGCCATGATAAAAATAGGCCAGATGCAAGGGCGCCTGGGCGTAGTCCTGGAGAAAACGCGCCTCGCTGAAAACATCGTCGTCATAACTGTCGGGGCTGCGGGTCAGTCCCATCAGCTGTCGGATTGCCTGCACCGCGCCGGCCCGGGTGCAGTCGACCATGTCGGCCTGACCTGTGCTCTGGAGCAGGACCAGATCGGTTTCGCAGATGTTCAGGAGGTCGGGCAGCGGCCAGCCTTCGATCAGGCGATCGGTGGAGCGGACCGCGACGATGTAGCCCAGGGTGGCAAAGTCGCCGCTTTCCAGGCCCCAGGCGTAAGCCTGGTCGTAGAAGGCGTTGGAGGTGCGCAGCGGCCGGTTCCAGTAATTGGTAAAGGTCGCGAACAGGAAATAGACGCTGCACCGGATCGAGGCATTGTGGCGGCGGTTGGCCAGGTCGATGGCCATCTGGCCAAAGGCGAAGCCGGTGGCGTATTGCCGTCGCAAAAAGGCGATGATGAAGGCATAGTTGACATAGGCAAAGGACGAGATGTCGCAATGGCCCCGGGACAGCGACAGCACGGTCATGCGGACTGTGGTTACGGCGTTGAGCGTCGGTTTGCCGGCCAGATAGCTGGCGTACCACATACCCAGCAGCAGTTGCATGGCGGCCAACAGTTCGGCGGCTTCCAGTTCCGGCGCGTCCATGATTGCGGTCATGGCGCGATCGGCGGACAGCCGGGCGATTTCCGCGAAGTCCTGCTGGATCAGTTCGCCCAGGGCCGCCTCGTCTTCGGGAATTGCGATGCCCAGCAGCCGCAGGCCGGCACGCTGAATCTCGATGGCCTTCAGGAACTGCCCCTGGAGCTGGTACTGGCTGGCCTGCACCGACAGGCAGCGGATGCGGTCGAGGACGGTGGTGCAATGTTTGAGCGTCACCGGATAGAGGGCGTCCGCGATCGTGAAGCGGCCGGTGAGGTAGGCGGCCTCGGCGGCGCCCAGATGCAGGTCGAGGGTCCGCCGGTAATCGGTGTGCCAGGTGTCGGCCGGCAGCAGGGCCAGCCCGATCTCCATATGGCGGAAGGCCGCCTGATAGGCGGCGGAACGGCGCGCCCGCATCCCCGCCTGCCAGTTGAGATCGGCCACGGTGAAGCGTTCGGCCGGCTGGTCGATCAGGTTTCGCCCGGCATTGAACTGTTCGACGATGTCGAACAGCCGGCTCTGCCGGCCCTCCGCGCCCCCGCCGGCGGTGCCGCGCAGCAGCAGCCGGCCGATCTGCAAATGGCGGCGGCGGCGGTCGTCCTCTTCGACCAGGGCATAGGCGGCCTGCTGGACCCGGTCGTGCAGGAAGCGGTACTCGATCCGCGAGGGCTCGTCGCCGGCCTCGTCGGCGCCGACGCTTTTGTACCGGCTGTCCAGGGGCAGAACATAGCCGGCCTCCAGCGCCGGCCAGAGATGGCGCTGGGTCTGCCCCGGCGATTGCTCATGGATCACCGCCAGCGTCTCAAGATCAAAGCGGTTGCCGACGCTGGCGGCCAACTGCATCAGGTCCTGGGTTGCCGCGGGCAGCCGCTGGATTTTGCCGAGCATCAGCTCCACCACATTGTCGGTGAAGCCGGCGCCGTCGATGCGGGCGATGTCCCAGGTCCAGCCGTCCCGGGCGAAGTCGTAGACCAGCAGCCCGGCCTCGTGGATCGCCTTGAGGAACTGGTTCAGAAAGAACGGATTGCCGCCGGTCTTGTGGTGGCACAGCCGGGCCAGCGCCGCACAGTCGTCGGGCGGGGCCGACAGGGTGTCGGCCAGCAGCGCGGTGATGTGGGGCCAGTCCAGGGGCGTCAGGGTCAGCCCGTGCAGCGTCACCCCGCTTCGCAGCAGCTTGTCGCGCAGCGTCATCAACGGATGGGCGGCATCGACCTCATTGTCGCGATAGGCGCCGATGACCAACAGGTGATGCTCGTCTGGATCGCGCATGAACATGTCGATCAGGCCAAGCGTCGGCGGATCCGCCCATTGCAGGTCGTCAAGGAACATGACCAGCGGATGCTCGGTTCGGCAGAACACCTGGATGAATTTCTGGAAAACCCGGTTGAGCCGGTTCTGGGCCTCCACCGGCGGCAGCGGCGGCGGCGGGGTGGTCGGGCCGATGATCAGCGGCAGTTCGGGAATCAGTTCGCCGATCACTCCGGCATTGGCGCCGAGGGCGCCCTGCAACCGCTCGCCCCACAGGGTGATCCGGTCCTGGGATTCGGCCAGCAACTGCCGGATCATCTCGCGAAGCGCCTGGATCAGAGACGAGTAGGGGACGTTGCGTCGGTACTGGTCGCATTTTCCGACGATGAAACAGCCGCGGCGGGCGGTGACCGGCTTGTGAATCTCGTTGACCACGGCGGTCTTGCCGATGCCCGAATAGCCCGCGACCAGCGCCATCTCGCACTGCCCGGCGGCGGCGCGCTCGAAGGCCTCCATCAGCACCCGGACCTCGGCCTCGCGGCCGTAGAGCTTCTGGGGAATCTCGAAGACGCCGCGCCGGTCGTGGAGGCCGATGGCGCCCAGGCCATCGGTGTGTCCGTCGCGAACCAGCGACCGGCACATCTGAAGGTCGTGGCGAAGCCCGCTGATGGTCTGGTAACGGTCCTCGGCGTTCTTCTGCATCAGCCGCCGGAGCACCGCGATCAGCGGTGGCGGGGCGTGGTGAAGCGCGGCGGCGGTCCATTCCGGCTCGCGGGCGATGTGGCAATGGACCAGTTCCATGGCGTCGGTGGACTCGAACGGCCGCCGCCCGCTCAACAATTCGTAGAAGGTGACGCCCAGCGAGTAGTAGTCCGAGCGGTAATCCACGTAACGGTTCATGCGCCCGGTCTGCTCGGGCGAGATGTAGGCCAGCGTGCCTTCCAGCAGGGTGGGAATCTGGGGCGTTTCGGCGTCCAGCCCCAACTCGCTGCACAGGCCGAAATCGATGATCTGCAACCGGCGGTCGGCGGCGCACCAGACCAGATTGGCCGGGGTCAGGTCTTTGTGGACGATCCGGTGGCCATGGATCGCCTCCAGGGCGTCGCAGGCCTGCACGGCAATGTCGAAAAAATCGGTCAGCCCGGCCACGGTGCCGTCGTGGAGGTGGGTGTTCAGGGCGCGGCCGTTGATATCCTCCAGCACCATGGCCAGATGGCCGGACCGCTGCAACAACTCCAGGGCGTGGGCGATGCCGGGATGGCGGATGCGCCGGGTAATCTCGTATTCGCGCCGGAAGCGGGCGACTTCCCCCGGGGAGGGGGTGCCGGTCAGCACCTTGAGAATGACCGGCACCCGGTTCCCCGCCGGGACGGCGCGACACACCAGCGATTGGACGCCCCGATGGAGAACGCCGATCACTTCGAAGCCGGGAATCGCAATCATGTCCTGTACTGCCAAGGGTAAGAAACGACACAAGAGGACGTAGCCCCCCAACCTTCAGGCGTCGCGGGCGATGGGTACCGGATAGTTGGTCAAGGCCCGGGCCGCCTGCAACCCCGAGATCACCGTCGTTTCGACGCAGCCGAGATTGAGCGATCCGGTGTCGATCCAGTCCCCGGCCAGGAACAGGTTGGTGAAACCCGAGCCCCCGGCGGTCAGCCGGTACTGGTTGGTCCCGGCCTTGTTGCAGACATAGCGCAGCGTCGGTTCGACTTCGCCGCGGAAGTATTGCCCGTTCAGCCGTTCGACGCCGGTCCGGTTCTCCATATCCACCAGCGCCGACCAGTCGAAGCCCTTCCCGTCCGGTCCGGTCAGTGTCGGCCACAGATAGGGGGCGTAGGCGTCGAGCCACTTCCGGCCTTCGTTCTCCACCTCCGCGTTCTGCTGCTGGGGATATGTCGGATTGTCCTTGATGAATTTTTCGAACCCGGCGCGGGTTTTCGGCAGTTCTCCCGGTCGGTTGTTACAGAAATAGGCGATATTGAACGGCAAGGCGTTCTGCGGCCAGTTTTCCTTGTCGAGTGTCTGGTCCATCGCCGCCCAGGTGTTGAACGGCTCGGCATAGGCATCCATTACCGGACTGGTCAGGGGCCAGCCGGTTTCCTCCAGGTTGACGTTCAGCCACAGCTGCATGGCCTGGACCGCCGAGGTGTTGGCGTGGTCCAGCATCGCCCGCCAGCCTGGGTTGGCCGCCGCCAGCTCTTCGGTAATATAAGGAAGCGCCGCCACCGAGATGCCCAGCACCACCTGATCGAAATCCTGGCCCCGGACCAGGGTTCCGGTGGCCGGCGGCGTCCAGTTGGCCCACGAGGATTCGAGATCGACGTGACGTCGCCGCAACGCCTCGCCCTGAACCAACTGGTCGTAATTGGGCTCCGATGGCCAGCAGGCCAGCCCTCTGACATCATAGAGCGGATTGTATTCGGTCAGGCCGGCCTTCAGCGTCGCCTGGACGGCGTAGTCAATGGCGCTGATCGCGCCGTCCTTGACGTGAAGATCGGTGATCTTGTGGAAGAACCTGAACTTCACGCCGCGCTGCTTCAGTGCCTGATAGAGCGGCGTGAACACGGTGTCGCCCATACCGGCCTGCATTTTCCACATGATCGCGCCTTTATAGCAGGCGACCACCAGCACATAGCTGTGCAGTAACTCACCGGCGGAAACGTTGCCGCCGATGCCGACGCCTTCGCAGTCCGTTGTCCTGCCGTCGGGGAAGCCGAGATAGAGATCATAGAAGGCGCGGACGATGGCCGAATTGGCCAGGGCCGAAGAGGCGCCGTTTGCCATCAGCCAGTCGGTGAAATTGTACTGATTGATCGACTTATAACCGGAGGTAAGCACGCCGTCCAGGATCACGCCCTTGGCGATGACCACCGCGAGTCGGGCCAGGTCGGCGATGCGGAACACCGAATTGATGGATTGGGCAAAGGGTTCCAGCAACGCCTTTACCGCCGGGGCCAGCCTCGGCGCGAGGTCGGAGGCAACCGTCTCGAGCAGCAGGGTCAGGACCTCCTTCAGGAAACTCAGGAAGTTTTCGATCAGATCGAGAATTTCCTCGAGACGCTTCGCCCATCGCCGATTCTCGCCGGGGTCGGTTAGGGTCTTTGCGAAGGCTTTGGCCTGGTCCGGCAGCGCCGGCAGGGCCGCGAGCAGGGCGGTCAACGGGCGTCCCAGTGCCTGCCGCCCGTCGGTGCCCAGATGGGTCGCCATGAGGGCGTCGATCTGGTCCAGTTGGGGCAGCGGGAGTTCGATCGCCGCCGCCAGTTGCGTCAACATTTGCTGAAGGTGATGGAACACCAGCGCCGGATCGGGAGCGATGACCGGGGCCTCGTCGCCGGGGGTTCCGGGCGTGGTGCCGAACGGAACGTACCAGGTCTGCCACGGGCCGCCCAAATGGGGCCGCCGTTCCTGAACCACCGTGCCGTCACGCAACCGCAGCTCGTCCACGAACTCCTGGACCACGATGCTGTTGTGGGGCTTGAAGGCCATGTCCCAGGTGGCCAACGGCGTGTTGGGCGCCCGGTTCAGTTCGGCATAGCAAGTGCGGATCGCCCGGAAGGCATTCTCGTAATAGCCGAACCAGATGTGCAGCCCGTGCTCCTCGATCCGGTCGGCGACGGTGCGGTTGCGGCCGCTGGCGCCCTTGCCGCCCAGCCGCCAGCCCAATTGGTAGACGGTGATCTCGTACTGGTCCTGCCAGCCCGGGACCTCGGTGATCCCGAAAGCCGCCGAAAGGGCGCCGGCGCCGCCGCCGAGGATCGCGATCTTTTGCTTTTTGTTGGAAATATCGGCCATGGTTCGTCCTGTCTCCAATGAAAAGTCAATGGCGGTGCTGAATCCGTGGGCTTGAACGACGGTCAGGTCCTGGTCCTGTCGGGCCGGGATCACGCCCAGCGCCGTGGCCAGAGGAAAACTGTCCAGGTTCTGAAAGTGCAGGTCATAGGTCATCGGCGGCCGGGTGAACGGCCAGACCGTTACCTTTTTTAACTTCGACAACTGAAAGGATGCCGCCGTGATGCTGCGGGTTTCGGCCAGCCGGGCATCGCCGATCGAGGGAAACTGCTTGAGAAAGATCGCCGGACACAGGTCCAGGAGCGCATTGACCAGGCCGATGAAACCCTCTTCCAGCCGCGCCCCGGCGAGCCCGCTCAGCGCCCCGATCAGGCGGGCGAGGGCCGAGTCGGGGGGCGGCGCCACCACCAGGCTCCGGGCGGCGGCGGTCGCCCCGGCCAGCAGGCGCCCGAGGACCGGGGCCAGTTGGTCGCGGAGGATGCCGGTCGTCGGGGCTGGGGATTCCGAGGCTGCGATTTCCGAGGCTCCGCTTCCGGCCGGAAACTCAACCTTCAGGAACTCATATAACCGGGCGGTCTCGTCCCTGCCGAACTTCCTGAACCCGACCGCCGAAGCGGAAAAGCGCGGATCGAGCATGAGCGCCTCGTCGCCGCCCTTGCCCTTGCCCGTGACCTGGAAACTCGCGGGAGTCTTGAAGAAGCCGTACACCTCGCGCCCGGTGGCAATCGCGGAAAAGCTGTCGGGAAACAGAAAAGGCAGAAACAGCGCCGGTTGACCGCTCTGCCGGTCCACGCACGGAATCCAGAACGACAGCTCGTGATAAGTTTCATTGCCGCAGACCACGGCTTCCGAGAGGCGGACCGCGAAGGTCATTTTCGACATGATCATGATCACATCGGTAACGCCGTCAAAGGCCAGGCAATGATACGAGGCAGCGCCTTGGGATGGCAGGTTTATAAAGCGATCAAGCAGCCCATTGATCGCATTTTCGTCGCATTTCAGAAAGAACCAGGCCAGCTCGGCATCGTTAAACTGGTAAGGCTGTATGGTGATGGGGCTTCCTGCGATTTCCTGAACGTATGGAAGACTCTCCGTCATCTTCTGATTCTCCGCGGGAGCGACTCGGGGTCGGGATCGGGCATGAACGTTACGGCGTAAGCCAGGACGGTGCGGTGCCGCGCATACAATTGTCTTCGCGCCAACCACCGCAATTCACATTTTCAGGAATCGCCGGGCGACTTTAGCCTAAATAGTAAAGTATGGACACAACCTCATGCACGCCGAGGGCGCCGGGACCGTTGGGTGCCCGACCGTGGGTGCCGCGCGATGGGGGCAGGCCGCTGCCGTAACCGGACCGTTGTTGATCCGAGGTCCTCGAAAGAACAGAGAGCGATGACGGCGGGACGACGAAACCAGACGGCCGCCTTACGGACCGACGACCTCGAAATGAGCGTCGCCGCTTACCAGCGCCTCGACCTGGATGGCCACCCGGTCCATCTCACGCTGGACCTCGAAGCCCAGGCGCATGGTTTCGCTCCAGTCGGTACCTTCGGCGGCCTGTTCCAGGCGGCGGGCGGCCTCGGCCAGGGGGCGGGCGCCGGCGGTGCCCGATGAACCCTTGAGGTTGTGGGCGCAGTCCCGTAGCGTGGCCGGCCGCCGGCTTTCGAGGGCGCCGGCCAGTTCCTGGCAAATGTGCCGGCCGACCGTGACGAAATCGCCAAGCATTTCCCGGATCAGCGCCGGGTCGTTGCCGCACAGTGCCGCCAGCGCCGCGGGATCGATGGCCGAAGGTGCCGGTGCGGTGGCCGGGGCCGGGAGCGCGGGCGGGAGTGTGGTCGGAGCCGGCGGGTTCGGGTTCGGGGTGATCCAGCGTCTTAGTGCGGCGCCGAGGGTGCCCAGTTGCAGCGGCTTGCACAGATAGTCGTCGAGGCCGGCGGCGCGGAATCGCTCGGCCTCGCCTTCCGAGGCGTTGGCGGTGACGGCGATGATCGGCAGGTGGCGGCCGGTGCTGGACTCGCGCCTGCGGATGCGGCGGGTCAGTTCGAAGCCGTCCATTTCGGGCATGTGGCAGTCGGTCAGCAGCAGCGCATAGTCCCGGTCCGCCAGCGCCGCCAGCGCCTGGTGACCGTCGTCCACGATGTCCGCGACGACGCCGAGGGCGTTGAGCTGCATGGAAATCACCCGGCGGTTGGTCGCGTTGTCTTCGGCCACCAGCACCCGCGGCGGCGTGCCCCGGGCCGGGGCCGGGGGCGGCGGCGCGGCGGGAGCGGTGCCGGGGAGCGCCGGGCGTTCGGGCCTGTGGTCGGGAAGGGTTCCGGGGCGGTGCCGGTCGTCGGTAAGGCGGCGGTTATGGGGTTCGGGGTCCGGTGACAGCCGGCCGGCGGCGATGGCCACCGCCCGGGTCAGGACCGAACGCCGCACCGGCTTTACGACGGTCAGAGAGGCGTCCGAGGCGCGGGTCCGCCGGATTTTCCCTTCGCCGCTTCTTTGGGCGATCAGGACGCCGGGGGTGGCGAAACCGGCCTGACCCAGCCCCAGCGCCTCGCGCACCGCCACCACCGACGCCTGGTAGAGCCGGGCATCCAGCACCACCACGTCGAACGGCCGGCCGGCGGCCAGGGCGGCATGGGCACCGTTGAGCAGCGATGGGCCGTCGCCGCTGGGGGTGACCCGGGCGCCGGCCGCGGTCAGGTAACGGGCCAGGAAGTCGCGGGTGAGGTCGCAGCCGACGGCCAGCGCCACCTCCAAACCGGCGAGGGGCGGCGGGTCGGCGCCGCCGGTCCGGCCGTCGCCCGGGGCGGTAATCGTTTCTCCCGGCGGCACTTCGAGGGCCACGGTGAAGGTGAAGGTCGAACCCTGCCCCGGGGTGCTCGAGACCGAGACGTCGCCGCCCATCATTCCGGCCAGTCGGCGGCAGATGGACAGGCCAAGCCCGGTGCCGCCGAAACGGCGGGCGGTGGAATGCTCGGCCTGGGTGTAGGGCTGGAACAGGGTCGCCTGGGCCGCCAGGGGAATCCCGATGCCGGTGTCGGTGACGCTCACCACCACCTGGGCGCGGCGGCCGCGGGGGGTGGTTTCAAGGTCCTTGAGGTCCACCCGCAGCACCACCCGGCCATGCTCGGTGAACTTGATGGCGTTGCCCCCCAGGTTGAACAGAATCTGGCGCAGCCGCAACGGGTCGCCGATCAACGCCGGCGGCAGCGCCGGATCGACGAAGGTCAGCAGGTCCAGGTCCTTGCGCCAGGCCCCGGGGGCCAGGGTTTCGGCCACGCCCTCGACCAGCGCGGTGAGCGACACCGGCACCGTCTCGAGCACCAGCATCTCCGCCTCGATCTTGGAAAAATCCAGGATGTCGTCGATGATCCGCAGCAGGGTGGTGGCGGATTCGCGGATGGTGCTGACGATCCCGGACTGCTCGGGGTCCAGCCGCGACCGTTCCAGCAGTTCCAGCATGCCGAGCACGCCGTTCATGGGCGTGCGGATCTCGTGACTCATGGTGGCGAGGAAGGTCGATTTGGCGCGGGTCGCCTGCTCGGCCTGTTCCTTGGCGGCGCTGAGGTCGGATTCGGTTTGCTTCAGACGCGAGATGTCGTGAATCCAGCCAAGATAGCTGCCTTCGCCGTCGAAGGCGTCGGGGTCGCCGGACAGCAGCGCCCAAAAGACCGAGCCGTCGGCCCGGCGCAGCCGCAACTCCGTGTCGCGGACCGCGAGCCCGTGCCCGACCCGCTCGAGGTAACGGCGGCGGTCGGCGGGGTCGGCCAGCAGCGTCTGCATGTCGACCCCGAGCAACTCCGCCGCCGGCCGTCCGAACAGTTCGGCAAAGCGCAGGTTGGCAAAGGTCAGCCGGCCGTCGCGGCCGATGGCGCCGACCCCCACCGGACTGCTTTGCAGGATCGCCCGCAGATGCTCGCGGCTGGCCAGCAATTCGCGGGTGCGCTCGGCGACCAGGCGTTCGATGAAGACGATGTGTTCGTAGGACCGCAACGCCGCGATCACCGAAATCACCAGATCGTCGGAGCTCAGTTCGGCCTTGGACCGGTAGTCGTTGATGTCGTAGTCGAGAATCACCTGACGCTGGGGTGCCTGTCCGGGCTGGCCGGTGCGCAGGATCAGCCGGATGTCGGTGTTGCCCAACTCCTGGCGGATCGCCCGGATCAGATCCAATCCGGCGTGATCGGCCTCCATCACCACGTCGATCACGGCGACGGCGATGCCGCGGTGACGGGTCAGCAAGGCCCGGGCCTCGGCCGCCGAACCGGCGTGGAGCAGGCCGAGCGGTCGGTCGCGGTAGCGGACATCCTCCAGGATCAGGCTGGTCATGGCATGGACGTCGGGCTCGTCATCGACCACCAGTACCGGCCACGGCTCTTCCCCGGCCTGCCCGCCCTCGCTCTCGGCGACGAAGACCAGTTCCTCTTCGCCGGCGGCGGCGGGTGGTGGAGCGGTGGGGTCGGGAGCGGTCATGACGCCACCCGGGACTCAAGGGGCGGTGCCGGGGGCACCGGCCCGGGCTCGGGCAGGGCGGCGGCGGGCGAGGGCGTGCGGCCATCGGTGTCGGCCCGGGTTTCGGGATCGCCCGGGCCATCGGGATGGGCCGGGGCTTCGCGGGGCAGGCGGATGTGAAAGGTGGTGCCGCTGCCTTCGGTGCTGTCGACGGTGATGCGCCCGCCGCAGGTCTGCGTCACCAGATTGAACACGATGTGAAGGCCGAGCCCGCTGCCGCCGCTGCCCCGTCGGGTGGTGAAGAACGGCTCGAATATCCGGGCCCGGATGCGGGCCGGAATGCCGGTGCCGTCGTCGCCAAAGCAAAGGTCGATGTCGTCGGCATCGGCCGGCGCCGTGGCCGAAATGGTGATGGTGCCGCCGGCCGGCTTGTTGTCGAAGGCATGGATCAGGGCGTTCATCACCAGATTGGTCAGAATCTGGGACAGGGCGCCGGGATAGCCGTTGACGGTGAGGCCCGGCGGGCAATCCACCACCACCCGGTGCGGCGTGGTGCGCAGGCGCGGCCCGAGGCTGGTGACGACTTCGTCGATATAGGTCTTGAGGTCGAAGCGGCGCAACTCGGCACTGGCCTGATCCACCGCGATTTGCTTGAAGCTGCGGATCAACTCGGCGGCGCGGCTGAGATTGGCCGACATCAGGCGCGTCGATTCGGCGGCGGCGGTGGCGTAGGTCAGCAGTTCCGACTTCTTGAGGTTGCTGCCCTGGATGGCCGCGACCAGTTGGCGGGTACGGTTGGTCAGGTGACTGGCACAACTGTAGGCGATGCCCACCGGGGTATTGATCTCGTGGGCGATGCCCGCCACCAGCATGCCGAGGGAGGCCATCTTTTCCGCCTGGACCAGGCTGGCCTGGGTTTCCTTGAGTTCGGCATAGGCCCGTTCGGTGGCCTGCATCGCCGCCAGGGTGTCGGCGGCCGATCGGGTTTCGGCGGTGACATCGGTATAGGTGCAGACGAAGCCGCCCATGAACAGCGGGTTGGAGCGGATTTCGATCACCGTGCCGTCGCTGCGCGGGTGCTTGACCATGAAATACTCGGTGGGCATCCGTTCCCAACAGTGTTTCAGCCGCTCGGCCGGTTCGTCGTCGCCGAATTCGCCGCGCGCCATCTGCCAGCGGATGATTTCATTGAAGGTGGGGCGTTGGGTCAGCAGTTTGAGCGGCATGTTGAGCAGTTCGGCCGCGCGCCGGTTGAAGGTCACCAGCCGCAGCGCCGGGTCGAACATGATGATACCCTGGTCGACATTCTCCAGGGTCGCCTGAAGGATCGCCCGTTCCTGGGCCAGATCCAGTTCCGCCTGCTTGCGTTCGGTGATGTCGGCCAGGATGCCGGTCAGGCGCAACGCCACGCCGTGGGTGTCGCGAATCGCAGTGGCCCGGTCCTCCACCCACAGATAACGGCCGTCCTGGCGGCGCAGGCGGTAGACGTTACAGTAGCCGGCGGTTTCACCGACGATGTGTCGCAGCGATTCGCTCAGCACCCGGTCGCGGTCCTCGGGATGGATCAGGGATTCGAGCGTCGTGGTCGACATGGACAACCCGTCGGGGCCGTAGCCGAGAATCGCCGGGAATTCCGCGGACCACCAGATCTGTCCGGTGGTCAGGTCCATGTCCCACACCGAAGACCGGGTGGCCGCGATGGCGAGGCTCAGTCGCTCCTCGCTCTTGCGCAGCGCTACCTCTTCGTAGGCGAGCTTGACCAGCAGGCGATTGTAGGCGGCGATCAGGTTACCCAGTTCGTCATTGGCCTGCCATTCCACCAACTCGCGGCTGCCCTTTTGTTCGGCCAGCCGGATGGAGGCGATCAGTCGGGCCAGCGGAACCCCGATGGTCAGGCGGTACGCGGTCAGCGCGGTGATCACGGTGACGACCAGCAGCAGGAACAGCAGCCAGATCGCATCGCAAACTTCTTCGGTGAGGGCCTTGTTGACCGGCTCGTAAGAATAATAAAGGGTAATCCGGCCGGTGGGGTGTCCGTCGACGGCGATCTCCCGGCTCAATCGGGGGGTCGGGTCGGCGCCGGAGGCGGCCGGCCGGTCGGCTGACAGGCAACCGGCTTCGGGCCAGGAGAATCGGAACGGCGGGACCTCGGCGGTGACGTCGATGCACTGGACTTCCGGGTTGATCGCAATTGCCGAGATGATGTGGCGTGTGCTCTTGAGATCGACGGCCGCCAGGCTGCCGGCCAACGCCGAGGCATTGATGTCGGCAATGCCTGCCACCTTGGCGGCCAGTTCCTGCCGGAGATCGATGCGTTTGGTGTAGAAGAACACCGTCGCAAACGCGACCGTGGAGGTTGCCAGGGTGGGAATCAGGATCAGCAGGAATTTTGCCCAGGCGGCAGGGATTCTTGCCCATATGGCGGCTCCGACCATCGCCACTGTTCCTCTCTGGCCCGTCTTTGACCCGTTGCCTCGCCGGCCACCCCGGTCCCCGACGCCCCTATACCAGATGTGCGATGTCCTGTCTCGGCATGGGGGCCGGAACCGGGACGGTGCAAGGTTTTGGCCGGAGGTTGCCGAGCGGGCTTGAGGGCCAACCCGGGTTAGGCTAATCTCGGTGACGAAAAAAGGGGAAAACGAGGCGAGGGGCAACTCTCTCCGGGTTTGCTTTAACATTGAAGGCTGAGGACCAAGTCGCAACAGGCGCCGTCCGGGCGAAATATCCCGCGGCATCGGCAGTGCCTGACCAGGACAGCGGTCGTCGCAAAAGTGAGGACAGGATGGAGTTTCATGCGCGCAACCTGGCAGATGCAATAGAAGCGCGTCTCACCGGGCGGCTGGAGTTTACCGACCACGATCGTTTGCGGGACATTGTCGCACTATTGGATGGCCCCAATCTGCGCCGGTTCGTGGTGGATGTATCAGGGCTTGATTTTATTGATTCGGCCGGGCTCGGCATGATTTTAATTCTCCAGGAGGAGGCCGAACAGAAGAAAATTAAGCTGATCGTGCGCGGGCCGCGTGATGATGTCAAGCGTTCCATCGATCTGGCGAAAATCGGTGAAATCGTGTCTATCGAATATTAGTGAGGCGAGCATCATAAGCTGTCCTTACACCGTCGTTGCCGATCTTATCCCGGCGGATGCAGGCGGGCGATGTGCCGTGCGGTTCAATGCGTTCGGCCAGGGCGACGACGAACCGGGAACCGTGACCCGGAATTATCGGGTGCTGCTGGTTTCGGAGGTTGACCGGGGTTCGCTGGCGGTCGCGCTCAGGGGACCCTACTCGGCGTTGATCGAGTTGGGTGGCGATGACGAACCGGTGGGCGATTGGGCGGCGGTGGCGATCTCCGGCGCCGGCTTTTATCTGTCTCTGACCACCGCCACCGGCTTCGGGCTTCAGGTCGCCGCCCTGGTCAGCGACGAACTGGTGGCGCGCGGGGTGGTCACCGGCGAGCAACGCTCGGTGGTGGAATTGTGTTTGCAGGAGGCGGTGGCCAACGCCATCGTCCACGGCAATCTGGGCATCGCCAGCACCGCCAAGGATTATCCAGAAGGCTACCGGGTTTTCAGCCAGTTGGTGAATGAGCGTCTCAACGACCCGGTTTTGCGGCGCAGACGCACCGACATCTTCACGCGCTGGTCCAGTCGCCTGCTGGATATCAGCGTTGCCGACCAGGGTACCGGTTTCGATACCTCGGTGATTCCCACCGAGGTCGACGGCACCAGCCGCTCGGGGCGGGGCTTTGTGTTCATGCGCGCGCTGGCCGGTCGGGTGGCGGTGACCGACGGCGGTCGCTGCACATCCCTGCGGTTTATGTTATGAAGGGCGGGCGCCACCGGAGGGGGAAGGACCGCCCATGACCATTTCCCTCGATGATTGCCGTGTCCTCATTGTTGATGACAACGAGTTCAATCGGAAGTCGCTTTCTCTGTTGCTGCTGCGCAGCGGCATTCGGAACATCGCCTTCGCCAATGACGGCGTCGACGGCCTGGCCAAAGTCGAGAGCTTCCGGCCCGATCTGGTTTTGCTGGATGTGGCCATGCCCAGGATGAACGGGCTGGAAATGTGCCGCCGGTTGCGCAGCGACGCCCGTTATGCCGATCTGCCGATTCTGTTCCAGACCGCCCTGGACCGCGACGAGGAACAGGTCGCCTGTTTCAACGCCGGGGGCAACGACTTCATCAGCAAGCCGATCCGGCCCGGGGAGTGCATGGCACGGGTGCGCCACCAACTGGAGCGGCGCAAATTATTCATTGATCTGACCGTGTTCCGCGAGCGGGTGGAGAAGGAGTTGCGGCACGCCCATGCCATGCAGCTTTCCCTGTTGCCCGAGCCGCGCCGGGTGGCCGAACTGGGGGAGACCTATGGCCTCGAGATCTACAGCCATTTCGAGACGTCCTCGGAGCTGGGCGGCGATCTCTGGAGTGTGTTCGAGGTCGATGCCGATCGGGTCGGTTTCCTCATCGTGGACTTTGCCGGACACGGGATCACCGCCGCCATCAACACCTTTCGCCTGCATACGCTGTTCGAGCGGAGCCAGGCGCGCCGGGGCGAACCGGCCGAGTGGCTGACTTATCTCAATGCCGCACTTAAGGATGTACTGCCCACCGGGCAGTTCGCCACCGCCTTTTATTGCGTGCTCGACAAGCGGACCAACCTGCTGACCTTTGCCGGCGCCGGTGCCCCCAATCCCATCCTTGGGGTCGGCGGCGACCTGACGCTGCTCGACTCGTCGGGGCTGTTGCTCGGGATTTCGCATCACGCCCGGTACCGCACCCAACAGGTGACGTTGCCGCCTGGGGGCTTTCTGCTGCTCTACAGCGACGCGCTGCTGGAGTGCCGCGGAACCGATGGCGTGGCCTTCGGCCAGGAAGCGGTGCTGGCCCAGGTCCGCAGGACGGCGGCCGACGATGGTGTTTTGGACCCGGTTGCGGTCCTGCTCAAGCCGTTCTTTGAACGGGTCACCCGACCGTTACGCGACGATCTGACCCTGATCTGGATCCGGCGGCGGTAACGCCCGCGTCTCGTTGGTCCCCGTGCGCCGGGATCATGCCCTCGACCAGGATCGTGCCCGCAATCGGGATCAAACCATGGACATTGAGGTCAGGCCGATCCGATAGTGGTCGATGGTTGCCGAAAAGCCCGATTTGAAAAAGTTAATCGAACCAATTTTGGTTGAACGGTCCTGATCGGTGCTACAGATACCAAGGTAAAATCTTTGACAGGATTGTCTTTTCAGATAGAGTAGGGCACTGTACAGGGCGTAGTGACCGGGCTCGGTCTTGTCGAATCCGCCGATGTTAAAGTAACAGGTGCGATAGTCCGGGCCGGTGGCGACGTCGGTCAGGCCGATAGCCGCGCCGATCCGCCCGTTTTCGGTGTGCCAGGTCAGCAGGACTCCGGCCTTGGTGGCCATCATGTATTCCTGATAGTCCATTGACGGACCATAGCAGAACTTGTCCGCAAAGAAACCTCGGGCTTCGCCGAATCCCCAGGATACTGTTGGCTGACGGTGTCCGTATCTGGTGATCAACGGGCGGTAGCTTTTGCGCAGATGGGACCAGATTTCAGTGTCATTGCGCGTCAGGTCCACATGGATGTTAACAAAATTGCGAAGGCCGGCGAAGCCCACCGACAACCCGGCGGCGGCGGTGGCGGTCAGGTCATCGACCAACAGCCGGACTCTGGGAACACAATAGACCCGTCTCAGCAAGCGAAGATGCCGCAACACCGTTCGTATCGCCGATTGTCGTTGCGACGGTTCATCGGTGCCGTAAATCAGCGTCACCGGTGGCCCAGAATTATTGATTTCATTGTCATAGATCACGCAGCGGGCGTCGATTAGCACCTGATCTCGCCGCATTACGAGAAATGAGAGATCGCTTTCCCGTTCCTGTGCCAAATCATCGTAGATGCGATTTCTTATGAAGGGTGCGGTAATACCGTTCCGGGGCCACGGCAACCCGGGCATTGTTGCGGTGCGCCGGACCACCCGATTGTTTTCCCGGGTATCGAGCCAGTCCGTATCGATCGCATTGAAAATGAACGAATGACCGGCACGTTTCAGATAGTGGCGGATGGCGTTGGCCTCAATCGGCGCCGTCTGGTTGAGCAGCGCGATGATTTGCGCGCCATAGGCGGCTTGTCCGCCGGAACCGCTTCGTGAATTCAGCTCTTCGAACAAGGCCGGTGTATTGGCGGCGCCCTGGCGTCTGACGAGGTCTGCGACGGTGGCCGGTTCGGTCATGGGGCGGGCTTCCTGGTCCTGTGAGTCCAGGGGCTTTGCCCTGGCCACCATCAAAGGCCGGGGCCGTTGGAAACCGGGACCTTACGCCAAGGGTGGGTGACGATCGGTGCCGTATTGGAGAACCTGGACCTTCTCCAGCGTGACCAGCCCGCTGCCGATCATGCCGTCGAGAACCGGCAGGAAGCGATCAATCCGCTCCGGGCTGTCGACGATTTCGATGACCATCGGCAGGTCCTCCGACAGTCGGAGAATCTTGGCGGTATGGATCCGGCTGGAACGTCCGAAACCGAGCGGACCACGCAGCACGGTGGCCCCGGCCATGTGCAGTTCCCGGGCCTTGAAGACGATGGCCTCGTAAAGCGGGCGGTGCTGGTACTTGTCCTGCTCGCCGATGAAGATGCGCAGCAGGATGGCGTCCTTGGGCACTTGCATCGCGGGCCTCCTACTTGTTGATCGCCATCGCGGTCGCGACCCCGAGCCAGACCCCGACCAGGCAGAACACCAGAGACAGCACGATGTTCAGACCGGCATCGAACCACTCGCCATCCTGGGCCAGGACCAGGGTCTGGTAGCTGAACGACGAAAACGTGGTGTACCCACCGCAGATTCCGGCCATGACGAACTGCCGCCACTCGCCGGGCACCAGCAACCGGCCGTCGGCCGCGGTCAGCGTCGCGAAGAAGCCGATGACGAAGGAGCCGCTGACATTGATGATCAGGGTGCCCCAGGGAAACGTCTGTCCGAACCAGTTGGCGATCAGGCCCGACAGCCAGTAACGGAGCGTTCCGCCCAGCGCGCTGCCGAGTGCCACGAGCAGATAGGTCATTCCCGGCCCTTCAATTCCGTCTTCGTCCGCGCGCCGGTCCGATGCGGCGCGTATCCGGCCGCCGCCGCCCGAGCGGACCAGTATGGCGATGGTTCCCGGTCGGTCAACAGAAAACCCGGAGAAAGCCCAGGGACAGGCGGCGCCCGGTCGTCCTTGCTCTTGACGGCCGGACCCCGGTCCCGAATGTTTGAAGCATGACCCTGCACAAACTCGAAGCCGCTCAGATCGGCTACCCGCTCCACGCCGCCGATCAGACGGACGGAGGCGGGTTCTTCGCCCTTTCCAGCCACAAGCGCGCCCGTGAAGCGATCCGTTTCGGCCTGGACATGACCGGAATCGGCTTCAATACCTTCGTGGTCGGCGACGACCGCAGCGGTCGGATGACCGCCACCCGGGAATTGCTGGAGGGCTATGTCCGGGACCGGCCACCCCAGGACGATTGGGTCTATCTCAACAATTTTCTCAAGAGCCACCGGCCGCAACCCTATCGTCTGCCCGCGGGCGCCGGCAGCGCGCTGCGCGACCGGCTGGCGGTGCTGGCGACCCGGCTGGCCTCGGCCGCAACCAAGGCGGCGCTGGCCGAGGTCGACGCGGTGATTGCCGGGTTCGCCCATGTGCCCGAGCTGGCGCCGTGGTTTGCGCATCTGCGGCGCGACGTGGAGACCCATGCCGGGGCCTTCCCCACCGCCGCCGACAGCCCGGACACCCCGGCCCGACGCTATGCCGTCAATCTGCTGGTCGACCACAGCGGCCAAACCTGCCCCCTGGTGGTGATCGAGCCGAGCCCGACCTATAGCAACCTGTTCGGCAGCATCGAATATGTGCGTACCGCGGGCGGACTTGCCACCGACTTTACCCTGATCCGGGCGGGCGCGCTCCATCGGGCCAATGGCGGCATTCTGGTTCTGCGTGCCGAGGCGCTGGCCAGGGATGCCGGGGTGTGGGAGACGCTCAAGGGCGCGCTCCGCGACCGCAAGCTGCGAATCGAGGAGCCGCACCGCACCGGCGCGGTGCCGATCGCCGGCGCCCCGCGCCCGTATTCGATCCCGTTCGACGCCAAGGTGGTGATCGTCGGCGCCCCGCGCTGGTATTACGGCTGGTTCCTCGGGGATCCCGAGTCCCGGGTCTATTTCAAGATCAAGGCCGATATCTGTGACGATCTGGGGGCCACCGCCGATAATGTTGCCGCCTATGTCGGCCTGATCGGGCGCTTTGCCGCGGGGCATGATACCCGGTGCGACCGGGCGGCGGTTCAATTGCTGCTCGGGATGGCCGCGCGCTGGGCCGAACACCGGGAAAAGCTGTCCTCGCGCCTGGAATTGCTTGACGACCTGATCGGCGAGGCGGCCCTGATCGGCCGCCGCGCCGCCGACGGCAAACTGATTCGCCGCGTTGATGTCGTTGCGGCGGCGGCGGAGCAACGGCGACGGGTCAGTCAGGGCGAGGACCGGTTGCATCGGGCGATCACCGACCGCGCCGTGATGGTGTCGACCGCGGGGACCGCCCTTGCCCAGGTCAACGCTTTGATCGTGTTCGACAAGGTCGACCATCGGTATGGCTCGCCGTGCCGGGTCACCGCCCGCACCTGGATCGGCCAGTTGGGCGTGATCAACATCGAGAGAGACGTGAATTTGGGCGGACCGATTCAGCATAAGGGAGTGCTTGGCCTGCACGGCTATCTTTCCGGCTGTTTTGCCCGGACGATGCCCGTGTCGTTTTCCGGTTCCGTGACCTTCGAGCAGAATTACGGCGGCATCGAAGGCGATTCGGCCTCTCTCGCCGAGTTGCTGGCGCTGCTCTCGGACCTTTCCGGGGTGCCGCTGCGCCAGGACCTGGCCGTGACCGGCTCGGTCAACCAGCACGGCGAAATCCAGTCGGTGAGCGGGGTCAACCCCAAGATCGAAGGCTTTTTCCGTACCTGCGTCGAACAGGGCGGCCTCTCGGGCAGTCAGGGCGTGGTCATTCCGGCGGCGAATCTGATCAATGTCATTCTCCACGACGACATCGCGGCCGAGGTTGCCGCCGGCCGCTTCCATTTATGGACGGTGAGCCGTGTTGAGGACGCCGTGGCGCTGTTCGCGGGCCTTGCGGCCGGCGAGCCCGATGCCACCGGTCACTACCCCGCCGACAGCGTTTATGGCCGGGTTGCCGCCCGCCTTGGGGAATTCGACCGCATTCTGACCGCCCGGGAGAACCCGCCTCGGGGGTAGCGGCGGCGACGACCGGCGCCCGCTTCCTTCCGTCGTTACGTAAGTTTTTTAATTTGTGCTCTTGCCAACGTCTTCGGCTTGGTGCGACCTTACACGTCGAACGATCGACTTACCGAAGATTGCTGCCATGGCCCTGCCAATTCTGACCATCCGCACGCGCACGCTCCTGATCGTCGCTACCGCGGTTATGGGCATGCTGACCATCGCCACACTCGGCCTCCAGGCGCTTTATGCCAACCTGCTCAATGATCGGCGCGACAAGACCGAACAGATGGTTACGGCGGCCTATGGCGTGATCACTCACTACGAATCGCTGGCCCGTTCCGGCGCCCTTGCGGTGGCCGACGCCCAGCGGGCCGCGCTTTTGGCGGTTGGCGCCATGGGCTATGGGGACGGGGGCTATTTCTGGGTCAATGACATGACTCCGGTGGTGCTGGCGCACCCCGATCAGGCCCTGGTCGGCAAGAATGCCGGCGATGTCAGGGATGCCAGCGGCCGGGCACTGTTTGTTGATTTTGTCGACACGGTCCGCCGGCAGGATGCCGGCTTCGTCTCTTACCTCTGGCCCCGGCCCCATACCTCCCAGCCGGTTCGCAAGCTGTCTTACGTCAAGGGGTTTGCGCCCTGGGGCTGGGTGATCGGCAGCGGCATCTATGTTGATGACCTGGATGCCATTTTTGCCCGGGAAGCGTGGCTGGTCGGTGGCATCGCTTTGTTCGTGGTCGGTTTCGTGACGCTGTTCAGCCTGATGGTCGCCCGGGGCATGATCCGGCCCATCGAGGCCATCACCGCGGCCATGCATCGGCTGGCCGACGGCGAACTGACGGTCGCGGTGCCGGGCGCCGAACGCCGGGACGAGGTCGGGCTGATGGCCAAAGCGGTCGCGGTGTTCAAGACCACCGCCGCGGAACGGACCCGGTTGGCCGGGCATCACGCCCGGGAGGCGGCCGAACACCAGCAACGCCAGGAGCGACTCGACCGTCTGACCCGGGAGTTTTCGACATCGGTGTCGGAACTGTTCAACACCGTGTCGGGTGCGGTCAAAAGCGTTGCCGCCGCCACCGATAACCTCAATCAGGGCGTCGGTCAGACCTGCCGCGACAGCCAGTCGGTGGCGTCGGCCGCCGAACACACCAGCGGCAGCGTTCAGTCGGTGGCGGCGGCCGCGGAACAGTTGTCGGCCACCGTGTCGGAAATCGGCCGTCAGGTCGCGAACGCGACCAGCATTGCCACGGCTGCGGTCGGTCAGGCCGGAGAGACCACGGAGCGGATTCTCCGCCTCGACCGGACGGTGGGCGACATCGGGGCGGTACTCAAGCTGATTTCCGGCATCGCCAGTCAGACCAACCTGCTGGCGCTGAACGCAACCATCGAGGCGGCGCGGGCCGGGGAGGCCGGCAAGGGCTTCGCGGTGGTGGCGGGAGAGGTCAAGAACCTGGCCAACCAGACCGGCAGCGCCACCGAGGACATCGCGCAGCGAATCACCCAGGTCCAGCAGGAAACCGCGGCGGCGGTCGCGGCCATCGCCAGCATTTCGCAGACCATCAACCATATCAACGAGATTGCCGCGTCCATCGCCTCCGCCATGTCCCAGCAGGGGGCCGCCACCTCGGACATCGCGCTCAACGCCGCCAGCGCCGCCAGCGGCACCCACGACGTTTCGAGCCGGATTACCGGGGTCTCGCGGGCCGCCGACGAGGCTGCCCGAATCGTCGAGCGGGTTTCCAGCGCCGCCGATCAGGTCTACAGCGAAACCGAACAGCTTCAGACCGAGGTCCAGGGCTTTCTCGGTCGCGTCCGCCATCTGATGGACGGCGGCGAAGAGGCGGGCCACGTTGAACTGCCGTCTTTGAAGTGGACCAACCGGTTCAGCGTCGAGCACGAGAGCCTGGACCGGGATCATCAGCGGCTGTTCGCGCTGTTCAACGATCTGTGCCAGGCCATGCGCGCCGGCAGGAGCAAGAACGTGATCGCGGCGGTGCTCGACCAGTTGATCGAGTATACCGCGGTCCACTTCCGCCGCGAAGAGGACCTCATGACCGCCGGGAACTTCCCCGACCTTGCGACCCACCGCAAGGCCCATGAGGCGTTCGTCGCCAAGGTGCTGGAAGTCCGGGAGCGTTTTACCCGCGTGGCCTCCAACACCCTGGCCATGGAAACCCTGGACTTCGTCAAGGACTGGCTGATCAATCATATCCAGAAGTCGGACCGGGCCTACGCGCCTTATGTGCGTCCGGCCGGGCGTCGGGCGGCCGGGTGAGCCCCCCGTGCCCGCCGCGGGCTCCGGGCGAAGGCCGGGCCGGGTGGGGGAGGGGTGAGGCGATGATGACAACCGATGGCGCACCGGTGACGGGCGCGGACGATGCCCTGACCGCGGCGCTGCGCTGGCGGGCCCAGGGTCGGGGCGTGGCGCTGGCGACGGTGATCCGAACCTGGGGCTCGGCGCCTTGTCCGGCGGGCAGTCAGTTGGCGGTGGACGAGGCCGGGGCCATGGTCGGTTCGGTGTCGGCCGGTTGCGTTGAGGGCGCGGTGGTCGATCAGGCGTTGCGGGCGATTGCCGATGGCGAGCCGCGGTTGCTCGGCTATGGCGTCACCGACCAGCGGGCGTGGGAGGTCGGTCTCGCCTGCGGCGGTCGGATCGAGCTTTATCTTCAGCCGGTCGGTCCCGCGGACGGCAAACCCGGGTTGTTGGAGCGGCTGCTGCGGCTTCGGGCCGAACGGCGGCCGGTGGCGCTCGTCACGGATCTGGTGATGGGGCTTCAGACGCTGGTCTTCCCGTCGGTGGTTCACGGCGGTTTCGGGCTCGAGGAACCGCTGCTGGCGGCGGCCCGCGACTGTCTGGCCGCCGACCGCAGTGCCGTGGTCGAGGCCGGCGAGGACCGGCGGCTGTTCGTCCATGTGTTCGCGCCGGTCCCCCGATTGCTGGTGGTGGGGGGCGTCCACATTGCCCAGGTCCTGGCGCCGATGGCCCGGCTTGCCGGTTTCCAGGTGACGGTGATCGATCCCCGTCGGGGCTTTGCCGCGGCCGAACGCTTTCCCGGGACCACGGTGGTGGACGCCTGGCCCGATGAGGCGCTGGTGGCGGCGGGGCTCGACCCTCGTTCGGCGGTGGTCACCCTCACTCATGACCCGAAGCTTGACGATCCGGCGCTTGGCGCGGCGCTACGGGCGCCGGTGTTCCATATCGGCGCCCTCGGCAGCCGGCGAAGCCACGCCCAGCGCCTGGACCGCCTGCGCGCCCAGGGCTTTGCCGAGGCCGAACTGGCGCGCATCCACGGTCCGGTCGGTCTCCGGATCGGCGCGGTGACGCCCGCCGAGATCGCCGTCTCGATTCTGGCCGAACTGGTTGCCCGGCGCCGGGGCATCGGGACTCCGACGGCGGGCGCGGCGAGCGCGCCCGGGCCTGTCGCGCCGCGGCTATCCCCAGACTTGTCCACACCTCTGTCCACCGGGCTGGGGATAACTGCTGTCAATCCCAAAACTGACCTTTGACCTCGGGCCGGCGGCTTCGGGACGCTTTTTTGAACGTGACGGTGAACGACGGTTCCGGTAGAACTCTCATCAATCCGAACAGTGACGGTGGTTCCTGGTGTTTGACCATCGGAGTCCGACCGGCCCCTTGATCGGAAAAACGCTCTCGTGATTTTCGTGATGGTGGCGATCGCGGGGGCTCACCTGATTGATACAGACCCTTTCTTGGAGAGGATGCCAATGGGAAACGGCCCGGTCCCCGCAGCCAGTGAGCCAAAATTCTGGCGCATTGTCTCTGTATTGAGCATATTGATCGCCGCTGTGGCAATTGTACTGTCCGCCTCCTTTGCCCAGGATTTCAAGGCCCAGCAGGCGCGCGCCGATCAGGCTGTCCAGCAACTGGCCGGCGTAACCGGTGAGCGGGATCAGGCCAAGGCCAAGGCTGACGAAGTGGCGGCGCAAATCGGGGCGCTGACCGCGGAGCGCGATACCCTCAAGGCCCGGGCCGACGAACTGGTCGGCAAGCTTGCCGCCAGCGGCAGCGAGACCCTCAAGGCGAAGGTGGAGGAACAGACCCGGCAGTTGGCCGCGGTGACCAAGGACCGCGACCAGTTCCGGGCCAAGGTCGAGGAACTGACCGCCGAACTCGCCGCGGCCAAGACCCCGCCGGTCACCGCCGGCGAACAAAAGGGCGAGAAGAAGCCCGCTCATCACGAGTCCCACTAAGAAGACGGCGAGCCTGCCCAATGGGGGCTTTGGCCCCTTTCCCCCGACCAGGGGCGTTACGGTCCCTGGTCGGGGGGCAAGGCCGCCTTTTTTTGTGATGCTTTACGCTCGCCGGCGCTATTGGGGAGGCCGGTGTTCGCGCACGAACCTGGCGAGCTTTCGGTCTTCGACTTTCATATGATCAGAAATCGTAATGATCAGGCCGCGGACTTCGTCACGCATGATCGATTTAACAACATCCAGCCGGATTAAAATCGAATTAAACTGCTCGATAATTTCCAGGTGTCGCTTTTTATGTTTTTGACACTCGGGATACTTCACTTTAGCCATGAGGCACTCTTCGTCATTGAAATGACGGATATAATAATTGAAATACTCAAGTATCCATTTTTCCATTTCGACATGGTCGTCGTGACCGCCGATTTTTTGCCAGATTTCGTTTAATCGACGGACGATGTATTGGTGTATATCATCATTCTTCCGGTCTCCCGTCTCGAACGAGGCGTCCCATTCAATGAGCATCTCTTCGGCTCCCTGGCTTGTCGGGTGCGGGCTAATCCTGCTGGCGACAACCTGATGTTTCTTGCCCAGACTCCCAAGCACTGTCCCGGTCAGCCGGTTCTGGTCGGTGCCGTTTTGGCGCGGCGGCTGGAACCGGCAAGGCGCCACTGTGTCGCAGTCTGCGGAATTTCGCAATGCGGCAAAACTGTCGGCGACTAAAGGTTTCAATCGGAGGGAACCCGACGGCCACGGCTTCGCCGCGAAGGGTGGTCTCAAACCGAGGCGACCAGCGGCGCATCCCGGACCGCGACCCGTCTGGCCCGGCCGAAGCCGTTGAAGGCGGTGCGCAGGCAGCCGCCATAGGCGCCCACCAGCCCGAATTCGATCCAGTCGCCTTCGGCCACGTCGTCGGGGATCAGGAACGGACCGGCGATGCGGTCCAGGCTGTCGCAGGTTGGCCCGAACAGGGTGAACGGCGCGGGCGCCGCCGGTTCGCCGCCGCCGGGCCGGATCAGCCGTGCAGGGTAGCACAACCGGGAGAGGCCGGCATCGGCGAGGCTGCCATAGAGTCCGTCGGTGAGGTAAAGCGCGTGGCCGCGGCGCTGGAGTACCCGTGTCACCACCGAGACCCCGGCCGCGGTCAGCGCCCGTCCCGGTTCGCACCACAGCCGGCAGTGTCGGCCCAGACCGAGTCGGGCCACGCCCCGTTCGATGGCGGCCAGGAAAGCGGCCGCCGGCGGCGGTTTCAGGCCCGGATACGCCACCGGAAAGCCGCCGCCCACGTCGAGAATCTCCAGGTTGACGCCGGCCCCGGCGACCACCCTGCCAGCCAGCGCCAGCGCCCGCTCGTAGGCCTCGGGAACCAGACACTGGGAGCCGACATGGAAGCTGATGCCGAGCCGCCGGGCGTACCGCCGCGCCGCCCGCAGCAACGCCACAGCCGCCTCGGGGCTCGCCCCGAACTTACCCGACATGCCGCACAGGGAGTCGCCGTCGGGAGGCAGCGCCAACCGGACGATCAGGCCGAGATCGCGGGCATCGCCGGTTTCATGGCGCAGCTTGTCCAACTCATCGGGAGTATCAAGGGCAAAGTCGCGCACCCCGGTCTGGTGGCAGGCGGCGGCGATGGCCGAACGTGCCTTGACCGGGTGCATGTAATGCAGGCCCGCGCCGGGAAAAAGCCGCGCGACCAGCCGGAACTCCGCCGGAGAGGCCACGTCGAAGTGACGAATCCCGCCGTCCCACAACGCCCGGAGGACCATCGGGTCGGGATTGCACTTGACCGCATAGAGCACGTCGCCGGGAAAGGCCCGGATAAAGGTCAGTGCCGCTTCGGCCAGCGCCGCCGGCCGCACACAATGAAGCGGCTCGTCGGGACGCAGCCGCGCCACCATCTCGGCCACCGAAGGCAACAACACACCGCCGTCCATCGCGTGCTTCCCGGTTCAGCAGGTGCCATAGAACTGGCCTGCAACCGTTCCGGTTGCAAGGCCCCGGGGTTCCGGGGGCAACACCCCACAGGCCCCGGGTTCCGATGAGTCGTTGAAATGAAAGGGTTGGGTGGGTTCTGCCCACACCCGCAAAGGGCCGGTCGGCCCTTTGAACCCATGACGTGAATGAGGTCAAGGAGGCGAGCCTCCTTCGCGGGTGCAGGGCAGAGCCCTGTAAATTCAAGAGTTATCCTTCGCCCAGCATCCCCAGGGCCTGCCGGAGTCTTTCCACCGCGGCGGCGGCGGCGGCCCGCCGCTCCTGATTCTCCTCGACCACCTCTTCGGGGGCCTTGGCGACGAAGGCGGGATTGCCGAGCTTCTGGTCGATTTTCGCGATTTCCCCGGCCAGCTTCTCGATTTCCCGGGCCAGCCGGGCGCGTTCCTGGTCCAGGTCGATGATCCCGGCCAGAGGCAGGATCAGGGTCGCCTCGTCGAGCACGGTCTGGACCGCACCCTGGAGGGCCGGGCCGGTGTGAAGGTCCACCGAGGCCAGCCGGGCCAGACGCAGGATCAGCTCCCGATGGCTGGCCAGCCGCGCCGTCGCCACGGGGCCGGCGTCGCGGATCAGCAACACCGGCTGGGAGGCGGCGGGCACATTCATTTCCGAGCGCACGGCGCGCACCGCCGAGATCAGCCGCACCACCCAGTCCATTTCGGCGAGCGCGCCGTCGTCGATCAGCGTGCGGTCGTGGTGGGGCCAGGGCGTCGAGATCAGCCGGGCCGGTCGGCCGGCGATACCGGTAGGCGAGAGCCGTTCCCATAATTCTTCGGTGATGTAGGGCATCACCGGGTGCAGCAGGATCAGCAACTGATCCAGCACCCAGGCCGTAACGGCCCGGGTTTCGGCCTGAGCCGCGGCGTCGCCGCCGGTCAGGATCGGCTTGGTGAACTCCAGGTACCAGTCGCAAAAGGTACCCCAGGTGAACTGGTACAGGGCGCTCGCGGCCTCGTTGAATTTGAACACCTCCAGCGCGGCCGAAACCCGGTCGCCGGCGCCGGCCAGTGCTCCGACGATCCAGCGGTTGACGGTCAGCGACAGGTTCGCCGGGACGAAGCCGGGTTGGGGCAGGCAGCGGTTCATCTCGCAATAGCGGGCGGCGTTCCACAGCTTGGTGGCGAAGTTGCGGTAGCCCTCGACCCGGGCCGGCGAGAGCTTGATGTCCCGGCCCTGGGCCGCCAGCGCGGTCAGGGTGAAGCGCAGGGCATCGGTGCCGTATTCGTCCACCAGATGCAGGGGATCGATGATATTGCCCTTGGATTTGGACATTTTGTGGCCGTGCTCGTCACGGACCAGGGCGTGGATATAGACGGTGCGGAACGGCACGTCGCCCATGAAGTGCAGCCCCATCATCATCATCCGGGCGACCCAGAAGAAGATGATGTCAAAACCCGTGACCAGCACATCGCTGGGATAGTAGCGGGCCAGCTCCAGGGTCTGGTCGGGCCAGCCCAGGGTCGAAAACGGCCACAGCGCCGAGGAAAACCAGGTATCGAGCACGTCCTGGTCGCGCCGTAAGTCAACTGCGGCGCCGTAGTGGCGGGCGGCGGCGGATGCTGCGGCCTCTTCGGTTTCCTCGACGAACACGGTGCCGTCGGGGCCGTACCAGGCGGGAATCTGGTGGCCCCACCAGATCTGGCGGCTGATGCACCAGGGCTGGATGTTGCGCATCCATTCGAAGTAGGTGTTTTCCCAGTGCCTGGGCACAAACACGGTCCGCCCGCTTTCCACTGCGGCGATGGCGGGTTGGGCCAGGGCGCGGGCATCCACGTACCACTGGTCGGTGAGCCAGGGCTCGATGGGGACGCCCGAGCGGTCGCCGTGCGGCACCTTGTGGGTGTGGGGCTCGATCTTGTCCACGAGACCCAATGCCTCCAGATCGGCGACCACCCGCCTGCGGGCCTCGAAGCGGTCGAGACCGCGATAGGGTTCGGGCACCGCGTCGTTCAGCCGCGCGTCGCGGTCAAAAATGTTGATCGGCTCGACTCCGGCCCGCCGGCCGACCTCAAAGTCGTTAAAGTCGTGCGCCGGGGTGATCTTGACGGCGCCGCTGCCGGTTTCGGGGTCGGCGTAGGCGTCGGCGACGATGGGAATCCGCCGGCCGACCAGCGGTAGCAGCACATGGTGCCCGACCAACTCGCGGTAACGCCCGTCGTCGGGGTGGACCGCGACGGCGGTATCGCCCAGCATGGTTTCGGGGCGGGTGGTGGCCACCACGATGCTGCGGCCCGACTGGTCGTCCAGCGGATAGCGGAAGTGCCAGAGATGGCCCTTGATCTCGCGCTGTTCGACCTCCAGGTCGGAAATCGCGGTGTGCAGCCGCGGGTCCCAGTTCACCAGCCGCTGGTCACGGTAGATCAGACCCTGCCGGTGGAGTTCGACGAAGACCCGTCGGACCGCCCGGTTCAGGCCCTCGTCCATGGTGAAGCGTTCCCTGGTCCAGTCGGGGGAGGCCCCCAGCCGCCGCAACTGGCGGGTGATGGTCCCGCCCGACTCGGCCTTCCAGGCCCAGACCCGGTCGATGAAGGCATCGCGGCCAAGGCTCTGCCGGGTCAGCTTCTCCGCCCCCAACTGGCGTTCCACCACCATCTGGGTGGCGATGCCGGCATGGTCGGTCCCGGGCTGCCACAGGGTGTCGCGACCGCGCATCCGCTGCCAGCGGACCAGAATGTCCTGGAGGGTATGGTTCAGGGCGTGGCCCATATGCAGGCTGCCGGTGACGTTCGGCGGCGGCATCATGATGCAGTAGGGCTTGGTCTGTGCCTGACGGTCGGCGGCAAACACGCCGGAGGCTTCCCAAATCGGATACAGTCTCGCTTCGACCTCGTGGGGTCGATACGTCTTGTCCAGCATTGCCGAACCCTTTGCTCTTGATCGGTGTCGGGTGTCCCCGACGGGGATGCCGGCCGGGAGAGGTGGTCCGGGTCAGTAGTCGCGTGACCGGCGGACCATCTTGTCGATTTCCCGCTGAACCATGCGCTCCACCAGATTGGGCAGGTGTTCGTCGAGCCACTCTCTCAGCAGCGGCCGCAACAGCTCCTTGATCACGTCCTCTACCGTGCGGGCGCCCGGGCTGATCGGCATCGAGCCGATGAACCGTTCGCCGCTGAGGCTGTTGGCGAGAGAGGAAAAGGCGGCCGTGGCCATGGACGCCGGCCGGTCGGAAATCAGCCGGTCGTCGTCGTCGGTGGGATAACGAGGCCGCGGCGGCGGCGGTGGCGGCGGACGTTCCTCGCGCAGCAGGTCCCGCAGCCCCTTGCCGGCACCCCAGGGGTCGTCCTCCTCCTCCCGGGTCTGGATCGGCTCGTCCTCGACGACATTGGTCAGTTCGAGGATATCCTCCTCCTCCTCCACCGGTGGTGGTGGTGGCGGTGGCGGTGGCGGCGGTGGTGCCGGCGGTGGTGGGGGAGGTGGCGGCGGCGGCGGTGGCGGAGGAGGGGGGGGCGGAGGGGGCTCAGGAACTTCGACGGGGCGCGGCGGCGTCTCCCCGTCCTCGGAAATGATCCGGCGAATGGAGGCGAGAATTTCCTCCATCGACGGTTCTTGCTGGGTCCTGCTGTCGCTCATCGTTGCCTGTTCCGACGCTTCCGGCCGGCATCCAGCCTAATTCGCCCGGGCGTGAAACGCCACCCTCGATCGACGGTCCCGGCCCACGAACCGGAACGCCACGGCCCGGCCGCGATCCGCGGCCGGGCCGTTACGGCGCCGGCGGCTTCCCCCGGTTGCTCAGCGATCACGGTTGATCGATTCCCGTGCCGAACCACTTATCGCGCACGGCTTCGTAGTGAGCCTTGTAATCGTAGTATGGAGTCGGCAGTTGGAGCGCCTGGGCGGTCAACTGGCCGACTGCGGACAGCACCCCGAACACCGCGACGCTTTCGTCGTGGTGGGCCTTGACCAGATTGACCCGGGCGTTCAGCAGAGTCTGTTCGGTGTTCAACAGGTCGATCACGGTGCTGGCACCCACCGAGACCTGCTGGCGCATGCCTTCGGCGGCCAGTTCGTTGGCTTTGACCGCTGCTTCGAAGGACGTGATGCTGGCCCGCGCCGTGACCAGATTCTCCCAGTCGGTAACCGCCGCCTCTTCGGCCGCGCGCAACGCCTGGTCGATGGTGATACGCGCCGAACTGGCCGACTGCCGCGCCGCCCGGGCCTTGGCCGCCGCCCCGCCGTTGTCGAAGGGGATGGTCACATTGGCGACGATGCTGCCGCCGTTGGTGAAGTCGTTGGGAATCTCCCGGTCGAGATCGCGCGAGATGCTGGCGGTTACGCTTACCGTTGGCAGCAGCGCCCCGTCGGCCACGTCCACCGCGTCCCGCGCCGCCGTTTCGGTGTGAACCGCGGTGACCACGCTGGGGTTGCGGGCGCGCGCCTGGGTCACCGTTTCGTCGAGATTGGCCGGCAACGGGTATTTCAGTTTCGGCTGGACCAGCGTGCCCGGCGGCGAGCCGATCAGCTTGGTGTAGGTGGCGCGGACCGCGCTGAGGACGCCTTGGGCGGCGACGCGGGCGGCGGTGGCGCTGGCCACCTGGGCTTCCTGGAGGCTCACGTCGGTCTGGGTGACCTCGCCAACCCGGAACCGGTCCCGGATGGCCTCCAGGTCGCGCTTCTGGAACGTCTCGTAATTGACCTGGAGATCCAGCAGCGCCTGATCCTGGACCACATCGAGATAGGCGGCGGCGGCCTGGAGCAGCACCGTCTGCTCCGCGTCGAGCAAGGCCGCCTGTTGGGCCAGAACGGTGTTTTCGGCCTGGCTGATGCGGGCCTCGATCTGGCCGCCCTGATAGATCGGCTGGGTCACCGACAGGCCGACCGAGCGGGGCGTGGTCCGCGTCGTCTGATTGGGGGAAACCGTGGGAACGAACAGATTCGACTGGGTCCAGGCCGGACCCGCGCTGGCCACCACCGCCGGCGATGGCCGTTGCCCGGCCAGTGCCGCCGGAACGTCCTCATCCACCGAACGGAGCGTGGCCCGCGCCGCGCCCAGGGTGGGGTTGCTGCTGTAAGCCTGAACCAGCGCCTCTTCGAGGGTCTGGGCCCGGGCCGGAGCAAGCCCGGACACCATCAAACAGGTTGCCGCCAGCAACCCCGACACCACGAGCACGCGGGGTGATCTGCTCCAGAGCCCAACCATTGACATCCCGATCCGTCCCCTTATCGTCTGATCGTTTCGGGCGCCGATCCCCGAATTCCGGCGGTCAGAATACGAAACGCGGTTTGAATTCGAAGCCGGGCAGGATGGCGGCATGGGTCTCGAACAACGGCACCGCGGGAAAGCTGTCGCCGATGCGTCGATAAAGTCGCGCCTGGCCGAGCCGCACGTAAGGATGATTGGTGGCAAGGACCGTCACCAGTCGCCCGCCGTCGCGCAGTTGCCGGAGCAGGCCCTGGGGCACTTCGGCCACCGCGCCATTGATCAGGATCACGTCGTAGGGTGCCCGGTTCGGTGCGCCGTCTTCCAGTGGGCCGGTGATGACCGGCGTGTCGAGCCCGGCAGCGGCCAGCGCCTCGGACGCCCGAGCGGCCAGCTCCGCATCCGACTCGACCGCAACCACGGATCGGGCCAGCCGGGCCAGGACCGCGGTGGAATAGCCGGTGGCGCAGGCGATATCGAGGACCGCGTCCTGCGGCGTGATCCCGGCGACCTGAAGCAGGCGCGCCAGGAGCATCGGCTCCAGCAGCGAACGTCCGTTGCCCAGGCGGATTTCCTCGTCAACATAGGCGAACCCCTCCGCCCCCTTGGGGACGAACAACTCGCGAGGGACGCTTTCGAGGGCGACGATCAAGGCGGGGTCGGTGACATGGTTCGGGCGAATCTGCCCTTCGACCATGTTGGTCCGGGCTGGAGCAAAATTGGACATGGCGACCGCGTTGCTTCGTTGAACCGGTTGGCCGGCAGTCGGGCCAGGTTGTTGTGGCCCCGAGCTGCGAACCTTCCCGCCGTTATAGCCATCGCAACCTGGGAACACAATGCCATAACCATCGGTCGGGTCAGGGTCTGCCTTGAACACCGCCGGCGGCCGGGTCGTAACCGGTTATCTGGTCATGATCCCGGCGATGATTTTGGCGTAGCTGCCATCGGCGCGCATGGAGGCCAGCGCGGCATTGAAGCGGGCCAGCATGTCGCCCTTGCCGACCGGCCCGTTGTTGAGCGGTTTGGCGAAGGCCAGATAGGCGGCATTGGACGCAAAGGGCGGCTCGAGGGCGGTGACGCGACCGGAAATGCCGCCCGAGGCAATGGCGGCGGCGGCCGATTCGCTGATGGCAATGACGGCGTCCAGGCGACCGGAAGACAGTTTGGAGAAGTTCTGGGCGTCGCCCTGGACCTCTTCGGTGATGATGGTGCCGGCCTTGACGGCGGCGTCGAAGTCGTCGCCATAGCTCCAGCCGCGGATCACGCCCACCCGTTTGCCCTTCAGGCTGTCGATTCCGGTGAAAGGGAAGGTCTGGCTCGAAGGTGTGTAGACCACCAGAACCTCGTCAAACAACTTTTCCGAATAATCATAGTGCTTCAGGCGCTCGGCGTTCTGATAGATGCCGCCGACGCCGTTCTCTCCGGCGTCAATACCGGCCAGCGCCCGCTTCCACGGCATTGCCGCTACGTCCACCGCGACTCCCATGCGCCGGAAGGCTTCACGGATCAGGGCAGGGTAAAGTCCGGCAGCCCCTTCGCCCTGTGCGTACATGAAGGGCGGATTACCTTCGTCAACGGCGATCACTTCGGCGGCAGTTCCTTCGGCCGCCAGGACGCCGGACCCGTGACCGGTCAGCAGAAACAGCGCGAGTCCCAACACCAGCAACCGGGCCATATGAGTTCTCCCCGACCAAGCGGACTTAAGCGTAAACAGACCCGTCACGGTAACCGGCGACCATGACACTGGCGGAAACTTTTTGTGAAGAAATCAATGTCAGGTTGCGGCAGGATCGGAGGAAAGGTGAAGTCGAGTGGCTCTGCCGCCATCGGGATTCGAAATCCCGGCATGTGGCGCGTGGCATGCGGTCGTCCGCGCCGGGACCGGCGCACCGCCTTTTGGGGGGAAGCGGATCCGGCAGGCGGTGTCGACATGGCATTGACCGGGGCTGCGGTTGCGGTTATAAGAGCGCCTCCGGTTCACCAACGGGTGGACGCGGAGCGGGAGGGGTGTCGTGTGCGCCCTTCCGGTGGCGCGGTGGCAGAGTGGTGATGCAGCGGACTGCAAATCCGCGTACGGCGGTTCGATTCCGCCCCGTGCCTCCATGGAAATCGACCATGGAAATCAGCCAGCCAAAGCGACGGCCCGGCCTGGAGTACCGCCTTGTCGGAACCTGCCATCGGCATTGTTACGGTCTCGGATCGCGCCAGCCGCGGTGTTTATCGGGACCTGGGCGGGCCGGCGGTGGTGGCCGAGCTGACCCGTATGCTGTGTGTTCCCTGGCGGCCCGAATGCCGGCTGGTTCCTGACGAGCAGCCGTTGATCGAGGCGGTGCTGCGGGATCTGGCCGATGGCGTCGGTTGCGGCCTGATCATCACCACCGGCGGCACCGGCCCCGCGCCCCGGGACGTCACGCCCGAGGCCACGGTGGCGGTGTGCGACCGGATGATGCCCGGTTTCGGCGAAGCGATGCGGGCGGTCAGCCTGAGGTCGGTGCCGACCGCGAGTCTGTCCCGGCAGACCGCCGGGATTCGCGGTCGCAGCCTGATCATCAATCTGCCGGGGAAGCCCGCGGCCATTGCCGAGTGCCTGGGTGCGGTGTTCCCGGCGGTTCCATACTGCCTCGACCTGATCGGCGGGCCACGGCTGGAGACTGACGAGGCGGTGATTCGTGTGTTCCGGCCGAAGTCCCTGGCATCGCCATGAAGCTTTTGTACTTTGCCTGGGTGCGGACCGCCATCGGGCTGGCCGAAGAGCGGCTGACGCCGCCTCCAGGGGTTCGGGACGTGGCCGGTCTGCTCGAGTGGCTGAAGACTAGAGGGCCGGGGCATGCCGCGGCGCTGGCCGAACCGGCGGCGGTGCGGGTCGCGGTCAATCAGGACTACGCCCGGCCCGATCAGCCGGTGGCCCCCGGCGACGAGGTGGCGCTGTTCCCGCCGGTTACCGGGGGCTGATCCGGCCATGGCGGTTCGAGTCCAGAGCGAGGATTTCGACGTGGGCGCCGAACTGGCGCGGCTGAGCGCGGGGACTCATGCCGTGGGCGCGGTCGCCAGTTTCATCGGGCTGGTGCGCGAGTCGCCCGGCGATGTGCCGTTGCGGGCGCTGACTCTCGAACATTATCCGGGCATGACCGAACGGCAGCTTGGCGCGATCGAGGCCGAGGCGCGGCGGCGCTGGCCGCTGGAAGCGGTGCTGATTGTTCATCGGGTCGGCCGGTTGCAGCCCGGTGAGCGTATCGTGCTGGTGGCTGCCGCGAGTCGCCACCGGAATGCGGCCTTCGACGCCTGCCGGTTCCTGGTGGACCGGCTGAAGGCCCGGGCGCCGTTCTGGAAGCTGGAAGAAACCGCCACCGGCAGCCGCTGGCTTGAGGCCGGCGCCGACGACCAGCGGGCGGCGGCCCGCTGGGATGGCGACTGAAGAATAGCGGGTTTCCGGGTTTCAGGAGTCTTTCCTTCCGGCATTTTCGCTCCCGGCATTTTCCCTGTTGACGCCGTGGCGCGACAGGGGATACAAAACGTCATCGTCGCGGGACGTGGGCGTTGAGGCGCCCTTTCGCGACAAACAGACAGTCCGGGCGGGAGACCGCGCCGGGCTTTTTTTGTTCTGCCGTGCCGCTCCTTTTTCGCTTGAACCCTGCCGGGCCCCGACGCCGGCGGGGCTTTCGGCGTTTTCGATTCCGTTCCGACGATCCGATTCCGTTCCGACGAAACGACCCAGGTGAGGCTCCAATGTTCCGTACCATTGCCGCCACCATTCCGGTGGACCCCGACTATCCGCCCCGCACCCGGCGGCTCGATCTGTTGATGCGGGTGCTTGACGGCCGGTTCTACGACGGGCTGCGCTACGCCTTTGGCGAGGAAAAGTCGGGGGCGGGCGAATACATCCCGATCCGCGAACGCCGCCCCGCCGTGCGCTACAACCTGTCGCGGATCGTGGTTTCGGATTCGGTGTCCCTGCTGTTCAGTGAAGGCCACTTTCCGATGGTCGATTGTCCCGACCGGGGTACCCGCGACGCGATCCTGGCGCTGGTCAAGGACTGCCGGCTCAATGCCGCGATGCTCGACGCGGCGCTGATGGGCTCGGTGGGTTCGGTGGTGCTGTGGCTGCGGCTGCTGCGCAACCGGGTGTTCGTCCAGCCGCTGTCGACCCTGTACCTGACGCCGACCTTCGACAGCCAGGCCCCGGACCGGTTGCTGGCGGTGCGCGAGCAGTACAAGGTGCCGGGTAAGGCGCTGCTCGAGCGCGGCTACAGCGTGGCCGAAGCGGATCTCGGTGCCGACTTCTGGTTCCGGCGGGACTGGGACGCCGACGCCGAGACCTGGTATCTGCCCTGGCTGGTACGGAGTTCTGGATTCCAGCCCCAGGTCGATGCCGAGCGCACCATCGTCCATAACCTCGGCTTCGTGCCCATGGTGTGGGTGCGCAATCTGCCGGGGAGCGAAGACATCGACGGCGGTTGCACCTTCGAGGCGGCCATCGACAGCCAGATCGAGATCGATTACCAGCTTTCCCAGGCCGGCCGGGGGCTGAAATACAGCTCGGACCCGACCCTGTTGATCAAAGAGCCGGCCATGGGCGGCGGTGCCCTGGTCAAGGGCGGCGGTAACGCCATCGTCGTCGACAAGGACGGCGACGCCCGGATGCTCGAGATCGGCGGCAGCGCCGCGGCGGCGGTGATCGATTACTGCCGGACCTTGCGCGAACTGGCCCTCGAAGCGGTGGGGGGCAATCGCTCCAGCGCCGACAAGATCAGCGCGGCCCAAAGCGGCCGGGCCATGGAGCTGATGAACCAGTCGCTGATCTGGCTCGCCGACAAGCTGCGGATTTCCTACGGCGAAGGTGCGTTGCTGGACCTGGTCCGGATGATGGTGGTCATCGGGCAACGCTATCGGCTGGTTGACCGCGACGGCCACCCGGTGGGGCAGTTCTCGGCCACGGCGCCGCTCAGCCTCAGGTGGCCACACTGGTACGCGCCCACCGCCGACGACCGCCAGGCCGACGCCACCACCCTCAAGATTCACGGCGACGCCGGTCATCTGTCCCGGGAGACCGCGGTCAAGGCCATCGCGCCCGATTACGACATCGAAGATATCCCGGCCGAACTGGCCCGGATTGCCGCGGACCGGCAGGCGACGGTGGTTCCGTCGCCGGCCTTGTCGCGCGGCCATACCCCGGCGGCGGCTGTCGCCGGTTCCTGAAAGCCGGTCACCAGCCTGACCGCAGCACTGTGCAAATCCTTGTAAATTCCTGACCATAGAGGCAGATCATGTCCGAAGCGAACAAGACCGCGGAACATCCCCAGACCTTCAGTCCCGATTACGTGAACGAATTGAGGGAGGAGGCCAAATTTTGGCGCCGCAAAGTCAAGGGGCAGAAGGAGCAGAACGGGCAGAAAGAGCAGAAGCAGCAGAAGGAGCAGAAAGGGCAGAACGACACCGGCGGGACCAGGAGCGTTGACGATGGCGGCATTTCGCCCGCGGCCCGGGGGCGGATTCTGGCCGCGGAACTCAAGGTCGCGGCGATGAAGGCCGGTCTGTCCGATCTGGACATGCTCAAGCTGGTCGACTCGTCCGGGATCAGCGTCACCTCTGACGGTGTCGAGGGCGCCGATGCCGCCTTGGCCGCGCTCAAGGCCAGCAAGCCGCAGCTGTTCGGCGGCGGCAACACCAGCAGTGCCGCGGCGGCACCCAAGGCCGGCGAAAAGGCGGCGTTCAATGCCCTCAGTTCCCCCGAGGACGAGGTCAAGGCGAGGCTGGCGGAAATCAAAAGCCGCAGGCGGTAACCGCGGGGGCCGATCTTCCGATCCCGGAAACCTGGGGGCGTGACCCCAGGTCTTCCGGGGTCGGGATGATCATTCGGTTCTGAGCGGTGCCCCGGGGCCTGGGGCGTCGTGTTGACAGATGAGGAGCCGGCACCATGGCGATTTCCAATCTTTCCGACGGGGCGGCCGCGGTCCTTGCCGCCGTCCCGCCGGCGTTCTTGCCGGGCACACCCTCCGGGGTGCTGGTGCTCGGCGACTTCGTGTTCCAAAGCTACGAAATTCCCGGGAAAATAAGCTGGGGAGACCAACAGAAGAACCATATCTTCAGTTACCCCGGCGGTCCCCGGGCGATCGAGGCGCTGGGACCGGAGCCGTTGCCCGTCAGTTGGTCCGGGCGCTTTCAGGGTACGGCGGCGGCGGGCCGGGCGCGTCGGCTGGATATCCTGTGCCGCCTGGGCGGGACGCTGGCCCTCAGTTGGGGCGAACTGTCATTCCTGGTGCTGATCAGCCGGTTTGAGGTTCACCAGGAACGGAACTGGCAGTTGCCCTACAGCATTGAATGCCTGGTGGTCTCGGCACCCATCGGGCTTCCCGGCGATCCGGGGGCGGCGAACCCGGCGGCGTCGATCCTTGGCGACGCGGTTTCGGCCCTCGGGCTCACGACCGGAATCGGCAACCCTGGGCTGACCACGGCCCTGACGGCGGTGCAGCAGGCCGCCGCCGCCGTCCAGGATACCGTGAGCGAGGCGGCCGGCGTCGCCGGAACCCTGATGGTGCCGGTGGCACAGCTTCAGAGTGCGCTCGGCGCCGCGGCCGGGCTGGCCGGGACGCTGGCGGTCGCCGCCGACGGCGGGATTCGGGCCGCGGCCGGCGGGCTGGCCGGGGTGGTGCCGGGAGCGATGGGCAATGCCAACGCCACGGCGCTGCTGGCCACCCTGTCGGCCGTCGAGCAGGCCAGTGTCAGCCGGTTGGTCCAGGGCCTGGTCGGACGGATGACCGGCAACAGTCAGGGGGTGATGTCATGAGTCGGAATGCACAGACCGTTGCCGTTGCCGGCGGGACGCTTTATCAGGTGGCCGCGCAGTATCTGGGCGATGCCACCCAGTGGAACCGGATTGCGGCCCTCAACGGCCTGTTCGATCCCTGGCTGCCGTCGCAGGTGCTGACCCTCAAACTGCCGCCGGTGGCGGCAAAAGGGGGCAATGGCGGCATTCTCGGGTATTGATGCCCGGGTTTTCCGGCCTCGTTTTCCGGCCGGAGCCGGTCGGGATGTCGTATCCGGGGGGCAGGCCACGCGATTTGTCTTAGCCTGCCGTCCGGGAATCGGCTATTGAGGCGCCATTCTGGTAACAGGCGCTTGTCGAGGGGGTGACCGCCGTGACCCACGAGTCTGCCGTGCTTCCGGTTGCCGGTACCACCGGCCGGGAGATCGAGCTGAAACTGCACACCGATCCCCAGGACCTGGCCCGGTTGCCCCACCATCCGGTGCTGCTGGCCATGGCCGAGGGGGCGGAACGGGTACGGCGCCAGACCACCACCTATTACGACACGCCCGACCTGCACCTGGCTGCCCGCGGTGTGGCGCTGCGGGTGCGCCAGGAAGACGACGGTCGCGCCAGCCAGATGGTCAAGACTCTGAATTGCCTCGCCGCCGGCGACACTGCGGCGGTGGCGGTGCGGCGGGAGTGGGAATGGCCGCTGGTCGGCGATACTCCCGATCTGGCGCTGTTGAGGAGCGATGGCGTGACCCATCTGGTGCCGGCCGAAGCGTTGCCGGCCCTGACCGCGATTTTCGCCACCGAGATTCGCCGCACCACCGTCCTGGTCCGGCCGGATGCCCAGACCTCGGTGGAGATTGCCTTTGACCTGGGGGTGGTCCGGGCCGGTCCGCGGGTGTCGCCGGTGAGCGAGATCGAACTGGAACTGCGCAGCGGCAAGGTCGGCGCGCTGTTCGATCTGGCCCTGTTGCTCCAGGGCGTCGTGCCGCTCCGCATCGCCGGAGAGAGCAAGGCCGAAATCGGCTATCGGCTGGTCACCGGGCGGCCGCCGGTCCCCGATCAGTCGGAACCGGCGGCGCTGTCTCCGGTCACCACCGTTGCCGAGGGATTCCGCCATGTGGTGCGGCATTGCCTGCGCCAGTTGCTCCACAACGAGGATTGTGCGCTGGCGGCGCTGGCCGAACCGGGCGGTGGCGACGGCCGGGCCGTGCGCTTCATCCGTCACGCCCTGCGCCGGTTGCGCTATGGGTTGGAACTGTTCGAACCGGTGATCGCCTCGTCCGACGCCGCCACCTTTGCCGCCCAGTGTCGCAAGCTGGCGCGGCGGTTGGAGCCGGCCCGGGACTGGTCGATGGTCGGGCCACTGTTGCGGCTGGCCGGCGTCGCGCCGACGGTCGACGGCCTGGCGCCGGGGACCGACAGCACCGCCGCCCAGGAGGCGGCGGCGCTGGCCCGGGCGGCAATTCTCGCCCCGGAGTTCACGACCCTGGTACTGGCATGCGGCGGCTGGCTGGAGCAGGAACGCTGGTGTGAACGGGTCAGCGACGACGTCCGCCAGCAACTGGCCCGGCCGCTGGCCGAGGTGGTCGGGCCGTGGCTGGATCGGGTCCACCGGCGGGCACGCAAGGTCGGCTCGGAGCGGGGCGAGCCCGATGACCTGAAGCGGCTCCGTCGCCGGCTGCGTCGGCTCCACGATGCCGCCGATGGCTTCCGCGGCCTGTTCGCACCGGGGGCAACCCGGCCGTTTCTGGCGGTGCTGGTCGAACTGCGGACCCTGGTTGACGAGATCCAGGACCTGCGCTGCATCACCGGTCTGTTGCGGGAGGCCGGGGTCCGGCTGGCGTCCGGGGATCAGGCGCGGCTGGAGCAACGCGGCCGTGCCAGCCTAGCCCAACTGCTCGAGACCTGGCACCGGTTCAAGGAGGCCGAGCCGTTCTGGCGGCGGCCGGGGTAATTCAACCGGGCAGGTCCGGCAACCGGGTGAGAAGTGCCGGACGTACCTCCGATGCGGCTATTGCAGGGCCGGGGTAAACGGCCGGCCCAGGGCGTCGGCAACCGCCGGATGGGTGATCCGGCCGGCATGGATGTTGACCCCGGCGGCGAGGTGGCGGTCGTCGAGGGCCGCCCGGTGCCAGCCCTTGTCGGCCAGCGCCAGGATGAAGGGCAGGGTGGCGTTGGTCAGGGCCAGCGTCGAGGTGCGGGCGACGCCACCCGGCATGTTGGCCACGCAGTAATGGACGATGCCGTCCACCAGATAGGTCGGCTCGGCATGGGTGGTGGGGCGGCTGGTTTCGAAACAGCCCCCTTGGTCGATGGCCACGTCCACCAGCACCGAACCCGGCCTCATTCCGCCAAGCTGGCTCCGCCGGACCAGCCTGGGTGCCGCCGCCCCGGGGACCAGCACCGCGCCCACCACCAGATCCGCGTCGGCAAGATGGCGCTCGATGGCCTCGACGGTGGCGAACACCGTCTTCAGCCGCGGCCCGTAGAGCGAATCCAACTCGACCAGCCGTGCCACCGCCCGGTCCAGCACGATCACGTCGGCCCCCAGACCCAGCGCCATGCGCGCGGCATTGGTGCCGACCACGCCGCCGCCGAGGATCACCACCTTGGCTGGTTCGACCCCGGGCACGCCGCCGAGCAGCACCCCCGAGCCACCATGAGCCTTTTCCAGGCTGGAGGCCCCGACCTGGATCGACATCCGGCCGGCGATCTCGCTCATGGGCGCCAGCAGCGGCAGGCCGTGGCGATCGTCGGTGACGGTCTCGTAGGCAATTGCCGTGCAGCCCGAGGCCAGCAGCCCGTCGGCCTGCCCGGGATCGGGTGCCAGATGCAGGTAGGTGAACAACACCTGGCCGTCGCGCAGCCGGCGAATCTCCACCGGTTGGGGTTCCTTGACCTTGACGATCAAATCCGCCTGGGCGAAGACCTCTTCGGCGGTAGCGGCGATTTCGGCGCCGGCCCGCAGGTAATCCGGATCGGAAAAGCCGATTCCTGCCCCCGCCCCGGATTGCACCAGCACCCGATGCCGGTGGTGGGCCACCGCCTCACGTACCCCCGCCGGGGTCATGCCGACCCGGTACTCGTGGACCTTGATCTCCGCCGGAACCCCGATCAGCATCGCCATCTCCTCCCTCGAAGTCAGGACTCAGGTCCCGGGCGCCCCCGTGCCGCCGGCCCATGGTGGTTTCCGGGCGACGCCTTGGTCGGGGTGCCCCCCCAAAAGCCATCCCAAGGCCCCTCCCGGGACACAGATTCAGATGTGGTAGTCGGGCTCGGGCAGGCTTTGATCCATGGACAGTCCCGGGACCGCGGCGGTATCGCGGTTCCAGCCGACGATTCGGGCGGGAATGCCCGCCACCGTGGCGAATTCCGGCACGTCCTTCAACACCACGCTGCCGGCGCCGATCTTGGCCCTGCGCCCGATCTCGATGTTGCCGAGTACCTTGGCGCCCACCGAGAGCAGGACCCCGTCCCGGACCTTGGGGTGGCGGTCGCCGTGCTGCTTGCCGGTGCCGCCCAGCGTAACCCCCTGGAGGATCGAAACGTCGTCCCCGATCACGGCGGTTTCGCCAATGACCACGCCGGTTGCGTGGTCGATGAAGACCCCGCGGCCGATGGGCACCGCCGGGTGAATGTCCACGGCAAACACCTCGGAGACCCGGTTCTGGAGAAAATGCGCCATATCCCGACGCCGCCGGCTCCATAGCCAGTGGCTGATCCGGTGCCATTGAAGCGCGTGGAAGCCCTTGTAGTAAAGGAACGGGGTCAGGGTGCTGTCCGCTGCCGGGTCACGGGTCAGCGCCGCCATCAGGTCGGCGATGCTGGTCTTGACCAGTTCGGGATCGTCGGCGATGGCGGTCCGCACCAGATCTTCCAGACGTTCCGAAGAAATGTGCGGGCCGCCAAGCTTGCGCGCCAGCAACGCCGACAATGCCGAGGAAAAATCCTCGTGGGCGAGGACTGCGGTATTGATGAAGCCGCGGAGCGCCCGTTCGGCGGCAATGACCCGGAACGCCTCGCTGCGCAGGGTGTCCCAGATCTCGCAGCCAAAGTCGCGGTTGTTCTGCTCTTCGGAAAGGCAATGCTGCGCCGCAACTGCGATTGAACTCATGACCCGGTCACTCCTGCACACCCGATCGAACCTCATTCCGTCACGGCTCCGACCGTCGATCCCAAATCGGAAGCTAGAACCCGGTGATCCACGGACAAGGGGCCATGGGGCCGTCGCTCACGGGGCCTTTGGTCCGCGGACAAAAGGCCATCGGCCTGCGCGGCCCCGGTGTCCGTTGCGGCATCCGCTGCCGCCGTCTGCCCGATCCCGTCGTTGATCCGATCCGGCCTTTGATCCGATCCTGTCGTTCAGGCGGTGATCACACTACCACAACGTAACCCTGCATTGCTTATACATTTATATTGTGTTGTTTTTGGAGGCTTGACGGATAAAGGCGGGGTCGAAGCTTGCCGCCCGCAGATCAGAGGTCCGGTTATAGCAAGGCTCACCGGTGCCCCCGGTTGGGACTGTGACCGTCCGCCGCATGGCCCCGCCGGCCCAGGTCGTTATGCTGGGGGCGCTCACACGCGGGAGGTCATCATGAGCAATACAGTCGAGCCGCTGGTCTGGGACAAGCGGTATGCCGTCGGGGTCGATCGGATCGACCGTGAGCACGAATCGTTATTTAACAATTACAATGTGTTCATCCAGTCAACGCAAAATACCGGCGATCAGACGGCGGTCAGGTTCGGCATTGATTTGTTGTCCAATTACGCAGCAAATCACTTTGCCAACGAAGAATCGGTCATGCGCGCCGCCAATTTCCCCGAACTTCATCCTCATCATTTGGAGCATGAACGGTTTCTGGCCGAACTGGACAGACTGAAGCGGGCCTATGTGGCGGGAGAGCCGGTTTATGAGAACCTCTGTCGCTTTTATCGGACCTGGCTGACCAACCACATTACTCTTAACGACAAGAAGCTGAGCGCCTACGTCTATGGACTCGGGGGCTGAGACGGGGCTGGCTTCGCCCCCCTTCTCTCGACCAGGGGCCTTGCCCCTGGACCCCACCAAGGGCCGACGGCCCTTGGAACCCGGAACTTAAGGGATGGGGGCCGGGGGCGAAGCTTCCTTTACCCATTGACGACGTTTGCCGGTATCAGGCGGTCTTCCAGACCGCCGGTGCCGCCTCCAGCCGCCGGACCAGTTCCTGGCGTTCCCGCTCCAGGTCAGCGGGCAGGCGGCGGCCAAAGCGGTCGAGCAGTTCCATCTGATCGCGGGTTTCGGCCAGGGCCTCCTCGCGGTCGATGTTCATGATCGCCTCGAACCGGGCGCGCGGAAACTCCAAACCGGTCCAGTCCAGGTGATCATAGCCCGGCATGTAGCCGAACGGGCTGAGCTGTGGCTCGGGCGCCCGGTTGCGTACCCGTTCGACGATCCACTTCAGAACCCGCATGTTGTCACCGAAGCCCGGCCACACGAACTTGCCGTTTTCGTCCTTGCGGAACCAGTTGACCCGGAAAAAGCCGGGCAGAGTCCTGACCTTCTTCTCGAAGGTCAGCCAGTGGTTCCAGTAGTCGCCCATATTGTAGCCGCAGAACGGCAGCATTGCGAACGGGTCCCGCCGGATCGCGGCCTGACCCACCGCCGCCGCGGTGGCCTCGGAGCCCATGGTCGCGGCCCAGTAGACGCCGTTGCGCCAGTCGAGGGCCTGGAACACCAGCGGGAAGGTCTTGGACAGCCGGCCACCGAAGATGAAGGCCGAGATCGGCACCCCGGCCGGGTCTTCCCAGGCGGGATCGATGCTCGGGCACTGGTGGGCCGGTGCCGTGAACCGGGAGTTGGCGTGGGCGGCGGGGCGACCGCAGTCAGGGGTCCAGTCCTGGCCACGCCAGTCGATCAGATGCGCCGGCGCCTCGCTCAGACCCTCCCACCAGACATCGCCGTCGTCGGTGAGCGCGACGTTGGTGAAAATGACGTTGCGGTCAAGGGCGCGCAAGGCATTGGGGTTCGACTTGAGGCTGGTGCCCGGAGCGACGCCGAAGAAGCCGGCCTCGGGATTGATCGCCCGCAGGGTGCCGTCGGGCTGGGGCTTGATCCAGGCGATGTCGTCGCCGATGGTGCTGACCTTCCAGCCCCCGAAGCTGGCCGGAGGCACCAGCATGGCGAAGTTGGTCTTGCCGCAGGCCGACGGAAAGGCCGCCGCCACATAGGTTTTTTCGCCCTGGGGGTCCTCGACCCCCAGGATCAGCATGTGCTCGGCCAGCCAGCCCTGTTCGCGGCCCATCGCCGAGGCGATCCGCAGCGCGAAACACTTCTTGCCGAGCAAGGCGTTGCCGCCATAGCCGGAGCCATAGGAGACGATGGCGTGTTCTTCGGGAAAATGGACGATGTATTTGTGGGTGGCGTTGCAGGGCCACGGCACGTCGGCCTGATCGTCGGCCAGCGGCGCGCCCACCGAGTGCAGGCACGGGACGAAGTCGGCATCCCCCAGTTCGTCCAGCACCGCCTGGCCCATGCGGGTCATGATGCGCATGCTGACCACGACATAGGGGGAATCGCTGATCTGGACCCCGATATGGGAAATCGGCGACCCGAGCGGCCCCATGCTGAAGGGAATCACGTACATGGTTCGCCCCCGCATGCAGCCCTCGAAGAGCTGATCGAGGGTGGCTTTCATCTCGGCCGGGGCGATCCAGTTGTTGGTCGGACCAGCATCTTCTTTATTGGTCGAACAGATATAGGTTCGGTCCTCGACACGCGCCACGTCACCGGGATCGGAGCGGCACAGGAACGAATTGGGGCGCTTTTCCGGGTTCAGGCGGATAAAAGTGCCGCTCTTGACCATCAAGGCGGCGAGATTGTCATATTCCTGCTGAGAGCCGTCGCACCAATGCACCCGCTCGGGCTTGCATTTATTGGAAATTTCTTCCACCCAAGCGAGGAGTTTACCGTTCCTAGTACGTGTTGGCATCTTTTGCCTCTCCCATGGTCCTTGCCGCAAAAAAAATTGGTGAGGGCACGCCTCAGGGTCCGGTGCCTTGGGTCCGGCCTCGGCAGGAGGCCGGCCGCGAGTCGAAGGACCGGAATGGGGATGTCCCGAGTTGCTTTGGTTAGGATCGCCACGCATTGCCCCGGCACCCTACCCGGCCGCCGACCCGGCGGCAAGAGGGGAGGCGGCATCGGCCAAAGGCGACAAAACCAAATGGGATGCACCGGTCCAGGAAACAAGGGGGACCTGCCCGCAGTGGCGCCCCGGCTGCCGTTGGTTTGGCCGTGTCCCCGGCCGGATGTTTGTCAGTACAGGCCCAGCCCGCAATACCCGACGCACCGGGTCGCCGTCGGCACCGTTTCGCTGACCTTCTCGGCGACGGCGGTCGGGGTCGGCGCCGTGGCCCGGCTTGCCGGGCGGGCCGGCGCGACCGCCGGCGGCCGCGTCACCGGGGCCGTGGCATCAACCCGCTGTTGGGGGGCGGGCGCAACGGGGCTGGTGGGCGCGGGGACCCGCGGCGAGGCCGCCGGGGGGGCGCCCGACGCCAGTTGGGTGGCCTGGACCGCAACCGCCGCCTTGGCCACCGTGGCGGTGCCGGCCTGTCCGCTGCGTCCATAGATGTCCCGATACAGCCGGACCGTGCTGTTATCGTCCACGGTCGCCTGCCAGTAGACGATCCGCACCGGCAACGGCCGACTGAGGCCGATGCCCTGAGTCCGCTCGCGGTCCACGGCGGCACTGATCCGCTCGGGGCTCCAGCCCTCGCGACCCAACAGCAACTCGGCCAACTGACGGGGTTCGGCCAGCCGGACGCAGCCCGAACTGATCGCCCGGCTCTGGCGGGCGAACACCGAATGATCGTTGGTATCGTGCAGGTAGATGCTTTCGCCGTTGGTCAGGTTGAACTTGAACCGGCCCAGGGCGTTCTGGTCGCCCGGCGACTGGACCACCTTTAACCGGTCGGCGCTGACTGTCGACCAGTCCACGGCGGCCGGGTCCACTTCCTCGCCGTCGAGATAGATGGTCGCGCCCTCGATGCCGGGATGACCGGTCCGACGCAGGGATGGCAGCTTGTCCTTCGCCAGGACGGTGGTCGGTGCGGTCCAGGTGGGATTGAGAATGACATCGGTGATGCGGTCGTCGAGCAGCGGAGTCGGCCGCGACGGCCGCCCCACCGCCACCCGCATGGACATCTCGACGGTGTTGCCCGCGATCAGATACGCGGTCTGGGACGGAATGTTGACCAGCAGAAATTCCCGGGGTTCGTCGGCCGCCAGGGCGTGCAGGCTGGCGAGAGTGGTCTTCAGTGCTGCTGCCACCGCCGCCGGCGTCCGATCCAGGGCATCGATGGTGCTGTCGCCGGCATTGCCGTCCGCCGTCATGCCTTCGCTGGTTTGAAAGTCGCGGACTGCGTGCTGCACCGCGTCATCGTACTGTCCCTGATACACCCCCGCCGCCAGCAGGCCCCGCGCGGTCAGTTGCGCCGCCAGGCGATCGACCCGTTCACCGGTGGTCCCGATCTTGAGCGTCGGCCCCAGCCCGACCGCAGGCGCGACCGGCGCTCCAACGGCGTCGATCCCGGCCAGCCGGGCATCGATGGCCGCACCCCAGCGGTCGAGAACGGTCTGGCCGGGCTGGCCCGAGGCATTTCCGGCGGCAACCGCACCGGCAAACGAAACACTGGCAACGGCCAATAGAACGGCGGCAATACGCGAAACAATCATGGAACCCTTCAACTCGGTCATCATGCTGGCGGCCTTCTGGGCGAAAAACGTTCTGAGGCGACTCATCTCATCGGTCTCATGCCGGATGAAACCTCCAGGTGTCAATATGGGAGAGCCGGTCCTCCGGGAAAAGTAGCCGAATGGCCGGCATTTCCTTGTCAATGCGACATCTTTACCTTGGCGCCGGGAGGGCGGCAATTCAGACGGCGTGGCAATATCCTGCACCAAGCCATTACCCCGGAAGCACAATCCCGCTTTGCCGGCCGGTACCCGCCGGATCTCCTACGGGCGCTAATGGTTTTGTCCCGGCCGACCGGTTCCGAATGGCGCCGGAGGGGACGGCGCCTTCCCGGACCCCCGGGTTGTCCGCGGCACCGAACTACACCGGCAGGCGGATGATCACCCGGAGGCCGCCATGAGGGCTGTCGTCGAGGGTGATTTCGCCGCCGTGGGAGCGCACCACATCCCGGGCGATGGCGAGACCAAGACCGGTGCCGCCGGTTTCGGGATTGCGCGAGGTGTCGAGGCGGAAGAACGGTTTGAAGACGTCTTCGCGGGCGACCTCGGGGATGCCCGGACCGTCATCGTCGACCAGCACCTGGATGGTGGCGGGATCTCGCCGGCCGGCGTGGATCCAGACGGTGCTGGCATGGCGCCGGCTGTTGGCCAGCAGGTTGGTCAGGCAGCGTTTGAAGCCATTGGCCCGGAGCGGCAGCGACAGCGGTTCGGCGATCTTGAGTTCGATCCGGCTGCCGGCGCGGCGGGCGCCGACCACCACCTCGCCGAGCAGGCGGCCGAGATCGGCGGGATGGATCGGCTCTGTACCCTCGCCGCGGGCAAAGGCGAGATAGGTTTCAATCATCGCCTCCATCTCGGCCACGTCGTCCTTCAGCTCCTCGACCTCGGGCTCTTCGCCGAGCATGGCCAGCGCCAGCTTCATGCGGGTCAGCGGCGTCCGCAGGTCGTGGCTGACCCCGGCCAGCATTTCGGTCCGCTGGCGCATCTGGCGCTGGATGCGCTCGCGCATCACCAGGAAGGCCGCGGCCGCCTGACGGACCTCGGCGGCGCCTTCGGGTTTGAAATCGGGGGTGTCGCGGCCTTTGCCGAAGCGGTCGGCGGCGATGGCCAGCCGCCGGATCGAGCGGATCTGGTTGCGCATGAACACGATGGCGATGGCAAACAGCACCAGGGCGCTGCCGGTCATCCACAGGATGAAGATGTAGGTGGTCGGGCTGAACATCCGCCGTTCCGGCGACAGCACCCGGACCAGGCCATCGGGCATCTGGATGCGGATTTCGTACCACTCGTGGGCGATGCGGGTATTGATGGCGAAGGGTCGTGCCACCTGCTCTTCCAGGGCCGCGGCCAGCGTGCGCTCCAACCGGCCGTTCAACGGTCCGGTGAGGGCGGGCAGACGCGCGCCGGGTTCCAGGGTGATGACCAGGTCGGTGGTGCGGGCCGCCGCCTCCAGAATCTGGGACTGGGAGGTGGGATCGGGAAAGCGGTTCAACTGGTCGATGACCAGCGCGATGTCGCCGGCCACGCCGAATGCCAGCCGGCGGGTCACGGTTTCCCAATGCCGGTCGTAGAAAATCCAGGTGGCCACCAACTGGGCCAGTACCACCGGCGTTACGATGATCAGCAGCGACCGGCCGAACAGCGTCCGCGGCAGCAGCCGTTTGAGGCCGGTCGGGCGGTCGAGATGGTCGCTGGTGAGGGCGCCGGCGTATTCGGAATCGGGCATGGGGGCGCCTTCACTCAGAGCGTGACAAACAATCGAGTCTGCCAAAGAATGCCCTTTGGAAACATTGGGCTTTATCCTTCAAAACCGGACAGGACGGGCATTCTTTGTCAGCCTCTCAGTCCGGTCTCAGAACATAGCCCTCGCCGCGGACCGTGTGCAGATAGCGGGGCTGGCGCGGGTCGTCTTCGATCTTGCGGCGCAGGCGCGTGACCTGGACATCCACGGAGCGGGCGTTGCCGTCGATGCGGGCGCGTTCGGTCAGGTCTTCGCGGCTGAGCGTCATGCCCGGATTGACCGCCAGCACCCGCAGCAGGGCGGCCTCGGCGGTGGTCAGGCGCAGAATCTCGTCGCCGCAGCGCAACTCGTCGCGCTCCAGGTGATAGGTCCAGCGACCCAACCGCAGTGTCCGGGCCTGCTCTCCCGGCGGCGGCAGGCGGCGCAGGATGGCGTTGATCCGCAGCACCAGTTCGCGCGGCTCGAAGGGCTTGGCCAGATAGTCGTCGGCCCCGGCCTCCAGGCCGGCGATGCGATCGTCGGGCTCGCCCCGGGCGGTCAGCAACAGGATCGGAATCTCGCTGCTGCGGCGCAGTGCCGCGGTAAGTTCGAGGCCGGTCTCTCCCGGCATCATCACGTCGAGCACGATCAGGTCGAAGCTCAGGCCCGCCAGCTGCGCCCGGGCATCGGCGGCATCACGGGCCGTGGCCACCATAAAGCCGTGGTCCATCAGATACTTGCGCAAAAGCTGGCGCAGTCGGGTGTCGTCATCGACCACCAGGATATGGGGCAGTCCCTCACTCATGCCGGTACCCCTCACGCCTTTTTTCGGCTTTTCAGCGTCTCGCCGTCTTTTGCCGCCACGGTCTCGCTACCGCTCGTCGCCGCGACCCCGTTCGGGTGCCGAACCGGTCCGGCCGGTCCGGTCCTTGATGGCGAAGAACTTGACCCGATCTTCATCATTCATCAAGCCCAGCATCACGGTGCGGAAGCCTTCGACCGCTTCGACTCCGGCCCGGCGATAGGCCGCGGCCACCCGTTGTCGCTGGGTTTCCGATAGCTGCCGTTCCAATTCGACGCCCTTGGGGGCGAGTTCCAGCAGCCGCCGCCGCCGGTCGCTGATCCCGGTGGTTTGGGTGATGTAGCCTTCGCGGACCAGTTCACTCAACACCCGCGACAGGCTCTGCTTGGTGATGCGCAGGATTCCCAGCAGTTCGGTGACGCTGATTCCGGGATGTCGGCCGACGAAATAAATCACTCGATGGTGTGCCCGGCCGAATCCCAGCCGGGTCAGCACGGCATCGGCCTCGGCAGTAAACTCCCGGTAGGCATAGAACAACATCTCCATTCCCTGCCGCAGCTCTTCCTCGCGCAGGAAGAGCTGGTGGGTGCCGGCTTTTATGTCAGTCATGTTGACACGTTCGCAGCGGAATGTTACCTACCATCGCTCTCAGACGACAGATCTGGCCAGATCGGGTTTCCGGCCGGCTCTGCGGCCAAGTTTACCAGGGAATCGATGCGTTATGTCCATCCTGCCCTTCGACGATCGTGACGGCGTAATCTGGGTCAACGGGACCATGGTCCCCTGGCGCGAGGCCAAGGTTCATGTTCTGACCCACGGCCTGCATTATGGCAGTTGTGTATTCGAAGGGGAAAGATTTTATCAGGGCCGGGTTTTCAAGCTGACCGAGCACAGCGAGCGGCTGATCGCTTCGGCGGCGTTGCTCGGTTTTGAGATTCCCTGTTCGGCGGCCGAGATTGACGAAGCCACCCGCGAAACCGTGGCGGCGATGGGCTTCACCGACGGTTATGTCCGGCCGCTGGCGTGGCGGGGCAGCGAGATGATGGGGGTGTCGGCCCAAAGCAACCGCATCCATCTGGCCATCGCGGTCTGGGAGTGGGGCAGCTATTTTCCCATTGAGGCGCGGATGGCCGGCATCCGGCTGGAAACGTCGCGCTGGCGGCGGCCGTCGCCCGACTGCGCGCCGACCTCGGCCAAGGCTGCCGGTCTCTACGTCATCTGTACGCTGTCCAAGCATGCCGCCGAGAATCGCGGCTGCCAGGACGCCCTGATGCTGGATTACCGCGGCCAGATTGCCGAAGCGACCGGCGCGAATATTTTCCTGGTCAAGGACGGCCGCATCCATACGCCGACTCCCGATTGCTTCCTGGATGGCATCACCCGCCGCACCGTGATCGAGCTTGCGCACCGGCGCGGCTTGGAGGTGATCGAACGGGCGATCCGGCCCGAGGAGTTGGGAGATTTTCAGGAGGTGTTCCTGACCGGCACCGCGGCCGAGGTTACGCCGGTCGGGCGGATCGACGACCTGACCTATACCCCGGGCGAAATCACCCGGATATTGATGACCGACTACGAGGCGCTGGTCCGATCGGAGGGTTGATCACCGGCCAGGGCGCCGGGGAGAAGCATGGTTGACCTGACACCGCAATTGCTGCTTCAGGCCTATGCCGAGGGCCTGTTCCCGATGGCGGAGGACGCCGCTTCGGAAGAACTGTACTGGTTCGATCCCGATCGCCGCGGCATTCTTCCGCTTGACCGGTTCCATGTGCCGCGCCGGCTGCGCCGGACCATCCGGCAGGGGGTGTTCGAGGTTCGGATCGACAGTGCTTTCGACCGGGTCATCACCGCCTGCGCCACGGCGCGTTCAAGCACCTGGATCAACAGTGACATCGTGCGCAGCTATTGCGACCTGCATCACTACGGGTACGCCCACAGCGTCGAAGCCTGGCTCGGCAACCGGCTGGTCGGCGGGCTGTACGGGGTGGCGCTGGGCGGTGCCTTTTTCGGGGAAAGCATGTTCAGCCGGGTGACCGACGCCAGCAAGGTGGCGCTGGTTCATCTGGTGGCGCGGATGATCCGCGCCGGCTTCACCCTGCTCGACACCCAGTTCGTGACGGAGCATCTGACCCAGTTCGGTGCGGTGGAAATTCCGCGCGCCGAGTACCGGGAGCGCCTTACGGCGGCGCTGGCCACGGTGGCCGACTTCCCCAACGCGACGCCGGAACCCGCCGATTTCGAGGCGCTGTTCACCGGGCAGGGTTAGGCCCTGGTCTTGACCTCAGGACGTCACGGGTTCAAAGGGCCGGTTGGCCCTTTGCGGGTGCGGGCAGAGTCCACAAAATCATTTCACGTCAACGATCCCGTCGTCTTGTCGCCGACCGCCTATGGCCGGGCCGGGCTGCTCTCGGGTATCCAGCCGCCGGCGAAGTCGAGGCCGGAGGCCAGCCAGCCGAGATAGCCCTCTTGCCATTCCGACATCAGGCTGGCGGCGTCGAGGGGCGGCACGGTCACGGTCAGGAACACTTCGCCGCGGCTGGCCCGGGCGTCGCTGCGGAATTTCAAGGCCAGCTTTTGCATGCGATGGTTGGTCAGCAGGCAGACCACCTGGGCCTGCCGCACCCCCCGATTGCGCAGGAGGACCAGCGCCCGCTTCATCAGGCCGGTGCCGACCCGGCTGCCCTGAAAAGGCCTCTCGACGCTGAAGGCGAGTTCGGCCGAGCTGGGAAACAGTCGCGCCTCATAGCGGATTTCGGACGCGCCACGCAACTGGCCTTCGCTGAAGTAGCCAAGGATCATGGTATCCCGCCCGTCGAGCCCCGCGCAATGACTGGCGATCGAGGCATCCGAGAGGAAGCCGGAGAAGCGGGCATATCGGGAGTCTTCGTCCAGGCGCAGCAGATGGTCCCGGTACAGCGAAATATCGGCGGAATTCAATCTGCGATAGACGGCCATTGGTCGGGCCTCCCCAGGGAGCAATACCGGAGCACACCCTAAACTCTTTGTCCGAAGTCGTCAATAATCAACAGCCACTTCGGGCTATGGTAAACATTTTATTAACTGTTTTTCTTGCGTCTGCTCCGTGGAAAAAAGAATTGATCGAAGTTTTTTTTTGGGCCAGGACCGCCGACCCGAATTTCAGCCGGCCTCCTGGCGGCTTGCGGCCGTCTTGCCACGTCGATTATTTGGTAACGAAGGGATCGGTCAGGAGTCCCGACCGGCGGCCGGGGCAGCCCACGGGCGGCGGCCTGCCCGGATGCGGTTTGACCGGGGCGTCATCGTTGTGCCATGGTTTCGCCTGAAAAAATATGCAGTCGATAACCGCTGTTTCGTCGAGGAGTGATTCATCAATGCGCCGGCCGGTTCTGAACATCCAGGGAAGAACGCTGCTGATCGTTGCCGCGACCGTGGTCGGGATGTTGGGCGTCGCGATGCTGGCGACCCAGATGCTCCAGGCCAGTTTGCTGGATGACCGGCGCGATAAGGTGCAGCAACTGGTCAACGTTGCTTATGGCGTGATTGCCGGCTTCCAGGCGCAGGAAGAGGCCGGAACGCTCTCGCGCACAGACGCGCAAAAGGGCGCGATCCAGGCGATCGCCAAGCTACGCTATGGTGACAATGATTACTTCTGGATCAACGACATGGCGCTGCGGATGGTCTACCATCCGACCGGCGGGCTGGTCGGCGCGGATTTAAGTGATTTCAAGGACCCCGATGGCAAGCTGATTTTTAAGGAGTTTCTCAAGGCGGCTCAGGACGAACGGAACGGCTTTGTCGAATATCTGTGGCCGAAGCCCGGGCACGAGCGGCCGGTGAGGAAAATATCGTATGTCAAAATTTTTCCGTCGTGGGGATGGATTGTTGGCAGTGGCATTTACCTTGACGACGTTGATGCAATAAGCCGACAGCTTGAAATTACCCTGGGTGTCGCGGTTCTTATGATCATGGCGGTGGTGGTCGGGCTGTCGTTGTGGCTGGCCCACAGCATCACGGCGCCGCTCAATCAGATCGTCGGGGCGATGCATGAGCTGGCCGTCGGCAATGTCGCGGTGGTGGTTCCGGCGAGCACCCGGCACGATGAGATCGGTGAGATGTCGGCGGCGTTGGCGGTGTTCAAGGACAACGCACTGGAGATGGAGCGACTGCGGGCTGAACAGACCGAATTGAAACGGCAGCAGGAAGTGGCGAGACGCGATGCCCTGGTGGAACTCGGGAACGAGTTGGAGCGCACGGTCAAAGCGGTGATGGATACGATGATCTCCGCAGCCGATGAAATGAAGCATACGGCAACATCTATGGCGTCAATTGCCTCGGAAACCAATAAGCAGACCGAAGCCGTGGCGTATTCATCGGAAGAAGCTTCTCGCAATGTCGAGGCCGTGGCCTCCGCGGCCGACGAACTTGATGCCTCGATCAAGGAAATCTCGTCTCAGGTGTCCGAAACCGCGCGGGTTGCGGGCGCCGCGGTCGATGAGGCGGCCAGGACCAACCACACCGTCGCCGGCCTGTCGGCGGCGGCCGAGAAGATCGGTCAGGTGGTGGGCATCATCAACGGCATTGCCGCGCAAACCAACCTGCTGGCGCTCAATGCGACCATCGAGGCGGCGCGTGCCGGCGAGGCGGGTCGGGGTTTTGCCGTGGTTGCCGGCGAAGTCAAGGCCCTGTCGGGGCAGACGGCGCAAGCCACAGAGGAAATTCAGGCTCAGGTCACCCAGGTTCAGGAGGTTACGCGCCAGACCGTCGACGCCATCGGCCGGATTTCGTCCACGGTGAACCGGCTGTGTGGGATCGCCGCCGCCGTGGCGGCGGCGATAGAGGAACAAACCGCGGCGACGCGCGAAATTTCCCGCAGCATCGCCGCGGCGCACAGGGGCACCGCCGAGGTTTCGACCAACATCGTGGGGGTAAACGCTATTGCGTCAGAAACCCGCGAAGCCTCGGATCAGGTGCTGGTGTCGGCGGGGCACCTGTCATCCGAGGCCGCTCAACTCAAGCAGGCGGTCAATGTCTTCGTTCACCGCATCCGCACCGCGTGAGGGCGCAGGTCGGCGGCGCGGGCGACGGCGCCTGCCACCGATAACGCCTTGATCCGGTCGTGGGACTTCGCCAGCTTCCGTGACGTCTCGCCCATCGAGCGGCTAATCCGGTTGAAACTGGAGGCCACTGCGGACAGCAGGACGTTGGCGGCCACGGCAACGTCTTCGGATTCCGGCTTTGTCGTGCTGGCACTCATCATCCACATCCTCCCGGCGTCGGTTCGTTGCGGCGCCGGAGAGCCCGGGTTAAGACCGATACCAAAGGAAAGGTACCGGTTTTTCCGTCGCCGGTCCAAGCCCTTTGCTGCGATGCGGCATAATGATGCGGCGGTCCGCCCGATTTTGCCGGGCTCTGCCCCGCCCCCGCAAGGAGGCCCGCCTCCTTGACCCCATGAGTCACGGGTTCAAAGGGCCGACCGGCCCTTTGCGGGTGTGGGCAGAGCCCACAAAATCTTTTCCTTTCAACGACCTCAGGGCGCGTGACCGATCACGCCGTTGGCGAGGGCGATGTTGGCTTCGTGGGCGAGGCACATGTCGCTGAGATCGTTGCGCAAACCCTCAGCGGCGACGCGCGGCAGCATGTCCCGCAGCTTGCGAACGACCCAGCCCTGGCCGCGGTTGAGGAAGGCCACGCGCTCACCCAGCGGCGCAATGGCCACCGCCTTTTCGTAAAAGGCGCCGACCTTTGACGAGGGTATGGCGCCGAGAGCCTTGACCTGCCGTTGCAGCATGGCACACCAGCGCGCTTCGTCCCGATGAACAACGTGCAGGAGTTCGGCCATCGGACCCGGGTTGGCGGCGCGTGCGCTCTCCAGGGCAACCCGGGCTCCGGCGCGTTCGGCTTCCAGCAACTCGTTCAGGAACGTGAGCAACTCGTCGGTGGTGGCGTATTCGGCGGTCATCGGGGCTTCTCCTCCTGTGCCGGCCAGGGCCAGGGCGTTGCCCTGGCCATCGGCTGTTGGACACCGGGAGGTCAGTCCTGCTGTTCGGCCTCCAGGCTGTCGATCAGGCCCCGGACCACCGACAGGCCCTTGTCCCAGAAGGCCGGATCGCCGGCATCAAGGCCGAACGGGGCCAGCAGTTCGCGGTGTCCCTGGGTTCCGCCGGCCGCCAGCAGGGCCAGATAACGCTCGGCAAAACCCTCGGGGGCCTCGCGGTAGACGGCGTAGAGCGAATTGACCAGGCAGTCGCCGAAGGCATAGGCGTAGACGTAGAACGGCGAATGGATGAAGTGAGGGATATAGGCCCAGTAGTGACGATAGCCTTCGTCGAAGCGCAACACCGGCCCCAGGCTTTCGCTCTGGACATCGAGCCAGATCTGGCCCAACCGGTCGGCGGTGATCTCGCCCTCGCGGCGCTCCTGGTGAATCCGCAGTTCGAAATCGTAGAAGGCGATCTGGCGGACCACGGTGTTGAGCATGTCCTCGACCTTGGCCGCGAGCATCGCCCGCCGCCTCCGGGGCTCGGTTTCGGCGTCCAGCAGGGCACGGAAGGTCAGCATCTCGCCGAACACCGAGGCGGTCTCGGCCAGTGTCAGCGGCGTGTCGGCCAGCAAATGCCCTTGACCGCCGGCCAGAATCTGGTGGACCCCATGGCCAAGCTCGTGGGCCAGGGTCATCACGTCGCGGGTCCGGCCCTGGTAGTTGAGCAGCAGATAGGGGTGGACGCTGGGCACGGTGGGATGGGCAAAGGCGCCGGGCGCCTTGCCCGGACGAAGCTGGGCATCGACCCAGGGCCGCTCGAAGAAGCGCCGGGCGATGGTGCCCAGAGACGGCGAGAAGCGGTTATAGGCGTCGAGCACGATGGCCTCGGCTTCGGCCCACGGGTGGCTGCGTTCTTCGACATCGGGCAGCGGCGCGTTGCGGTCCCAGTAATCGAGACGGTCCGTCCCGAACCAGCGCGCCTTGAGCGCGTAGTACCGATGCGACAGGGTCGGATAAGCGGCCTTGACCGCGGCCACCAGCGCCTCGACCACCGCATCTTCGACCCGGTTGCCGCGATTGCGGGCCGACGACGGGTGAGGGTAGCGACGCCAGCGGTCCTCGATCTCCTTGTCCTTGATCAAGGTGTTGGTGATCAGGGCAAAGGTGCGGATATTTTCGCCCAGAACCTGCCCGATGGCCTGCCCTGCGGTCCGGCGCAACCCCGGATCGCGGTCCGACAGCTTGTTTAACGCCTCGGTACAGGTCAGTGCTTCGCCGTTCACCGGGAAACGCAGCGCCGCGATGGTCTCATCGAACAGCCGGTTCCACGCCGCCCGCCCGACCACGTATTTCTCATGGAGCAGGCGCTCGAGTTCATCGCTGAGCTGATGGGGAATGAATATCCGGGTGTTATGCAGCCAAGACGAGTAACGGGCCAGAGCCGGCTCCTCAGCCAGCCATGCTCTGAGGGTCGCCTCTTCGATCTGGTTGATTTCCAGGGTAAAGAAGACCAAATCGGTGGAGATGGTGCTGACCTGCTCTTGCAAGGTCTGAAAGAACTTGCCGATATTGGGGTCGCCCATGTCCCCGGCATAGACCAGGCTGGCGTAGCTGAGCAGGCGGCTCAGGGTTTCGTCGATCGCTTCGAACCCGGCGATGGCCGCGGCGAGGCCGGCTGCGCCCAACCCGGCCACCTGACCTTTGATGCGGCGATGGAAATCGGCGGCGGCGGCGGCCGACCGGGCCAGATCGTCGGCCAATGCCGTCGAGTCCCGGCCCGAATAGAGATCGTCAAGACTCCAGGCCGGCAGGGCCTCCGAGCGTGCCGCCGTTGGCGGGGTGATCATGTCGTTCATGGCGGTCTCCCGAAATGGTCCTGTGCCGGTCGGTGTCGGCGAGACGTTCTGTCCGCGACGATGGCCTTCCGGTCATAATATACCATAGCCAACAAGTTAGGCGACGCGCGGGAACAGGTGAATCGACAGAAGCCGCTGGCCGCCGTCGTCACCACCGGTCAGGACCCGGCGGTTGCCGTGGTCCCGCCACAGGTCCGGTTGCCGACCGGGAGGTCTTTCCGCGCACCGGTTTCAGCCCCGCGGAGCGTGTTTGTTAAGGATACGCTGAAGGGTTCGCCGATGCATTTTCAGGCGGCGCGCCGTTTCCGAAACATTGCGGTCGCACTGTTCGAACACCCGCTGAATATGTTCCCAGCGGACCCGATCGGCCGACATGGGGTTGTCGGGCGGTGACGGCAATGGCCGGCCGTCCACCAGCAAGGCCGATTCGATGGCATCGGCGTCGGCCGGCTTGGGCAGATAGTCCACGGCCCCGGCTTTGACCGCGGCAACCGCGGTCACAATGTTGCCATAGCCGGTCAGCATGATGATACGGGACTCGGGTCGGGCATCGCGCAGTGCCGCAACCACGTCAAGGCCGCTGCCGTCCACCAGCCGCAGATCCACCACGGCGTAGGCCGGTGCCGACTCCTGTGCGACCTCGATGCCCAGGGCGACGCTGTCCACCGCGACCACGTCAAAACCGCGCCGCTCCATGGCCCGGGCCAGCCGGATCCTGAACGGGGCATCGTCGTCGACGATCAGCAGGCTCCGCGAGGCATCGCCGCTGAAGGTCAGCTTGACGCATTCTATCGACTCGCTGTCATCGGACGACATGGTCCTCACCGTTCCCCCTGGGGCGCCGCGAACCGCCGGCCGCCGACACCATGATCCCCGCAGCAATCCTCATCCGTCGACACCTCCCCGCCTTTCCCATGACGGGGCCGGCACGACCTGATCGACACGGTTGGAACGGCCTACCGGCCACCGCCGTTTGTTGCCGCAATTGACATCATATCGTAATCGGGCCACCATTTAAATCAGCCACTTGCCTGCCCGGCAGTTGTCATTTTGCCTGCAAAGTCGAAAGCTGCGGAAACGGCACCGGTCCGGCCCTCTCGCGGCAACAGCCCGGAGAGGGGGGAGTGCCTTTATATTTCAACAAGTCCATCCTCTCCGGCAAAGCGGGGGAGGGCTGGGGTGGGGGCGTTTCCGCACTTCCAAGTGCCATCATGAGAATCGTCGTCGCTTTCCGATGGCGATAGCGTGAGAAAAAAAACACCGCTGCCGTTGGGCCGTGCCCGGGGGGCCGTGCCTTACGTCTCGCTTTCCAGGGCGTCGCGCGGCCAGCGGATGGTCACCCGGGCGCCGCCGCCCTGGTGGTTGCCGAACCCGACGCTGGCGCCGGTCCGGCTCAGCAAGGTTTCGGCGATGAAGATGCCGAGACCCATGTGGCCGGAACGGTCGCTTCTGACCGAGATATAGGGCTCGCCAAGACGCCCGAGCACATGGGAGGAGAAGCCTGGGCCGTCGTCGGTGATGGTCAGCTCAACCGACTCCCCGTCCCAGGCGGCGACCACCTCGACCGCGCGTTCGGCGAACTGCAAGGCGTTCTGGATCAGATTACCGACCCCGTGAATGATTTCCGGGCTGCGGCGGACCATGGGTCCGGGCGTGCCGTCGGCCGGTTGAGCGGTGATCGACAGCGTGGCCGGGGTGGTGCGGTGGGGGCGCGCCGCGGCTTCCAGCAGCGCGGTCAGGGGCAGCCGCTCGAAGGGCGGGCCGCCATCGGCTTCGGGCTTGCGGCTCAGCTCGGCCAGAATTTCCCGGCAGCGCCGGCTCTGGCTCTTCAGCAGCGCGATGTCGTCGGCAATCGGGCTGTCGGCGGGAATGTCCCGGGCCAATTCGCTGGCAACCACCGCAATGGTCCCGAGCGGCGTGCCCAATTCGTGAGCCGCCGCCGCCGCCAGCCCGCCCAACGCCGACAGCCGCTGTTCGCGGGCCAGCGCCAGTTGGCTGGCGGCCAGGGCATCGGTGATGCGCCGGGATTCGTGGGCGACCCGAAACACGTAGCAGGCCAGCATGATCGAGGCCATCGAGAGCCCGCCCCAGACCCCCAGGGAATACAGCGGCGGCAATTGGAAGCGGGCCCCGGTCCAGGGCAGCGGGCAATGCCAGCGCGCGATCACGGTCAGGCAAAGCTGGTTCAACACGGTCAGCAGGACGACGTTGTGGACCGACAGGATCGCCGCTCCGACGGTCAACGGCGCCAGCAGCAGGATGGTGAACGGATTGTCCATGCCGCCGTTGAGGTACAGCAGCAGAGTCAACTGGAGTGTATCGAAGGCGAGGTAGAACGTCGCATCCTGATCGGTGAGCCGCAGTTGAAAACTGCGTTGGGCCATCACCACCAGATTCAGCAACACCGAGGCGCCGATGGTGGCCAGCACCGGGGCCACCGGCATGGAGATGTGCAGACCCAGGGTGGTCACGCCAAGGGAGGTCAACTGGCCCCAGACGGCGATCCAGCGCATCAGCACCAGCGTCCGCCCGGTGACGCGGCCGTCAAGACGCGACGGCAGCGGCACCGGAAACCGGGGGCTGCCGGAGGGCTCGGCGGCCTCAGCCCGAACCCGTCGCCGCCTCATGCGCTTCCCGCCGGTCCCAATGGCACGTTGCCCGTTCGGCTCTGCGTGAACGTCACCTGTCGCTCTCCCGTGTCCGGGCGTCCCATTCGTCCTCGAATTTATGTCGTATTTCCCGGTTAAAGTCGACGCCGTCGGGCTGTCGCGCGAACAAAGTCGGGCTTTCCATTGGAGGGGGCGCCACGCCCCGGAAAGCAGCCGGGCCGGCGCCGCCCCCTCGGTTCGGGGGATGCCAACGGCGCGTTCGCAACACGAGGAGTATCTCTTATAAACCAAGCCATTCCGCTCGCCATGGAGATGACGATGTGTCTGTCTCGCCTCGCCCTGGTTGCCCTGCTGATATCCGATTCCCCGGCTGTACCGGACCTTCATCGAAAGTAATATCGACTATAAATTCCCCGATAACGAGAAATGGGCGCGCAAAGCCAAGGCCGGGGTGACCGTGACCTACAGCGACCCGGTGATCGCCTATGTTGACGGCGCGCAGGAACGACGAACTGTCCCGGGTCCAGACCCTGGGGATTCCGCTTGGCTTCACGCCCTGGGAATACCGGGACCTGATTGCCGCGAAGAAAATTACCATTGCCGAGAACCCCGGCTTCGATGGTTTGATCCAGCAGGCGCTGGCCGGGCGCATCGATGCGATCTACGCCAGCGTCGCGGTGGTCGCGTGGCAGGTGGGCAAACTGCACCAGCCCGGGGGCGCCGGTCTTCGATGCCCGTCTGCCCTACACGAAGGACTTCTATCGACTGTCCACCATCAAGCATCCCGAGGTGATCGCGTAGTTCAACAAATGGCTGCGCGAACAGGCCGACACGGTGGCGGCCATCAAAACCCGGTACAGGCCCCTTTTATACTTACTTCTCCCCCCCCTCCAACCCTCCGGTCATCTGATCCAGCGCCAGATTGAGCTTGAGCAGGTTGACCCTCGGTTCCCCCAGGATGCCGAAGGCGCGCGTTTCCGTCACCGCCTGGACCAGAAAGCGCAGCTCGTCTTCGCTGACGCCGCGAATGTGGGCGATGCGGGGAATCTGGTACAGGGCGGCGGCGGGGGAGAGGTCGGGGTCGAGGCCGCTGGCCGAGGCCGTGACCAGTTCGATGGGGACCGGGGCCGGGTTCGGCCCGGCACCGACGCGGGCGGCGGCGGCGCGGGCGGTGATGTCGGCAATCAGGCGTTGGCTGGTGGTCGCAAGATTGCTCGCCCCCGATCGGGTGGCGTCGTAGCCGTCGGCCCCGGCCAGGGAGGGCCGGGACTGGAAGTAGCGGGGCTGTTGGAAACGCTGGCCGACCACCGCAGAGCCGACCATCGTGCCGTTGACCTCAATCAGGCTGCCCCGGGCCTGTTTGGGAAACAACAGTCCGGCGAGGCCGGTGACGGCCAGGGGATAGGCGAGGCCGGTCAAGATCGCCATCACCAGCAGCAGGCGCAGGGCGGGCTTCAATTCGCTCAGCATGGACGGTCTCCCCGGGTGCCGTCGGCTCAGACCAGGCCGAGGGCATTGATGGCCATGTCGATCAGTTTGATGCCGGCGAACGGCACCAGCAGGCCGCCGCCGCCATAGATCAGCAGGTTGCGGCGCAACTGGCTGGCGGCATCCATGGGCCGGTAGGTGACGCCCTTCAGGGCCAGCGGAATCAGTGCGACGATCACCAGGGCATTGAAGATGGTGGCGGACAGGATGGCACTGGCCGGGCTGCCCAGGCCCATGACATTCAGGGCGCCGAGTTCGGGATAGGTCGCCAGGAACAGGGCCGGAATGATCGCGAAGTACTTGGCCACGTCGTTGGCGATGGAAAAGGTGGTGAGGGCGCCCCGGCTCATGAGCAATTGTTTGCCGATCATCACGATTTCGATCAGCTTGGTGGGATCGCTTTCCAGGTCGACCATGTTGCCGGCCTCCCGCGCCGCCATGGTGCCGGTGTTCATCGCCACCCCGACATCGGCCTGGGCCAGCGCCGGGGCGTCGTTGGAGCCGTCGCCGCACATGGCCACCAGCCGGCCCTTGGCCTGCTCGCTGCGGATCAGTTCCAGCTTGCGCTCGGGGGTGGCTTCGGCCAGGAAGTCGTCGACCCCGGCCTCGGCGGCGATGGCGGCGGCGGTCAGCGGATTGTCGCCGGTGATCATCACGGTGCGGATGCCCATCCGCCGCAGCACCTGGAACCGTTCGTGGATGCCGGGCTTGATGATGTCCTTGAGGAAGATCACGCCGAGGGTCCGGCTGTCCCGGGCCACCACCAGCGGCGTGCCGCCAACCTTGGCCACCCGCTCCACCGCCAGCGCCAGTTCCACGCCGTGGGGAAGCTGGCCGTCGTTTTTCCGGGTCAGGTAGGCGATCAGGGTATCGGGGGCGCCCTTGCGGATTTCCTGGCCGGGCAGATTGACGCCGCTCATCCGGGTCTGGGCGGTGAAGGGGATGAAGCGCAGGGCCCCGAGTTGACCGGCAGCGGCGGCTTCCTCGACCGATTCAAGGCCGTAACGGTCGCGGGCGAGGGTCACGATGGACTTGCCCTCGGGGGTGTCGTCGGAGAGCGAGGCCAGCAGCGCCGCCTCGGCCAGCTCGCGCTCGCTGACGCCCGAGATCGCGATGAATTCGGAGGCCATCCGGTTGCCCAGCGTGATGGTTCCGGTCTTGTCGAGCAGCAGCACGTCGATGTCGCCCGCCGCTTCCACCGCCCGCCCGGACTTGGCAACCACGTTGACCTTGACCAACCGGTCCATGCCGGCGATGCCGATGGCCGAGAGCAGCCCGCCGATGGTGGTGGGGATCAGCGTCACCAGCAGCGCCACGAGGAAGACCACCGGCACCATGGTTCCCGACCAACTGGCAAAGGCTTCCAGCGTCACCACCACGATCAGAAAGATCATGGTCATGCCCACCAGCAGGATGGTCAGGGCGATCTCGCTGGGGGTCTTCTGGCGCTTGGCCCCTTCCACCAGTCCGATCATGCGGTCGAGGAACGATTCGCCGGGATTGGCGGCGATCCGCACCACGATCCGGTCCGAGACCACCCGGGTTCCGCCGGTGACCGCCGAGCGGTCGCCGCCGCTTTCCCGGATCACCGGGGCCGACTCGCCGGTGATTGCCGATTCGTCCACGGTGGCGATGCCGGCGACCACGTCACCGTCACCGGGAACGATCTCGCCCGCTTCCACCACCACCAGATCGCCGACCCGCAGTTCCGCCGCGGGAACGCTGACCGCGGTCTTGGCGGTCAGGCTGTCAACCCGCCGCGCCACGGTTTCGGTCTTGGTCTTGCGCAGGGAATCGGCCTGGGCCTTGCCCCGCCCCTCGGCCACCGCCTCGGCGAAGTTGGCGAACAGCAGGGTGAACAACAGCCACGCGGTCAGTTGCCCGACCAGTCCGGTGTCGGGGTTGCCGGTCGCGAGGTCGTGGGCAAAGAGCAGGGTGGCCACCACCGTAACCACCCCGACCACGAACATCACCGGGTTGCGGACCAGCGCCATCGGGTTGAGCTTGCGCACGGCGTCAAGGGCGGCCGGCCCGGCGATTTGGGGGTCGAACAGCGAGACTTCGGCGGGGCGATGGATCATGGCGGGGACTCGGAGGAGGGGACCGGGGGTATCTGGCCGAAAGCCGGGGCGGCGAACGCCCCGGTGCCGGGCCGCTCAGAAGCTCTTGCCATGGATCATGGCCAGGTGTTCGACCACCGGACCCAGTGCCAGGGCCGGGAAGAAGGTCAGCCCGCCGACGATCAGGATCACGCCGATCACCAGGGAAATGAACAGCGGTCCGTGGGTGGGCAGGGTACCCGCCGATGGCGGCACCAGCCGTTTGGCGGCCAGAGAGCCGGCGATGGCGAGCAGCGGAACCATGGTCAGGTAGCGGCCGATCAGGACCACCAGACCGATCAGGACTTCCTGATAGCTGGAATCGGCACCGAAGCCGGCGAAGGCCGAGCCGTTGTTGCCCACCGCCGAGGCATAGGCGTAGAGCAGTTGCGACAGGCCGTGGGGTCCCGGCTGGCTGATCGCGGCGGCCCCGGCCGGCACCACCAGGCTGAGGGCACCGAAGCCGAGCACCCCCACCGGCACCACCAGCAGCGCCAGCACCGCCAGCTTGATCTCGTGGGATTCGATCTTCTTGCCCAGATACTCGGGGGTGCGGCCGACCATCAGCCCCGCGATGAACACCGTGACGATCACGAACACCAGCATCCCGTAAAGGCCGGCGCCAACCCCGCCGAACACCACCTCGCCAAGTTTCATGTTGATCATCAGCACCAGCCCGCCCAGCGGCGAGAAGCTGTCGTGCGCGGCGTTGACCGAGCCGTTGGAGGCCGCGGTGGTGGCGGTGGCCCACAGCGCCGAGGCGGCGATGCCGAAGCGAACCTCCTTGCCCTCCATGTTGCCGCCGGCCTGAAGAGAGGAGGCGTGCTGGTCCAGGTCCAGGGTGGCCAGCAGCGGGTTGGGCTGGCTTTCGAACCACCAGGTGGTGGCGAGGCCGAGGGAAAACAGCACCGCCATCACGCTGAACAGCGCCCAGCCCTGGCGCAGGTCACCGACCATCCGGCCAAAGGTGAAGGTCAGCGCCGCGGCAATGGCCAGAATGGCCCAGCATTGGACCAGATTGGTGAGCGGCGTCGGGTTTTCGAAGGGATGGGCGGCATTGGCATTGTAAAAGCCGCCGCCATTGCTGCCAAGCTGCTTGATGGCAAGCTGGGACGCCACCGGCCCCTCGGGCAGGACCTGGGTCGTGCCCTCCAAGGTCGTGACCGAAGCGGGAGAGGTCAACGTCTGCGGCACGCCTTGGGAGACGAGGAACAGGGCCATCACCACCGACAGCGGCAGCAGCAGGTAAAGCGTCCCCCGGACCACATCCACATAGAAGTTGCCGATGGTCTTGCTGCACCGGCGGGTCAGTCCGCGGGTCAGGGCCAGCAACAGGGCGATGCCGGTGGCGGCCGACAGGAAATTCTGGACCGTGACGCCGAGCATCTGGCTCAACAGGCTCAGTGCCTGTTCGCCGCTGTAGGCCTGCCAGTCGGTGTTGGTGACGAAGCTGGCGGCGATGTTGAAGGCCAGGGTCGGCGCCACCCCGGAAACCCCGCCGGGATTGAGCGGCAGCGTGCCCTGGAGTCGCAGCAGGGCATAGAGCAGCAAGGCGCCCAGCAGGTTGAAGGCGAGCAGGGCGGCGGCATAGGCGGTCCAGTGCTGCTCGCGCCCCGGGTTGATTCCGGCGAGGCGGTAGATCAGGCGCTCCAGCGGTCCGAACAGCCGCTCCAGCAGGACCCGCTCGCCGCCGAACAGCCGCGCCATGTAGCCGCCCAGCACCGGTACCGCCGCGACCAGCAACGCCACAAACAGCGCAAGCTGGCCCAAGCCTTGAATGGTCATATCTTCCGATGCTCCCTGCTCAGAAGTCTTCCGGGCGGATCAGGGCGTAGAACAGGTAGCCTTGCAGGAACGCGGCGACGACGCCGCCGATCAGCAGTTCCCAAAGCATCGTCATCTCCGTTACAGGCGATCACAAGACCGCAGGAAACCATAGCAGGCGGCAAAGAACCCGACAATCACCGCAACAAAGACGACATCAAGCATGACGGCATTCACTCACGGCTGGTTGACCACGCGCCGGGCCTGGAGCGCCGACACCGCACACCGTAACGGCAGATCGGGTCCGGCCTTGGCCTCGGCGCCTTTGGCTCCGGTCTCCGGTGGGGTCTCTTTGGCTTCGGTTCCGGCGGCTCCGGCGTCACCGGTGGCGGCCGGGGTCCCGGTATCGGCCTGGGTGCCGGTGGCCGGGGCGCCTGCCGCCGGTTCGGTCACGTCGGGGCAGAAATCGGCCATGCGCAAGGGCGAGGGCCGGGGTGGCGGCACCGAGAGATCGGCGCAGGTGCCGGGGTCCTGGTGCGGCTCTTCGGCGTGTCCGGGGGCGGCCGGGGTCTTGATTTCCAGGTCGGGGGAGACTCCGACGCAGTCGACCGGGGTGCCGTTGGGCCGGTAATAGCGGGCGGTGGTCAGACGCAGGGCGCCGGCGTCGGGCAGCGGGCTGACGGTCTGGACCGAGCCCTTGCCGTAGGAGCGGGTGCCGAAGATCAGGGCCCGTTTGTGATCCTGGAGCGCGGCGGTGACGATTTCCGAGGCCGACGCCGAACCGCCGTTGATCAGCACCACCATCGGCACGCCGGGGATCAGGCTGTCGCCCGAGGCCGGGTAGCTGCGGCCTTCGGCCGAGCGGCGTCCGCGTACCGAAACGATTTCGCCGCTGTCGATGAAGTCGTCGGCAACCGCGATCGCCTGTTCCAGCAGCCCGCCGGGATCGTTGCGCAGATCGACCACGAGGCCGGTCAGGCGGCGGCCGACGGTCTGCCGGATCTTCGCCACCGCTTCTTCGAGTTCGGTGGCGGTCCGTTCGTTAAAGGTGGTGATGCGGACATAGCCCACCGTCCCGCCTTCGACCCGGGACTGGACCGGGTGCAGCTTGACGATGCTGCGGATCAGCGAGACCACCTGGGTCGGGCCGGTCTCGCTGTGGCGCAGGGTCAGGCGGACGCTGGTGCCGGTCGGCCCGCGCATGCGAAACACCGCCTGGATCAGGGTCATGCCCTTGACCGGGATGCCGTCCACCTCGCTGATCAGGTCCCCCGCCCGCAGCCCGGCTTCGGCGGCCGGAGTCCCGTCGATGGGTGCCACCACCCGGATGAATCCGGTCTTCTGGTCGAGGGTCACCTCGATGCCCAGTCCCCCGAACTCGCCATGGGTCTGGGCCTGCATATTGCGGTAATTTTCCGGGTTGAGGTAGGCCGAGTAGGGGTCCAGCCCCGACATCATCCCGGTGATCGCCGCTTCCATCAGGTCGGCGTCGGCGCGCGGGCCGGCCTTGGCCTCGCCGCCCTTGCCGTCTCCGGGTTTGTTCAGGCCCTTGATCGCGTCGTCGATCAGCACCGCGGGTTCCACCACCCGGACATAGTCCTGGACGATCCGGCCCAACACCTCGGCGAACAGGGCGACGTGGGGGTCGTCGGGGCGCAGTTCCTGGCGGCCGGGGCGCAACGCCTCCAACGCGGTCCTGAGCCGCTGAAGGCCGTCTTCGACTCCGGGAGCGGCGAACAGCGCCGCGGTGTTGCCCGACGACGGCCCCGATCCGCCGGAAAACGGCGGCCAGTCCAGACAGCCGCCGAGCGGCATCAGCAGCGGCGCCAGCATCAGCAGCGACGCGAGCCGCCGGCGCGATTGCCGGCGGGTCGGGAGGGGGCTCGGAACGGGAACCGCGCCGGCTTCGGGCGCTACGGGAAGAGTCTTCGGCACGGGTATGATCGACCTTGCTGGGTGAGGCGCCGGCGGCAAGGACCGACGGTCCTCCCGATGGAACAAGAGGAAGCGCGTGGCCCCCGGCTGTCAAGCCCCCTTTGTCGGCTCCCTCCCCTGTTGGTCCTCCTGTTGTTGGTTCCGGTGCCCGATCGGGCAACCCGGAGCGGTGCCAGGGGCAGGTCTAGGGGTTGGTCTCGAGGGCGGGCGGCTTCAGTCTGGGGGCCGGCCCGGACGGGGTGTCGGTGGTGGGGCCTGGGGACGGCGGCAGCGGCGGGGCAGGCGGGCTTGGGCTGGCGCCGACGGCATCGGCTCCGCTTTTGCCCTCGTCGATGGCCACACAGCGCGGGGAACAGGACAGGGTGGATTCGTGGGTGCCGCGATCCACCGTGACCACCCCCAGATCGGCAGGCGCGACCATGACGGTTGCGCGCAACGGCGGCTCGGCAGGCGCGACAATGACGGTTGCGCGCAACAGCGGTGCGCCGTCGGCGCCGACCACCATCAGGCCGGTCTGCCCCGGCTTCCTGCCCAGGAGATAAAGCCGGCGCGGCCCCAGCACCGAGGCATCGGCGATCTGGGGATTGGCGATGATCACGGTGCGGATGTCGCCCGGGAGGTCGAGCAGGGTGATGGCGTCCACCGCCAGCGGTAAACACTGGGGCGCGGCGCCGGGGGTCGGCTTCGGCTCGGCGGCGATCGGGGCGGCCAACAGGAGCGTCGCCATTACGACAACGGTCCGCACGGTGGTCCGGTGGGGAAACATCTCGCTTTGCCTGTCGGTGCGCGGTACATGGTGCCACCGGTCCCGACCGGATCGGCGCCCCTGTCCTTGATCATCATCTGCCTGACATCGGCCCATCATGCCATCGGCTCCGCTGTTCTCCAAGACTCTCGCCGCGTTGACGCTCGCCGTGTCGACGGTTGTGGCGCTGGCGGTCCTGACCGGCTGTGCCGAAACCGGGACCCGGGACACCCTCGACGGGGTGGTGGTCGGGGCGGCGGAGCAGGCCGAACGGGACCATGACTATCAGACGGCGATCCGGCGCTATGCCGCGCTTTACGACCACAAACCGGACGATGTCGGGGTGATTCTGGGGCTGGCGCGCAACCTTCGGTACGCGGGCCGGTTCGAGGAGGCGCAACGGCTGCTGGACGAGGCGCCGCCGCGGCTGGGCCCGCTGCCGCGGCTGCTGCTGGAGCGGGGCAAGGACGAGATTGCCCTTGGCCACGCCGACCGTGCGGTCGAGACGCTGACCGCCGCGGTCAAGGGCGCGCCCACCGACTGGGAGCCGGCGGCGACCCTGGCCGTCGCCTTCGACCGACTCGGCCGCACCGAGGAGGCGGAGGCGCAATACCGGGCGGCCACCGCCCTCAATCCCGAAAATGCCGACGTCCTTAACAACCATGCCCTGTCAAGAGCCCTGGCCGGCCACCTGGACGAGGCGCTGTCGCTGCTGCGTCGCGCGGTCCTGCTGCCCTCCGCCGGCCCCCGGATTCGTGCAAACCTGGCCTTCCTCGAAACCCTGCACCCGTAACGGGGTCTGGGGGCAACGCCCCTGGAAAGAGCAAAGGTCCATCAGTACGCTCGCCCTCGGCCCGGGTCGGGTAGGTTGCGTCGGGGATGACGCCCTGCTGGATGGCCCCGGCCAGCCCATGCCCCAGGAAGGTGCGGGCGCGGCCGATGGCGGTGGGGTCGTGCAGCGGGGTGTTCTGCCAGGACGAGCCGCCGGTGGTCCAGCGGCCGTGCCAGTCCCGCGGCGCATCGGGATTGTAGTGGGACGTGCGCGTCCCCAGGAATGATCCGGACATGAGTCTTCACCTCCGGTGCGGCCCAAGGCCGCCCGAATGTGGTTCGAAACGTTGGCGTGATGTCGTGGAGAGGGGAGAGATCAGGCGTCGGCAGGCCGGGCCGCCGGCGGGGGCCGGCGGGCGCCGGTCACAGGCACTCGATCACCACCGCGCGTTTCCAATAGGATGGGCTGGCGGTGGGCAGGACCGTGGGGTTGGCGGTGATGTCGGTGGGCACAGAGAAGCCGCCGCGCCACCTCCACGACTGGGCGATGATTTCCTGGAGCCGGTCGAGCGGTTTGCGCATAACCAGGCACACGCCGTCGATGAACTGGTGGCTCATGGTATCGGGTTCGGACTGGCCCAGGCCCTGGAAATCCCCTTCGATCAGCGCACCCTGGCCGCAGACGATGGCGCGGCGGATGCGCCGGCCGGTCAGCGCCAGCACCTGTTGCGGCGCCTCGGTGGTGGCGACGAAGGTCACGCCCATGAGCCGGATCACCTGGCCGGTGCGGTAGGCGTCCCGGTCAGCGTTGCCACAGAAAAGCTGCTTGAAGTCGGGGTCCTGGAACAGTGCCAACAGGGTCGTGTTGTCCAGGTAACAAAGGTAGGCGCCGTCGAAGTCGGGAACACCCTTGGAACCCGCTCTCGGAGGCCGTCGGCGATCACAGGAAGCTGTACGGGTCGATGTCGACCTGGACCCGGATCGTGCCGGGCAGCGGGGTGGCCGCCAGCCAGTCGCGGATCACCGGCTGGAGCACGACGGAGCGTGGCGCCCGGACCAGCAGCCGGCGGCGGTGGCGGCCGCGCAGCAGGGCCAGCGGGGCGGGGGCGGGACCCAGTACCTCGATCTGGTCGCTGCGGGGCGCGGTGCGGCCCAGCAAAAAGGCGGCATTGTCCACCGCCTCCATCTCCTCTCCCGACACGATCAGCGCCGCCAGCCGGCCGAACGGCGGCAGATGGCCGTCCTGCCGCTCCGCCGCCTCGGCGGCCAGAAAGCGGTCGCGGTCGCCCGAGGCCAGCGCCTCGATCACCGGGTGCTCGGGCATGTAGGATTGCAGCAGCACCCGCCCGGGCCGTTCGCTCCGCCCCGCCCGTCCCGAGACCTGATGCAGCAACTGATAGGTGCGTTCCGCGGCGCGCAGGTCGCCGCCGGTCAGTCCCAGATCGGCATCGACCACCCCGACCAGGGTGAGCATCGGGAAATGGTGGCCCTTGGCCATGATCTGGGTCCCGATCAACAGGTCCAGCTCGCGGTCGGTGACGCGACGCACCAACTCGTCGATGGCGTGGGGGCCGGTCAGGGTGTCCGAGGCCATCATCGCCACCCGCGCGGTCGGGAACAGCCCGGAAATCTCCTCGGCGATGCGTTCGACCCCCGGGCCGCAGGCGGTGAAGCTGTCGCCCTTGTTGCAGTGGGGACAAACCGCGGGAATCGGCATGGCGTGGCCGCAATGATGGCATTGCAGGCGTCCCGCGGCCCGGTGCTCGACCAGCCATGCCGAGCAGTTGGGACAGTTCAGGCGAAAACCGCAGCCGCGGCACAGGGTCAGCGGCGCATAGCCGCGACGGTTGAGGAACACCATCGCCTGTTCGCCGGCCGCCAGGGTCTCGGACAGCGCCTGCCGCAGTGGCGGTGCCAGCCAGCAGCGCGGCTCCAACCGGTGCCGGCGCAGGTCGATCACCTGAATTTCGGGCAGCACCGCGCCGCCGTGGCGGGCCGGCAGGTGCAACCGGGTATAACGGCCGGACTCGACATTGATCTGGGTTTCCAGGGACGGCGTGGCCGAGGCCAGCACGATGGGGATGCCGCCAAGCCAGGCGCGTGCCACCGCCATGTCGCGGGCGTGGTAGATCACCCCTTCTTCCTGCTTGAACGCCGGGTCGTGCTCCTCGTCCACCACGATCAGCCCGAGATCGGCATAGGGCAGGAACAGCGCCGAGCGGGCGCCGACCACCACCCCGGCCTCGCCCGCGGCCACCGCCCGCCAGGTGGTGCGGCGCTGGCCCGGGCTCAGTTCCGAGTGCCAGAGCGCCGGGGCGCCGCCAAACCGGCCGATGAAGCGGTCGAGCCATTGACTGGACAGGGCGATTTCCGGCAGCAGCACCACCGCCTGGCGCCCGGCCCGCCGGCAGGCGGCGATCGCCTCGAAATAGACCTCGGTCTTGCCGGAGCCGGTCACGCCGTCCAGCACCGTCACCCCATAGCGCCCGGTGGCCAGGGCGGCGCACAGTGCCCCGGCCGCGGCCTGCTGGTCGGGGGACAGCGCCGGTCCGGGCCGGCTCCAGTCGGGGCGGGCCGGCTGGTCCCCGGGGGCCTGGGGTACCGCGTCCAGCAGCCCGGCCTCGATCAGCCCGCGCACCACCGCCGGCCCGCAGCCGGCCGCCGCCGCCAGCTCGGCGGCGCCCCGGGGGGCACCGGCCGCCGCCGCCTCCAGCACCGCCCGACGTGCCGGGGTGGTCTTGAAACCGGCGGGCGCCGGCCGGCCGCCGGGGCGGCAGACGATGGGCAGACGCGGCGGCTCCAATGCCCCCGGCACGCTGAGGGCCATCCGCAGCACCTGACCCGCCGGCGCCAGGGTATAGCCCGCCACCCAATCGATGAAGCGGCGGGTGACGCAGGCCATGGGCGGCAGCGCGAAGCGCCGCACCACCGGGCGCAACCGGCCGGCGTCAAGCACGCCCGCGCCCTGGTTCCACACCACCCCGGCCAGCCGCCGCGGTCCCAACGGCACCTCCACATAGTCGCCGGGCTGCAAGGCCATGTCCTCGGGCCGGCGGTAGTCATAGGGACCGGGCAGGGGCAGCGGCAGCAACACGCCGACCCGCGGCCCGGCCACCGGTGGTTCGCCGCGCTTTCGCGCGAAACTGGCGTCATCACCGGCCATGGGTTAACCTGTCAGGTGGTGGCCGGTCCGGCAGCGGACCGGCCCGTGACAGGGCAACCCCAGAGACAGGAACCCGCCGGACATGAAATTCTTTGTCGACACCGCCGATCTCCAGGAAATTCGAGATCTTACCGCCACCGGCCTCCTGGACGGCGTCACCACCAATCCGTCGCTGGTTGCCAAAACCGGGCGCAACTTCCTGGAACTGGTCGCCGAAATCTGCAAGGAGGTCGACGGGCCGGTCAGTGCCGAGGTTGCCGCCACCGATTTCGAGACGATGTGGGCCGAGGGCTGTAAACTGGCCGCGATTTCGCCACGGATCGCGGTCAAGGTGCCCCTGACTCCGGCCGGCCTCAAGGTGTGCAAGGGGTTGTCCGCAAACGGAACCATGGTCAACGTCACCCTGTGCTTTTCGGCCGCCCAGGCGATTCTGGCGGCCAAGGCCGGCGCCGCCTTCGTTTCGCCCTTCGTCGGCCGGCTCGACGATGTCGGCACCGATGGCATGGGCCTGATTGCCGACATCTGCCAGATCTACAGCCGTTATCCCACCTTCACAACCCAGGTGCTGGTGGCCTCGGTCCGCCATCCGATGCATCTGGTTACCGCCGCCAAACTGGGCGCGCATGTGGCCACCATGCCGCCGGCGGTGATCCGGCTGCTGTTCGGGCATCCCCTGACCGACCTGGGGCTGGCCCGGTTCGTGGCCGATTGGGAGAAGACTGGACAGACGATATTGCCTTGACAATCATTGGCTTGCATGAGACTGTTGATCCAGGATATTAGAAGTCGGGTCAGGCCCGACCCCGGCCGGAAGTCTCCCGACGACGCCGGCCGGGGCCGCGGGCAGCCACGGGCTTCCGCCTGATTTTGTTGATCCATTTCAGCTTGGTCCCGGTCGGGGGTGACGTTGACGGAAGGCAGGGGGCACATGGTTCGCGAGCACGGGCAAAGCCAACGGATCAGCGGAGCACTTACCGCCGAGGCGGTTTCGGTGTATTTGCGCGAGAATCCGGATTTTCTGATCCGTCACGCCTATCTGATCCAGCATCTGACGCCGCCCATGCTCCGGCGGGGCAGCAACATCCTGGATTTGCAGTATTACATGGTCGACCGGCTCCAGACCGAGGTCGGCCGGATGCGCGACCAGCAGCGGGAGTTGATCGCCGCGTCCCGGGCCAATCTCAACAACCAGGGCCGGATTCACGCCGCCATCCTGTTCCTGCTCGACGCCCAAAGCTTCGAGCAATTGATCCAGACCATCACCACCGACCTTGCGGTGTTGCTCGACCTGGACGTGGCCTGCCTGATCGTCGAGTCGGGGAACCACGACCTGCCCGGCACCGAGACCTCCGGGGTGCGGGTGGTCAAGGCCGGTTCCATCGACGGCTGGCTGGGGCGGCGCGAGGTGGTGCTGGCGGGGCAGGTCTACGGCGACCCGTCGATCTTTGGCGGTGCCGCCGGGCTGGTGCGCTCCGAGGCGCTGATCCGTCTCCATATCAGCGCCGACGCGCCTCCGGGCATGCTGGCCTTCGGCAGCCGCGAGCCCGACCTGTTCCAACAGGGCCACGGCACAGAACTGATCAGCTTCCTTGCCCGGGTGGTGGAACGCTGCATCCGGTCGTGGCTGGATCTGCCGGCCTGAGGTGGAACCGGATTGTTGCGACTCGGGGGCGGGAGAGATGCGGGCTCCGGCACCCCCCGGGTCCCAACCGGATTGAACCGGATTGAATAAGTCGGAGGCGTTGCCTACAGTGCGGCCGTACCGACTCCGGTCGCATTTGCGGCCGTTGATCGGGACCGGACCGGTCGAGAGCGACGCCATCCATGATTTCCGAACTGAACCAGCGTTCCCGGGAGATCTTCCGACAGATCGTCGACGCCTATGTGGCGACCGGTGAGCCGGTGGGCTCGCGCACCGTGGCCCGCCGGCTGGGTCAGACCGTGTCTCCCGCCACGGTGCGCAATGTCATGGCCCAGTTGGAGGGGCAGGGGCTGCTCTATGCCCCGCACACCTCGGCCGGCCGCATCCCCACCGAGGCCGGGCTGCGGCTGTTCGTCCACGGCCTGCTGGAAATCGGCGCGCTCAGCGAGGACGAACGGGGCACCATCGAAAGCCGGTGCGCCGCCAGCGGCCGTTCGCTGCCCGAGGTGCTGGGGGAAGCCAGCCGTCTGCTGTCCGGTCTGTCCAGTTGCGCCGGTCTGGTGGTGGCGCCCAAGACCGACCGGCCGTTGCGCCATATCGAGTTCGTCAATCTCGGCCAGGGCCGGGCGCTGGTGGTGCTGGTCACCGAAGACGGGCTGGTCGAGAACCGGGTGATCGAGATTCCGTTGGGCGTGCCCGCGGCGACGCTGGCCATGGCCACCAACTTCCTCAACGCCCGGCTGATCGGCCGTACCCTGGAAGAGGCGCGCCAGGAAGTGGCGCTGGAGATCGAAGAGCAACGGAGCGAGCTTGACGAACTGTCGTCCAAGGTGGTGGGCGCCGGTCTTGCCACCTGGGCCGGCGGCACCCGCAGCACCGGCCAGTTGATCGTCCGCGGCCAGGCCAAGCTGCTGGACGATGTCACCGCGCTGTCCGACCTGGAGCGCATCCGCGCCCTGTTCGAGGTGCTGGAGACCCGCGAAGCCATGGTCACGCTGCTTGAAGAGACCGGCCGCGGCGCCGGCGTCCAGATTTTCATCGGCTCCGAAAACCCGCTGTTCCAGCACAGCGGCTGTTCCATGGTCGTGTCCCCCTACATGAACAGCAAGGAACAGATCATCGGGGCCATCGGCGTCATCGGTCCCACCCGGATCAATTACGCGCATATCATTCCCCTTGTCGATTATACTGCCAAGGTCATCGGCCGCCTGATCGGCTGAACCCGGCGCACGGCCCCAGGAGAGCATTCCCCCATGAGCGATCCGACGAAAAAGCCCGACCCCAGCGAAAACCTTCCCGGGACCGCGGACAGCGGCGGCGGGTCTCCGGCCCAGGACACCCCAACCGCGGCGTCGGCCAGCGAGACCGGAGGTGAAGCCGCCACGACCCGGGTCCTGACCCTCGAACAGGAAGTGTCGACCTTGAAGGAGCAGTTGCTGAGGGCGCTTGCCGAAGTTGAAAACATCCGGCGTCGCGGCCAGCGCGAGCGTGAGGATCTGGGCAAATACGCCATCTCGAACTTTGCCAAGGACCTGCTGCCGGTGGCGGACAATCTGCGCCGCGCCCTGGACGCCGCTCCGGCCGAGGCGCGCGAGGGCAGCGACATCCTCAAGACCCTGGCGGTGGGTGTCGAAGCCACCGAACGCCAGTTGGCCGCCGCCTTCGACCGGGTCGGCATCCGCAAGCTGGAGCCGATCGGCGAGACCTTCGACCCCAATTTCCATCAGGTGATGTTCGACGTCGAGAACACCGGCCGCCCCGCCGGCACCGTGGTCCAGGTCCTACAGGCGGGCTACACCATCCACGGCCGCCTGCTGCGCGAGGCCATGGTCGGCGTCGCCAAGCGTGGCGCCGAAGACGCGGGCCAGCCGCACATCGACACCAAAGCGTGACCGGGGCCGGTCCATCGGCGCCGCCGGCCCCGGCCAGCCTGCAAAAACGCTCGGTGCTGATTGCCGGCCATGCCACCAGCGTTTCCCTGGAAACGGCGTTCTGGGAGGCGTTGCGGGAAATCGCCGCCGGGCAAGGCTGTTCCATGAACGCCGTGGTGGAATCCGTCGATCGCGAGCGGACCGGGAACCTGTCCAGCGCCTTGCGGGTGTTCGTGTTGCAGCAGTCCCGGGGCGGCGGCAACGATCGCGATGCCGTCCCGGCGGCGATGACCATCGGGCCGGGTTCGCGGTAGCAGCGGCCCCGGTTTTCTGGTATCCATCGGGGATGGACACGCTTTTCCTCAGCTACAGCCGCAGCGATCGCGACGCCGTGACGCCGCTGGTGGCGGCGTTGCGCGCCGAGGGTGTGACGGTGTTCCAGGACACCAGCGACATCCGGCCGTTCGAACCCATCGATGACCGGATCATCGCGGGACTGGAGGGGTCGGCGGCGCTGCTGGCGTGGTACTCGCGGGACTATGCCGGCAAGCGGTATTGCCAGTGGGAACTCACCGCGGCGTGGCTGGCCGGAGAGGCCGAGGGCGGGCCGGAACGGCGGGTCCTGGTGGTCAACCCGGTCGATCCCGAGGCCGGGCTCGACCACATCCACCCGACCCGGTTGCGCGACCACCAGATCCCCGGCCAGGACGCCCTGACGCGCCCGCGGGACCTGCGGGACCTCGCGCGGCGGATCAAGGCGCAACTGGCCGGGCTGACCGGCCCGCTGGGCGTGGTGCGCGGCGGCGGGCGCGGCCGCTGGTACGGCCGCCGGCCGCCGCCGGCCCGCGCCTTCGTCGGCCGGCTGGCGCCGCTGTGGCGGGTCCATGACGGTCTCAAGCCCGGCACCGTGACGGTGATCACCGCCGCTGCCACCAGCACCGCCGGCGACCCGCTGGCCCGGGTCCAGGGCCTGGGCGGGGTCGGCAAGACCATGCTGGCCGAGGAATACGCCCTGCGCTTCGAACGCGGCTATCCCGAGGGGGTATTCTGGCTCTCGGCCTCCGACGGCGACGGCCGGTTGTCCGGGGACGGTCTGGACCTCCGCCTGCTCTCGCAACTGGAGCGGCTGGCCCGCGACCGCTACGACCCGGCGCTGGTGCTGCGCCTGCCCCAGAAGGACGTGATTGCCCGGCTGCGCCACGACCTCGGGACCACCGACACGCCCTATCTGTGGGTGATCGACGACTGGCCCCAGGGTGCCGACCCCGGCGGCCTGGAGGACTGGCGGGCTCCCGGCCGCCACGGCCATACCCTGATCACCACCCGCGACCGGCGCTTTCAGGGTCTCGGCGCCGGGATCACGCTGGACTGCCTGGAGCCGGAGGAGGCGCTGGCCCTGCTGTCCGGCCACCGGGTTCCCGTCACCGCCGACGAGACCGCCGCCGCCCACGCCATCGCGGCCCGGCTGGGCCGCCACCCCCTGGCCCTCGCGGTCGCCGGAGCGGTGATCCGGCAGCGCGGCTATCCGTGGTTCGCGGCCTATCTTGACGACGACTTCCCCGAGGCCCTCGACACCGCCGCCCGCGACTTTCGCGACATCCTGCCCACCGGTCACGGGCGCGACATCGCGGTCACGCTCAAATACAGCCTGGATCACCTTGGCGACCACGGCCGCGACCTGCTGCGGCTGGCCGCCCTGCTGGCGACCCAGCCGATCCCCTACGGCCTTCTGACCGCCTGCCTCGCCGTCGCCGACGACCGGCCGCTGCCCCAGGCCGATCGCCACGTCTCCCGGGCGGCGGCGGATGCCGGGTCGGCGTCCCTGCTCGAGCCGCTGGAAGACGCCATCAGCGTCCACGTCCTGGTGGCCCATGCCCTGGGCGTGTTCTATCCGGCCCCCGACCGCACCGCGACGCTCCGCGCCGCCGCCATCGCCGCCGTGGGGGCCGAATTTGCCGCCCATGCCGAAGACATCCGCGAACACGCGGCGCTGATCCCGCTGGAGCCCCACGCCCGCCACCTCACCACCACCGCCGCCGAAGACGCCCCGACCCTGGCCCTGCTGGGCTGGCTCGGATGCTACGATCAGGTGCGCGGCGCATACTCGGTGGCCGCGGTCGCCTGGCGCCGCGAATGGCAGGGACGGGAGGCGCTGTCGGGTCCCGAGAACCCCGGCACCCTCACCGCCATGAACAATCTGGCCCTGACGCTCCGGGCGCAAGGCGATCTCGCCGGGGCGCGCGGGCTTCAAGACCAAGTGCTGACGCTTAGCCGCCGCCTGCTGGGTCCCGAGCACCCCGACACCCGCACCGCCATGAACAATCTGGCCGAGACGCTCGGGGCGCAAGGCGATCTCGCCGGGGCGCGCGGGCTTGAGGAACAGGTGCTGACGCTTCGCCGCCGCCTGCTGGGTCCCGAGCACCCCGACACCTTACGGTCCATGAACAGTCTGGCCGCGACGCTGTGGGCGCAAGGCGATCTCGCCGGGGCGCGCGGGCTTCAGGACCAGGTGCTGACGCTTCGCCGCCGCCTGCTGGGTCCCGAGCACCCCGACACCCTCACCGCCATGAACAATCTGGCCTTGACGCTCCAGGCGCAAGGCGATCTCGCCGGGGCGCGCGGGCTTCAGGACCAGGTGCTGACGCTTCGCCGCCGCCTGCTGGGTCCCGAGCACCCCAACACCCTCATCGCCATGGGCAATCTGGCCGAGACGCTCGGGGCGCAAGGCGATCTCGCCGGGGCGCGCGGGCTTCAGGACCAGGTGCTGACGCTTCGCCGCCGCCTGCTGGGTCCCGAGCACCCCGACACCCTCATCGCCATGGGCAATCTGGCCGAGACGCTCCGGGCGCAAGGCGATCTCGCCGGGGCGCGCGGGCTTCAGGACCAGGTGCTGACGCTTCGCCGCCGCCTGCTGGGTCCCGAGCACCCCGACACCTTACGGTCCATGAACAATCTGGCGATGACCCTGGCTGGTCAGGGGGACTGGGAGGGGGCCGAAGCGTTGCTGGCGGCGGCCCTCGACGGGCAACGGCGGTTGCTGGGGGAGGCGCACCCGAATACCGTCCTCGTGGCCGAAAACCTGGCCCAGGTGCGCGCCCGCCTGGATCGGAAGAAATCTCGGCTGGGTTCCTGATCATGCGCGGATGATTCGCAATCGTATGGATACGGGAAGGCTCGATTCGCGTTAGGCAGGCACCCCAAGATTATGCGGGCAATAATCGTGCTCTACGTCCACGCAACGCGATGATATTGTAGCCACCGATATAAAAAGTAGTTCCTCACAAAGACACAAAGACACAAAGGGCACAAAGAAGTCGCAAAGAACGCCCTCTTTGTGACTTCTTTGAGTTCTTCGTGTCTTTGTGAGGAATTTTTTCTTTCTTTCGCTCATTGAGCCTACAGAAAATAAAGGAAGACGCCCTTTCCATCGTGTCATACCAGCGAGCATAATGGTTGACTCATGGGAACATCGGAAGTGGAAGCGGCTTCCAGCCGCTTGGAAGCCGCTTGAACGAAGAAGGAAGAATGCGGCTGGAAGCCGCTTCCACGCGCCTGAAACAGGTCAATCATTGGGTTCGCCGGTATCGGGTCCGATCGGCGGATGACCCTGCCGGATAAGGCAGCGCCGAAATCAGTTCCCCGGTATCTTCGATAATCTTTGCCGTGATTTCGGAAAGCCGCCCGATTTCGGTATGGCGGTCGGGCAAACCGAAGTTCTTCAGAAAGACCAGCACATCATAATCCGAATCGGGTCGCGCGTCCCCCCGTGCCCGGGAGCCGAACAGGACGACACGCTCGATACGATCACCATAAAGTTCCGCGACATCGGCGCGGACTCTGGTCAGGACGGGATCGGCAACCGTTGCCATGGCACATCTTTCCGTATGACCGGCCGGAGCGGCCGGACCCGCCGTTCCGCCACCCTAACTCTCGGCCGCGTTGAACTCGTCCAGCAATTCGGCGATGCGGGCGCCGTCGGACTGGTCCATGATGGTCTGGGCGCGGCGGGTGGCGCTGCGCAGGTCCAGGGCGCGGAGGCGGCGCTTGACCACCGCCAGCTTGTTGGGGGTCATGGACAGCTCGCGGACCCCGAGCCCCAGCAGCAGCGCGGTGAAACGGGGGTCGCCGGCAATCTCGCCGCAGACGCTGATCGGGATGCGTGCCCGTAATGCCGCCTCGGTGGTGAACTGGATCAGCCGCAGCACCGCCGGGTGCAGCGGGTCGTAGAGATGCGCCACCTGTTCGTCGCTGCGGTCGATGGCCAGGGTGTACTGGGTCAGGTCGTTGGTGCCGATGGCCAGGAAGTCGGAACAGCCGGCCAGGGCATCGGCGGTCAGCGCCGCGCCCGGCACCTCGATCATCACGCCGAGCGGCGGCAGCGGCTCGGCGATGGCGACGCCCTGGCGCCTGAGCCTGGCCGCAACCTCGGCCAGCACCTCGCGCACCCACAGCACCTCGGCAACCGTGGTGATCAGCGGCAGCAGGATGCGCAACGGCCCGTGGACCCCGGCCCGCAGCATCGCGGCAAGCTGGGTCTCGAGCAACCGGGGTTCCCGCTGGCTGAGCCGTACCGCCCGCAGGCCCAGGGCCGGGTTGGCGGTTTCGAGGAACCGCTGGTCGAGGGCGCCGGCCAGCTTGTCGCCGCCAAGGTCAAGGGTGCGCGCCGTCACCACCCGGTCGGGCATGCCCTCGACCACCGTTCGCAACAGCGCGTACTGTTCGTCTTCGCCGGGCAGATCCTCCCGGTTCATGAACATGAATTCGGTGCGGAACAGGCCGACCCCGGCCGCCCCGGCGTCCCGGGCGGCGTCGATCTCGCGCGGCAACTCCAGATTGGCCATGAGGGCAACCGACGTGCCATCCCGCGTGATTGCCGGCAGGGAACGCAGGCATTTCAGTTGCTCGCGCTCGCGCCACAGCAGGTCCTGGTCCGCGCGATAGCCGGCAAGGGTCGCCGGAGTCGGATTGATGATCAGCTTGCCGTTGCGGCCATCGACGATCACCGGGTCGCCGCTGCGCGTTCCCGGGATCAGGCCACGGACCCCCAGCACCGCCGGGATGCCCAGCGCACGGGCCATGATCGCGGTATGGCCCTCGGCGCCCCCGGCCACCGCGGCGATGCCGGCGACGATGCCAGGGTCGAGCAGCGCGGTCTCGGCCGGCGTCAACTCCTCGGCGATCACCACCACCCCCGGCGGCAGCAACGAATAGGCGGGATAGTCCCGGTCCCCCAGGTTGCGGATCAGCCGGGCGCCCACCTCGCGCACGTCGGCGATGCGCGCCGCCAGATAGGCGTCGTCCATTTCCTGGAAGCCGTGGGCGATCACCGCGATTTCAGCCTGGATCGCCGCTTCGGCGTTCACCCGCTCGCCGGCAATCCGGCGCTCCACGCCCCGGGTCAGGCGCGAGTTGGTGAGCATCGCCAGATGGGCGTCAAGCAGGAAGCCGATTTCTTCGGACGCGGCGTCGGGCAGAACCAACGCCTTGGCCTTGAGCATCTTGATCTGGCGTCGGGCCTTGGCCGCGGCCTCGGTGAAGCGCCGGCGCTCGGCGTCGATGGCCTCGGGCGCAATGACATATTCCGGGACCTGGCTGACCCCGGACTCGACGACATAGGCCGGGCCGATGGCGATGCCGCCGGACACCCCAAGGCCGGAAAGGATGATTTCGGTGGTCGCAGACGAATCAGTCTTCATCGAACTTTCTTTTTACCAGATCGGAAAGGGCGGCCAACGCGCTTTCGGCCTCGCCGCCATAAGCGCAAATCTCGATGGTGGTGCCGGGACCGGCAGCCAGCATCATCAGGCCCATGATCGATTGGGCAGCCACCGCCTGATCGTGGCGGCGGACCTCAATATCACAATCATAGCCTGCGGCCATCTTCGCGAACTTGGCCGCTGCCCGGGCATGAAGGCCGCGTCGATTGCAAATGGTAACGGTTTCGCAAACCTCGGGGGTAGAGGCCATCGAACCGGTGGGCAGGACCGGGTCTTTCATTACGTGTGACAGGCTTTCCATCGACTTATCCATCGGCAAGAAGGGAAGAGGCAATATTGATGTACTTCCGGCCCGCGTCGCGGGCGGCGGCGACCGACATGGCCAGCGGTTCCTGGCTGCGCACGCTGGACAGCTTGATCAGCATCGGCAGGTTGACACCGGCGATAACCTCGACCCGGGCCTTGTCCATGATCGAAATGGCGAGGTTGCTGGGGGTACCGCCGAACATATCGGTTAACACCACGACGCCGCTACCGTCGTCGACTTCGCCGACGCAGGTCAGGATGTCGCGGCGCCGCTGTTCCATGTCGTCTTCCGGGCCGATGCAGACCGCGCGCACCTGATCCTGGTGACCGACGACGTGTTCCAATGCGGCGATGAACTCTTCGGCCAGGCGACCGTGCGTGACCAAAACCATTCCGATCATCAACGTTCCCTTTACTCCAGGGCGATCCCGACCGCTCCGGCTTCCCCACCAACGAGGTCAGCCGGGACGCGGGATGGCGCACTCCAGATCCCGGTGTTGCAGGCCGACCTGCAGACCGCGGCCCCGCAGCCAGTCCGCCATCCGCTCGGCCACGAACACGGACCGATGGCGCCCGCCGGTGCAGCCCACGGCGATGGTCAGGTAGCTTTTTCCCTCAAGTTTGTAGCGCGGCAACAGAACTTCCAAAAGATCGGTCAGATGGCGGAAGAAGGCCGGAAAATCCGGGTCCCCCGCCACCATCGCGGCCACAGCCTGGTCGAGCCCGCTCTGTGCGCGCAAGGCCGGCTCGTAATGGGGATTGATCAGGAACCGCACGTCGAACACCAGATCGGCCTCGCGGGGCAGGCCGCGGCGGTACGAAAATGAGGTCACGAACACCTGAAGCGGGTTTTCGCCCTCGAGCCGGAAGTTTCCGGCCAGCAACCGGCGCAGGTCGTGGATCGAGAGGTCCGTGGTATCCATGGTGACGTTGGCGCGATCGGCCAGCGGCGCCAGCAAGGTGCGCTCCCGGCGGATGCCGTCGGGGACCTGACGGTCGAGGGCCAGCGGGTGGCGGCGGCGGGTCTCCGTAAAGCGGCGCTGCAACACCTCGTCGTCGCATTCCATGAACAGCAGCCGGACCTCCAGGTCCGGCCGTGCCCTGAGCATCGCAAGCTGTCGCAGGAAGGCGTCGGCGCTGAAGTCGCGGGTGCGGCTGTCGATGACGATCGCGATCGGCCGCCTGACTTCTTCGTCTTCGCGAATCAGCGCGGGGACCAGCGACAGGCGCAGATTGTCCACCGCCTCGTAGCCCAGGTCCTCCAGGGCCTTCAACGCCACCGAGAGCCCGGCGCCGGACATGCCCGTCACCAGCAGCACCTGCCGGCGGCTGCCCGCGGCGGCGGACGGAGGCAGGTTGGGGATAAGGGTGTCGGGGTCGTCGGTCATGGGGTTCCCGGTACCAGACCCAGCCGGCCCTCTCGGGCGACCGGTGCAGCCAGTCGGATTTTGGCCGGGGTCGACGCCTCGAACGGCGCCAGTGCCAGACGGGGCAGCCGCCCGTCCAGCACGGTGGTCCATTCCGGTTCGGGCAGCCGCTCCACCGTTCCGGGCCCGACCAGATCCACCACCAGATGCAGTTCGGCCAGCGGGGCAAACGGCAGGCGCAGGATGCCCACGCCACGGACCTCCAGCAGACCGGCCAGAATCGCCGGCACCCCCGCCACCACCCGTCCCTGGTCCATGCGCACCTCCACCCGGTCATCGGCAATCAGAACGGCGCCGCGGTCGATCAGACGCAAGGCCAGGTCGGACTTGCCGGCCCCCGATGTTCCCCGCAGCAACACGCCGGCCCCCGAGATAAGGACACTGGTTCCGTGTATCGTCATCATAACAGCGCGACAATGTGGCCCAACCAAAGCGGCGTCAAGAGTCTGCCGTCAAAGGCCCGCGCTTTCGACGGCCTCCGGCGGCGGCGATGCCACACCCGTTGGACCCCGAAGCCTTCCGGCCGCGCCCTCCGACCATAAAGGTGGTGGTGGTTGCGGCTCCATGGGGCAGGGGCCGGTGTCCGCGCATGGGCCCCCTGCGGTAACATCGTGGCCGCGGGCGGCGGCACCGCGTATTAGCGACGGGGGGCGAACATCAGCGGGAGTTTTTCGCGATGACCACAGGACCGGCGGGGCTGACCGGGACGGGCTGGCGGCGGGGGGTGCGGGAAGGGCTCGGCGCGCCCGGGCTGGTGATTTTTGGCAGCTTCATGGGATTCGGCTCTCTGGTCCATGGCAGCGGCATCGGGCTGGTGGCGGGGCTGGCCTCGAGTCTGACCTGCTGGGCATTGCCCGGGCAGATCGCCATGGTCGAGCTGTACGGAATCGGCGCCTCGCTGCTGGTCAACGCCATGGCGGTGTGGCTGACCAACACCCGGTTGATGCCGATGGCCATCGTCATCATGCCCTATTTGCGGGGCGGCGGCGTGGGTTGGCGTCACTATCTCGCGGCCCATTTCATCGCCATCACCAGTTGGGCGGTGGCCATGCGTCGCTGCCCGGTCCTGGACGAGGCCGAGCGTTTTCCCTATTTCATCGGTCTTTCGGTGACGCTTTGGGCCGTCAGTTGCGTCGCCACCGCGGTTGGCTTCGCGCTGGCCGGTAGCCTGCCATCTTCGGTAACACTAGGCTTGGTCTTCCTCAATCCATGCTACTTTGTGTTGCTGTTCGTGTCCGACCTCGGGCCGCGGGTGCGGATTCTGGCGCTGGTGGTGGGGGGGGTGCTCGGGCCGCTGCTGCATCTGGTCGACCCCGACTGGGGGTTGCTGGTCACCGGGCTGCTTGGCGGCACCCTGGCCTTCCTGATCGACCGCTGCTGGCGCCGCCGGGAGGCCGGTCATGGTTGAGCCGTCGTCGATCTGGCCGGCGCTGGTGGTGGCGGCACTGGTCACCTATTTCTGGCGGGCGCTGGGGGTGATGGTCTCGGGTCGCCTGGACCCCAACGGTCCGGTATTCGAATGGATCGGCTGCGTCGCTTACGCCTTGCTGGCCGGCTTGACGGTTCGGATGATCGTGCTGCCGATCGGACCACTCCAGGCCACCGATCTCGGCTGCCGGCTGGTGGCGACCGGGGCGGCGATTCTGGCGCATCGGCTGACCGGCAACAGCATTCCGGCCGGAGTCGCCGCCGGAGTCGGGGTGCTGGCGGGGCTCACCGCCGCCGGGGTCCGGTTATGGCCGTGAGTCCGGCGCGGGGAACGGGTGCCTCGCATGACGTCATGGGCTTCAAGGGCCAACGGCCTGTGGTGGGACCGGGGCCAAGCCCCGGTCGGGGCAACTCCGGGCGGCCTGGTCGAGGAAACTCTCCAGGGCGGAAATGCAGGCGTGGTCCCGGTAAACCCGCGCCGCGCCCGCCGGGATTTCGTCCCTGATCCGGTCACGCCAGACCTTGTCGCGGGCGAGTCGGATGGCGATGGCCACGTACTCGTCCACCGTGCCGGCGATGGTGTCGGCGATGCCCATCCGGGTCAGGATCGCCAGGCTGTGGCGGCTGCGCATCAACCGGCCGGGCAAGGTCACGATGGGCAGTGCGTAGATCAGACTTTCCAGGGTGGTATTGCCGCCGGACCAGCCGATGCTGTCCAGGAAGACATCGCACAGGCCGCTGGCGGCCAGGAACCGGCTCTGATCAAGCCGGGGGAGAAAGACGCAGTGGTCGGCGCTGTCCAGGCCGGTGGCCGAAAACGCCCGGTGCAGACGGTTACGGAACATTTCGGTTACGGCGGTTCCCTTGGGATAGGTGATGAAGACAAACTGACAGTCTCCCGCCCCGCGGGCGATGCGGGCGAAAACCTCATCGTATTGTGGCAGGTATTTATAGAGGGACTGGCAGCACCAATAGACCGTGGCGTCGGGCCGCAGGCCGAATTCGGAGCGGCTGGCGGCGGTTGCCGGAACCGCGGGCGGCTGGTACCAGATCGACAGATTGGGCAGACGGACCAACCGCTCGGTATAGTGCTCGTCGGCCTCCGCGGGTTCCATCAGATCGCTGCTGAGGAAGTAATCGATGGTCGGGTAGCCGCTGGTGTCGGGATGCCCCCACGAGCTGCACTGGACCGGAGCCAGCCGCTGGGCGGCCAACCGGGACGCCATCGGATTCATGCCGATTTCGGGATAGATCAGCACATGGGGGCGGTCGGACAGGATGGTTTCGCGCCACGCCGCCACGGACAGCGGCCCCTGGACGAAGCGGTGGCAGCAGGTCGCCGCCCGTGCGGTTTCGTGGTCCCGGCGGGAGCCGGTATGGTAGCCGAACAGGCGGAAACGCCCGCGGTCCAGGTGCTCGACCCAGCCCTTGAACAGTTTCCAGATGGTATGGTCCGAGAAGAAGCCGCTGACGACCCCCACCCGGACCGGCTCCCCCGGCGCCGGCGGTCCGGCCAGCGGCGCCGGTGTGCCGCCATGGTTCATGATCCGGCAGACCAGCGCGCCATAGCGGCTTTGCAGGTCGCGATCGTTCAGGCCCTGGTAGGCCAGCAGGAAAGGCTGCATCACCGCAACCCCCGCCTCCAGCCCGGAGAGAGTCTCCAGGCGGTCGGCCCGGGCCACCAGTCTTTCCAGTTGGTCCCGGTACCGGGTCCGGCGCCGGGCGATTTCCGCCTCGGTGTCGTACAGGATGGGAATCTGGGCGAGGCACCGGGCAAACAGCGCGCGGGCGAAATCGGGCTTGAGCCTCAGCGCCTGTTCGATGTGGTCGAGGGCCTCCTCGAGTCGGCCCTGATCGTGAAGGGCGAGGCCGAGATTGTTGTGGGCCTCCGCAAGCCCCGGGTTGAGGCGCAGCGCCTGGGTGTAGTGGGCGATGGCCTGGTCCAGCCGGTCCTGGTCCTGGAACGCCGAACCGAGGTTGTTGAGTGCCTCCGGGTAGTCGGGACGGAGTTGGAGCGCCCGGGTATAGTGAAGGATGGCCTGGTCCGGCCGGCCCTGTTCCTGAAGCGCCGAACCCAGGTTGTTAAGCGTCTCGGGGGCGTCGGGGGTGATCCGCAAGGTCTGGAGGTAGTGACCGATGGCCTCCTCCAGTCGGCCCAGGGTCTGGAGCGCATTGCCGAGATTGTTATGTACCTCCGGGTACACCGGCCGCAGCGCCAGTGCCCTGGTGTAGTGGATGATGGCCTCGTCCAGACGGCCCCGGTCCTGGAGCACCAGGCCAAGATTGTACAGTGCCTCGGGGTAATCCGGCTTGAGCCGCAGGGCCTGCCGGTAGTGGTCCATCGCCCGGTCCGGTTGGTCCCGGCCCCTGAGCGCCGTGCCGAGGTTGTTGTGGACCAGGGGGTTGTCGGGGCTGAGGCGCAGGGCCTCGGTGTAGCGGGCGATGGCCTCGTCCACCCGGCCCTGGGCCTGGAGGGCGAGACCAAGGTTGTTGAGCACGTCAGGGTCGTCGGGCTCGAGATCCAGCGCCCGCCGGTAGCAGTCGATGGCCTCGCCCGGCCGTCCCGAATTTCTGAAGGCTTCACCGAGATTGCAGTGGAAGGCCGCAACCCGCCCGTTGACGGCGATGGCCTTGCCGATCAGGTCGATGGCGACGTCGTTGCGTCCGACCTGATGCGCGATCACCCCGAGGAGGTGCAGGCTGTCCGGGTGGTCCGGAGCGACGCCGAGAATCCGCCGATAGAGCACCTCGGCCTGATCCAGCCGTCCGGCCTGGTGGTGGGCCAGCGCACGCTGGAAATCCTGTTGGAAGTCCCGGGAGCGTGGAGTCATCGGCGGGGGTGCCTTCGGCGTTGGGGGGAATCCGGTGCGATGTCTTTCCGGGGTGGCGCTCTTCAAGGCCCCTTTATACCGGCGGGCGCAAGACAATAACACCGGGGGGAGCTTTGCCCCATAGGCGCCGGGATAATGCTGTTGTCTTTGATTTTGCAGCGCGCTGCCCTGCACCCGCGAAGGAGGCTCGCCTCCTTGACCTCGTTCACGTCATGGGTTCAAAGGGCCGACCGGCTCTTTGCGGGTGTGGGCAGAGCCCACAAATCTATCGGGCGCGGCGACCCCCGGTTGCCGGGGCCGGCGACCCTTGCCCCGGGACCGGCGCCCGGGCTACTGTCCGGCAGCGAGACGCCTTGGTTGCGGCCGGCGGCTCGAACAGGAGCAGTGTCCCATGTCGGTGATTGATCTCGAGGCGTTTCGGGCGGCGGCGCTGGTGACCGATCCGTTCGATTACGTCTGTGTTCCCGGCTTTATTCGGGCCGACGCCCTCGAGGCGATCCATCGCGACTACCCCAGGCTGAGCCAGCCGGGCAGTATTCCGCTCGGCATCTTTCCCCATGGTCCGGTCTTCCAGAGTCTGATCGACGAGCTGCGGGGGCCGGCGCTGGCCGCGGCCTTCGAAGAGAAGTTCAAGCTGGATCTGCGCAAATACCCGCAGATGTTCACGGTGCGCGGGCATTGCCGGGCCGGCGACGGCCAGATTCATCCCGATTCCGCCAGCAAGATCGTCACGGTGCTGGTTTACATGAATCCGCCGTGGGAGGCTTCGGGCGGTCGGCTCCGCATCCTGCGTTCTCCACGGCTTGACGATTTCGCCGCCGAGGTGCCGCCGAATCAGGGCACATTGCTGGCGTTCCGCCGCACCGATACTTCGTGGCATGGCCATGAATCCTTCGCAGGGCCGCGGCGGGCGGTACAGATGAATTGGGTCCGGGGCCGGCGCTACATCTGGCTGGAGCAATGGCGCCATCGTTTCGGCTCGTGGGCCAAGACCCTGACCGGCGGTGCCGTCGGCGGCAGCGGCACCTGATGCCGCCGTCCCGCCACGCGGACGTGCTGACCCGGATCGGGATGGGAATGCCCGGGTATGCGAGACCTGGAACTGCGACATAGGGGGACGCGACGTTGACCAGCCGGAGTTCTGTCATGGCCATGCGCCTGTTGCGGGCATTCGCGGCGGTTGCCGTCGTCGCGCCGGTCTTCGCTTCGGTTGGCGGCGCCCCGGCGGTTGCCGCCGGCGACGACGCCCAGGAAGTGGCGGTGCCGGTCGGTGACTGGCGGGTCGGGCCGGTGGTGGACAAGGACGGCGCCTTTATCTATTGTATCGCCGAAGCAAGATTCGCCAATGGCGACAGTTTGGTGATCGGACGGAGTCCCAAGGAGGAGTTCAACCTGGCCGTGGGCATGCCCGAGGCCCATCTGGCCAAAGGTTCGGGCTGGCCGGTCCAGATTGTGGTGGACAGCAACCTCAAACGCGACCGGCAGGCGGTGGCCGCTGACCCGGACATGCTGGTGATCGCCAATGGTGCCGACAATGATCTCTATGAGGCGATCACCCACGGGACGTTGTTGACCATCGTTGGCCCGTCGGATTCCATCCGTTTCCAGCTCAAGGGGACCGGTGTTGCCTTGCGCGAGTTGCGCAGTTGCGTGGACCGCGCCCGCTCCGGCCAGCCGATTACGCCGCTGGGTCGGGTTGGTGACGCCAAGGGTCCCCAATTGCCGCCGTTGCTCAAGGAACTGCTTAACCAGGCGGGATTTCACAAAATCGAGCTGCTGCCGCCGTCGACGGCCCCGGCGGGCTACCCGGCGGTGGAGACCTTGTGGCGGGTGGCCGGGGTGCTCAACGGCATCAGCACGTCGCGCAAGCCGCCGGGCGAGACTCTGAACAGCCTCGGCAACGCCTATGTCGCCGGGATGAAACCCCATTGTGGTGACGCTTTTCAGGTCACCTGGAAGGAACCCGAGACCTTGCCGGTGGCGTCGCTGCGGACTGCCGGCGTCACCTGCGGCCGGGCGGGCGGTGGTCCGGTCCATGTGGCGCTGACCTTTGACCTGGGGCGGGGCGGCCTGCTCCAGGTGTTCTTCCACGAGGCCCCGGTGGCGGAGGCCGCCGCGGCCGACAAGGACCGCGATGCCATTGCCGACGTGCTCCGCCGTCTGGCCAATCCGTAAACAGGGGTTGTCATACCAGCGCGCGTAAGGGGGCTTTGCCCGACAGGCCCCAGGATATCACTGTTGTCTTGATTTTGCAGGGCTCTGCCCGGCACCCGCAAGGAGGCTCGCCTCCTTGACCTCCTGACGTCATGGGTTCAAAGGGCCGACCGGCCCTTTGCGGGTGTGGGCAGAGCCCACAAAAAGCCCTTTCACTTCAACGACTCATCGTAACCCGGCGACTGCCGGCCGGGCTGCTTCGACGGTTTGCTTACCCCAGCCACGATACCGGCAGCAAGTGGTTGAGGCCATGCAATTCCTGGGTCATTTTGCCGATCCGAACCGACTCGTTGCCATAAAAATAAATATTCAACTTTATATTGCAGACCACATGGCTCAGGCCGTGCTTGTCGGTGATGCAATACTGCTGAACCTCAAAGCCGTTGTCGCTTTTGTAGCCGGTCAGGTAGGTGCGGATGTCGATTACCGACTTGGTATGGATGTGCAATCGGGTCATACCGTCGAGATATTCCTGACAGTCTTTCATGAAATCGACGATATTGACCCGTTCGTCGGCCTGATAACCAATCAGGAGCTGGTTTTCGGCGCACGAATTGACGATTCGCGAGAGTTTAATGGTAACATCGCCGACGATGTATTCGATACCCCGCGGGAGCGTATCGACATGGTGGTAGGTAAAATGGGAGCCAATGGCAAAGGCGGAACGCAGCGGGATTCGGTTTTCGCCAATCGAATTAAGTGTCAGCATAATCGCGAGAACAATATAGGTTCTGATATTGTGCTCGTTTCCAACGTTATTATTCCAGATGTAGTAACCATCTCCAGTAGTCGATCGATGCAGGTCCACCGGAAGATCATTATCCGCCATGATGCTCGACGTCTTGTCGATATAATATTCCAGAGTCTTGAGCTGGCAAAGCTGCTCGGTCGGAGATTTTAACGAAAATTTAACGATATCGAAAAGGATCACCGCGCGGTTATCGGTGTAGGTAATGCAATATCTCTTAATAAGATTGTTAATGGTGTTGACATGAATATTATAACGAGCAATGCCGATAACTCCGGACAGCTTTATCCGTATTCGAGGGAAATTTAATTCGGTACAGATGGTATTAAAGCTCTTGCCACTGAACTGTCGATTGCCCTCGAAGATACGGGGAAATCGCCGATAGCCGCTGACCGCTGCTTCGACCGGGGCATAACATATTTCGATGTCGTTGTTATCATGGGTCCAGCCTATGACCGTGTTGCCGCCGCTGTCCCAGATTTTTTCCAGTGTATCGTTGATTCGGTTCAGCGAAACGGTTTCGTCGGCCTTAAAGGTCTGTAGCAGATAATTCTTGGAAACATTGGATAAATACGGGTTGTTGCGGGGTTGTGACATCTGGGGCGCTCTCCCGACCGGACTTGGGGACCCCGGATCACGGCCGATGAGACTGGGAACGATGTTTCCGGTATGGGCTCATTGTACGAATTTGGTCCGGGCGCAATCAAGACCGTTCGAGGTCGGCGGCGTCACCACCGGACGGCCGCGACCGGCCACCGGCTGCTGTGGGCGGGGTTGAGCGGTCGGAAAAAGAGGGTTCAATTCACCTCCCGTGTGGATGCCCGGCAGAAGGGGCAGAATACCGGTCCGTGTGAGCGGCCGTAGGCCTGGGCTTTCCGGCCCGTCGACACAGGAAGGAAATTGAGCCAAATTCCATGCGTGTCAACGCCACCTTTGGCGCAATCCCCGGCTATGAACCAACAGCGAGGGCGAATGGGCCGAGCAGTCCGATTTCGCCGGACCGCCGCGCCGCTGAGCCTGGAAGGAGCCGCCGATCACCGGAGCCACCGCAAAGACGCCGACTGCTGCGGCCCCACGCACTGGAAATATGAGAGGCCGCAGTATTCCGACGGTCGGAACCGGAGACGCCGGCCACCGGCGCGCGACAGACCAACCGGGCGAAGCCCTTGGGTTTCGATTCAGACGGTGTGGCCGATTATTATCTGATGGCCGTCACGCGGCACGGATGTCGGACAGGAAGGTCTCGACCTGTACCCGCATGATTTCGGCCTGATGACCGAGGCCGCTGGCCGATCCCAGCACCTGGGACGAGGCGGCACCGGTATCGCCGGCGGCGCGGTTGACGCCGACGATATTGCGCGAAACCTCGGTGGTGCCCTGAGCTGCCTGCTGGACGTTGCGCGAGATTTCGGCGGTGGCGGCGCTCTGCTGTTCGACCGCGGCGGCGATGGTGGTTGCGATCTCGTTCATCTCGCTGATGGTCGCGCTGATCTTCTGAATCGCCTGAACCGTGTCGCCGGCGACGCCCTGGACGCTGGCGATCTGGGTCGAGATTTCCCCGGTGGCCCTGGCGGTTTGGTTGGCGAGATTCTTGACCTCGCTGGCCACCACGGCGAAGCCTTTTCCCGCTTCCCCGGCTCGCGCCGCCTCGATGGTGGCGTTGAGCGCGAGCAGATTGGTCTGGCTGGCGATGTTGTTGATCAGTTGCACCACTTCGCCGATCTTCTGGGCGGCGTCGGCCAGCCCCTGGACCGTGGCGTTGGTCCGTGAGGCCTCCTCGACCGCCTGACCGGCGATGGCGGTGGATTTGACCACATGGCGGCCGATCTCGGAGATCGAGGCCGACAGCTCCTCGGTGGCGCCGGCAACCGCCTGGACATTGGTGGTCGCCTGTTCCGAGGCGACGGCGACGGCGGAGGCCTGTCGACTGGTCTCCTCGGCGGTGGCCGACATCGAAGAGGCGGTGGCGTTCAGATCGTCAGAGGCCGATCGCAAGGTCTTCAGCGACTCCTGGGCCGCCTGGTCGAAGGTGGCGATATGGCCCTCGATCCGCCTTTGCCGCGCCTCCTTGAGCGCCTGCTCCTGGCGTTGCGCCGCTTCCAGGTCCCGCTTGGCGAGGGCAGCGTCCTTAAACACCACGAGGCAGCGGGCGATGGCCCCGATCTCGTCGCCGCGATCCTGGCCTTCCACAATGATCGAGGCGTCGTCCTTCGCCAACCGCTCCATGCGCTCCACCAGTCCGAGGATTGGCGTGGACACCCCGGTCCGGGCGATCCAGAACGCCACCAGCAAGGCGAGCAGCGAGCCGGCAACGGCGACGGCGACAATCAGGCTGCCGGTGGTGCTGGCGGCGGTCTTGATGGCGTCGGAATCGGCGGCGAACGCCTTGTTGCGCTCGGAGACGAAGGAGGCGATCTGTTCGCGAAAATCGACCATCAACGGCTCGACTTTGGTGCCCATCAGTTGAACCGCGACCGCGTTGTCGTTCTTGAGCCCAAGGGCGACGACCTCTTCCAGACCGGGAAGCATCAGGTTGTATTTGCCGATAATTTCATCGAGCTTGAGGCGAAGCTCTGGCATCGCCTTGCCCGCACCAACCATTTGCCCGATGAAGTATGCCTTGGCATCCACCCAGTCTTTGGCGGCCTTCTGCATCTCCAGATCATCGGTTTCAGCGATCACCTTATAGGCGAGACGGCCGATATCGGCGGCGGCACGATTGGCACGGGCGAGAAACAGCACACCCTGGGCCTGATGGGTCAGAAGTTCATCGTATTGACTCGCGGTCTGCGACAGGCCGGTCATGGCGTAAAGGCTGACACCAATGGCCATCACTGCCATCATGCCCAGCGCGATCAGGAACTTACCCGTGATCGGAAGGTTTTTCATGGTACTCAACTCCTCGAAGCCAAAATCCGAATGAAAGCTGGAGGGATTGCCAGACCGTCCTGCGCCGGACTCATCCTGATCCGCAATCGAACGATCATCATGCTCAAGATGCTCGCTGTTAAAGCAGATTACGGAATCGCACTACCCGTGATTAATAACCGTGGTCGGCCTTGATCCCAATCGATAAGCCAGGCGTAGTGCTATTTAATATTACGTCGCCGGCTCGTTGGAGAGAATTAGCATCGATACCATTGATCGTCAAGTCTATCGGCAGAGATTTTAAACATTCATTAGCATGCATCGTTTCAATTAACTTAAGCTGATGTTGGCCTCCGCACTCTTGGTTAATATATAATTTTATATTGAACGGTTTGATGCGCACCGCACCGTTCACTTCATCTCCGCGGCACTGTCCCCGCTCACGCTCCTCGCCGGCGGGGTCAACGGTCTGACCCGGTACCGATTCGTATGGCGGTTTCGAGTGAAACCGGGCTTGCCACGGGGGTATCCGGTGGTGATACGTGACAGATAGCTCGCTTTGGTTGCCGTCAAGAGCGCAAGAGCGCACTTTTGGCCGCCGAAAGGATGGGCGATACTCTTGAGTTACAGGTCGAAGCGACGGTGACGAAGGCCACGATTCAGAGTCTCGGGTCAGGCTGCGGCGGCGACCCGCTGTGACGTGGAGGGAGTTTTGGGATGGGGAGCGCGTTTGCGGGCCGCAGCGATCATTTTGGCTCAATTCACCTCCTGTGTGGATGTCGACAGAAGGCGCAGAATGCCTGTACGTGTGAGTGGCCGTATGCCTCGGTTTTCCGGCCCGTCCCTAGAGTGGGGTGAATTGAGCCGAAAAAGAATGGTGGCCAACAGAACCGGAACGTCAAGGGTGGTGCTTGATTCCGCGAGGATGGGCCTGTATCGTTCGCCCCTGCAAAAAAACAGTCATGGGAACTGCCATGGCGCCGACCGGGTCGACGACCAGACATGCGGGTGACGTGAGTTTTCAGTCACTCATCCTCAAGCTCCAGAATTATTGGGCCGGGCAGGGTTGCGTGGTGCTCCAGCCCTATGACATGGAGGTGGGGGCCGGAACCTTTCATCCCGCGACCACCCTGCGGGCGCTTGGGCCGAAGCCCTGGCGCGCGGCCTATGTCCAGCCGTCGCGGCGGCCCAAGGATGGCCGCTACGGCGAGAATCCCAATCGGCTTCAGCACTATTACCAGTTTCAGGTCATCCTCAAGCCGTCGCCGTCGGACAGTCAGGAACTGTATCTGGACAGCTTGCGGATGCTGGGCATCGACCCTCGCCGCCACGACATCCGCTTCGTCGAGGACGATTGGGAAAGCCCGACGCTGGGCGCCTGGGGGCTGGGCTGGGAGGTCTGGTGCGACGGCATGGAGGTGACGCAGTTCACCTATTTCCAACAGGTCGGCGGGATCGAATGCGATCCGGTGGCGGTGGAACTGACCTATGGGCTGGAGCGGCTGGCCATGTACGTCCAGGGCGTGGAGAACGTCTACACCCTTGATTTCAATGGCGCCGGGGTCAGCTACGGCGATGTTTTCCTGCGGGCGGAAAAGGAATATTCGGCGTTTAATTTCGAATACGCCAACACCGCCAACCTGCTTCAGCACTTCAAGGATGCCGAGGGCGAGTGCCAGGCGCTGCTGGAACGGCGCCTCGCGCTGCCGGCCTACGACCAGTGTATCAAGGCCAGCCATCTGTTCAACCTGCTGGATGCGCGCGGGGTGATCAGCGTGGTCGAGCGCGCGGCCTATATCGGTCGGGTCCGGGCACTGGCCAAGGCGTGCTGCGAGGGCTGGCTGGCCGGAGAGGTGGGGTCCTGACCGGGACGGCCCCGGACCGTCCGGCCGCCGATCGGCCAGCCGCCGATCGACCAACGCCAGAGGAAGAGCGCAAGCGGCTGGGCGACTGGTACATCGACCGACGCACCGAACTGGCGAACTTCCTGGATGATCTGTTGTGGGAACTGATCGTGACCACCTCCGGCGCCGCCGAGGAGTACTACCGGCACAACGATGCCGGCTGTCTTCAGGAGCATGCCGATCGCCTGGAGGCGCTGATGGTGATGAAGCGCGCCGCCGAGATGTCTCTTGAGGCGATCAATCGCAGCATGGAGAATCTCAGCCGGATGGAGGAAATGAATCGCCTGCGGATGCGCCGGGGCAAGTAGGGCGCCCGACCTATGGGCTGGAAGGTCAGTGGAGTCGGGTGGCGGCGCCACCGCGATCGTGAAACGGGACGGAAACATGGCCGAGCTTCTCGTCGAACTTTTTTCCGAGGACATTCCGGCGCGCATGCAGGTGCGGGCCGCCGACGACTTCAAGCGTCTGGTCACCGACAGGCTGGCGGCGGCCGGGCTGGCCTTCGCCGCGGCCGGGGTCCAATCGACGCCGCGCCGGCTGGCGCTGGTGGTGGACGGTCTGCCGCTGGCCCAGCCTGACGTGAAGGAAGAGCGGCGCGGGCCGCGGGTGGGGGCGCCCGAGGCCGCGATCCAGGGCTTTCTCAAGGGGGCCGGTGCAGCGTCCCTCGACCGGTGCGAGCAACGGGATACCGGCAAGGGGGTGTTCTGGTTCGCGGTGATCGAGAGGCCGGGGCAGGCCACCGCCCAGGTGCTGCCCGGTCTGATCGAGGCGGCGATTCGCGAACTGGTGTGGCCGAAGTCCATGCGTTGGGCCGATACCAGCTTTCGCTGGGTGCGACCGTTGCATTCGATCATCGCCCTGTTCGACGGCCGGCCGCTGGCCGGGGGCCTGACCGTCGCCACCCGGGAAGCGCCGCCGCGCACCGATGACGAGGCCAATCTCTGTCTGGCCGGCGCGCTGGCCGCGACCCGTCTGGCCTTCGGCGCCGGCACCCGCGGTCACCGCTTCCTGGCGCCGGCGCCGTTTGCCGTGTCCTCCTTCGCCGACTATCGGGACAGGCTCGAAGCCGCCTTCGTGTCGCTGGACCGCGAGGCGCGCCGGACCCGGATCGCCAGCGATGCCGCCCGGCTCGCCGCCGCCGAGGGCCTGACCGTGGCCCCCGACGAGGCGCTGCTGGACGAGGTGACCGGGCTGGTGGAATGGCCGGTGGTGCTGTCCGGCACCATTGACGACCAGTTCATGGACGTACCCTCGGAGGTGTTGATCACCTCGATGCGTACCCACCAGAAGTATTTCGCCACCCTCAAACCCGATGGTTCGCTGGGGCCGCGCTTCATCGTCGTGGCCAACATGGTCACGGATGACGGCGGTGCCGCAGTGGTGGCGGGCAACCAGCGGGTGTTGCGGGCGCGACTCAGCGACGCCCGGTTCTTCTGGGACCAGGACCGCAGGACCCGCCTCGACCATCGGGTGGCGGCGCTGAAGGCCATCACCTTTCACGCCAGACTGGGCACCGTCCACGACAAGGTGGAGCGGCTGACCGAACTGGCGGCGGCTCTCGCGCCGCTGATTCCCGGGGCCGAGGCCGGTCTGGCCCGGCGGGCGGCAATCCTGGCCAAGGCCGACCTGACCAGCGGCATGGTCGGCGAATTTCCCGAGCTGCAAGGGGTGATGGGGCGCTATTACGCGCTGCATGACGGGGAAGATCGGGCGGTGGCGCAGGCGGTTGCCGAACACTACAAGCCGCTGGGTCCGGCTGACGGCTGTCCCACCGCGCCGAACAGCATTGCCGTGGCGCTGGCCGATAAGATCGACAGTCTGGTGGGTTTTTTCGCCATCGACGAGAAGCCGACCGGAAGCAAAGACCCCTATGCCTTGCGCCGCGCGGCACTCGGGATCATCCGGCTGGTGGTGGAAAACCGCTTGCGTCTTAACCTGTTGGCGCTGTTCCGGCAGGCCCATGCCGGCTATCGCGTGACCGGACTGGCCGCGGCGGCGCCGGTGGCGGCGCAGTTGCTGGAGTTTTGCGCGGACCGGCTGAAGGTGGTGCTGCGGGATCGGGGTGTCCGTTACGATCTGATCGACGCGGTGTTCGCGCTGGGCGGCGAGGACGATCTGGTCCGGCTGCTGGCTCGAGTCGAGGCCCTGGAGTCGTTCCTGGCCACCGATGACGGCGCCAATCTGCTGATTGCCTGCCGGCGTGCCGCGAATATCGTGCGGATCGAAGAAAAGAAGGATGGTGTCACCTATGACGGACCGCCCGCGGCCGACCTGTTGGTCGCGGAAGAGGAGCGGGCGCTGGCGGCGGCGCTCCAGACGGTTGACGAGGCGGTGCGGCAGCGGCTGGCCGTCGAGGATTTCGCGGGCGCCATGGCCGAACTGGCCCGGCTGAGGGCGCCCGGGGACGCCTTTTTTGATAAGGTCACGGTCAACAGCGAGGACCGGCGGTTACGCGAAAACCGCCTCAGGGTGTTGACCCGGATTCGGGCCACCATGAACGGCATCGCGGATTTTTCCCGGATCGAGGGCTGATCGCCCGGGATCGGGATGGGCGCCGACGGGAGCAACCGAAGGCGGATACGACGCATCGAGGGGCGATGAACACGATGAGCAGTCAGGGCAACACCAGGTGGGTCTACGGTTTCGGTGGCGGGACTGCCGAGGGCAGCGCCGCCATGAAGAACCTGTTGGGCGGGAAGGGTGCCAATCTTGCCGAGATGAGCAGCCTGGGGCTGCCGGTGCCGCCCGGCTTTACCATTACCACTGAGGTCTGCACCTACTACTACGCCCACGACCAGAAGTATCCGGCCGAGCTGGAGGCCGCGGTGGCGGTGGCGCTGGCGAAGATCGAGGCCAGCGTCGGCGCCCGTTTCGGCGACACGGTCAATCCCTTGCTGGTGTCGGTGCGCTCGGGGTCGCGGGCGTCGATGCCGGGCATGATGGACACGGTGCTCAATCTGGGTCTGAATGATCAAACCGTCTTGGGGCTGATCGCACGCAGCGGCGATGCCCGTTTCGCCTATGACAGCTACCGGCGTTTCATCCAGATGTACGGCAACGTCGTGCTTGGCGTTGACCACCATCTGTTCGAGGAAATCCTCGAGGACTTCAAGCACCAGAACCGGCGTTCCCTCGATACCGACATGACCGCAGAGGACTGGCAGGCGGTGATCGCCGGTTATCACGAGATGGTCGAGCGCGAACTGGGGGTGCCGTTTCCCCAGGACGTCGGACAGCAATTGTGGGGCGCGATCGGTGCGGTGTTCGGCTCGTGGATGAACCCGCGCGCCATCACCTATCGGCGCCTGCAGGAAATTCCCGGCGACTGGGGAACCGCGGTCAATGTCCAGGCCATGGTGTTCGGCAACATGGGCCAGGACTGTGCCACCGGCGTTGCCTTTACCCGCAACCCGTCCACCGGAGAAAACGCCTTTTACGGCGAGTATCTGGTCAACGCCCAGGGCGAGGATGTGGTCGCGGGCATCCGCACGCCCCAGCACCTGACGGTGGCCGGCAAACACGCCAACCTGTCGACGCTGCCGGCAATGGAAGAGGTGATGCCGGAACTGTTCGTCCAGCTTGATGAGGTGCGGAACATCCTGGAGCGGCACTACCGCGACATGCAGGACATCGAGTTCACGGTGCAGCAGGGCAAGCTCTATATGCTCCAGACCCGCACCGGCAAACGCACCGCGCCGGCGGCGCTGAAGATCGCGGTGGACATGGTGGCGGAGGGGCTGATTACCAAGGCCGAGGCGGTGCAGCGCATCGAGCCCGCTTCCCTCGACCAGCTCCTGCACCCGACTCTCGACCCCAAGGCGCCGCGCAAGGTGCTGTCGCGGGGGCTGCCGGCCTCGCCCGGCGCGGCGTCGGGCAAGGTGGTGTTCACCGCCGAGGAGGCGGTGGCCCAGGCCGGGCTCGGGGAAGCGGTGATTCTGGTCCGCATCGAGACCAGCCCCGAAGACATTCATGGTATGGCGGTGGCCCGCGGCATCCTGACCACCCGGGGCGGCATGACCAGCCATGCCGCGGTGGTGGCCCGCGGCATGGGCCGGGCCTGCGTCGCCGGAGCCGGCGAATTGCGGGTCGACTACAAGGCCCAGCAGATTCTGATCGGGCAGAACCGTGTCCGCGCCGGCGAGATCATCACCATTGATGGCTCCACCGGCGAGATCATGTTGGGAGAGGTTCCGACCATCCAGCCGGAACTCTCGGGTGACTTCGCGCAGTTGATGGAGTGGGCGGACGGGCTGCGGCGGTTGCGGGTGCGGGCCAATGCCGAGACGCCGCTGGACGCCCGCACCGCCCGCAGCTTCGGCGCCGAAGGCATCGGCCTGTGCCGGACCGAGCACATGTTCTTTGACGCCGAGCGCATCATTGCGGTGCGCGAGATGATCCTGGCCGAGAACGAGGCCGGACGGCGGGCGGCGCTGGCCAAGATTCTGCCGATGCAGCAGAAGGACTTCGTCGAGCTGTTTCGGATCATGGAAGGGCTGCCGGTGACGATCCGGTTGCTCGACCCGCCGCTCCATGAGTTCCTGCCCAACAGCGAGGACGAGATGGACGAGGTGGCGCGGGCCGCCGGCACCGATTCGCTGAAGGTGCGGCAGCGGGCACTGCAACTCCACGAGTCGAATCCGATGCTCGGTCACCGCGGCTGCCGGCTCGGCATCACCTATCCCGAAATCTACGAGATGCAGGTCCGGGCGATTTTCCAGGCGGCGGCGGAGGTGACGCGGGTTGGCGGCCAGCCGGTGACGCCGGAAATCATGGTGCCGCTCGTGCTGTCGCGCAAGGAACTGGAAATCCTCAAGGTGCTGATCGACCGGGTCGCGGCGGAGACCATCGCCGCGGTCGGCGTCGATCTCAGCTACATGGTCGGGACCATGATCGAACTGCCGCGGGCGGCGCTCAGGGCCGCCGACATCGCCGAACAGGCGCAGTTCTTCAGCTTTGGCACCAACGATCTGACCCAGACCACGCTGGGGATCAGCCGGGACGATGCCGGCAGTTTTCTGCCCGAATACCGGCGGTTGGGCGTGTTCGAACAGGATCCGTTCGCGACTCTGGACACGGAAGGGGTGGGCGAATTGCTCTCCATTGCGGTCGAACGCGGTCGGCGGACCCGGCCGTCGCTCAAGCTCGGCATCTGCGGCGAGCATGGCGGTGATCCGGCCTCGGTCCATTTCTGTGAGAAGGTCGGGCTCGACTACGTCTCGTGTTCGCCCTATCGGGTGCCGATCGCCCGGTTGGCCGCGGCCCAGGCGGCCCTTGCCAACAGCGCGTCCTGATTTTGCAGGGCTCTTTCCTGCACCCGCGAAGGAGGCTCGCCTCCTTGACCTCGACACGTTACGGGTTCAAAGGGCCGACCGGCCCTTTGCGGGTGTGGGCAGAGCCCACCGAAGACCCTGTGCCATGCGCATCCTGCTGCTCTGCCATGCCTTTAACAGTCTGACCCAGCGCCTGTTCGTCGAACTGCGCGAGCGCGGCTACGAGGTTTCGGTGGAGTTCGACATCAATGACGCGGTGACGCGGGAGGCGCTGGCGCTGTTCCGGCCCCAGGTGGTGGTTGCCTCCTTCCTCAAGCGGCGGCTTCCCGAGGATGTCTGGCGGGCGGTGCCGTGCCTCGTGGTTCATCCCGGGCCGCTGGGCGACCGTGGCCCGTCGGCCCTCGACTGGGCGATCCTTGAAGGTGAGCCGCACTGGGGCGTCACGGTGCTCCAGGCGGAGGCCGAACTGGACGGCGGCGCGGTTTGGGAGACTGCCAACTTCCCGATGCGCCCGGCGGCCAAGGGCAGTCTCTACCGCCACGAGGTCACCGAAACGGCGGTGGCGCTGGTGCTGGAGTCGCTGGCCCGGCTCGCGGCCGGCGATCGGCCGGTTCCGCTGTCGTCGCTTCTGCCCGCGGGTGGCCACAGCCGCTGGCGGCCGGCGATGCGGCAGGCCGACCGGGCCATCGACTGGCACCACGACGACACCGCGACCGTGCTGCGCAAGCTCCGTAGCGGTGACGGCAGCCCAGGCGTCCTCGATCCGGTGGCCGGTCGACCGGTGGCGCTGTTCGATGGCCACGCCGCCGTCGGTCTGGTGGGGCGGCCAGGGGCGTTCATCGCCCGTTCGGGAGAGGCGGTCTGCCGTGCCACCGTCGACGGCGCGGTCTGGATCGGCCGGATGCGCGAGCCCGCGGCGGACGGGAACCATGGGCTGAAACTGCCGGCGGTGGGGGTGGTCGAACGTCTGCTCGGGGGTGCGGCGCTGGCGGCGCTGCCCGAGGCCGGCGGCGGTTATTCCGATCTCGGGTACGAAGAGCAGGGGCCGGTCGGGTATCTGCATTTTCCCTTCCACAACGGCGCTCTCAACACCGACCGTTGCCGCCGTCTGCTGGACCGGCTGAGGATGGCCCTGAGCCGCGGGATCCGGGTGCTGGTGTTGACCGGCGGGCCGGATTTCTGGAGCAACGGCATCGACCTCAACCCGATCGAGGCGGCGGCCAGCCCCGCCGATGAATCCTGGGCGGCGATCAACGCCATAGACGATGTCGCGGCGGCGCTGATCACCGCCTGCGATACGCTGATCATCGCGGCGCTGGCCGGTAACGCCGGCGCCGGCGGCCTGTTCCTGGCGCTGGCCGCGGATCTGGTGTGGGCGCGGATCGGGGTGGTGCTGAACCCGCACTACAAGGGCATGGGCAATCTCTACGGCTCGGAATACTGGACCTATCTGTTGCCCCGCCGCTGCGGCGCCGAACGCGCCCGCCTGGTCACCGAGGCCCGGTTACCGATGGGCAGTCCCGAAGCCCGCCGGCTTGGTCTGATCGACGAGGCGTTCGGCAGTGGTCTCGCCGATTTCCGGGGCGGTGTCGCCCTGAGGGCGGCGGCATTGGCCCACGACCCGGCGCTGCCCGCGCTGCTCCAGGAAAAACGTCGACGCCGCGCCGGCGATGAGGCCACCAAGCCGCTGGCGGCCTATCGCGCCGAAGAGCTGGCACAGATGAGGCTCAATTTTTACGGCTTCGACCCCAGCTACCACGTCGCCCGCTACAATTTCGTGTTCAAGGTTCCGAAATCGCGGACGCCACTGCATCTTGCCCGGCACCGCCAGCGGACGGTGCCGGGCGTCGGTCACGAGTGATCATAGCCGGCGCTGGGCGAGGCGTCGTTCTGGAGCGGCTCGCGGTGATGATGAACCCGCGCAATCACCGGCGACAGTTCCTGAAGCTCGATGAAGTTGTCGGCCTGACGGCGTAATTCGTCGGCGACCATGGACGGCTGTGACCGGACGGTGCTGACCACGCTGACCCGGACTCCCTTGCGCTGCACCGCTTCGACCAGCCGGCGGAAGTCGCCGTCACCGGAAAACAGCAGGATGTGATCCACATGCTCGGCCATCTCCATCACGTCAATGGCCAGCTCGATATCCATGTTCCCCTTGATCTTGCGGCGCCCCGAAGCGTCAGTGAATTCCTTCGTGGGCTTGGTTACCATCGTGTAACCATTGTAATCCAACCAGTCGACCAGCGGCCGGATCGGAGAATACTCCTGGTCCTCTACCAGAGCAGTATAATAGAACGCCCGAATCAGGCGTCCCTTGGACGCGAACATGTCCAGTAGTCGCTTATAGTCGATGTCAAAGCCAAGAGCGCGCGCCGCGGCATAGAGATTCGCGCCATCTATGAACATGGCCAGACGTTCTTCTTGGTAGAAGATCATGGTGCTGCCTTTTATGTCAATAGCGTTGGACTTCGTTCCAATTTCACAATCCGTTGGACCGACTAATTTTCCCCGCCCGCACCGGGCCGGAGGTTTGACATAGAAATAGGGTAATAGCTCCGCAAGGACAAGATGGGCCATTGCCGGCCATCCCTGCCTCTTGCCGGCGGGCGGGGAGGGGGCACCTCCCACCCAGAAAAAAAGCCCGGCTAAGTCAGCGACTTAACCGGGCTCTGACTGGTAGCGGAGGAGGGATTTGAACCCCCGACACAAGGATTATGATTCCTCTGCTCTGACCAACTGAGCTACTCCGCCGCAAAGGCTGAGAGCGGTGTTTAGAAAAGACCGGCGGGCTTGTCAAGCCCTTGTTGCGGCGTCTGGTATGGCATCGACGATCCAGCCGCCGCCCAGCAGGCGATCGTCGTGGTAGGCGACGCAGGCCTGACCGGGGGCGACGCCGTGTTCGGGCTCGGCCAGGACCACCTCGGCGGTGGTCCCGGCAAGCGACAGGGTGGCGGCGATTGCGGGCTGGGTCGAGCGCAGTTTGACCGTCACCGCCAGCCCGTCGGCCGGTGGCGGGGCGGCCAGCCAGTTGACATCCTGGAGCCGGACCCGCCGGCGGGCCAGGGCCGCCCGCGGTCCCACCACCACCCGCCGCCGGGGCGCGTCCAGGCCGACCACGAACAGCGGCTCGCGTTCGCAGCCGGGCCGGGCGCTCAGGCCAAGGCCGCGGCGCTGACCCACCGTGTAGTGGATGATCCCGGGGTGACGGCCCAGTACCCGGCCGTCCACATGGACGATTTCTCCCGGAGCCGCCGCCTCGGGGCGCCGTCCGGTCACCATCGCGGCGTAAGAACCACCGGGGACGAAACAAATGTCCTGGCTGTCGGGCTTGGCCGCCACCGGCAGGTCAAAGCGCCGCGCCATCGCCCGGGTTTCGTCCTTGGTCAGTCCGCCCAGCGGAAAGCGCAGGAAGTCCAACTGGGCGGCGGTGGTGGCGAACAGGAAATAACTCTGGTCGCGAACCGCCTCCACCGCGCGGTGCAACTCGGCGCCACCCGGCCCGATCCGGCGCCGGACATAGTGGCCGGTGGCCAGCGCGTCGGCGCCCAGGTCGCGCGCGGTGGCCAGCAGATCCTGGAATTTGACGGTCTGGTTGCAGCGCACGCAGGGAATCGGGGTTTCGCCCCGGAGGTAGCCGGCGACAAAATCGTCGATGACCGCTTCGGAAAACCGGCTTTCCAGGTCGAGCACATAATGGGGAATGCCCAGACCGTCGCTGACCCGGCGGGCGTCATAAATATCCTGGCCGGCGCAACACGTCCCCTTGCGTCCGACCGCCTGTCCATGGTCGTAAAGCTGGAGGGTGATGCCGATCACCTCATAGCCCTGCTCGACCAGCAGGGCCGCCGTCACCGACGAATCAACGCCACCCGACATGGCCACCACGATCCGGGTTGCCGCCGGGGGCTTGTCGAAACCCAACCCATTCATGGCGGCAAACCGTTCACCCCAAAACCGCGTGAGCCCCGGTCTCGCTTACGGATCGGCGCACTGCTCCAGTTCCCGGCGCAGGGAACTTTCCTCCCGGCGCAAGGCGACCAGCCGACCGACATCCGGCGTTGGCCGCTTTTCCTCCTCGACGATCCGCTCCTCGAGTTGCCGCTGCTCCAGCCGGATGATGTTGAACAAAGCCTTCCTCAACATCGCCATTCTCCCAAGAACAACTCGGAAGGCTAGTTCATCATCCTGGCAATTTCAAGAAGATTCCGACAACCCGATAATGCCCAGGGGGCAACCCGATAACGCCCAGGGGGCAACCCGATAACGCCCAGGGGGCAACCCGATAACGCCCAGGGGGCAACCCGATAACGCCCAGGGGGGTCAGCCGCCCACCGCGGCCTTCTGCAACGCGGTCAGTTCGGTCACGCCCCCGCGCGCCAGGGCCAGCAGGGCCAGGAACTGCTCCTCGCTGAAGGGCCTTTCCTCGGCGGTGCCCTGAATCTCGACGATGCCGCCGCTGCCGGTGAGCACGAAGTTGGCATCGGCCTGCGCGGTGCTGTCCTCGGCATAATCGAGATCGAGCACCGCTGCGCCCCGATAAAGGCCGCAGGAGACCGCCGCCACCGAATCGATCAGCGGCAGGGTCTTGATCGCCTTGACCCGGATCAGGTGCTGAAAGGCGTGATGAAGCGCGACATAGCTGCCGGTGATGGCGGCGGTGCGGGTGCCGCCGTCGGCCTGAAGCACGTCGCAGTCGATCTTGATCTGGATTTCCCCCAGTGCCTTGCGGTCGGTGACGGCCCGCAGTGCCCGACCGATCAACCGCTGGATTTCCTGGGTTCGTCCCGATTGCCGCCCGCGCGCCGCCTCGCGGTCGGTCCGGCTGACCGTGGAGCGGGGCAGCATGCCGTATTCCGCCGTGACCCAGCCCAACCCGCTGTTGCGCATGAACGGCGGCACGCGCTCGTCGACGCTGGCGGTGCAGAGGACATGGGTGTCACCGAAGCGGACCAGACACGACCCTTCGGCATACTTGGCATAGCCGGGCTCGAGGCTGACGGTACGCAGGGCATCAAAGGCCCGGCCCGACGGACGTTCGGTGGTGGTCATGGGGACTGTCATCCGGTGGTTGCTGTGATCGCCCGCAATCGGGGCAGCCACCCTAACGTCCCGGAGTGCCGGCGTCCAGTGCCGTCGCCGATGGTGGTTGGCGACGGTCGGCGGCCTGATATCGCGCGCCGGCCCCGGCCGGGTTTGCGCTAATGGCTGAGCAGCACCGGCACCGTCATGTGCTCGAGGATGAAGGCGGTCAGGCTGCCCAACACCAGACTGCGCAGCCGGTTCTGGCCGTAGGCGCCCATCACGATCAGGTCGGACCCGAGATCGGTGGCGTAGTTCAGCAAGGTATCCCCGACCTCGTGGGGCTCGCAGATGAACCGCGCGGCCTCGGCGGTGATGCCGTGATGGGCCAGGTGACGGGCGATCCCCAGGCCCGGCTGGTCTTCGGGGTCATCCCGCCCCGGTGCGGTTTCGATGGCCAGCAGCGTCACCAGCCGGGCGCGCTCCAACACCGGCATGGCGTCGGCCACCGCCCGCGCCGCCTCCCGGCTGCCGTTCCAGCCGAGCAGCACCCGCCGGCCGACGGTGGCGAAACGTCCGGCATAGGGCACCACCAGCACCGGCCGGCCGCAGGCGAAGACCAGAGCATCGGGCTCGACCCAGGGCAGGTCCCGTCCGACCTCCGGGTCCCGCTGGCCCACCACCACCAGATCCGCATAGCGGCCATGGGTTGCCGCCATCTCGGCGGTCGTACCGGCAACGGCGCGCCATTCCGACCGGGCGAGCCGGCCGGTCCGGCCGAGCATGTCGGTGAAGCGCGCGCCGGCCCGTGCCGCCCGTTCCCGCTCCTCGGTCTCCCAGCTCTCGCGCATCTCTTCGGTCAGAAAGCTTTCAACATAACTCGGCAAATTCACCGGGGGAGATATATAAAGCCCGGTAAGGTGAGCGTCGTGGTCGGCCGCCAGGGCCAGCGCGACTTCGATCCGTGCCTCCGCCGACGGCATCTCGTCGACGATCACCAGGATATCCTTGAGCGCCATGACAGTTCCCCTTACCTCAAGCTCCGGGTATGGTCCCTCCCTCCCATATGGGGAGGGTTGGCCGGCGGCAACACCGGATTCGGCGCCGGTCTTCGGCCCGGATGCCGTGGTGCGGTGACGGGCTGACGGTAAAGTTTTGACGGCGGCGCCAGATTGGGTTTAAGGTGACTATCGACTTCGCCCCAGGGTTGATCGACCATGACCCCTGACCTTGCGCCGCTCACAACCTGCCTGTCGCCGCCGGGCTCGGAAGCCGGTGCCCGGATGCCGCCGGGCGCGATGCTGCGTTTGGTCGAGGCGCTGCCGGCCCAGCTTTGCGTCATCGGCTCTGACGGTCGCTTCCGCTACGCCAACCACAGCTTTGTCGCGGCCGTCGGCCGGTCGCCGGCCCACGTCGTCGGCCGTACCGTCGCCGAAGTCCTGGGTCCGGCGGCGGCCCACGAGTTGGAACTCCACGGCCATCGGGCGTTGGCCGGAGAGACCGTGGCCATCGACGGCTGGGTCATCGACGGCGCCGGCCACCGCCGCTTCCTGCGCCGGGTGGTGGCACCCCATCCGGGCGCCGACGGCAGCGCCGACGCCTTCTCGGTGATGGCGGTGGACTGCACCGAGGACCGCGCCGCCGATGCGGCGCTACGCCTCAGCGAAGCGATCAAGACCGCCGCCATCAACAATTCCCGCGACGCCATGATTGCCATCGACGACCAGGGTATCGTGGTGGACTACAACCCTGCGGCGGCACAGATGTTTGGCTACGCACGGGATCAGGCGCTTGGCCGCCCGATCGCCGGGCTGATCGTCCCGCCCGAAGTTCAGGCGGACCATCTGCGGGGCCTGATGCGTGCCTTCGCGCGGGGGCGGCAGCCTGTCCAGCGCCGGCGGATCGAAACCGAGGCGATGCGCGCCGACGGCAGCCGGCTGTCCGTCGAATTGTCCCTGGCCGAGGTGGTGGTGGGCGAACGGCGGTTCTTCACCGCCAACCTGCGCGACCTGTCCGACTGCCGGCAGCCCCAGGACCAGCTTGCCGCGCTGGCCTGGCACGACCCGGTCACGGGGCTGGGCAACCGGCAAATGCTGCTGCGGTTGATCGGTGACGGGCTGGTCCAGCACGAGCCGATGCTGCTGGTCAACCTCCACATCGACCGCTTTTCCAGCATCCGCAACAGCTTTGGTCACGCCTTTGCCGACGAGCTGCTGATCGGCGTCGCCGGGCGCCTCGCCGGCGACGTCCTGCCGGGGGATCATCTGGTCCGAGTCGGCGACCATGTGCTGGCACTGTTGCTCCACGGCCACCGCGATGACCCGGTGCTGTTGCGACGACTCGGGACCATCGCTGAAATCCTGCGCTCGGTGGTCACCCCGTCGGGGGCGGCGGTGTTCCTGTCGGCGAGCATCGGCATCGTCGCCGTCTCCAGCCAGCACGAAACCGCCGAGGACCTGTTGCGCGACGCCGAGATCGCCACCAGCCGGGCCCGGGAAACCGGGGGCTCTCGGGTGGTGTGGTTTGACCCCGCCATGCACGCACGGGTGATAGATCAGGTTCGGACCGAGCATGATTTGCGCAGTGCTCTCGACCTGGGGGTCGGGTTGTGGGTGGCCTATCAGCCGATTGTCGAACTGGTTTCGGAGCGTCTGGCGGGATTCGAGGCGCTGGTCCGCTGGAACCACCCGGAAAGAGGGCAGATTCCGCCCATCCATTTCATCCCCATCGCCGAGGAGACCGGCCTCGTGGTGGCGCTCGGCCACTGGGTGCTGAGCGTCGCCTGCCGTCAGTTGGTGCGCTGGCAGGCCATGCGCCTGCCCGGCATGCCCGAGCTGTTTATGAGCATCAACCTGTCGCCGCGGCAGTTGGACGAGCCGGGCTTTGCCGACACCGTTCGCGCCGTCATCACCGAGACCGGGGTCGATCCGAAATGGTTGAAGCTGGAACTGACCGAAAGTGCGGTGATGCGCCGGCCCGAGGATTCCATCGTGATCCTGCGCGAACTCAAAAACCTGGGAGTCAGCCTGTCCATCGACGACTTCGGCACCGGCTACTCCTCGCTTTCGTATCTGCACAAATTCCCGCTCGACAGCATCAAGGTCGACCGCTCGTTCGTCAGCGCGCTTCATCTGTCCGAAGAGAACCGTTCCATCGTGCGGATCATCGTGGATCTTGCGCGCCTTTTGGGCTTTGACGTGGTTGCCGAAGGCATCGAAAACGAATCCGACGCCAACCTGCTGCGGGCACTGGCCTGTGACTACGGCCAGGGGTATTATTATTCCCGACCTCAGCCGCCCGACCTGATCGAGCCGGTGCTGCGCGGTCGTCCGCCGTGGCAACGCTGAGAATGCGCGGCCGGGGTCGGCCGCCGGCGGGCCGCGCCGGTGGCTGACCGGCCGTGGCAGTGGTTGATCGGCTGCGCCAGTGGTTGATCGGCTGCGCCAGTGGTTGAACCGCGTCGGATTCCGGCCTATTGATCCCCTTGAGGCCGGAAGCCGCCGGGCGGTGCGGCTGAAGATGCCGACCGCTGAACGTGCGGACCTGTGAATTTCAGGCTTTGAGTTTGGACCGTTGAGAGTGGAACCGGGAGACCCTGACACCATGGCCGATGCCCCTTATCTCCGTGCTGACGACGACGACGACGAGAACGGCGAAGAGCCGGGGACCGACCAGCCCGACGCGCCGGCCAAGGACGCCGCCACCCCGTTCGCCACCGTCTCCCGGAACCTTTTTGCGTCCCGCACCGTCCTGATCTTCGGCCAGATCACCATGAAGCTGGCTCAGGACGTCTCGGCGCAGTTGCTGGCGCTGTCCTTCGAGAACGACGACCCGATTCGGGTCATCATCAATTCGCCCGGCGGCCATGTGGAAGCCGGTGATACCATCCACGACATGATTCGCTACATCAAGCCGGTGGTGAAGGTGCTCGGTACCGGTTGGGTCGCCAGCGCCGGCGCCCACATCTTCCTTGGCGCCCACCGCGAGCGCCGGTTCTGCCTGCCCAACACCCGCTTTTTGATCCACCAGCCGCTGGGCGGCGTCGGCGGCAAGGCCACCGACATCGCCATTGAGGCCAAGGAGATCATCAAGATGCGCCAGCGCCTGAATCAGATCATCGCCCGGGAAACCGGCCAACCGCTGGACAAGGTTGAGCGGGATACCGATCGCAACTATTGGATGAGTGCGGAGGAGGCTCGTGATTACGGGCTGGTCACGCACATCATCGAAAATTACCAGCAGTTCGCTTGAGTGCAGAACGTCACAGCAGCGGAACCGCCGTAACCGGGCCGGCATCGAGTCTGGAGAGATGTCGCCCGGTGATTTTCGCTTTGGTCATATTTATGTTGGCCGGTGCCGTGGCCCGCGCCGAAGAGGTTGTCGTGACCCTTCCGACCCGGGCCGGCGTCACCGAAACCTTCACGTTCGACACCCCGGCCAGGCCGCTTGCCGCGGTGATCCTGTTCCCCGGTGGCCGAGGTGCGATCGGGATCGGGGGCCGGGGCGGCCACCCGGTGATCGCCCGGGCCGATACCTTCCTGATTCGTTCGAGACCGCGATTCGCGGCCTCAGGTTTTGCCGTGGTTGCCCTCGACGCGCCTTCGGACCATGCGGACGGCCTTTCCGAAGCGTTTCGTAAGGGAGCAAGCCACAGCCGGGACATCGCGACGGTGGTGGCATGGCTGAGACAAAAGGTCGCAGCACCGGTCTGGCTGGTCGGGACCAGCATGGGCAGCGTGTCGGCGGCCTCGAACGCCATTCGCCTGGGCCGGGCCATCGACGGCGTGGTTCTGTCCTCCCCGGTCAGCGCCAGCGGACGTAACGCGCCGGAGTTGGGTGTCACGACTCTCGACCTCCAGGACATCACCGTACCGACGCTGGTGATGGACCATGCCAGGGATGCCTGCCGGTCGAGCCCGCCCGCCAATGCCGCGCTCATCGCCAAACGCCTGACCCGATCGCCACGCATCATGGTAACGCTGATCGAAGGCGGCGGTCCCCCACGCTCGGGGCCATGCCGGGCGCTTTCCTACCATGGCTATTTCGGCGTCGAGGACCGGGCGGTCGCCGCCATCGTCGGGTTCATCACAGCCCGGCAACCGACGGGCCGGCAACCGACGGCGGGCCGGTGAAGCGTGGCGCCTCCATGGTTTTGCCGGGACAACTGTGCTCTGTCGGGACAAGCGCGTTGCCGCACTCCGGCGCTGTGCTAAGCTCCGCCTGCAAGCACTTCCCAGCGTGACGGTACCGCCCGTGAGTTCCATAAGCCGCAAATGGCGAACATGCCTGTCGGGCGCCCTGGTGTTGGTCGCGTTGGCGGCCACCGCCACGCTTGGCGTCATTCTGCTGGCGCAGCACCAGGCCAGCCGGACCGAAGAGGTGGTCCGAATCGTAGCGGTGCTCAAGGGGTTTGCCAGCGGCATGGCCGAAACCGCCGACCGCTCGCTGTCGGCCATCGATATGGCGCTGGTGGAGATGAAAGGGGCGTTGTCGATTCTCGCCGACAGTGGCGACCACTGGCAGGACTGGCCGGCCAATCGCGGACATACCTTTCTGCACGCCCGAAAACTCAGGGCGGGCATGCCCCAGGTGCGAGACTTCGCCTTATACGATCGCGATGGCTGGCAATTGTTTCATTCTTCCATGACTCCCGCGCCCCATATCTCGGTTGCCGATCGTCCTTATTTCGAAGAACTGAAGAACGGATCAGTTTCCGCGGTTTATGGGCCATACCGCGGGCGCAACACCATAACCTACACCTTTGCCATTGCCCACCGGCTGGAAGACCGGCCGGATGCCTTTTCCGGGGTGCTGTTTGCCGGAATCGAGCCCGATTATTTCAGAAATGTTTGCGAACAATTGCGGCCCGATCCGGCCATGTCGGGTATGTTCGTCAACCTCAAGGGGATTATCGTTGCCGCCTGCAACGGTCCAGGCCGGGTCGACACCCCCGTTGCCGCGGCGATCGGGGACAACCCGCTGGATATCACCTTTGCCATGCCATCCTTCGAGTCCTTCCGGTCGGCCCGGACCATCGTCTTTCGCCATGATCTTCCGGCTCATCCCGGAGTTTCGGTGGTGGTCACCGCGAACACGAAGGCGCTGCTGGCCGGCTGGCACCGGCTTGACGTCACCTATCTCACCCTTACCGGCGGCAGCATCGCGGCCATGGTCTTTGCCTGCCTCGGGATCGCCGCCTACCTGTCGCTGGCGGCACAGCGCGAGGCGGATTTGCGTCGGAACAACGAACGACTGAAAGCTGCCGACGCCGCCAAATCCCGCTTTCTTGCGACCATCAGTCACGAAATCAGAACTCCGATGACCGGAATTATCGGCATGGCCGATTTTCTGATCAAGACGCCATTAAATGACGATCAGAAATCATATGTCGATACCATGCGGGCTTCGGCCAAGACTTTGTTGACGATCCTCAATGATATTCTGGATTACTCGAAGATCGATGCCGATAAGCTGACTCTGGACGTTGTCAACTTTGATGCCGGGATTCTGACCGAAGAAACCGTGCGCCTGTTCTGGCCCAAGGCGGTGGAGCAAGGCTGCTCGCTGTCCATTGCGCCGGGCGACCGGGACGCCCTGCCGCGGCTCAAGGGCGACCCGGTTCGGATCAAGCAGGTTCTCGGCAATCTCGTGAGCAATGCCGTCAAGTTCACGAAAAACGGGACGATCGTGGTCAGGCTTCGGCATGAGGCCGCTGGAGCCGGCGTCCGGCTGATTTTCGAGGTGGAGGATACCGGCATCGGCATCTCTGCGGCCGACCTCGCCAATTTGTTCGCACCGTTTTCCCAGGCCGGCGACCCGGCGACCCGGGAACAAGGGGGCACCGGTCTCGGGCTGGCGATCAGCAAGCGGCTGGCCGAACAGATGGGTGGAGAGATTGTTGCCACCAGCACGCCCGGGCGCGGTTCGCTGTTCCGGTTTACCTGCCTGGTCCAGCCGGGCACCGCCGAAGGGATCGTGGCCTCCGACCCGCAACCGTTGGCCGCGGTGCCGCCTCTGACCATCCTGGTGGTGGACGACAACGCCATTAACCGCAGAATCGTGACGCTTGGCCTGGAACAACGTCACCATCTGGTCACGGCGGTCGGAAACGGCGCCGAAGCCTGTGAAATGGCCGCGAGACAGCGGTTCGATCTGATCCTGATGGACATGCAGATGCCGGTGATGGACGGCGTCACCGCGACGCGACGCATCCGAGCCCTGCCGCCGCCCGGTTCCAAGGTCCCCATCGTCGCGCTGACCGCCGATGCCCTTGCCGAGCATCGGGCGAGTTACATGGACTCCGGGCTCACCGACATCCTGACCAAGCCCATCGAATGGGATCAACTGGACGCCGTTCTGGCACGCCTCCACGGTGCCGCACCGCCACCGGCGGAAACTGCGGACGCGCCTCTTCTGGCCGGGGCGGACTCCGGGATCGCCACTCTTCCTCTGGTGGACGCGCAGCGGGTCCTCGAATTCCGGGGCATGATGAAGCCGCAGGCCTTCGACGATCTGATTCTCGATTTCATCTCAAGCAGCTCAAGACAACTATCGTTACTAGAGAGCGAGATGGGCCAGAACCGGATTCCCGCCAGCCATGGTGCGGTTCATGCGATAAAGGGCATGTTTCTCAATATTGGCGGGGTCAGAGTTGCAACTATTGCTGGAGATATTCAGAGGTGCGACTCACTGGAAGCCGCGGAATCTCTGTTCACTGCCCTTAAGAAGGCGATTGATGACACCACCAGGGAACTGGAACGGCTCCGGGCGGTTGAGCTTCCCCGGGAGATGATCGCCAAACCCCGGACCCGACGTTGAGCCCGGCTCGACGCTGCTCAGGGCTGACGTGATGCCGTTAAGTCAAAAAAAGCGATACCACAAAACCATAAATAATACCGACCATTACACCCCGAACAATTTTAATGATTTAAGGCTCTTCCGGGATTCCAGGATGTTGGGAATTGGTTTGCTTTCAGTGAGTTGAAGCTTTCAACCCCGACGAGGCGCCCGGGGGCCGCGGCGCCGATAATCCCCGACTCTATGACCAGCCCCTTGTTTTTCCTAAAAACATCATCACCCTGGAACGCAGTATGAGCCTGATTTAATATCCTGAAAAGGATCATCCGGGAAGAGCCTCGACGTTAATCAATGCGTTCGGAATTTTCGCCATCGGCCCGAATATATTCGACGATTCGGAGGTCCATGACCAATACATGAGAAAGAATCCAGGTTCCCAGGAATTGGACAAAGTCGGAACCGGCGTCTTCCTGGTTGGCAAATGCGGTTGCAAGATCATCAAGATATTCGCAGAATGACTCGTGCGCCGCCTTATGCTCGTGGTACTCGGGATACCCGATCGCCAGCATCAATTCTTCTTCGGTCCTGAAGTGATCGGTCGTGTACCGCCCCAGGGCGGTAATGATCGTTTGCCTGACCCGATCATCGGAGGCCGTCGACAGGTTGAGCGCGATTTCGTTATAGACTCGGAATAAGTCCTGATGATCCTGGTCGATCGCGGCGATCCCGACCTTATATCGGTCTTCCCAGGCAATTGGAGCGATAACCGGCTGACCGGACATGATCAACCTCCCATGGCAATGGTGTATCAAAAGGCACGGAACCGATCGCCGCTGACGGACACTGCCGGCAAGCCTTCTCTGCCGGCATTCCGGCAAGGGCGGAACACCGCCCTAGCGCCGACCCAGCACCCGCCCGGCCACGGCATCCAGCCGCGCCAGCACCGCCGGATCGCGCCTGTCCGGGGCGGTGATCAAGGCATTTTCAAGAGTGGTATGGCAGCCGCAGTGGCAGCTTTGATCACGCACCCGCAACAGCGGCGCGGTGCGTCGGACCAGGCTGCGCCCGCGGTCGGCGTTGTCGAGCAACACCTTGATGATTGCGTCAACCGTGACATGATCGTGGTCTTCATGCCAGCAATCATAGTCGGTGACCATGCCGATGGTCGCATAACACAGTTCGGCTTCGCGGGCGAGCTTGGCCTCGGGCATGTTGGTCATGCCGATCACGTCGCACCCCCATGACTGGTAGAGCTGGGATTCGGCCTTGGTCGAGAACTGCGGCCCTTCCATCACCAGATAGGTACCGCCGCGCTGGTGCTTGATGTCCAGTTCCTTCAGGGCGAATTCGACGGCATCGCCCAATCGCCCGCAAACCGGGTGGCCGAAACCGACATGGGCAACCATGCCGGTGGTAAAGAAGGACTTGGCCCGCGCAAAGGTGCGGTCGATGAACTGGTCCGCGATCACGAAGGTCCCGGGCGGCAGATGCTCCTTCAAAGAGCCGACCGCCGACAGCGACAGGATTTCGGTGACGCCGACGCGCTTGAGCACGTCGATATTGGCCCGATAGTTGATTTCCGAGGGCGGCACCCGGTGGCCGCGGCCATGGCGGGGCAGAAAAACCAGGGGCTGACCATCCAACTCGCCGAACAGCAGTTCATCCGAAGGCGCACCAAAAGGCGACGCCACCGCCCGCCACTGCTTCCTGATCAAGCCGTCGATGTCGTAGACACCGCTGCCGCCAACGATGCCCAGCATCGGCGGCGTCCCTGGAATGGTCATGGCCTTTACCTTTCAACAACCGGCGCACGCCGCGCCGAAAATGCCCAATGCCGATCATAGCGGGAGCCATGCCGCAGACGAAGCGAAACCCGGCGGCGACAATCTGACAGCTCGCCAAGGCGCCCCCGATTAACCACACTAAGTCCAAACCCCGGGGGGGCGTGAACCGACCTTGAAGAAGACGGAGATGCCCATGTGCACGATTCGCGAACGGGCCTGGTCGCCCTATGTCACCGGCATCCTGATCGGGCTGTTGCTGATTCCGGCGATGCTTTTTGCCGATGCGCTGTCGCAATCCGTGACGACGTTGGCGACCGTGACCGGATCTCCGTTCACCGCTGCCGGTCCCGCCACCGGCTACGGCTGGCCGGTGGCGCTGCTGGTGGGAATCGGGTTGGGCGCCTCGCTGTCGGCAACGGCCGCCGGCAGCCGGCACTCGGCGCCATCGCCCATCTGGACCCGGGTGCTGGGAGCGCCATCGCCGAAGCGTCGTGCCGTCGCCGGTTTTGCCGGCGGCTTCCTGATGGTGCCGGGGGCGTTGCTGGCTGGCGGTGACCTTACCGACCACGGCCTTTCGGGGGTGGTGCAACAGTCTGCGGGCTCGTTCCTCGCACTGGCGGCAATCATGGCTGGCGGTCTCGTGACGGGCCGGTTGCTGCACCGGCTGTGAGCCCCAGGGAGCCATCGTGGCCATGACCATCCTGATCGCCCTCCTGTCGGGGCTTGTCTTCGGAGTTGCCTTCGGCTTTCTGTTGGAAAAGTCGCGGGTGTTCGAGCCGGGCGTCGTGGTGGCGCAGATGCAGCTTCGCAACTTCATCCTGATCAAGGTCTGGTTCAGCGCCATCGTCACCATCCTGATCGTCGTGACCCTGCTCCGCGAACTCGGGATCGTTACCTTGCATCCCAAGCCGGTTCTGTTGATTGGCGACCTCGTCGGCGGCCTGCTGATCGGAACCGGGATGACTCTGGCCGGCGGCTGTCCGGCGATGATCATGGCCCAGATCGGTGCCGGATACCGGGACGCCTGGTTCGTGGTCCTGGGAGGGCTCGCGGGTCTGGCCGCATACCTGACCCTGGAGCTGTTGTTGCGGCCGCTGCCGGCGGACGGGCCGGGACCGCTGACCCTGGCCGGTCTTTCCGGCACGCCGTTCCCGGCGCTGGCGGTTGCCGTCGGGGTGGGGTTGTTCGCCTGCGTCATTGCCCTGGAACGGCTGCGACCGTGGCGCCTGGACCTTGGGGCCCAGGCCGACGGCATCCACCATGATCGTCCGGGGTCACCGCGCCGGCCCTGACCACCACCGGACCCGGCCCACACTTGATCCGGGGCGCGCCCGCGCCACCTGATGGCTACGCCTTTCGGAGGGATCGCCTTTCCCGAGGCTCAGCAACCGGTCGCCATTTCCCCGAACCCTTGGAACGCCATGACCGACGACACTCCGATCATCGTTTGGTTTCGGCGCGACCTGCGGATGTCGGACAATCCCGCCCTGTCGGCGGCGGTCGAGGGCGGCCGGCCGCTGCTGCCGGTTTACGTTCTGGACCCGGGCAACGGCGACCCCTGGCCCCTGGGCGCGGCCGGACGCTGGTGGCTGCACCACAGTCTTTCGGCGCTGGGCCGGTCACTGGCCGCCTGGGGCGCGCCGCTGCTGCTGTGCCGGGGTTCCGAAGCCTTGGTGCTGACGGAGCTGGCGGTCGCCACCGGGGCACGGGCGGTATTCTGCAATCAGGTGGTGGAACCCTGGCGGCAGGTCCGCGATCACGAGGTCGCGGAACGCCTGGCGCACTGCGGCGTCGGGATGGCGTTCTTTTCCGGTTCGGTGCTGTTCGATCCGGCGACGATGGCCGCCGGCCGCACCCGGCCCTGGACGGTTTTTGGCCCGTTCTGGCGGCGTTGCCTGACCCTGCCGGCCCCCAACCGGCCGCTGCCGGTGCCGCCGCCACCGGTTCCCGCGGTGCGGTCGCCGCCGGCCGGAGAGACGCTGGACCACTGGCGACTGGTGCCCGACCGGCCCGACGGCTGGGACGGCGTGGCCGCCACCTGGACCCCGGGCGAGGCCGCGGCCCGGGACCGACTGGCCGCGTTTCTTGAAGACGCCGCCACCGGCTATCAACACGAGCGCGATCGGGTCGACCGACCCGGCACCTCCCAACTCTCGCCGTCCCTGCATTGGGGTGAACTCAGTGTCCGCCAGGTCTGGCATGCGGTGTCGGCGACCCTTGATGGCGGACCGGGGGACGCCTCGCGTTACGCCTTCCTGCGCCAACTGGGCTGGCGCGAGTTCTCCACCCATCTGCTCCACCATTTCCCCGAACTGCCGCTCCGCCCGTTCGACCGTCGCTTCGAGTCCTTTCCCAGCCGTCGCGACGACCACGCCATGGCCGCCTGGCAACAGGGCCGCACCGGCTATCCGCTGGTGGATGCGGCGATGCGTCAGTTGCGCGTGACCGGCTGGATGCACAACCGTTTGCGCATGGTCGCGGCTTCGTTCCTGGTCAAGCACCTGCTGCTGCCCTGGCAGGACGGTGCCGCCTGGTTCTGGGACGGGCTGGTGGATGCCGATCTCGCCAACAATGCCGCCGGCTGGCAATGGGTGGCCGGCTGCGGCACCGATGCCGCGCCGTTCTTCCGCATTTTCAATCCGGTGCTCCAGGGTCGGCGCTTCGACCCCGACGGTACGCTGGTCCGCCGGTTCGTTCCCGAGCTGGCCGGTTTGTCGGCGGCCCACATCCACGAACCCTGGCGGACCGGCCGCGCCCCCACGGGAACCGCCTACCCACCGCCGATGGTCGATCACCGGCAGGCACGGGAACGGGCGCTGGCGGCGTTCCGCAGCCTGCCGGCCGGCACCTAAGACTGTCACCTTGCCCCCGTGCCGCGGTCCCCCGCGGCCGGGTAAAATTGGTGGCTCTTCCTGGTAGGATGTTCGGTAGAGATACATCGTATTGTATACTACCTAAGAGCGCATGCAAAGCGGCGCCCAGAGCAGAAGCTCCTCAATCGACCCATTCACTCTGAAACGTGCAAACAGCGCCATCGTGACATCGGCCATCCGTTTTGCCTTGGATATGACGATACTCTTACGACGGAATCCAAAGAGAGTAATTTTCCATGTATCTCTACCGAACACCCCTTTTTACCAAACGAGTCACGCGCCAGGGCATGTTGGTTCAAAGCGGTCGGAGACCGCTTCAACTGAATCGTGTAATTCTGAACGCCGACCAACCGGATAGCGCGCCACTTCCGGCGAAGAACGGAACCCGGCAAGAACTGGCCCGCTAACGTCCGGGCCGTCTCTGCCCGGTGCCCGGGCTCGCCGGGAACAGGTGGCGCATCTGCCGGAGGATGTCATTGGTGCGGTCGTCTTCGGGGCGCGTGTTGCCTTTGGGGGCATAATGCTCGGCCAGCGCCTGGGCGACCTGGGGCAGTGCCTGGGGCGCGGTGGTGAAAAGACGCTGCAAGGTTTCGGAGCTGAGTTCGCATAACAGCGCCGGGGTCCGGGTGCGGACGGTGCTGACATGGGCTTCACCCAGCAGCACCACCGGGGCGTCGAACAGGTCGCCCGGGCGCAGCATGGTCGGCAGGACCGGGAGCCCGGCGGTTCGGCGGGTGCCTTCGGCCGACAGCAATCCTTCCAGAACCAGATAGAGCACGGTTCCGGCCTCTCCGGCCTGGACCACCACCCGGTTGGCGGGTTCCACCGTCAGTCGGGCGTGCTGGCCGAGCAGCTGCAGGTCGGGTTCGGCCAGGGTGCGGAACAGCGTGGTGGTGCCGATCAGCGTGGCCAGCCGGCCGGCGTCGGGCAATTGGGTGCCGCTGCCGCCGGCGGTGTCGGCGGCGCGGTTGCTGGCCGGCTCCAGACCGGCCTGCGCCAGATGCTCCAGGACGTTTTGCAGGATCAGCGGCGGCGCGTCGCCCAGGTGGCGCCATTCCGCCTTGAAATAGATGGCGTATTCCACGCCCTCAAGCCGGATCGCCTTGACCTCGACCCAGGGCGCCGGGGTCGCGGCTCCGGCCAGCCGGATCATCGCCTCCAGCGCCGCCGCCTGGAGCACGCGCATGGCCCGGCTCTGGGGCACCCGGGCGTCGAGCAGGACGCTGACCGCGCGGAAACTGACCGGCTCGGGTTGGCTGAAATTGGTGATGGTGTAGGAACTGAACCGGCTGTTGGGCAGGATCACCACATCGCCCATCATGTCCTTGATCCGGGTGGTGCGCCAACTGATCTCCAGCAACTGGCCGCTGATCCGGGCGTCGCCGGCCTTGTGCAACTGGATATGTTCGCCGATGCGGACCGCCCGGTCAATGTTGAGGGCGATGCCGGCGAACACGTCCTGGAGCAATTCGCGCAACGCCATGCCCAGGACCAGACCGGCGACCCCCGAGGCCGCCCACAGCACGGTCAGGTCCTGGTCGAATACGATGCCGGCGCAGGCCGAGGTGGCGATCACGAAAATCACCAGCCCGGAAATCTGGCTGAGCAGCTTGGGCACCGGCGCGCCGGTGGCCGAGGCGATCAGCCCGTCGAACACCACATAGCGGATGATCCGCTGGGCCAGAACCGCCAGCGACAGGAACGCCGCCACGCCCAGAACGTATTTCAACGCCTTGCGCGTGCTGTCGACGGCGGCCAGACCAAAGGTCTGGTAGGCATCGCCCCCCAGATAAAAGAAGCTGAAAATGGCCACCGAGATCAGCAGCGGCATCACCAGCTTGCCGGCGGCCTGCCGGAGTGTCTTGCCCATGACGGTCGTCCTCAGGCGCTGGAGTGATACCGGTGTGCGGAATGAATGACACAAAGGGGCGCTCTGCCCCCTTGACCCCCCGCCAGGAGCGTGACGCCCCTTGACCCATAACTTAAGTCCCGGGTTCCAAGGGCCATCGGCCTTTGGTGGGTCCAGGGCAAAGCCCTGGTCGGGGGTAAGGGGGCAAAGCCCCCTTGTGTCAATCACAAGCTTCGCCGGTATGATCGATCCTCAGGCGAGGCGGATGCGGTCGGCCTCGGCATTCAAATGCCGGGCCATGGCGGTCAGCGAATTCATGGTCGCCGAGATTTCCTCGGCCGCGCCGGCGGTGGTCTGTCCGACCATATGCAGGTGCAGGACCCGGTCCTTGAGCACCTGCGCCATGGCGTTCTGCTCGTCGATGGCGGCGGCGATGGCCTGGACGGTTTCGCCGCTTTCCCGGGAGGTGGTGACCAGCCGGTCGATGGCCGCTCGCGCCTCGCCGGCGGCGACCACCCCGGACCTGACGCTTTCGGTGGCCTCGTCCACCAGACCGCGGATGTCGCGGGTGGCAACCGCCACCTCTTCGGCCAGAGCCGTGATCTTGTGGGCGATCAGCCCGAAGCCGCGGCCGTGGTCGCCGGCCCGGACCGCTTCCAGGCCGGCGTTGAGCGCCAGCACATAGGTCTTGTCGGCAATGCTGGCGATCAGGCCGCTGATCTGGCTGATCCGGGTGTTCCGGGACGCGATACTGTCCACCGCGCCGGCCAGCCGGGTCAGTTTCGACTGTCCGTCCTCGGCGGTGGCGGCGGCGCCCCGGGCCAGCACGCTGCCGCGCTCGGCGCTCCGGGCAATTTCGGCGATGGCGGCCACCGTCTGCTCGATGGCGCTGGAAACCTCGGCCAGCGTGAGCATCTGGCTGGCGGCCTGCCGCGACACGTCCACCGCGGCTGCCGTGGTTTCGGCGGCCGAGTCGGCCACATGGTGAGTCGAACGGCCGACCTCCCGCAGCACCGCGCCGAGCTGGTCCACCGCTTTGTTGAGGTTGACCTTGATCGCGGCGAAGTCGCCCTGGTACGAGCCGTCGAGGGAGCGGGTCAGGTCGCCCTCGGCCATGGCGGTGGCGAACACCGAGACTTCGTCGAGAAGCGTCACCAGGGCGTCAAGGCTGCGGTTGACGTTGCCCTTGAGCGCGCGCAGGTCGCCTTCATAGGCGCCGGTCATGCGTCCGCGGACATCGCCCGAGGCCAGCCGGGCCATCACCGTGGCCACCTCGAACAGCGGTGCGGTCAGCACCTCGACCAGGTCGTTGACACCTTCGACCAGGGCCACGAATTCGCCGTGATGGTGCGCGGCATCGGCCCGGACCGACAGCGCGCCCACCCGGGCGGCATCGATCAGGCCCCGCAGGTCCCCGGCTACGGCCTTGAGGGTACGGGCGATTTCGGCGGTGGCGCGGATCATCTGGCCGGCCTCGTCCCGGCGGCCGTCGTCGATCACCTCGATCTCGAGATCGCCTTTGGCCATGCGTCCGATCAGGCCCGAGGCATAGCCGATCGGACCGGTGATGGAGCGGATGATGACGACGCCCAGCGCCAGCCCGGCCAGCAGCGCCCCGATCATCAAGGCGATCATCCGTTTGCGCGAAAGATCGTAAAGCGCCTGGTACTGGTCATAGACATCCTTTGCCACCTTGAGCTGGACTTCGATCAGTGCCGAGAATTTTTCCGAAACCGGGTCGATGGCGGGGTAGAGGGATTTGATGGTGAAATCGGCAAGCTGGTCGGCTTTGCCGGCCTCCAGGATCGCCCGGACCCGGCCGGTGGCGCTGTCGGCAACGGCCATCAGGGGCGTGACCTCGACGACCAGGGCTTTTTCATCGTCGACCAGATAGGTCGAGAGATAGTCATGCCACTTGGCTTTGATGGTGTCGGTGGCGACATCGATGTTGTGGATGGCCTGGTCGTAGCTCAGGGCGCCATTGCGCGCCTTATGGGTGGTATCGACGATGTTGTCGGCGTACATGGCCTCAATGACCTTCAGGTCACGGAGCGGCACCACCCGGTCGTTGTAAATCGTGTCGATCGCGGCGTCACCGGCCTTCATTCCGCTGAGGCCGATCAGCCCGATGGCGACCATGAACAGGCTCAGCAGGCAAACCAGCGCCACCAGCTTCGGACCGATCTTAAGGTTCTTGAACATCGACAATTTTCCAGCAGAAGTGTTTCAGGTGCGGTCCAGCCAGCCGGTCAGGGCTCTCTTGACAAGGTGGCCGGTCTCCCGGACCGCGGCGTCCCGGACCAGCAGCTCACAGGTTGCTCCCCGGATGCGGACGGCCCGGAACAGCGCCCGGACCGGCGGCGGCACCGGCGGCAGCGGCTGCCACCCGGGCCGGGCGTCGGCGGGTCGGATCCCCGCGGCGGGCAGGGCAAGCGAACGCCGGCCCGGCCGTTTGAGCATCAGCACCAGCATCGGGGAAGACGCGGCATCGGGACCGGGAAGCCCCAACAGCAGGGCGGGATCCAGCACCGGCCAGGCGTTCCGGCTTCGCCACGCCGACCATCGGCGGCGGTCCGGCGTGCCAAGCACCTCGGCAACCATGGCCACCGGAAAGACGCAGGTGAACGGCCCGACGGTCGCGGCCAGCAGGCCCCGATCCGCGGACCGGCGCTCGGGTCGGGCCGTCGGTGGCGGCAGGGCGGCATCGGGCACCGGGTCTGTCACCCCAACCGGCAGGCCCGCGACTCCGGCGGGTTCGATCACCTCGATGGCGCCCCGGCCGGGGTCGGACAGCCAGAGCGTGGCGCCGTTGCGGTGCGACAGGCGCCGGACCCGATCCGCGGGGACCGAGACCAAACCCCGGACCTCGGCCACCGTCAGCGCCGTCCGGCCGCCGTCACCCCGGAGGATCACGGCCCACCCTTCTTCGGCTTGCGGTTCCGCCGGCGCCTGTCCGAGCCACGCCGCCAGCGACCAGCCGGGCAACAGGTCGTTACCGATGACCACCACCCGCTCGCCGGGGTGGCCGGTCCGAAGCGCCCGGGTGCCCTGGTGGCGCGCCACCTGTTCGACCCCGAGGGCAGGCAAGGCCAGGACCAGGCCATGGCTTGCGACCAGCAGCACCTCCAGCGGCCGGGCTATGGCGGTCGCAGCCTCGGGCGCCAACACCGGAACGGTGTCGGCCGGGGCCAGAGTTGCCGCCAGCGCCTCGATCGCGGCCAGACCGGAGGGCAGGTCGGGTGCCGGTTCCCGGGCGGACCCGACGACGGATACCGCGTCAACCCGGACCCGGATCGGCCCCCGGGTGGTTGCGATCAGCATTGAACAACGTCCGGCTCGGGCAGCGCCGCCCATCGCCTGGGGCAGGTCCCACTGGGGCGCCAGCCGGCCATCGGTCTCGACCAGACCCTCGAGGGCGGTCGGAGCAAAGGGGAGCGGCGCCGCCGGCCGGGCCGGCGCAACATCGAGAACCACCGCCGCCGGCAGAACCCGGCTTTGCCCGGCGCTGGAATAAACCACCATGCCGAACGCTTCCCGGTCCGCCGGCACCGTCACATCCTCAATCCCGGTCGATAATTTCATCATATAAATAAATCCGCAGGAGATCGACGTGATCCCCCCTCCGTTGCCGAAGGCGGCATAATACCGGAGACGTCGCCCGATGCAACACGCGCAATCATTAGTAATTTATCGAAGCAAAATTGCCTTTGACTGCACAATAAGAGCGTACCTCAGAGAGGTTTAGTCGTTCATGACTTTCTCTCAAGTTGCACCGGTGGGTCTGTGTGCGGGCATGGATGCGATAATGACTTGTTGGCTCGCGTCATCCCAGAAATAATAAATGCGGAGACAAAGGGCCGGGGCACGGGTGTTACCTCCGTTCTTGACGTGCCACTCTACGTTGTACCGTTTACCTTGCCAATCGAATAAAAAGCCATCCGCTCCGCAGCGATCATTCCGAATGCCACTCTCGAAGGGAAACCGGAGACCTCCATCCCCGCCGCCCAGGCGTCGTTCGCGGTAGTCATTGGCCAGCCACAGAAGACACCGGGCTGCAACGGAAACCTCCTGGAACAGCGGCGATTTCACTTCCCGTCTGGCCCGTGGCGACAGAAGAAGTCGGCCAACCAGATGTTGTTCACACCAATCGGCAAAAGCGTCCCAGCAACTCGGAAGAGGTATATTGGTATCGGGAGCCTCTCCACGCGCCTTCAGTTGATCGGTAAGCTGCCTGATACGGAACTCGGCCGCGGTCAGTTGAGCCTCTGCCGTTTTGGCGCGATCCTCAGCAACTTTGTGCTCGTCCGAGAACCATTGCTGGGCATCCAAGGCTTGTCTCAAGTCCCCCTTCAGCAAATTTATTTGTTTTTGTGCGGCAACTAACTGGTCGGTATCGCTGGCGCCTTCATATTCCAAACGGCTGCGGGACAGATCGAGGCTTTGTTGGCGAACTGCGGTGAAGGAGAGTACGCCACGTCCAAGACGAACGCGGGTGATGCTTTCGCTTGCCGCCAAACGACGCATCCAGTTACCGGCCTTTTCCGCATCTGTTGCCGTAGAAATTTCCTCGCGCAGAATAAGCTCGTGTCCACCATAGGGATTCGCGTCCTCGCTAAAACCTGGGAGATATACGCGGACAGCCCCACCGAAGACCGAAAGCCGTTTCCCAAATCGCTCGGTCAATGCCCAGGTGAACTGGGCAGGGATGACCACGACGGACGCGATGCCGAGCGTGGTTTGCGCCAACGACACCGGGTCCAGTAGCGGAGATTCGTTCCGCGGGTCGTCCGGCACTGTCAGTGCGAATACAGGCAACTCTCGTTGAGGATCGACCAAAATCTCTATCAACCGCTCCGCATCCTCTTCCGACCCCACGACCCAGGGAGCGTCCGAGAGGTCAAGCGGACCACTTCGCAAAGGACATATAGCTGCAATTTGCCGAAGAAATCCGGGGACTGCGGGTGCGATTGCCAACTTGTCCTCTGGCGAACTCACCAGGGATCGAACGCCGATTCGCGGCGCTTCCGATTGAAGATGGCCAATCGTAATTTCAGTCGTCCAGACGCGCTGGGCGACGTGCCGATCGGGGCGATCTGACCGGATTGCCCAAATATCCGTGCTGTCATCGACCATCCTGATGCCGGAGCAATTACGACCGCCAGCCAAATGGTCAAAGCTTTGATGGTCCAATGCCTCCTTTGGCAACCATCCACCGGCCTGGTTCTTGACCCATTTGAGTACTTCGCGACGGGCCGTCTCGGCAGTGCCCGGTCCATTACGGTCCAAGATGGCAGCGACCCTTAAAATTTCGCGCTCGCGCACAATCTGCGGCATGCGAGATGCCAGAGGCCGGAGTGCTTCCGTAAAGGAATCGTAGCTCATCTCTACTCTCTCATTCCTCTGTGGCCGATTAAATTTCACTGTCGGAGATCATCATATACCCGGCCCACCTGAGAATCCAAAAAGCCTCAGGCGAAATGACGCGAACGCTATCTGAGATGCTGACCTTGCCGCCGTGCCGCGGCCCCATGGCCGTCCAATTATGCTGCCATCGCTTTCCTCTGGCAACTCCAACTTTTCTCAAGGTTTCGTCCAGGCAGACCAGTGGCTTATCTGGGGCGTGCGGGCGTGTGCAGACCTCCGGCACGTCTTCCATGTTCGCCGCAAACGCTGCGTTGGCAGCCGGCGGAATGACCCATTGTTCCTTCAGGTGCGACTTGAGACTGTTTTTTTTGAGCGTCCGGCCGATCGTGATCGGTGGAGTTATGACCTTATTGTCTCGCCATTGTTGGCACGGACGGGTTGGGTCGGTTTCCCAAGGGAATCCGTGCGGGATGGGTGCGGCGGGCAAGGTGCGTCCACCGCATTTTGCGGAAGTGCAATTGTAGTATTAAGCACGATCCGCACAGCCTGGAGATTTGTCGTCGGAAACCGGCTGGTCAACCTGCCGATGATCATAGGGTCCGCTCATAGGGCATCTCCCGGCATTAACCACCCTCGCGGTCGTCCTTTCAAGCCTTGCGTCGGGCTTCCCGATATGGGTCTTCATCCCATTCGTCTTTTATCCATCTTGTCTTCTGGCGGCGGCGGGGGATGGGGACAAATGCCCGGGTCGGGTCCGTCTCGGCTCGGTTACGAGGCGCATCATCCCGGTGCAGAGCGGATCACGCTCCCCGCTCCAGGTCTTCGCGCAGGGCTTCGAGTTCCAGCCAGCTTTCCTCGGCCGCGGCCAGTTCGGCCTGGCGCTCTTCCAAGGCGGCCGTGAGGCGGGGATAGGCGGCGGGGTCGCGGCGGAACAGGTCCGGGTCGGCGACCTGTTCGGCCAGGGCCGCGACGGCGCGGGTCAGGGCCTCAATGCGTTCGGGCAACTGGTCCAGTTCCCGCTGCTGCCGGTACCCCAGCTTGCGCCGGCTCCGGATTCCGGTCCCGGTGGCCTCGGCTTCGGCCGGGCGGGGCGTCGGCCGGGCGGGGGCGGGCGGCGGTGGCCGCTGGCGCAGGTAATCGCTGTAACCGCCGGCGTATTCGGCGACGGTGCCGTCGCCTTCGACGGCGATGGTCGAGGTCACCAGCCGGTCGAGGAAATCGCGGTCGTGGCTGACCAGCAGCAGCGTGCCCTGGTAGTCGCTCAGCACCTCCTGGAGCAGGTCGAGGGTATCCATGTCCAGGTCGTTGGTCGGTTCGTCCATGATCAGCAGGTTCGACGGCCGGGCGAACAGCAGGGCCAGCAACAACCGGTTGCGCTCGCCACCGGACAGGGTGCGTACCGGACTGTCGAGCTGGCGGCTGTCGAACAGGAAGTCCTTGAGGTAGGAGGCGACATGGCGCGGCTTGCCGTTGACCAGGACACTGTCGCCGCCGAACGGGCACAAAATTTGCCGCAGGCCGGCTTCCGGGTCCAGCGCGGTACGCTTCTGGTCGAAATAGGCCGGCTCCAGGGTCGGCGACAGCCGCACCGCCCCGGAATCGGGCTCAAGCCGGCCCGTCAGCAGCTTGAGCAGGGTGGTCTTGCCGGCGCCGTTGCGGCCGATCACGCCGATCCGATCGCCGCGCAGGATGCGCGTCGAAAAGTCGCGAACCATCGGGCGCAGTCCCGACGAGGTTTCGAAGGCTTTGGAGATACGTTCGGCTTCGATGACCAGCCGGCCGCCGGTTTCCGCCTCGGCGATGGCCATGCGGACCTGTCGGCCGCCGGCGACCTGATCGGCGCGGTCGCTGCGCAACGTCTGGAGCGCCCGGACCCGGCCCATATTGCGGGTCCGCCGGGCGCTCAGGCCCTCGCGCAGCCACAGGGTTTCCGAGACGATCTTGCGGTCGAGCTTGTGGGCCGCTTCCTCGTCGGCGGCAAACTGTTCAGCCTGCCAGGTCTCGAATTCCGAGAACGGCCGTTCGGACTGGCGTATCCGGCCGCGGTCGAGCCACCACACCCGCTGGGCCAGCCGGCTGAGAAAGGCCCGGTCGTGGCTGATCACCAGCAGGCCGCCGCGGAAGGCCAGCAACTCGGATTCCAGCCACTCGATGGTGGGCAGGTCCAGGTGGTTGGTCGGCTCGTCGAGCAGCAGCACGTCGGGAGCACCGACCAGCGCCTGCGCCAGCGCCGCCCGCCGCAGTTTGCCGCCGGAAAGCACGGCCAGCGACCGCTCGGCGGCAAGTTGGAGCCGGTCGAGCACGGCATCGACCCGGTGCAGCGCGTCTTCGTCGCCGGCCGGCAGGCCCGCCGCCACGAAGTCGTGGATGGTCGAAAAACCGGTGATATCGGGTTCCTGGGGCAGGGTGGCGACCCGGCAGCCCGGCTGCACGAAACGCTCGCCGCCGTCGGGCGCGGTCTCTCCGGCCAGCAACCGCAGCAGCGTCGACTTGCCCGAACCGTTGCGGCCGACCAGACACAGCTTGTCGCCGCGGCCGATGGTGACGTCGACGGCTTCGAACAGCGGCCGGCCGCCGAAGGTGACGGTGGCGCCCTGAAGGGCGAGCAGGGGAGGGGGAGCCATGAAGGGATGCGGCCTCGCGGTTGCCGTTCGCCCTACCCTATATAACGACCGCCCCCTGGCCCGCCATGGTCCTGTTCGGTCGCCGCCTGTTCCTGTTCCGCTTCGGCGATGCCCTGGCCGTCGGCGTCGAGGGCGATGACGACCTTGCTCGCGGATGCAACAGGTCATATTCGCCGGTACTGAGCGGCTCGATCACGCCTGCGGGGCCTTCCAACTCCCGGCGATCGACATGGAAGTGCCGGTCGGAGCCGGTCGACTTGTGGCGTCAAGAGGCTTATGGCCGAGGGCGGAGGTGGCTTATGGCTGTGGTGGCGTTCGATACCCTGAGGTGGCCCCGGAATCCCGGACAGGGGGGCGGCGTTCCAGGCGGCCAGCAACCGGCTGAAGCGTGCCGCCTCGGCCGGGGTCGGCCAGGCGACATCGGAAAGGACGCCCTTCTGCCAGGCGCCGACGCGGGCGTGCCCCAGCAAGGTGCGGGCGCGGCCCGCGGCGCCGGGGTCGCGCAGCGGGGTGTCCCGCCAGGACGAACCGCCGGTGGTCCAGCGGCCATGCCAGTCGCGCGGTTCATCGGGGTTGTAGTGGGACCCTCCGGTCCCCGGGGTGGTTCCGGACATCAGTATCCTCCTTCCGGCGCGGCAGCCGCCGCCCGAATGTGATTGATGAAAGGGGTGGTGTCGGGGAGAGATCAGGCGCCGGTGGTCAGGGCTTCCGGCCCGGTTCGCCGGTCACAGGCACTCGATGATCACCGCGCGTTTCCAGTACGACGGGC